>Ga0308395_1000019_pt1 | contig 206906 bp, 168 predicted proteins | sample Hotspr20SampleP4_FD_202097 | JGI IMG/M metagenome (GOLD analysis project Ga0308395, IMG submission 202097) | Hot spring phototrophic mat microbial communities from Mushroom Spring, Yellowstone National Park, Wyoming, United States - 20050930_P4 ... | reverse complement strand
ATGGATAAAGGAAACATATAGATTACTCAAAAATAATGGTTCAATATACATTGCTATTGGAGATGAATTCGCAGCAGAAATAAATATAATCTTAAAAAGAACAGGTTTTTATTTTAGAAATTGGATTGTTTGGTATTACACTTTTGGGCAAAACCAGCGAAAGAAATTCAATCGTGCCCATACTCATATCCTATATTTTACTAAAGACAAAGAAGAATTTACATTTAACGACAAAGATATAAGAGTTCCTTCAGCAAGACAGCTTATTTATAAAGATAAACGGGCAAATCCGAGCGGAAAGATTCCTGATGATGTTTGGCAATTTTCGAGAGTTTGTGGAACTTTCAAAGAGCGAATAGGAAGGCATCCATGTCAAATGCCCGAAAGTTTATTAGAATTAATAATAAAAGCAAGTTCTAACGAAGGAGATTTGGTTTTAGACCCATTTGGTGGGACGGGAACTACAGCAGCAGTTGCTAAAAAACTTAAACGAAATTTTATAACAATGGAAATATCAAAGGAATATTATGAGATTATAATAAAAAGATTGGATGGCAAAGTTGCAGAGATAAAAAGAAATAAAAATATTGATATTGAAAATCAAAAAACATTATTTGATTTTTGATATTGTATGATAATAATTGCGAAACTTCCGATTTTCTACTTTATTTTTAGAAAAAAATAGAAATGACATTTTTAGAGCGACTAATTGCTTATAGAAAAATAAAATGCTAATGAATAAATTTATTATTTTCCAACCATTTTATAAGAACTATTAGATTCCATATTCTGCCATAGAGATAATAATGATTATTCTCAAATTTTCTAACTAAGTTGTTAATTACAGCAGAGTTAAGAAAATTGTACTTTTTAATTACCTTGTAACTAAGGTTTTCTTGAATTAAAAAATTTAGTTCGTTTTTTAACCATTTTTCGAGTGGAGGTGCAAACCCCCATTTAGGTCTTTTAAAAAAGTCTTTAGGAATATGATCAAAAAGAATTTGTTTCAGCAAATATTTATCAACTGATTTATGCTTTTTTAAATTTGAAGATAAATTAAATGCAAATTCAATGATTCTGTAGTCGAGCAATGGGCATCTTACTTCTAATGTGTATTTCATAGAAGCCCTATCGACTTTTACTAATAAGTCGTCTTTTAAGTAATATTTAAAATCAAAAAGCGACTGAAGTTCAGTATTTGTTAATTTACGAAGTGGTCGGTACATAAAAAAGTTGTTCCATAAATCATTTGGAATATCAAAGTTTAGGATTTTTTTTATTTCCTTATGACTAAAAAAGTATAGTTCTTGCGAAAGGATGTGTGCAGGCAAAAAGGTATCTTTGTCATAATCTAACATATTTGCTATTCTTTTGTATCTATTATTGCCGTATTTGAAAATTTTAGATAGCAAATGTTTATTCAAATAAATAAATTGATTATTTAGTCTATTAGCCCATTTATATGTTCCGTATCCCCAAAATAATTCATCGCCACCATCACCGCTTAATGCCATTTTAACATCATTGCGGACAAGTTTCGATATAATCATAGTAGGAATAGCCGAGTCATCGGCAAAAGGTTCGTCAAATGTGTTTATTAGTTCATCAATTAGAGATATTGCATCTTTTTCCGATACGTAATATTCTGTGTGTTTAGTTTGCAAATAATTAGCTATTTTTTTAGCAAAAGGTGCTTCGTTATATTTACTTTCTTTGAAGCCAATAGAAAATGTTTTTATATTACCTGTTAATTTTTGAGCTATAGCTGTAACAACTGATGAGTCTATTCCACCACTTAAAAAAATACAGTAAGGAACATCAGTTATTAATCTGTATTTTACCGAGCTATATAGTAAATCTTTTAGTATCTCTTTTGCCTCGTTGTAATTTTCGATTGTTTTATCTTTTATATTTTCTTCAAGTGTCCAATAATTGGTTATAGATAATTTGTTTTCTTTATAAATACCATATGCCGCAGCTGGAAACTTATAAATGTTATTGAAAATAGTATAAGGTTCAATAATAAATCCAAGATTTAAATAATAATATATTGCTTTAAAATTTAGAGTAATATTATTTTTTATGTAAGGTATAGCAAGTAATGCTTTTATTTCGGAAGCAAAAGCAAATACATAATTATCGATGTAATAAAATAATGGTTTTTTACCTACTCTATCTCTAAATAACGTTATGGAATTATCTGCTTTATTATATATAGCAATTGCAAACATTCCATTAAAATCGTTCACAGCATTGTAAGCATTATTTGATAAAATTTCTAATATTACTTCCGAATCCGAATTAGTTCGTGTTTTGACATTATATTTATTTGCAAGTTCTTTATAGTTGTATACTTCGCCATTATAGACCATTATAAATTGTTGATTGTGCGAAATCATTGGTTGATTAGCTTCTGTTGATAAGTCGAGAATGCTTAAACGATTATGTCCAAGCATGACGGGATATTCTATGTATAGACCTTGATTATCGGTCCCTCTATGTTTTATTGTGTTTATAGCATCTTTAAATACTTCTGTATCTAAAGGATGTTTATATGAGTAGTAACCCAAAAAACCGCACATAATAATATTGTCCAAAATGTTTTCAAAAGTAAGCAAATTTTTTAGTAAAAAATGCAAGAAATTTTCTTGGCTTTTTTCATTTTTGCTTACTAAAAAAGATAACCATTAAATCAAATGTTCACAAATTTAAAGAAAAATTTTTTAATCCGTCTCCGTTTTTGGACAGCTTGAGGCTCTCGTTAAACAAGCAAATAGAGAATGTTATTCGAAGAGCGAGCTGGACAAGTATTCTAAAAGGTTCAAAACAAAAGACCAACTTTACACTATGTTAGTGGCTGTTATCTGTTAAATAAAATCACTGCGTGCCTTATGTGCCTTGTTTCATGTCAATATTCAAAAATTAAATCAATTAGGATTGAGTGTTCTTCCGAACAAAAGTACCTTAAGTTATGTAAATAAGGATCGTGATTTTGGGTTTTTGAGTTTATTTATAATTACTTGCCTTTTACGATTGGGAAGTTATTTTGGATAGCAGAAAACGTTTGATAGTTAAGGAATTAGGGAAGAATATAACGATCATCAATAGCACCGTTGTTGGTTTATTTAGTTCGGTTATGCGAAATACAGGACCCTCTCAGATAGATGGAAAAAAGAAAGAAAATATAAAATTACACATGCGTATAGAGGAAGGAATTTCATTAGCATAACTATACTATATTAGCGAAGCAACGGTTCATGATCAAAAAGGAATGGAAAAGATTAAATGAAAAAAAAGAAAACATTTGTGTAATGGATAGAGAGTATTTGAATTATGAACAATTTTTAGAGATAACCCACCACGATATTTACTTTGTAAGTCGCTTAAAGGAACCGCAAGGGCGTGCAAGTTCGAATCTTGTCCTGGGCACTTTTTTTATGCCCGGATGGCGGAATTGGTAGACGCGCTAGTTTCAGGGACTAGTATTCGAAAGAATGTGCAGGTTCGAGTCCTGTTCCGGGCACGTTATTTTTTGATTACTTTATATCCAGCGTTTTTGAGATAAGATAAAAGTTTATCAGATACCTTTCCTTGTAAAATCAACAGTCTATCTTTTACAGTTCCTCCAAGCCCAAAATGTTGTTTTATTTCTAAAGCAAACTCTTCAATGTGATCATCCGCACATGTAAACCCTTCCATGATGGTAAATGTTTTCCCTTTGGCTCTATTTTCTTCGCGGATAATGAAATGCTCCTTGGTTAGTACCAAAGCTTCTTCCTCTTTTTTTTGTTCAAGTTCTTTCTTTTCATCTTCGGATAAAAGATGAATAAGATCGGACAATTGATTAAATGTCTTTTGACTCATATGATGGAATATGAATTTTTAACGATGCTGGTTGAACACGAATGTGTAATTTTTTTTGTTTCAATGGATAAGGGTCTCCATCAATGTGCAGGTAATCGCGATGGTGAAATTGAATAATTGCTTCATGGATAGGGTAAATTTTGATAAAAGGAGTTTTATGCAAAATTTTTAGAAATAGCAAAGGCCATAAAAGCAAGGCAAGCCACAGAGGAATTTTTTTCATGACGATCATATGTAGCATGCCATCCGAAGGGGATGCTTGTGGAGCCAAGGAAATTTGATTGCCGTATTGATTAGAATTGGAAAAGGTAATTAACAAAGCTTTGGTGATAAATGTTTTATTGTCAATGGTGATGGAATATGTTTTGGGTTTATAAAAAGGGTAAGTCTTAACCACATTGATAAGATAGTTAAAAAAACCACGGCCTTTTGATTGGGCAAATCGTCTTGCAATGAAAGCATCAAAACCAATTCCTGCGACGCTGAAAAAAGGTATTTCATTGACCCACCCTACATCAATGGATACCGTATGTGGTTGTAAAGCAACTTCGAGAGCAGCTTCCGGTGAGCAAGGCAGTTGAAAATAATTCGCAAGCCCATTTCCACTTCCTGTTGCAACAAGAGCTAAAGTTTTCTCTGGATATTTGATGAGCACAGATGCAACATCGTTTATCGTTCCATCTCCACCTACAACAATGAAATGATCATATCCTTTTTCTATCGCTTCTTGCGCTAATACACTTGCATGACCCGCATATTCAGAAAATTTTACAGGAATAAAAAGATTTTTCTTTTCAAGTAAATGCAGCAATTCACTAATCAATGCACTCGTACGCTTTTGTCTTCCAGCCCTAGGATTGATGATGATTATTCTTTTGTATGTGTTTTTTTCGGACATAATTCGTTTTTGTTTGTTCTTTGAACATATTGCTGATAAGCAGCTTTTACAAGTTTTATGGCAACATTATCATCAAAATTAAACTGTTCAAGCGAATACTTCATGCAATGCTTATATGTGTAAATGCGAGTTTCACCATTATTGTTTAGGCGAATATATTTTCCATCCGAAAAAACACCGACAATCTCAGGATAATCAAGCATTAAAACCATTCTTTTTTCGAAAGTAGTAAAAAAACTATTACCAAAACAACACAGGGTATCAGAAAATCCAAGGTAATCAACAATGGATGGAAAAATATCTATTTGTTGGGCAAGAACAGGAGATACTTTTTGCAAAGTATCATTGCTGGGATCATAAACAATGATTGGAATGGCCCTATTAAAGGGGAAGTTCTGAAAACACCCAGAAGGCATTTGGGCACTGTGATCTGCTGTAATTATAAATAATGTATTTTTAAACCACGGTTGTTTTCGTGCGTTTTCAAAGAATTTTTTTAAGCTAAAGTCAGCATAGCGAATAGTTGGTAAAATGGGTAATTCTTCTTCACTGTATAAAAAAGATCGATTTGTAGGCAGGGTGTATGGATGATGCGAAGAAAGAGTAAAAATAAAGCTAAAAAAAGGTGATGGAAAGGAATTCATTTTGCGTAAGGCAAATTGAAGATAAGGTTCATCATAAATGCCCCAATGTCCATCATAATCTTTTCTAGGTCCGTCGTAATCTGCTTCGCTAAAATACGTTTGAAATCCTATAGTTTCAGCATATTTGTCAAACATCATGGTGCCTTTTTTGCCCCCATGAAAAAAGGCTGTGTAATAACCATGTTTTTTCAAGATGTGTGGTAAACCAGGAAGGCAATTTGTGGCATAGCTGGATGTTAACAAAGGCACATTAGACAAAGCAGGATAACTACTTAATATGGCAGGAATACCTTCAATGCTCCGTTTTGCGTTGCAAAAGCTGTATGGGAGAACGAATGAATGACGGCACAAAGAATCTAAAAATGGTGTATAGGTTTTACCATCTTGTCTGAAAAAACCCATGTACGCTGAAGAAAGGCTTTCTATAGCTATCAAAACAATATTTTTGGTGGGATGAGCTGATTCAACATGGTACTGTTTACAATAGGGGAAAGTTGTTTCTGCTTCTTCGTTGGACATAAACTGAACAAGAGGCAATTCTTTTTTCCCAATGGTTTTTACAAGGGTAAAAGTTGAATTTAGTATAGCGTGGCTGTAAGTGGGTCCCATAAAAGAAGATGCATCTAAAATGCTTAAAGGTCGCAGTCCAAATGAACCACGAGCCCCAGCAAATAGAACCACATGCAAAAGTATTATCGTGAGACACTGCTTCCAATAAGAAATTTTATACTGAAAAAGGTTTTTATAAAAGGAAGAAAAAATAAATATGGCCATCATAATAAGTAGTAAAAATAGTATAAAAATCCACCAAAAATCGTGAAGAAAGCGAGGAATGAGTTGTTGAAATTCAGAAGAGATTGCTCCAACAAAGTCAAATACATCAAAAGTAAGCCGTTTGTTGTTATAAGAAAAATAAGCAATATCAATAAGTGAAGGAATGGTAAGAACAATAAAATAAATAGCAAAAAATGCATATAATAAATATCGCCAAAATTTTTTCTTAAGCTTTGTCCATGGAATGAAAAACCAAATGGATAACATGGGCATAAATAGAGAAATAATAACCAAATCAAAACGTAGTCCGTAAAGGCAAATTTGGAAAATAACTTTTAAAGAAAGGTTTGGGAAAAAGTTTTGGTGGTTGAATAAAAAGATTAACCTGATGAGTTCAAGGCTTAAAAGTAAAAACAGTAATAAAAATAAAAAACGAATTACATTTTTTGTCATTGTTAAACTTTTCATGTAGTTTTAAAAATAAAAAAGGCTGCCTTATCGACAGCCCTTTGGTGAGTTTACAATGTTTTTATTGCTTGGTATAAGTTGCAGCAACAACATCTGTTCCAGCTGCTCCGTAATTGATGGAGTAGTTGATTTTCTTAATTTTGCAGCCAGCTGGAGAAGCAGCAGTTACTTCGTAGGTTGATGATTGAGTAGAGATGGTAGCCTGAGTAGCTGTGCCATCATCATCCCAATCATAGGTAGCTGTTTGATCAACTGAAATGTTAGGTCCGCTAACAAAAGCATTTACTACCAGGTTCGAATAACCACTAAAATTGGTAATAATAAGCTTGTTGTAATCTACTGATGAAGCTGTAATATTTTCAGTATAATCATAGATACCTTGTCCGGGACCGGTAACGCTAGCCGTTACACTATAAGTACCAGCAAGACGATCAGCTTTTACATAAACCGTACGAGTTTCAGTTGCTGTATTACCAGCTTCGTCACTAACTGTGTAAATTAATGTGTATTCTCCAACCTGATTGGTGTTCACCGTGCCTGTAACAGTAATTTGAGATGTTAAGTTACCATCTTTGTTATCATTTGCAGTAGCACCTGGATCTTGCCATGTGTCACCTAAATTGACATACATGGTTTTGTCACCGTTTAACGTGATGATTGGCTTTTCTGTGTCATCTTGTTGGCAGGATGAAAATAAAACAACACCCGCCATGATCCACATTGCATTTTGAAACCATTTTGTTTTCATAAGCATTTATTTTTGGTGTTGCAAAGATAATAATTTTTTAAAAAAAATTTTGAACTTCGAAAAAGATGTATATTTTTGCACTACAAAAATCTCAAAGATATGAAAAACGTTTTGGCAGTATTAGCTCTTGCTGGCATTTTTGCCATGGTTGCATGCAAAGGCAACAAAGAAGACAAAGAAAAAGCAAAGCAGGACAGCATTCGCCAGGCTGATTCTATTGCTAAAGTAAAAGAAGACAGCATTAAGAAAGCTGAGGAATTAGAAAAGGCTCGTCAAGATTCCATTGCTAAAGCAGACAGCATTAAGAAAGCTCAAGAAGCTAAGAAAACTATTAAGAAGTAAGCAACCAGGCAAAATGTTTAAAAAATTAGCCACCTTCGGGTGGCTTTTTTTGTGAAAAAAAATTTTTTTTGAAAAAATTCTTTTTTATAAAAAATGTATATTTGCACTACAAAATTTCAAAGATATGAAAAATGTATTGGCAGTATTAGCTCTTGCTGGCATTTTTGCCATGGTTGCATGTAAAGGCAACAAAGAAGACAAAGAAAAAGCAAAGCAGGACAGCATTCGCAAGGCTGATTCTATTGCTAAAGCAAAGGAAGACAGCATGAAGAAAGCTGAGGAATTAGAAAAGGCTCGTCAAGATTCCATTGCTAAAGCAAAGGAAGACAGCATTAAGAAAGCTCAAGAAGCTAAGAAAACCACGAAGCCCACAACACCTACAACTCAAAAGCCTGCAACTCAAGAAACTACAACTCCAACCACCAACACTCAGAAACCTGTTAGAGGTGGTGCTGTAAAGAAACAATAACATGGTGAAAAGCTAAAAAAACTACAGCCGCCTTCGGGCGGCTTTTTTATTCTTTTACCAACTTAAAAAAGTTTAATTTTGCAAAGCATTAAAAAAAAGGTTATGAGTTACTTTTTTACCTCTGAATCTGTATCAGAAGGCCATCCAGACAAGGTGGCTGATCAAATATCTGATGGTCTTCTTGATGAATTTTTGCGACAGGATCCAAATTCTAAGGTGGCTTGCGAAACGCTCGTGACAACAGGGTTGGTAATAATATCGGGAGAAGTTAAAACTGAAGCATGGGTTGATCATATAGAAATTGCCCGTCAAGTGATCAAAAAAATTGGTTACACCAACCCCGAATATCACTTCGATTATAATTCTTGTGGAATAATATCAGCTATCCACGAGCAATCTCCAGACATACGAATGGGTGTTGAAAAATTGGATCCTTATGAACAGGGTGCAGGTGATCAAGGGATGATGTTTGGCTATGCTTGCACTGAAATGGACAATTATATGCCCATTAGCATTGAAATCGCTCATTTACTTGTTCAAAAGCTTGCTGAAATACGTCGAGAAGGGAAGGTTATGACTTATCTTAGGCCAGATGCTAAATCTCAAGTAACGCTTGAATATGCTGATGATGGTACCCCATTGAGAATTGATACCATAGTTGTTTCTACTCAACACGATGAATTTGACACGGACGAGAAAATGCACAAAACTATCTACGAGGATGTAAAGAAACATTTGATTCCTCGCGTTTTTGAGTCGGAAGATGTTCCTTCTCGTGTACGTGCCCTTCTTAAAAATGACTTTAAATTATTTGTCAACCCAACCGGAAAATTTGTCATAGGTGGCCCTCACGGAGATACGGGATTAACTGGACGTAAAATCATAGTTGACACATATGGTGGCCATGGAGCCCATGGAGGCGGAGCTTTTAGTGGAAAGGATCCATCTAAAGTAGACCGCTCTGCTGCTTATGCTATGAGATATATCGCTAAAAATGCTGTTGCAGCTGGTCTTGCCGACAAAATACTTGTCCAGGTTGCTTATGCTATTGGAATAGCTCAACCTGTTGGATTTTATGTTAACACGTATGGGACAGCAAAAGTGAAAATGAGTGATGATCAGATTGCCCGAAAACTTTATGATATGTTTGACTTACGACCTTACGCTATTATAAAGAAATTTGAATTGTGTAATCCTATTTATTTGCCGACGGCAGCTTATGGTCATTTCGGACGTCAACCTTATCAGGCAAAAGTTAAAGTTTCACCTTTACACAACAATACTTTTGTTGAGCTTGAAAATGGTCAAGAGGTTCATTACAAAATAGCTAGATTCTTTGGCTGGGAAGAATTGGACATGGTATCAGCCATTCGAGAAGAATTCAAATTGTAATTTAAAAGGCATTCAAAATAAGTTTATTTTTGCAAAAAATAACCCACATGAAAGAAAAAAGATTTATTACATGCGACGGCAATTATGCAGCTGCGTATGTTTCATATATGTTTAGCGATGTAGCTGCTATCTATCCCATTACCCCTTCAAGCAACATGGCTGAAAATGTTGATGAGTGGGCAGCTCAAGGAAAGAAAAATATTTTTGGAAATGTATTAAAGGTTGTTGAAATGCAAAGTGAGGCTGGAGCTGCAGGGGCTGTTCATGGTAGTTTACAAAGTGGGATGCTTACTACTACTTATACTGCATCTCAAGGCTTGCTGCTGATGATTCCAAATATGTATAAAATTGCTGGTGAGCTTTTACCGGGAGTGTTTCATGTTTCTGCACGCTCTATTGCAGCTCAAGCTCTTTCCATTTTTGGTGATCATAGCGATGTGATGACTTGTCGAATGACAGGTTTTGCCATGTTGGCGACAGGGAGTGTTCAGGAAATAATGGATTTAGCTCCTGTTGCTCATTTAGCTGCTATCAAATCGCGTGTTCCGTTTTTACATTTCTTCGATGGCTTTAGAACTTCGCATGAAATACAAAAAGTAGAATATTTTGTAGAAGATGACTTAAGAGATTTAATTGATTGGGAAGCATTAGAAGCCTTTAGAAAACGAGCTTTAAATTCTGAGCATCCTGTAACTCGTGGGACGGCTCAAAACCCAGACATTTATTTCCAGACAAGAGAAGTAGCTAATCCTTTTTATCTTAAAGTGCCTGATATTGTCGAAGAATACATGCAGGCCATTTCCCAACGTACAGGTCGAGAATATCATCCTTTTACCTATTATGGAGCTCCTGATGCAGAATATGTCATCGTTGCCATGGGCTCTGTAAATGATACCATTCGTTCTACTGTAGATTATTTACTGAAAAGAGGAGAAAAAGTTGGGTCTATTGCTGTGCATCTCTATAGACCTTTCAGTGAAAAATATTTCATGAAGGTATTACCTTCTACCGTCAAAAGAATAGCAGTCCTTGATCGTACTAAAGAACATGGAGCTGAAGGTGAGCCCTTGTACCTTGATGTACGCAGCATATTCTACAATAAACCTAATGCTCCTTTCATTGTTGGTGGTCGTTATGGACTTAGTTCTAAAGATACAACCCCTGCACAAATTATTGCTGTGTTTAATAATTTAAAACAATCTGAACCTAAAAATCATTTTACCATTGGTATCGTAGATGATGTTACTTTCACGTCTCTTCCTGTGTATGAAGAAATTGATATTTGTGACCATTCCACTTATCAAGCAAAGTTTTATGGTATTGGTTCTGATGGAACGGTTGGAGCAAATAAGAACTCCATAAAAATCATTGGTGAAAAAACCGATAAATATTGTCAGGCTTATTTTGCTTATGACTCTAAAAAATCGGGAGGCTTTACTGTTTCTCACCTACGTTTTGGAGATAAACCTATCAAAGCTCCTTATTTGGTAAATACACCCAATTTTGTAGCATGCCATGTTCCTGCTTACTTAAATAAATATGATATATTAAAAGGTATAAAGGAAGGAGGAGTTTTCTTGTTGAATACCATCTGGGATGTGGATGAAACGCTACGTCGACTACCCAATTCTATTAAGAAAACTTTGGCTCAAAAACGGATTAAGTTTTATGTTATCAATGCCACTCAAATTGCTAAAGAAATAGGCCTTGGAAGTCGCATAAATACTATTATGCAGTCGGCTTTCTTTAAGGTGACCAACATCATTCCTTACGAACTGGCTGTTAGTGAAATGAAGAAAGCTGTAGAAAAAACATATGGAAAGAAAGGAGAAGAAATTCTTCGAATGAACTTTCAAGCTATTGAGCGTGGTGGAGAAGTAATTGAAATCCCAGTACAAGAAGACTGGCTTAATTTACCTGATGATCCTGTTCAAGTCGACCCAGATAGACCAGAATTTATTGTCAAGATAGCTGATGTAATGAATCGTCAAGAGGGGGATAGTTTGCCAACTTCGGCCTTTGTGGGCCGTGAAGATGGTACTTTTCCTCCGGGTACTACAAAATATGAGAAACGAGGCATAGCTGTTTTTGTTCCTGAATGGATTGCTGAAAACTGCATTCAATGTAACCAATGTGCTTATGTTTGTCCACATGCAGCCATCCGTCCATTCTTACTTACTGAAGAAGAAAAAGCCAATTTGCCTTTTGAATTAAAGACCATTCAGGGTAGTGGAGCCTTGAAGCAATATCAGTACAGAATTCAAGTTAGTGTGCTGGATTGTACGGGTTGTGGGGTTTGCGTAACTACATGTCCTTCAAAAGAAAAGGCATTGGTATTGAAACCTTTAGATTCTCAGATGCAAGAAGCCGAACACTTTAAATATCTTGATGAAAAGATTGGTTATAAAGAAACCGTGGTCGACAAATTCAAGACTGTTCGCAATAGCCAGTTTGCTCAACCTCTATTTGAGTTTTCAGGAGCTTGTCCGGGTTGTGGAGAAACTCCATACATCAAGCTCGTAACGCAGTTATTTGGTGAGAGGATGATTGTTGCTAATGCAACAGGATGCTCTTCTATTTATGGGGGCTCTGCACCATCGACACCTTATACGTTTAATTACAAGAGCGGTAAAGGTGTAGCGTGGGCTAATAGTTTGTTTGAAGATAATGCTGAATATGGCTTTGGTATTGCTCTAGGATATAGAGTAAAACGTGAAAATTTAGCTAACCGCATCAGAGAGCCTTTGCCAACATTGGATGAAGAATTCAGAGCCGCATGCCAGAATTGGCTCGACCATATGAACCATGGAGAAGCTTCTGTCGCAGCTTCTGAGAAACTTGTAGAAATTGCAAAAACACGAGAAGGGAAATTAGCAGATGAGATCATTTCAGCTTCTGATTATCTTACTAAAAAATCTATTTGGATCATTGGTGGTGATGGCTGGGCATACGATATCGGATATGGTGGGTTGGACCATGTACTAGCAAGTGGCGAAGATGTAAACATCCTTGTGTTAGATACCGAAGTTTATTCGAATACAGGTGGACAATCTTCAAAAGCTTCTCCATTAGGTGCTGTAGCTAAATTCGCTGCTTCCGGTAAAAAAGTTACGAAAAAAGATCTCGGTTTGATGGCTATGACATATGGTTATGTTTATGTTGCTCAAGTTGCTATGGGAGCAGATCAAAATCAATACTTCCAGGCTGTTAAAGAAGCTGAAGCTTATCCTGGTCCATCTCTTATCATAGCATATTCACCCTGTATTAATCATGGACTTCGCTTTGGAATGGATAAATCACAGCAACAAGAAAAATTCGCTGTAGAAGCTGGGTATTGGTTCTTGTATCGTTACAATCCATTGTTGGAAAAAGAAGGAAAAAATCCATTCCAACTTGATAGTAAGGAACCTGATTGGTCGAAATTCCAAGAATTTTTATTGAGTGAAGTTCGTTTTACTGCTCTTATGAAAACTTTCCCCAAAGAGGCAGCAGAGCTTTTCCAGGCTGCCGAGGAAGCTGCAAAACGTAGATACAAGAAATTGCGGAAATTAGCAGAAATGGGTCTATAAGATAAGTAGCATGAAAAAAATTCTTTTAATTACCTTTGTTCTTTTAATGGTGTTTGTTTCTTCTTGCAAGGTAAAAAAAGAAGCAAATGTTGTTGTCCACGATACTATTTACTTAACTCGCTATAAACCTATTTTTTCTAACAATGATGCTTTGCTCATGAGTGTTTTGTGGTTTCAAACAGCTGGGGAATATCGGGCACTGATGTATCAAGCTTATAATGCTGCCAGAGTAGCTTTAGACCATGCATTAGCAACCCATACCGATAATCGTCCGCTGGCGGTGGTTTTTGACATTGATGAAACACTTCTTGATAACAGTCCATACGAAGCTAAAACAATTTTGGAAGGCATCCATTATCCTGAAAAGTGGAATGAATGGGTAAGTGAAGCAAAAGCAATGGCTCTACCTGGGGCTGTTGCTTTTGCAACCTATGCTGCCGAAAAAGGTGTTCATCTTTTTTACATTAGTAATCGTGAAGAAAAGGAAAGAGAAGCTACCAAGCGAAATTTGATTAGTCAGGGATTCCCTTTTCAAGGAGATGATCATTTGCTTTTGCTAGAAAATACTTCCTCTAAAGAAGCACGACGCCAGTGGGTTGCAAAGCAATATGACATTGTTTTGCTCATAGGCGATAATTTAGGAGATTTTGACGGTATTTTCGATAATAAAAGCTGCACGGAAAGAAATAAACTTGTTGACGAACATCAAAAATTGTTTGGAAGTCGCTACATTATCCTTCCAAATCCGATGTACGGTGATTGGGAAGGATGTATTTATAACTATGATTATAAGATTTCACCAGCAAAACGTGATTCGTTACAAAAGGCCCATTTGAGAAGTTTTTAAAGAGTTAACATTAAGTTAACATAAAAGCTACAAAAAATCAATACGAGTTTTTGTACCTTTTTTTATTTTTGACAAAAACAATGGATCTTTATCTTATAGCGGTTATTGTCTTGTTAATCATAGCAGCTTTAGATATCACGGTAGGAGTGGCTAATGACGCTGTTAATTTTCTTGCTCCAGGCTACGGTTCGCGGCTAACATCTTTTAAAGTGCTCTTGTGGTCTGCGTCTTTAGGGGTTTTTATTGGAGCTTTATTTTCTGGGGGGATGATTGATGTAGCACGTTCTGGGGCTTTTCATCCTGAAGCTTTTACTTTCCATGAAATTCTTCTGATTTATTTTGCTGTAGTAATAAGCGATATTATTCTCTTAGATTTATTTAATACTGCTGGTTTACCCACTTCAACTACGGTTTCTCTGATTTCGGAATTGGTCGGTGCAGGTTTTGCCATGGGGCTTATTAAGATTTATACAGCCGGAGATTCTTTCAATGCTATTGTTCAATATGTCAATGAAGGTAGAATTTTAGGCATGTTTACAGCTATTTTGGTTTCAGTACCGCTAGCTTTTGGTGTAGGATGGTTCATACAATACATAAGCAGACTCATATTTACTTTTGTATATGATAAAAAAATCATCATTGGTGCTTTATTTTCTGGAATTTCTGTAGCTTTTATTTCCTATTTCATTTTTGTTAAAGGTTTGAAAAATGCTTTTTTCCTAACGTCTGATGTTAAAACTTGGGTTTTAGATCATCTATGGATCTTGGGAATAGGTATGATTTTATTGGTTGCTTTTATGCTGGTAGTGGTGCGTTGGCTTAATCCAAAGTTTAACATTTATAAAGTGGTTGTTTTATATGGAACATTTGCGGTTGCCATGGCTTTTGCTGGAAATGACTTGGTAAATTTTATAGGACCCTCTGTGGCTTCCATCGAGTCTTATTTATTGTTCTCATCTAGTGGAGCTTCTTCTCCTCATGAATACTTTATGTCAGACTTAGTTCATGTGAAGAACCCGTATCTGCCTTTTATTTTGCTTGGTAGTGGACTTATTATGATGCTTGCTTTGTGGTTCAATAGGAAATTGTTAAATGTTTTGGAAACTTCTACACAACTGAGTAATCAAAGCGAAGTTTTGATCGAAAAATTTGAAGCTAATGATCTTGCAAGAGCTGTAATTCGTTTTTTTGTCTTTATTCAGAAGTTTTTGAATAAATTAATTCCCAAGTCGTTTCAACGGTGGATTGACAGTAGATTTGAACAAAAGGCAACTCTTCCTCCAAATGCTTCTTTTGATGCAATACGAGCTGCTGTGGTTACAATGGGGGGAAGTAGCCTTATCGCTTTGGGTACTTCGTTGAAATTGCCGCTTTCAACAACGTATGTTACCTTTCTTGTTGCGATGGGAGCTGCTCTGGGTGATAGAGCGTGGAATCAAGATACAGCTATTTATCGAGTAAGTGGCGTTTTTTATGTTATCGGAGGGTGGTTTTTAACAGCTTTTTTTGCGTTTTTGTTAGGAGGAATTGTAGTTTTATTCTTGTATTTCACTACATGGATTGGAATGCTTTTATTCCTAGCTTTTTTAATTTATATCTTAATAAAAACCAAAAAAGTTCATGAAGAAATTTCGGGAATTCAAAAAGAAAGTAATGAGCTGTTTCAAAAATCGCTTTCAGCTGATGCCAAAGAATTTCTAGATCTCGTTCGATCGCACATATCTTCTCTTATTTATGCTACTCAGGAAATTCTTAAAGATATTGAAGATGGAATTTTAAACGAAAAGCTGAAATCAATTAAAGAGGCACGTAAAAAATTTAAAGTTCTTGATAACCGTTCAAGTTTATTCATTAATGCCGTTAGTCTGCACATTTCTGAAAAACCTGAATTAGGCAAGGAAGAAAAGTTTATGAAAGTTGCCAATATACAGCGTGAGATAGCTGTAAGCCTGGGTTTTGTGGTGCAAGCACTCTACAAGCATTTCAATAATCAGCACAAAAATTTTTCAGAACAACAGCTAGAGGATATAAAAGAAATCTCAAGCAAATATTATCAAATACTTGACTCATTTGAAAAACTTATTACTGAGGGGTTCTCTTATTCTCAATTTGAATTGCTTTCGCAGCAACTGGATGAAATGAAATTATTGCTATCAGAAGTAAGGCGACGTCATTTAGAAAGACTTAAGAAAAAAGATGTAGGAACACGAACCAATTTGCTTTTCTTTAATAATTTAAGTGAATTCGAAAATCAACAAAGGTTGTTTGAGGAGCTTGTAAAATGCCAGAAGGAAATGTACCCTTACTTGTAGAATGATATTTATCAGAAAGGCTAAGCTCTATTTATTTTAAAGTAGCGTAATTTTGCAAAAAAAGTATGAAGAAAGAATTTACAGGAAAGTGGGTGGGCGGTATGGCATTCGATATTCCCATAGATGGTCATCATGTGATGGTAGATGCCGAAGAGCAATTTGGAGGGCAAGACAAGGGACCACGTCCCAAGAATTTGATGGTGGCTTCGCTCATTGGCTGCACGGGAATGGATGTTATTGCTATATTGAATAAAATGCGGGTACAAGTTGAAGAATTTTCGATTGATGTTAAAACGGAGCTAACTGAAGATCACCCAAAGCATTTTACTAGCATGCATCTTATATACCGCTTCAAAGGGAAGAATCTTCCTTTGGAAAATTTGAAAAAAGCTGTTGAGCTGTCGCAAGATAGATATTGTGGTGTTTCGGCTGTGTACAAAAAAGCTTTGAATTTAACTTATGAAATTGTTGTAGAAGAATAAACTATGGCGTGGTGGGGATATCTTTTAATTGGGATTGGAATTCTCGTGGCAATTTTAGTGTTGTGGTCTTATGTGCAGATGCGGAAGTTAAAGCATGCAAAGACAAGTGATCGAATTATTCATCTTAACGATAAAATTTTTTCTTCATTTATTAAAAGGCATTCTATAGTGGTTGTAGATTTTTGGGCGGATTGGTGTATGCCTTGTAAGGTTTTGCAACCTACGCTTAATCAACTTGCCGAAAAATATGCTGATAAAATCAAAGTGGCTAAACTGGATGTAGATTACAATAGACGAATTGCGGCTCAATATCAAGTGCAAAACATACCTACGGTTATCTTTTTTGTGCGTGGTAAAGAAGTACATCGTGAAATAGGTGTAAAGACATTAAAGCAATTTGAAAAGATTTTGGAAAAATATTTTTAGTCAGTAGACGTTTTTCATGATTTTTTTTAATTTTTTCGTATATTTGTATGCCTTAATCCAGTTTTTATGAAAACTTTCTATGTTGTATTAGTTTACATGTTTGTAATTAATATTTTTTATGCTCAAATTTCTGTTACTTCTCAAGATGCCCAATCTGCTTTGAGCAAAGTAGATCGGCATTTCTTTATTGAAAACAAAGGGCAATGGCCTTCGGATGTGCTTTATTTAGCAAGGCTTGGAGGATTGGATGTGTGGATTACGAAGTATGGGGTGAATTACAACTTTTTTAAACTGGAAGAAATTCCCTCGGAAACGAAAAGCGAGCACTCATTTTCTGACAAATTTAAGCATAAGGACTACATGGTGCTAGGTCATCGAGTGCTCGTGAAGTTGCAGGGTTATCATGAAAATCCCGTTCGAGAAGGCAAGGAAAAGCAAGAAGGCTATTACAATTACTTTATTGGGAATGATCGCAGCAAGTATGCTACGTTTGTAGGACTGTATTAGGAAGCTGTAATTAAGAATGTCTACGACGGGATAGACGTGCGGTATTATTTTGATGGAGGCAGGTTGCGATATGATTACATTGTGCATGCTGGAGCTGATCCGAAGCAGATAGTATTTACAATTGAAGGGAGCGATGCGACGTATGTAAATGAAAAGGGCAATTTGGTTTTTACAACTCGTTTTGGAGAAGTATTGATGACAGGTTTAAGAGTGTATTAGGAGAAAGACGGGAAAGAAGTTGCAGCAAAGTTTGTAGAGAAGGATGGAGATTGGAGTATTTGGTTGGGGAATTATGATAAAAGCCAAGCTTTAGTGATAGATCCATTGATTTATTCCACGTACATTGGAGGAAGTAATTATGATTTTGGTTATGGTATAGCCGTTGATGGCAGTGGGAATGCGTATGTAACGGGCTGGACAGCGTCACCGAATTTTCCTGTTACTGCAGGGGCATATCAAACGACAAATGGTGGGAACGAAGATGTATTTGTGACGAAGTTATGTCTTGTTGGCATTATTTTAACTTCAGGAGTGGGTTCAGATGATCAAACGGTATGTATGAACAGTTCTATCACACCCATTACGTATAGTTCTTCTGGAGCAACGGGGGCTACTTTTAGTGGTTTGCCTGCAGGTGTTACAGGTACTTTTTCGAATAGTATTATCATAAGCGGAGCACCAACGGAAACAGGAATATTTAATTATACAGTTACGCTAGAGGGCGGTGGTTGTCCATTGAGTGTTCAAGGGACCATTACGGTTAATGCACCCACGGTAATAGCGATGGCCTCACCATCGGCGATATGTTATGGAGAGAGTACGACGCTTACGGTTGGAGGAGGTGTAAGTTATAGTTGGGATCATGGGTTAGGGGGAGGTAGCAGTCATACAGTAACACCTACTTCGACGACCACGTATGCGGTGACGGGGACGGATGGGAATGGTTGCAGCAATACGGCGAGTGTGACGGTGACGGTGCAGCCATTGCCAGAGATAAGCATAGATGGAGACACTGAGGTATGTGAAGGTGAAGAAATAAATTTAATCGCAGATGGAGCAGCAAGCTATACCTGGATACTGTCAAATGGATTAACTATTGGGCAAGGTTATGCGCATATCAACTTGCAAAGCACGAACATGCAGGTGTGTGGGCGGTAATAGGTGTTTTGAATGGATGTCAGTCGTCGAGAAGCGCGAATATTGTCGTTCATGATAAGCCCAGTATTTTGATTTGGGCAAGCGATAGTATATTAAGACTTAACAGCAGTACTACCTTGACGGCAAGTGGGAGTGGGGTAGTGAGTTATGCATGGGTACCCACAACAGGTTTGGATTGCAATAATTGTGAAAGTGTTATGGCCAGTCCTGACCAGACCACTACATATTGTGTGATTGGGACGACGGTAGATGGTTGTTCGGACACGGCGTGTGTAAAGATTTTTGTAGATAGGAGATGTAAAAATCTGTATATTCCAAGTGCATTTAGTCCGAATGGGGATGATGAGAATGATGTTTGGAAAATAGAAAGCCCGTGCATAAAAGAAATCACATTGATGATATATAACCGTTGGGGTGAGAAGCTTTTTGAGATGACGGATTTAAACAAAGGTTGGAATGATACATATAAAGGTCAGTCTGTCGAGATAGGGGTTTATTCGTTTATAGCCATATACAGAACCATTGATGGTTTACTACACGAGGTGAGAGGTGGTATTACATTGATTAGATGAGAAAAGGTATTTCAAATATTGCCTTTGTGGTTTGAATGATTTATCTAATTTCGTAGATGGTTTTGAAATATCTGAAATTTTCTACGAGATGAAATGAAACTGGTGTCACAATAAGATTTTTTTATACTTGAAATGTTGACATAGTTGTGAGTAATTGAGATGATAGCACATGCAGAGAATCTTGGAAAGATCTACGGATGGGGCTTAACGGTTTTTATTATGATTTTTTAAAACTTTTTATGCACTTTTTATCAAGTGTCTTAGTCTAGTTGTCATTGCAAAATTTTTATAAAAATTTATCAAAAATTTTTTCGAATATGCTTAAAATCATAATTTTGCTCAAAACAAGAAAATATCATGAAAATTTTAACGTTAAACTGTGGAAGTTCCTCCATAAAGTATCAGTTGTTTGATTTTACTGACGGCGAAACATTGCTTGCAAAAGGTTTGCTCGAACGTATTGGATTGCCGGATAGTATTTTAACTCATAAGGTCGTCCTTCGTGGTGAGGAATATAAGGAAACTCGCTCCATTCCAACTCATACGGAAGGAATTGGATGGATTATCCAGTGGTTGTTGGATAGCGAAAAGGGAGTTTTGAAAGCTAAGGAAGAAATTTCGGCTGTAGGTCATCGAGTAGCTCATGGAGGTGAGTTTTTTAGCGAAAGTGTTTTTATTAGCGAAGATGTAGAAAAAAAGATAGAAGAGTTGTGTGACCTTGCACCTCTGCATAATCCTGCTAATTTAAAGGGGATACGGGCTATGGCAGCTTTGTTGCCAGGTGTTCCACAAGTAGCAGTATTTGACACATCTTTCCATCATACTTTGCCAGAAAAAGCGTATCTCTACGCCTTGCCTTATGAATATTATGAGAAATATAGAATTCGCAGATATGGCTTTCATGGAACGAGTCACAAATATGTAGCACAAAAAGCTGCCTCAATGCTTGGCAAAAACTGGGAAGATCTTAAAATTATTACTTGTCACCTGGGAAATGGCAGTTCCATTGCAGCTATAGACAAAGGAAAATCCATAGATACGAGCATGGGATTTACGCCAGTTGAAGGGCTGCTGATGGGCACGCGTACAGGAGACCTTGATCTTGGGGCTTTGCTTTCGATTATGGAAAAAGAAAATCTTGATGTTAAGCAAGCAACAGATTTAATCAATAAGAAAAGTGGAATGCTGGGGCTCTCTGGCATTTCGAACGACATGAGAGACATTGAAAAAGCTGCACATGAAGGGAATCGTAGAGCACAAGTAGCTCTTGAGGTTTTTGCTTATCGTGTTAAGAAGTATATTGGAGCCTACATAGCAGCTTTAAATGGGCTTGATTTACTTGTGTTTACTGGCGGCATTGGGGAAAATGATTATGAAGCAAGAAAATTGATTTGTGTCAACATGGAGTATCTTGGGATTAAAATTGATATTGAAAAGAATTGTTTCCTCAAGGGACGTGATGAAATTATATCTACGCCCGACTCTCGCGTAACTGTGATGGTGGTTGGTACGAATGAAGAGCTTGTGATTGCAAGAGATACGCTGAGAATTGTTGGGAAAAAATAATTTTATAATGCTATCGTAGCATAGATCTTATTTTTGTATTCAGTGTATTCTTCTTCTGCTTGACTGAGAGAGGTAATGCCTCCTCCGCTATAGTAATAGAGTTTATCATTTTCGACACCAATAAAGCGAATCATAACGCAGGTGAGTAGTTCTATTCCATTGAATATACCTGCAATGCCTGTATAAAAATTGCGATCGAAGCCTTCTATTTTCTCGATAATTTGAATGGTTTTTTCTTTGGGTGCCCCCGATATGCTTCCAGCAGGAAGAATAGCGTTGAGCACATCACCAGCTTTATTTTTCCACATGGGATCAAGTTCTCCTTGAATATGTGTGCTCATTTGCCAAAGAAAAGTATGATCGGACAGAGGAACTTTTTCAAGGTATTTATATTGAATAATTTCTATGTTTCTAGCCACAATGGCTAAATCGTTTCGAAGCAAGTCAACAACGGTTGCATGCTCTCTATTTTCTTTTTCTTTAGATAAAAGTTTTGAGCCGTCAGGGTCATTCAAGCTGATGCTTGTGCCTTTCATGGGGTAGGTATGTATACGATGGAATTTGTCAATATACACAAAAGGCTCAGGACTGAAAAATAGAAAACGATTTGGCCAGTATCCAATAAACTTACCATAAGCTTTTTGAGCTAACATTTCAAGAGAGAAGGGTAGAGAAATAGGTGTTTTTTGTGTGAAATTTAATAGATAAGTATCACCGCGATGAAGATGCCATTGAATAAGGTCAAATTTAGCTTTGTATTCGTTAAACGACATGAAATGAGGTTGAAGGTCTACCTTTAAAAAGGGACGCTGGTTATAAGCAGGATTGTATTTTAAATATATGCCTTGCTTCTTTGCTTCTTCTAAAGTTAAAACCTCGCAAATTTTTTTGTCAAAGGAAATGAAAAAAATGTGAGGAATGTTATGAGCAACAAAATCTGTTATCTTTTCAAACATGATCAATTTTTCATAAGGTCGTTCCAGGCTTCGTTTAAGAAAAAGACTATATCAGTTGTTGTCATGGATTCGTAGGAACGGTGTTTTGATGCGATGTCGCCTGCTAGGCCGTGCAAGAACACGGCAGCAAGTGCTGCATTTTTGCTATTTTTAAGTCGTGCAAGTAGCCCTCCCATAAGTCCTGTTAAAACATCGCCACTACCTCCTTTGGCCATGCCTGGATTTCCAGTTGGATTAAAGTAGGTATATCCTTCAGGAGTATGTATGGATGTAAAAGCTCCTTTTAGAACAATAATGATTTTGTGTGTTTGAGCCCAAGCTCGTGCAGCTTCGATCCGATCTAAGTGCGTTGAGAAAGATCCAAACAAACGTTCGAATTCACCTACATGAGGTGTTAAAATGGTATTTTCGGGAAGAAGATTAAGCCATTCCTTGTGTTCTGCAAGGATATTAAGTCCATCAGCATCAATAATTAAAGGAATTTTTGTAGTAGTAATGAGGTGATACAGAGTTTCGGCCGTTTCTGGAGATTTTCCAACCCCTGGACCAAAAGCAATGGCTGTAGCTTTGGGAGGGATGTTTACCTGAGAAATATGGCTATCGTTTGGATCGATCGAGAGAAGAGCTTCAGGAACATTGATCTGAACGGGGAGAACACAAGATTGAGGAACATGGGCTGTGATTAACCCTACTCCAGAATGTAAAGCTGCATTGGTTGCTAAAACGGCAGCACCACTCATTGTTTTACTTCCAGCACAAATAAGCAGGTGTCCGTAATCCCCTTTGTGGGAAAATAGTTGGCGAGGTGGGATCATGTTTTGAATGTCATCGTAATCTACAAGAAAATATGCTGTTTCTGCTTGCTGAAGATAACCGGGGTGTAGCTGAATGTCGATAAATTCCCATTCTCCAAAATATGTTTCATTTTCAGGTAAGAACAAGGCAAGTTTTGGAGCACCGAGGGTAAGTGTATACGTAGCTTTTACTATGGGGGAAGAATAGGGCGTGTATCCATCTCCAAAAAGGCCACTTGGAAGATCAATAGCGACTTTATCTGCTTCTAGCATGTTAATAAAATCGATTACTTCAGCAGCTATTCCATCAGGTTGCCGGTTAAGTCCTGAACCAAAAATGGCATCTATGATTACATCTGAAGGATCAATTCGCCCTATCAATTGCTGGAGATCATTACTGTTTTCTACGAAATGAATTTCTAAAATGGGATTATCTTCTGAAAGATAGTAAAGTTTTTCAAGATTTAAATTAAAGTCTTGCGAAGAATGTTGGGAATATTTTATAATATACACTTTAACTTGAAAGCCTGCTTCTGTGATCATCCGAGCAATAGCAAGGCCATCGCCACCATTGTTACCCGTGCCTGCAAATACATGAAAACGTGGTTCATCGTCGAAATATTCGTACTGAATCCATTGGAAGCAAGCTCTGGCAGCGCGCTCCATAAGGTCATAAGAAGCAATAGGTTCGTTTTGAATAGTATAATTATCGCCTTCTCGAATTTGTTGGGTTGAAAGGATTTTTATCATACAAATACTTTACCGAAAAATTCCCAAAAAGTAGGGAATTTTCTGCAAAATTATGAAATCTTAACAGAATCAAAAATTATACAATTCCTGCAAAGCCCATAAAGGCAAGAGCAAGAATACCTGCAGTAATAAGGGCAATCGGAACACCTTGCATGTATTTCGGAATATCAACGAGTTCTAGTTGCTCGCGAATACCAGCCATAATTACTAAGGCTAGTCCGAAACCTAATGCAGTAGCTACAGTGAAGACGAGAGCTTTAGCGAGATCAAAACCACGAGCGGGTTGAAGTACCATTAAAGTTATGCCAAGTACTGCACAGTTCGTAGTTATCAACGGTAGGAAAATACCCAAAGCTTCGTAAAGAGGCTTGGAAATTTTTTTCAACATAATTTCTACCATCTGGACAAGCCCAGCAATAACAAGAATAAAGGCTATGGTTTGCAAATAAGTTAAGCTGAGAGGTTGCAAAACATGTTTGTATAGCAAAAAAGTTACCAGGGTAGCAAGGGTCATAACAAACACTACGGCACCCGTCATACCAACAGCCGTACTGATTTTTTTACTTACCCCTAAGAAAGGGCAAATTCCTAAAAACTGGGTTAATACGATGTTTGAAATTAAAATGGCCGAAATTATAATTACCAGGTATTCCATAATTATTTCATTTTAGATTTTATAATTTGAGTCAAAGCAATCAAAAATCCTAATCCAAAAAAGGCGCCTGGAGCAAGGACAAATACCAGTATGCCATCAGCTTCTGGATGGATAAATTTATATCCAAACGCTGACCCTGCACCTAGCATTTCTCTTATCAGTCCAAGAATGGTCAAAGCCATTGTGAAACCTAATCCCATACCTAACCCATCGATGGCAGAGCTAAACACAGAATTTTTGGATGCAAAAGCTTCGGCACGCCCTAAAACGATGCAATTGACCACTATCAAAGGAATAAAAATACCTAATGCATTGTAAAGATCTGGTGTGTATGCTTTCATCACAAGATCCGTTATAGTAACAAAAGTTGCAATGATAACAATAAAGGAGGGAATACGAACAGAGTTAGGAATGAGAGATTTAAGAAGAGAAATAAGTATATTGGACATGAGTAAAACAAAGGTAGTTGCTAAACCCATTCCTAAGCCGTTAATAGCAGAAGAAGTTACAGCAAGCGCTGGGCAAGTACCCAATACTATAACAAGTATTGGATTTTCTTTTATAAACCCTTTGGTAAAATTTTGCCACTGGTTCATGGTTTCTTATTTTTTAAATTTTTTAATATTTTCATAAGCTCTTGTAATCGCATCGCAAAAGGCACGAGAAGTGATTGTGCTTGCAGTAATGGCATCGACATCACCTCCATCTTTTTTTACCTTTAACCTAAAGGAAGATGGATTTTTACCGATAAACTGATTCTTAAATTTAGGTTGAGTCATTTTATCGCCAAGGCCAGGAGTTTCTTTGTGATACAGGACTTTGGTATTAACTATGTTTAAATTTTTGTCAAAACCTATCATCATGTCAATGTGTCCTGAAAATCCTTTATCCGTATAAGTTTTTAGCGTATAACCTACCGTATCTTCTCCTTTTAAAAGAACAAAGCCCGAAAGTTCTCCAAAAGTTGCAGGAATAGCTTTGTCAAAAGCGGGAGAAACTTCTCTTAAAGCTTGTTCTTCTTTTTGTTTCTGAGATTTTTCTATGGGTTCTTTCGTTGCAGCGTAAACTTCTGTTAAAAGGAAAGCAGCCCCTCCACTTATAAGAAAAAGTGCTGCAACCATATTTATTAAGGTATTTGATGCCTTTTTCATGCTTTTACCTCCTTTCCAAAACGTTTAGGCCTTATTTTATTCAGGTAGGGCACAAATGCATTCATGATGAGAATGGCAAAAGATACTCCTTCAGGATAAGCTCCAAATACGCGGATAAGTATAGTTAACACACCGCAACCCATACCAAAGATGATTTTTCCCCAAGGTGTCATGGGAGAGGTAACCATATCCGTTGCCATGAACCACGCACCAAGCATAAGTCCGCCCGTAACCATGTGGAAGAAAGGATCAACATAATGATGAGGATCAACGAGCCACAATATTCCAGCGAAAATAAAAGCAGCACCAAGATAAGCAATAGGAATATGCCAAGTAATGATTTTTTTGTAAAGCAAAATAAGTCCACCTATGAGAATGGCAATAGCAGAAATTTCCCCAATGGACCCTCCCATGTTGCCCCACAACATAGAAACATAATCAGGTACTTGACCTGAAGACATGATTTGATCAAGGCTCATACCTTTTTTTAATTCTTCTTTCACCATACCTAGAGGAGTGGGGCCTGTGATTACATCTGTAAGTTGAGAAGCTGAAGCAATAGGCTTGGGCCATGTTGTCATCGCTACGGGAAAGGAAATAAGCATAAAAACACGGCCAACCAAAGCAGGGTTAAAAGGATTTTTCCCAAGGCCTCCAAAGATCATTTTTCCTATGCCTATAGCAACCAGCGTGCCTACCACAAGCATCCAAATGGGGATGTTGCTTGGCACATTCATGGCGAGAAGTAGACCAGTGACGAAAGCAGAACCATCATGCAGTGTAGACGAGCCTTTTAACAGAAATTTTTGAATTAAGTATTCAAAAAGAAGCGCAGAAACGATAGCTACAACATAAGCTATAAGAGCATTCCATCCAAACATATAAAGAGAAACTGCAACAGCAGGTAACAAGGCAATAATTACCCACCTCATAATACGAGGAGTATCTTCGTGGGCATGAATGTGTGGAGAACCACTAACAATAAGTTTTTCCATATTGAATCTGTTTATTTTTTCGCAGCAGCTCTTAGCATAGCTGCAACTTTATTTTTCCCTAATCGAATACCATCCAACAATGGAAGATAAGATGGACAGGTATACTGGCAAGAGCCGCATTCTATGCAATCCATCGTATTATGATCTTTCATAACATCCCACATAGCCTTTCTCGAAGCAGCATAAAGTAAGTAAGGTTCTAGTCCCATGGGGCATACATCCACGCATCGGGCACAACGAATACATACATAAGGATCTTTACGGCTTGTTTCGGTTTTTTCAAGTACCAAAATCCCACTTGTTCCCTTCGTTACAGTAGTATCTAATGTGTAAACAGCTTTTCCCATCATGGGTCCACCATTGATAACTTTAGCAGTGTTCGAAGGCAAGCCACCTGCGTATTCAATCAGTTGTTGTATAGGAGTACCTATGCGTACCAAAACATTGGTGGGATTAGAAAGATGTTTTCCTGTAATGGTTACCACGCGTTCAATGAGAGGCTTATTTTTTTGAACAGCTTCGTATACAGCAAATGCTGTTCCCACATTTTGTACAACACAACCTACATCAATGGGGAGTTTACCGCTGGGCACCTCACGGTTTACTAGGGCTTTGATAAGCTGTTTTTCAGCACCTTGTGGATATTTAACTTTTAAAGCGTGTACGGTGATACCAGGATAATTAGATGCGGCTTTAGACATAATTTCAATGGCGTCTGGCTTATTGTTTTCGATGCCTACCAAAGCTTTATCGACTTTCAAAGCTTTCATGAGGATGGTTATCCCCACCATGATTTCTTCAGTTTTTTCTAGCATTAGTCGATGATCAGCTGTGAGATAGGGTTCGCATTCAACGCCATTGATGATGAGATATTCTGCTTTCTTACCTTGTGGGATTGAAAGTTTTACATGAGTAGGGAAAGTAGCACCTCCCATCCCCACAATGCCCATGTCTTTAATTTTCTGAATAATTTCTTCAGCTGAAAGCGAAATGTCTTTTTTTAGTTCTGTAGATCGATCGATCGTTTCTAACCATTCATCACCTTCGCGAGTGATGAAAATGGCTGGTTTTCTATATCCGCTAGCATCTGGCCAAGTGTCGACTTTTTCTATCACACCCGAGATGGGAGAGTGAATATTCGCAGAAATAAATCCATCTGCCTCAGCAATTAATTGTCCTGTTTTGACTACATCACCTTTTTTTACAACAGGTTTTGCAGGTGCTCCCAGTTGTTGATTCAGTAATACCACTACCTTATCTGGTAGAGGAAATTGTTCAATACTTTTCCCCTTGGTTATTTTGTTTTCTTCGGGGTGAACACCACCCAACTTAAAGGTTTTTAATTTCATAAGCAACTGAATTATGCTGTAGCTTCGTTATTTTGTGTTTCTGATTTTACTTTGCGAGGAGGAAAATTAATTTCAAGGATAGCGTTAGTTGGGCATACTTCAACACATTTCCGACATAGTTTACATTTCTCGAAGTCAATATAAGCGAGGTTATTTTCTAAGGTGATGGCATCATGTGGGCAAGCTTTAACACAAGCACCGCAACCAATGCAAGCAGTAGAGCAATTTTTGCGAGCTATTGCTCCTTTTTCCGTATTTACACAAGCAACATATATTCTCCTGCCTTTGGGTCCAAAATTCCGAAGCTCAATGATACCACGAGGACACGCTTTAACACAAGCACCACAAGCAGTACATTTATCTTCTATAACTACAGGAAGTCCTGTTTCTGGATCTATATACATAGCATCGAACTGACAAGCACTAACACAGTCTCCTAACCCAAGACAACCATTCGGACAACCACTTTCTCCAGCAAAAAGCAAGTTAGCATATGCACAAGAATCTACTCCTTCGTATTTCACTTTTGCAGGAGAATTGAGATGGCTTCCCTGACAGCGAACAACGGCAACTTTTTTCACTTGCTCTTGAACTGATAAACGTAAAAGTTCAGCAATTTTTTGAGATACTTCATTACCACCAACGGGACAATATAGTCCATCTAAGCTTTGAGCCTTTACAATGGCCTCAGCAAGATTTCTACAACCTGCAAAACCACATCCTCCACAATTTGCACCTGGTAGTAGTTCCGTAACTTCATCAATTCTGGGGTCTTCTTCAACCTTAAATTTTTTTTCAACAAGAAAAATAACGGCTGCAAAAAATAAACCCAATGCAGCTAAAACTATTACAGCTATTGCTATGTTATTCACTTTAATTTAATTTTGCGAGCAAAATTAAAATTTATGTTTTGATAAAAACTTATTAAGAGTAATTTAGATTAAATCTAATTTGCCAATCCTGCTCCGTATTTTTTTATTTTGTGTTCAGCTGAGAGAATATTTACACATTTATCAAGAATTCCATTGATAAAAATTTTACTTTTTTCGGTGCCAAAAGTATCACTGATGTGAAGGTATTCGTCGATGGTTACTTTTACGGGAACGGTAGGCAAGTAAAGAAATTCAGTTATAGCCATTTTTAAAATTAATTGATCCACATAAGTAATGCGATTTAAATCCCAATTTTCAATTATTTGGGAAAGTATGTTTTCATATTCTTTATGGTGGAGAATGGTTTTTTCAAAAAGAGTTACAATAAATTCTTCATCTGATATGTCACCCATCGAAAAAGATGGTTTTAATACGGGCGGAAGGACAGTTGTTTCAGGTTTTGATGGATCATAATCTTTAAGCCAACCGTAAATTACGATGCCGGTATAATTTATGTCGAAATTCCATCCTACATGAATGGTTTCTAAAAAATCTTTAATATGATCTGAAAAAGCAATTTTTTTTTTGAAAAGCTTGCAAGCAAAGTCTCGATGGTGTGGGAAGGTGTCGTCATCGGATTTCATGTAGTTTTGATATGGTTTCCATGCAATAACTTCTAGATATATTTTTCTAAAAATGTCTCTATCCCAAGTGAGTGGATAAGATGCAATTTCTTTTTGCAGCTTGTGGTTGTTTTGTAAATGAATAATGAAAGGATTATGAGCTAGTTTTAGGTTTGGGTTTAAATCTTCAGGTGTGGGCAAAAGCTTTTTTTTATTTTCTTCAAGCATGAAAATGTAAAAATCCATAAACTGCAGAAAAGAATCTAATTGATGAATGATAAGCTCGTGAATTTTATTTAAGCTTGAAAATAACATTTTCTTTCCTTTGTCTAACGTCATGTCTTTTTGCATAAAGTAAGCGTAAAGATTTTGAAAAGCTTTTATTCTTAAAATGTGTCGACTCAGCATGAAAAGAACTTTTGACAAAGTTAGAGAAAATGCAGGATATTAGCGGTAATAATTTTTTACAAAACCGCGAGCTTCTTTTTTTCCAAAAAGAATTTGCAAAAAACCTATGAAAACACCAAGTCCGTAGGCTGTGATTTGAAGCCATAACGCTAGAACTGCCATAAAAGAAATTTTTAAACTTTTATAACGTAGAAAAGATTCAATAAATCCCCAGAGAGAAATAAGACCAATGCCGGAAAGAGCAGCCCACAATAAAAATTTTCCCCACCACACGATAAGGGGTAAAAGAATGGAGACCACCATGCCAAAAAGCAAAAAAGTTGGGACAAGATGTATCCATTTTAGCATGTTTTTATGCCGACGCCAGAGGTTAACTCGAGCAATTCCCCAGTTGAAAATTTGCTTGAAAAATTTTTTGAAAGAAGTTCGACGTTTATGGTAGACGTAGGCTTCTGGAATGAGGCCAACGATAAATCCTTTTTCGTAGATGCGGGCGGAATAGTCCATATCCTGGCCATGGCGAAGAAAGGACATATCGCCTACTGCTTGCCAAACTTTTCTCGAAATACCCATGTTGAAACTGCGAGGATAAAATTTTTTCTGTAGAGATTTTTTAGAACCTCGCGTTCCGGCAGTTCCGATAAATGAAGTCATGGCATAATTGATGGCTTTAAGTAATGGTGGAAATGAAGGATGATCTGTGTCGGGTCCACCAAAAGCATCCAAAACTTTTTGGGCTAAATGATGATCGATATTTTTTAACCAATTTTCTGGAAGCAATACATCGGAATCTACAAAAAGAAAATATTCCCCTTGGGCGTGACGCATACCCGTATTACGTGCTTCCCCAGGTCCTTTATTTTTTTGAAAAATATACTGAATCTGAAATGGTGCTTTTTCTTGAAAGACTTTGATAACTTGTGAAGTATCATCTGTAGAACCATCATCAACGATAACGAATTCGAATTTGTCTGGTGGAAAATCAAGTTTTGATGCTGTTTCTAGTAATTCTTTTATTTCTTGTGAACGATTGTACGTAGCAACAATGATGGAATATTTCATGGGTGATAATAAGTTTCTAGGTTGATTTCTTTGTTTTCAAAATAACGATTGCGAATAAACATATCTTCCCAAATAGCTAAACCCATAACGATCCAGAGATAATTGTAATGCCATCTTAGCTTGGGCGAAGGAGGAGCATGTAAAATTTTTTCAATAAAGGCATAGTTGAATATCCCTTGTTTTTCAATAAATGAGGGGGTAAGAATTTTTTCTGCCGTTCTTTTTAAGTCTTTTTGAAATTGTAAGTAAGGATTTACGGTAAACCCCCATTTTTTCTTATGCAGGATAGGATCAGGCAAGTAGCCCTGCATGGCTTTGCGGAAAAGGTATTTGGTTTGATTGTTTTTCATTTTTAAATTCACCGGGATGGAAAAACCAAATTTAACAAGGTCTAGATCTAAAAAGGGAACACGTTCTTCAACGCTATGAGCCATGGACATACGGTCTTCGGTGAGCAAATAGTCGTTTACCATTTTGCTGTGTAACTCAACAAAAAAGACTTGTTCGAGGGGGTCAAGGTGAGATGATGCATTAAACAGGGGTGCAAATTCCTCTCGGACACGGCGAGCTTCTTTTTTCATGGTGGCGCTGATGGCTGGATGGTAGATGGTATCAAAATAGGCGTCATCGTAATCCCATACATTGCGAAGAATGAGATATGCTCGTTCAATGTTACCTGTGGCAAGCAGCATTTGGAGACCACGTCTATATTCATCCAGTTTCATGAGACCTGATCGATGTTGTAGGTTAAAAATAAAATCGGATTTCCATTTGAAAAGCTTCTGAAGCCAAGATGGCATGTGTTTGTGCCACCAACGTAATGGATACATGTATCTATGAATATCATAGCCCGCAAAGAGCTCATCTCCTCCTAGACCACCAAGAGCAACTGTTATAAACGAACGAACAAAACTTGAAAGATGGTAGCCTTGTAGCAGGTTAATTTTAGGCTCTTCAGCGTGCCAAATGACTGCTGGGAATTTTTTCATAGGCTCAAGTTCCAGCGTAAGGGTGTGGTGATTAGTATGAAAGTGTCGAGCTACAATTTCTGCATCAGAGAATTCATCCGTTGGTTCATTAAAACCTAGGGTAAATGTATGAATTTCGGGAACTCCAAGCTCATGCATTTTTTGGACAAGAGTCGAAGAGTCCATACCTCCTGAAAGGTAAACGCCCAAAGGTACATCTGCGATAAGTTGCCGTTCGACGGCTTGCCGAACATAAAAATGAAATTGTTCGATGGCATCTTCTTCCTTCATAGAAAGATTGGGCTCAACTTGCAGTTGCCAATATCTCTTAACTTGGATGTTGTTTCCATCGAAAAGCAAATAATGAGCCGGAGGTAAGCGATGTATTCCTTTGAACAAAGTTTCTTGGAATTGAGTGTATCTGAGGTTAATCTGCTGATGAAAAGCTTGGAGGTTGACTTCTCGAGGCACCGCTGGATGTAGAAGGATTGCTTTTTGCTCACTAGCAAAGACTAAATGCTTGCCATCGAAGAAATAATGAAGAGGCTTTACGCCGAATTGATCTCGAGCGAGCAAAAGCTGATGCTTTTTCATGTCGAGAAGGGCAAAAGCAAAAATACCGTTGAGCCAAGGCAAAAAATCTGTGCCATGTTCCTCATAGAGATGTACTAGAATTTCTGTGTCCGTTTTAGTGTAAAATTGGTGTCCTTGTTCAATAAGTTTTTTCCGAAAGACTTGAAAATTATAAATTTCACCGTTGAAAATAACAGCAATGGTTTTATCTTCGTTAAAAATAGGTTGACTTCCTGTTTGAAGGTCGATGATGGCCAGTCTTCTATGTCCAAGATAAAAGGAGGCATATGTAAATGGAGAAGCTTCATCGGGACCTCGATGACTGAGTATATCCAGCATCTTTTGAAGAAGCCCATTTTTATTTTCACCTGGATCGTAAAAACCGCAAATTCCACACATTGGTGCAAAGTTATGAAAATTAAAAACCTCTCTTAATTCCGCTTTTTTAAATTGTAGAATTAAAGCTGCTATATTATCGATAAAAAAGCGTTCATTAAAAAAACATATGCGATTAATTGTTAATGATTTAATGAAATTTTTTAGCAAAAAATTTGCAAAATTTTGCAGCGAGTATTTACTTTACATTTTGAGCATTGTCAAGCTATTGTTCCCTTGTTGATGTATTCTCCTGAGGGTTGCCCTTTGGGGAAATTCCCTCTGTGTCTATCCTTACTAAGGAGGAAATGAATGGGGGAAGAGAAAAACTACATGTTATGATGTAACTTTTCTTCGCAATTTTTAAATTATTATGCCTTGAGGGGGTGTTATCAAATATAAAATGTTAAAAAATTTTTTTAGTTTATGCTTTTCATTTTTAAAAGCTTGTATTCATTTTTCTTTTCTATTTACGCTTTTGACAAGAAAATTAAAAAAGGTCTTTAAGGAATGGCACAAAATAAAAAAGGCTGCCCAAAAAGACAGCCTTTTTGGAAGTGCTCATGAGAGATTATCTCATAATCATGATAGGAACATTCAGCACATCATTGTTTCCAACAATTCTGAGCGTGTATGTGCCAGCGGGATAAGTAGCCAAGTTCAATTGAATGGGTTTGCCATCGTATTGGATGCTTTCGCGGGTGATGGTAGAACCAGTGTTGGAAATAATTTCAAAGATGTAAGAGCCAGTTGGCAAATTACTGAATGCAACATTGATTTTATCAGCAGTAGGATTAGGATAAATCTTCATGCCATAGTTGTATTCTCGCAGCGATACAATATAAGTTATAATAATGGTATCACTTACACTGCACAAACCACCGTTGGTTACAGTAATTTGAATGCTTTGTGAACCAGGAGTGTTGGACCCTACCGTAAGGGTTTGACTCGTACCCAAAGTTTGGCCACTACCAAGGTCAACCCAAAGATAGCTAGCTCCAGGATTACCGGCATTAAGTACTGTATCGTGATTGATGTATAAAGTAAGACTGTCAGGGAAGTTGATGACAGGGTAAGGAATTACATTAATTGTAATGCTACCCGTAGTTGAGCAATTTAGGGTATTATCGAAAGCTGTCACACTATAAATTGAAGTAGAAATTGGTGTAACATCGATACTTGCAGATGATACGCCCGTTGACCAGTTATAAACATAACCTGTATGGCTACTTGAAGCAGTTAGGAGAGTAGAAGATCCTTCGCAGATGGGGTTAGCCGTAGCTGTAATATTTATAGCTGGAGCATTCATCACAGTAACAGTTACATCTGACGTAGTTTCACAGTGATACATGTTGGTTACATGGAAGGTAAACTGGGTAGTTTGGTTAACTTGAATATCTTCAATGTTAGCAGAGTTCGGCAAGCTCATCGAGGGTGAACTTGTCCAGTAAATAATAGATGAATAAATGGTATCCGTCCTATCGCCATATACTTTAATGTTATCAACATGGCAGTCATTGCCATATTCTGATACAAATAAAAATCCAATATAGAACGATGTGTCTTCAACTACAGCAGGTAGGTTATAAGTTACATGTTCCCAATGATTAGGTGTACCATAGCGGAAGATGGAGTCAATGCTTGTCCAGTTGTTTTGATCAAACGAATATTGAACAATAACTCTATCGTTTCTACTCGAGTATCCCCCATCTTTTGTCCAGTCAAAACTAATTTTTAAGTTGTGATAATGGTAGCTATTAATAGTAGTATACAAACGAGCTTTATTACCACTTAAAATACTAAAAGAATTAAAACGTAACAAATAAGTTCCATCGGTTGGAGAAAAACCTGTTGGGTTTGTGCTTGAACCTTGAACATAAAAAGTAGCAGAAGTACCATTTCCATCAACATCAAGTTGTTGTGTCCACCCGGATGGGATACTTCCGCTTTCAAAGCTTTCATGTAAAATGGTATCTGGCACAATGGTTATACCATGGCTATAGGAAGCTGCTAAATCAATGAGAGCTCCAGCACAAACAACATCTGGAGTTGCAGAAAGGGAATTTATGGTGCTAAATACATTTCCAACCGTAATGTAACGATGAGCTGAAGTATGGCACCCCGTGTTGGGATCTGTTGCTTCAACAACAAAGTTTGTAGAAGTATGAGGAGTTACATCGGCCGTAGTTCCTGTGATACTATCAGGGAGCCAGAGATAAGTATAATCAGGATTGGAGCTTTGTGCAACAAGTGTAACTTCTTGACCATTACAAATGGTGTCACGTGAAGTGGTGATGGTTACGACAGGAGGTTCATTATAGTGGACAGGTACAGCTACACGAAGGCTCGAACACATGCTTATGCTATTAAATGTAAACTTGGGTCTTCTATTTAGTGTGTTATTTGCTGTCGTTTGAGCACAAAGTGTAGAAGCAGGTGTATTGTCAGCGCGATAATAAGCTTCGGATACATACGAAGTATTATCATATTTCACAGTAGTAGAAGTTCCTCCTGAGTTATTATTGCTCCAGCAAAATTCGACAACAAGATTGGATGATCCATTCCAGTTAAATGGTGTAGAGAAGGTAATGGTATTAATTCCAGCAACAGGAGTAAAAGCAGATGTTGTATAAACGGGTGTTAAGCTAGTTATAAAAGATGTACTCATGGTTGAGTTGGTTGTGGTGCCCATGCTTACAGTTAAGTCTTGGTATGTTGTTCCTACCGTAACAACTTCGAAAGAAATAGAATATATTGGTCCCGCAGAAAGACCAGCAGCAGTCAATTCATTTGCAGGAATTAAATATTGAGTTTTAAGACCTCCATAAAGATGGTAGAAGGGGCTTTCATAGCTGGAACTAGTTGAAGCACCACTTCCTATGGTAACATTCGTTGGAGATAAAGTAACGGCAGCAGCATAAAATTGAGTGTCGGCAGAGAGAGTAGGTGTCGTGAAGATATTTCCTGTGTCAAGCAATATGCCTCCTGTGGGAGCAGTAAACCAAGCAATGGTTGACCCAGAAGTTCCAGTAGCTAGTAATGTGGCCTGATGAGCTCCACAGATAGTATCCCCTTGTACTGATAAGATCTTGTTGGCAAAATCAATAAATACAGGAGTTGAATAGGCATAACTAGAATCCTTTTTACACATGGTAAATGCACGATAATAGGCTGGTTCGGTAGGTGCTGTATTTAAGGAATAGCTGTAAGCTCCAGGTATATCTGTATATGTTGTACCATCATGCGAAATTTGCCATTGATAAACTACTCCACTGCCTGGGGTTGGGGGTATGGATAGAGTGACTACATCTCCTAAACAAATGTTAGTATTTGATGCATTGGTGCTTTCACTCGATGGGGCAGAGCAGGTATAGCGTGGAGTTCCATTGAATTCGTCAGCTCCAATATCAGGTGATATAGGATCTCTATCATTATTGTCAAAGTCTTTGGTCCATCCTGAAATAGGCGTTCCATTTCCTTCGGCAAAAGTCGCTATAGTGGCATCTATGTGAAGATCGTAAGGTTGGGTGTTGCTATTTATAAAAGGTGTTAATTCAAGATAACTTTTATCATCTCTTGGGGTAACAAAAAGTTTATAGTTATCAAAGTTGCGAATGCTGTTTGTTCCGTCATAAAAGATGAGATTGTTTAGACTAGATGCTGAAGTGTCTGCGTAGAAAATATTGTTGTTTGATGAAGAAGCATAAGTGCTTAAAGTTGTGCTGCTTCGGCGATAAGCAACAGAATATCCTGAACCTTGAGGTGTGGATTTATCGATGATGATATTATTGATTAATTCGAGAGTTGGGGTTGTATTAGCAAAAAGAGCAGAAGTACCAAAACTCAATGCTCCCAAAGAATAAGCATCCAGGTAAATGGTGTTATAATATAACTTAACATTACTTGCACTTGATCCAATGTCAACTCCTCGTACAGCATTGGTATTGTTCGAAGTGTTGGGTGCATAAAGTTCTGATACAAAGTTGTTGACAAGCTGAGTTGAAGCATTTACATAAATTCCATCTACAGTTGGATTAGTGTTGGTAGAAACAATTCCGTGTACAGAGTTTTGAGAAAGCTGGTAGGTTGTTCCGCTGCTAATGTAAAAACCATATACCGAAGCCCCGCTGGATGAAATGTTGAATGCTTTATTCGATCTTACTAGTCCATTTACAATAGATGCAAAATAATAACCGTAGGTTGTTCCTCCAGCGTCAATATCGTGGACTTCATTGCTATCTAAGGTGCAAGTATTAGCTGTATTTACATTTATTCCATAAAATGTGCCTGTTCCGCAAGTCACATGATGAATGTTATTTTTAACTATACTTCTGTTGTGGCCTGTTGCAGTAAAAGTATAAATGCCATAAAAACCACTTGAACCACTCAACTGGATGTTGGCAAAATCATTGTTATATAAATATTCAGTTCCACCTGTTGGATTTCCGAGATTGTAATATCCATAAACATTTCCAGAAGTTGCTGATCGGTTAAAATATGTAATCCTATTGGAAACAATAGACTTGTTAAGAGTCGCATTAGAAGAATAAATAAAGTAAACAGATCCCGTGGAACTGATGGTATCTCCTCGAAAAGTATTGGATATATAGCTTTCAGAACTAACCGTATTTCCATTGTAAATGTAATAAGTAGAACTAGAGTTAGAAGTATTTTTTAAGAAGAAATTGTTAAAGTTGCAATGAATTATTCCAGAAACGGTAGAAAAGAATACCCCATAAAGAGTTGATGTATGTTTAGCAGAAACAAAATCAGAATTAACCACGCTGGGATCTTGTACATAAATGAAATAAGCTCCGTATGTGCTAGCTCCGGAAGCTGCCCCATAATTATAAACGCCACAATAAGAAATAGTGATCAAAGAGTCATAATAAGTGGTACTATTATAACCACGAACATAAATACCCATTTGTGCATTAAATATCGTGTCGTAGCTCAATGAGATGTTTTTGTTTTTACCAGAATTACTTGTAACTGTAACACCTGTAGCGCTGCTTGGGCTTGTAGTTCCATTACCTATGTAAATTCCAGCTACATAGGCACTAGTTCCTTTATTCATTTCGATTTTACAATTGGAAATGGTAATGTTCTGGCAACCATTGGTTCCAGCAGGCTTGTGGGTTAGAATCCCATACTCAATGCCTTGGTTTAAAGCTTTTAAATATAAGCCAGAAATCGTTACATAATCAGAACCATCTAGTCGAATGATAGCATCACCATAGCCACCTGTTGTTGAAGTACTGATAGTTCCAGCATCTGTTCTAATGATTTGAGGCTTTGATCCTGTTCCATCCCACAAGAAAGAGATGGGATTAGAAGCTGTTCCTGTAGCTGTTAATTGCAAAGGAGCAGTGATATTTTCCACATAGCCTCCTTGAATGTGGAAAGTTACCCCACCAGGACCAACGCCATAAGTGTTTAAGCTGTCGAAAGCACTTTGGATCGTCGGATAATTTCCACTGGGGATATCCCGATTCCCAGCAATCTGCGCTTGCACCCCGAAGGCAAGCAGCCAAATGCTCATAATTAATAAACTTTTTTTCATATTTTTAGTTTTTGAACTGCGATGCAAATATAACTTTTTTCTCTGATAACATTTTTTCTTTTTTTTAGTTTTGCATACATTTTATGAAAAGGTTTTTGTGGTGCATTATTGTTTTCTCTTTTAATCTGCTTTTTTCGCAGGGTAAAAGAAACATTGTTTTTTCTGAATATGAAGATTCGTTGAAATATTTTATGACGCTTATGTTTAATGCTCCATACGATATGGAGCGGCTGAAAGCTCACGATGAGTTTAGAAAATATTTGGTTAAGACACTGCAGAATGAAAAAGTTTTTGAAATAGCTTTTGATTCCATTCCTGTTCTTTATCCTTTGATGTCGTTAGATAAGTCCTTTATGATTGTTACGTATGGGTTCCCCCTTGAAGATGATGCCATCTATGAAATTCATGGATTTATGGTTCTTCGAGGTAAGCCTAATCGAATCATTGAACTCCAAAATGTTCGAAAATCAATTCAAGATAATCCTGAATACATCACGCTGAAAAATGGCCAATGGTATGGAGCAGTATATTTTCAATTGATTGAAAAAAAATATAAAAAAGATAAGTATTACTTACTCATAGGTTGGAATGGTGAAGATCCGTATTATCGCGAAAAAATCATTGAAACACTAGGTTTTGATTCACGCGGGTTACCTGTTTTTGGGAAAAATTATTTTAGAGGGAAAGGTTATGCGAAGAAAAAAAGAATTATTTTAAGATACAGTCCTACAGCTTCAGTGGTAGCTCGCTATCAATCCATAACATATAAAAATATTGATGTAATTCGAAAAGAAAAGGGTTCAGCTTTTCGTAAAAAATCAGCCATTGACACCCGAGCACAACAAGGATGGAAAAAGAAAATAAAAGTTAAAGAAATCACTGAAGAATTGGTCGTATTTGACAATTTGGAACCCGTTTCTAAGGAATTTGAAGGATTTTATTCTTTCTATTTTCCTCGCGATGATAGAATGAATGGTTTGCGGTTTAACAAAGGAAAATGGGAACATGTAATTCTTACAAATGTTGTCGTTGAGAAAAACACAAAAAAAGTAAATGATGGTCTTGCCCCCCCCGGATGGAAATTTCCTTGGCAGTGATTATTTTTTTAGTAATGCTATTTCGAGAGTTTCAATCATTTCATCGATGTAATGAAAAGTTAGTCCTTCAACATATTGCTTTTCAATTTCGCTTACATTGGGACGGTTTTCTTGAGATAAGATAATGTTTTTTATTCCTGCTCTTTTGGCTGCTAGAATTTTTTCTTTGATTCCTCCGACGGGGAGGACTTTTCCTCGAAGGGTAATTTCGCCTGTCATAGCTACATCAGTGCGAACAGGGGTATTGGTAAGCAAACTTGTTAAGGTAGTGAATATGGTAATACCAGCCGACGGGCCATCCTTTGGGGTAGCTCCTTCAGGTATGTGTACGTGTATATTGTATTTCTCGAAAATATCTTCATCGATACCGAGTTTTTTAGCATTGGCTTTAATATACTCGTATGCCAAAGTGACGGATTCTTTCATCACATCTCCAAGGTTCCCTGTCATGGAAATTTGGCCTTTTCCTTTGCTCATGGTAGCTTCGATAAACAAAATTTCACCTCCGTAAATAGTCCATGCGAGCCCAGTAGCAAGACCTACCATAGGCTTTTTCAGGGCTTTTTCTTTCTGGAAAAGCGGTACGCCAAGAATGTCAGGGATCTCTTTTACCTTGATGGTTCCAACTTTTTCACCCTGAACATATCGTGCAGCATATTTTCTGATGACTTTGGCAATGGTTCTTTCTAATGTACGTACGCCCGATTCTCGAGTGTAATCGTTTATGATTTTAGTAATTACAGCTGGAGTAAAGCGTAGACCGGAATCTGTCATGCCATTTTCTTCAAGTTGCTTCGGGACCAGATGTCGCATGGCAATTTGGACTTTTTCTTCGAGGGTATATCCGCTTAGTTCAATAATCTCCATGCGGTCACGCAAAGCAGGATGAATGGTTGCTAAGTTGTTTGCAGTGGCAATGAAAAATATTTTTGAGAGGTCATATTCAATTTCGAGGTAGTTATCGTAAAAATGAGTATTTTGTTCTGGGTCAAGGATTTCGAGAAGAGCAGCTTCGGGGTCGCCCTGCACAGTAAGTCCTGCTACTTTATCGATTTCGTCTAAAACAAAAACGGGATTAGAGGAACCAGCTTTGCGTAAATTCTGAATAATTCGACCAGGCATTGCCCCAATGTAAGTTTTACGATGCCCTCTTAGCTCTGCTTCATCTCTCAGTCCGCCGAGCGACATTCGGACATATTTGCGTCCTAAGGCTCGAGCTATAGATTTACCAAGGGAAGTTTTGCCAACTCCTGGAGGACCGACAAGGCACAGAATAGGAGATTTGAGTTCTTTTTTGAGTTTAAGGACAGAAATAAATTCGATGATGCGTTCTTTGACTTTTTCGAGTCCATAATGATCTTCGTCCAGTACTTTCCGGACATTGTTTATATCAAAATTGTCCTCGGTATATTCGTTCCATGGCAAGTCGACTACAAGATCAAGGTAATTTAGTTGTATACTAAAGTCTGCAGACATGGGGTTCATTCGTCTGAGCTTAGCAAGTTCTTTTTCAAAAGCTTCTTTTGTCCGTTCGTCCCATTTTTTCTGAGCGGCTTTTTGTTCTATTTCTTTAATTTCTTGTTCGTGAGGTGCCCCTCCAAGTTCCTCTTGAATGGCCTTAAGTTGGGCATTCAGATAGTAATCGCGTTGTTGCTTGTCGATATCATTTTTGACCTTTTCGTGGATTTTTTCCTTGATAAGGATAAACTGATATTCTCGCTCCAGATGCCTAAGAATTTCAGTGGCTAAAGTTTCGTAGTCATTAATTTCAAGCAACAGCTGTTTTTCGTTGTGGGATATTTTTAGATTAGAGGCAACAACATTTAGGAAAAAGACAGGATTTTCAATTTTTAACAAAGCTGAATAAGCAGATTGCTCGCGGTTTTCTGGGTCGTGATTAATGATTTTTTGGATAGTTTCTTTGATGGTGGAAATGAGGATTTGAAATTGAATGTTTTCAAAAATTTGTTGGTTTATTTGAGTATCGAGAGTTTCGATGGCTGCTTTATAAAAAGGTTCTTCTTGAGTAAATTGAATAATCCTAAAGCGGTTTTTCCCTTGAACAATAGCAGTAAAAGTGTCATCAGGCATGCGAAGAATTTTAAGAACATCAGCCAGCGTACCCACTGAAAAAATGTCAGCAGGTGTAGGTTCGTCAATGTCAGCATTTTTTTGAGCGACAATTCCTATAATGGTTTTGTGTTGTTCGATGTGACGGATGAGTTCAACCGATTTTCTTCGCCCTATGGTTATAGGCATAATGATGCCAGGAAAAAGGACGGTGTTACGCAGTACCATGATGGGTACTTCTTGTTCAACTTCATTTTCAAGCAAATCTAGCTCTTCCTGTTGGGTGGTTGAAGAAATAAAGTCTTCCTGCGTAAGATCGTTATTTTGTAAATCGATAAAATCTAAGTCAACTTTTTTCATACAGTTAAATTTCGTAAAATGCAAAAAGATTAGACAATTAAAGTGCCAAATTTAACGACGTTGATTTTTTTCTAATTCGAAAACATGACGAAGCATATTTTTTTCAGCTTCGGTAAGATGCTGATTTCGACGTTCTTTTACTTTCTCGAAGCTTGCAAATGCTTTTTCTATTTGATAAATTTCATAATGCCCTGGACTTCCCCAAGTAAATGAAGGGATAAAGTTTCGATGAAATCCGTCTCCAAAAAGATTGCAGCCAACACCTACAACGGTTCCTGTGTTAAACATGGTATTTATGGAGCATTTCGTATGATCCCCCATGATGAGTCCGCAAAATTGTAATCCAGTGCTTACAAAAGATTGCGTTTCGTAACTCCATAGTTTTACCATATCGTAGGTGTTTTTAAGATTACTGTTGTTGGTGTCTGCGCCCAAGTTGCACCATTCCCCAATCACAGCATTTCCAATGAAGCCGTCATGAGCCTTGTTGGAAAAACCAATAAATATGCTATTATTTACTTCTCCTCCAACTTTGCAATGGGGACCTAAGGAGGTTGGTCCGTAGATTTTAGCTCCCATTTTTAGTACTGCATGTTCTCCCAGTGCAAACGGCCCTCTAATGGCACAATTTTCCATTATTTCTGCATCTTTTCCAATATAGATGGGGCCTGTAGTTGCATTGAGAATAGAGAATTCAACTTTAGCACCTTCTTCAATAAAAATATGTTCTTCGCCAACGATGCGATTGGTAGATGAAATAGAAGCACTGGTGCGTCCTTTCGTGATCAAAGCAAAATCATCGCGAATCCACCGATCTGCTTGAATAAAAATGTCCCAAAGAGCATTAATTTTTGTTGCTGTTTCTATATACTTTTTTTGATGTATAGAAAATTGAGCATTATCCAAAAAGACATCAAAGTTTGCATACTGAACATTGAATTCTCCACGAAAAGCTATGAGATTTTCTGCTTTATCTAGAAGGGCTTCGTCTTGCTTAAGTACCATAATTGTCTCGACAAGCTGGGGTGTTGGAATGTAAGATCCATTTATCATGAATACTTCCCCGTGAGGTAGAATGGGGGTAAACTCTTCTTGAAGATAGAAAGGTGACAAAGTATAAATGGTAACATTGGGACATAGTCTTTCCCAACGTTCTTTAATGGTTAAAATACCCACGCGTAAATACGAAACGGGGCGCGTAAAAGTTATAGGTAACAACCGCACCCTTTCTTTTCCATCAAAGAGAACAATCGGGATGGACAATGTAAAAAAATTTATTATTCTTCGCTGTTTAATTGACTTTTGTAGTGATTTTTGTACTTGTTCATGAACTTGTCAACGCGACCTGTGGTGTCAACCAGTTTCATCTTACCTGTAAAGAAGGGGTGTGAAGTATTAGAAATTTCAAGCTTTATGAGAGGGTATTCTTTTCCATCTTCCCATACAATGGTTTCTTTGCTTTGAGCAGTAGAACGAGTTAGGAAAGCGTACCCATTAGAAATGTCTTTAAAAACAACTAGGCGGTAATTTTCAGGATGGATTCCTTTTTTCATAGTATTTATTTTTCGCTTGCAAAAGTAAAAAAAATTTTATAATCCAATAAAATATTATAATTTTGTACCCTTAAAAACTCATTTGCTTTATGAAAAGAACATTTCAGCCTTCGGTAAGAAAACGCAGAAACAAGCATGGATTTCGCAAAAGAATGTCTACATTGAATGGAAGAAAAGTGTTAGCTCGTCGTCGTGCAAAAGGAAGAAAAAAACTCACTGTATCTGACGAAAAAATTCGAAAGTATTAAATGGACTTGAAATTCATGAGTTTAATCATCCTTCAGTGGAAGGGATTTTTTATTTTATCTAAGTCTGGTAATGACAAAGAAAAAGCTACAACGTTTTGCAGAAAATAGGACATTCCCACATTATTTTGAGGTACCATTTGAAAAAATACAGCAGGGTTTTTTCTTACGAGGGAAATGGTGTGAATCCTTTTTTAGAAATCAAGGTAAGTTAATACTTGAATTAGGTTGTGGCAAGGGGGAATATACCGTTGGACTAGCTGAGCTTTTTCCTGAACATAACTATATAGGTGTTGATCAGAAAGGTGCTCGTATTTGGAAAGGAGCTAAATATGTACAGCAAAGGAATCTTAAGAATGTTGCTTTTATTCGCTCGCAAATAGGTTTGTTGCCATATTGGTTTGCCGAGGACGAAGTAGATGAAATTTGGATTACTTTTCCTGATCCACAAGCAGGTGGGCGACACAACAAACGACTTACCTCTTTAAGGTACTTGCAATTTTATAAAAAATTTTTGAAGCATTTAGGGAAAATTCATGTGAAAACGGATAATGATGAAGTTTTTAACGAGCTTTTGATGCTTTGTCGCGAAAAAAATTATTCCATCCTTTTAAGTGCTGAAGATATTGACATGTTGCCCTATGATGTTGTTTTACATGGTATCAAGACTTTTTACGAACTTATGTGGAGAGAGGAGGGAAAAAAAATTAAGTATATTTGCTTCACACTTCCACATGAAGAGTAAAAATCGAGAAAAACGGCAGGATTTTTTTGAAATGGTTTGGGAAGTTGTAAAAAACATACCTCCAGGAAGAGTGACCACGTATGGGGCTATAGCTAACTTTTTAGGTGCAGGGTCTTCTGCGCGTATGGTTGGTTATGCTTTGAATGCTTCAAAATATGCGAATGAGTTTATTCCTGCTCATCGAGTCGTCAATAGGAATGGGGTTTTAACGGGAAAACATCATTTTGGCTCCATCTATGCTATGGAAAATCTTTTGCGAATGGAAGGGGTAGAAGTGGAAGATGACAAAATCGTACGATTTAAAATATTGTTTTGGGATCCGATGAAAGAATTATCTTCGATGGATGAATAAAAAGATAGGCCTTTTTTTTGGAAGTTTTAATCCACCTCATGTTGGGCATTTTGCTTTAGCTAACTACATTTTGAATCAGGGACCTGTAGAGGAAATATGGTTTGTAGTCTCTCCTCAAAATCCTTTGAAATCACCTGCACAACTTGCTCCTGCTCGCACCCGCTTGGAAATGGTACGACGAGCTATCGGTGATTTTATGTTTTTTAAACCTTGCGACATAGAATTTTATTTACAGCCTCCTCATTATACCATTTTTACATTACTTCATTTGGAAGAAAAATTTCCTGAACATGAATTTTTTTTGCTTATTGGGATGGACAATTTACAAACTTTTACGAGGTGGAAAGCATATCGCACCATTTTAGATCATTATCATTTACTGGTTTATCCGCGTAAGGGGTATGATGGTGGAAAATTGTTAAAAGAGTCACATGTTCACGTAGTTGCAGCTCCCTTGATTGAAATTAGTAGTAGTTACATCAGGCAGCTTATAAAAGAGAGAAAAGAATTTAGATTTTTCGTTCCCGAATCTGTTTATCAGATGATTGTAGAAGAAAATTTATACCGTTCATAAGCATTTTATTGTTTTTTTAAAAAAATGTAATTTTGCAATCCCATAGGGCCCATAGCTCAGTTGGTTAGAGCAACTGACTCATAATCAGTAGGTCCCAGGTTCAAGTCCTGGTGGGCCCACTACAGTGAGTTAATTCTTTTTACTGAAGTAATCCCTGGAATTTTTTGAATAGCATCAATGAGTTCTTGCAAGTGGTGGGTGTTGTGAACATAAAGGGAGATGGTGCCAGAGAATTTTCCTTCAGTTGCTTCAATGTTAAGAGCTCGAATGTTCAGATTTTTTTCATCTGAAATCAGTTTCGTGATATCACGAACAATTCCAATGCGGTCGATACCTTCGATGGCAATGAATGTTTTAAATTCTATTTGGTTGCTTTGTTGCCATTTGACTTTTTTTACTCTATCTCCAAATTGAGAAGAAAATTTTAAAGCATTAGGGCAATTAGAGCGGTGAATTTCAAGTTGATTAGGTGCAGTTACGCAGCCAATGATGGGATCTCCTGGAATGGGGTTGCAACAAGGAGATAAGATGTATGAAATTTCTTGTTCTGTATTTAATTCTACGGCTTCTTTTTCATGGGTTGATTTTTGTGATAAGCGTTTTAAAAAAGGCATCCGTATGTAGCGTAACCATTTGTTTTTTTCGTAAGCTGAAGCAAAAGCTTTAATATTTTTAAAATCTATTTTGCCTTCAGCTGCTGCTATGAAAAGTTCGTTAATATCGTTGTTGTATCCAAGGTATTTAGCAACTTTTTCAAGTTGTTCATTAGAAAAAGTTATATGAGCTTGTTTGAACCATTTTTCAATTTTTGCTTTTCCTTGAGTTAACTGATTTTTTTGAAGTTCTTTTAAATATTGTTTGATATGTGATTTTGCTTTTGGGGTTACCACCCAATTAAGCCATTCTTCACGGGGATGTTGATGATCGCTGGTAATGATTTCCACTTGATCCCCGTTTTTGAGTACTTGACTGAGTGGAACTAGTTTATGGTTGACTTTGGCTCCTATGCAATGGTGACCAATATCTGTATGCACAGCATAAGCAAAATCTATCACGGTAGCACTTTTGGGAAGGGTCTTTATATCTCCTTTTGGGGTGAATGTATAAATTTCATCAGAGCTTATGGTCATTTGAAGCTCGTCTAAAAAATCAAGAGCATTGGTTTCTGGTTTTTTTAAGAGTTCGTTGATTTTTACGAGCCATTGGTCAAGGGTATTTTCTGAAGAATCATTTTCTTTATATTTCCAGTGTGCAGCATAACCACGTTCCGCAATTTCATTCATTCGGGTTGACCGAATCTGGACTTCAACCCATTTGCCTACATGACTCATGACAGTAATGTGAAGGGCTTCATACCCATTGGGCTTCGGAACAGAAATCCAATCCCGCAAACGTTCAGGATTTGGTTTATATATTTTTGTAACGACCGAATAAGCTAGCCAACAAGCTGCAACTTCTTCAGCTGGGGGAGCATCTATGATGATTCGAATAGCAAAAATGTCGTAAACTTCTTCGAAAGGAACACCCTTTCGGTTCATTTTGTTCCAAATCGAAGCTATGCTTTTAGTTCTGCCATAAATTTCAAAGGGATAGGGAATGGTTTCCTTTAATTTTTCTTTGATGGGCTGAATAAAATCGTTGATAAATTTATTTCGTTCGGGTTCTGTTTCTGCTAATTTTTTTTCCAGAGCATGATAAACTTCAGGGTCAGTGTATTTTAAAGATAAATCTTCTAGTTCTGATTTTATGTTGTATAGACCTAATCTGTGAGCTAACGGTGCATAAATGTTAATGGTCTCTCCACAAATTTTTATTTGTTTTTCAAGAGGCATGGAATCAAGCGTTCGCATATTGTGAAGTCGATCGGCAAGTTTAATCAAAACAACGCGTATGTCTTCCGAGAGGGTAAGCAGGATTTTTTTATACGTTTCGATTTGCTGGGTAGTTGTTAAGTCTTGGTATTCCACTAAAGAAGCAATTTTTGTTAAACCGTCCACAATGGTTGCTACTTTTTTGCCAAAAAGATTTTCAATTTCTTCCAATGTGTGTTCTGTATCTTCAACAACATCATGAAGGAGGGCACTTACAATGGATGTGGTTCCCAAACCTATTTCTTTTGCTACAATTAAAGCTACTTCAACAGGATGAAAAATATAAGGTTCACCACTACGCCTGCGAACTCCTTTATGTGCTTCTGCTGCAAATTCTAATGCGTGGCGAATGATTTTCTTATCGTTGTGGCTAATAGCATTTTTAGCAGCCTTAAGCAGTTCTCTGTATTTTTTCTGAAGCAATTTCATTTCTTTTTCATCGAGACCGTACATAGGTTAGTCCAATTTTTACAAAGGTATGAAGTTTTAGATAGTATTTTATACGACAGAAAAAGTGTTTTGCTTTAGAAAAAGCATAGCTTGGTATTGATTCGTGAAAATCATAATTTATTCTTATTTTTGCGAAAAAAACATGAGAAAGAAAATTGCTGCAGCTAACTGGAAAATGAATCAGGACAAGGCTTCTGTTCTTAACTTTTTTACATACTTCAATTCCAAAGGAAGTATGCCTTCTCATGTAGAGAGCATTGTTTTTCCTCCTTTTCTTTATATACCTTATGCTCAAGAGCTCAACTCAAAAAGCTTTTTTAGCCTTGGAGCTCAGAATGTTTATTACGAGGAAAAGGGAGCTTACACGGGAGAAATAGCTCTTTATATGCTCAAAGAATTTGATGTTAAATACATTTTGATTGGCCACTCAGAGCGAAGAAAGTTCTTCTTGGAAACGCATGAAATTTTGGTTAAGAAATTAAAACATGTGTTGAAACATGGCCTTGTTCCTGTATTTTGTTGTGGTGAGGAACTTACTCATCGTCATCAAAACCGACACATGGATATTGTCTATGGGCAACTTTTGCAAACGATCTTTCAATTTCCAGAAAGTGAGGTTCGCAAAATTATTTTAGCTTATGAGCCAGTATGGGCTATTGGTACCGGTGTAAATGCAACGCCCGAACAAGCTCAAGAAATGCAACAATTTATTCGGCAGTCTATAAACGAGTTCTATAATTCCAAGGTGGGAGATGAAATTCCTATTCTTTATGGAGGAAGCATAACTCCTGAAAATGCTAAAGAATTATTTAGCATGCCTGATGTGGATGGAGGGTTGGTTGGTGGTGCATCCTTACAGCCCGAATCATTTGATAAAATTATTAATGCTTTAGCTGAATGATTCAGGTAAAATTTTCTCTTCCCGTAGACATAGATGATGAATATATTGCAACATTGCTTAGCGAAATAGGATATGAGGGTTTTTATGTAGAAGATGGTGTAATGTATGCTTATGTTGAAGATGAGAAATATGAAAAGGAGTCTCTAGAGTTTTTCTTTCAAAGCCATTTTCCAGAAATTTCTTACGAAGTAACTCGTATGGAAGACAAAAACTGGAATGAACTTTGGGAGTCAAATTTTCAGCCCGTTTTAATTGAAAATGCTATTTATGTGCGTGCCCCTTTTCATTCCCCACAGGAGAATGTTCCTTATGACATTATCATCATGCCTAAAATGAGTTTTGGCACGGCTCACCATCCCACGACATATGGCATGTTGCAATTAATGATGAACATGGATTTGGCCGAGAAAAAAGTGTTAGATGTCGGAACAGGAACGGGCATTCTTGCAATTTTTGCTGCTAAAAAAGGAGCTTCTTTTGTTTGCGTATGCGATATTGATGAATGGTCGTACCAAAATGCTCAAGAAAATTTCTCGTTAAATAACCTCTCTCAAATTTTACTTGTCAAAGGGAATACAAAACAGATTGAGCTTTCTGGATTTGACATAATACTGGCCAATATTACTAAAAACACTTTGCTCGACGAAATCAAGTGGTATGTAGAAAAGTTAAACAGCATGGGGACTTTGCTGTTAAGTGGTTTTTTGGTTGATGATTTAGTTGAAATTGATAAAGAATGTTCAAAGTATCATCTTGAGTTAAAAAGTTTTTTAAAAAAAGATCAATGGATTGTTGCGAAGTATGATAAAAAGAAGTGAAATGAGAAAAATTTTTGCTTTTTTTCTTTTTGGTGTCTCAATTCTTATAAAAGCTCAAACGGTTTTCTTTTCTGAAAACCCGTCGACTTTTTTGGCAGAACTTACAGCGAAATATAATGAACTCGAACAAAAAGATGAGCGCAAGGCTGGTGTAGAATACGTTCAAAATACTGTAACACCATGGTGGAATAGTTTAAACACAGAACAACAAAAGCAAATTATACAAACTTGTAATACCATTCTGAAAAAGAAACTTAAGTTAAAACCTCATATTGAAACGTATTTAAATGTTTTAATGGATTTATCACGCGTAGGGAAAATGCCAACTACTTTTTCCCCGTGGAATCAATCTGTTTTAAAAATTCTTGAAAAAGGTAAAAGTTCTTCATTTTTAGATTTTTTGCATTCAACAGACTCGCTTTTTGTTGGAAATTATTTGCATGTATCTAATACCATCAAGTGGGTAGCCAATCATGACAAATATGATTTTAAATTCGAGCAAGACGAACCTGTTGTCGTTTATAACAATGTGGTTCTTACTTGCTACGCATATGGCGATAGTTCGGTCATTTACGACACTCGAGGAAGGTTTTATCCTTTGCAAAAAAAATGGTATGGTGAAGGTGGGAAAGTATTGTGGACACGTGCAGGTTTGGATCCCAATCGGGTTTATGCGGTATTGTCAAAATATCAACTTGATCTGCGGACTCACAATTATACAGCTGATTCTGTTTCCTTTTATAACAAAGATTTTTTTGGGGAAACACCGTTGGTAGGTAAACTAAGTGAGAGACTGTTATCTCCTCGAAAACAAGAAAATGCTATTTATCCCTTTTTTGAATCGAGCGGAACGCGTTTTCTTTTAAAAGATATCTATAAAAATATTGATTACGAGGGTGGTTTTGCTCAAAAAGGTGCTTCTATCCTAGGAAGAGGCGATGAAAATAACGATGCCATACTGTACTTGAAAAAAGATGGTAAAATTTTCATGAAAATATTTGTACAAACGGTTTCTTTAAAAAAGAAAAGTTTTGCTGCAAGCGATGCTTCTATCCGAATGTATTTTGAAGAGGATAGCTTATATCATAATTTCGTGTCAGTTTCCTTTATTCAAGATCGCACGGTTCGAGATCTGGCTACAGGAAAGGAACGTACAGAAGAAATCAATGAGCTTACCATTACAGCCAAAGAAATTGAAGGCCTTGGACGAGCACCTTTTCTAGATACCTACCACAAATTAGAAATTTACGCCGAGGAGTTAAGATGGCAAAAAGGTGAACCCAAAATCGATTTTACGATTACTCGCGGTCCCGGTTCGTTGGGAATTGCTCGCTTTGAATCTTTTAATTATTTTTCAGAAGATAGATATGAACAATTGCGGGGGATTGATGAAATACCACCGTTGCAAACGCTCAAAAACTATGCTCAAACTGTTGGTAGTCGCTATTTTAATGTGAAAGATTACGCAAAATTTAGAAAAACTCAGCTTGAACAAATTCAGGCTCAAATGATGCTCTTTGCTTATAAAAATTTTATTGACTACAACCCGCGTACAGGTTATATTTTAGTTCACGATAAAGTCTACGATTACATTTCAGCCAAGGCTGGAAAAAAAGATTACGATGTAATTATTTTTAATTCTCAAATTACTGGAGATGCTAATGCTACTTTTAGTTTGATTGATTATGATTTGAAATTGAGAGGGGTTAATCGCGTTTTTTTGAGTGATTCACAAAATGTTGTTATTTACCCAACAGATCAGGAAATTATCGTTAAGAAAAACAGGGATTTTCTTTTTTCAGGAAGAGTTCATGCTGGTTTGTTTGACTTTTTTGGTAAAAACTTTAGTTTTAGTTACGAAAAATTCAAAATTGATTTACCTATCGTTGATTCTATGTTATTTCGTGTAAAGAGCCGTACGCCTAACGAATATGGAGAATACGATTACAAAAAGGTAAAGAGCGTTATTGAGAATTTGTCGGGAGATTTACTTATTGATCATCCAAATAACAAAAGTGGCATAAAATCCTTTCCCGAATATCCTATTTTTAATTCAAAAAAATATTCTTACGTGTATTACGATAAGCGTTGTATTTACCCAGATAAATATCCGCGTGATAATTTTTTCTATCGTTTAGATCCTTTTACCATAGACAGTCTGGATAATTTTTCAACCGATGGTTTATCTTTTACTGGTTATCTTTCTTCTGCTGGCATTTTTCCTGATATTACTCAACCTTTAAAGGTTATGCCTGATTATTCTTTGGGTTTTGATTACACCACACCCCCTGCTGGTATCCCAGCTTATGGAGGCAAAGGTACTTTTGCAGGTATTGTTGATCTATCCAATCAGGGACTAAGAGGGAAAGGTGAACTAAGTTACCTTTCTTCAAAAAGTAAAGGTGATGATTTTTTGTTCTTCCCAGACTTCATGCAAGCTACGGTTAAGGATTATGCCATTGAAGCTCAAAAATCGCCAACTTCTGTGCCTCCTGTTTCAGCTCAAAATGTTAAAGAAATATGGTATCCACACCAAAATTCTTTGACCGTTAGTACCCAAGATGTACCAGCAAAAATGTATAAAGAAAATGCTGATTTTTCAGGAGATCTAACTTTGACTCCTACAGGTTTGATTGGATCAGGAAAGATGGAATTTAAAAACGCAAAAATTGTTTCTAAAAAATTCAAATATAAAGAAAGAACCTTTGATTCCGATACTTGTGATTTTTATTTAAAAACAATGGATTTAAATGAACTAGCTTTTGAAACTAAAAATTATAATACACATGTAGATTTTGATGAACGCAAAGGTGAATTCAAAGCAAATGGAGGTTCTTCGCTGGTGACCTTCCCAGCAAACGATTATATTTGTTACATGGATCAATTCGACTGGTACATGGACAAAGACGAAATTGACTTACGTGGAAAAGAGCAACAAATAGCAATTTACGATAAAATGCCAGTACGTGAGTTAGCTGATGTTGAGCTGAGTGGATCAGAGTTTATTTCAACACATCCTGCTCAAGATTCTTTGCGTTTCCGCTCTAGTCGTGCAAAATTCAACCTTAGAGATAAAGTCATTTATGCCTACGATGTGAAATACATCAAAGTGGCAGATGCTACAATATTCCCTGGAGATGGAAGAGTAACCATTTTGAGAAAGGCTGAAATGTTACCCTTGGAAAATGCTCAAATACTTGCCAACAACACAACCAAATATCATTTGATCAAAAATGCACGTGTGAACATTTTTGGTAGGAAGAGTTACAAAGCACGAGGTTACTATGATTATGTGGATGAAATGGAAAATACTCAAAAGATTTTACTTGATAGCATTGTGGTGGACAATACAATTCAAACCATAGGATTTGGTACCATCAAAGATTCAGCTAATTTTACCTTAAGCCCTTATTTTGATTTTTATGGAAAAGTTTTTTTAAAAGCAAACGAAGAGTTTTTGACATTTTCTGGCGGTGTTCGCATTCATCATCAGTGCGATACCTTACCTAAGCAGTGGTTAAAGTTTACAGCTCCAATAAATCCTACAGAAATTTACATTCCTGTGAGCGACGCTCCTGAAAATACAGCAGGAAAAAGAATTTATGTAGGATTGTTTTTCAATCCATCTGATACCATTGGTGTTTATCCTGCCTTTTTGACTTATAAAAGAGTTGCTGGAGATCCAATAGTGGCTGCTTCTAGTGGCTATTTAACATATGATCATCAGAGCAATGAATATCGAGTAGCATCGAAGGAAAAACTCAATCAGCCCGTTTTGCCTGGAAACTGGATGAGTTATTCTGTCTATAAATGTGAAACCAAAAATGAAGGAAAATTATCGATTGGGGGTAATCTTGGAAGAGTTAAAATGAACAATTACGGACGGATTGATCATTCGGTCAAAGATACGACTACAAATATTTATGCTGTTAGTGAACTTGATTTTTACTTTAATCAAAATTGTTTGAATAAATTAACAGAATTACTTAAAAATGCTACAGATCTTGAAGCGTTCAATGTTCGTTCAGAGCAGTTTACAAAGTATATTTCTGAAGTACTATCTTCAGAAGAGGCTCAAAAAGCTGAATCAGACTATATGCTCTATGGTTATTTGAAAAAGTTTCCATCCAAGTTAAAAAAAACCATTACTTTTACAAACTTAACTATGCAATATAATCGAAAAACCAGAAGTTTCGTGTCTACAGGCAAAATTGGAATAGGGTGGATTGGAGATGAACAAATCTACAAGTATGTAGATGGCAAAATAGAACTTATACCACGTAAGAGTGGTGATAAATTAACTATATATTTAACCATAGGTAGTGATTGGTTTTTCTTTGATTATGGAAATGGTTCGATGCTGGCTTTGTCATCCATCAAGGAATGGAATGATTTGATCGTCAATACGAAATCAGAAAATCGAGAATTAAAAGCAAAAGATAACGAACCTGCTTATCAGTATTACGTTGCTCCTTTATCTCGTAAGAACAAGTTTGTCAAAAAACATTATGGAGGTGAAAGTAATGAAAAAGAGGCAGGTGATAGTGAATAAACCTTAAAAAACATATGTATTATGAAAATTGAAAAAAACACCGTTGTTACATTGAAGTATCGCCTTACAGAGAACGATATAAATGGTTCTTTGATAGAGGAGGCAGACGAAAGTAATCCTTTTGTTTTTTTGTACGGACAAGGGCAATTATTGCCTGATTTTGAAAACAACATTGAAGGTCTCGAACCAGGGCAAACTTTTTCCTTTACCATAGCTCCAGAAGATGCTTATGGGGAGTATACGGAAGAAAACATCATTGATGTTCCCACTTCTATTTTTATGAAAGACGGAGAAATTGACCGAGAAATTCTTTTCGAAGGAAATGTTATTCCTTTACAGGACCATCAAGGAAATGTATTTGAAGGAACTGTCCTTGAAATTGGTCTTGAAAATGTTAAAATGGATTTCAATCACCCGTTGGCAGGAAAGCATTTGCATTTTGAAGGAAAAGTTTTGGATGTCCGCCCTGCTACACCAGAAGAAATAGCACATGGGCATGTTCATTGACCACATGGTCACTGATAAGCTCTAAATAAAAAAACGACCCGTTTCTTCTTCAAGGAGGGAAGGGGTTTTGTTTTCCATGCCCGGATGTAATCTGTTTTTATTAACATGTCGGGTGCATGAGCTTCTACTGTGATAGAAAGTAACGCATCATCAGGTAATAAGTGCAATAAATTTTCAAAAAACGCTTGACTTCGATAGGGTGCTTCAATGAAAAGGTGTGTATATTTTTTCAAAATCTTGTCTTTCAAAAGTTGTTCGAAAAATTTTGCTTTTTTACTCGTTTCATAAGGTGGGTAGCCATGAAACATGAATTGTTGTCCATTTAACCCAGAAGCACATAGCGCAGCCATAATAGAAGATTCATAAACCAAAGGATATACCTTGTAATTTTGTAAGTGAGCCAGCAAAACTAATTCACTTCCAGGATCAGCCACACTCGGAAGCCCTATATCTGACACAAGTCCAATATCCACGCCTAATTTAAGCCAGCTTAAAAATTGGTTTTTTACCGATAAATCATTTGAAGTATGCTCATTGTTTAGTAAAATTTCATAGTCGTTTATGTTAAAACGACTTATTGTATTTGCAAGAAAAGAAATGAATCCTTTTTGACTTTCGCATACAAAATAGTTAAGCTTGCTAACAATAGGTTCATATTGCGAAAAGAATTTAGAATTAGCAAGAGGAAAGGGGAAAATGTATAATATACCCTTTGATGGGATAATTTCACTAGACACCTTGCTTATTTTTCAAAAAGTTCTATGATTTTGTCTGTAGCCTTATCGAGAATTTCAAAGGTTTTTTCAAAATCATCTCCTGTGCCATAGTATGGATCAGGCACGATTATGTTTTTGCCCGGGTAAAGGACGTTGGTTATATAATCTACTTTCTTTTTGTCTTCTTCTGTTTTTGCTCTGTTCATTACATCTTGGTAGTTTTGGTGATCCATTACAAAGATTTTATCAAAGTTCTTAAAGTCATCGCGGTGAAAAAGTCGTGCTACATGGTCGCTGATGTCGTAACCATGTTTTTTCATTACTTGCTGAGCTCTGTAATCGGCAGGGTCTCCAATGTGATAAGGCTCAAAACCGCACGAGTCGACCATCGAACTACTTCCAATTCGCTTCAGTTTTTCGCGTAATAAACCTTTAGCCATGGGTGATCGACAAATGTTACCAAAACAAACCATGAGATATTTCATGCTACTATACTTTTTACAAAAGTAAGCGTATCATGGAACATGAAAAAATTAATTTTTAAAAACTCCTATATTCGCATAAAAAAGGGGAATATGAGGAAAAGTTTTGCTATTGTGTTTTTCATTCTTTTTTTTCAGCTGCTCTTTTCACAGGAAAAACTGAAAGAAATTGAACGAGAATGGAAAAATCTTTTTCTTGAATCTAGAGATTGGTTTGATTATGGCATGTATAAAAACGCTGTTAGAGGCTTTAAGCGCCTGCTCGTTCAGGACAGAAATCATCCCAATGTCAATTTTTATGTTGCCATGAGTTATTACTATTTGCATTATCCTGCTTCAGAAATTATACCCTATCTTGAAAAGGCATCAAAGAAAGTTAATCCCGCTTACAGTTATAGTTGGAAAGAAAAGGCTTCCCCGGCTTTTACATGGTTATATTTAGGGCAGATGTATCTTTACACCTATCAATTCGACAAAGCGGAAGAAGCTTTTAAAAAGTTTGCATCCTTTTTAACTGAAAAAAATCGTGATGCTATGTATCTTCTGGAGGTGAATCACTGGTTAGATTACTTGAAAAATGCTCGTGAGTTGTATGCAAAGCCCGATAAAAATGTTACGGTTATTCCCTTAAAGGAATTAAATAGTGAATACAACGATATGCTCCCTGCTGTCACGCAAGATGATGCTATGATGATTTTTTCTTCCGACAGAAAAGGATGTACGGGAGGAATGATCATGCCTGATGTGTATAAACCCGACTTATTTATAGTCACTAAGAAAAGAGATAAATGGTCCAAACCCAAAAAAATGAGCGGTAAGCTTAATACGGCTTCTAGTGAATATGCTGCCTCGATTCGTGCTGGAAATGATCTTTTTATTTTTTCACGAGATGATAAAAAAGATAAGAATTATAACTTGTATATGGTGCAAATGAAAGGCCGACGTTTTTATGACCCGCAGCCGTTTAACCCAAACGTAAATTCAAAATATAATGAGACAAGTGCTTTTATTACCTTGAATGGAAGATATTTGATTTTTTCAAGTGATAGACCTGGAGGGTATGGAGGAAAAGATCTCTACATATCAGAAATAACGGAATCAGGAGATTGGGGACCTGCTTATAACCTTGGCCCAACCATCAATACACCTGAAGATGAAGATTACCCTTATTTGTTACCTGATGGGGTAACCTTGTTTTTTAGCTCAAAGGGTCACAACAGCATGGGAGGATATGATATTTTTGTATCTACCCTTTCCGAGGATGGTGCTTGGTCTCAACCTGAAAATCTTGGTTACCCTATCAATACTCCATGCGACGATATTGGCTTTAAGTTTATCGATCCGTTGAACATTGGTTATTATTCAACATGGAAGGGTGCATCGGCCGACCCACACATAGAAGACATGGATATTTATGAGGTTATTTTTAAATAGCTGGATTCTATGTTGGTCTAATTTTATGATAGTTTAATTTGGAATTTTGTCTATATTATCTAAAAAAAACAAGAATACATCTTTAACTCAGCAAGTTTTTAAAAAAATATTGTAAAATTGCATGCACATTTGCTGATATGAAAAAATTAACATTTCTTTTTCTTTTGTGGATAAGGATTTTTACCCTTTGGGCTGATGAAGGGATGTGGTTACCTTTCTTATTGGATCCTGAGGTTTACAACGAAATGAGAGCTAAAGGATTAAAATTAACGCCTGAGGATATCTATGCTATAAATCACGGATCTTTAAAAGATGCAATAGTCATCTTTGGTCATGGTTGTACTGGGCATGTGGTTAGTCCTGCAGGCCTAATTTTTACAAATCACCATTGTGGTTTTCCAAGCATTTCAGCTTTAAGTTCCTACAGCAATGATATATTGACCAATGGTTTTTATGCTGAAAGACATGAAGATGAATTGTATCCACCCACCAACTTAAGTGTTCGTTTTCTTGTTCGTGTAGAAGATGTAACAAAGAAAATTTTGGATTCGGTGCCCATCCATGCAACGGAAAAAGAAAGAAATGAGATAATAGCAAGAATTTCATCTCGACTAGAAAAAGAAGCATCGCAGGGTGAGTTTATTGAAGCGGTGGTCAAAGACTTTTATTATGGGAATGAGTATTATCTCTTTGTTTACCAAATTTATCCAGATGTGAGATTGGTTTTAGCACCTCCAGCATCCATTGGGAACTTTGGCGGTGATACGGACAACTGGATGTGGCCAAGGCATACAGGGGATTTTTCTGTATTTCGTGTTTATGCAACGCCCGATGGAAAGCCTGCACCATTTAGTAAAAACAATGTACCCTTGAAGCCTAAACATTATCTGCCTATTTCAATTTCTCCAAGAAAAGAAGGAGATTTTACCATGGTCTTAGGCTATCCTGGCTTTACGAAAAGATATCTCACTTCATATGAGCTTAAGTTATTATATAATGAAATAAATCCTCTAATTGTAGATGCTCGTGCGTTGAAACTTAAAATCATGAAAAATGCTATGGATAGAGATCAACGAGTACGCTTAAAATACATTGCTAACTATCAAGCAATGATAAACTATTACAAATACTTTCAGGGACAAAATCTTGGAATCAAACGTCAACGGCTGATTGAAGAAAAATCTACTTTGGAAGAGGATTTTGAAAGTTGGGCTGATAACGACGAAATTATCAAATCGGATTATTATAAATCCGCTCTTATTAAAGTTAAAGCCTCTATTTCTCGAATGGTAGATTTAATGAAAACTCAAAGATTGCTCCGAGAATGCTTTATCGATGCAAATTCCTTCTTCCCTTTAGCAGCTAAATTCTTTAAAGTGGAAGAAATCTTGAATCAGCCCAAAGTAAATATAACGGAATTAGATAATGCTTTTAAAAAGCTAGACAGGAATATACGGCTATATTTCAAACTTTTTGATTTCGATGTTGAGAAGAAATTATTAGCTGAAATGTTGAAATTTTACATAGATCGTGTGCCATCTCTTTATAAGCTTAATGTTTATAAAGAAATTTCTTCGAAATTCAAGAATAATTATTATTTGTTTGCTGATGCTGCTTTTACTGCTTCAATTTTTGGCGATTCTGTAAAAATGAAATTGTTTTTAAAAGATCCTGTTAAAGAGGTATTAAACAAAGATCCTTTGTATCAGCTTGCAAAAAACGTATATGCTTTGAACGATGAGGTAAAATCTTATCTTACACCACTTCAAGATCAGATGAACGTAGCTATGCGAAACTATATCAAAGGACTACGGGAAATGCAAAAAAATCGAAAATTTTATCCTGATGCCAATTCTACCATGCGTTTGTCGTACGGCGTGATCAAAGGATTTAAACCAAGAGATGCTGTTGAATACAACTATTTTACAACCATTGACGGTCTTATGATGAAAGAAGATCCAACTTCAGAAGATTTTGTAATTCCTGCAGCTTTGAAAAAACTTTACCAACAGCGTGATTTTGACCGATATGGCGAAAATGGCACATTGGTAGTATGCTTTCTTACGAATAATGATATAACGGGTGGAAATTCTGGTAGCCCTGTGTTAAATGGAAAAGGTGAGCTTATTGGTCTTGCCTTTGATAAAAATTGGGAAGCTACCACGAGTGATTATGTATACTTACCCGATGTACAGCGTTCAATCGTCGTGGATGTACGCTATGTGCTTTTTATCATGGACAAAATGATGCATGCCCAACGCGTAATCAATGAACTTGATATTCGTTCTTAAAAATTGATGTATTTTTGATAAAAAATGTTACCGATTTCACAAAATGATTTGAAAATAACAAGTAAATACATTGTATGGAGTAGTATTGGCGTATTATTACCCATCATTTTGGTTTATTTGTTTAACGGAAATATATTTAAATTTCAGTTTTTGTTTTTTTTGGTTCAATTGTCTGTCTTGGGTTATTTTTCATTTAGAGTAATTTACGAGGTTCGAATGTCCTACGAAAACAAAACAATATCTTTTTTGCATGCTTGGGTGTATGTTTTTTTGCTTTTAGTAATTACGTTGCTTGTTTTCTTATTTGTAAAATTGATTGTATTGTTTTTGATAGATCCATCTTACCTACATGGATGTGTAGAGCAAATCAAGTTGGATATTGCATCTTTAGCTGAAAAAAATCCTGAACTAGAAAAATTTGATTTAAAAAAATTTGATGAATTGAAAGAATTCAAATCATATGTTCACTATTTCTGGTATTATCCTTTAAAATCTTTAGTTCTATCAGCATTGATAGCTCTTGTAGCAAGAAAAAAATAATGGTCAATGGATATTTCTGTAGTTATTCCTTTGCTTAATGAAGAAGAAAGCTTAAGCGAGCTTACGGAATGGATAAAACAAGTTCTTGATGGGAAGTATGAATTTGAAATCATTTTTGTTGATGATGGAAGTACTGATGGTTCCTGGCATGTTATTAAGCAGTTAAGTCAACAGTATTCTTTTGTCAAAGGCATTCGTTTTAATAGAAATTATGGTAAATCTGCAGCTTTACAGGTAGGCTTTGAAAAAGCACAAGGGGATGTTGTTATAACTATGGATGCTGACTTGCAAGATAATCCTGATGAAATTCCTGAATTGTACCGAATGATCATAGAAGAAAAGTACGACTTAGTTTCTGGCTGGAAGAAAAAACGCTATGATCCACCTTCTAAAACCATCCCCACAAAATTTTTCAATTGGACGGTAAGGAAACTATCAGGGATCCATTTACATGATTTTAATTGCGGGTTGAAAGCTTATCGGCGGGAGGTGGTGAAAAGCATCGAAGTGTATGGAGAAATGCATCGCTACATTCCTGTGATTGCCAAGTGGGCTGGTTTCCAAAAAATTGGTGAAAAAGTTGTTGTTCATAGACCCCGCAAATACGGTCATTCAAAATTTGGGTTAGCCCGTTTTATTAGAGGCCCGCTAGATTTAATAACCATTATGTTTGTTTCAAAATTTGGCAAACGACCCATGCACTTTTTTGGTTCTATTGGCACATTTTTGTTTCTTGTAGGTTTTTTCATTGCTTTTTATCTGGCTTATGCAAAAATTTTTTTAGGACTCAAAAAAATGACAGAATTGCCTATTTTTCATCTTGCACTTTTGTGTATGATCATTGGGAGTCAGTTGTTCATAGGAGGCTTTCTAGCAGAAATGATTGGAAGAATTAGTCCAGATAGAAATAAATATATCATTCGTGAAACCACAGGAAATGATTAAAGAAAGCATCCAGGAATCTATTCTAGTAAAATCGTTGATTTTAGAAAATGAAGAGTTGTTGAGTTCTGTAGAAAAAGCCATAGAGCTGATTGTAAGGCAATTTCAAGAGGGACATCGTTTGTGGTTGTGTGGCAACGGGGGGAGTGCAGCTGATGCTCAACACATTGCTGCTGAACTTTCCGGTCGTTACAAGTACGATCGCAAGCCATTACCAGCAGAAACTTTGACCGTAAATACTTCTTATTTAACAGCTGTTGCAAACGATTATGATTTTTCGATGGTATTTAGTAGGTTGATAGAAGCTCATGGAAGAAAAGGCGATGTTCTTATTGCTATTTCTACATCAGGTAATTCCCCCAATGTGGTTGGTGCAGCACGTGTAGCTAAAGACCTTGGGCTTTATATAGTGGGAATGACAGGTCGGCAGGGTGGGAAATTGGCTACCTTTTGCGATATTTTGCTAAATGTTCCTTCCCACAACACCCCTCGCATCCAAGAAGCTCATATCATGCTTGGTCATATCATTTGCGAAGAAATTGAGAAAAGACTTTTTCCATCATAAAGGCTCGAAGAAAAAGATAGTTTTTTCTAATTTTGCTAAAAACTTTCATGAGAGTATCTTATAAATGGTTAAGTCAGTATCTAAGTTTGCAGCTTTCTCCTGAAGAACTTTCTAGAATATTAACTGAAAATGGGCTTGAAGTTGAAAGTATTGAGGAATATAAAAAATATCCCACCAATCTAAATGGCGTTGTTACAGGAGAAGTCCTAACATGCGAAAAAATAGAAAACAGTGATCATCTTCATATAACGAAAGTTAATATTGGTCAGACGACAATAGATATTGTTTGTGGAGCTCAAAATGTAGCTGTAAACCAGAAGGTTCTTGTAGCATTGCCAGGAGCAACCATTTATCCTATTCAAAAAAGTCCTATCAAAATTGAAAAAACTGTTATTCGAGGCTATGAAAGCAATGGTATGATCTGTGCCGAGGATGAGCTTGGGATTAGTTTCAATCACGATGGTATTGTGGTGTTAGATCCAGACACCCCCGTGGGACTTCCAGCTTCAGCATTATTTGAAAATTATGAAGATGTTGTTTTTGAAATCAGCATAACACCGAATAGAACGGATGCTCTTTCCTATGTTGGTATTGCTAAGGACATTGCTGCTGCCCTGAGAAATAGGTATCAACACAGAGATGTTAAAGTGTTGCTTCCAAGTGTTGAAGAATTTGCCATAGATGGGAATGAACTCTTCATACCAGTCGAAATTGAGGCAACAGAAGCTTGTTATCGGTATTCTGGTTTAACGATGTCGTCTGTAAAAAATGAAAGAAGTCCTAAGTGGCTTGAAAATTTGCTTCTTGCTTCAGGTTTGCGGCCTATCAATGCTGTGGTCGATGTAACCCAATTTGTAATGTATGAAACAGGTCAACCGTTACATGCTTTTGATGCAGATAAAATAAAGGGTGGAAAAGTAATTGTTCGCTTTTTACCTGAAGGAACTTCTTTTGTCACTCTGGATGGCAAAGAAAGAAAACTATTGGCTACAGATCTCATGATTTGCAATGAAGAAGAGGGCATGTGCATAGCGGGAGTCATGGGTGGTGAAGAAAGTGGAGTTACTTTTCAAACTACAAATATTTTTCTTGAAAGTGCATGGTTTCATCCTTCTTATATTAGAAAAACGGCTCGATATCACAATTTGCACACCGATGCTGCCTATCGTTTTGAACGTGGAACAAACATTGAAGGTACTATATTTGCATTGAAGCGAGCAGCTAATTTGATCAAAGAACTTACGGGAGCACACATTGCAAGCGAGGTAGTAGATGTTTATCCTGTAAAAAAAGAAAAAGCAAAGGTTCATTTTTCTTTAGCGAATTTGCAAAAATTTTTAGGTCAGTCTATTGAGGCTGATGTAGTATCTGAAATTTTGCAAGATCTTGATTTTGAAGTTCAAACGGATAAAACCACGAATACTTTTTCGGTTGTGGTTCCCCCTTATCGGGTTGATGTTACAAGAAAAGAAGATGTTTATGAGGAAATACTGAGAATTTATGCCTATAATCGAATTGAAATTCCAGAACATCAGACCATAAATTACCAGCCTTTTAGAAAAACTTTTTATGATTTTAAAAATGAAATTCGATCATTTTTTGCAGGAATGGGTTTTCAGGAAGTATTAAATAATAGTCTTTCAGCAGATAAATGGTTTATTACGAATGGGCTAGCATCCAAAGAAGATTTAATCTACATTGAAAATTCTTTGAGTCAGGAACTTAATGTCATGCGAGCACATATGCTTCCGTCTCTTTTGGAGACTGCTGCCTACAACTTGCGACATTTTCACGAAGATGTTCGTGTTTTTGAACTAGGAAAAACTTATCGTTTCAAGGATAAACAAAAAAAGGAAATCACCGAGAAAATTCAAGAAGATGATGTTTTAGGTGTTTTAATGTTGGGCAAGAAAAATAAAGAGAGTTGGAAATATCCCAAGCAAAAAGTTGATTATTATGATTTAAAAAAAGGAATAGATGCGTTTTTTAAAAAACTTGCATTACAAAAAGAAATACATTTCACGGAAATAGAGGGCCATGGGTTTGCTTTCGGTATTACCTATTGGTTTGAACATAGCAAAATTGCTCAATTTGGAGGTGTACATCCTGCTCTTCTTGCTTCTTGGGACATAGAGGAAGAAGTTTTCTATGGAGAGATTTATTTGAATACCCTATGGTCATTGCTTCAAAATAAAAAACTGAAAAGTCAGGATGTTCCTAAATTTCCTGGCATACGCAGAGATTTGTCGTTGCTTTTACCTTATCAACTCACATTTCAGGAAATATCTAATTTTATCTATTCTTTGGATATACCTGCATTGAAAGACATTAACTTATTTGATGTATACATGCAGCCTGAGTGGAAAAATACCAAAAAAAGTTATGCCCTGAGTTTTTATTTTATCGATCCTGATCGTACCTTGCAAGACGAAGAAGTCGATCGGTGGATGCAGGAGATTATGAATGCTTTGTCAGAAAAATGGGATGTGAGCATTCGGTAAATTTTTAACAATATATTATATCATCTTTCGTTTTTTAGGTGAAATTTAGTTTCTATGAAAACAGACATAGATATCAGGGCTTTAAATGAAAAAATCAAAGAGGAAACAGCCTTTGTTGAATTACTTCGGCAAGAATTAAGTAAAAGCATTGTAGGACAAAAGAACATGATTGATAAGCTGCTCATTGCGTTGTTTTCTGGAGGTCATTTATTGATCGAGGGTGTGCCAGGTCTTGCTAAGACGCTTGCCATTCGTTCACTTGCTGCTGCAATTGATGCCAAGTTCAGTCGCATACAATTTACTCCTGATCTTCTTCCTGCTGATATAACGGGAACCCTGATATACAGCCCAAAAAAAGAAGAATTCGAAGTAAAATTAGGTCCTATATTTGCCAATTTTGTTTTAGCTGATGAAATTAACCGTTCGCCTGCTAAGGTTCAAAGTGCTTTGCTTGAAGCTATGCAGGAAAAGCAGGTTACGCTTGGCGATAAAACCTATAAGCTTCCCGAACCCTTTTTGGTCATGGCTACGGAGAATCCAATAGAACAAGAAGGAACATATCCTTTGCCGGAAGCGCAGGTAGATCGTTTCATGATGAAAATTCTCATTTCATATCCTGACAAAAACGAAGAAAAGCTTATTATTCGACGTAACCTTGAGAAGGTTTATCCCATGCCCGCTAAGGTAGCAAAGATTGAGGATATTCTTCGCATGCGTGATTTAATTCATGAAGTGTATTTAGACGAAAAAATAGAAGATTACATTACGGATATTGTTTTTGCTACACGATACCCAGAAAAATATGGGTTGATGAAGTATAAGAATATGATAGCTTATGGAGCTTCGCCGCGAGCAGGTATCAACATGGCTATGGCTGCCAAAGCTTATGCAATGCTTGATCGGAGAGGTTTCGTTTTACCAGAGGATGTAAGAGCTGTGGCTCCAGATGTATTACGCCATCGCATTGGGCTTACTTACGAAGCTGAAGCTGAAAATATAACCACCGACATCATCATTGTAGATATCATCAATTCAGTCCAAGTGCCATGATGTCCACTGATTTTATTGCTCAAAAAGTTCGGTATCTACAAATAAAAACGCGTAAACTGACAGAAGAAGTCCTGTCGGGTTCCTACCATAGTGCTTTTAAGGGAAGAGGAATGATGTTTAGCGAGGTAAGGGAATATACTTTTGGGGATGATGTCCGTAACATAGATTGGCATGTATCTGCTCGTTTTAATCATACATATGTTAAAGTTTTTGAGGAAGAAAGAGAGTTAACGGTTATTCTTTTGATTGATTTTAGTAAGTCCAACGACTTTGGTTCTATCAGCTCTTTAAAACGAGATGTGACTGTCGAAATAGCTGGGACGCTGGCTTTTTCAGCCATGTTGAACAATGATAAAGTAGGAGCTATCTTTTTTACTGACAAAATAGAAAAATTTATACCGCCTAAAACGGGATCTAAACATGTATTGAGAATAATTCGTGATTTGCTAACTTTTGAGCCTACCTCACCAGGAACAAATATAGATTTTGCACTTGAAAAGTTTAATTCTGCCATTAAGCGTCGTTCTATCATGTTTTTAATCTCTGATTTTTTGAATCCATTCTACGAAAAAAACTTGGGTATTGCCCAAACTAAGCATGATGTTGTAGCTATAAAGATTGCTGATCCACTGGAAAGAGATATTTTATATAATTATCGTCTCCTAGCTATCGATCCTGAAACTCATGATATACATTTCGTGGGTTCACAAAATGCTAGCAAAGCTTATTTGAATTGGTTGGAGTACTGTCAAAATTATTTTTCTACTGCTGTAAAAAAACATAGTGTTGATGCGATCGAAATCAAGACGACAGAAGATTTTGTTAAACCTTTGGCCATGCTGTTCAGAAAAAGAGGAAAAAGGGTATGAAACGGTGGAGCTTATTTTTTTTCTTGATAGGATGTGGATTTTACCTAGAGGCTCAAAAGCTGAGTATTCAAATTAACCATGATACCATCCGCATTGGAGAACCCATAGCTATGCGATGGAGCTTAACTTTTCCTGTGGATAGTTTTAAACTCGTTTCTCAACCAGCCTTGTTAGACACAAATCCATGGATCAAATCCATTTTTGCATGGAAGGTTGAACATGTAAAACAGGATAAATTCATAGAGTATAGCCAGAATTTGGTCATTTCTGCTTATGATAGTGGGCGTTTTCTAATTCCTTTAAGAGGGGCAGTTTTGTTGAAAGGGAAAGATACCATCAGGCTTCAACCTGACTCAACTTTTATTTTTGCCACCTATGTGCCTATTGACACTACAAAACCTTTTAAAGACATCAAGGAACTAAATATTCAACCTCCTTCTGCAGCGAAGAAAAAAACTTTTGCATGGTGGTGGTTAATTTTGCTTGCTCTTCTGATGGGTGCTCTTGTTGTTTTGTATTTTGTTTTCAAAAAGAAAAGAAAATTGGCAAACGGAGATGCAGTATCCAAACTATTGCCGTGGGAGAGAGCTATTAGACAACTCAATGAAATGAAAGAAAAATCTGTCTGGCTGAGGATGGAACCTAAACAATTCTATATTTTTCTAACAGGGGTGTTGCGCCGTTACTTTGAGGAAGAATTTCATATTGATGCTGAAGAGATGATTACTGCCGAAATTCTTGAAGCTTTGAAAAAAATAAATATTGATGCATCTCTTATTTATGCTATGCAAGATTTATTTTATACTGCTGATATGGCCAAGTTTGCAAAAGCAAAACCAGATTTTTCGTTGATGGAATATCATGTGCGTCTTGCCATTGATTTTGTAGAAAAAACTCGTAAAAAGGAGGAGGAGGTTTCACATGATGTGGATAAAAGATCTTGAGTTCGAACGAACGTATATTTTATGGTTTCTTCTATTGTTACCTTTGCTTGCATGGTGGTTAGAGCATACTAAACATCGAAAAAAACTTTTTATAAACATACCTGCTTTAACGGATGGCCTTCAGAAAAAGTCTAAAAGCCTTGGGTTTTACGAAGTGCTTTATAAGTCCTTACTTTATTTGAGAATACTAGCTCTTGCTTTCATTGTTGTGGCTTTGGCTCGTCCAGTCTCGTATTCATTTCAAGAAAAAGTTACTATTGAGGGGATAGACATTATGCTTGTAAATGATATTTCTGGGAGTATGCTTGCAGAGGATTTAAAGCCCAATCGACTTGAGGCTGCAAAAAATGTAGCCATTCAGTTTATCGAGGGGCGAAAAAACGACCGCATCGGTATGATCGCATTTAGTGGATCAGCCTTTACCTTATGTCCACTAACTACTGACCATCGTATGCTTATTCATCTTATTAAACAATTAAGGAATGGTATGGTTGAAGATGGAACTGCTATCGGCGACGGGCTTGCCCTCGCAGTTGACAGATTGCGAAACAGCGAAGCAGTGAGCAAAGTCATCATTTTACTTACAGATGGCATAAATAATCGCGGATATATTTCTCCTCTTTTTGCAAGTGAGCTTGCAAAGCAACGAGGTATTCGAGTGTATTCGATTGGGGTTGGTACAAATAAAGGAAAAGCTCCCTATCCAGTCATTGATGTAATGGGTAGGAAGACTTACGATTTCATCGATGTTGAGATTGATGAAGAAATGCTTAGCCAAATAGCTAAAAACACAGGGGGCAAGTATTTTCGAGCTACTGATAATACTTCCTTGGAAAAGATTTATCAAGACATCGATAAAATGGAAAAAACACTTTTCCAGGTAGCTCACTTATCTCAACGAGCAGAACTTTATCATTTTCCTTTGATGATAGCCATGCTTTTGCTTTTCCTTGAATTTTTTATTAAATTTATAATCATAAAACCTTTACCATAAAGCCATGTATCGATTTGCTCGTCCTGAAATGTTTAATGGATTGTGGATTTTGCTCATATTTGTAGTGTTCTTTTTCTTTTATTATCGTTATCGGTTACGTTTTATCAAGACACACTTTAATGACAATACTCTTTTTTATGCAATCAGAGATTTTGCTAAAAACAAGTTGATTTGGAAGTTTTTCTTATTCTCATTGGCATGGATTTTTTTAATTATTGCTTTGGCAAATCCGCAAGCTGGCATTAGGATAAATAAACAGGTAAAAGCTTATGGGGCTGATGTGGTGTTGGTGGTGGATATTAGTAATTCTATGCTTGCTGAAGATGTAAAGCCTTCTAGGCTCAAAAAAGCTCAACAAATTTTGCTTGGATTGCTCGAAAAAAGTGGTTCCGATAAATTTGCTCTTATTCCTTTTGCTGGAAATGCTTTTTTGCAGTTGCCTATGACCATTGATCAAACTCTTCTTAGAAATTTCATCCAGCTTCTTTCGCCAGAAATGATTACCCGACAAGGAACAAACCTTGAAGAAGGGCTGCGAGTTGCTATGGATGCTATTGATAGCAGTCGTTCAACCTCTCCTGTCGTAGTATTACTTTCAGATGGTGAAAACTTGGAAGGGGATTTGCTCAACATTATTTCTGAATACAAACGAAAAAACATTCCCGTTCATACGGTAGCAGTGGGAACAAGGCGTGGAGCTCCCATACCTATTTATCAAAATGGTTCTAATGTTGGCTATAAAAAAGATGAGTTTGGAAATGTTATCATTACAAAACCTGATGAAGAAACTTTAAAGTCCATAGCTGATGCTACAGGAGGGATTTTTGTGGGAACAGAGGACTTGTCTCAAGCTGTGCAACTTTTAAGAAAAGCTATTGACAAAGCCAAAAAATCTGAAAGTCAACTTATGGATTTTGCTGATTATCGTTCTATATTCGAATGGCCTCTTGTTGTTGCTTTGTTACTTCTTTTGTTAGAATTATTTGTTAGCGATAAGCGGGTTAAATGGCAATTTCAACTTAAACAATTTATTGAAAAAGGGTTAAAGTCATGAGGCTATTTATACTCATATGGGGTGGTTTATTCATGGTGCCTTTAATGGCACAGGATGAGCTTTTGCGTGGAAATAAAGAATATGAAAATCAGAATTTTGACAAAGCCATTGAATGGTATGAAAAAGCATTACAAAAGAAACCTGGCTCCCCTGAGATTCTTTTTAAATTAGGTAATGCCTATTATCGAGGAGAAAAATATGAGAAGTCGATGGAAACTTTTCAAAAACTTTTAGAAACTAGCAATTTAAGTAGAGAATTTCTTAGTAAAGTTCATTACAACTTGGGAAATGTTTTCCTAAAACAAAAAAATTATGATGAAGCCATTCAACGGTATATATCATCGCTTCGATTAAACCCGAGTGACGAAGATGCTAGATACAATCTAACGTATGCTTTAAAAATGCGAAAGAAAAATAGTGGTGGCGGCGGAAATAATAAGAACAAAAACAACCCTTCCTCAAAAAATCAAAATAGCCAAAGCAACAAAAACAATCAAAACAATCAAAAGAGTCAACAAGATAAGCAAAACAATAAGGCTAAATCACAAGACCAGCAAAATCAACAAAATCTTTCTGATAGGCAGGTGGAACAATTGTTGCAAGGTCTTCGCACAAACGATAAGAATGCGCAGCAACAATTACAAAAAATACGTTTAAACAATGAAGAAAATAAACGCTATGCTGGGTATAAAGATTGGTAAAATATCGCTATTTATAGGTTTCATTTTATCTTTCATCCTGTCATTTTGTCAGGTAGACTTTAAGGCTACGTCGGATTATAAAACTATACCCTTAAATGGCAAGCTAACCATTACATACAGTTTAAAGCAAGGAAAAGTTGAAGGATTCCAACGTCCTGATTTTTCTCCTTTTCGCGTAATTAGTCAGCAAAGTCTCACGGGGACGGGCGGAATGACCATTATCATTAACAATCAAGTGGTTAACAACGACAATGGGGACAGCAAATGGATTTTTACATTAGTTCCAACGACCGTGGGAACTTTTACCATTCCTCCGGCAAAGGTTAAGGTGAATGGAAAATGGTATGAATCAAACGCGATTACGGTGACCGTATTGGCTCAAGGTAAACCTCAACCTGCTACCAATCAGCAAACTCAGGTTGCTTCACCGTCTCCATCTCCTTCTGCTAAAGTCTCGCCTTCACAAAGTATTGACAACAAAAACATTTACCTTAGATTAAGCGTCGATAAAACTACAGCATATGTAGGGGAGCAAATTATTGTCAGATTATTGTTATACACGAGGTATGATGTTTCTGAATATGCACTTGAGAAAGCATCTATGCCATCGAATGTTTGGAGCGAGGAATTATTGGATCCTAAATCTCCTGCAAAAACATGGGAAGAAGTTATCGATGGAAAAAGATATGTGGTAGCTGAGCTTAGAAAAACTGCCATCTTTCCACAGGTGCCAGGAGTTTTAACCATTCCTTCTACCGAAATTACGGCTGTGGTAAAAATTCAAGATAATCGGTATGATCCTTTTTCTCTTTTCGATCAATTTTTCAAAGATCCTTTCAATTTTAACATCGATCCTTTTGCTAGAATCGGTGGTATAAAGTTGGAAAAACTTACCATTAGAAGCAATTCGCTCAACATCAATGTTATGTCTTTGCCCGAGAAGGGAAAACCTGAAGGTTTTCAGGGAGCGGTAGGAAATTTTACAGCCAATGTAGAACTTGATACAAAGCAAATAGTTGCAGGTGAAATGGCTTCGCTTAAAATAACAATTCAGGGCAAAGGGAATTTACCTTTGATTCAGTATACCCCCTTCGAAGAAAATGATACCATTCAGCTTTTTGAACCTGATGTTCAGCTTAATTTACAAAAAACTCAAGCTGGCATTGAAGGCAAAAAAGTTTTTACCTATTTATTTCAGCCTAATATGGCTGGAAAAATTACTTTAAAACTTCATCCTTTTTATTTCTTTGATCATGTGCGGAAGCAGTACGATAGTATTGTTTTTTCACCTCTGACTTTAGTTGTTGAACCAAACAAGGGTGGGAAAGTGGCTGAAGCTGAGCAAAAATATCAGGAAGACATTCGCGGAATGGTTGATCCAGTGCATGTCTTTGCCTTAAAGCAAGTTTTTGGTTTTTCTTGGAAATATTGGATGCTTTATGGATTATTTTTATCTGCGGCTGTTGCTTTTACCATTGGTTACAGAAGAAGATTGAAATTAATGAGCAATGTGGGTGAATACAAAATGCTGCAAGCTCAGAAAATGGCTAAAAAACGATTAAAACTAGCTGAACAATTTATAAAAGAAAAAAAAGTCGACGACTTTTACAATGTTATTGCTCAAACCCTCTGGCTTTTTATCACCGAAAAATTCAAAGTTCCTTATGTTGAACTTAGCAGAGAAAACGCTCGGAAAGTGCTTGAAGATCATCAAATTCCCTCTGAAGTTGTAAATGATTTTATGAATTTTTTGGACGAAGTAGACTTTTATCGTTTTGCTCCTGTGCGGAAAGAAGCAGATATGCAAGAAATGTATAATAAAACAGCCAATTTTATAGTTGCATTACAACTAAATACGTACAAACGATGAAAAAAATAGGAGTTATAATTGCATGTGTTAGCATACAGTTGCTTTTTTCAGTTGATATCAAAGTGATGCTTGATTCTGCCAAGGATGCATATAAACATAAAAAATATGAGCAGGCTATAAAATTTTATCAAAATATTTTGCAAGAAGGATATGTAAGCAGTGAATTGTATTTTAACCTTGGCAATGCTTATTATAGAGCTAAGGATTACCCACGTGCGTTGTGGTCTTACGAAAAAGTTTTATGCTGGGATCCTTCCTTTAAGGATGCTCGGTACAATATGGATTTAATTAATCGAAAAATTTATTTGAATAAAACCATTCGTCCACCGTATGTTAGTACAATGTTATTTTGGAAGATATATGGTTGGATGTCGTGGCGAAGCTGGGTCATTGCCACTATAGTGCTATTTGCTTTGTCTGTCGTATTTTATATTCTTTTTTTGCTTTCTAATTCGTTGAAAAAAAGAAAATGGTTTTTTTATAGTGCTTTGATTGCTTTAGGAGTATGGATATTTTCTTTTCTGATAACTTGGTTAGGTTATCGTCAGATTTATGAGAATAGATACGCTTATGTTGTCGATAGTGACATAGTTATTCGAAGTGAACCCATGGATGGTTCTCCTGCTCTTGGTACTGTAAAGCCTGGGGTAAAAATAAGGCTCATTAAGACGGAAAATCAATATTATTACCTTGAAACTCCAGATGGCATAAAGGGTTGGACAAGAAAGGGAAATATTCTACCCTTAAAAGCTATTGCTCCAGAAGTTCAATAAGTTTTTCATCTAGCGGCACGGGCGAAGCTTTTTCGATCGTCCATGTTTTTAGATTAAATGTTGTGCCGTGCTGCAAGAATCCAACTCGAAGACCATCAATGCTAATAGGTGTATTGTTAGGAATATGAAAATAATTGTTATAATTTAAATTACTTGCATCGACGACGGTAACCATACCACTTCCAATAACTTCAGCAGTTAATTCAGTGTTGATAAAAAGTGCTGTATCCTCGCCCAGTCCAACTCCTTTTGTGCTAATTCCCGTACAAAGGAACTGCGTTAGACGGCCTAGTCTGCCTCGTGAAACAAAGTGTGTATCAACTGTAAAATTCACTAGCCCTAGACCTTCAGCAAATTGCACTCGACCTTTAACTAAGCCTAGATGATTTCCATCGTAAATCATAGGATTGGACATGACAGCTGCTCCTGCAGAGGTTCCAGCAACATTCAAAGCATCGTTGTAATATCTATTTTTGATTATTCGATGAACATTGGTGTTACCAATAATATTGAATAGCCTAACCTGGTCTCCTCCTGTAAAAAACACAAGATCTGTCTTTAAAAACTCGTTGATAACATCGTTTTTTTCGACTTCGTCGGATGAATGAAAATCAAAAATTCGAATTTTTTCAACTCCAAGGTCGCGAAAAACAGAATAATAATCTTCACCTAAAGAACGAGAATAAGATGAAGCACTGGGAATAATGATAAGATAAGAAGGCTTCGTGCGTTTAACCAATTCTCCTAAAACCACCTTTTTACCTGTTCTATCTTCAGCTCCTCCTATAAGAACCAATTGACCTCTTTTATTGTGCTTTGAAGTCAGAAAAAAGGACAAATTTTTTAACATCTCAAGTCAATTTGCTTCAAAAATAGAGAAAACTTTATAAGTCAAAAGAAACAAATGAAATTAAAAATGTTTTAATTGTAAATTTTATCTAAAATTATAAATTTTTCATTTCAAGTAAAAAGCAATTTGTATAAAAAACAATGTGTGCACTTAAAATCCATCGTCCTTCTTACCTGAAACTTTTTCTTTAGCAGGATATGGCATTGGTGCTTCTTTTGTTTCGGAATGGAAGGTATTTTTAGCATTAGACAAAGACATTTTTTGTTTATCATTTTCAGGATGCTTGAGGCTATCTTCTTTTCTGTCCATTGGAGGTAAAAGAGCTTCTTTTTTCATGTTAACATGAAGCTTGCTATCTTTGACTTGTTGAGAAAATATGGGTAATGTGATCAAAAGAAAAAGTATTAAAATCGTTTTCATATTTATGGATTATAAACGATTAAAATCATATTAGCTTGTAAGGCAGAAGAATTATTACCTCCGGAAATAGCATTTACATTCCCACCAGCCTTACGAGCCTGAAATTCAAAGGTATAGTTTCCATTTGCAGTGCATGTATAAATACCAGCTACGGTGATAGAATTAAAGTACATATAACCTACGTGGCTATCAAGAGCAGTTCTAAGCCAAGCTCCGTCTGGGAAATCGTTTCCATTGACGGCTACACGTGCATCTACGTACACATACCCATCATCGCTTGATCCATCACAGTTATTATCTGTCAAAATTCCTGCTTCTGCTATAGCAAGTACTTTCTGTCCTGCAGTTAACGCAATGGTTTGTGAGCATCCCGGATATGTTGCGAAAGTGGTATTATTGATACATCTATTTCCAGTGCTAGATAAAGAATAAATACTAACGACTTGAAGTCCCGGTAGGGACCATATTGGAGGAAGTCCTGCTCCTTGGGAACGTAAGAAAGCCCCAGCTGATCCTGCATTTCCATTGGGCATAAGAGCTCCAGAAAACCTAATATTTCCATTCACATCAAGTCTCTCATTAGGTGCAGCAGTGCCAATACCTACATAACCACTTGAGGTAATTCGCATCCGTTCGAGATTGTTGGTTCTAAAAACAAGATGTTGAGCATCTGTGGTTCCTAAAAAATTAGTTGCGGGATTGGTACCAGCATTACCTGTTAGTAGCCAGCCTTCTTTTGTGGTTTGTAGTTTTACCCAGTTGGGAGCAGCAGGTGTACCTGCATTGTAGTAATATCCAGCAGGTGAAAGTCCTCCAGTTCCAGTGTTATAAATGAGCAAAGAAGTGGCTGGAGATGATATTGTAGTAGCATCGTTTACTCCTGTTAAAGCAACCTGTGGTATGAGTAGGCCTTTGTTGGTTGCACGTACTTCCAGCATAGCTGAAGCATCAGGTGTAAAGACAGTACTCCCTATCCCAATAGCTTGGGCATTAAGTAAACTTCCATAAATAAAAGAAACAATGATTAAAATCCCCCTTTTTTTCATAATCACATATTTTTTTTGCGAATATACATAGAAAGTTTCTTTATAGAAATATTGTTGAAAAATTTTTCATTTCGTTCGCTAATTTTACTAATTTAACGTTTTCGTGTCGTTAAAAATTTGTTTTTCATCATAGTTTAAAAAAATTTATCATAACACCAAAAGTTTTCTTTCCATATAAGATTCCATGGTATATCGAATGCCTTCCCGTCCAAGGCCGCTTTCTTTCATTCCACCATAAGGCATATGATCAACCCGAAAAGTTGGCACGTCATTTATAATTACACCCCCGACTTCCAATTCTTCAAAAGCCATGTTAATTTCACGCCAATCGTTGGTAAAAACTCCTGCTTGCAGACCATATTTGGAATTGTTGACCATAGCTAAAGCTTCTTCAAATTGACTATAGGGTTCAATGGCAACCACAGGACCAAAGACTTCCAGTGAACATACTTTCATTTCTTGCAATGTATTGGTGAGGACGGTTGGTAGTAGAATACCATCATGGACTTTTCCTCCATAGAGCAATTTTGATCCACCTTCAATGGCTTCATGTATCCAAGCAAGCACGCGTTGAGTGTTTTCTTCATCAATCATGGCTGTAAAATCTGTTTCGGGGGATTGAGGGGGGCCCACTCGTAATTGCTTCGTCGCCTCAATAAATGCAGATAAAAAATCTTCAAAAATGGATTCATGTACATAGATGCGTTGTGTGTGGATACAAATTTGCCCTGCATAAGCAAAAGCTCCTTGTACGAGCTTAGGAATAGCTTTTTTAAGTTCTGCTGTTGGTGTAACTATAGCCCCCGCGTTTCCTCCAAGTTCCAGGATCACTTTTTTCTTCCCTGCTTGATTTTTCATTTTCCACCCCACTTCGGCACTTCCAGTAAACGAGAGAACGCTAAAACGATCGTCGGTAATAAGTTTTTGTCCTGTTTCTCTGTTGGTAACAATAACGGATACTGCCCCAGCTGGAAGATCTGTTTCGGCCATAAGTTTGGCTAAATATAACATACTGAGCGGCGTGTTACGGGAAGGTTTTAACACGATAGGACATCCTGCAGCAATAGCAGGAGCTATTTTATGGACGGCTAAATTTAATGGGAAATTAAAAGGGCTAATTCCTGCGATTAATCCTTTTGGAAACCATTGGACAATGCCTTTTTTCCCTTCACCAGGAGGGGTCCAATCAAGCTTTATAAATTCCCCACTCATGCGTCGAGCTTCTTCAGCTGCAACACGAAAAACTTGTATAGCTCTATCTACTTCACCATAAGCAAGTTTAAGAGGTTTGCATGCCTCACCTGACAGAATCCATGCAATTTCTTCTCTGTTTTTTTCTGTGAGTGATGCAATATGCATTAAAATAGTATATTTTTTGTAAGATGGAAGTTTTTTTGTAAGGTTAAAAGCTTTTTGAGCTGATGCGATGGCCATTTCTAGTTCTTCGCTTGTGGCCAAGTAGGTTTGACCAACAATTTCCTTATGGTAAGGATTTCTAACTTCTAATACTTGGTCTGTTTTAATGAATTGTCCACCAATCCAAAGAGGCAGTGTATACATAAAAGGCTTTATTTACATATCAAACAATGAAGGTTGTTCCCCTCTTTTACGTTTTCCAAAAAGTTCGTAGGCTTTTTCCGTTGCTTCACGACCTTTAGGTGTACGTTTGATAAAACCTTGTTGAATTAAATAGGGTTCGTACACTTCTTCAATGGTCCCAGGATCTTCGGAAAAAGCTGCTGCAATGGTATTTAGTCCAACAGGCCCTCCGTTAAATTTATGGACGATGGTGTCGAGAATTCGTATGTCCATTTCATCAAGCCCATTGGGATCGATGTTCAAGGCTTGGAGGGCAATTTTTGTGATGGAAAGATCAATAATTCCAGATCCTTTGATTTGTGCAAAGTCTCTTATTCGACGAAGCAAGAGATTAGCTATTCGAGGCGTTCCACGGCTACGTCGCGCAATTTCAAGAGCAGCATCATCTTCTATTGGGACTTGTAATATTCGAGAAGAACGTTGAATGATTTTCTTGAGTGTTTCTACATCGTAATAATCTAGTCTTGCATTTATTCCAAACCTTGATCGCAAAGGAGCAGTTAATAACCCGCTGCGGGTCGTGGCTCCAACAAGGGTAAAGGGGTTAAGTTTTATTTGGACAGTGCGAGCATTTGGGCCAGACTCAATCATCACATCTATTCGATAATCTTCCATTGCTGAATACAAGTACTCTTCAACGATGGGATGAAGGCGATGGATTTCATCTATAAAAAGAATATCTCCCGTTTCAAGCGACGTCAAAAGTCCGGCTAAATCTCCAGGTTTTTCAATGACGGGACCGCTCGTTAATTTTATATTCACTCCCATTTCGCGAGCTAAGATTTGGCTTAGAGTGGTTTTGCCAAGTCCTGGAGGTCCATGAAGTAAAGTATGGTCTAAAGGCTCTCCACGTTGCTTGGCAGCTTTGACAAACACCTTCAAGTTTTCAACTATCTGACTTTGCCCGACAAATTCATCAAAACTTAAAGGGCGAATAAGTTTTTCAAATTCTTTTTCAGGAGCACTTAAGTTGGAAGAATCAGCGGAAAAAATTCTACTCATGAAATTAATGGGATTTTTCGATTACATCAAGAATATAATTGTAATCATTTTCATTCATGGGATAATGGAATCCTCCAGCTTTAGCTCGAATAAGCGTTTTGAAAATTTGATCTCGATTGTATACGTTGCTGATACCAGCTTCAGAAAGTGAAATGGGGGCCTCAATTGTTTTAAACAAAGCTTTAAAATGCTCGAGAATACCTTTTTTTGTTGAAACGTTAAACAAAACCTCACCTAATTCAACCACACGTTGAGGGTCTTTTTCATAAGCCCAATCTATCCATGCTGGGAAAACCAGCGAGAGGGTTGCTCCATGGGGCATATCGTAATGAAGCGAAAAAGCATGTCCTATGCTATGCAGTCCCCAATCACCGTATTTGCGGCCTAATAATGTGATTTGGTTTAATGCCATAGTAGCCGTAAACATCATTCGTGCTCGTAAATCGTAGTCAGTTAGATTTTCTAGCAGTAAAGGTCCTATGTGCTCAATTTCTTTTATAATGCCTAGAACAAGTTTGTCCATGAGGGGGCTATGACCAACTCCAAACCATGCTTCCAACGCATGAGCGACGATGTCCGACAGTCCATAAGCTGTATAAGAGCGAGGAACACTGTAGGTAAATTCAGGATTGAGGATGCTCACTCGTGGATAGACTACAGGATTTTTAAAAGAAATTTTAAGTCCAGCTTCAGCATTTTGTAGTACACTAAAACAGTTCATTTCACTGCCAGTTGCAGCTAATGTGAGAACTGTTACGATGGGTAAGGCAGATTGAGGGATATATTTCATAGTATAAAGATCCCAGGGATCACCGTCATATTGCACTGAAGCTGCTATGGCTTTGGCACTATCAATGACACTTCCACCGCCAACTGCAAGGATAGCATCCACTTTTTCCGCTTTAGCAATTTTTATCGCTTCTCGCACTTCTTCAATTCTTGGATTTGATTTTATTCCTGCAAAGTCAATCCAGTTAACTTGGCTTTCTTTAAGTTCATAAAGAATTTTTTCTAATATTCCTGTTTCTTCGACAGACTTTTTTCCCCTAACCAGTAAATATTTTTTCCCGAAATCAGGTAAAATTTTTCGCAATGAAGTATGAGCATCTTTGCCGAAGTATAGCTTGGTGTAATTTTCCCACACGAAGTTTTCCATCGTTACCTTTTTTCGCAAAGTTAATTAAAAACCCTTAATTTTATTTCGTTGCTTGATTTTTTCTTTGTATTGCTAATTTTAATCATTTTTATTAACAGGAATCCGGTTAGGTTGTATTTTTGTTTTTGAAAAGAAAAGTTATGGAACAAGAAAACGAATTGCTACATAATCTTCAAAATGCTGAATACAAATATGGCTTTGAAACGCCCATAGAAATGGAACTTTTTCCAAAAGGGCTAAACGAAGATATCATACGAGAACTGTCTAGACGCAAAGGTGAGCCCGATTTTATGCTGGAATTTAGGTTTAAAGCTTATGAGACATGGAAGAACATGCCCTTACCTACTTGGGCACATTTACAAATTCCGCCCATCGATTTTCAAGATATACGTTACTATGCAGCTCCCAAAAAAAAGACCTTACATAGCTTGGATGAAGTTGATCCTGAACTCATCGAAACTTTCAATAAGTTAGGGATTCCTCTTGAGGAGCAAAAAGCTTTAGCTGGTGTAGCAGTTGATGCAGTTTTTGATAGCGTTTCTATAAAAACAACTATGAAAGAACAACTTGAAAAGCTGGGCATTATTTTTTGTTCTATTTCAGAAGCTATACGCGAATATCCAGATCTGGTAAAAACTTACTTAGGAATGGCTGTCCCGCCTCATGATAATTTTTATGCTGCGCTTAATTCTGCTGTTTTTAGTGATGGATCTTTTATTTATATCCCTCCGGGAGTTAAATGCCCCGTAGAATTATCTACTTATTTTCGTATCAATGCTCGAGAAACAGGTCAATTTGAAAGGACACTTATCATTGCTGATAAAGGAAGCTATGTGAGTTATCTCGAAGGATGCACTGCTCCCATGCGAGATGAGAACCAATTGCATGCTGCAGTGGTCGAAATTATAGCACTGGATGAGGCTTATGTAAAATACAGTACTGTTCAAAACTGGTACCCGGGCGACAAAGAAGGACGAGGTGGAATTTTTAATTTCGTTACAAAGCGAGGTTTAGCTAAAGGTTATCGAAGTAAAATTTCGTGGACACAAGTTGAAACGGGTTCTGCAATTACATGGAAATATCCAAGTTGTGTCCTTATGGGGGATGAAAGTGTTGGGGAATTTTACTCAGTTGCTCTTACGAATCATCATCAGCAAGCTGACACAGGAACAAAGATGATTCACATTGGGAAAAATACGCGAAGCACTATTGTATCGAAAGGTATTTCAGCAGGGTTTAGTAACAACAGTTATCGGGGGTTGGTCAAAATAACTAAAAACGCTTTAGGTAGTCGTAATTTTACGCAATGCGATAGTCTTTTGCTTGGAGATAAATGCGGAGCGCATACATGGCCTTACATTCAAGTTTTCAATGATTCTTCTATCGTTGAGCATGAGGCGACTACATCTAAAATTTCTGACGATCAACTTTTTTACTGTCAGCAACGCGGGATTGATAAAGAAACAGCCGTAGGTCTTATTGTGAATGGATTTGCTCGAGAGGTTTTAAATAAACTCCCTATGGAGTTTGCGGTAGAAGCTCAAAAGCTTTTGTCGATTAGTCTTGAAGGAAGTGTTGGTTAATAAAACAAAACAATGTATAACATATGTTAGAAATTAAAGATTTGTACGTAAGTGTTGAAGAAAAAGAAATTATAAAGGGTTTTTCTTTAACTGTAAAACCTGGTGAAGTTCACGCAATCATGGGACCTAATGGAACAGGTAAAAGCACACTGGCCTATGTGATAACGGGAAAACCAGGATATCAGGTTAGAGGGAGCATCGTTTTTAAAGGGAAAAATCTTTTAGAAATGGATGTTGACGAGCGAGCTCGCGAAGGAATATTTCTGAGTTTTCAATATCCTGTTGAAATTCCAGGTGTAAGCATGGTAACCTTTTTAAGAACTGCACTGAATGAAAAACGTAAACGTCTTGGTTTACCTCCTTTATCTCCAGGGGAATTTATGGCACTTGTAAAAGAAAAAAAGAACATTATTGAAATTCCAGATGATCTTTTGAAAAGAAGCGTTAACGAAGGATTTTCAGGAGGTGAAAAGAAACGAAATGAAATATTTCAGATGGCTTTGCTTGAACCAGAACTAGCCGTTCTTGATGAAACAGATAGTGGCCTCGACATAGATGCTCTGCGTTTGGTAGCAACGGGAGTTTCAAAAATGAGAGACGGAAAAAGATCTTTTATTGTAATTACACACTATCAACGCCTTTTAGATTATATAACACCTGACTATGTACACATCATGTATGATGGTCGAATTGTGAAATCAGGCGATTTCCAGCTGGCTTTGGAACTTGAAAAACATGGCTATGCTTGGATAAAAGAGCAATTAATTAAATGACCTGGCTATGAATGGATCAGAAGAAATTTTCAATCTTATTAAACATTTGGTAGAAACAAATAAGGATGATCTCTTTTTAAACGAACATCAAGTTCAAGCCTATCACACTTTTCTCTCATTGGGTTTACCTACCAATAAACACGAGCAGTGGCGCAGTTTCCCTTTGGAAAAAATGTTTGATAAGGAATATACTTTTAAGTTGCAAGCTCCTCATGTTACTGGAGATCCATCATCATTGTTTAGTTGCCAAGTGTTGCATTTTGAGACCTATTTGTTTTCTACCTTGAACGGTGAATATGTTTACAACCATAGTCCACTGGTAACTTTTGAAAATGGAATGATAGCTGGAAGCTTGTTTGAAGCTATTAAGTTATACCCAAACCTTATCAATCCGTATATATATCAGATTGCTTCAAACTTGCATTCTTCTTTTGTAGCACTGAATTCATCGCTAGCTCGTTCTGGTTTTTTCTTGTACATCCCAAAAGGTATTCATGTTGATAAACCCATCCAATTAATAAATCTTATAAATACTGACATTCCGTCGTGGATAAATATTCGTAATGTAATTGTTGTTGATGAAGGTGCAGAGGTAGAATTTGTTCAGTGTGATGATAGTGTTCATGATAAAAACAATCTTGTAAACATTGTTAACGAAATTTACTTGCATAGGGATGCTCAAATGAAGTTTGTTAAGCTTCAGAACAAAGATCTAGAAACAAGTCTTGTCACTTCAACTTTTGTTCATCAAGATAAAAAGGCAAGCATAGATTATGTGCTCGTAACTTTAAATTCAGGTGTTATCCGTAATGATTTGGTCATCGAATTGAATGGAGAGGGGGCTCGAGCCGAACTAGATGGGCTTTATTTGGTGGATAAAACCCAAGTGGTTGATAATCATGTATATGTACATCACAATGTTCCAGCTTGTTACAGTCGTCAAAATTTTCGTGGCATCTTGGATGATGAAGCATTAGCTATTTTTCGTGGTCATGTTAAGGTAGCACGGGGAGCTCAACAAACGGATGCTTATCAGAGCAATAAGAATATTTTGCTTACACCGACAACTCGTGTTTTTTCAGAACCATTTTTGGAAATATATGCGGATGATGTTAAATGTTCTCATGGTTCTTCAACAGGTCGGTTGGATGAAGAAGCCATTTTTTATCTCAAACAGCGAGGAATATGTGAAAGAGATGCACGTTTGCTTTTGATGTATGCTTTTGCCCAAAATATTCTTGAACATATAGAACCTCTAACATTAAAGAAGTCTTTAGATGAAATGGTAGACAAAAGACTAAAAGGGGAACTTCATCCTTGTGCTCTTTGTGTTTTACATTGTGAAAGTAAACCCCTGGAATTTAAAATTAAAATTTAATTCATAGGTTTTTTAGTTTAATTTGAAATTTTTTTAATTTTGCCATGGGTCACCTCAAGGTGGATCTGTACCACTTAAAAAAACAGGGCGGATTCCGAAAAGCCAAACGAGTAGGAAGAATTAAAATTTAAGTTTTATGGAAAATTATTCAACAGGTTCTGGTATAGGTATAATGATTATTTATCTGTTGTTGGCACTTTTAATGATTGTAAGTTATTGGAAAATTTTTACGAAAGCTAATCAACCGGGATGGGCTATACTTATCCCAATTTACAATATCATTGTACTTCTTAACATCGTGAAAAAACCATGGTGGTGGTTCTTTTTACTTGCCATCCCAATTGTAAATATAGTTATTGGTATAATCATAACTTATCGCTTAGCTTTATCTTTCGGGAAAAGCGGTGGCTTTGCGATTGGACTTATTTTGCTTCCTTTTATTTTCTTGCCTATCCTTGCATTTGATAATTCTACGTATACGCCATTGCAAGATTAGCATTTTTTTGAGGTGACTCTTTTTTTGTATTTTTGTGGCATGAGTATCGTTCTTTTTGTTTTGTATTATTTATTGCCGTGGTTTTTTATGTTTTTTTTATTAAAGCCTAACCCTGGTAGTTTTTTAGATATGCTTATCCCAGGCTACAAATCCATTCTTTTATTTAAAACTCTTGAAATCTCTAGTTGGAAAGCCTGGTTTTTCTTTGTGGTAGAATGTGTGTTTATTTTAATCCCTTTTACCTTGGGGCTTATCATAAGGCTACCTAGTTATGTAGTTTTGTCTATTTCATTGATTGGTTGGCTTATTGGTTGTGAAATCATATTTTTCGTTATTTTTGAAAAAGTAGTAGGCAAAATAGGCTTTAATCCTTGTGCTGTTTGGATAAACATTTTATATTTTGTTTTTCCTTTTGTTTTTTTCCCATGGTTGGTTGTAAAAAAGAAAAAAAGATGAATTGATTCCTTAAAACGTTGTATTTTTATCAAAGAAAGTTATTACCTATGCGATATGCTTTTGTTCTTTTGTTGATGCCGTTTTATATATGGAGCCAGACATCATTTCAAAAAGGGTATCTTGTTGCATGCTGTAAAGAAGAAAATTCTCTTCAGGAGTTTATAAAAAATCACAATGAACTTTTACAACAGTTGCGGATACATGAAATAAAATCGGCTTTTCCATGGTCAAAAGCATTTACAGATCCTGTTTATTATAAGACAGAATCAGCTTCTAAAATTCGACGAATGGTAGAAATTGAGTTAGATTCTACGATTAATTTGGATTTAGCTCTTCGCAAGTTATTGCAAACGGGTTTTTTTGAATATGTAGAAAAGTGGGTAATTCCAGAATTGTTGTACACGCCCAATGATGCATATGTGAACAATCAGTATTATTTGTCGAATATTAGAGCATTCCAGGCGTGGGATATCTGGAAAGGAGATACCAACATGGTTATTGGCATTACGGATACGGGTATAGATTTTAATCATCCTGACCTATGGTCTTCCGTGAAGTATAATTACAACGATCCAATAGACGGGATAGACAATGACATGGATGGATTTGTAGATAATTTTAAAGGATGGGATTTTGGGACAAACGATAATGATCCTCAATACCAAACAAGTGGTCATGGGGTACATGTAAGTGGTATAGCTGCAGCTACTGCTGATAACATGTACGGCATAGCAGGAGTAGGATTTAAATGTAAGATTTTGCCCATTAAAATAGATAATGCTTATGGGGGATTGACAAGAGCGTATGCTGGGGTGATTTATGCAGCTGAGCATGGTGCAAAAGTTATCAACTGTAGCTGGGGATCAACCTATTTTACTCAGTTTGGGCAAGATATTATTGATTATGTAAGTGAAATTTGTGGAGCATTGGTGGTAGCAGCATGTGGAAATACGGGCTCAGAAGTAAATTATTATCCTGCTTCTTACCGATATGTTCTAAGTGTAGCTGCTACAGATGTGAACGATAAAAAATGGACAAACAGTTCGTATAGCACGAATGTTGATTTGGCTGCTCCAGGACATAATGTTTTCTCAACATGGCCTGGACCTGGTTTTGTGAGCTCTTCGGGAACATCCATGGCTGCACCCATAGTTTCAGCAGCTGCCGCTCTTGTTGCTTCTTACTATCCACAGCTCAACATGCTACAAGTAGCAGAACGTTTGCGAACAACCGCCGATGTGATTGATACCATTCCTGCTAATTCACCTTATCAAGGAAAGTTAGGTAAAGGTCGAGTTAACCTTTTTAGAGCTCTGACAGAGCCTTTTAATAAACCTTCAGTTCGAATGGTTAAGTACCAACTGACCGACGGAAACGACAATATGTACATTATGGGAGATACTATTCGCTTAACGTTGAAAATCACCAATTATCTTGCACCAACAAGCTCTCATTTTTACACCAAAATAAGCACAAGCTCCTCAGGCATTGTTTTTCTTGATAGTTTATGGGAAACAGATAGTTTAGAAACTCTCGAAAGCGCCATGAATGATGGTTCTCCATTCTTAATTAAATTAAATGCCGTTTCTCCAAATCAGCAAATAACTTTGAAAATTGAATTTGTTGATACACTCAAACAGTATCATGATGTTGAGTATATCACTTTTTTTGTTAATCCAGACTATGTTAACCTGAACGTTAATAAAATTTTAACCACGGTGACCAGTAGAGGAAATTTTGCTTACAACGATTTTCCTTCATGCTTGCAAGGAAGCGGTTTTATTTATGATAATTCATCCATTCTAGCTCAAATGATTGGAATAATGATGGGTACTTCAACCATAACTATCTCAGATAACGTTTATGGTGTTAATGGTGCGAACAATGATTTTTCCCGTGAAATTTTTGCTCATTATGTTTCACCACCTCCTCTTGGTGATCAATATATTGAGACAGCTTACTCTGATGATTTGGCAACAAATCCGAATCATGTCAAAGTTTTACAGCAAGTTTATGCATTCGGAGAAAATCCCGACAAAGATTATTTTATCACAAGATATCGTATGGTTAACACAGGGTCGACTCCATTAGATGGTTTTTATATGGGGCTTTTTGCTGATTGGGACATAAACTCTGCAATGAATAATAAAGCAGTTTATGACGCTTCGACCAAAGCACTTATCGCGTTTGATGTTGATTCTACTTTTTTCATTGCCATGAAATTACTTGATACGGGACGTACAACTTATGCTTATGCAGCTGATTTGGATGGGTTTAACGGTAGCATTGCTCTTACAGATGGTTTTACCGAAGTAGAAAAATATAATATGTTAAAGTCTAATCGTTATGCTGCAGGAGCTGATGTTGCCGGAAAAGATGTTGCATGTATGGTAAGCAGTGGTCCTTATCATATTGAACCAGGTGATACGCTTAATTTATCTTTTTTAATTGCTGGTGGGAAAAATTATTCTCAGCTAAAAAATATTATTACCCGTGCTTCAGCAAAATATCTCAATCCATCCCTTGGAAACTTCGAACTAACGCCAAAAGCACTTCTCATTTATCCTAATCCTGTGATAGATAAAAGGATTTACTTTAGTTATCCTGTTCGTACTTTCTTTAAAGTTGAAATCTATAATATGTTGGGTGAAAAAGTTAATCAATGGGCTTGGGAAAATGATCGTATCATACACTTTTTTGAGGTAAAACCAGGAGTGTATGTTATGAATTGTTATAATGCCGTAGAACAACACAAGATATTTTTTGTTGTACAATAGTGTATGCAGTCTCTAAAAGGCCATATTGTTGTTCCTTATTTTTTTAACACTCTTTCAAAGAAGGCTTTACGAGAGGGGGTTTTACTTTCGACAGTATTTCATTCACATTTGACTATATTTGGAATAAGCAGGGATGATAAAAACCGTGAAGAACTTGCTTTGATCACCAAAGATTTGCTCTCACAAGGAATAAGTATCCAAAGTTTTTTCACAGAAAAAAAACAGTGGAAAAAGTTAATACATCATTTTTCTAGTCAGCATGAAGTTATATTGTATGTATTTGCTCATGATGGGTCTAAAACTCAGACTGGTATAAGTGTCAAAAGGCAATTGCGCCAACTGCGGACTCAACGAATTCCATATTTATGGTTTTATCACGAACTATCTGCTCATCATTATGCAAAAGTTGTGATTACCGTGGGTTTTGAACCAAGAGAGAAAGAAAAAATTTTATGGGCAACTTATTTTGCTCGGCGTTATGGTTCGTCTGTTCATGTAGTGGTTCCTTCTGTTAAAGATATCTTTATTAAAGCTAGGGTAGAATCCAACTTACAGAGCCTAAACAAGTTGTATTCAAATTTATCCATTTCATGGACTGTTCATCATTTAGAGGTAAATTTAAATCATCTTGAAAAAGAAGGCATTGAGTTTGCTGAAAAAATACAAGCAGGGTGCTTTTTGCATGTGGCTACTAGGAATGATTTTTTTAATCTTTTTGTGTATGATCAAGATTTATCCCTGTTAAAGAAAGCTAAACATGTGCCTGTGTTATGCATTAATCCGCGTGATGATCTTTACGTTCTTTGTCAATAAAAATTTGTTTGTGTCGGTGTAAAAAATTTTATTTTTGCAAAAAACAGTTATGGTTAAGAGAATTATTGAAGGAATTTTGCTCATTGTAATCGTGGTGCTCATATATTTAATTTACAGATCTATCGAAACTCCTATTCGTTTTGCTAAGGAAAAAAAGGTTCGAGAACAGGTTGTCATTGAAAAGTTAAAATTAATTCGTTCTATTCAAGAGTTGCATAACAAACTTCACGGCAGATATATATCAACGTGGGATAGCTTGATTCATTTTGTGAAAGAAGGTAAGGTGACTTTGCTAAAGATTACTGCTCGCCCTGGAGATACATTGCTCATCAATCCTATTATTGATACCATTGGATATGTAAGTGTAAAAGATACTATTTTTAAAAAAAATCCTAATGTTAACATCGACAAATTGCCTTTTATCCCATTTTCAGATATGAATGGGGCAAAGCCCGATACTTTTATCATGAAAACTTCTAAAATCAAGAAAAATGAAATCATGGTAAGTGTAATTGAAGTTTCAGCTCCGTATAAAACCTTTTTAAAAGATTTTGATTTGAAGAAATTTCATGTAGACGAAGAAGCAGGACTGAAATTTGGTTCACTTACAGAGCCAACAGTTGACGGTAATTGGGAATGAAATATTATGAAATTGATTTAGAAGTAGCGGAATCATTGTCACCCGATAACTTGCACCATCTATGGTTGTTCACTGAAGATGGTGCTTTTTGTTTTACGAAGCAAATTTTACCACGTGAGAAACGATTAATCAGGGCTGCCTTCATGCCTTTACATGAAGCCCATGATAAGTTTGAAAATCAACATAAAAAGACCTTGTTTTTTCTCAGAACAAATGCGCAGCTTTTACCCCAAGAATTAGTGCAAGAATACGATCTTTATTCACTGTATTCTTTAGGAAAAGATATTTCTGAGAAAGTTCATTTTCAGCAAAAACCTATTTCAGAGTTGAATGCAGTTTTACTTACGTATGCACCTGCTCAGCTTCTTGCTTTGGATAAAAATGCTACAGATTATTTTTTTATTTGGTTCGAAAAAATTTTCAAAACATTTCGTTCTTTTTCAAATGAAAAACCTCAGGTTTTTTTCTTTGTTTTTGGAGAGTATGTAACGGCTTTGGTTTTGTATCAAGAAAAGGCCCAATTATTTAACCATTTCTACTTTCAGACGATAATTGAATTTGCTTATATTGTACATGGGGTTTTACAGGCTTGCGACCTCACCTCACAAGATCTTGTTATTCATCTAGCTGGGGAAATTACTTCTTTGGATGAGAAAGTTTTTTTATTAAAAGAAAGAGGACATGAGCTTAAAATAATAAGCAGTTTTCCAGTAATACAAGAGGAACATCTTTCTTTTTCAAGCATTTATTGGGCTTTGGAAGAAGTATGAGAATCATCGGAGGAACATTAAAGGGAAGAATTTTGCCTCTTCCTTCTTCTTTACCAGTTAAGCCTACCATGTCAGTGGCAAGAGAAGGGCTCTTTAATATTTTAGAACATCGTGTGGGGATCGAAGGGAAAACGGTGATGGATTTATTTGCAGGAACTGGTGCTGTGGGAATAGAATTTTTGTCAAGAGGAGCAAGAACTGTTCACGCTGTCGAAAAAAATCCTTTGATGGTAAAATGGATTAAAACGGTCAAACAAAAATGGGATTTGAAAGATTTGATTATCCACCCGAAGGATGTTTACCATTTTTTAAATTTTACTCAACTCAAGGCAGATATCATTTTTGCCGACCCATTTTATGCTGATCCTTTTATGGATGAAATAGTGCAATATGTTTTTTCAAGAAATTTATTGCAAGAAGATGGGCTCTTGATTCTTGAACATGGAGAAAAAAAATCTTTTCAAGGTCATGAGTTTTTCTTAGAAGAGAGAAGTTATGGCAACGTGCATTTTACTTTCTTTTCTGTGAAAAAAAGAGAGTTTTAAAAGGTTGTTTTTATTTATACTAATTATAAATTTCTGTATATATCTTAATTTTTCTAGTAAAACTAGTTTTTAAAAAGTTTTATATTCTAATTTTGCTTTGCATAAAAACATTTTATTATGTTAAATACCTCTGAATTAGTGAAAAAATTGGTTGAAAAGTATGGGAAGCAACGAAGTAGTTTGCTTCCTGTATTGCAGGGGGTGGTGGAAGAACAGCGCTATTTAAGTGAAGATGCACTTGTTGAAGTAGCCAAACAAATGGATATACCTCCTGCTGATGTATATGGTACAGCAACATTTTACTCATTTTTGGATACCGTGCCGAGAGGAAAGAACATCATTCGCGTGTGCAAGACTATTTCCTGCGATTTAGTAGGAAAAGATGCTATTGTAAAAGCTCTGGAAAAAGTTTTGAAAATAAAGGTTGGTGAAACAACGCACGACGGGCAATTTTCATTACTTTACACCAATTGTATTGGTTGGTGCCACAAGGGACCTGCTATGTTGATCAACGATGAACCTTATACTGAATTAACACCGCAGAAAGCCATAGAAATTGTAGAAAATTATATTGAAAAATCAAAAAATTAAAAAATATGGCCGAGCTAAAGCTAAAAAAAGTAGATCTTATATTTAGCACCAAGCGTAATCCACTCGAGGCTTTAGATAAAGCTTTGAGTTTATCTCCTGATCAGATTATTCAAATGATGATTGATAGTGGTTTGAAAGGACGAGGGGGTGCTGGTTTTCCGACTGGACTCAAATGGAAATTTGCAGCTGCTTCGAAAGGAGATGAAAAATATGTGATTTGCAATGCTGATGAAGGTGAACCGGGAACTTTTAAAGATAGAAGAATCCTGGATGAAGTTCCTGAAAAAGTTTTTGTAGGGATGACCATTTGTGCTCATGCTATTGGATCAAAAAAAGGCTATATTTACTTACGTGGTGAATACAAGTATTTGTTGAAAGGTTTGCTACCGAAATTAGAATCTTATCATCAAGAACTTAAGAAAAGAAATGTTCCTTTTGAAATTGAAATACGTCTCGGAAGTGGTGCTTATGTTTGTGGTGAAGAAACTGCTTTGATGGAATCCATCGAAGGATATCGTGGTGAGCCACGAAACAAGCCTCCTTTCCCAACTGTTGCCGGTTTGTTTGGTAAACCTACTATAATAAATAATGTAGAAACTCTCGTTTCCGCTACGATGATCATGTGTATGGGGGTTGAAGAGTTTATAAAATTAGGAACCACTGATTCTCGTGGCTCCAAAGTGTTTTCCATTTCTGGTGATACTCCTAAAGCTGGAATTTACGAACTAGAAATGGGAATGAGGGTTTCTGACTTTGTCGAAGAATTCGGCGATGGAGATACCAAAGCTGTTCAAATAGGTGGAGCTTCTGGTTTTTGTGTACCTCGTAAAAAATTTAATGAAACCATCATCGGTTTTGAAGGTATCCCTACTGGGGGGTCCATCATGTTATTCAATTCTTCTCGCTCCATGTATAACGTGCTTAAAAACTATTTAGATTTCTTTGTTGAAGAAAGTTGTGGTCAATGTACACCTTGTCGTGTTGGAACTCAGCAGCTTCTTAAAGGAATAGAAGCCATAAAGCGCGGAGAAAAGGGTCCTGAATATCTTGAAGAACTTAAAAAACTTGCTCAAACTATGCGTGTTGCTGCAAAATGTGGGCTTGGTCAATCGGTAGCAAATCCTTTTATTTCCATCGTTGATAACTTTAAAGAAGAAATAATTTATTAAAATAGAACGAATATGGTTAATGTAAAAATTAATAATATTCCAATAAGTGTTCCCGAGGGAACGACGATTTTGGATGCTGCTAAGTTAGCCAATTTTAAAGTGCCAACGCTGTGTTATCATCCAGATTTGAGTGTTGCTGGTAATTGTCGTGTTTGTGTAGTGGAAGTTAAGGGTGCAAGACTCTTGTCAGCTGCATGTGCTACGCCTGTGGCAGAAGGCATGGAGATTTTCACTAATAGTCAAACAGTTCGTTCTGCACGTAAGCATGTGGTCGAGCTCTTGCTGTCCGAACATAATGCAGATTGTACAAAGTGCTTTAAAAATGGCAATTGTGAGCTTCAGACACTAGCAGCAGAATATCGTATCGGACAACATTTGTTCATTGATCTTGTTAAAGATGCAGATAAAGTTCCCGATATTAGCTCTCCATCTATTCAAAAGGATAACAGCAAATGTATACGCTGCCAGCGTTGTGTTAGAACTTGTCTCGAATTGCAAGCTGTAACTGCTCTTGCAGTTATTGGTAAAGGGAACCATCAGCACATCGGAACTTTCTTTGACAAACCATTGAATGAAGTGGTATGTACCAATTGTGGGCAGTGTGTCAATCGTTGTCCGACCGCTGCTTTAACGGAACGTTCTTACATTGATATTGTTTGGGATTACATAAACCATCCCGACTATCATGTGGTTGTTCAAACAGCACCTGCAGTCCGTGCAGCTCTTGGTGAAGAACTTGGTTTTGAACCGGGTACTCGTGTAACAGGTAAAATGGTAGCAGTCCTTAAGCACCTTGGTTTTGATTCTGTATTGGATACGGACTTTGCCGCAGACTTAACTATTTTGGAAGAAGGAACTGAATTGCTCACAAGACTTAAAAAAGCATTGGTTGACAAAGACCCCGATGTAGCTATACCTCTCTTTACATCATGTTCTCCTGGCTGGATTAAATTTATTGAACACATGTTCCCGAACTTACTCAAACACCTTTCAAGTTGCAAGTCTCCTCAACAGATGTTTGGAGCTGTAGCGAAGACTTATTATGCAAAGAAGATAGGTATTGATCCTTCGAAGATTAAAGTTGTATCCATCATGCCTTGTACGGCTAAAAAGTTTGAAGCTGAACGACCCGAAATGCGAGATAGTGGTTATCAGGATGTTGATGTCGTTTTGACTACAAGAGAACTTGCCATGATGATTCGTCAGGCGGGCATCGATTTTATGAAACTCGAAGATATGCCTTATGACAGCTTGATGGGTAAATCTACGGGTGCGGGTGTAATTTTTGGAGTGACGGGTGGTGTGATGGAAGCTGCTTTACGTACGGCTTACGAAATTGTTACAGGTCGCGAAGTACCTTTTGCTAATCTCAATATAACTCCTGTACGAGGTATGGAAGGTGTTCGTGAAGCAACAATTAAAATAGAAGGCACATTGCCCGAATGGAATTTCCTTGAGGGAGTAGAATTAAAGGTAGCTGTTGCTCATGGTTTAGCCAATGCTAAGAAATTAATGGAAGCTATAGAACAAGGGAAGGCACATTATCATTTTGTTGAAGTCATGGCTTGTCCTGGTGGTTGTTTGGGTGGAGGTGGTCAGCCTATTCCAACCAATGCTGAAATTCGTAGGAAACGTGCTGAAGCAATCTATGCTGAAGATGAAGGTTTACCTTTACGTAAATCTCATCAAAATCCTGAAGTTTTGCAGTTGTATGAAGAATTCTTGGGTAAACCCAACAGTCATCAAGCTCATGAGCTCTTGCATACGCATTATAAACCGCGTAAGCGATGGTAATATAAAAAAGCTGGCCTCGAGCCAGCTTTTTTATATTCATGGGGTGATGATAAAAAAGGCCAAAACTCATTGTTGTATCATATTTTTCCTTTGAGCTGTTGATCGAGTTTTAGCAATACAGTCTAATGGGAATTTTCTCATGGAGTTATCCATGGGAATAGCTTTTAATATTTACAGCAGTTTCTTCCTTGGATTGTGGTGTGGAAACTTCGATGGATCGCGTTTCCATTTCTATAGCAGCGCTTATGGTTGCTCCTTCAAAAACTGGCTGCTTCCTTTTTTTAATCAGTATTGGAATTAAATCCAATAATTTTTTGTTGTTTTCATCAAAATTTGGTGGAACAAAAGAATTGTTTTTTAAGAAAGTTTCTAAGTTGTTCACATAAAAAACGAGCATGTATGGCTATTCTTCTGTCATTAAAGAGAAAAATTTTTTCACTTCAGGATCTATGGCTTTTTGGGCGACTTCCTAATACAGGGTTTGACTTAGTTTTTACATCAAAATGGCTTCTTTTCATACATCTTCAAGTTTTTCATAAAATTGTTTTTTTAAATCTAGTATTTTTTCGAAGGTGTTGGGAAACATAATAATTATCAAGTGAAAAAATGTGTGTATCTTTGAAAAAAATTGTTTATGGAAGGAATCAAAGATTTTTTAAAGCCGGGCATTGTATACGGGGAAAATTTGAGAAAATTATTTGCGTATGCTAAAGAAAAGGGATTTGCTATTCCCGCTATCAATGTAACAAATTCTAGCACGATCGTTGCCGTGTTGGAAGGCGCTGCTCAAGCAAAATCTCCGGTCATCATACAATTCTCTAATGGTGGTGGTCAATTCATGGCAGGTAAGGGTTTGCCTAATGATAATTATGAAGCTAGTATTGCTGGGGCAATTGTTGGGGCTCATCTGATTCATCAGCTCGCACCGCTGTACGGTGTTCCCGTTATTATTCATACAGATCATGCTGCCAAGAAATTATTGCCATGGGTAGATGGCTTACTGAAAGCAGGCGAAGAGTTTTATAATAAGCATGGATATCCTTTATTCTCTAGTCACATGTTAGATTTAAGTGAAGAACCGCTTGAAGAAAATATTACTATAAGTAAAAAATACCTTGAAAAATTAGCTTCATTAGAAATGTTTCTTGAAATTGAACTGGGCGTTACGGGTGGTGAAGAAGATGGCGTAGATCATACGGGAATTGAAAATGCTCGTCTTTACACACAACCCGAACATGTTTTTTATGCTTATACAGAACTGAGTAAAATATCACCTAACTTCACGATAGCAGCTTCTTTTGGTAATGTCCATGGAGTCTATAAACCTGGCAATGTGGTGCTTCAGCCTATCATTCTTAAAAACAGTCAGCAGTATGTGGTTGAAAAACTTCAATTAAAGGAAAATAAACCTGTATCCTTTGTTTTTCATGGGGGAAGTGGGTCAAGTTTAGAAGAAATCCGTGAAGCTGTTTCTTATGGTGTAGTTAAAATGAATATTGATACCGATACACAGTGGGCTTACTGGGAAGGCGTATTAAATTATTACAAGAAATATGAAGGTTATTTACAAGGTCAATTGGGCAATCCTGAAGGACCTGATAAGCCTAACAAAAAATATTACGATCCACGGGCTTGGTTGCGTGAAGCTGAAAAGTCCATGGCAAAACGCGTGATTAAAGCCTTCGAAGATCTCATGTCGTTGAACGTTCTTGGATAGTAAATATGTAGTTTTCTCCAACCGAAATCCTTTCCCAGCGAGCTGGGAAAGGATTTTTTATTTGAAAAGTTTTTTGTAAAAAATCTTCATAGAAAATTGGTAAAATTGCTTCAAAAAAGCGGAACATGGGGTATTATCATTGAAATGTAGGAACTCATCATTTTTTTAGTTTTGTTGCATATAAGGTATTTTTGTAAAAAAAATTTCATGATTTCGGTGGATGTGGAAAATATAAGCAAGTATTTTGGAAACTACAAGGCTCTTGATGACATTTCGTTGCATGTTGAAAAAGGAAGTGTTTTTGGTCTATTAGGACCTAATGGAGCTGGGAAAACAACACTTATTCGAATTCTCATGCAAATCTATGCTCCTGATGGTGGAAGCGTATGGATTGATGGGAAAAAGCTATCGCCCGAACATACGCAACTGATGGGGTATCTTCCAGAAGAGCGTGGACTTTACAAAAAAATGACCGTTGGAGAACAAGCACTTTTTTTTGCTCAGTTGAAAGGAATGAGTCGAAATGAAGCAGAAAAAGAATTGAAAAAATGGTTTGAGAAATTCGATATTCTTTCGTGGTGGGATCGCAAAGTTGAAGAGCTTTCTAAAGGAATGGCTCAAAAAGTACAATTCATCATAACTGTCGTACATAAACCTCGACTTATTGTTTTTGATGAACCCTTTAGCGGTTTTGACCCCATCAATGTTGAACTTTTAAAGAACGAAATCCTTACTTTGAAAGAACATGCAACCATCATTTTTTCAACTCACGATATGAATAGTGTCGAAGAATTATGTGATGAGATTGCTCTTATAAATCGATCGAAAATAATTTTATCGGGAAGAGTACGGGCTATCAAAGAACAATTCAAAGCTAATTTATATGCTATTAGTTTCAGTTATGAAGGTAACCCTCAGGAACTTATGCCGAAAGGAATTGAAATACGTAAGCTGGGAGATAATGACTCTTATTGGGATTGTGTTGTATATGCACCAGAAGATGTTCTTGTAAAGCAACTTTTAAGTAATATTCTTCAACAAGGGAAACTTATTTCTTTCAAAGAGGTTTTGCCAACGTTTCATGCCATATTTGTTAGTAAAGTTACAGGTATACCCATCAATGAAATTGTAAGCTATGAAAAAAATTAGAATTATCATTTTAAGGGAATTTCTTACCCGTGTTCGCAAAAGATCTTTTATCATTATGACTCTTCTTGGGCCAGCCTTACTTGCAGGTCTTATTATCCTGCCGATTTATTTGGCTCAATTATCCGATAAACCCAAACACATTGTCGTTTTAGATGAAACAGGCTTGTTTTATGGTAAATTTCCAAATCATGCATGGATTTCTTTTTCTTATAGTGGGGAAGATCTAGAAACATTAAAAGAGAACTTGAAAAAGGGAGATTATGATGCTATTCTCTATATTCCTACTTCTATTGTCAACGGACCAGCCAATGTTAAGCTTTTTATGAAGAAAGAAGTGGGATGGCAAGCTTTAGAAGTTATTAAAAATACTATCAACTATGAATTACGAGCACACAAATTAGCTTTGGCAGGGGTCGATAAATCTTTATTAAAAGAAATAGATGTAAGTGTAAACATTTTTACTTACGTCATCAAAGGAAAAAAAGAAGAAATGAGTTATTCTGATTTACGATATTTTTTGGGTTTTTTTGCTTCACTCCTTATTTATGTTTTTATTTTTATGTACGGGTCGATGGTTATGCGTGGAGTTATTGAAGAGAAGTCTAGCCGAATTATTGAAATAATTGTAAGCTCGGTGAAACCTTTTGAATTAATGATGGGAAAAATTCTCGGAATTGCTTTGGTAGCACTTCTTCAATTTGTTTTATGGATTTTTTTGACGCTAGCTATTTTACTTTCATTTAAGCAAGCTAATCCTACTATGTTTACCTACAAAGAGCCCATTAAAGCAGAAATTAAAAACAAAGGACTTACGCCCGACGAAGCCAAAATAATTCAGCAAAACGCTGCGTTAGAACAAAGTGAGCTAAATCAATTATTAGAAGGAATACGCAACATCGAGTTAAAAAATATATTAATTAGCTTTGTTATATATTTTATTTTTGGCTATTTGCTTTATGCCGCTATGTTTGCAGCCATTGGTTCCCTGGTTGATAATGAAACGGATACGCAACAATTCATATTACCTGTCACTATTCCTCTTCTGGTCGGTTTTTTAAGTATCAATTTCGTTTTGAATAATCCTGATGGTCCCGTATCTTTTTGGCTTTCTATTATTCCTTTTACTTCTCCTATTAGCATGATGGCCCGAATTCCTTTCACGCCTCCCGTGCCTCTCTGGCAATTTTTATTGTCTGTTTTTTTGTTGGTGATAACTTTTGTGTTGATGGTTTGGATTTCTGGTGTTATCTATAGACGCGGGATTTTACTCTATGGGAAGAAAATATCCTGGAAAGATGTTTTTATATGGTTTGCATCTCAAAAGAATTAAATACATGTAAAAATTGTTCGTCCCATTGATCTTCCCTAAAAAATAAGTACAAGGTAGTATCTTTACTTTGCCATGTTAATGCTTTTAAGGTATAGCGTAATATCTGCTTAATTTGACGGGAAAGATTTTTGTAATAGCACTGGGCAACAAAGAGGTTTTTATTAAGCTCTAATATCTCAATAATAGCCGTTTTATATTCTCGGGGTTTGAGTCCTTGTTTGCTACAGAAAAAGTAACATTTACCGCAGGACGCACATCGTTCAGGAAAGATAATAACTTTTCCACTACTTTTCTCTAAAACAATAGCTTCGTTCTTACAAATTCTAACGCATTCACCACATCTTTTGCATCGGCTAAGGTCAACACAAGGAGCTTCTTGTTTCATTTCCAGTGTATTTTGTGGAACGCTATCATCGTCTAAAGCTAAAAAAAGAAGTTCTTCTTCGGTAAAATCTATAAAAAGTACATTTTTGTTTACTACTACGTTCGTATTTTTTACAAATAAAATGTTTTCTTTGATTTTTTGTGATGAAGAATCTTGCTTAAGCAAAGTTATTTTGACTTGATTGAAGTTCATGAAACAAAAATTTATGTGTTGAATAACGTAGAATGTTTAATTTTAAAGCCAAATTTTTCGTAAAGGTATGAAAAAATCATTGTTCTTAATCGGATTTGTTATGATCATAAGCAATTTAATTGCACAAAAATTAGAAGATCTAAGGCTCATGCGATTCCCCACCATTTCGGATAAATACATAGCTTTTAGCTATGCTGGGGATATCTATATTGTACCCCGAGAGGGAGGCGTGGCAAGGCGTTTGACTTCAGGCGATGGATACGAAATGTTTCCTCGTTTTAGTCCTGACGGAAAATGGTTAGCTTTCACTGGTCAATACGATGGAAATACCGAGGTGTATATTATGCCTGCAGAAGGAGGGGTTCCTAAGCGATTGACGTATACTGCTACGCTTTCGCGCGACGACATTTCTGATCGCATGGGACCAAATAACATCGTCATAGGGTGGACACCAGACGGAAAAAAAATCATCTATCGTTCAAGAGGGAAAAGTTTTAATGATTTCATAGGTCATCTTTACATGGTGTCAATAGAAGGTGGCATGCCCGAACAGTTGCCATTTAGTACAGGTGGTTTTTGTTCTTTCTCTCCCGATGGCAAAAAAATAGCTTTTAATAGAGTATTCCGCGAATTCCGAACTTGGAAATATTACATGGGAGGAATGGCAGATGATATCCGCATATTTGACTTTGAAACCAAAAAAATTGAAAATATAACCAACAATGTCCATCAGGATATCATCCCCATGTGGATTGGTGATGAAATTTACTTTTTGTCAGATCGTGATAGGGTGATGAATCTTTTTTGCTACAATACCAAAACAGGTGAAACTAGGAAAGTAACTAACTTTACAGATTATGATATCAAGTTCCCAAGCTCCAATGGAAAGGAAATTATTTTTGAAAAAGGTGGGTATTTGTATGTTTTCGACCCGAAAACTCAAGAAGCAAAGAAAATAACGGTTACCATAGCAAACGACTTTCGTTTTTCTGGAAAAGAATTAATTGATGCAACACCTTATATTCAAATGGCTACGCTTTCTCCTGGGGGGGAACGTTTAGCTGTTGTTGCTCGCGGTGAAGTGTTTTCAGTTCCTTCTAAATCAGGTGTAACCAGAAATCTTACCAACAACTCGGGATCGAACGATCGTAATGCAGCTTGGAGTCCCGATGGCAAAACCATAGCTTTTATCAGTGACCGTTCTGGTGAATTCGAAATTTGGACTGTTTCACAAGATGGCACTCAGCCTCCAAAACAGATTACAAAAGGAGCTGATACATATTATTATTCATTGGTGTGGTCCCCCGATGGTAAAAAGATACTTTTTAATGATAAAAAGCTTCGTTTGAGATATGTTGATGTAGCCACAGGAAAAATTACTGAAGTTGCTCAAAGTGGCGTCTGGGAATATTCTCAATTTAACTGGAGTCCCGATAGTAAATGGATTGTCTATGTCGAGCCTCAAAAAACGGGCATGAACCAAGTGATGATTTACGAAGTAGCCACAGGTAAAAAAATAGAAGTTACTAATACTTGGTATGAATCCTATTCTCCATCGTTTAGTCCCGATGGAAAATATCTGTTGCTTGTAAGCGATAGAGATTTCAATCCCGTTTATAGTCAAACAGAATGGAACCATGCTTATACCAACATGGCTAAAGTTTACCTTGTGATTTTATCTTCTAAAACTCCTAACCCGCTTGGACCTGAAAACGACGAAATTGGAAGTACAGAACCTTCTTCCTCGAAAGAAACTAAAGAAACAAGCAACGAAAAATCTGCTTCTAAAGAATCAGTTTCGGTTGAAATTGATCCTGACAACATTCAGCAACGCATTGTTGCTCTTCCCATACAACCTTCGAATTATTGGAACCCCACCATGGTTGATAAACAAATTTATTACATGAAAAAGGGAGAATTGGAAGAAAAAGCCATGTTGATGATGTACGATCTTGAAAAGCGTAAGGAAGTTGCTATTACTGCAGCAGATAACTACAAAATCTCACGGAATGGAAAGAAAATGCTTATCGTCAAAGAAGGTAAATATTATGTTATTGATTTGCCTAAAGATGAAGTTAAATTAGAAAAGCCTGTTTCGTTGGAAAATGTAAAATGTATTGTGGATAGGCAGGCCGAGTGGAGACAAATTTACTACGAAACATGGAGACAGATGCGTGATTTCTTCTATGTGCCCAACATGCATGGAGTGGATTGGGAAAAAATTCGTGATAAGTATGCTGTCTTGCTGCCTTATGTAAATAATCGCCATGATTTGAATTACATCATTGGAGAAATGATTGCAGAACTAAATGTTGGACATGCTTATATTGGAGGAGGAGATACACCCAAGCCTAAACGAATTCCTATGGGGCTTTTGGGTGCAGATGTGATCAAAGACCCAAGTGGTTATTTTAAAGTAACTAACATTCTTAAAGGAGAAAATTGGTCAGAGCACCTCAGAAGTCCTCTTACCGAAATAGGCGTGGAGGTAAAACCTGGAGAATTTATTTTATCTATTGATGGAGCTTCTACTAAAGAGGTCAACAATATTTACGAATTGCTGATAGGAAAAGCTGATAAACTCGTTGAAATGTGGGTTAATTCTAGTCCTTCGATGACGGGTGCCAGAAAGGTCTTTGTTAGACCTTTATCTTCCGAAGCAGACTTAATTTACTACAATTGGGTGCAAAAGAACATAGCATATGTCGACAAAAAAACCAATGGTCAGGTCGGCTACATTCACATTCCCGACATGGGGGTTGAAGGCTTAAACGAATTTGCTAAATATTTCTATCCGCAGCTCAATAAAAAAGCGTTAATCATAGATGATCGTGGAAATGGTGGAGGCAATGTAAGCCCAATGATCATGGAAAGGCTTATGCGCATTCCAACTAGAGCAAATATGGCTCGTAATGTGACTGTTCCTGGTCAAACTCCTACCAAGTTGATGCTTGGGCCTAAAGTATTGCTTATTAACCAATATTCTGCGTCTGATGGAGATTTGTTCCCTTATGCGTTCAAAAAACATAAGCTTGGCAAAGTGATAGGAGTACGTTCGTGGGGCGGAGTGGTTGGCATTCGTGGGTCTTTGTATTTTGTTGATGGAACTACCTTAAATAAACCCGAGTTTGCAAGCTATGACATTGATGAAAGCAAGTGGATTATCGAAGGCTGGGGTGTCGATCCTGATATTGTCGTAGATAACGATCCGTACGAAGAATTTATGGGCAAAGATGCTCAGCTTGACAAAGCTATAGAAGTTATCCTTGAAGAACTTAAAAATTATAAGCCTATACCCCCTATCCCCGAAGCTCCAGACAAATCACATTAACATGTTTCAAAAAAGACTCTTTTATTTCTTTTACAATCAGAAAAAAAGAAAAATTAAAAGAGAGCTTTCTAACTTAAGCTATGAAGATGCAGAAAAAATTTTGTTGCTTGTTAAAGTTGTTCATCAATACCAGCTTGATGAGCTTTATCAACTTATCACAAAACTAACTTTCGATGCTAAAAAATTTCACATCATCGTTTGGATTGAGAAAAAAACCGTTTTGCAGTTGCCAATACTGAAAAACATCTCGTATATTTCTTCAAAAGATTTTACTTTTTATGATGTTCCTAAAAAATCAGCTCCTTTCCTGAAAATCTTTCACGAAAACTTTGATCTTTACATGGATTTATTAACCGATCGCGACTTACATTTTATGTGGTTAGCTGAATTTAACTTTGCTCGGTTTAAAACAGGTTTTGATCGTTTCGATCGACACGTGTTTGATGTTAATGTCAGTATTCCTACCAACGAACAATTTTCTTTGATTGAAAATTTCAATATTTTTGTAAAATATTTATCTTGGTTTGGTAAAAAAAATGAAAAGCATGAAAAATAGCATATTAAAAGGGACAGGCGTTGCTTTAGTTACTCCTTTTAAAGAAAATCTCGAGATAGACGAAGATGCGTATTTAAAATTGGTTGAACATGTTGTAAAAGGGGGTGTTGATTTTTTGGTGCTTTTTGGTACAACTGGTGAATCGCCCACGGTTAGTTTAAAAGAAAAAGAACATATCCTGAGAAAGGTTAGCAACGAAGTTGAAAAAGATGTTCCCATTGTCATTGGCTTCGGTGGAAATAACACCTCTGAGATAACTAAGCAACTTGAAGCTTTTGATTTTAGTGGCGCTACAGCCATTTTGTCTGTTGTTCCTTATTACAATAAGCCATCTCAAGAAGGTCTTATAGCTCATTATCAGGCGATTGCAGAAACCTCTCCTTTGCCTGTAATTCTTTACAATGTACCTGGACGAACGGTGGTAGCTATGGAACCTGAAACAACCTTGCAATTGGCTCCACATCCTAATATTATTGGAATCAAAGAAGCTACCGACAACCTGGACAAAGTAATGGCTCTTATGGCTCAAAAACCAGAAGAATTTCTTGTGTTTGCTGGAGATGACGCTTTAACTTTTATTTTTTTAGCCTTAGGTGCTCATGGCACAATTTCTGTGATTGCTAATGCTTATCCTGATGTGTTTTCTAGAATTGTCAAATCGTTTATGCAAGGTAATATTGAAGATTCTAGAAAATACCATTACGCAATTTTACCTCTCTTACATACGTTACTTTCGATGGGAAATCCTGCTGGTATTAAAGCTATTTTGCACATGAAAGGTCTCATTCAGCATCGTTTTCGACTCCCCTTGGTTCCTCTTCCTGAAAAGAAATTTTCAGAACTAGCAAAGGCCGTAGAACAGTTTGAAAAAAGGTTAAACAGCATATGAAAAAGGGGATTATTTTTTTAGTGTCCCTTTTAGGGATTATACAAATAGAGGCTCAATTGCTGCCATCATCTACAACAAAGCTGGATAAACTATTTGATAAGCGCGTAGAAGTTTATTTTCGTTTTTCTCGCAATGATTTTAACAAGAATCCACAATTGTTTTTGACTACTGTAACCGTTGATAAGCTGGACTCGCAATATGTCTATGCTTATGCTAATCGAAAGCAAATGGAGGACTTTTTACGATTGAATGTCCCATTTGAAAAGCAAATTCCTCCTAGCATGCAGGTACCTAAAGCTCAGCTTAAAATGAAGTCTAAAACAACACTCTCAAAAGGCGTCGCAACAACATGGAATTTTTATCCCACTTATTCAAATTATGTGTCTATTATGCAACAATTCCAAGCAAATTATCCTTCCTTGTGTAGGTTAGATACCATTGGTTTTTCAGTTCAAGGAAGAATCTTGCTAGCTGCCAAAATAAGTGACAATGTTTCAGTAGATGAAGCGGAGCCTAAAATTTTTCTTTCAAGTACTATGCATGGCGATGAAGTGACAGGCTATGTGCTTTTGCTACATTTAATTGATTATTTGCTAACCAATTATGGAACCAATTCGACGGTGACCAATATTGTAAATAATGCTCAATTGTATATTAATCCTCTTGCAAATCCTGATGGAACTTATGCTGGAGGTGAAAGCACAGTAAGTGGGGCTACTCGCTATAATGCTAATGGAGTAGATTTAAACAGAAACTTTCCCGTCCCTGATGGAAGTGCAGGAGATGATGGAACATATGCACAAGAGCTAGAAACTCAATATTTTGTCCAGTACGCTAAAAAACACAATTTTGTGGTAGGGTTTAATTTGCATGGTGGGGCAGAACTCGCTAATTACCCATGGGATCACAAATACACTGATCATCCAGACAAAAGTTGGTTTATATATGTATGCAAAGAATATGCGGATACGGCCCAATTTTACAGTCCAGCAGGTTATTTTGATGACAATAATCCAGGTTCTGACTATCCTGGAGTTATTGAAGGAGCCACATGGTATGTGGTAAAAGGATCTCGTCAAGATTATAGCAATTACAATGGTCATTGCCGTGAAATTACGTTGGAAATTTCTTCAACCAAAACTCCCCCAGCTTCTACATTAGAAGATTATTGGAATTACAATTACCGTTCTTTTTTAAACTTTATTAAGCAAGGCATGTATGGTATACGTGGTGTTGTAACTGATAATTGTTCAGGACAACCCATCAAAGCTCTTATTACAATTACTTCTCATGATGCTGATTCATCTCAAGTTTATTCTTCTTCTTTGCATGGTGATTACTATAGACCTATTATTGCTGGAACATGGAACATGACTATTTCTGCTCCAGGCTATCAAACAGCAACAATTAACAATATTTCAGTTGCGAATAAAACAGTGGTGGTTCGCAATGTTTCTCTTCTTCCCAATCCTCCAGTGGCTAATTTTGTTGCCGATAAAACTTCTAGTTGCGATGGCATTATTCATTTTACGAACACCGGCTCATATCCTCAAGGAAGCTCAATTTTATGGGATTTTGGAGATGGAACTTTTTCTACCGATCCCAATCCTATCCATGAGTATACACAAGATGGAACATTCACAGTGAAGCTGAAAATTTCTTCTTGTGCGGGCACGGATAGTTTAATTCGCACGAACTATATCGTGGTAAATCGACCAGCAGCACCTCTAGCAAATGGAGATACCATTTGTGCTGGTCAGTCCGCATATCTAACGGCTAACGGAAATCAACCTCAATGGTACAATGCACCTGGCGGCCAACTTCTCTATACTGGGTCTACTTGGAATACACCTCCACTCTCAAACGATACGGTGTTTTATGTGACAGATGTTGTAAATGAGGAGTTTCAAGGTGGTAAAACTGATAGCAGTGGCACAGGTGGATATTATACAAGTTCTACTCAGCATGGGCTTGTTTTTTCTTGTAGTGAGCCTGTAACCCTTAAGCAAGTTACTGTCTATGCTAGTACTGCAGGCAACCGTACCTTTACCCTTAAGGATTCTACCAACAATACCATATGGTCTGTTACTGTTAATATTCCAGCTGGTAAGAAAGATGTAATTATCAATAAGCCCATTCCTGTTGGAAATAATTTTACTTTGTACGGTCCAGCTTCTCCAAATCTATTCAGAAATGGTTCTCAGTCAGGACCCAATTTGCCATATCCTTATAACATCGGGAATATAATAAGCATTAAGCATAGCACAGCAAGCGGTTATGAGTTGAAATACTATTATTTCTTCTACAATTGGATCATTGAAAAAAGTTGTCAATCTAATTACGTTGAGGTTCCAGTACATGTTAACTCATTACCTGTTGCATCTTTCTCCTACACAACGAATGGTGCAAGCGTTCAATTCTACAATTTTTCTGAACATGCAACAAGTTATTTTTGGGATTTTGGTGACGGAACTACCTCTAATGATGTTCATCCGATACATACATATAACGGGACAGGTCAATATGTTGTTACACTAATAGCTCAGAACGATTGTGGAACAGATACAGCTACTCAAACCATTGATGTCATAACGACTATTCCATCCATTTCTTCAAATTTCTTGGTATTTCCAAATCCTGTAACCGATCTTTTACGAATCCCTGAGGCAAACGCATTTCAAAAAATTGATATTTATACTTACGATGGCAGATTAGTTTATACTAAAGTGGGTCCTTTTTCAGCACAGATGTCAATAGATTTTTCATCCTACCCCAATGGTCTTTACTTGATTATTCTTTATTCTCAAGATGAAATGCAAAAAATCTTGCTTCAGAAAAGATAAACCATGTATCGTTATGGAATCGAGTTAAGTTATCGGGGAGATGCTTTTAATGGATGGCAACGTCAGCCGAATGCTTATACGGTTCAACAAGAACTCGAAGATAAATTGAGAATTTTTATACCCCAGGCCGGCCAAATCACAGGTTGCGGACGTACAGATACAGGGGTTCATGCTCGTTACTATGCTGCTCACATAGATCTTCATTACCCTATTGAGGATATAAGAGATCTCATTTTTCATTGGAATGCTGTTTTGCACAAACATGTGGTAGTTCATAACATGTATCCTGTAGCTGTTCGCTGGAATGCTCGATATTATGCCACCTCTCGAGAATATCGTTATTTTATTTCGCGTAAAAAGAACCCATTTTGGAATGAGTTTTCGTGGTATTTTCCACATGATTTAGATGTTAATAGCATGCAAATAGCAGCCTCTTATTTAGAAGGCAGGCATGATTTCAGTGGTTTTATGAAAACAAAAGGGGGGCAAAAGTCAGGCATTTGTACAGTGGAAAAAATGTATTTGCATGTTTCAGATGATTTTATTGTTTTTCAAATCATTGCTGATCGTTTTCTTAGAGCCATGGTTCGTTTACTTGTCGGAACTTTAATTGAAGTGGGGAAGGGTCATTTTTCTCCCTCGGTAGTGCAAGAAGTGTTATCAACGCAAAAACGTCCTCCTCAGATGATACTTGTGCCAGCTAACGGACTTTTTCTTTGGAATGTCACCTATCCTGATTTTCCTCCTGTTAAAGAAGGTGATGTAAAGGGAAAATCACCTATTAAACTTTTTCCTGAATTTATGGATGAAATTTAAAGGATAATTTTTTATACATTTTAATTTTTTTTGTACTTTTGACCACTGAAAAATGTGTGTTATGAAAATCTTAATTGCCACAGAAAAACCCTTTGCCTCTTCTGCAGTTAAGGCTATTTGCAAAGTGATTGAAGAGGCGGGATATACATTGGTTTTGTTAGAAAAATATAAAGACAAAAAGGAGCTTCTTGATGCTATCAAAGATGTAGATGCTATTATAGTTCGAAGTGATATTATTGATGAAGAAGTCGTTGCTCATGCTTCGCAGTTGAAAATTGTTGTACGTGCTGGTGCGGGTTATGATAACATTGATTTAGATGCCTGTACAAAACGTGGTATTGTGGTGATGAATACACCAGGTCAAAACAGCAACGCTGTAGCTGAACTTGCTATTGGCATGATGATTTACATGGCAAGAAATAAATTTGATGGTTCAAGCGGAACTGAATTACGTGGAAAAACACTTGGTCTTCATGGCTATGGGTATGTCCCACGTAATTTAGCTCGTATTGCCAAAGGTTTTGAAATGAAAATGATGGCTTACGATCCTTTTATTGATCCTAAAGTAATTGAAAGTGAAGGAGTAAGTGTTGCTCATTCTGTTGAAGAACTTTTTGCTCAGAATCAATATGTTTCTTTACATATTCCTGCCACTGAGCAAACCAAAAAGTCTATTAATTACGCACTACTTTCCAAATTGCCCAAAAACGCAGTGCTCGTAAATACTGCTCGTAAAGAAATTATTAACGAAGATGATTTGTTGAAAATTTTTGAAGAAAGACCTGACATTAGGTATGTAAGTGATATTCAACCTGATAATGCTTCGGTGTTTATGGAAAAATATGCAGATCGTGTATTCTTTACTCCTAAAAAAATGGGTGCTCAAACTGCCGAGGCTAATAACAATGCGGGAATTGCTGCCGCTCATCAAATTGTTAGATTTTTTAAAGAAGGCGATAAAACATTTCAAGTTAATAAATAAAAACGCTAAGTTATGGAAAACAGAAGTTTTAACTTTTTCCGCTTTGAAGATTTGAGAGTTTATCACAAAGCGCTGGATTACAGCCGTTTTGTAAACAACATGCTCAAATCCGTTGCTAACGACGATGTCGTTAATCAAACAAAAAGTGCTTTCGCAAAAGCTGCTATTAGTATTTCTATCAACATTGCTGAAGGAAGTGGACGCAACAAAAGTCAATTTATTTACTATCTCAAAATGGCTAAAAGTTCTATTCGTGAATGTGTTGTGTATTCCACATCGTTACTGAACGAAGGGTACATCTCACAAGAAAGCTTTGACGAATGCAAACAGTATCTCATCGAGCTTTCAAAGATGGTTGGTGCTTTAATTACTTCTTTGCAACGAGGTCCTCGTCGTAATTATGAACCTCAAACAGATGCTGATGAAGAAGAAGATCTTCCAAATTTAGAGGAACATAACGCATAAAAGAATTTATATATGGCAGTTTTAAGACCTTTTAGGGGGCTTAGGCCTCCTAAGTCTATTGCATCGAAGATTGCCGCAAGGCCTTATGATGTTTTAAATTCTGAAGAAGCAAGAGAAGAAGCTAAAGATAATCCATATTCGCTTTTGCATATAACACGTCCTGAAATTGACTTTCCTCCTGGAAAAGACGAACATGATCCTGACGTATATGAAAAGGCTGCTGAGAATTTTAAAATGTTTCGTGAAAAAGGGTGGTTAGTTCCGGATCATGAACCCTATCTTTATATTTATGCTCAAACCATGTGGGGAAAGACTCAATATGGGATCGTTGGCTGTTCCAGTGTTGATGATTACTTTAATGGGGTAATCAAAAAGCACGAATTAACTCGCAAGGATAAGGAAGAAGATAGAATGAAGCATGTTCGCGTAACCAACGCCAACATGGAACCTGTCTTCTTTGCATATCCTTCTTTGCCTGAACTTGATAACCTTGTCATGGATTATGCCAAGACGCATGAACCAGAATACGACTTTGTCGCCCCAGATGGTGTAGGACATCATTTTTGGGTAATTCGTGAAAAAGATGTAATCGATAAGATAATTCGCTTGTACAATTCTATACCTTATATTTATGTAGCTGATGGTCATCATCGAACGGCTGCTGCTGCACTCATTGGTAAAGAAAAAAGAGAGCAAAATCCCAATTCCACGGGAGATGAAGAGTTCAATTTCTTCATGTCTGTGAATTTTCCTGATAATCAGCTTACCATCATTGATTACAATCGAGTAGTTAAAGATTTGAACGGTTATTCTCCAGAGGAATTTTTAAAAGCTCTAGAACAGGATTTTGAAGTGAAATTAATAGGGGATGAACCTTATAAACCTACCGAATTGCACACTTTCAGCATGTATCTAGACGGTAAGTGGTATGCCTTAAAAGCAAAGCCGCATACGTATGATGATCATGATCCGATTGGAAGTCTTGATGTGACCATACTTTCAAAGCATGTTCTTGACAAACTGCTTGGGATTAAAGATTTAAGAACAGACAAACGAATTGATTTTGTTGGTGGAATTCGTGGGCTCGGTGAACTTAAAAAACGAGTTGATAGCGGAGAAATGAAAGTTGCTTTTGCGTTATACCCTGTTACCATGAAGCAGTTGATGACCATTGCTGATAGTGGTAATATCATGCCTCCAAAAACCACATGGTTTGAACCAAAATTGAGAAGTGGTTTGGTTGTGCACCTTTTAGAGTAACATAAATCTCAAGCTGAAAAGAAAATTTTAATGGGCTGCTTTTGGCAGCCTTTTTTGGTTGTTTTTTCTTGCGTTTATTGTTCCTTTGTTAAGAGGTGAAAAATTTCTTCAATGCCAAGTTGTTTTTTTTGTAATGATAAAATAGTAACATTGTTTTCTACAGCAAACATGAAAAGTTGCTTACTGCATTCTTCTGCATTGTTTGTGCGTATTTCATAGGTGTTATTATCGACTTTTGTTACAAATTCAACACTTTTAAGTTTTAACAACGAATTCATTGGTATGCTACGTTCAAAACGAACGAGAAGATTTTCTTGCTGACTGAATAACGTATCCAGCTTAGAAGGTGAGCCATCAGCAATAAGTTTACCTTTATGGATGATAATCACTCTGTTGCAAATAGCTTCAACTTCCTGCATGATATGGGTTGAAAGCAAAATGGTTTTTTTCTTGCCTAGTTCTTTGATTAAAGAACGAATTTCAATTATTTGGTTTGGATCCAGTCCGCTGGTGGGTTCGTCCAAAATGAGAATTTCTGGATCATGAATTAACGCCTGGGCAAGTCCAACACGTTGCTTATATCCTTTTGATAAAGCTCCAATTTTTTTGTGTGCTTCTGGCCAAAGGCCTGTTATTTCCATAATTTCTTTAACCCGTTCGCGTTTGTGGGAAATTTTATACAACCCCGCTACAAAAAGTAAAAATTCGGGAACATGCATGTCAAGGTAAAGAGGATTGTTTTCTGGGAGGTAACCAATGATTTTTTTTATTTCTAAAGGATTTTTAAAAATGTTAAAACCGCCCACGGTGGCATTCCCGGAAGTAGGAGCAATATAGCAGGTAAGGATTTTCATGAGAGTAGTTTTCCCAGCTCCGTTGGGACCTAATAAACCTACAATTTCGCCTTTATTGATGTGCAACGAGACGCTGTCAAGAGCCTTCTGCGAACCGTACAATTTGGTAATATTTTCAACAACAATCGACATTTTTTTTCAAAATTACATTAAGAAAATCATTTTGTATGTGAATAGAAAAAATTTTTTATTTTTGAAAAAATTTTGGATATGTTTAAAACATTTGTAATTCCTAGCGTAATAGAAGTCAATCAATTGGAACTGAATCAGGTTGCTCCTGATCTAATTAATGGAATAAGAATTTTTGATGAAGACAACATTGGTTACTTGGTTGGAACACTTGCTTTGTCTGAAGGTATGTGCCCTCAAGCAAATTCTCCTGATGATAGAGATTACAAGTTGCTTGCTAAAAGTGCATTGCTTCTTGCTTCTCAGGAGGAAAATGCTCCCATGTGTGTGACAACGGGATTCCCACGTGTAACCTATCAAATCTATAGATCTAAAGCCATATCTTTTTTCCAAGCTAATCATCGTATTAAATACGATGCAAATGTTTTTTCTGACAAAGGAATTATAGAAAAAGAAGTCTCTGTAACCAAAGCTTTTGCTATACCTGAATTAATGGGCTCAGACATTTTCATACGAAATACATCAATAGATAAGATTGGATCGTATTTTCTTATTAGTCTAGGTTATGGGACGTGTGAAGCAGGTTTAAGCACGGAAAGCGGAATCGTTGAAAGAACTCACATCTCAATTCCTGGAATTCGTTATGCAGTGCTTAATGCTGCTCGTGAACTCATGAAAGACTATAACATTGGACTGAAACCAGAAAATCAATTTGATTATGGTTTTCGTCAAGGGCGAATCGTAATTAATCGTGAAAATATTTCACTTGTAGAATTAAGAAGAAAGCATTTGCAACATTATTACTTGCAGGTAATTTCCCCAATGCTTGCCAAAAATTTCACGGATGCTGATTTTTCTCGTGCTAGCGCCATGTACATCGTGGGTGGTGGAGCTTATTATGAAGATCTTGTTTCCATGTTCCAGGAAGAATTTGGAAAAATTATGCCTGTTAAAGTCTTGCCTGATCCTACTTTAGCTGCTGCCAAAGGGTACGCTATTTATAGTAAACTTCAATCTGAAAACATGAATGTATTACCTGTAGGTATCGATATTGGAAATGCTAATACAGTTGTAGCAATATTAGGCGAAGATACCATTGGACGTTTTATGTAGTTTTATAGAAAAGGCGAGCAAAAATTATTCTTTTTATTAATTTTGCTTTGACTTTGTAGGATGCGAGGTAATGATTCAAAAGATCAAATATAATGAATTAGAATGGATAAACATTGCTTATCCTGATGAGGATGACTTTAATTATCTAGTAAATAACTTTAATTTCCACCCATTGGATTTAGAAGACTGTCGGACGCGTCAACAGCGTTCTAAAATTGACATTTACGATGATTATTATTTTCTTATTCTTCATTTCCCTTATTTTGATAAGATCAATCGATTTATAAAAATTAAAGAATTCAAAATTTTTTGGGGGAAGAATTATATTATTACCATCGGTAATGTGCATTGGTTAATTAAGGATTTATTTGAGGAAACTCAACAAAAAATAGATGCAGGCCACGAAATTCCTTATTTACTTTCATCCGACCAATTGCTCTATGTGATGTTCGAGTCTCTTTTAAAAGAAACTATGCAGGGGTTGATTCGTATAGAAAATGAAATTGATAATATTAATCGATTTCTGTTTTCAAAAAATACTGTTCGAATCATTGAAAAAATTTCATATACCCGAAGAAATATAATTCTCCTAAATACAACATTTAAACCTCAGTTACGTGTTATGCAGCTCTTTGAGCTTGGAAAAGTTAAAGGCTTTCAAGAAGGAATGGAAGAATATTGGGGTAATATTTTGGATTATTATCATCGCATCATGGATATGATTGAAGATGACCAAGAACTCATTTATGGTTTGGCCATGACAATTGATTCTTTACTTGCTAATAGAAGCAATGAAATAATAAAAGTGCTTACCATCATAAGTACAATAGTGCTACCTCTTACCTTTATTACTGGTGTTTATGGGATGAACGTTATGTTACCAGGGCAAAATGATCCATATGTCTTTTATTACATAATAGGATTCATGGTATTTCTTGTTTTTTTCATGTTCTTTTTGTTCAAACGAAATAACATGATTTAATTTCTCATGACAAAACAAAATAAAAGTATTGCTCTGTTGATTTTCCTATATCTAGTGCTTGCTTGGGGGAGTTCTTTTATTTTGGTCAAAAAAGCGTTGTTATATCTACCTGCTTTTTCCATAGGTTTTTTTCGAATTTTTCTAGTATCCCTATGGGTTTTGCCTTTTTCTGTAATCTTCATTAAAAAATATTCCATAAAGTTTTTTATGTATGCATCGTTGGTAGGCTTTGTTGGCAATTTGATACCATTTGTATTATATGCTTTTGCTCAACGGGGTGTGGATAGCTATGTAGCCGGTGTTTTAAATGGAACAACTACCTTTTTTACTTTGATTCTGGGCATTTTTTTCTGGAAACAGAAATCTTCTCTTATTCAGTGGATTGGTGTTATTTTAGGATTTGCTGGTGTTGTGGGTTTGCTTGTATTTGCTGGTGAACGCAATTTTTCTTGGAATTTTTTCCATGGTAGTTTAATTCTTCTAGCTACTTTTATGTATGGTTTGAATGTGCATATCGTGAAGCATTATTTAAAAAATGTATCATCGCTAGCCATTGTTTCTCTAGCTTTTGTATTGCCGGGTCTTGTATCCTTTGGCGTATTGTGGTATAGCGACATTCTTTCTTTGCTTGGTGATCCAAAAGCACTGTATGGTCTATTTTATCTTTTAATTTTAGCTATCCTGTGTACAGTTATTGCTCTTATGCTATATTATTACCTTATTAAAATAACTTCTCCTGTTTTTTCAGTTTCGGTCACCTATGTGATGCCTATTGTTTCGTTACTCTGGGGTGCATTAGATGGGGAAAAAATCACCTTTCTTCATATTTTAATGATGGGGATCATATTGATAGGTGTTTTTTTATCTAACTTGGATGTTTTTAATTTAAAAGGAAAACTTTTTCGATTTACTAAAAAATCAACACCAAATTACGAATGCTCAGAAGTATAATCAGTATACCAAAAAAGCATTAATTTAAAAAGTTGAATTCTTCTTACTAAAAAGGCATCGAAAGGTGAGACAAGAAATCTTCTCGCAAGTAGTCTTTTCGTAAAAACCCAGTTTTTAAGCCCAATTATAGTGATAAAAGTTGCAACCAAAGCTGACGCCATAAAAAATTCTGTGGCGCTTACGCTTCTGATGACCTTTCATGGCACATTCCAAAATCGAATGAAAGAGGTTGTGATGAGAGGTCCCCAACTTGCATCACCAGCAGAATCTATGACTCCTCCTACCGCTGCAATGCGGATAACTCCCTTATTCGCTTTTTTGACTTTTATTATGTGCAATGATTTTAAAATAATAAAAATGGCCATGAGAAAAAGATATATGGCAAGGTAAGGTTTAATTATATTTGCATCAATGGAAACAAAAGAATATGCCCCCAGTGCGGCTCCTATTGTTCCTCTGGAATCCTGAGTTTAATTAATAATTTTTTATCAACATTTCCAAATTGCCAGTGAGATATGCCTGATAAAGATCCAATAAAGACTTTTGCTAGATGAATGCTCGCATAAGCAAAAGCTAGTTTTATGCCAACATTTAATAAAAAAATGATGGATGTAAACCCAAATGCATACCAAGGGTTCCATTAATCATTTGAGCTACAAAGCCTAAATTTTTTGCAAAAGTAGTATAAAATACTAAATTGATAATTTTATATAAAGTGAATTTTAAAAAATGCAATACATTCGCAAATCCAAATCATCTTTTATGCCAAAGAAAAAGAAGATATTTGTTTTGGATACCAATGTTATCCTTCATGATTATAGATGTATCTATAAGTTTGAAGAAAATGATCTTATCATTCCAATTGTTGTCTTGGAAGAACTTGATAAATTAAAGAAAGGAACAGATCTCATAGCATACAATGCTCGTGAGTTTACACGTGAGTTGGATAAATTGGCTGGAAAAAGGTTGTTCAAGGACGGAGTTCCACTGGGTAAAGGTTTAGGAAAATTATATGTTGAAACCGGAAAAGAATTTTCAAAAAAACTGACTGATTCTTTCCCTGAAAAGACCCCTGATCATCGAATTTTAGCCATTGCAGATTATTTAGCTGAACATTCTACTTTACCCGTTATTCTAGTGAGCAAGGACATTAATCTGCGCATGAAGGCTAAATCGCTCGGGATTGATGCTGAAGATTACGAATCAGATAAAGTTCAAAACCTTGATCAGGTTAATGATAAAGTGACAGTCATCGAAAACATTCCAGATCAACTTATCTCATTACTATACGAGAATAGTGAAGGTGTTTTTTATGAAAATTTTAAATTATCATTTAAACCAATAGCACATCAATATTTAATCTTTCGTAATGCTAAAAAAAGTGTGCTCGTACATTTTGATCCTGAAACAGAATTTTTTCAACGCGTAGAAAAAAGAAAAATTTTTGGGATCGAGCCAAGAAATGCAGAACAAACTTTTGCAGTGGATGGATTGCTAAGAGACTCCGTTCAACTTATGAGCATTACTGGTCGAGCTGGGACAGGAAAAACACTTCTGGCGCTGGCTGCAGCACTTCATCAGAGGAAACGATTCAGCCAAATTTTGGTTGCTCGTCCCATTGTTCCACTATCTAATCGTGATCTAGGCTATTTGCCAGGTGATGTAAAAGATAAAATTGCACCCTATATGCAACCGCTTTTTGATAATCTCAATGTGATACGCTACCAATTGAAACCTGATTCAGCAGAAGCTGTGCTCATTGATGAAATGATCAAGAACGAAACCCTAATCATTGAGCCTCTAGCATATATTCGTGGGCGTAGTCTTTCCAATGTATTTTTCATCATTGACGAAGCTCAAAATCTTACGCCTCATGAAGTTAAAACTATAATTACTCGAGCAGGCGACGGAAGTAAACTGGTCTTTACGGGCGATATTGAACAAATTGACTCACCTTATCTAGACAGCAAATCGAATGGGTTAGCTTTTATGACCGATAGAATGAAAGGGCAATCTCTTTTTGCTCATGTTAACTTAATTAAAGGAGAACGAAGTTATCTGGCAGAGCTCGCTAGCTCGCTCTTATAAAGGTATGGATACGGCTCTTGTTACTTTAATAATTTTTACGATAACTTACATCGGAGTTATTTTTACGAGGCTGCCGTGGGTAAATATAGATAGGCCTTCTGCTGCTTTTATTGGTGCTATTGCCATGATACTTTTTGGCGTTATGGACTATCAGGAGGCAATGATGTCCATTGATTTTCACACGTTAGGACTTTTGTTAGGGATGATGCTCATGATTGCAGCAATGCAAGCTGAGGGACTGTTTAATTATATTGCAAAAAAATCCATTGATATAGCAAGAAATTCTTTTAGTTTATTGATTTATGTAATTGTTGTTTCAGGGATAGGATCAGCCCTTTTCGTGAATGATGCCGTTGTTTTAATGTTTACACCCATTGTAATTTCTATTTGTCGGTCCTCTCAGTTAAATCCTGTACCTTATCTTGTGGCAGAGATATTTGCTTCCAATGCTGGTTCCGCCATGACCATCACGGGAAATCCACAAAACATGCTTATAGGTATGAATAGTGGCATTTCATTTATCGACTTTCTGTGGCATCTTTTCCCCATTTCCATGATGAGTTTGATCTTGATCGTTTTCTTTGTCAGAAAATTTTTTAAAAGTGATTTTAAAAATAAAAAACCCATTGTAGCAACTCATGTTGAATGGAATTATAGAATTCAGCGTATCCGTTGGTTATTAGTAATTTTTATAGGAGTTTTTATTGGATTTATCATAGGGAAATGGATAAATTTGCCGGTTTCCTTAATAGCACTTGCAGGAGGAGCTCTAACTTTGTTTGTAGGGCATTCAAAGCCTAGAAGAATTATTGATAAAGTGGATTGGATTCTTATCTTGTTTTTTGCTTCACTTTTTATAGTGGTTCATGGTTTGCAGAAGACAGGGTGGCTGGATTTGGTGATGCAACAGTTCCCCCTGCAAAATAACATTAGAGGAGTTCTTTTTATTCATCTTTTAAGTCTTGTCGGTTCTCAAGTTGTGAGTAATGTTCCTTTTACCATGGTGATGATCCCATTTTTAAAGCAAACCCATGCAGATTTGCTTTGGTTATCTTTGGCTTCAGCATCAACTTTGGCAGGAAATGCAACCATCGTGGGTGCGATGGCCAATATAATTGTCGTTGAATCAGCATCACGTGAAGGAGTACACATCTCTTTTTGGACTTTTTTAAAACCTGCCTTTTTATTTACAATGGTTACGCTCGTCATTTCCTTTCTCGTTTTATCCGTAAAGCTTTTCATGTAAAATTTTACAGTGGGCTTTTTAAGTGGTTTTAGATCATTTCAAAATAAATAAAAATTTTTTTCAAACAAGACAAGTAAATTTTAAAAATAATTTTTAATTTTGCTAAACAAAATTTTACCATTATGAAAAAAATTATTATTTGGTTCGTGGGTGCAACCCTTTTGTTTTCTTGTACAACAATGAAGCGATCTATGCGAGAACCTCAAACGTTGTTAAAGTTAGAGCGTGAAAATCTTGAAATTTCGCAACAAGTTTCTGCTGAAGCTACTTCTACAAAAATTTTGGGAATTGATTTTGAACGTTTACTAACATCAAAAGAAGGTAATGTTGAGAAAGATGGGGCTATGCCAACATTAGCTGACATTCCAGTTATTGGAAATGTGTTGGGGAATAAAACAGCTAATTATGCTTTGTATGAACTCATGGTAAATAATCCTGGGTATGACATTGTGCTTTATCCACAATACGAAATGAAAATTTTACGTCCTATTGGAATCGGCATTGTAACCATTACTACGGTAAAAGTTACAGCCCGTTTAGCCAAGATTAAATAACGTATTGCTTAAAGGAATAAAAAAGTCACCTTTCGAGGTGACTTTTTTATTGGGTTGGTTTGGGTCGGTAATTGCTTTTTTGAAGAATTTCTTGTGCATTCATGTTAGCTAACATCTGTTCAACAGTAACAGAAGGATTATGTGCCATATATGAACGCACTATTCTCCATCCAATAAAACGACCTATACGTGGAGCACTGTAGCGGGAAAATGTGCTGGTAAAGGGTGATTCCAAGAAATATTTATTCATTTCACGTGTATCGGTTGTGTATAATAACTTCTTTTCAACAAAATATGCCCAAACGTTTCCTTCGTTTTTTTCAGCCCAGAAAAGTTGAGGCGTAGTATATCCTATTTTTATTGAGTCATGCAAATTGGGCTGGGTAATATCGTTAAAATACAATAATTTTCCTTCAAATATCATTTTATCAAGAAATGTGTGAGGTACAAAACCTTTTTGCTCAATAAGTGCTCGTGCAATTTCTCTATTAACATTTGGTACAATGTAATCTTTTGTCATTCTACGTCGTAAATATTCTGGTATTTGGAGTAATTTATAAACATAAAAATCTTTGCCTAAAAACATATCCAGAGCAATGATAATATTGTTTTCTGCATATTTGACGGGATATTCAACATCTCCACCCGAAACGTATGTGTAAACATGGGGAACTTTCCATGTGGGAATTTGTCCTTTAATTCGTCTAAAAACATCGGCCAACTCTTTTTCAAGCCAAGATAAGTCAGCATATTGTTTCATGGTTTCTTCATACATTTTTTTTATAGTATAGTCGGTTAAATATGATTTTAGCTGAGCAATGTTGGCAGGATCATTTAGATCCTCAAGAGAATAAAATATTTTATAAGTGGGATGAATTTTTATCAATCTTTCTTTTAGACTATCTAGCGGAATAGCAAATAAATCTTTTTCGTACCGATAAATTGTCACTTTTATTTGTTGAAGGCTGTCTTTGTTGTCTAGGATAGGCTTTCTATCGTAAGGTTCTTCTCTTTTGCATGTACATGCATGAAAGAATAAAGTTAAAAAAGTTAAAATAGAAATGGTAATAAAAATCAATTTTGGTTTTGTAATATGTTTTTTTTTCATAACTTTGCCTTTACAAAGACAAAAATATGAAAAAGATTTTAGGCGTTTTTTTATTTAGTGTTTTAATTATTGGCCTTAGAGCCCAGGACGAACAGAAGCTTCTCCGTTTTGGTATGAATGGAAATTTTGGTTATTCATGGATGAAGACAGATCGTGATTCTTTAAAGAATTTAGGCGGAAGACTTGGTTTTGGCTATGGTTTTATTACAGAAGTAACCTTAGCAAAAAACTTTTCTGTAGCAACAGGATTTGACGTTCTTTACCAAGGTGGAAAAATCCAAAAAGAGGGCATTTATGTAGTTATTCCACCTGACACCAATAAAGTTTTAGGAAAGCAAGTTACAAAATATCGTCTTCAATATTTGGATATTCCAGTGACACTTAAGATGAAAACAAATGAGATTAATTATATTACCTATTTTTTGCGTATAGGTGGTTCGGCGGGTGTTTGCCTCCAAGCTAAAGCTGATAGAACTTATGAAAATATTCCCGGCACAAGTCACTATACTAAGGAAAATTTAAATATTAAAGATGAACGCAGTCTATTTCGTGTTAATTTCATAGTAGCAGGTGGGATAGAATATTCTCTAGGGGGAACAACAGCAGCTTTAGCTGAATTGTCTTTCACCAATGGGCTAACTTATCTTATTCATGATAAAGCTAAAGGAAATTATTTGCAACTTAAATTTGGAGTTCTTTTCTAATTTTTCTTTATGATAGGAGTTCAAATTCCAACCCGAACAGGGCGTTTTGATCAACAAATAGAATCAGTTAAAAAAACCGTTCAAATAGCAAAGCGAGAAGGGGAAAATGTAATCGTTTTCCCCTCTGTTTTTTTAACAGGATTTGATCTCCAGTATTTAAAGTTGACTCCTATAGTTCACCAATTTAATTCTGCTTTTTTCGAAATGTTGGAGATAAGTAAGTCCTATGAAGGTTACATCCTAATGGGAGCATATGCTCCGTCATCTGATGGTTGGAAATCAATGATTTATCTTATTCATCAAGGTAAAAATTTGTTTACATATGAAAAAAATGATATACAAAAAGATATATATTATTTTTTAAACAATAGAACTTTTTTACTTGAAAATGAGCGTATAGGAATACTTTTTTTTGATGAATTGAAAAAAAATTTACTTCCGTCTGATATTGAAGAGGCTTTTGATAAGTTTATTGTTTTTGCTGAAGAGCCGTATTTTCATGGCGCAATATTTTATCGCAAAAACATCATTGAAAAACATTTTTCATCAGGCAAACAAGTTATTTTCGTAAATCCTCTTGCTCTTAGTTCCGAGAAATTGTATGATGGAGTTTTTTTACTAAGAGAACAAAAAAATTTTTTCTTTTCTAAGCCTTTTCAAGAAAGTATTTTTAGATTGACACCTGCTTCTTTAGTAAATGTTGAAAAGGAAGATAAAACGCAGTTTTTGCATGATGCGCTAGTGTTGGGAATACGAGAATTTTTTACTCTCAATAATTTCGAAAAGGCAGTTCTTGGTCTTTCGGGGGGCATAGATAGTGCTGTGGTAGCAGTGTTAGCCTCAGAAGCTCTTGGAAACAAGGCTCTTAAAGCTTTACTTTTACCTTCGTCTTATAGCAGCTCATTTTCCATCACCGATGCAGAGGCTTTGGCTAAAAGATTATCTTTAGATTATGAAATAATTCCAATTAAGGAGGTGTATGAAACTGTTCTGAAAACAAGGCAAGTGAATAGCATGATGCCATCGCTAGCAGAAGAAAATTTGCAGGCTAGAATACGGATGCTTTACATCATGTACGAAGCTAATCGAGATCGAAGGTTAATGCTAAATACTTCCAATAAAAGTGAAATTTTAACAGGCTACGGAACACTGTATGGCGACACATCTGGAGCAATTAGTGTGTTAGGTGATGTTTATAAAACAGAAGTTTATGAGCTTGCTCGTTTTATCAACAGACATGGCGAGATAATTCCAGATAATATTATTAAGAAAGAACCTTCTGCTGAATTAAGACCAAACCAAAAAGATAGCGATACCCTACCGCCTTACCATGTCTTAGATCCTATTCTGATGGCAATTTTCGAAGAAAATGCCAGCTTGGATGAAATTTCGAACCAATATCCTAAAGAAGTTTTACAAAAAATTGTTCGTCTATTTTATTCATCGGTATTTAAAGGATTTCAGTTACCACCGAAATTTTCATTACATCTCTCATCCATTGGAAATTGTAAGCATCTTTTTTATCCTCGGTGGTAAGCCGTTTTTTAGGTATGAAAAACAAAAGTTTGATTTTCGTTTTTTTCTATTTGGCTCTGACAGCACAAAATGGTATACAAAAGACTTTTACTTTTTTAGATCTTCCAAGTAGTGCTCGAATAGCTAGGCTAGGAGGTAATGCTTTTGCCATGCTTTCTAATGAGTCTGCTGATGTGCTTGCAAATCCTGCTTTACTCAGGGATACTTTATCTGGAGCGATAACACTGCATTACGACAAATTTCTTGCAGGTATTCACTATGGAATTGTTTCCTATGCTTTTTCTTTTCCCCGATGGGGTAATTATGCTGCTCATTTACAATATTTAAATTATGGCAAAATGAGAGAAATGGATGAATATGGAAACGAAAAAGGAGATTTTTCAGCTTACGAAACAGCTTTGACGTTTAGCTGGGGGAGATGGTTTACTTCTCAATTTAGCCTTGGTTCTAATGTTAAATATGTTTACTCAAGTTTATATAGCAAATTAGCCCATGGATTAGCAGTAGATGTAGCCGCAATGTATACCTGGCAGGAGCATGGATGGTATGGGGTTTTGATGCTGAAAAACATAGGTAGGCAGTTTAAGCCATATGTAAAACCAGTTTATGAACCTTTTCCTTTTGATGCACAACTTGCTGTTTATAAACTGTTAAAAGGGTCTCCGCTTGCCCTATCTTTTGTATATCATCATTTACATCGTTGGAATATTTTGTATTTTGATTCGTCAAGGGTTGAAATCGATCCCATTACCAAAGAACCTCAATATCCATCAAAGTTTCAAATAACCTTTAATACACTTTTGCGGCATATACATGTCGGTGGTGATTTTTATATAGGTAAACACCTAAGTTTTGGAATAGGGTATAATTTTCAGAGACGACAAGAATTAAGTTACCCCTCACGCCGAGCCTTTGTAGGCCTAACATGGGGGGTAACTTTATCAACTCGTCGATTTTCAATTTCCTATGCTAGAAATTCATATTACCCTGGTTTATCTCCAAACATGTTTACCTTTTCAACTAAACTTTCCGCTTGGAAATAATTATTCGACATTTCCTTTGATAACGAGAGTTATGTTTGAATGATCAGGATCGTTTGTGATAACAGTAATCGTTTTGTATTGAGGACCCTTTCGCCCGGAGCTATCAAAAATGGCTTTGATTTCGCTGGTTTCACCTTTTTTTACTTCTTTTTTAGAAGGTTCAACGGCTGTACAACCGCAGCTAGCTTTTACTTTTAAAATTTGAAGAGGATTTTTCCCCTGGTTAGTAAATGTAAAGCTATGTTCAACTTTTTCTCCTTGCTTGATCGTTCCAAAATCATATGTTGTTGAATCTTTAAAGACTATCTTGGGAGCATTTTTCTTATCTTTTTCAGTCATCCAGGAGAAATCCTGCATGATGTTTGCACTAACGTATATAATTTTGTCGGGTTGTGTCGGGTCATTGGTGTTAAAGTAGAATTGATCAAAAACGTAGCCATATTCTTTTCTTTCTTTTGGAAGATAAGTTACGATGGCTATGCCTTCTTCTTCAGGTTTTAAAGTGGTTTTGGGAAGGTCAATTTTCAAAAAAGGTTTGGCATCTTTTATAGTGAGAGTTATGTCTTGTTTTGAATTGTTATAGAATTTTAGCGTATCTGTTTTGGTTTTTGTATCATAAAGATCTCCAAAAGCAAGGTGATTCGTTACAAAGTAGAGATTGCCAAGGTGCTGCGGATAATAGTCAGCTTTTGTTTTTGGTTTAGGAATAACTTCACCTTTGATAGAGAGAACAATAGTTGGATTATCAGGATCATTTGTAGTTACGGTAATAGCTTTGTTGAATGCACCAGGTCTATTAGCTGGGTTATATACAGCTTCGATGTAACCTTTGCCTCCAGGAGGAATAGGGTCTTTTGTATAAGAAGATGTAGTACAACCACAGCTAGGTCTTACAGCTGTAAGTTTTAATGTGTCAGTTCCAACATTGGTGAAGTTGAATCGGCATTTTTGAGGACCATTTTCTTCTTTTATTTGTCCAAAATCGTATACTTTTGATTCGAAAAGAATAGATGGTTTCTTTTGTCCAAAAGCAACAAATACTAAAAGTACAAAACCTAAGAATACAATTTTACTTTTCATGGCTAAAATTTTTAAGGTTATAACGACAATTAATTTTTGTTATTGTTTGTATTCGTTTTATTATTAGATGGGCTTGTTTTAGGAATGATTTCACCTTTGATGGTGAGGGTTACAGTTTGGTGTAATGGGTCATTGGTAGTAACAGTAACTTTTTTCGAGAAGGGCCCGAGAGTAGAAATGCTTTTTAATACGACTTTAATTTGGCCTTTTCCTTGAGGTGGAATAGCTGTGTTTGTATAAAAATCGATCACGCAACCGTTGTCGGGAGTAACTTTTAAGATATTAAGAGAATCATTTCCCGTGTTTGAAAAGGTGAATTTGCATTTTTGTTCTACATTTTGAGGGATTTTTCCTAAGTCTTGGGTAGTAGATTCGAAGGAGATGGTAGGTTTTTTTTGACCAAAAGCCATCAAGGAGATGGCAACTAAAGCGATGGTTAAAATTTTACTTTTCATGGTACATGTATTTTTGCAAATTTATTACATATTTTAGCAAATTTAATTAAAAAGCAGATTAAAATTTAGATTATCAAAATTACCCGAGCTCATGAAAAGATAAACTTGATGAAGATGCTCTTCTTTTTCTTTTTCTATTGTTTGAATAAGTTCTTTTGGTTTAATTGCAATAAGAACATCATTCCTTTGAAAAGATTCGTGAATTAAAGGAACTGGTATCATTTTTTTCTTTTTTATTTCAAAAGCATGGTGAGAAATATAAATGATAGCTTTAGAGGCTTCATCCAGTGAGTGTGCATATTGCGGAAGAAAATTCTCATCCATCGAACTATACGTGTGCAATTCAAGAACAGCTATTAATTTAGAGTTAGGATATCGCTCACGAATGGCGTGGATTGTAGCTTTTACTTTCGAAGGGGCATGAGCAAAGTCTCTGTAAACTATTATCTGGTCTTTATTATAAATACATTCTAGCCTTTTGGACGGAAGTTTAAATTCAGCCATGGCTGCAAAAAACGATTCATCACTAATTTCAAGAATCTTGGCTACTTCATGGGCTGCTGCCATGTTGCTAAAATTATGAGCTCCGAAAAAAGAAACTGGAATTTTTACTTGGTTGAAAAGAGCGTATGTTTTATCTTCTTTGTATTCATAAGGTTCTGAGTTATAAGGTATTCCTGTCAAATGAGTTCCGTAGTGCGTGACAAGTTGAGTTACATAAGGATCTTTTTCATTATAAATGATACATCCACCTTTTTCAATTATTTGAATAAAATCTGCAAAAGCTTTAAGATATTTTTCGAAAGTAGGATATACATTTATGTGATCCCAAGAAATGCCAGTTAAAATAGCAATGTGAGGTTTATACCAATTGAATTTAGGTTGTGGATCTAGGCAGTTGGAAAAATATTCATCCCCTTCGAGAACAATATAAGGTGTATTGGAAGATAGATGTACTGTCGTATCAAAACCATTAAGACTAGCTCCCACTAGGTAATCGAAGGAAAAATTGGCTTGCTTCATAACATGCATGATCATAGCTGTTGTAGTTGTTTTTCCATGCGAACCTGCAACGACGATACGTGTTTTAGATTGTGCATGATTGGAAATATATTGTGGAAATGAAACAATGGGTATATTCAATTCTAAAGCTTTGATAAGTTCTGGGTTATCTTTTCTAGCATGCATGCCAAGAATAATGAGTTCAATCTCTTTTGTAATGTTATCCGGGTTAAAATGATAGGATTGAGTAATGATTTGATGCTTAAGCAAATTGGTAAAAGCTGGGTCGAAAATTTCATCATCGCTACCTGTTACGATATGACCTTGGTTTTTAAGAGCTATGGCTAATTGATGCATGATGGCACCTCCAACAGCAATACAGTGAATTCTCATCTTTTAGAATTTTTCTTTCAGAATATTGGTGTTTTTTACAATAAAAATCGTGCTATCGTCTAAAATTAAATACCCATATTCATAAATAAAAAAATATGTTTGCCCTCTTGAAGTTTTAAGAGTATGGGTGTAAAACTCAAATGAAAATCCTTTTTTTAAAAGTTCTTCTTTAGTTGCTTTAGCTTTTCCTGTGGGATTTAAAGTTTTGAGAATATCTCGATTTTTCTTTAGCTGTTTATTGATTCGATGAATATAAATATTTTCATTGCGGTATATGCGATTGTTATAAGCTATGCGGCAGGCATCACTACAGAACTTTTTATCACTTCGGCCAGTTAAAGGTTGCCCACATTCAAGGCATTTACGCTCTTTCATGCTTTATTCTCGAACAATAGTAAGAGTACCCCTATATTCATTTTTCAAGTCTATTCCATACTTGTAAATGTAATAGTATGTGCCCTCTGCAAGGTTTTTCCCGTCCCAATCGTTTTTGTAATTTTCTGCTTCAAAAACAAGTTTTCCCCAACGATTGTAAACCCATAGGTGGTTGGGTATTTTTTCACCGTTTAGAATAACAAAGAAATCATTTTTTCCATCTCCGTTAGGAGTTATGATATTATAGAATTCGGGTTCTGCAAGAATTTTTACAGTTACAGAAGCTGTATCGCTGCAACCATAGGATGTTGAGCCAATAACAGTTACCGTAAAGGAACCATCAGAAGTGTAATTGTGAATAAGTGTTGGAGGCATATCAGAAGTGCTTCCATCTCCAAAATCCCAAAACCATGTGTCTATGCCGCTAGCATTACTGCCAAATGTTATTTCTGGAGAAGTAATTGTGGTTTCCATGGGGCTAGCCCAAATATCAACTACGGGCTGATAATATACATGAATATATTGAGGTTTGGTTATTATACTGTCACACCCTTCATTGCTTTTGGCATAAAGTGTAACATCGTAAATTCCAGGATTGGTATACGTATGAGTGGGATTGGCATCGGTAGAGGTACTTCCATCACCAAAGCTCCAGGTATATGTAGTGGTTTGGTTGTACGTATTGGTTGAATTAGAAAATTGTACTAGCAAGTCTTCACAACCTTCAGTTGGAGTTGCACTGAAGTTGGGAACAGGGACAGGATAAACCATAACGCTATCGTATTTGGTTTCACTTGTACAACCATCTTCTGAAACTTGTAAGCTAACATACATCATTCCAGTGGAACTCCATCTAACTTTGATAGGTCCAGGTCCTGTTGGGTTACCAGAAATAATCGTTCCACCACTAAAAAGCCAGTTATAAAAAGCATTATTGGAGCCTGTTCCTGTATATAAGAATGTAGCAAAAGAATCCCGACAAATAGAAGGTGAAACCATAAAATCAGCTGTAGGTACAGGTTTTACAGTTATATGTACGGAATCTGTTGCGCTTACGTTGTTTACTATATCTGTTACAGTGACATAGTAGGTAGTATCAGAAGTAGGATAAACGGGTTGCGGATTATATCCCGTAGCTCCATTGGACCAAGTGACTTGCACGTTTGATGGGCAAGTTAATTCAATCTTATCTAATCCCCAGTGGTCATAAGCATTTCCACTCCAGTCTTCTTGTCGCCAACGAATCTGTGTATTCGAAGAAATTGCTCCTGAAGGTAAATTAAATGTAAAAACATTCCATACAGTGAAAGGAGTATTACCTGAAATGGATGTATTATTTGAACCCGGCGGAATCTGGTTAGGCAAGATAGTGCCATCAGGTCTAAAATAAGCTATATCTACCCACGTACTACCACCATTGGTAGAATATTGAAGCGTGACTCCTTCATCGTATTCATCAGGACCTTCACAAGGAGAAGGTTGGCCTTGAATGGCATATTTCATGGCAAATTTTACCTGACATCCACTGGATATATTAAAACCTACAGAAGTTAAAGTTCTAGGGATGGGGACGTTGGGTCCCATCCACATATAAATTGTACCGTCGAAGGATGGATTGCAAGGGTTATCGAATTGGACACCTGTTGTAGCAACCCATCCCGCACCGGGTGTTCCGTCATTAAAGTCGTTGTTCAGTAAGTAACCACAAGAGCCAACAGCAGATAGAATAACTTCATCTCCAGCACAAATGGTTGTCGGGTTGGCATAAGCTGTAACACTGCATTGTGAATAAACATTCCCAACATAGAACAAAACAAAACTTATGTATAAAATACCCCTTTTCATATATTTAATTATTTTAATGTTTTTGTTTGTAAATTGATTAATTTAAAATTGGTCAGAGTAGATTCAGGGCGATCTTTGTAGTCGAGGAATTTACTAAAGATACGAAGAGTTTTGTCTTTATCGAAGCACTTGCCTTCAATAGTTTGACCTGGGTCTAATTGAACAACTTTGTGGTATTCAGGTCCAAGGTTATTGCAGTTCCAACATTTGTTGTTGTAATACATGAGTACATCCCATGAAATTTCAATGGGTTGATCAGAGATGTTTTCTAGTTTTAGTAAGACATATTCACTGTGAATGCTATTCGCATCGTCATGACAAGCTGCAACTTTATAGAAAAAGTTTACATTGCCAGTCGTTAAGAGAAACTTCCATTGATCTGATTTTTCAAATTCAACTTGTTGACTGAACAAGGGAAAATTAGCAAATACCCCTAACATTATTAACCACAAAAACCTGGTTTTCATAAAAAATTTTTTACCAATTGGACTTACAAAAATAATAAAAATTTAATTTTAGGAAAAAATTTAGCAACAACAAGATGGCTTTACAAATTTTTATTGAATCAAACGCTTATTCCTTTGCGAGATTTTAGTTTAAAACCACATGGCCATACTTTAATAAGTTGAAAAAGGTAGGACAAAGTTTTGAAAAATTCTTTTGAACGGGCGTTTGAGGAGGGAAAAAGAAATATTGTTTATATGCCAAATAAGGAAATTCATTTAGTGCATATGGTAGTTCTTGATGAGGGAGGAGAACATGATAAGCAAGTCGGAATTGCTTAGCATAAAGAAGTAAAGCAGAAAGTTCTCTCGAAAAAGGGTGAGGGTTGTTAACATATACGGTAAGTAATTTTTTATCCTTGATCGCAATGAGCGTAGAGTTTCTTTTCTTTATGTAATTAACAAATATTTTATCTTTTTCCTGATGTTGCCAATGTTGCTGGACAAGCGTAGATAAGAAAATCAATAGAATTGAAGTATACGAAAAAACTATTTTTTTAGTTGTAATGGCGAAGTAAAATAGAAGGATTGAAAATCCTAGCAAAAGGGTGGTTGGTAGAGCAATATACACGGGCTGTATGGAGGAGAATGGCCACGAAGCAATGGTGTTGGGTATGGTGATGAAAAACCAGAAAAGTTCCTTTAAAATCCATCCAACGATGGGAGTAAAAAGAGGAATTAATCCAAGCAATAATGCAATAAGTGAAGTAATGAGAAGAAAACTAACAAATGGGGTGACAATGATATTTGCAAGTAGAAAATACACTGGAAATTGACCAAAAAAGTAAAGGATAGCCGGAAGCGTTCCTAATTGAGCTGAAAGGCTCACGGATACAAGCGACCATAGTTGATTGAGGAAATGATATTTACTGTATACCATTTTGTCAAGTAGTGGGTAAAAGAGTAAAATACCACCTACTGCGCTAAATGATAGGATAAAACTAACTTCAAAAAGCGAGAAAGGATCGATGAGAAGAATAATAAACATGGAAGCAAAGAGTACATTGAATGAATTAACCTTTCTTTTAAGGAGTTGAGCTCCAACTAATAAAGTAAGCATGATTGAAGCACGTAAAATCGAAGGAGTCAGTCCTGTAAGGGCAGCATAAAACCAAATAGATATCAAACTGATTATAACTTCAGTTTTTCTTTTTTTTCGATTTTTATCAAAAAGTCGAAAAATCATCGTTATGAAAAGATAAATGATACCCACGTGGAGACCTGAAACTGCTAGAATGTGCATTAATCCACTTGCCTGATAGGATTGAATAATCTCGGGCGATAGATCTGATTTGGCTCCTGTAAGCATGGCAACTAAAAGCCAGGCTGTTTCATCATAGTTCATGGTTGTAAGGATGTGCAAAATCAATCTTTTTTTTACAATAAGAAAAAATTCCTTAACTGGATTTACCTTTTTGCCAATAATTGCATAAGCATCAGAAGCCAGGTAAGCTTGATGGTAAATGTTTTTATTTGCTAGATATTGCTTGAAATTAAAATCTGTTGCTAGAATACGAGGTTTTATTTCATTAAGCGATAAGTAAGTAAAAAGTATATCTCCATAATTCGGTTTTGGGGAAGAGTTATTTTTTTCTATCCAGAGAAGAACTTTGCCTTTTACAGGAATCCATTGACTATCTAAGTAAATAGTTTGAATGTTAGCTATGGCCCTAAAATATGTTGGCTTTTCTTGGACTTCATCTTGAATATGCAGGATGGCAGGACAGGCTTTGCTTGCAGGTAATATTTTTCCAATAAAGTTAGGGCGTTGAGAGATATCATGTAGGTGTGTTACTAAACTTCCCGTTAAAAAAAGCATTACAAAAAAAGATGAGGCCACGAGAGTCCTTTTGTGATAATCAGGATAAAGGGTAAAAATTACCAGAAGTACAAAGAATAGGACAATTAAAAGAATCATGATGGAAGGAATAAACCAGCTTGGTTCCATGGAGGTTAGGATGATTCCTCCAACGAACGGTACGATGATTCTTAAAAATGGGATTTTGCTTAAATTCATGGAGAAAAAATATTGAGATTTAATTTATCTACTCTTGCGATTTTAGTATCAGGGTAGTAAAATTGAAGAATTTCTTCAAAAGTAAATCCCATCTTTGCCATTTGAATAGCTCCTTCTTGACTGAAACCTACACCATGGCCGAAGCCTTTCCCTTTAAATAGAACAGTTTCATCTTCCTCGATGATGTCAAAAAAGGTAGATCGAAGTTTCCAATCTTCACGAATTTTTTTAAGGGGAATGTTTTCTACCAAATAAGTTTTTCTGCTGGGTTGAGAAAAGGATAAAACTAATTTTACTTTGTCAGGATTATCTACGGGGTAGTTGTAGTTTTTTTTCAAATACGTTAACCATTCTTGTTTGTTAATTCGTTTCTCCCATGTATAATTTCTCTGTCCGATGCTAAAAGAATCTTTTTTTTGAAGTAAATACGGCAAGTTTTTTCCCCAAAGTTGAGAAGCTGACATGGTTTCCCCACCAGAATTAGAATGGTAAACAGAAAGTGCAAGTTGATTAGCATTGTCGACTAGAACAAGATCATGAGTTTGCATAGCTGCGATGAGAATATCGGGTCTCGTGCAACGCCCTTTATAAACCTGACAGTCCGTTTGGTCGCACAAATTAAATCCCTCATCTGCATGTTTATTGATGTTTTTTAATGTATAAGTTCTTGTGATGATGGTATGAGCTTTTAAAAATTCTGCTTCTTTTCCAACTCCAGCTTCTGATTCGACAACGCTTGCGATGTAATTATCAATTTTTACTTGATTAATGAGCCAAAGGGTATTTTTTTTGTTTTTCACGATGAGATGATCGTCATAAAAGCGGTGTATTTTTTCTGTGGTGATGTCAAAAATATTTACAAATCCCTTTCCCACAATGGATATTGCTGTATCTAAATATAAGGTATCTTTTTGCTTGACAACAAGGAGTTTGTTTTTCTTAGCAAGGATGGTTATACTTTCGTCTTTTGATAGAGAAAAAAGTGTATCGGTGTTAGATAATAATTGATACTTACCACTTGTCACGGTCAAGGTAAACCGCAGGATTTGCTGGTTGGATAAAATACGAACATAGATGTATGGCCGAGTTTGAGAAAGCAAATTAAAAAAACCCAATAAAAAAATTACGAGGAATTTTTTCATATCGAAGATGGAATATGGTTTAAAATGAGATGAGCAGCTTTCGTGCTAGCTGAAGTTTCATGAAGAAGTTCATTGAGTTTAGCATAATCTTTTAAGATAAGTTCTTTGTTTTCTAATATTTTTTTGAGTTCAGTCTCAATGTTGCTTGGACTACATTTGTGTTGGATAAGTTCTGGACAAACTTGTTTATTTAAAATGAGATTGACTAGAGAAATAAATCGAATGTTTTTCGAGACAACCGTGCGTGCAATGAAATAGGAAAACCAACTGGCTTTATAGCAAATAACCTGTGGCACTCTGCACAAAGCAGCTTCGAGCGTTGAAGTACCACTTTTGACAATAGCAGCTGAAGCAGAGAAAAGAAGCTGGTGTGAATTATCCCAAATTATGTGTTCATCAGCAGCTACTTCCCTGTAAAGGTTTGATCGGAGATGAGAAACTCCTGCAATGAAAATGGAGAACTCATTTTTAAATTTTCGAGCGGCTTTGAGCATGATAGGAAGTAGGCGTTTAATTTCCTGCTTTCGACTACCTGGGAAAATAGCTAGAATGGGTTTTTCCAAAATTAAAGGAATAATGTGTCTTTTACTTTCTTCGAGCTCTTCGACTAGAGGATGGCCAATATATTCAACACGGATGCCATGTACTTCATAAAATTCTTTTTCAAAGGGAAGAATAGAAAGTAATAAGTCAGCATTAGCTTGCAAAGCATACATTCTATTTTTTTTCCATGCCCACACTTGAGGTAAAATGTAGTACACGACCTTAAAATGATTTTGTTTAAGCCATTTAGCGAGCTTTAGATTAAAACCTGGAAAATCGATGAGTATGATCACATCCGGTTGAAGACGGGAAATTTGCTGTTTAACTTCTTTGAAATTTCGTATGATGGTACGTAGGTGGGCTAATACTTCGATAAATCCCATGAAATTAAGTTGTTCAAGGCTTTTAAGCAAAACAGCACCCGCATTTCGCATGTGTTCTCCTCCCCAAGCAAATATTTCAGCTTTAGGATCAAGTTTGACAAGTGCTTTTATGAGCTGAGCACCGTGAATGTCACCAGACTTTTCGCCAGCAATGAGAAAATATTTCATGGCTTGGCAAAATAATAAAAAATGTATATAAAGGATAAAATGAAACTTATTAAAAAGATGCCACGCCCAGTTTTATCAAATTTTAGTTTTATCATGTAATACCTGAAAGGGATGATGTTGACTACAATAGCTAAAAGTTGAACAGTACTGGGCTGGAGTAGGGGTAAGTTATGGTAGCCTCCTGATTTTGTCAGGAAATGTAGTGCTAGATAGGTTAATCCCGTTAACGTTATCGAAAGGAATATGCCGAAAAAGAAATTGTCTTTGAGAAAAAATTTTTTCATAATTCCGTCAGATTTTTAATGATTTCTAGGTAAGAAAAAGCTGTCATGTCGGTGGTGATAGGCACAATGGTAATATAGCCTTCTTCCAGTGCTTTAATGTCGCCGGAAGCTATTGACTCTTTAATTTTAAAATCCCCTTTGAGCCAAAAATAGGTTTGCTGGTGTGTATCGATGCGTTCTTCAAATTCTTCTTCCCAATAGCCAGGGGTAAGGGAGCACCATTTATATCCTTTGATCTTTGTTGTAGATGGAAAATTCACATTTAGAGATATGCCGTAGGGAAGGGGATGTTCGAGTACCCACCAAAGAAGTTTTTCGATGAATGGTTCTAATGGTGCGAAATTCGTGTTTTGATCAAAACTTACATGAGAAAGTCCAATAGAAGAAATTCCATGAAGAGATCCTTCGATAGCTGCTGCCATAGTTCCACTGTAAAGTACATTGATAGAAGCATTGGAGCCGTGATTGATACCACTTAAAATAAGAGAGGGACGTTCTGGCAAGATGTGAAATAAAGCAAGTTTTACACAGTCCACAGGAGTACCGTTTGTTACATAAGTTTTACAGCCCAAATAGTTTTGGTCGATTGGTACATAGCGTAAAGGATTATGAATAGACACTGCATGACCTGTTCCAGAGCGAGGAGCGTCTGGAACAACAACATAAACTTCACCAATTTTTTGGGTAAAATTGACTAATGCATGCAAACCTTTTGCATACAAGCCATCATCGTTAGATATGAGGATTAAAGGCTTCATTTCAGCTTATTCATTTTTTCTCGTAAATCGTTAAGTTTTTCTGTTTCCTTTCCAATTTTACTGTCTAAAACCTTCATTTCATTCTGATTTTGGCTTATTTTATCCTTGTTTTTCTGAATGGTAGATTCACATTCTTCAATTTCTTTTTGAAGCTTTTTATTTTCTTTTTCTAGGTCGTTTTGTTGATCTTTGAGTTTTGAAACTACTCTTTCCTGATTTTTAACCTGATTTTCTAAAGCTTTTTCGGCAATATCGGTGGCAAAATTTTTAAGCATTTTTTTAGCAGCTTCATAACCTGCAGGGTGATCTTTGCTATTTAAGAAAGCACCGCCTAAATCAAGTCCAACAATGGCTTTGTATCCTTCATCTTTTTTTAGCTTGTCCAGTCGAAAATAAAAGTCAATGATATTAGGAGAAATATTTGGAAATGAGGCGTTATCGGCAAAAATTTCACTTTTGCCAGAAACTTTTGCGTTAGCTTTTTTCATAAGTTTTTTCCATGCATCTTCAATATCGTCTTTTGAACCGTAAGGGATGTTTACTACTAGACAGTTGACATTCCCAACACTTAATTTTTCCTTGCTTTCGTTAACTTCAATTTTTTGTCCAAAAAGGACATAAAACTGCAGTAAAAACAATGAGATAAGAGCGATTTTCATGTTTTTTTTGTAAAATTAGAATAAAAAAATTTTTGTTTGATGTATTGTAGTAAAAAAATGTGTATATTTGCGTTTAAAAATGTAGTATGATAAGAAAGATTTTGCAATTTTATTGGAATGGTTTTAAAGAAATGCCATCGTGGGGGAGGAAGTTATGGATAATCATTCTTATTAAGTTGTTTGTTTTCTTTGTGATACTTAAGCTGCTTTTTTTTCCTGATGTTTTGAAAAAACAATATAAGACAGACGAAGAGAGAGCAAATCATGTGCTTCGTGAATTAACAACCCATAAAAAATAGATGCCTATGGAGGATTTATTACAAGTAGTTAGTTGGTCAAGAGCGCAATTTGCGTTGACGGCCATGTATCACTGGTTGTTTGTACCATTGACTTTGGGGATTACTTTTATTATTGCTATTATGGAGACCATCTATGTCAAGACTGGAAAAGAAGAGTGGAAAAAGATGACTAAATTTTGGGCAAAATTGTTTGGGATCAATTTTGCTATTGGTGTTGCAACGGGGATTATTCTTGAATTTGAGTTTGGGACGAACTGGAGCAATTACAGCTGGTTTGTGGGCGATATCTTTGGAGCTCCATTAGCGATTGAAGGAATTTTGGCTTTCTTTCTTGAAAGTACTTTTATTGCTGTGATGTTTTTTGGTTGGAATAAGGTTAGCAAAGGTTTTCACTTGCTTTCGACATGGTTGGTTGCCATAGGATCAAACTTATCGGCTTTATGGATTCTTGTAGCTAACGCTTGGATGCAATACCCAGCTGGTACACATTTTAATCCCGATACTGCACGAAATGAGATGACTAGTTTTTGGGAAGTGTTGTTCAGCCCTGTAGCTATCAACAAGTTTTTGCATACCATTTCTAGTGCATACGTACTTTCTTCGCTTTTTGTGATTGGAGTAAGTGCGTGGTTTATACTTAAGAATCGTGAAAAAGTCATGGCAAGGAAGAGTATTCTTGTAGCTAGTGTTTTTGGTCTTCTTGCTTCGCTTTTTGTGGTCTTGACGGGGGACGGATCGGGTCATCAAGTTGCTCAAAAACAACCCATGAAATTAGCTGCCATGGAAGGTTTGTACAAAGGGCAAGAAAAAGCTGGTCTTGTAGCTATAGGAATCCTTAATCCAGCCAAAGAAATTGGGGATAATCGCCAGCCTTATGTTTTCAAAATAGAAATACCTTATTTGCTTTCGTTTTTAAGTTATCGTGATGTGAATGCTTATGTCCCTGGTATAGAAGACTTATTGCATGGTAATCCTGATAAAGGGATTATGAGTGTTCAAGAAAAGATTGAGCGAGGTAAGGTTGCCATAGAAACTTTGCAAGCTTATAAGGACGCTGTTAACAATCATGATACAGCTAAAATCAATGAGTTAAGACAGTTATTTGATAAAAACACCGAAGCCGGTAAAAACTTTTATAAAAATTATTTTGCTTATTTTGGTTATGGATTTTTGCAATCCGAAAAAGATCTTTATCCTTGGGTTTCACTGGTATTTTATTCTTTCCATATTATGGTGGCATTGGGCTTTTACTTTGTTTTGTTCTTCCTTCTTATGCTTTGGTTTGTAAGCAAAGGGAAAGTGGATGAGCGAAAGTTCTGGTTAAGATTAGGGCTATGGAATATTTTATTTGCTTTTATTGCATCTCAAGCTGGGTGGATTGTGGCTGAAGTAGGACGTCAACCATGGATAATTCAAGATCTTATGCCTACGGTAGCTGCTGTAACAAGAATTGAAGCAAGCAATGTTATGACTACATTCATCTTATTTGCTATTATTTTTACCACTTTACTTATTGCCGAAATATCCATCATGTTACATGCAATTAAACAAGGTCCTAAAAATTAAAAAATAGGAGGAAAAACCATGTTCGAACAATTATCACATTTGGCATTACAGCAATATTGGTGGTTTATAGTTGCCACGTTGGGTGGAATTTTGGTTTTCTTGCTTTTTGTACAGGGCGGCCAAACCTTGTTGTACAGACTAGGAAAATCGGAAGAAGAAATAACTCTTCTCGTAAATGTGTTTGGTCATAAATGGGATTTAACTTTTACTACACTGGTAACTTTTGGTGGTGCTTTGTTTGCTTCTTTTCCGTTGGTGTATAGCACTTATTTTGGTGGTGGATACTGGCTTTGGATGCTAGTGCTTTCGACGTTCATCTTACAAGCTGTAAGTTATGAATTTAGAAATAAAGTCGGAAATGTTCTTGGGCAAAAAACCTTTGAATGGTTTTTGTTCTTAAACGGGGTAGTTGGGACCATCTCCTTGGGAGTTGCTGTGGCTACCTTTTTTACAGGAACCAATTTTATTCATAATCAAATGAATTTTACTTCATGGGCTAATGGGTGGCATGGGTTAGAAGCTTTTGCAAATCCCATCAACTGGCTGCTTGGTTTGGCTGTATTTTTCTTATCGAGAACGATGGCTCTCTTATATATCATGAATCGAGTGGAAGATGAAAATATTTTGCAGCGGTCTAAGAAACAATTGTGGATTTGCGCACCTTTGTTTCTTGTTTTCTTTTTAGCTTTTGTTATTTCTATTTGGTTATCTAATGGATATGGCTACTTGACATCCGGAGAAGTGGTGACCATTAAATACAAGTACTTTTTGAATTTAATTCAGCATCCTCTGGTTGGGCTAACTTTTCTGGTGGGTGTTTTGCTGGTTTTGCTTGGTCTTATTCGTGCATTGTTTTTCTTCGCAAAATGTAGAAAACGCGCCATTTGGTTTGTGGGATTTGGGACTTTTTTTGCTGTTTTATCTCTTTTCTTGAATTTAGGCTACAATCATACTGTGATTTTGCCGTCACTTGTTAATTTACAAGATAGTTTAACCATTGAAAATGCTTCCTCTAGCTATTATACTTTGGTAGTAATGAGCTACGTTTCTTTGCTTGTGCCTTTTGTTGTTGCATATATTGCTTATGCTTGGTACTCTATGAATAAAAAACCTATTACCTTGGACGAATTTAAAGAAAGTGAAACGGAATCTTATTAAAATTAAGCGTTATGTTAAAGGAAATTTTGTGGTTTTTGACATGGCCTTTATTCATAATTGTGGCCTATCAGTTGGTAAGATGGTTATTAAAGAGGGTTGAACACAAATTGGAAGATTAAAAGAGCAGTTTAAAAAGTTAAAGCCGTCGTGAAGACGGCTTTTTTTATAATCAAAAAAGGCTATCCACGTGGATAGCCTTTACGATGGTATCATTCAATTTTTATTTGTTTAGCAATTCAAGCAATTTTTCCATTACAACTTTGGCATCTCCGAAGAGCATGCGGGTATTTTCTTTATAAAAGAGAGGATTTTCAACTCCAGCGTAACCTGCAGCCATAGAGCGTTTAATGACAATCACATGTTTTGCTTTCCATACTTCTACTACGGGCATGCCATAGATAGGGCTTGAGGGATCTTCTTGAGCTCCAGGATTAACAGTATCGTTAGCTCCGACAACAAACACAAGGTCTGTTTCTGGTAGATCAGGATTAATTTCATCCATTTCAAGAACGATATCGTAGGGAACATTTGCTTCTGCAAGCAAGACATTCATATGTCCTGGCAAACGTCCAGCCACGGGGTGAATGCCAAAACGAACTGTTTTTCCTTGGGAACGTAGTTTGGAGGTTAACTCACTGATAGGGTATTGAGCTTTAGCAACGGCCATCCCATAGCCAGGAACAATTACGATAGAATTGGCTTCTTCAATCAAAGACTCGGTTTCTTCTGGGGTTATTGGTTTAATTTCTCCTTCAACAGCAGATGCGACTTTTGCAGTTTCACCAAATCCTCCAAGGATAACAGAAATGAAAGATCGATTCATAGCTTTACACATGATGATGGACAGAATAGCCCCTGAGCTTCCTACGAAAGCTCCTGTAACAATAAGTAGGTCGTTTCCTAAAGTGAAACCAGAAGCTGCTGCAGCCCAACCAGAGTATGAGTTTAGCATGGATATAACGACAGGCATATCGGCTCCTCCAATCGCCATAACAAGTAAAATTCCAAGAATACCCGAAAGAGCAGTCATAATACTGAGGTAAATCAGTCCCTGTTCGATATCAGCAGGTACAAAGAAAATTCCTAAGATAGTCGAAATTAAAATGAGTAATACCAATACAACATCTTTTCCAGGGAAAGTTACGGGTTTTGATGTGATCTTGGCATCCAGTTTACCCCATGCAATAATGGAACCCGTAAATGTCAATGCACCGATAAAAACACCAGCAAACACTTCAATCAGATGGATATTGCGTTCAACACCTGTGAGAGCTTGATTTTCAGGAGTCAAATAAGAACCATAGCCTACAAGGACTGCAGCTAAACCCACAAAACTATGAAGAAGTGCAATGAGTTGTGGCATGGCAGTCATTTGGACACGACGAGCCACCATTATTCCAATGAATGCTGCTACTAGAAAAGCTATTAGCATGTACTCTAAACCCTTGACCCTCTCATCGAGTAAAGTGAAGACCAGAGCAATGATCATCCCAATGATACCGTAAATTACGCCTCGTTTGGCTGTCTCTTGTGCAGAAAGTCCTGATAGACTTAAAACAAACAAAATGGCAGCCATTAAGTACGCTGCAACTTGAACCATATTACTTTGAACTAAATTTTCCATGGCGATTTATTTTTTAAACATTTTTAACATACGATAGGTAACGAAAAATCCACCAACAATGTTGATGCTGGCAATAAAGAAAGCAATCAAAGCCATTATAGTTACAGGATTGCTTAAATCATCACCCATGAGTAAAATACCTCCAATCACAATGATACCGCTGATAGCATTGGTAACAGACATAAGGGGCGTATGAAGAGCGTGGGTAACATTCCAGATAAGGTTCCATCCAAGGAATACAGCTAGGACGAATATGGTAAAGTGAGACATGAAGGCTGATGGAGCTACCTGCCCAAGTAGATAAAAAAGTACAGCAATTATAGCAAGCCATACGAAGGACATGATGGCTTTGCGTTTTGCTTTCTTTTCTTTTTCAAGGGCTAATTCTTCTGGAGTTGGTCCTGTTGCAACTTGAGCTTTTTTAGCTGAAACAGCCAGCGGAGCAGGAGGCCAATGAATTTCTCCATGGTATACTACCATGGCTCTATTGACTACATCGTCTTCCATGTTGATATAAAATTGGCCATCTTTTCTCATGTCTTCTAGCATGTTGGCAAAGTTATTTCCAAGCAAAAAACTGGCTTGCATGGGCATCATGTTTACTTTTCCAATGATAGTAACTCCATTAGGTGTGGTATATATTTCACCGGGTTTGGTGAGTGTACAGTTACCACCTGTTGGTGCTGCCAAGTCTACAATAATAGAGCCGGGTTTCATTTCTGCTACATGCTCGTCCAGAATGAGTTTTGGTGCGGGTTTTCCTGGAATCTGTGCGGTAGTGATGATAATGTCAACTTCACCAGCTTGTTTTTTAAATAAAGCCATTTCAGCATCGATAAAGGCTTTGCTCATCTCCTTGCTATATCCAGTTTCTGTTGAACCGTCTTCATCGATGTCTACAGTTAAAAATTGAGCTCCCATCGATTGAATTTGTTCTGCCACTTCTTTACGTGTGTCAAAAGCTCGCACCACTGCTCCCAGCGATTTTGCAATACCGATGGCTGCAAGACCTGCAACCCCAGCCCCAATGACTAAAACTTTAGCTGGCTCTACCTTACCTGCAGCGGTAATTTGTCCATTCATGAAACGGCCAAAATGAAAAGCAGCTTCGATTACTGCTCGGTATCCCGCAATGTTAGCCATAGAGCTCAAAACATCCATCTTTTGAGCTCTTGAAATACGGGGTATGGCATCCATTGCAATGGCATTGATCTTCTTTTCTGCCAGTTTTTTCAATAGTTCTTGATTCATCGCAGGTTGCAAATAGCTCATGAGTAGTGTTCCTTCTCGCATCTGAGCTATTTCTTCATCTTTGGGCGGCAGGACTTTTAAGATAATATCAGCTTGCTTAAAAATTTCTTCACGCGTTGTTACAATAGCACCTGCTTCTTCATACTGTTTGTCTGGATACATGGCAGCTTCGCCACATCCCTTTTCAACTAAAACATCGAAACCTAATTTTTTGAATCTCGGGATGTTTTTGGGAGCTGAAGCTACTCTAAATTCACCCGGAGTAATTTCTTTTAATATGCCTATTTTCATAAAATTGTTGTTTGGTGTGTGCAAAAATAAAAATTACTGATATATTTAAAATAGGCTAAAAAAATATCATTTTTTTGATTGATTTTTTTTAAGTACTAAAAAAGCCCTTTTTAGGATTTGATGATCTGATAATGTGTATTTCGTTCAACAGCTTTGAATCCTGCTTCGGAACATAAATACTGGATGCTTTCAACGGAAAGTGTAGTGGGAGCATTCGAACCAGCTCTACTGTAAATGGTAGTCGAATTATTGATCGTTCCATCAACATCGTCTATTCCATAAAGTAAGCTGATCTGAGTTTCTTCAATTCCTAATGAGGGCCAGTAAGCTTTGATGTGAGCAAAATTGTCTAAAAATATTCTAGCTATGGCAAAAAAACGAAGATCCTCTACGATAAAACTTTCTTCAACCCAGGATAAGTCATTGTTTTTGTTTTTGAATTTAAGGGGTATGAAGGCATCAAAACCTCTTGTTTTATCCTGAAGTTCTCGTAGCAAATATAGATGTTCAATCCTTTGAGATATGGTTTCAACATGGCCGAATAGCATGGTGGCGTTGGAATGAATACCTAACCGATGAGCTGTTTCATGAACTTGAAGCCAATCTTTATGAGAAGGTTTGGTTGGATAAAGTTTTTTTCGAATTTCTTCATTAAAAATTTCAGCTCCACCTCCTGGCATGGCTTCGAGCCCTGCTTCTTTGAGCCGCTGAAGACCTTCCTCTATGGATACATGATTTTTTTTGCAAGCGGCGATAATTTCGACAGCAGTTAATGCTTTTATAGTAATGTGTGGGAATTCTTTTTTTATGGCTTTAAATAAGTTTTCATAAAACACTACATCCAATTTTGGGTGAACGCCTCCAGTAATATGAACTTCTGTAATTTCATGAGCTTTTGACCGAATGAGTTCCAAAATTTTTTCAGGTGAAAGAAAATACCCATCCTTAGAGCTTTTCGCTTTAAATGAGCAAAATTTGCAGTCGTATATGCAGTAGTTCGTGGGTTCAATATGAAGGTTGCGATTGTAAAAAACAAAATTTCCTGAATGAAATTTTTTTCTCTCAACTGCTAAATGCGAAAGAACATGTAGAGGAAATTTTTCCCATAAAATGAGTGCTTCATCTTTTGTAATTCGCTCGTGACGAAGGATTTTATTTTCTAAAACACTAAAACTATTTGCACGTGTTATGTTGAACATATTCATGTATGTGTATAAGATAAAGTCCTGCAAACATTGCCCCGACAACTGTGAAAAGATGCCATAACCAGTGGACACCCATAGGCCAGGCTTTAAAAACATCATCGAACCATCTAAAGAAAAAACTTAGTGCAATGGAAAAGCTGGCACCTAATAAATATCTACTGAAAGAAAATTTCGTTTTTACCCAAATCCATGCAACGGGAAAAAACATTGCCATGCCCATTATGAAATAACTTGTATTTATGGCTTTTTGCACGGGCAGATTCAGGTAAAAAACAGAAGAGCGAAGCAAAATAAAACCCAAAAGGATAACAACTGTCCAGCTGGTTTTTTTTGTAACAATGTTCCAAAAATAAAATCCAATGAGCAAAGAAAGAAAAAACATAGAAAATACATCAAGCGACATGAGCCACCAAGAAGCCCGAAAAGCGTGATACAGTGTGCTTCCAATGCCTCCCATGAGAAGCAGTGGAATATAGCCATACTGTAATAAAGGAAATGAAATATTTTTCTTTTTGATGTAAATCCAAAGCCAGATAGCACCCATTACAAAAAGCAACGAGCTTGCAGCATTCCAGGGTTCTACAATGATCCAATGAGAATTGGTTTGAAGATAAGTATGGGTTTCTCTGTACAGGGGACCACCATCGTGTGGCCAAAGGTCATTATAATTCATCTGGATTATATTTTGTCAAGAAACCAAGGTAATTCGAGGGAGTTATTTGTTTTAGCTCTTCTTTGATGGAAGGATCAAGGTTAAGTTCGTCGATCCATGCATGAAGTTCTTTTTGGGTCAGGCGGTGTTGGCCACGGGAAAGTTGCTTCAGAACATCATAAGCATTCGGATACCCATGTCGACGCAAAATGGTTTGAATAGCTTCGGTAAGAATTTCCCAGTGTCCATCTAGGTCTTTGGCCAATTGTCCTTCGTTGATCTCTAGCTTTTCGATTCCTCTTAACAGAGCTTTGTAAGCAATGAGGCTATAAGCAAAAGGAACACCGACATTTCGTAAAACAGTAGAATCTGACAAATCGCGTTGTAATCGTGAAATGGGAAGTTTATCTGCCAAATGATGAAATATGGCATTGGCCATTCCCAAGTTCCCTTCTGCATTCTCAAAATCTATTGGATTTATCTTATGTGGCATCGTGGAAGATCCTACTTCATTTTCTTTTTTCTTTAAGCGGAAATAGTCTAGCATGATATAAAGCCATATATCACGGGAGAAATCAAGAAGAATCGTATTGCACGATGTAAGTGTCTTAAAGAAAAGTCCTAACATATCATAATGTTCAATTTGTGTAGTCCATTGTTGACGAGTAAGCTTTAATTCTTTTTTAACAAAATCTTCAGCCCACGTAGTCCATTTGATGTTGGGAAAAGCAGCATAATGTGCGTTGAAATTTCCTACAGCTCCACCAAATTTTGCTTCAAATGGTATGTTTTCAAGTTGACCAATTAGTTTTTCCAAACGTTCTGCAAATACCATCCATTCCTTGCCCATCGTCGTTGGAGAAGCTGGTTGCCCATGCGTTCTGCTCATCATGGGGATTTTTATCCATTTTGCTGCATGAGCTTTGATTTGAGATAAAAGTTTTTGTAGCGCTGGCAGCAAAACTTGCTGAAAAGCATCTCTAATCATCATCGGAAAAGCAGTATTGTTGATGTCTTGTGATGTTAGGCCAAAATGAATCCATTCCTTAAGTGGTGAAAGCCCAATTTCATCAAATTTTTCGCGAAGAAAAAGTTCAACTGCTTTAACATCATGATTGGTTCTAGCTTCAAGCGCTTTTATTTTTTCGTAATCTTTTTCGTTAAAATGAGTCAAGATGTCAAGAATAGCTTTAATTTGATTTTCCTCAAGTTGAATAAGCGAGCAAAGAGCTTGTTGGAGAGCAAGGAAGTATTTAATTTCAACTTCGAGACGGTATCTAATTAAAGCAAATTCTGAAAAATAATTAGCTAATTCCTCGACGCTATTTCTGTATCTACCATCTATAGGGGAAATGGCAAAAGCTTGCATTTTTTTTGCAAACTTAAAAATAAATTTTTCTCTGGCTTTTTAATGGACAAGTGATATGAAAATTTTAATATAAATTTGCATTGCGGCCCCGTAGTTCAATGGATAGAACGGAAGTTTCCTAAACTTCAAATACAGGTTCGATTCCTGTCGGGGCTACGATGCTTTTTAAAATAGGGCCGAAGAAGGTGTTTATTCAGTTAAAATTCATTTCGTAGGAATAAATTTGTCTAAGCGTTTGATATTTTACAGAGGATTATAGTTTATAAACTAGCACCAATAAAACGTACTTATGAGATTTTCGTCTTTTTGAGTTTGACAATTATGAGGCACTGAACATAGAGTATAAAAATGAAAAAACTACGAATTTTTTTCAGACTTAAACAATAGTAAGTTTAGTCCATTTGTGTCGTGAATGAGACAAAAGTCTTCTTCTCTTGATTTTTTGAACCACCCACGGAAGAAACTAGATGAGTTTTACGCAGGATGCGTTCTTATTTTGGCTCATTGATATTTATTAACTTTTGTTTTTTTGTGATCTAAGAAGGTCGACGAATTTTTTTGGGTCACTGATTTTGTTTTAATTATTTTTATTTTTTCATTGATTAATTTACCAATTTTTATCAAGTGATGTATATAAAAAGGTTGAAAAAAACGAAGAAGGGTTTAAATTAGCTTTTCACTAAGTATTCTCATGGAAAAGCCTGCTCGTTTGCAAAGTAATACATTAGATCTGCTTTTATTCTTGCAAACTAAATCAATAGGGAGAAAGAAGATTTCTTAAAATTTAAAGGCAGATTAATCTTTGTTCTTATTTTTTTATTTTGTTTTATCAAATTATTTTTTATTTTTGCAAACATAATTCATAACATTGTAAAAACTAATGTTAGAAAATTACAACAAATATCATTTTGAGATTCGCTTCATGGCTTATCCTTCACATATTGAATTTGATCAATTAAATGGGATTATACATTATCAAAGAGGTCCCATTCAACGTACTTACAAGTTTCATGAAATACTTCATTATCGCATTTTTGAGTATGAAGATTATAACATGTTGGTCGTTTTGTATGAGGATGCAAAAGGAAAGAAAAAAAAGTTTCTTCTTTATGCAGATAAAAAAGACAAAGATGTTCAAAAATTATTGTCCTTGTTGATACAGTTCTACCCTTCGGGTGATTTATCTAAGCTTACTCCGCAGGAAGCAAGATCTTTTTTACATCTTCGTCATCCTTATTTGATAGCTTTATTAATTGTAGATTTTCTGTTTTTACTTCTTATGATTTGGATTTATCAATATATATTGAAAGATTCTTTTTTTGCTGCAGACAAGGGTCTTTATGGCATAATTTTGCTTGCTGTCTATGTCTTTGTTTCTACAATTACGTTTTTGTATTTTTTAAAAAGATTAAAAAATTCATAAATGAAAGAATAAGCGTTAAGGCATTAAGTATCATGTTCAAAAAGAATAAATATTCTTTCAAAATTCGAATAAGAGATGTCAATTCATGGGTTGAATTTGATCCTACAAATGGAATTATTACTTATAAAAGAATATTTAAACATTTTTATAAATTTCGTGAAATATTATTTTATCGACTGTTTCACTACCATGAAAATTTTTACTATGAAGGGGAAAAGATTAGTGACGATGTAAGTATGTTGATTTTAATGTACACAGATAAGAAAGGAAAAAAAAGAAAACTTCGCATTTTGGCTAATAAAAATGATCATGGTTTGTTAGATTTTTTGTACCTATTGAAGCAAATGTACCCAGCTGCAGATTTATCTTACCTTAGTCAAGCGGAAGCAAGATCTTTTTTGCGAGTGTCTCATTTTCAGATTTTTCAAGGTATTTTAGCGATTTTATTTATTTTTTTAATTTTTCTGGGAATATTTTTAACGATTTTTTGGACTACTCCTTTTTCTTCTAACAATGATATTCTTGTATTAGGGGCGGTTTTTGCGATCCTTTTTCTCATTTCATTATTCCCTACTATTTTAATTTTAAAAAACATAAAAAAATCAGCATATGAATAAAAATCAGGTAAACAATTTATTAATCGCTCTTGCAAGTGTAACCACATTGATTACTCTTTTGGAAATTTCAAAATTTTTGGAAACCATTTTCAGCAATGACTTTCAGTCAAGTGTCAAAATGTTTGCCCATCGAGTAGATCCCACTTACATTTATGCGGTAGCGTGGACGATTTTTGTTCTTTTTTGGGTCAAATGGTTTGGTGCATTACTTATGCTGTTCAAAACTTGGTGGGGGTACTGGATTTATATTTTGCTTAATGTCTTAGCTCTAGCTTTTGTATTGTTTATTGTTATAACCTTTAAAGTAATGAACTATCAACCGTGGCTAATCATAGGCTCCATTTTGCTTATGGGGACAGGATATACCATCGTTTTTCTTAAGAGAAAAGTTTTTAAAGAATCAACGAAGTAAGGTGATAGATCCACGTTTTTCGAAATGCGTGCCGTTCGGAAAAATTAAGTGAATTTTATACATATAAACATCCAGTGGAAGAATTTTACCATCTAGTCTTCCGTCCCAGCATTCTTGTAAATCATCTGAATGATAGAGTGGGTCACCCCATCGGCTCATGATATCAATAGAATACGTTGCATTGTCTACAAAAACTCCATATACGCAAAATAGCTGGTTTATTCCATTAGGTGCGAAAGCATTGGGGACAAAAAGTCGTGGCCATTGATAAACAAAAGCTACGTTGGAATACACTGTATCTTTAAAGCCGAGAGGATTATTATTATTTTCTATGGCCATGAGGCGGTAGGTAAAATATCCATCAGTAGAAGTCCACAGAGATATATCGTCGTTATAAGTTGTCGTGGACGGGGATAACGATACATGTTGTGTATCAGGAAAATGGGTTGGAGTTTTGATAAGGATAAGTTCTTCGATTCCTTCCCAGCCTTCGTATGGTTGCCATGTAAGTGAGTTTTGAAGACCTTCTGCAGGAGAAGCTTTTAGATGCATCGTTTTTACAATGTTGGAATAAAGAGGTACATTACCGCATATGTCTTCAATGCCAATGCGATAGTATATGCTTTCTTGCTCTACCTGTGTCGACGGATCAATCCAGTTGTATTGTCCAGAGGTTTGATAAGGAAGCGATGTAAGCAACCTCCATTGTTGTTTGTCGGACGAGGAATATACCAAACATGCATGGATGGGGACGCTTGGATCTATATACCATGAAAGATAGGTTTGCCCGGTTAATAATACACTAGCTTTGCGTAAATAAGCTATTTGGGGAAGCTCAGGTAAATGCACAAACTGACAAACTTCGTTGGACGATGAAGTAAAAAAAACATTCCGTGCTTGAATGAAGTAGCAATAATTAGCAGGGGAAATGATGAGGGTGTCCGCATAGTTTGTGCTGGTGGTACTATCGATGAGAGTAAATCCTGATCCATTTATTTCTCGGTAAATATAGTATTTTACTGAAGGCCAGGCAGTATAGGGGCTCCAGTTGAGGAATGCTTTACGTAGGCAGGAGTCGTACGAGAGGGTGGCAACCATGGTAGTGTGAGAAGAAGATATGGGGCTCACAATCCCACAAGAATCCAATACGGCTAAGGCGTAAATTTCTACTTGAACATTGGCCTGGGAGAGAGGGTTGATGTATGAGGTATTAAAATGCCCCCAGATGGTATCAATGGGTTGCCAAGCCGAAGAAGCAAATTGGTAGATAATGTAGCCTTTTGTATCTGGAGATGGGGATGGATGCCAGCCTAAAATGGCTTTGTTACTTCCATGCTGAACACTTACGCTATCTAGTCCTGGATTGGTGGGTGGAATAAGGTTCTTAAAAATATTGCCCGCAAGGGTAGAGGACGATATGCAGCCAGATTGATCTATAACGCGAATATTATAGGTTAAACTGTCATGGCAAACGTAGATGGTATCTGTATACTGAAGGCCTGTCGTACTTCCTATGCTGTTCCAAAAACCTAAAGGGTGTTCTACATAGATTTGATAGGGTGAATGTTCTGGCAACAATGTTGGTCGTAATGGAGTCCATTGCAAAAAAGCTGTGCCATTGAAGGGATTGGTTACTGTGAGTTTAATCGATGCAAGTGTGTCAGAAGGGCTTGAATACTGTATACCCATGGAATTGTAGCGAGTTACAAGATAGTAGAAACGAGGTTGAGCTTGAGCACCAACATGCACATAAGTAGTTTGATTGTAATTTTTTACACTATCTAACAAGCTGAAAGGACCGCTGCTTGAAGTAGAGGAGAAAATAAGGTATGCATCGAATTCTGATAAAGGATCGTTAGGTGGAACCCATGTCAGGGTTACATCACCATTGGCTTGGACATTTACACATCGCAACGAAGGAGGTCCTAGGCCAAAAAGATGAAAGAAAAGAAATAAAGCTACTATCCCGTGAAAGAACTTTTTCATGTTATGACGTTGTTACAACCAGGATTTTCATTTCCTCGGGTTGTAGATATTGCTGTGCGATGTGTAATAGACGGTCAGACGTAATGTTTTCGATTTCATTCCAAAAGAACTCACCAAACGTATAAGGATTTACACCTTTGTTCATAAGAGAAATATAATGTTGTGTGGTTGAAAATTCATGTTCAAAATTTGTAAGGTATTGGCCTTTAATGTAATTTTTTACTTTTTCCATTTCTTGTTTGTGGACTTTTTTATTTAATAAACGATCGATTTCATGAAAAATTTCATTCAACACATCATCTGTTTTTTCTTTGTTCACTGTGGAGTATATTCCCCAGTATGAAAGTTCTTTATGAAGGTAAATATCGGTGTAAATACCGTAAGTGTACCCTTTGGTTTCTCGGATATTTTTCATCAGTCTACTGCCAAAATAGCCACCAAGCAAAATGCTTAAAAAATAAAAAGCAGGATAATCAGGATGTGTGAGCGGGATGATGGGTTTTCCAACAATGACGCTGGATTGAGCTGAGTCGGGCACGTAGTCTATTTTTTTCTTTTCTGTTGGAGGATTTATATGTAGCGTAGTCGATTTTAAAGCAGATTTTTTTTGAAGGAGTAAGGCGAAATCATTCAAATGGAGAGAGGCAAGGGTAGATTTGTCCCCTGTTGCGTACAACTGTAGTTCTGACCACGGAAAAAGTTGGTAAAATTGTGTAACATCTTCAAGCTCTAAAAGCTGAAAATCCTTTTCTTCAACGGGCTTTATAGCAGGATGTTCATAGCCAAAAAGAAGTGCGGGAAACAACAATCGTGCTTTAAACATGGGTTTACGTAATTTTATAAGAAATTCCTGTCTTTCTCGGAGTATGGCGACTTGAAACTCTCGTGATGGGAAAGAGGGTTGGCTTAAGCATTCAAATAAGAGATCAATAACTTTCTGAACATTTTTTTTGATCGTGGTGATAGCAATGGTTGTATGGTCAAGAGAAGAGTTAATTTGTACGGATGAACCTAATTTATCCAGTTCAAAGGCTATTTGCTCGGCGTTTTTTTTCTGTGTTCCTTCTAGCAACATTATGTTTGTTATGTAAGCTTGTAAAGGTTTTGTCTGATGAAGTTTTCCAATGGGAAGGATAAAATACAGTTGAACCAAATCGTCTTCGTAGGGAATAAGGTTGAGGGTAAGACCATTTTTTTGCTGAATGGTTTCAAATTCAGGAGCTTTGAAAAAAGCAAGTGGACGTATCGATGGGCATGATGTTCTATCCATGATGATTATTTTTTGGGTTCATATAAAATTTCTGAGCAATTTTCTTCTCTAAAAATTTCTTGTGCCACTCGCATGATGTCTTCTCTGGTAATGGATTGATAAATTTCTTTTTGTTTTTCAATAAGCTTCCAATCTCCAAGGAGTTCTGCAAAAGCCAGTTGGTACATTTTTTCTTCAATAGAGATAAGCGATGAAGCATAAACGAGCAAATGTTGATGAATGGCTTTCGTGAGTTCGTCGTCGGTAAAATACCCTTGCTTGATGGCTTCTATTTCTGCTTCAAGAGCTGAAAATGCTGTTTCCCAAGAGGTAGATTCCATAAGTTCACCAACAATGTAGAACAAACCAGGATCAATATCCCCGCCAACATAAGCTGAAATGTTTGAAAAAAGCTGTTGGTCTTTGACGAGGTGTTGTTCAAGTCTACCCGATCGTCCTTCCGAAAAAAGGTCTGAAATGAGATCGCAGACGTAATAGTCAAATTCACGCCGTCCGGGCATGTGATAAGCTCGATAAATTGCTCGAAAAGGCACGTTTTCTTGTAGAATTTTTTGTTTTTTAGTTTGTTGAGGAGGTTCCTGTGGAAGTGTGGGATGGATGGTAGCATGTTTTTGAATAGGGCTCAACCAATACTCAATTCTTTTCAAGACGAAATCAGGATCAAGAGGTCCACCATAAACAAGGATAACGTTATCTGGATTGTACCATTTTTCATAAAAGCTCTGTACATCTTCGAGTGTAACGCGTTCGATGTGCGAAGGATGAATGCCGATGGTTGGCCAGCGGTACGGATGGACCTCAAAAGCCAATTTTCGCAATTCGTGGGACGCAAGCCCATACGGAGCATTTAGATATCGTTGCTTAAATTCTTCAATGACCACTTTTTTCTGGACGTTCAGCTTTTTTTCATTGATGGCAAGATCATTCATTCGGTCAGATTCTGCCCAAAGCACTACATCCAGGTTTTCGCCAGGAAAGGTAACATAAAAATTAGTGTGATCATTATCTGTGAACGCGTTGCTTTCCCCTCCAATCTTTTCGATGTAATGGTCAAATTCCTTTGCGTTTTTGCTGCCACCAAACATGAGATGTTCAAAAAGATGAGCAAATCCTGTTTTTTCAGGATCTTCATATTTTGCACCTACCTTGTAAAGAATGTTTACGCAAGAAAGGGGTGTGTTAGGGTTAGGATGAATAAGAACGCGAAGCCTATTTGCTAGTGTTTGATAAATAATTTTCATTTTCTGTTTTTGCAAAAATATTTGAATTCATAAAAAAACCCGCCGAAGCGGGTTGATATGCTAACGGATGTTTCCAAGGAGCAATTTATTGGATTGTTGCTTGCTAGAAGTTGTAATTTTAATCATGTAATAAGCTCGAGGAAGGTTTTCTATAGAAAATTTGAAGGTGTTCAGACCTTCCACTGCATGGAAGGTATTTTGATAGATGAGCTTGCCTATGGCATCAAAAACTTCTACCACCACAGGTTCTGCTTTATTTGAATTATAGGTCACAAATACATGTTTATCCTGGTCACCGTACACATTAATTTCACCTATAGCTAGGAAACTTGTGGAACTGCACGTAGTTGTAGCTATGGGACCTTCGTGTTTTGTGCCATCGAAATCCACTTGTTCAAGCGAATAGTAAAAGGCCTGACCTTCAGCTTTGGTATCGTAGTAGAAGTAATACCGTGGTTCGTTAGAATTGCCAGCACCTGTAATGGTTGCTATAGGTTCCCACGTATGTCCATCTAAAGAGCGAGAAATAATAAAATATGCATTGTTGGTTTCACTTTGTGTTACCCATTCGATGAGAGGAACTTTATTGTCGGGGCAGCTGACATTAAACGATGAAAGTTCTACAGGCAATGGATTTGTTTTATCTACGAGAATCCAGGTATATAAGTTACTAGCGTTACCTCCAACCGTGGCCGCGTTGATACCTGTTACACGATTATTTGTAGGATCAGCTGTGCCAATAGGAGGTATTCCTGAAAACCAACCCGGTTCCCATTTAGTGGAATTCCAGTATTGTGCACCCAGGTTAGCTTCTGTGATGGTATTGGGAGCTGCCCATTCGACATCACGATAAGGGAATACCATAAGGCTTTGAGGCTCTGTGAGCCATCCAGATTTGCGAAGAATAAAGAATCTGTCTACAGCATAGAGTGAGCGATCTTGGCATGAACCAGCGGGCCAGCACGCTGAAACGTTCGTAACAGCAGGAGCAACAGTTGGATAGGTAGTATTGTCAGATGCAGTAGCGTATGTGCTAACCACGAGTGCCCCAGGATTACTACCTGCAACTGTTACTTGATAGCTAAAAGGAAGCTGGTTTGCAGCAGCTGTCGTAACGCCAAACGGGATATTATAAGTTCCTGTAGCGTTGTTTATGTGCCATGCCACGCGATTTAATTCTCCTTCGCTACGAATGATCCCATTGGCTGTGCCTTGTCGAACAATGCCCGCAGGATTAGTTTGAGCCACATTAAGTACTGCTCCATTTGTGATATTTACAACAATAGCATCTTGCATGATGAGAGCATTGTTTTGAGCCCACATCATGCTCATCAAGGCTATCGCAAAAACACTTATTATTTTCATGCTAATATCTTTTTTTCAGAGATAACACATTTTTTACAATTTATTTCTAAATGGTTTTACTTCCAGCGTTTTGGATTTTTCTTTCATTTCTTTGGGTTCTTCCATTTTCTGAGGTTCAAGAGGTTCTTTCATGTCTCGTTTGAGTTGTTCGATAGGCATGGGTTTAGGAGCGAGCGGGAAACGCACACCTTGGTGCTTAGAAATAAGTTCTCCCGTTTCTGGGTTAATGTAGTCTCTACGATGAGCTGTAATGGAGTATGTGAAGGGTACATTGGATTGACCACCTTGTAGTTCAATAACATCAAAACCTTCGTTGGTTTTGTTGGTTACATAAACACCCTTACAATCTCCTTCGAGTTGGATGTTTACATACAGTGGGAAGCTATCATTGACAATAATGTTTTTAGCAAATATAGGATCTAGTTTTACATGAGCTTTGCCATTCACCAGCTGACCTCGCCCATAATCCATCAAGAAAATTTCTGGAGCTTCTGGGGCAAACATTAAACGAGCATCCTTAAGACCTTCCTCCCCTAATACATCAGTGGAAACTTGACCTCCAAAACCAGCTACATCAACTATTTTATAATTTGTTGCTGGTGGACCAGAACGATAAGCAACATAAACACCAACATTAGATGATGTAGAAGCTATAAAATATCCTGCTCCTGCACCAATTGCTAAAGCTCCATTTTTAAAAGCAGCTACACCAATGGTACTACCCGTAAAAGCACCTCCGCTACCTGCTGACATGAATGAAGGAGTAACATTATTACCCGCAACCATAATACCTGTACCAGAAGCATGCTGATTTCTTCCATAATAGGCAGCTCCCTGTGATTGGCTGGTATATGCTGCTACGCCCACACCAGTGTTGGTTCCAGCAGCTGCTGCATTTGTAAAATAACCTGCTGAACCTTGAGCATTATTTACTTGACCCCAAACTCCTGCTGCATTGGCATCGTTGGTTGCGCTTGTATTGACACCAAATACACCAGTACCAGATGAGTTACTGGTTTGACCCCAAACTCCTGTAGCATTGATGTTTGCTGTAGTACTACCGTTGATTCCAAGTACCCCTTTTCCTTGTGTTCCAGAGGTTTGACCCTGGACAGCAACACCCGTGGTGTTATTGGATGCAGCTATGATGCCTTTAGCGCTGGCTATGGATGCATCTGCATATGCAGAAATAGCGGCATTTGCAAAATAGCTACTTGAACGCAGGGTACTTACAATAGTAGAAGCACCTGTTTGACCAGACGATGCCCAAATGGCTGTTCCTTCTCCTGCGCCATTGGCAGCAGCATTTAGGGCATAGAGAGCATCGCCATTTGCATGCTGTTGTTGAGCTTGTACACCAGGATAGGTTGTATGGTTGGTTATTCCAGTAACTCCTCGGGTAGCTGTTGACCCATCTCCTACCACCCCAGCGGCTCCAGTTTGCAGAGATATTCCATACACTCCTGCACCTCCACCATTACCATTTACATTGTTTTGACCATAGACGCCTATTCCTCCATTTACCGTTGCATATCCATTCACTGCATCCGTAAAGGTTGCATTACCCACGGCGTCAAATAAGTCGGTAGCAGCTGCAGCAGTGGTAGTATTAACAAGTACTTGACCGCCTGATAGAACACGCATTCGCTCAGTATTGTTCGTACGAATGACAAGATCTTTTCCATCGGTTGTTCCCAAAAAGTTTGTTGTAGGATCTGTTCCTGTATTTCCTGTGAGCAACCATCCTTCGCGAGTTATTTGAAGTTTAACCCAGTTGGGAGCTGCAGGTGTACCAGCATTGTAGTAATATCCAGCAGGTGAAAGTCCTCCAGTTCCCGTGTTATAAACGAGCAAAGAAGTGGCTGGAGATGCTATTGTAGTAGCATCATTAACGCCGGTTAAAGCAACCTGTGGTATGAGTATGCCTTTGTTGGTAGCTTTTACTTCAAGCATCGCCGAAGCATCAGGAGTAAAAACATTTGCTCCTACACCTATGGCTTGTGTAAAAACTGGTAATGAAGTCATAGAGACAACTACAAATCCTAAAATACGTAAAATCACTTTCATGGCTATGTTTTTTTATTTGACAAAAATAAGAAAAAAAAGTTTATTATGTGAAAAAAAAAAGTGACAATTGTCAATAGTGATTTTACTTTTTAGGTTTCCTCATAGGCTCGGACTTAAGTTTTGATAAGTTATAGCCATATACTTCTAGTTTGGTGGGCCAATGGAAAATTTTTGAGGAGTCGGGTTGATTTTTTGCTTGGACTGTGGGTGAGTGTTTTTTGAGATCAAGAGGGCCTGGAGCTTGAGAGTATTGGATCATCTGATGTTTTTCCTATAATGGCTCAAACATTACCGCTAAAAGAAGCATATGCAGTACCATCAGCTTTTAGCACATAAAATTTTATTGGTTAAAGCTGCACTAGTAACATTTAACTATAGTGCATAATTCCCAATGGCTGCCCTATTGTTGTATATTTCTCTCCAAGGAAAGAACCTCCAGCATTTTTGGTTTGAATATCTAAGTAAGCTGCTGTGGAAGAAGTATTGATGCCCACATATCCAGCGGTGGTAATTCGCATCCGTTCGAGGTTGTTGGTGCTACATACAAGATCTTGAGCATCCGTGATTTCTAAAAGTTTGTTGTAGGATTTGTTCCTGTATTTCCTGTGAACAACCAACCTTCGTTAGTTATTTGAAGTTTTACCCAGTTGTGAGCTGCAGGTGTACCCGTATTGTAGTAATATCCAACAAGTGAGAGCCCTCCAGTTCCAGTGTTATAAACGAGCAATGAAATAACTGGTGATGATATTGTAGTAGCATAGTTTTCTCCTGTTACGCAACCTGCGGCATGAGAGGGCCTTTGTTGGTAGCTCTTACTTCAAGCATCGCCGAAGCATCAGGCATAAGAACATTTGCTCCTACATCTATGGTTTGCTTAAAGTCATCTGATGCAAATAAGAATAAGACCAATACGACACAAATATGTAAAATTATTTTTATAAGTTCGCCTTTTTTCAAGGAAAATTTTTTTAGAAAAAGCTTACTTTTGAAAAAACAAGTCCTATGAAAAACTATTTCTTTTTGTTGGTAAGTTTTTTTCTATTGGGGGTAAAATCACAGGAAATACCACCTATTAAAAAAGAAAGACTAAATCGTTTTTTTTCTTCTAAGCTAATGGTGGTAAAAAATGAAGACCCTTTTGGTTCATATAATGAAGTACTGGTCAAAAGCATGGAAAAAATATGGAAATTGACGCCTTACGAAGTCATTGAATCCAGCGAATTTGAGAAAAAAATGAGCAACCCAAACTTATCCTTTCTTTATTTGTCTGAAGGGGAATATTCTGAAGGAAATAAGACTGCACGGATGAATTTGTTTAACTTAAGTTTAGGGAATCGCGCTGGTAAAATCAATGGGCTACAGGATGTCATTTTAGTTCCATTGAATTACATCTGGAAAGAAGAGGAGGATCAAGAAAGTGAATTTTTATATAAAGTTCCTGGGCTATTACGCATGTTTCAGTATGTACTGGAAATAAATAAAACTACTCCCGAAATTTCATTGGAAAACATATGTAAGCAAAACGAAGGCAACTTACCAAACATGGAAGTTTGGTTTTTGGAAGATAATGTCACAAATGAGCTCAAAAACAACAGTGTTGATCTGCAAAAATATTTTAAAGGTAGCATCAAATTAGCAAGCAAAGAAGAAATGATGAATGCGGCTTTGAACGGACAATCGAATGTGGCCCTTGGTTATTGCTTTGATCCAGGGAACAATCCAGGCTTCTATTATTTAAAATTTATCATTTCTGCAAGTGACGGGAAAGTACTTTATTACCGTTTTGGGAAAGCTACATCTGCGAGAGATGGGAAATTTAGTATTAGCGATTTGAAGTCATTCAAATAAGTGCTTCAAAATTGAAAATAAATAAAAGGTTGTACGCCTTGACTTTTTAGCTCAATAATTAGCTGGACAAGAACAATAAAACCGATAGCTTTTACCACCCAAGGGATACGAATAAACCATTTTTCGAGGGTGGGGTAAAATTGCGAAGGAATAAAGTGAGTAGCGAAACCCACAAGAAGCAGTAAAAGAAACAATTTGCGAACTTGCCAGAAGGGTAGAATGTAAGCTGGATCCATAGCAGTGAAGATTTGCTTTATCATAGCCCATGCATCTTGCATCGTCGAAGCTCTAAAGAAAATCCACAAGAATACTACAAAGTGAAAAGTAATGATCCAAGCAAATATTTTCCAAATCTTATTTTCTGAAAATTTTTCAGGAATTATTTTTTTCCAGATTTTATGAATGGCCAAGCCTATACCATGCATGCCACCCCAGATGACAAAACGCCACGAAGCCCCGTGCCAGAGTCCCCCGAGTAGCATGGTGATAAAAAGATTTATGTAGGTTCGTATTTTTCCTTTTCGATTACCACCTAGCGGAATGTAGAGATAGTCTCGCAACCAACTCGAAAGACTGATGTGCCAACGCCGCCAAAAATCCGTGATGATCAAGGCTTGGTAGGGTTTGTTAAAATTTATTCCTAGGTCAAAACCCATGATTTTCCCGATACCAATAGCCATGTCGCTGTAACCGCTGAAGTCGCAATAAATTTGCAAAGCATATCCATAGAGAGCCATGAGGTTTTCGAACCCACTATACCCAGCAGGGTTTGAAAATACAATGTCGTTGTATTGAGCTATGTAATCGGCTATGATAGCTTTTTTGATAAGACCTTGAATGATGAGGAAAAAACCTCGTTGTATTTCGAATTCATCCAGGGTAATAGTTTTTTTTAGCTGAGGAAGAAATAAACTTGCTCGTACGATTGGGCCGGCCACAAGCTGAGGGAAAAAAGTCACATAAAAAGCAAAATGAAGTAAATTCCCTTCTGGTGAAATATCTCCTCGATAAACATCGATCACATAACTTAGAATTTGAAAAGTATAGAAGGAAATTCCCACGGGCAAAATAACATCGGCATACGTAAATGTTCTACCCGTTAAAGCAGAAAGGTTGTCCAAAAAAAAGTTGTAGTATTTGTAATATCCTAAGATGAGCAATGGAATGGACACATTAAGGATAAAGAGAATTTTTTTAAAAGTTTTGTTTTTAGCCTCGTACATCCAGTAGGTTAGGTAATAAGACAGAAGTATGGTAAAAATAAGATTTAAGACAAACCAACCACTGCTTTTGTAATAGAAATACAAGCTAAATGCAAGAAGAAATAAAGTGCGGGCTAAGTTATGCTGATAAATAAAAGCGTAGACACTTAGCACCACGATAAACCATACCCAGAAAGTGACACTGTTAAACAACAAAGGTTTGTCAGCATGGTAAGAAAAAAAATCCCTTACAATCTCGTTCCAAAACATACTATTGTTTTAAAGGTTTTAGCATTTCAGTTGGTGGGCTTTGGTGTAAGAAAGTATCTGGTCGCTTCATAACAACTTTATGGAATGCTTTGTTATGCAAGAAAGATGCTATAGAGTCAGCCCATCGGAATGCTGAAGGCTTGTCTGGATGAGCTCCATCTTCAAGACGTGTGTATGTTAAGTTTTTGGACGGAAAAAATCTTTCGGGTCCTACGTTTTCTAAAATTAGATCGTTGATGCCCATATCTTCGGTCCAGTTAGGAGGGCCAATCCATACGTAAGGTAAGTTTCCAATTTGCTTCAAAATGTGTTCAACATATTTTTGACGGGTTTTCTTTACGTTGGGGACAAGTAATTCGTTGGAACCAAGCGACAAAAGTATATAAGTTGGTTTATATTTTTTGATGAAATATGCTAAGGTATCGCTTGTTCCAAACCATTTTGTTTGACTACTAAACCAGATAACGGTAAACAACGAATGCCCATTACGTCGGCAATAGTCGTTCAGATGCAGTCGTACAAATTCAATCATAGAATCACCTATCAGCAAAAAACGCTGCCCAGTACTATCTCTTTTGGTTTCAGTTTGCTTATGAACAATGGAATCAGCTTTTAGAGCTGTAAGTTTCTCGCGGATAAAGAAGTTCCTTAGATCACTGTCTTTTAAAGTGTAATTAACAATCTTGATGTTAATTTCAAACCATGATAAAAAGAAAAACAGGATTAAGCCTAGTGTAATCGTAGCAAGAAAGTAAAAATACCCACGCGGAACTAGGAAAAACTCTTTCATTAATTTTTCTGTTCTTTCTTTTGCTTCAAGTAAAAGGTAACGCCAGCACCTACCAGTAGTAGCAATATCAATGTGGATGAAGCAAAACTAATCCATAAGCTCATGATAAATGTTTTGGGATGAATTTTCATGGTGATTTCTTTTGCTCCTGCGGGAACAATTACACCACGGAGCACATAATTTACCCTGAGAAGGTTAGCTTTTTTACCATCTATGAATACTTCCCATTCGGGATACCAAATTTCACTTATGACAGCTAGTTGTGGAGTCGTCGTATTTACCTTAAAAGATACCTCGTTGGGCGTTATTTTAGTACGAACAATGCTTGCTGTAGTATCACGATGAGATAAATCAAGCGTCTTTAGCAGATTGGCAAAACGTTTGTCAATAACAGCTTCGTATCGAGGATTGATTTCTCCAACTCGAATAATTTCTTCGTCAGCATGGTCGACAAGATGGAATTTTTTGACAAACCATGCAAAACCACAATAATGAGGGTTAACAATAGGCTGAGCATCTTTGTTTATGATTATGTATTTCGTATTCAACATGTTGATGATGCCAAGTTTGGCAAGTGAACTATCTAGTCGTTCTGGTGAAACTCCATTTTGAAGTTGAGAGATGAGAAGCCGTATTTCTGGGGATAGTTGATTTTCAATAAGTTCTTGATACCTCATAAGTTTAGCGGCATGATAGCCACCAATGTTGCGATGGAAATAGGATGTTGTCGCATCGTTGAACACATTAACCGTTAGGTTCAAAACACGATATCCATCAGGGTTATCCTGCAAAATGTAGCTGTCAGCAAGAGAGGGCACAAAAGGTCTTTCGGCTTTAGCTTTTGGTACAAAGGATTTTTCGTTAAGATATCGTTTATCAACAGGTATCATGTCGATAGCAATCAGCAAACCAAGAGCTGTAATAAGATACGTAGGCTTTATTTTCCATTTCAAATAACCTAAAAGCACAAGGAAGGTTAATGCTAAAAAGAGGAATGATCGCATGACATCTTTTTGAAAAATAGCAACGCGGATGTTTACGAGTTCTTGTTGAAAGTCATTGAAAAAAGCCTCTATTTGAGCTGTTTGAGAAGGATCTTGGACTTGTTGTGCAAAATAATTTTTGTATTGTTCTATGTATTGAGTATCGTTGGATGAAATAAAGGAAAAGAAAGTAGTTGGGGTTACCCAAAATAGCAAGAGAATGAAAGCGAGTGAGCCTCCGATGATGTAAAACGATTTAAGTTTCTTTAGTAATGCTTCTTTTTGGGTGATGAGATCATGGATGAGAAAAACTGCAAGCAGAGGAATAGTGAGTTCGACTACGATGAGCCACATGGAAGGGGCTCTGAATTTATCGTAAAAGGGAACATATTTGATAAAAAAGTCTGTAAGCCATGAAGCATGATGTCCCCACGAAAGCACCGTAGCTAATAGAGAAATGAGAAAGAGAGGCCATTTAAGTGGGTGAGAAGACCAGAAAAGCGAGAGAAGGAAAAGGAAAGTTACCACCATTCCTACGTAAACAGGTCCCGATGTGCCTGGCTGCTCGCCCCAATATTGAGACCAGTCTCCAATAAATCCTCTCACTTCTGGTTTGTTTATGCTAGAAAGTAATTCTTGATTTTCAATTTTAATAGGTTGGCTAGCTCCACCTTTAGCGTTAGGTATGATGAGCGTCCATGTTTCACTGGGGGAGTAGCTCCATGCTGTGATGTAGCTTTTATCGAGACCTTTTGTATTTTCTTTTTTCGAGAGTTCGGATTTTCCACGAATGGTATATTTCGAATATTTATAGGTTGTGTAAATGTTGGAAAAGTTGATAAGAACGGCAAATAGAACACTTATTACATGAATTCCAGCGGCGATGAAAAATAGCTTTATTCGTTTTTCTTTGATGGCATAAATAAATTCACTTACTACGAGGAAAAGAACCATGAAAGCAAGGTAATAAGTGACTTGAATGTGATTGCAACTTAATTCTAAAGCTAAAATGGCAGTGGTAAGTAGCCCTCCCAAGATGAACTTCCCACGATAGAGGAAGAACACTGAAATAAGATAGGGTAGCATGTAGGCAATAGCATGAGCTTTTGAATTGTGCCCTACTGCGAGAATAATGAAAAAATAAGAAGATAGAGTAAAAGCAATGGCTCCTAGCAAAGCAGCACGATGATCGATTTTAAGCCATCTCGTAAACAAGTAAAAACCAGCAAACATTAAAAAAATAATTCCCATGAAAAAGGGAAGAAAAAGTGTAAGCAATTTGTCTATATGAAGAAATAAATTTCCCCAGTGTTTGATGGTTATTTGATAAGTAGGCATTCCACTAAAGACGTTGTTAGCCCAATAGGCTTGTTCGCCCGTTTTCTTATGATAATCCAGGGCTTCTTTGGCGTTAGCTTTCCAGCTTAAAACGTCTTCTTGAAAAATGGTTTTTCCTTCAAGAGCGGGATAAAACATGATGAGCAACAACGCAAGAATTACTCCTGCTGCTAACAAATAAGATAAATACTTCTTTTCAGATGAATTCATTTTTTTGGCAAAATTAAAAATTTATTTGCTCAAAATTTCACGAAAAGTATGCATAGGCTTTCGGAAAAAGAGAAATGTTAAAATTAAGATTCCCAAGCTTTGTACGGCTGCATGTTGCCATGGAAGGTAATGAAAGAAATAAGCTATTAAAACTATAACAATGAACAATAAAGGCATGATGAACATTATGCGTATGTCAGGTTTAAATTGAAACCAAGACCGAATGGCCAGATAAAGTAAAAAAACTTGCAAAATTTTTACACTAAAATTAGCCCACATGGCTCCTTCAAGCGAAGCATATTTTACTCCCACATAAGTAAACAAAATTTGAATAGCAGCAACAATAGCAAAAGTCCAGGCCAAAATACGAGTTCGTTTAAAATAAGTGATTATGCCATATTCGTAATAATACCAACTGCGAATAATCATTCCTGCCAAAAGGATGGGTAAATAATCAATGGCTTGATATAGTTCTTGATTGTTAACAAATAAAGGCAACAGTATGAGAGTCGCAATGAAAGTCGTTGGTACACCCCAGAGGGTTATAAGAGAAAAGGCATTAAAATAGCGATTGATTTCTTTTAAGCTCGAGGGGACATCGTTATAATTTTTCCAAATCTTGAATGCTTCGGGGAAAATAGCTCCCGAAAGACCGTTTTGCAAAAATTCAAGCAAAAGGGTCACTTTAATGGCCATATCGAAAATAGCCACTTCTCGAGCTGAAAGAAAACTTAAAATGATGTACCTGTCAATGTTTGAGATAATCCAGAAAAGAATATAAAAAATCCATAGGGGAAGAGAAAAAGAAATAGCGTCTCTTACAATTTTTTTATCAAGTTCCCAAGTACCTTCACGCGAGGCATACGCTAGGGACCAAAGAAAAGTAGCAACCGAGCCCAACAGCCTTGCATAAATAGGGCCATCTAGAGAATACCGATGTACATTTAGCCAAACCACCGAGATGATTACCACCATAGAAAAATGCAGCATATGAGCCCAAAAGTAAGGTTTGGGTTTTTGCTGGAAAATCATCAACCCAGAATATCCTTTGAAAATAGCTGTAAAAAAGCCTGTGAGTAATGAAACAAAGCCGTAAGGGAAAAACACAAGATTTTTTGACGTATAAATGGCATCAAGAATAAACTTCCCCACCGCAGAAAACACAAGCAACATACTTCCTCCTATCAAGAGCATCAACAGGAAACCTGTTCCGATAAATGCTTTTCGTAGATTATTGTCATGAGCGAAGTGAATGTAATTAACTCCAAGGTAATTATCCAGGGCAAAAGTAAAAGCTAATCGAGACAAATCTGAAAGCAAGATATAGATGGCAAGCAGGCCAAATTGTTCGGTCGTGAGGAGATATTTATTCCCGTAAAAAGGAAGAAGGAGAATACTTGCGGCGAGGGGCAAAGCTCCAACAACGGTGTATATAAAAGAGTGTTTTAAAAACCGTGCTTTCATTGGAAAACAAAAGTATGGTTTTTATCGTTTTTACGGATACAAAGCCTTATATATGTAGTACCGCTCAAAAATATGATGAACAAATTGTTCTGCTTGATAAACTGCAGCAGCTGAAATCATTATTCCGGAATTTTTTTCTTTTAAAAACTGCATAATGTCTGCATAAAGAAGAGGTTGTTTTTTTTGTTGATACAACTTTTCAATGGCAAGTTTGATGGGATAAAATCCAAGATTGTACGAAGCAACAATAATTTTGTTTAAGTCTTGAGAAATGATTGGGTCGTTTTCAAAGATATGTTTTAGCTCCAGCAAATGGAGAGTGCCTGCTTTTATATGAGCTTCAACATGGCTTGATGAATCCAAACCATACTTTTCCATGAGAAAGGGCATAAGTTGCATGATACCATAGGCTCCAGAGCCCGATGTGACGGTATCCAAAAAATGACTTTCCTCATAAATCAAAGAGGCCAAGAGTTGCCAGTCCCAATCCAGTTTTGTAGCATGTTTTTTTATGTACTTGTCGTATGGAGAAAGGAAAGTTGAATAAAATGAGTTGTAAGTATAGGCTTGAAAATGGGTTTCATAATATGTAGAAAAGAGCATTTCAACCATTTTGTTTCTTTTCTTGCTACCTAACCAGTTGTTTAATTTTTGGTTGAATATTGGGCTGTTTTTCCTGGTAACCCATGCAAAAGGAATCTTTTTTCCGGGATCGTTTTTAAATTTTAGCATTTTATAACCGGTGAGAAAATGAAACCATTTGCGGGGAGCAAAAATGATATACGAAATGAGACTATCCTTACAAAATGCTGATTTTTTCAGGGTGTGTGGTGGAATAGAAAATTGGCAAAGGCAATTATTAAGATGAGGGTTGAACAATGTTTTGATGCCTTTCCATGTGTAGGGGGAAATGCAGCAAACAAAATTGCCTGGCTTATTTTTTTTCAGGGAAGGGGTTGTTGGACACCATACGAGAAAATCATCTTCAAAAAGGGTTTCCGTATAGACTGTATTTGGAAAGGGTAAAGCTTGTACGGGATAAGGAAGAGCAAGAAGATCCCAGTTTTCTAAAGCAAGCAGTCGAAGGCCGGTAAGGTCATCTTCCACAAAAGTGGACTTCAAAAATAGATGGTTTGCTTGTGCAAATTCAGCTACAAGCTGGTAGCAAAAGCCTTTGGGCGTTCCTAGGTAAACAAAAGCATCGGACGGATGATGTAAAAAAATAACCCTTAACGTATCTTCAGCTAAAATCTCTTTCCAATCCCTGTTTTTTTCACAAAAGGACTGTGAAGTTTTTTGAAATGAAATCAGCAAAAGAAATAGCACATAAAGTGAAAATGCCACTAACCACCATAACTCTTTTATGTACGAAATTTTTTTCATTTTTGGGATTAAGCAAATTTAAACATTTTAATTAAAACTTATGCAAGAAATTAGCTGTTATCGGTTTGAAGGACAAAGGTTATACAATTTTCATCAAAGATTTAAAAAGTAATGAGGTGAGAAAGCTACAAACCATTCATAATAAGCTTATGGAAGCATGTTATGCTAGATGGCATTTACAAATATGGAAGAGGAAAATTTAGATATTTATTTCATGAATTTATCAGAAGGCAGTACTATTCAACGAGTAACAAATACTGATGAAGAGGAATATGCCTATACTTTTTCACCTGATGATGAAAATTATTTTTTGTCAGATATGAACAATACTCTCTGAATTTAATAGAAGACTGGTAAGTTTACGAAATTTTCTGAAGGCTTTAATCCTGCATTTTTGCCAGATGGTAAATACATGGTTTTTTTATAAGAGATTTCAGTGAAATAAGGACGACTATTATTGAAACGGCTAAGGAAATTTTTTATTGAGGGAGTGTTTTTGTTGGTATTACTTTGACAAAACCAATTCATTTAGATTAATACCTTTTCAACATAGAAAAGGTGGAATTTAAGCAGTTGGCTTTTCATCGGTGGCATGATGTTTTGCCCATATGGACTCCTGATGCGAAAGCTATTTATTTTATTTCACAACGTAGTTCAAACATTGGTTCTTATAATGCTTGGAAAATGGAATTAAATAACATTTGTAAGCATTGGAAAGAATTTCACCATCCCATAAAGTTAAGTCCTAAAGCAATTTGATGGGAGAAGCGGGATTGATCAATAAGGTAGGAAAGCTGATATTTACATTCTATGGGTAGGAAAAAGCGTAAGAAGTGTACATCCCAAATAAATTCGAAGCCTGTGCTTCTATAAAGCTTATGTTCTATGGTATATGGGAAGGAGGATACATATTCATTTTGAAAAAAGGATGTTGTATTTTTATACATATCAACATTACTGTAGTCATAAAATAGACCTAATCGCAAGCGTTTGAGATAAACAATAGATCCGATGGGTAAATCGGGATAAAAAATGGGGAAATAATAATTGGTTTGAAAAGTGTATCCCTTCTTGGGGAACACATTCCAATATCCACGAGATAATGAGAAATTATCTTGTAAGAATAAAAACCTAGATGGATTGTTCAGATAGTTAAATTGAGTTTGGATAGAATGAAGCTTGAAAGCAGATGGAAAAAAGAGTTTCAAGTGAATAAATTGATCAAGGTCTTTCTTATGGTTAAGATTTTGCCAAAGCGAGATAGAGAAGTCTTGTCTCCAATGAGGGGCAAATTGGCGTATGCTCATTTTTTCGTGATTACTAAACCTTATTTGCAATGTGGCATGATGGGAAATTTTATGAAAATTGATCGAAGTTTCATCAAGACTTAAATATTGGTAACCCATGCTAACAGAAAAACTTTGGCTAAATCGTTGCCAGGTAGTGTGGAGAGGAAGCGTAGCAAGAACTTCCATTTTGTTTTCTTTTTCATTATCCTGTTTGAAAAATTTATATTTTACCTCAAGCAAGGGGAAAAATCCTGCATAGGTGTACTCCAGGTTTGCATGCAGGTGGTTTTTTGAGCTAATATCATAGTTTTTAGGAAAGAGCCCAACCCCACCTGTTAAAAAGGAAGTAGAAAGTAAATCTTGGCTCATGAAACTAAATCCTGGAAAAATTTTCATGCTGTTTTGATCGACAAAAAAGGGAAGCCAAGAATGAACGTGGAGAAGGTGGGGAAATTTTCTGTAACGCTTGAGAGGCCATGTTGTGTCCATCGAAACGATGGTATCCTTGAAGTGAATGGATTCTTGTTCGAGATAATGATTTTCAAGGTATATACTTGTTTTTTTAATGTTTTTAAGAGGAATAGGCTTAAGAGAATCTAAAGGGATAACATAGAGTCGATGGCCATTGGCCGTGTAACCATCAAAAGCAAGCATGTTGTTCATAATATGTGGATGATAAGCTCCGTAAGGGTGTTGTGTAAGTTGGTATACGGTAGAATCTGTGAAGTCATAAGCGTAGAGGTTATCTATTCCGCTGAAGGTAGCTGTAAAATATAGTTTATCCTTGTTCCAATAAAGATAATAGATATCTTCTTTTGGAGCAGACAACAAAACTTTCCATACGCCTGTTTCAAGGTTTAACACCTCGATTTGCTTTATATCTGGTCGCTGAGTGATGCAAGCAATATATTTTTTATCAGGAGAAAATACGGGAAGCATGGCAAAATGGTACGTAGGTAGAGGAAAGTGCTTGCGAACTTTTCCAGAAATGCGATCCAGAACTATAATGGAACAATGTTGATCAGGAGTAAATTCAACTGCCACGATGAGAGAGTCATCCGATGAGAGAGAGGGTGCAAAATACTTAGATCTGTGGGTAAGTTGTTTTATTTTGCCTTTTTCTATATCCATGAGTTTAATGGTGGAATAAGATTCATGTTCCCAACGGGGATGCCATTTTTTTTCTGCCCAGCACAGGAAGCGATTGCCGCGAGAAAGGTTATCGAGTGTCCAGGCACCAGGGCTATTGTTAGAAGAATGTTGGCTGATGTTAAGCGAGAGCAGCGGAATAATGTCACTACTTGGGCGGCTTTCGGGACTAAAGAAACCTAAGCGATGGATAACTTTTTCTTTACCTGTCTTTGTGTTTATGGTTACAAGCTTTGAATAATCTTCCATTCCATTTTTTTCGGCAAGAAGCGTACTGTCGTTCAGCCAGATGGGAAATTTGTAGTGGGTATAGGCTTTGATTTTTTTTTGCAAGGGAAGAGGCTTATAATATATGATGTTTGCTTCCCTCATGTTTTTCTCCCACTCCTCTTTAAGATTGGTGAAATATTTTTTGTATAGCTTTTTTTTGGTAAGACCCGTTTGTTTAACAAAAGAATAATTCAGCGGAGAAATTAAAAACCATTTGTGAGCACTGGTATTGATAGCATTGCTCCAGAGTGAGTCGCCGTAAAATTTACGGCTTTGAGCTACGAAGTAATACCCAAAATAATACTGATCAGGAATGTAATCTTTATACGAACCCAGGATCATTTTATCAAATGAAAAAAAGGGTTTTTCAAGAAGGTGAGCTTTCATGCGGGCTTCGAAAGATGGGAGTCTGCCACGACCAGCTTGACTGAAGGCTGTTTCCGTCGTTACTGCATCGCCTTCCATGTACCACATAGGCATGAAAAGACCCATCACGACAGCAGTTGCATGTTGCCCTATAACATAAGTCAGCACTTTGGTTAGTCCTTGATTTAGCTTGTCCATTTGAAGCATATGTCGATATTCGTGAACAATGAGTTGTTTATACCAAGCTTGTCCATAACTGTTCTGCCCTGGCGTCATGTAAAATTCCGTTCGTTCTGGTGTCCAGAGCGAAAAAGCATTAGGAACAATAGAATTGGTATACAGGATGACGGGTATTTTTTTATTGGTCCAATAAATAGATTTTGTAATGGCACGGTAGTTTTTTTCACTGGTGTAAGCAAATTCTCGAGCGTAGGGTTTATATGTTTCAGGAAAAATTATATGAAAATGTTCGGTTTGAAAATGATACCATTTTTGCGAAGCCTTATCTTGTCCTGTGATATAATATTGCGAAAAAACCATGAGTGTGTTAAAAAAAAGGAATAAGCTATAAAAAAACTTCATTTTTTGTGCAAAAATAGCTTCAAAAAATCAAAAATAAATGTTGTAGTTTACTCAGGATTCATAGATGCCGAAAGGAAATGAAATTCACTTTCCCAAGTTTCGTACATTTTCATGTAATTTTTGAACATCCCAGCAAGTTTTTTTAACTGTTGATCATAAGCTGCTTTATCTTTCCATGTGTTGCGAGGGTTAAGGAGGGACTGATCAAATTCTTCGAATGTTTCAGGCACTTCGAGTTCAAGCCCTGGCAACTTTATAAAATTGCTTTTTTCAATTGTTCCATCTAGGATGCCTTCAACGAGTTTTCTTGTAATAGGAAGCGATATACGATGTCCTTCCCCGTAGGGTCCTTCAATCCAACCAGTGTTTACGAGATAAATTTTAGTTCCATGCTGGTCAATTCGTTTTATGAGTTCCCTTGCGTAATGAATAGGGTGCAGTGGGAGAAAAGCAGCTCCAAAACAAGCTGAAAAAGTTGGTTGAGGCTCAACGATGCCTCGTTCAGTGCCTGCAAGTTTACTGGTAAAGCCCCCAAGATAATAATAAATACCTTGCTCGCGTGTGAGACGGGCAACGGGCGGAAATACACCAAAAGCGTCTGCCGTGAGAAAGATCATGGTACTAGGGTGAGTTCCCACCGACGGTGGGGGAACTATGCGTTCTAAGTGATAAATAGGAAATGAAGCTCTTGTATTTTCTGTCTTTGAATCGTCGTCATAGTTGACTATGCCTGTGACTGGATCGTAGACAACATTTTCTAGGATGGCATTTTCTCGGATAGCATGGAAAATGTCTGGTTCTAAATTTTCAGAAAGGTGGATACATTTTGCATAGCAACCACCTTCAAAATTAAAAATTCCTTCGTCATCCCAACCGTGCTCGTCATCGCCAATAAGGAATCGCTTTGGATCTGCCGAAAGGGTTGTTTTTCCAGTACCAGAGAGGCCAAAAAACAAAGCAGTTTTGCCGTCTGGACCTGCATTGGCGGAACAGTGCATGGAAGCCATCCCTCGAAGGGGCAGATAGTAATTCATCAATGTAAAAAAGGCTTTTTTAATTTCACCTCCATACCACGTTCCTCCAACAAGAGCCATTTTTTCTGTTATATTGAAGGTAACAAAAATTTCGCTATGAAGTCCTTGCTCTTTCCAATTGGGATTGGTAAGGGTTGGGAGGTGTAGCATTACAAAATCGGGTTCAAGATTTTCGAGTTCGTGAGGTTCAGGACGAATAAACATGTTTTTGGCAAAATGAGCAGCCCATGCAATTTCGGTTATTACTCTGATTTTCAATCGGGATGATGGTCTTGCTCCAAGGAAAGCATCCATGATGTAAAGTCGTTCGTTAGTTTTTTTACTGTTGATATGGCGAAGCGATAGTTCTTTTAAGTATTGCCAAATTTCAGGTGACATGGGGTGATTATCGCTACCTTTGGCTTCTGGGCCGGCCCACCAAATAGTTTTTTGAGTAATATCGTCTACTACAAAGTATTTGTCTTTGGGAGAGCGGCCAGTGTATTTTCCAGTATCTACGGCAATGGCTCCAGATGCTGTAAGAAATGCTTTTGCAAGACCTGTAACGTCAGGCAAAAATTCATGTTTCTTTAACTCTTCGTAACTTAAATTGTAAAAAATTTGTTCGGGCCTTATTTGAATGCCAATCTCATGTAGCTGGTCATATAAAAAACGGTTCATTTTTTCTGCAAAATTAAAATTAAATAATTTAGAACAATTAATAAAAAAGCATACAAAAATCCACATACTCAATGTGGCTTGAGTTTGCAAAAAATGAAAGATGAAAAATTGTTTGCTTGAAAATTTTATTTTTCGAAATTCAGATAAGAGGTGCTAATAATTGCAGTAAGGTGAAAGACATTGAGATTTAAAAGTCCTCTTTTGAGGCAAACATTTTCTTAAAAATTCTGAAACTATAACAGAACGAACCTTTCAAGCAACTTCATTTTTTGTAATTTTGCCTCCAAAAAAACGATGGAATATAATCACCGAGAAATTGAAGAGCGCTGGCAAAATTACTGGGAAGAAAAGAAGACTTTTAAAGTTGATATTAATCCGAACAAGCCCAAATATTATGTTCTTGACATGTTTCCTTACCCATCTGGTGCAGGCTTGCATGTAGGACATCCTCTCGGCTACATTGCATCTGATATTTACGCACATTACAAGCGTCATAAAGGTTATAATGTACTTCACCCGATGGGGTATGACTCTTTTGGCTTACCTGCTGAACAATATGCTATTGAGACGGGGCAGCATCCAGCCATTACGACCGAAAAAAATATCCAACGATATCGTCAGCAATTGAAGTTAATAGGTCTTTCGTTTGATTGGGACAGAGAACTCAGGACATCAGATCCAAAATATTATAAATGGACGCAGTGGACTTTTATAAAACTTTTCAAACATTGGTACGACAAATCCATTAAGAAAGCTCGACCTATCGAAGATCTTATTGCCATTTTTGAAAAGGAAGGCAATAAAAAAGTTCAAGCTGCTACATCGTGCAAGTTAACTTTTACTGCTAAAGAATGGCAACGTTTCGATGAAAAGAAAAAGCAGGAAATTTTGATGGATTACCGGCTTGCTTATTTAAGTGAAACGTGGGTAAACTGGTGTCCTGCTTTGGGTACTGTTCTTGCTAACGATGAAGTAAGTGAGGGTTATAGTATTCGAGGGGGGTATCCTGTAGAGCGAAAACGCATGAAGCAATGGGCTTTACGTATTACAGCTTATGCCGATAGACTTCTCGAAGGCTTGGATCGAATTGATTGGCCTGAAAATGTGAAGGAAATCCAACGCAACTGGATTGGCAAAAGTGAAGGATTACAAGTAAAATTTTTGCTCTTTGATCAGCCCGATGAGTACATTGAAATTTTTACCACAAGACCTGATACTATCTACGGTGTTACATATCTTGCCGTAGCACCAGAAAGCCCGTATGTTGAAAAGTTCATTAAGCCTGAATATGAAAAAGAAGTACGAGCTTTTTTAAACAAAGTCATTAATCGCTCAGAGCGAGAAAGAATGGCCGACTCAGCAGAACCGACTGGTGTTTTTACTGGGTCTTATGCCATCAATCCATTCACGCGCAAAGCTGTGCCCATTTGGATTGCCGATTACGTAATAGCCACGTATGGTACGGGAGCTGTGATGGCTGTTCCAGCACACGACCAGCGTGACTACAACTTTGCCAAAAAGCATGGACTTCCCATCATTGAAGTAATCAAAGGCGGAGATATTTCAGAAAAAGCTTACGAAAAGAAAGAGGGTATTTGCTATAACAGTGGCATACTCGATGGATTAACCGTGCCTGAAGCCATAGAACGGGCTATTCAATATGCAGAAAAAAACGGTTTTGGAAAATGCATGATCCAATATAAATTGCGTGATGCTGTTTTTAGCCGTCAACGATACTGGGGTGAACCTTTTCCCATTTACTACAAGGATGGTATTCCCTATCCTTTGGATGAGTCAGAATTGCCGTTGGAACTTCCTGAGATTGATAGTTATTTGCCGACAGAAACAGGCGAACCTCCTCTTGCTCGCGCTAAGAACTGGCATACCAAAGAGGGATATCCCTACGACACATCGACCATGCCTGGTTTTGCTGGCAGCAGTGGCTATTATTTTCGCTTCATGGATCCTCACAACGATGAGGCTTATTTCTCTCAAGAAGCCGTTAACTATTGGCGAAGCGTAGATTTTTATGTAGGTGGGGCAGAGCATGCAACAGGTCACCTAATTTACGCTCGTTTTTGGTGTAAATTCCTATATGACATGGGGCTTGTACCGGAAGATGAACCTTTTAAAAAACTTATTAACCAGGGAATGATTCAGGGCAGAAGCAATTTTGTATATCGTGTCAAGCCAGAAGCTATGGCTGAATTCACTCTCTGGGAGCGCATTAAGAATAAACAACTTGGAGTACTTTTTGAGCGTAACACCAATGATGATGAATGTTCTTGTGATTTTGTTTGTCATGAGAAAAAGCTTTACATTGATGTAAGACGTCATCATCATATCTTATCCAAGCTTGATCAACTTAAAAAATATGCTGAAAAAAAAGATTACGACCTGCTTATATTTAATCTTAACGATGTGATTTTATTTACGGATGAAATTATAGATAGAATTTTAAAACACTTGAATGGACAAAAGCAACCAGTGTACGACCCCATTACCATCTGGGATGAAAAGCCCATTTTTGTGTCAAAGAATGTGTATGGACGAGAATATTTTTCTTTTCCCATGCATGTAGACATTAATTTGGTGCACAACGATGTTCTGGATATAGAAGCATTTAAGCAGTGGAGACCAGAATTTCGCGAAGCAGAATTTATCTTAGAAGAAAATGGTAAATACATCTGTGGCTATGAAATTGAAAAGATGTCGAAGTCTAAATACAATGTTCAAAATCCGGACGATATTATTGAAAAATATGGGGCAGATACGCTACGCATGTATGAAATGTTCTTAGGTCCCGTGGAGCAATCAAAACCGTGGGACACCAATGGCATAGAAGGCGTATATCGTTTTCTCAAGAAATTTTGGAGATTATATGTGAATGAACAAGGAGAAGTTAATTTAACCAACGAGGAACCAACACCGAAAGAATTAAAGATTTTGCATTCTACCATAAAAAAAGTAACCGAAGATATTGAACGATTTTCATTAAACACTTGTGTTAGTACGTTCATGATATGTGTAAATGAACTTTCTTCACTCGAGTGCAAAAAAGAAAAAATATTAAAACCTTTGCTTATTTTACTTCATCCTTTTGCTCCACATATAACTGAAGAAATCTGGCATAGATTGGGTCATCAGGATACCATCACTTATGAACCTTTTCCAACTTATGAGGAAAAATACTTGGTAGAACATGTTATTCAATATCCTGTTTCCTTCAATGGAAAAATGAGGTTTTTGTTATCTGTTCCTGCAGATGCAACTGAAGAGCAAATTAAACAAATGGTTATGAATGCTCCAGAGGCTCAAAAGTGGCTCCAGGGTAAAGAACCCAAGAAATGGATCATAGTAAAAAACAAAATCATCAATGTGGTACTATAAGATTTTTCCTAGCCTAGAAATTATTTGTTGTTTTTCATAAAAACAAGAAAAATATCATGTAAATTTGTCCAAATTTTATGTTATGCATAAGTCTGTAGTTGAGTTTCTCAAAAATGAAATTCAGGCTCTTCATGAAAGTGGTTTGTTTAAACATGAGCGAATAATAGAAAGTCCTCAAGGACCTGAGATCGTAGTCAAGGGGAAAAAGGTGTTAAATTTTTGTGCTAACAATTATCTCGGCTTATCTTCTCATCCGGAACTAATTAAAGCTGCTCATAAGACCATTGATGAAAGAGGTTATGGAATGTCAAGTGTGCGCTTTATTTGTGGTACGCAGGATATTCATAAAACGCTTGAAAGAAAAATTGCTGAATTTTTAGGGAAAGAAGATGCAATTTTGTATTCTAGTGCTTTTGATGCTAATGGCGCTTTATTTGAACCTTTGCTTGGACCTGAAGATGCTATCATCAGCGATGCGTTGAATCATGCTTCCATCATAGATGGAATAAGGCTCTGCAAGGCTAAACGTTGGGCATATAAACACAACGACATGCGTGATGTTGAAGAACTTGATCCTGCAACCGGCAAAATGGCTAAGGGACTTGAACGTTGTCTTAAAGAAGCTCGTGAAGAGAGTGTTCGTTTCATCATGATCGCAACCGATGGCGTTTTTAGCATGGATGGGGATATAGCCAATCTACCTGCTATTTGCGACTTAGCTGAAAAATACGATGCAATGGTGATGATTGATGACAGCCATGCTACAGGTTTTATGGGGAAAACAGGTCGTGGTACCCACGAGTATCACAATGTAATGGATCGCGTAGATATCATCACGACAACTTTTGGGAAAGCCATGGGAGGCGCCTCGGGTGGATGTATAGCAGGTCCTAAGCCTATTATTGAATGGTTACGCAATAAATCTCGCCCGTATCTCTTTTCAAATTCACTTGCACCAGCTATTGTTGGTGCCACAATTAAGGCCATTGACTTGCTTTCGGCTTCCACTGAACTTAGAGATCGTCTTGAACGCAACACCAAACGTTTCAGAAAAATGATGACAGAAGCAGGGTTTGACATACTTCCTGGTGAACATCCCATAACTCCTATTATGTTTGGTAAATATCCTGATTCAGCAAAATTAGCTACGCGTTTTGCTGATAGAATGTTAGATGAAGGAATTTATGTCATTGCCTTTTCTTATCCTGTCGTGCCTAAGGGTAAAGATAGAATTCGCGTTCAACTTTCTGCGGCTCATACGGATGAACATATCGACAAAGCAGTTGAAGCTTTTATTAAAGTTGGAAAAGAATTTGGAATCATTTAATTTTTTACATATGAAAAAACAAGATAGATTAGCTCATCTTGATCAATTATTTCCTTTCCATTTTACTGCTGAGCAAATCGCAAAAGCAAAAACCATTTTTTTGAAAGAATTGGCATTACTTGCTCACAAATATTATGGGGGGAAAATTCAAATGGTACCGAAGGCCCCTTTACTTGGCTTCAATTGGTTTAATGTATGGTATACCCCTGGAGTTTCTGCTATTTCTACCACTATACGGGACAACAATGACATGAGTTTTGAATTGTCCAATCGAGGGAATTTGGTGGCTGTGGTGTCAGATTCAACGCGTGTTCTTGGAGATGGAGACGTTACACCTCCAGGTGGACTTGGTGTGATGGAAGGAAAAGCTTTTCTCATGAAATATCTTGGGGGTGTTGATGCTGTGGCTCTTTGCATCGATAGCCGTGACGAAACTGGGAAAAACAACCCTAAGAAAATCATTGATTTTGTAAAAATGGTTCAACATAGCTTCGGGGCTATTAATCTCGAGGATATCAGTCAACCCAACTGTTTTGAAGTCCTTGATGTTTTGCGTGAAGAGTGTGATATTCCTGTTTGGCATGATGATGCTCAGGGAACGGCAAGTGTCACACTTGCTGGAGTTATCAATGCTTTGAAATTAGCTGGGAAAAAAATAAGTGAAGCACGTTTTGTGCTTTTTGGTGCAGGAGCTTCAAATACTACCATTGCACGCCTGCTTATCAAGGATGGAGCAAATTCTCATCATATCATTATGTTTGACAGCAAGGGGGCTTTACATATTGATCGCAAAGACATAGAGCAGGACAAACGTTTTTACAAGAAATGGGAACTTTGTCAGATGACCAATCCTAACAAGATCAACGATATTGAAGAAGCCATGAAAGGAGCTGATGTTTTGATCTCTTTATCTACACCAGGTCCTGACACAGTAAAGCAGGATTGGATTAGAAAGATGAACGATAAAGCAATTGTTTTTGCATGTGCCAATCCTGTACCGGAAATTTATCCTTACGCTGCTAAAGAGGCTGGTGCTTATATCGTTGCAACGGGTCGTGGTGATTTTCCAAATCAGGTGAATAATTCTATAGGTTTTCCGGGGATTCTCAAAGGGGCATTGATGGTGCGTGCTCGAAAAATTACTGATGAAATGGCTATAGCTGCTGCTCATGCTCTTGCTGAATTTGCTGAAAAGAAGGGCATTCATCCAGAATATATAGTGCCAACTATGGATGAAAGCGACGTATTCCCTTATGAAGCTGCTAGAGTTGCTATGCAAGCCATAGAAGATGGCGTAGCTCGAAAGACTTTAACTTTTGATGAAGCTTATGACTGGGCAAAAAAAGATATTGAATATGCTCAATCTCTTATGCATACCTTGATGGAACAAGGTTTTATCGAATCACCGCCTGATCAGCTTATCGATGAAGCTTTACAAAAAACACTTTCATTTTTTAAATAATACATGGTAGAGTATTTAAAAGGTAAAATTGCAGAGCTTTCGCCAACTCATGTTGTTTTAGAAGTGCAGGGTGGGTTGGCATTTTTTTTATCCATCACCATTTCATCTTACGAGGCGTTGCAAAACAAGCAAGATGCTTTTCTTTACGTGCATCTAGTGGTAAAAGAAGATGGAATGAGTTTGTATGGTTTTTCCACCAAAGAGGAACGCGAAATGTTTCGCCTTCTAATCTCTGTTTCTGGCGTCGGGCCAAATATTGCTCGCGTGATACTTTCTTCCATTCCTTATCAACAACTTGCTCAAGCCATTGTACAACAGGATATTCACTTATTGAAGAAAACCAAGGGAATTGGTCAAAAAACTGCTGAACGGATTGTGTTAGAGCTGAAAGATAAAGTTTCCCTTCAGGGTGCAGCAACTACAACTCAGTTTTTTGTCCACAATAATTTTGTGGAAGAAGCGTTACTTGCCATGATGCAGTTAGGGTTTCCTAAACTTCAAGCTGAAAAGGCTATTTCAAAAGCTCTTGAGCACTTGAAGGGGGAAACGCTAACCACGGAAACAATTTTGCGTTATGCATTAAAATATGCATAAAATCATTGCAGTGTGAAAGTACTTAAAAACACTATTGCTCTTGCTTCTTTTGTTGGTCTAATCTTACCTGCAGTAATTTCACGACAGGTGAGTGATCCTGCTTTCTTACAACCATCACGCGTACTTCAAATGGACCCTCCCGACTCTTTACGAAAAGATTCACTTTTGTTTCCTTTTGAAGATTTGAAACCTTATCAACTTCCATCTAGTTATACACCACCACTTTATTTGGCAAACCCAAAGAATTATAAGGACAGCGTAGTGTATGATCCTGTTAGGGATGAATACACGATTTATCAAAAGATAGGATCTCTGAACTATCGACAACCTATTACTTTGTCTAGTAAAGAATATCTCGAGTACGATTTTGAAAAAAGCCTTCAAGCCTATTGGCGCGAACAAGCTGCAGGTGCCAAACATAATAAAGATATATCGTCTCTTTTTTCTATTAATTTACCTTTTTTGAAGGAAGAATCACCTTTTGGTTCCAACACCATTGATATACGACCCTCGGGATCCGCTGAATTAATTTTCGGTGTAAATTCAAATCGTCGTGATGACCCTGCTCTTAGTGTCAAGCAACGCCGTACCACCAATTTTGACTTTCAGGAAAAAATTCAAATGAATGTTAAGGCCAAAATTGGCGATAAAATAGACTTTGGAATTAAATGGAATACGGAAGCCAACTTTGATTTTGAAAATAAGGTAAAACTTAAATATGAAGGCAAAGAAGATGAAATCATCAAACTTATTGAAGCTGGAGATGTCTCGTTACCTTTAAATAGCACACTTATCAGTGGTAGTCAAGCACTTTTTGGGATAAAAACCAAGCTGCAGTTTGGTAAACTTACGATGACCAATGTTTTTAGCCAACAAAAGAGCCAAACGAACAACATCACTATTACGGGTGGTGCTCAGGTCAACAAGTTCGAATTATATGCCGATGAATACGAAGAAAAGAAACACTTTTTGCTTGCTCAATATTTTAGAAAAAATTACAGTAAGTGGTTAAAAACCCTTCCTATGGTTAGTTCTCCGATAAAAATAACCAAAATAGAGGTTTGGGTTACCAACATAGGTCCGGTTACTCAAGAAAACAGAAACATTGTGGCTTTCATGGATTTAGGTGAAGTAGAGCCTTATAACCACATTTTAACTCCTACACCTGGCGGATACTTGCCGAGTAATAAGTCCAACAATTTACTCACATACATTAATCCAAACCAAATTAGAGATGTTAACAATGTAAGTTCCTATCTACAAAATGCTGGATTTATAGGTGGTGTTGATTATGAAAAAATTGAAAATGCTCGTTTATTGTCTCCAACGGAATACACCGTAAATACGCAATTAGGCTTTATTTCACTTAATACAAAACTCAACGATGACCAGGCTTTGGCAGTTGCTTTTCAATACACTGTTGTTGGTTCGGATAGTGTGTATCAAGTGGGTGAATTTTCAAACAGTGGCATAGATGCTCCCAAGTGCCTTATTGTGAAGCTAATTAAAGGAACGAGTACCAATACTAAAATTCCTTTGTGGAACTTGATGATGAAAAATGTTTATTTTATTGGTGGATATCAAATAAATCCACAAGATTTTAGATTGGATGTGCTCTACAAGAGTGATAAGTTGGGAGTACCTGTTGGCTACATTCCTGAAGGGCAATGGGAAGGCATTCCTCTAATACGTTTACTTAATCTCGATAAATTGAACACCAACAATGATCCTGAACCTGATGGAATTTTTGACTTTCTCGACAATGCTGCTACTCAGGGCGGAACAATTAATTCGAAGAACGGTCGAATTTATTTTCCTGTTTTGGAACCTTTCGGAAAAGACTTGCGTGAAATACTTAATGATCCTGTTTTGGCTGATAGATATTGTTATGATTCACTTTATACGATGACAAAGGCTGGCGCTCGTCAATTTCCTCAAAAAAACAGGTTTATTATTGCAGGCTCTTATAAATCTTCTGTTGGAAAAGAAATAATGTTAAATGCAACCAACATTCCTCCTGGAAGTGTAAAAGTAACTGCAGGAGGTGTTTTGCTTACTGAAAATGTAGATTATACCGTCGATTACAACTTGGGTCGGTTAACCATACTTAACGAAGGAATTTTAAACAGCGGGGCTCCGATTAATATAATTGTTGAAAGTCAATCTATGCTTTCGTTTCAAACTAAAACTTTCATGGGAACCCACTGGGATTACGAGGTTAACAAAAACCTATTGTTGGGAGGCACATTGCTTAATCTCACTGAACGACCCTATACCTATAAAGTTAACATTGGCGAAGAGCCTATATCCAATACAGTTTGGGGATTGAATTACTCATATCAAACAGAATCTCAACTAATTACCAAACTGGTAGATGCATTGCCTTTTTTCTCAACAAAAACTCCTTCTAAAATTAATATTCAGGGAGAAGTCGCTAATTTAATTCCAGGTCATGCAAGAGCTATTGGCAAAACAGGAACAGCTTATATCGATGATTTCGAAGGAACGAAATCGTCCTTTGATTTAAAAAGTGTAGGAACATGGAAATTGGCATCCATACCTCAGTTTCAGCCACAATGGTTTCCAGAAGCTTCGGATGATTCTACACTTCGCTCAGGTTTTAATAGGGCTAAATTGTGCTGGTATGTGATTGATCCTCTTTTCTGGAGAAATAACAATTTGACTCCTGTGCATATACGTAATGACAAAGAAATGCGGTCTAATCATTACATGCGGGAAGTGCTTGAGACGGAAGTTTTTCCATCCAAAGAAAATCCCAATGGAGTCGTCATGAACATTCCTACGCTTGATTTGGCTTTTTACCCATCTTTGAAAGGTCCTTACAATTTTGATGTAACAGCTACACCTATATCTGCTGGGATTGATGCTGAAGGGAAATTGCTTGAGCCACAGACCCGCTGGGGAGGTATTATGCGAAAAATTGATGCTCCCGATTTCGAAGAAACCAATATCGAGTACATTGAATTCTGGTTGCTAGATCCTTTCATTTATGAGCCCAACCATAGTGGTGGTAAATTGGTTTTTAATCTAGGTGATATTTCTGAAGACATTTTACGTGACCATCGCAAAAGTTATGAAAATGGCTTACCTACGGGACCTACGGTGGTCAATGTTGATACAACCCAGTGGGGAAGAGTTCCTACTATCCAAGCCTTGGTGAATGCTTTTGACAATAACCCTGAATCTCGAAAATACCAAGATGTCGGGCTTGATGGACTTTCTAATGAAGAAGAAAGAAGTTTTTTTCAGGCTTATCTTAATGCTATAGCTACTAATTTTACTACGGCTTCAGCTGCTTATGCTCAAGCTTTGGCTGATCCTGCTTCGGATGATTACCATTATTTCCGTGGAAGTGATTATGATGATCAAAAATTATCTATCCTCAAACGCTACATGAAATACAATGGATTAGAAGGAAACAGCCCTACCAGTGAACTTTCTCCTGAACCTTACCCAACTTCTGCTACGACACTGCCTGATGTCGAAGACATAAACCGCGATAATACCTTGAACGAAAATGAAAGGTACTATCAATACGTTATTAATCTAAAGCCTGATGAAATGCAGATTGGTAAAAACTTCATTACCGACATTCGAAATGCTACTGTTCACTTGCCCAACGGAAAGACTGAAACGGTTAAATGGTATCAGTTTAAAATACCTATAAGAGCATATCAACAAGTTTTCGGAAATATTTCTGATTTTAAATCAATACGTTTCATGCGTATTTTTCTAAGGGAATTTAAAGATCCTATTGTGCTTCGTTTTGCTACATTAAATCTTGTTCGAAACCAATGGAGGCTTTATGATCGTTCTTTGCTTTATCCTGGCGAATATTTAGCTGGAGATGATCAGAATCAAACCCATGTAGAAGTTTCAGCGGTAAGCTACGAAGAAAATGGAAATCGTTTGCCCATCCCGTACGTGCTACCTCCAGGCATTGAGCGTGAAATTGGTTGGGGAGGCAATACTTCTTACAGAATGAACGAACAAGCTCTGGTATTAAAAGCTTGTCATCTTATAGATGGGGATGCGAGAGCTGTTTATAAGACTGCAAACCTAGATATTCGCTTGTATAAAAAGCTTAAAATGTTTATTCATTCTGAATTGGCTGATCCCAACAATTACACATTAAACGATGGAGATGTGACGGTTTTCATTCGCCTTGGAACTGACTTTACCGATAATTATTACGAATACGAAATTCCTTTACATCCAACACCTTTAAATGTAAATCCTCAAGACCCCGCCATTCGGGACCTTGTATGGAAGGATTCACTGGATTTGTCGCTCGAAAAACTTGTTGAACTTAAAAAGCATCGCAATACGCTTATTCGGGCAGGAGCAGCAAATGTTTCTACTACATTGCCATACTCTGAGATGGATGGTCCAAACAAAATGACCATCATGGGTGTGCCGAATTTAAGCGATGTTCGTACCATAATGATTGGTATTCGTAACCCTAAACGTAGTCCAACGAATCTCAACGACGATGGTCAACCCAAGTGTGTGGAAGTTTGGGTAAATGAACTTCGTCTCACCGATTTTGATGAAAAAGGAGGGTGGGCTGCTACAACTCAGGTTTCAACTAATCTTGCTGACTTAGGAAATGTGGCCATCGTTGGAAATGTTTCTACGGCTGGCTTTGGCAGCATTGACAAAAAAATTTCCGAACGACAGAAAGACAATATTTTTTCTTATGACGTTTCAACAAGTCTTGAACTTGGGAAATTGTTACCTCCCAAAGCTAAAATAAAGCTTCCCATGCACTGGGATTATAGCGAAACTTTTGCTAATCCTCAATACAACCCATTGGATCCTGATGTTTATTTACGCGATGATTTACAAACTTATTCATCCAAACACGATAGAGATTCTGTCAAGAAAATTGTCCAAGATTATACACGCATAAAGAGTATAAATTTTGTAAATGTTCAAAAGGAAAAAACAACTCAGAAATCGCATCTCTATGATATTTCAAATTTTTCAGTAACCTATGCTTATAATGAAATTTTTCACCGAAACATTGATGTAGAATACAATTTTAAAAAACAATACCGCGGGGCTTTAAATTACAATTACAATACAAATCCAAAAGTCTATGAACCCTTCAAAAAAGTTAAGTTTTTGAAACCAAAACCCTTCAAGATTATACGCGACTTTAATTTTTCACTCATGCCATCATCACTTTCCTTTATGACCGAAATGCAACGACAGTATGAAGAAAACAAATGGCGTAATAAGACGGATTACATAATTTCAATAGAACCCAATTATATTAAAAATTTTGTATGGAATAGAAGTTATGCTTTAAAACATAAGTTAACTAAAAACCTTACACTTGACTATAATGCAAATGCCAACGCACGTATTGATGAACCTCCCGGAAGAATTGATAAGCGTGATAGTGATTATCGCATGAAAATGGACTCCATTTGGCAAAACATAAAAGGTCTGGGTAGAATAACCAATTTTACTCAAAGTTTGAAGGTGAACTATAATCTCCCTATTTCAAAATTACCGCTATTAGATTTTCTAAATACTTCAACGCAATACCAGGGTAATTACCGCTGGCAAGGAGCTCCACTTTACAAAGATTCTTTAGGACGCTATGTTCCATATCCGCTCGGAAATATAATTGAAAACAATCGATCAATAACGCTTAATGCAAGTGCTAACATGACCACTCTTTATAACAAAATTCCTTACTTTAAGAAACTTCAACAAAAAAATAAACCTACACCACAAATAAAACCTTCAAAGCCAGCCAACCAGGCAAATAATAAAAATCAAGATTCTACGGAAAAGGATACCATTCCATTGCTAGTAAAGATTCGTGATGCTTTCTTTTCAACTTTGCTCATAGTGAAAAATATTTCCTTGAATTATACTCTTGGAGAAGGAACGACGATCCCAGGTTACATGGGAACGGTCGATGTTTTTGGGATGTATTTGCAGAAACAAGCTCCGGGTTGGGGATTTGTATTTGGGGATCAAAAACCTGTACACGAAAGACTAGCAAGACTTGGCCTTATTTCGACCGATACGCTGCTTACCACACCTCTAGCAAGGCGATATAAAGATAATTTAAATTTTAGGTTATCGGCTGAGCCTGTGGCGAATTTGAAAATAGATATTTCGGCCCTTCGTAATTATTCTAAAGATAGGACCTCATTTTATCGTTACGATGGTACGGCCTTTAGAGAATTTACTCCGCAGGAAATGGGTAACTTTTCGATGAGCATCATTACTTGGCGAACAGCATTTGCCAAAAACGATAAAAACTTTTCTAATAATAACTTTGTTCGTTTTCTTTCTATTCGCGAAGAAATAGCAAAAGAAGTTGCCTCCCGTTCTCCGAATTGGAATGGCAATTATGTGCTCGACTCTACTACGGGAAAACTTTATCCTGATGGCTATGGATCTACCTCTCAACAAGTGCTTATCCCTGCTTTCATTGCAGCCTATTCTGGTCAAATCACTAAAAAATGGATTTACGATCTTTTCCCGAAGGTTCCCATGCCGAACTGGCGTATAACCTATAACGGTCTAAGAAACATTAAGGCTTTAAAAAAATACATTAAATCAGCAAATATTACCCATTCATATAAATCTACCTATACCATTGGGAGTTTTAAATCCAATATTCTCTTTAAAGATCCTGATGGAGATGGCTTTACAACGGTTCGTGATGCTCTTGGAAACTATCTTGCTCCTTACGAATTGCAACAAGTGAACATAACAGAACAGTTTATGCCTTTCCTTGGACTTGATGTGACTTGGGTCAACAGTCTTACAACAAAAATAGAGTACAGAAAATCGAGGAACATTTCTATGACTCTATCAAATAACCAAATTACTGAGTTGCTTTCCAGTGAGTTCATTCTTGGGGGTGGATATAAAATTAAGGATGTAGAATTTCAAATAAATAATAAAAACTTTAAATCCGATTTGACGCTTAAGCTTGATTTGTCTATAAAAGACAATAAAACCATTTTGAGAAAAATAGTTGAAAATTTTAATCAAGTAAGTGCAGGCCAGCGAGTTTTTACCCTCAATATTTCGGCAGAATATCAACTTAGTCAGAAAATAACATTGCGTGCCTTCTTCGATAAAGTGCTTAATTATCCTTATGTATCTTCGCAATTTATTAATGGTTCAACCAACGCAGGAATTAGCGTACGATTTACATTAGCTCAATAAGTGATAAAAACATTTTTTGCGTGGGTAAGAAAAAATTGATTTTAAGTGTTGATGAATTTTCTGAAAATAAAGTTATAGTTAAAGGTCTTATTTCCCATGTGCCTGAGTACAAACTGGTTGCCTACATGAACAAATTTTTTGAAAATGACTTGTTACATCATGTGAAAGATTATGAGTTTTATCATGTTCATGCGCAGCAACAGTTAATTTTTCCTGCGTATGCCAATGAATCCAAAAAAATTTGGCTTTTCAGTAACAGAACTGATGAATTTTTTTTATTCCCTGAATTAAAACCTTTTAATGCAATAGCATTGATTTTTGAATCAGTAAGTGAAGATTGGCTAAATGAATTGAAAAAAGTGTCATATATTTCGTTAATACAAGATATACCGTCAAAGTTTGTGGATAAAATAATTTCTTTTGTAGATAAGTTAGAGGAATGATTTTATATGAAAAAAATTAAATATTTTTTTATTTCTTTGTTGTTTTTTTCGGTTACTTTTTCACAATCCTATGGCTCAAGGGATGGCTATTACTTGCCTGTGCATGGAACCATTCGCGTACTTGTAGTATTTGTCGAAATACATTATACATCAGGCGAAGATCCCACGAAGGGAAATGAAGATAGCAGATGGGTAGGAGGGCAATTGCCTACATGGGCAACTGAACTTTTCGATCCTATGTATACCTATCCTCCGCGGGGACTTGTTACCAGCTTTTACCACGAAGCTTCTTTTGGCGATTTTCGCGTGTTAGGAGATGTGTGGATTAATCTCCTGCATCCTAATGCTCCTTTTTTAGTTTCTTCCAATGGTACCATCGATCCAAAGAAGATATTAGAGGAAATGAGCAATCTTCCCTTTTCGACTTATCATTCTCTTCCTTTAGACAGTTTTGATCTATGGGACATAAAGAAAGGAGGTAAAGAAAAGGTAAGAAAAAAGGGAGAAGCTTTTGCGAGTTTTGATCATATCATGTTCATTGTGCGGAATGCTACTTATCCAGCATCTGGTGCTGGTTATGCTTCGGGGTGGAGCATGAAGGGTGGAAAGTGGCAAGCAGATTCTTACAGCGTATTTGCAACGAGCGGTGCGAATCCCTTGAATATTCTTCTGCACGAATTCAATCATTTGTTGCTAGGAGGAAATAACATGCATTGTTGCGGTGGAAACCATGCAAGCAGTGGTCCTCAATATTTTTTGTCCTTTCAGGCAGGATGGGGCATGATGGGGGCAGCAAATAGAATTCTCATGACAGCCAACGGATGGGATAGGTACAAACTAGGGTGGAAATTGCCCGAAAAAAAATATTACATTTCATGCTTAGATATTCATGGAAATGAAATTAAATCTGATTTCTCTCAACTCGAGCAATCTCGCATGGATACCACACTTATTTTAAGAGACTTTGCCAGTACGGGAGATGTAATTAGAATTCGGATACCATTTATTCCTTCCGACGAATATCCCCAGTGGTTGTGGCTTGAAAATCATCAAACAAAACGTTTCAACGGGAGTCGTTTTGATGTTTTTCAATATGAAGATGCGCTCTGCATAGAAAAAGCTATTCAGGGAGTTTATGCTTACCTTCAAGTGGCTCACGAAGATACACTGGCTCCCAAAGCTTTTGAAGACTATGCTGATTTTATTCGCGTCTTTCCTGCTTCGGGTTTTTACGATCTTATTTTTGAAGATACCTTGGTACAAAACAATTGGTGTTTAAATAATTTAAAATATTATCCTTTCTTGCGAAAACCTGAACGGATGAATCCTTTTTCTGGAAATTCTGTACACGAGCTTGTAGCTTATGACAATGATGGAGATTGTCGCATACGTGAAAAAGAAAAACGAGACTTGGCTATTGAAAAAGTTGATGGCATATACCGCAATAATTTGCCTTATCTTGGGGAACCCAAAATGGCATTTTTGCCAGGTATGCATATTTCTATATCCACTAATCCAGCTGTTGTTAATACTTTAACTTATTTGAACGACGACCGTGCTATTAACAAAGGCAAAAAGCCAGATAATCGAATCATTTATTTAAATGGAATTAAAATTGAGTTTTTGCAAGGAGATCCCTTGTATCCAGGAAGTATAAAAGTTAGAATAGTTTCTTCGGTTCCTGAAGTTGATCAATCCACCCGCTGGGCTGCTCCATACATTTTTTTGCCAAAGCAAGCCAATTCTTCATCGTATGATTTAATTATTCGTAAAAGAGTTAGACTTGTTATTGATAGAAGTTTTACACCTACAGCTGATACGATGTATTCTCGTGGGCAATGGAACCCTCCTACTCGTTTTGTGATTAGCTCTAAGGCAAAAATTTATATGGAAAAAGGTTCTCGTCTGATTTTAAAGAACGGCAGTGAACTTATTTTGCAAGAAGGTGCTCAACTCATTCGAGAAAAAGGAGCAAAAATAAAAATTCGTTCAGGCGGTCATCTCATCAAAAACAAAGGAGAAATAAAGCTGAATTAATTTAAGCGACTGAAAATCGTGGTTGATTTCTAACTGTTGCTTGAAAAGTTGTAAAAGAAACTGAAGGATCTCATAAGCTTCGAGAGATGTGGAAATGACGTTTTTTTCTTGATCAAAAGTTAGCATTTTCATTTTTTGCAGTAGTTGAGTATTGACCCTTCCCATTGGAGTTTCGAGGAAAGGTTCCTGTGTGATGTTGAGATTATTCCATGAAATCCATTTTTCTAAGCCAAAACCAAAATGAGCTACAAGTTTGATAAGATGTTTGAAAAGCCATTCTTTTTCGAAAAATTCGGAAGCATACAGTTCAGAAAGTTCTCCACGTATGAATTGGTACAAAGTCCCCTCGTCATGAATAATAAAAGTATAATACATTTCACTTAAAAAAGTCAAAAGCGGTTGAAAACTTGGGTTTGTCAGTGCAAAAGAGGGGTATTTAATCAATTGAATGTGTTTGACGAAAGGAAGGTCAAAATGTGGTCGCTCATAATAGGTAATTTCTAGCATTGAAAGGGGGTAGAATAAGTAGGGATATAAATTTTTGTTTTTTTTGATGTATGATGGTAGGAAAAAAGCTTTGTTGCCCTGTGGTGTTAGGCCATGCAGGATGAGAGATTTTTCTTTGTAGCGTATCACGCGTAAGGGTATGAATTCGATGATGTACGACATGACTTAGTGATAAAAAAGGAATTTTCCTACGGTTTTCATGGATCCGTCTTCATTGGCTATGAGAACGATATAAACGCCCGTGGCTGGTCGCTCACCTTTAATGTTTTTACAGTTCCAAACGGCTGTACCTCCAAGAGAGGTGGTCTGATAAATGAGGTTCCCGTACATATCTGTTATTGTTACTGTAGAGTTGTCAACTAGATTGGTTATGGTCACAAGACCTTGAAAATCCGAAGGGACTGGATTTGGATAAATGCGTACTGAGTCATACGTCTCGACAGCTTCGGAAGCATCGGATGAATAACTCACTAAACCTTCAGCAGTAGCAATGAAAACTTCTCCCGTTGATGGGTGAATTGCAATGTCGAGGATGGTATTGGAAGGAAGTGGAGAATTCTCTGTAGTAAAATGAAAAATTTCTTTTGTGCCGTCGGACGAGAGTAAGAATACACCAGACTTTTCAGTACCAATCCATTTTCGATTTCCGCCGTCCACAGCAATACTGGTAACATTCTCGGAAGCAAGTAGTGGTTGCACATATCCCCCTACCTCGACAAGTATTTGCTGGGCATTGATCGGCTGCCCACTAAAAACATCGCTCGAAGAAATAATAGCTATTCCTTGACCTGTCCCAATCCACACTTGATCGTTCTTATCAATGGCTATGGTATTTACACTAAGATTGGGTAAATTTCCATAGTTTGGTGATGTAGTGAGTTTCATGTATTTATCATCACTAAAATTGAGCAATGTTCCATTTTCATTGAAAACGATGATTCCTTCGTTTCGTGGAAGTGGTATCCATTTGTTACCATGGGAATCGAAGGCAATTCGTTTTGTGCCAGTGGTCGTAAAACTCGTAGGAATATTGAAGGTGATAAGTTCCTTTTTTGGAGTAAGCACACTGAGAATATTATTCGTATAACAAGTGGTAATCCATAAGTTGCCTTGCTTGTCGGGTGTGATGGAAGTTATACGTACTTTATTAGTTCCGCTGGCTGGGGATAAAGAAGAATTAGATGCATTCCATTGTTGGACAATTTGTCCATTTTTAAATTCAACGAGCCCCTGATTAAAAAATCCTACAAACATATGAGCAGGATCGAAGGGGTCAACGTAAATAGCAGTTGGATCCTTGAATGTGTCGAGAGAATGATAAAAAATGGAATGATAACTTTTCCATTTTTCGTCTGCAAAGACCGCCCAAAAGGCGGGAGAAAAAATATTGTTGTAAGATGAGTTAAATCCTCCACCTGTTATGCCAACCATTTTTCCACTGATATTTATAGAAAAACAAGTAGAAAGAAAAGGACTGCTTGGCGTAAAGTACCAGTCATCCCAAATTCCCCAGTTTTTTACAAGTCCTCGAAGTTCATCGGCAATATATAGAAAGTCACTATTCGTGTCATATTCTGCGTCGTTAGGCATGGGACTTAAAGAGTCTATTCCATCGTGTGTTTGATAAATGTAAATTTTGCCATAAAATTGAAAAGTGCTATCGTAAATTTCTAGGGAAAAACCGTTGCAAACTAGGATTTTGTTCTTGGAAAAAACTATGGTATTTATCTCGCGATCTGTTGACAAAAAGGTATCTACCACACCATTTGAATATCTAAAAACTATATCATCTCCCCAAGAAGGTTGTTTAAATAAGATTAAAAGTTTGTTGTTTACTCGGGCTAATTTCGAAAATTTTTCCTGGCTGGTAGGAGTTGGTAAACCACTTATTTTATGCCAGTTGCCAAAATATGCTAAATTCGCAGAAGATAAATTTGCTACGAAAATTCCGTTTTGAGTAGCAGCATAGATGCTATCCCCTATGATTTGAATGTCGTATACAGGGTTACCAGCTGATGTAGAAGATAAAACATATGTTTCTTTGATTTCATTTTTTTTCAAATTTAGCACAACAATGCTAAACTGAGTAGCAAGATAAGCAAAGTCATTGTAAATAAAAATTTGATTAATTTTTTTCTCACCGTTGATGTGACTGATTTTTATATCTGGGATGTTATTAATGATACCGTTTGTCTTGACTAGATCAATGTTTCCGTTTACATACCCAACAATAAGATTTTCTCTTGTAGCATCCCAAGCAATGGTAGAAATCGAAGCTTCGCTTAAGCCCTGAATGCGGGAAATTTTGTGCATTTCTTCCGTTTTTTTGTCGAGGTAAAATAAAGCTTTTTGCGTTGCAACCCAGACAATGTTTGGGGTTACTTCAACAAATTTGGCACTCATGTAAGAAAAGTGATCTCTCCATTGCCCACGCATAATTCCCTGCGAGTATGCCACGAGAACCCCTATCTTCACAAACAACCAAAACCAAATTCTTTTTTGCATGAAACAAAGATAAGCTAAATTAAAAAATCGAAAGCTAGCATGTTAACTTGAGAATTAGCAATCTTTCTAAAAAAAACTTAAAGTTTAAATATCACGACATTCTTATATTGGCCAATTTTATATTGGGTAAATTTTCTAATTCCCTCATCTTTTAAAAGGGTTGTATCATTTATGATTAGATAGTCTGCCCCAAGTTCTTTAAATCTTTGAATTTTTTCTTCATATGTTTTTAGGTGATTGTATCCAAAATTTGTAAAACCACTTCTTTGCATAAAATAAATGCATTGATCTGAAAGACTTATCACAGTATTTGTTTTTTTTGACCCCGATCGAATCATGATACCAATTCCATAAATTAAGTTCATTTGGTCTGATAAATACACCATACTTTGCAATACCATCCTTGCTGTTATATTTTAGTCTATTTACGGCTGAAATATGATGAAAAATAATAAAATAGATGCTAGTATTTTAAAATTTTTGCTGGAAAAAATATTTTCATAATGGTTTTTTAAAAATTCAAAAAAGTAAGATATGGAATATCTTCTCTCAAGAAGTATGAAACAAAAGCCCAAGTTTTTTGTAGTTTTGTAAAAATATAATATGTTAAAAAGTGTAGCAATATTTTGCGGGGCATCGGTGGGTAAAAATCCTGCTTTTATAAGGCAAACCCGAGAACTGGTAAATGAGCTGTTTGAGAAAAAAATTAAAATATATTTTGGTGGTGGAAAAACCGGTCTTATGGGGGTAATAGCTGATGAAGCTTTACGAAAAGGAGCTGACATCGAAGGCGTAGTACCTCGTTTTATGTTAGGTCTGGGTGTCGTTCATGAAGATATTCCCATGCATCTTGTCGATTCCATGCAAGAGCGAAAAGCATATCTTTTAGAAAAAGCTGATGGTTTTATAGTTCTTCCTGGCGGACTTGGCACCATGGACGAATTTTTCGAAGCTATAACAGGCCTACAATTAGGATTATTTCAAAAACCCCTTGGAATGTTAAATGTAGATCATTTTTTCGATCCATTAATTCACCTGCTTTCACACATGCACGAAAATAAGTTCGTTCGTGCTGAGCATATTCAGCTGGCTCTAGAAGAAGATCCAGCTGAACTTGTAAGAAAAATTTCGCAACCACCTCAATACTTTGATAAAAATTGGATCGATGACCTTTTAAAACACAATGTATTGTAATCATGTGGGTGGAGGTCATTTTGCCTTTGTCCGTTGAGGGTACTTTTACATACAGCATACCTGCACATTTGCAAAGTGAGATTCAAGTCGGAAAACGCGTTATCGTGCCGTTTGGGGCTAAACGAAAATACGCTGGCATGATTTTAACCGTTTATCGACAAGAAGCCCCTTCCACGGGTTACCCTATTAAAAACATTGAAAGCATCATCGACAAGTTTCCCATTGTATCTGAGACACAACTTCAGTTCTGGAAATGGATGGCTGATTATTACATGTGTACCCTGGGTGATGTAATGAATGCTGCCCTTCCAGCTGCATTGAAGCTCGAAAGTGAAACCTTTTACAAGCTACATCCTAACTGGGAAAAACATCTCCCTTTGTCGCCCTTAGAAAATAAGATCGTGCAATATTTACTCCAACATGAAAAGATTCACGAAGAAGATTTACCTGAGGTGATAGGGAAAAAAACAATTCGTCCATTACTTAAAAGTTTGATTGAACGAGAAATTTTATTGCCTCAGGAAGAAATAGAAGAGAAATATAAACCTTTGAAAGTAAAAATTGTTCGCATTCATCCTTTTTTTGAAGAAGAAAAAGTTTTACAACAGGTGCTGGATAAATTAGAAAAAAAATCTCCCAAGCAATACGAAGCTTTGCTATGGCTTATTGATCAAATGCAGAAGTCTTCGTTGGTGCCATGGAACGATTTTTTGGCCGTGGCAGGTTCAGCAGCCCACGCTTTAAAAAAGAAAGAGATAATCCTTGTAGAAGAAAAATTCTTGGAAAGGTACGATGTAATGACATCTGGCACAAGCATTCCCAAAATTACATTTACTGATGAACAACAAGCAGCTATTAAAGCCATAGATGAGGCATTTAGAGCTGGGAAAAATGTTCTGCTTTTTGGAGTAACGGGGAGTGGAAAAACACTTGTCTATGTTCACTACATTCGGGAAGTTCTTACGTCGGGTGGACAGGTTTTATTTCTTTTACCAGAAATTTCGCTTACGCAATTCATGGTTGAAAGGATTAAACATTGGATCCCTGATTATCCTGTGCTTGTGTATCATTCACAGTTTTCTCCACGTGAGCGTGTGGAGGTTTGGAAAAACGTTTTACGTGGTGAACCTCTTGTCGTATTGGGCGCACGTTCAGCTTTGTTTTTGCCTTATCCATCCTTGAAGTTTATAGTGGTCGACGAAGAGCACGATTCTAGTTATAAACAAAATGAAACCCCGCGTTATCATGCTCGAGATGTTTCCCTTATGCTTGCAAAAATAATAGGGGCAAAAGTAATTCTAGGTTCTGCGACGCCTTCGCTCGATAGCTATCATTTAGCTAAAACGGGAAAATTAGCGCTTGTAAAACTCAACGAAAAGTTTGGTGATGCAGCTGCCGCAGAAGTTAAAATAGTTAACATGCGTCCTCACATTGCCAAGCGTGAGATGAGAGGGTCACTCACTCCAGCTCTTTATGACGCCATTAAGCTTACGCTTCATCGTAAAAAGCAGGTGATATTGTTTCAGAATCGACGGGGGTATAGCACTTGGGTTGAATGTAGCGATTGCGGTTGGTCTCCCATGTGTACGCAATGCGATGCCAATTTAATCTATCACAAAGATATTCATTTGCTCACCTGTCATCATTGTGGGTTTACAATGAAGGTTCCAGCTTTCTGTCCTGAATGTGGGTCTTCGTCTATTCTCATGCGTGGTGTGGGAACTCAGCGAATAGAAGATGAATTATCTGTCTTGTTTCCTGAAGCTCGTATTGCTCGTCTCGATCATGATACAGCCCGCCAGCTTAAAAGACTTTATGCAATATTCGACGAATTTGAAAATCGGCAAATTGATATTTTAGTGGGAACCCAGATGATTACGAAAGGACTGGATTTTACCCATGTTGAGCTCGTGGGGATTTTGAATGCAGATTTGCTATATCCATATCCCGAATTTCGATCCCATGAACAAGCTTTGCAACTTATGCTGCAGGTGGCAGGTCGTGCGGGTCGGCGCAATGAACCGGGAAAAGTCATTGTTCAAATTCAAACGTCTCGGAGCCCTCTTATTCGCTACCTTGGTCCTCATGGGTACGAAGATTTTATGTTTGACGAAATTCTTTTTCGTCAAAAATTTGGCTATCCTCCTTTTACGCGATTGATTAAATTGCAGTTTATTCACAAGGACGAAGCTATAGCTCATGAGGCATCATCTTGGTTTGTTCAGCAAACCAAAGAAAAAACAAAATTAGCTTTACTTGGTCCTGACAGGGCACCTATTGCACGTATAAAGAACAAATACATTTTTCAAGTTCTTATAAAGTTACCACGCGATAATCAGCTTTTTGAAAATAAGAAGAAAATTCGTAACGTTCTAGACTTGTTGAAAATTCATTTTCCATCCACACTACATATAGTTGTAGACGTCGATCCACTATGATAATCGGAAATTTTATTCAACCACAAATGAATAATTTATTCTGCCTCCTTTTGTTCTAGGAGAATTGAGTTATTTTGTAAAAGCAGGAGTTTAAACAAAAAATCTAGCAGAAATAAAAACGCAATAAGTAAGTAATATTGTTGTTTAAAAATATGTAAAAGAGAAAAAATTGTCCTCGAATTTTTTAAAAATCATCATGCAGATGTTATCAAAAAATTAAGTAAATTTGCAATGATTTTAGAACATAAAGTTAAAAATTAATAAAGATAAAAAGGTTTAGTTATATTACAAAAATTGGGAATATGGAAAAATTGGGTCCGTTTGAATTGAATAATATTTATGAAGGAGATAGTATTGATTTACTCAAAAAAATACCTGATAATTCTATTGATTTAATTTTTGCTGACCCACCATATAATTTACAATTGAATGGGGAGCTTTATAGACCTGATCAAACAAAGGTAGATGCTGTGAATGATGAATGGGATAAATTTGAATCTTTAGAAGAATATGATAATTTTACTTTTGCTTGGTTAAAAGAGTGTTATAGGGTATTAAAAGATGATGGAAGTTTTTGGGTAATTGGAACCTATCATAACATATTTAGAGTAGGTTATATTATGCAAACTATTGGCTTTTGGATACTAAATGATACTATACATTCAAAATATCCTTTTTCTATATCATTCATGCTATGAAAATAAAAACAAAAATTTTTAATATATTTCGAATCTTTTTCAAAATTCCATTTTTGGAAAAAGTGCTTAGAAAATTTACCAATAATCGTTCTCCAAACTCATTCATCTCCAAACTTGTTCCTAACCATTATCAATATAAACCTTTTTCGTGGAGAAAATTTACCAAAAATGGTATTACATTTGAAGTTGACATTAGCGATTATGCAGGTCACTATCTTTATTTCTTTTTTGATAATTCTCTTCATGCTTTATTGAATATGGCTAAAGAAGGAGATTATGTGTTTGATATTGGGGCAAACATTGGCAGCACATCGCTTTATCTAGCTCAAAAAATAGGTAATAAGGGAAAAGTTTTTTCTTTTGAACCTGATCCCTATAATTACGAGCAACTTAAGAAAAACATAAACTTAAATTCATTTAGCAATATTGAAATTTTTAATATTGGCCTAGGCAATAATTCTGGCACATATAAACTTTTTATCGATACTCCTACCAATAGGGGAGGCAATAGAATTTTAGATGAAAAAATGGGAAGTGGTAAGGAATTTCATTATATTCAGGTTGAAAAATTTGATGATTGGATAAATAATCTAAAAATAAATCGAGTGGATTTAATAAAAATTGATGTTGAGGGTTATGAATACAATGTTCTATTAGGGGCAGAAAATACACTCAGAAAATTTAAACCAAAATTATTTATTGAATTAGATGATAATAACCTTAAACAACAAGGTCACTCTGCTTCAATGCTAGTCTTGTTTTTAGAAAATATGGGATATAAAATAATAAATTCAATGAACGGAAAAAATATTTCTTCGGCGGATGATTTTAAGGATTGTCATTATGATATAATTTGTTATAATGAACATTCTTTGTGAAAGCACCGTTAAATTTAAGAAAATAAAAAATTTTAAAAAATAAATTTCATGGATAATATTTTCTAGCTTGAAAATTCTCAATTTTTGAGTAAGAATTTTTTATGAAATTTCCATACTAGTTAGGAACTAGTCATACTTAATTGCCTTTGCTGTAAAATAAAGAGAAGGACCTTCAATGATGATGAAATAAAGGCCCGCTTTCCATGTACGTGTAGGTATGATATAATCACTTTCTTCACCTAAAATCCAATTTTCTTTTGAAAAAACAAGATGACCATTTGCATCAAAAATGTGAATATTAGATGGATAAAGCACAGGGAATCCCGTTTGGATTTTCAGTTCATCTGAAAAGATTGTGGATACAGATAGTGTATTGGCAGGATTTTCGTTAATAACTGTAAGGGTCTGTGAATAGCTATAGTGCCCATCATAATCTACTTGTTTTATTCGATAATAGGATATACCTGGCAGCAACTCGGGATCTATGTATGAATACTGTTTGGGTTGGTTGCTAAAACCTGCACCTTTTATGGTGGTTAACGGTACAAAATGATAACCATCCATGCTTTTTTCTGGGATAAAAATATCGCAATTTGTTTCAGAGAGAGTTTCCCATTCTAAGAGAACTGAATTTTCAAGTGGTGTGAGCTTAAAGTATGACCATTCGACAGGAAGAGGATTTATGGGTAAAATGCTGATTTTTGCGTAGCAAGCGTCGGAAGGGTTAACGAGCGTTCCTGGATCAGCATCGAAAGGAATGCACATGACACGAAAATGTTCACCATTGATATTACCAAAGTTGATGGTAACTGAAGTTGTTCCTTGCCCAGACACAATGCAAGGGTCACCTCCATTAGGGCAAGGGGCGTCTATTACCACAGGCGGGGTTCTATCAATAGCTCTGATCATCCATTTGTAATAGGTTGCACCTACGATAGGAGTTATAGTATAAACATAATTGGTATTCGGAAAAGGATTTGTTTCACCTGTAATAGTTCCTCCCGTACGGCTACTTATGCTGCAATCACGGCATAATACTTTGATGTTGTCTACACCTTGCATGGGGCTTGTACAGGTACCTCGCCTCGAGAATCTTATCTTGATATTCGAAGCAGAAGGCAAAGCATAAGAAGCAAAGTGCCAGAGACCATCAGGGAAATAATAATTAACGGGCAGTTGGGTCCATGTGTAGCCTTGACCTGAACTTACATGAACATACGGGGCCCATAGGGTATAATCTTCATCGTAAGTGTAGGAATAACTGCCTGTACAAGGATATTTTGCTATGTAAGCAAATTTTACTTCAGCTGCAGGACAAGAAGAAGTGTTTAATTCTCTAGTTATTATTTGCGATGTAGAAGAAGCATTACAATATTCATAGCCTGTGTAAAAAGCAGCATAATAATCACTCCAAATTCCACTGTGATTTCCTGTACCACCGCTACCATTGTTGAATAAGTAGGTATATGCATCGGAACTACTTTTGTAAGATCTATAGGGCATCTTGACTCCTGTGGTAGAATAATCTGTCCAATTGACCGGACCATACCACTTGTTCGTGGTAAAATCTTCTGTATAAGTCGTTGTTCCAGAGATTATAGGGACAGGACTGCTCGTAGGACCTCCATCATCTATAACAATATTGTCGATGATGATGTAATTTGTGCTAGATGCAGAGGGACAATGAATGGCAACAGCCATGTTTTGCCCACCTGAAATGAAGCTTTCTAATTGTAAAGAGTAAGATGTGCATCCTCCAGTAGAAGGGGTAATCGTTCCCCATTTGACCCATCCATTGTTTTGTGGGGTAGAAGTACTAAAGGAGCAAGCTCCAGTAACCAAATAATAAACATCAATATTTCCAGCTGAAGTATTAATCCTGCGTGCGTCAAAGGTAATTTTTATCCCTTTTCCTTGAGGAACAGAAAAGGTTTGGGTAACAAAATAAGCATTGGTAGACGATGTGTAAAAAGCATAATTTCCAGTTGCACATGCATAAGATGATCCGGCGCTTCTTGACCATCCACTTTGCGTTGCAAAATTAGTGGGGGTAGATGTAAAATCTTGTTGCCATAAAATAGCTGCGCTAACTTTAATTCATAATACAAACATGATTATTGAAACATGATATACTTTCATCAGAAATTTTTTTGTAAATTTAACATAACTTTTCCCACTTAACCCCAAAAAATAGGTTAACATTTAGTTAACATCGAATAAAAAAGACATCAAAAGTTTAGATTACACCTTATTTTGCAAGAATGAGATAATAATTTTTCTTGCCTTTTTGCAGCAAAAGGTATCGATTGTTTATCAGATCGCTTGTCTGAACAATGGTTTGCTCATTAACTTTTTCTTTGTTAAGAGAAAAACCGTTTTCTTTCAATAATCGTCGAGCTTCTGATTTTGATGGGGTTGCTTTAGCAATATCTGCAATAAGTTCAAGGATGGGTATACCTTTTTGGAGCAATTCACGACTTATTTCAGCTTGGGGTACACCATCAAAAATAGAGAGGAATGTTTGTTCATCTATTTGTCTCAATTGTTCGCGTGTTCCTTTTCCAAACAAAATTTCAGATGCTGTGACTACTTGTTTGTACGCGTTTTCACCGTGAATAAAAATGGTCATTTCTTTGGCCAGCTGTCTTTGCAAAATACGTAAGTGAGGTGATGCTTCATGCTCGGCTTTTAAGCGATCGATTTCAGTTTTGGGTAAAAATGAAAAAATGTAAATATATTTTAATGCTTCTTCATCCGAAAGGTTAATCCAAAATTGATAAAAAGCATAGGGAGAAGTTTTATTAGGATCTAGCCACACGTTACCTTGTTCGGTCTTTCCGAATTTGGTGCCATCGGGTTTTACAAGCAATGGGCAGGTAATACCGTAAGCGACTCCACCTCTTATTCTTCGAATAAGTTCGATTCCAGTAGTAATATTGCCCCATTGATCGCTACCGCCCATTTGAAGTCTGCAGTTATAATGTTCAAAGAGGTAGAGAAAATCATAGCCTTGCACAAGCTGATAGGAAAATTCGGTAAAAGACATACCTTCTTCGTTTTCGCCTTGCAAGCGTTTTTTGACGCTATCTTTAGCCATCATGTAGTTCACCGTGATGTGTTTACCAATGTCTCGAATGAAATGCAAAAAAGAGTAATCTTTCATCCAGTCATAATTGTTGAGGAGGAGAGCCGAGTTTGGAACAGATGGTGAAAAATCTAGAAGTTTTGAAAGTTGTTTTTGTATACCTTCCTGATTTTGGAGGAGGGTGGTTTCATCAAGTAAGACTCGTTCTTTGCTTTTACCTGATGGATCACCGATCATCCCTGTAGCACCGCCCAAAACAAGTATAGGTCGGTTTCCGTAATTTTGGAAGTGTCTTAACATAATGATTGAAACCAAATGTCCAATGTGCAAAGAATCTGCTGTTGGATCGATGCCAACGTAAGCTGTGGAACCAGGATTTTTTAAATATTCTTCAACACCTGGCGTTTTGTCATGAATGAGACCTCTCCAGCTTAATTCTTCGATGAAGTTCATAAGGGTACTTTTTTTAATTTAAAAATTTGTTGATCTGGGTTGATAAGTTCAAATCCGATCTTTTTGAGATAAGGACTATGTTTTTTGCTATATGACTTTGCAAAAATAGCATTGACATTCAGTAGATTAAAAATATCTTCTTGAAAGAGCAATTTTCCTGGTTTCATGTTGCGATGGGATGGCGCAACGTAGTCTATTACAACTGTGGCTTTATTATCTTCTTTTTTAAAAGCAGTCACACCTATAATTGCAGAACCTTTCATGATGGCAAAAATAATGTCTTCGTTTGTAAAGTTTTCAAATTGAGGAAAAAATTGTTTGATGTCGGTATAATATAGCTCAAAAAAACGCTGAATAAGTGGGCTTTTATATTCCACAGGGATGATAGCATATTTCCCTTGTAAGGTATAAGCTTGAATAATGAAAAAAATATTAACTGCCCCGTTGAATAGGTTTAAAATAATCACAGGATAAGAGTGAATGAAAATTCCATAAATCACAAATAGAATGTTTCCTATGAGAATGTACCACCTAAGCTTTAGAATAGAAGTCATGAAAAGAGAAATCGCAACAAAAAGAGAAGCGAGATACCCAATGGTTTCAATGATAATGTGTTGCGTTTGACTGTCGGATAAATCTATCATAGCTTTTACATTTTTTCGGGCATGTAAATGTTAAGTAATTGTCCAAAACTTTTCAGTACTTCAGCGGTTTTTTGAGCTAGGTATAGCCTTAGGTGACGTTTACTAGTGTCTGGTTCTTTAAGAACAGGGATTTCTTGATAAAATGAATTGAAATTTGAGGCAAGCTCGTAAAGATAATTGGCAAGTAAATTAGGATTTAAGGTTTTAGCAGCTTCGATAAGAATTTGGTTTTTGTCAAGTAAGGTTAATAGCAGCTTTCTTTCTTGAGGTTCAAAAGCTTTTATGTTTATACGTGTCGGAGAAATTTCTTCAGTTGAGCGCTCAAGAAGTGAACAGATGCGAGCATGTGTGTACTGTAAAAATGGGCCAGTGTTTCCCGTAAATTCTAAATTTTCGTTAGGGTTGAACAGTATATTTTTCGCAGGATCTACTTTTAAAATGAAATATTTTATAGCGGCTTGTCCTATTTTTTCGAAGATGAAATCTTGCGTAGCAGGATCTAGTTCGTTTGCTTTTCCAGCTTCTTGAGCTATTTCTTTGGCTAGTTGATGAAGTTCATCGAGCAGATCATCAGCGTCTACGACTTTTCCTTCTCTGGATTTCATCTTACCTTCGGGGAGTTCAACCATGCCATAGCTGTAATGATGTATTATGGAAGACCAGTCGTATCCTAAGATGTGAAGTACATTCTTTAAAACTGCAAAATGATATTCTTGCTCATTTCCAACGACATAAATCATTTCATCAGGGTGGTATTTATCGTAGCGATGGATGGCAGTGCCAATATCTTGCGTAATGTAAACAGAGGTGCCATTGCTTCGAAGAAGTATTTTTTTATCTAAGTTAAACGAAGTCAAATCAGCTACAACAGCTCCAGTCTCGTCTCTAAAAATGAAAGGATTTTGGTTTTCAAGGGCTTGTAAGATGATTGTTTTACCTTTTTCGAAAAGGTCTGATTCAAATTGAATTTCATCAAAATAGGTGTCTGTTCTTCGATATGTTTCTTGAAAACCTTCGAGAGCACAATCTCTCATGGTTTGCCAAAGGGATCGTACCTGTGGATCGTTGGCTTCCCAGCGCTCGAGCATCTGAAGTGCTTCTTGCAGCAAGGGAGCTTCTGTAAGCTGTTGTTCATTTAATTGAAGTTCATTCATTTGTTTTTTTAATTCCTGTTCAAACAAAACATAAAATTTCCCTATAAAATGGTCAGGTTTAATACCCGTTGATGCTGGAGTTTCGTTGTTTCCCCATTTTTGATAAGCAAGTATTGCTTTGCAGATGTGAATTCCTCGATCGTTGATGAGATTAATTCTGATTACTTCATTTCCAACGGCTTCCAAAATCCTAGCAAGCGCATCACCTAAAAAATTGTTTCGAAGATGCCCCAGATGAAGAGGCTTATTCGTATTGGGAGAACTAAATTCGATGATGATTTTTTTGGGGTTATCCACTTGCGAATAGGTTGATTGAAGGCTTAAGAGCTGGTTAACTAAAAAAGATGTAGAAAATTTAATATTTAGAAAACCTTTTATAACCTCATACGATTCAATGTAAGTTGTCCGATGAAGTAAATATTCTCCGATTTCTTGAGCAAGTTGATAAGGATTGGTTTTTAACATTTTTGCTAACGAGAAAGTAACTAGTGTAATGTCACCAGAAAAATGTTGAGGTGTTTTTTCAAGAGATAATGTATCAGCTGATATTTCAATGCCTTTCAGTTCTGATAAAGCGCTAACAATAGCCTTTACGAGAGATTGCATCATTTATTTTTGCAAATGTACATAAAAAGTTCGTTTATACAGCAATTGGATAATAACCATTGAAGTTTTATAGGTAAAAATTAAGAATTCTGCATGAAAAAATAAGAATTAACGGATGTATTCTATTTGAGGCATTTTTTCCAGTTGCATGAGTCGGCAATAAACTTGAATAAGCGTAACAACATCTTCTTCGCAGTAACGAGCAATTCGTTCCAGGTTGCCTTCTTCATAAAAAACTCGTCGGACTTGACTTCCATCTATATCTTTTTTTGAGCTTGGTACATTTAGAATTGTAGCCAGTAAATCGAGGGAGGTAAAATGTTTGTAATCTCCAAATTTCCAAAGTTCCATGGTATCGATAAAGGGTGTTTCCCAAGCTTTTTTACCTTGCGTGTTCAAGATAGGAGGAATAAGTACACGGTTAATGATCATTCGGCGACATAGGTATGGAAAATCAAATTCTTTACCGTTGTGGGCACAGAGGTATTGAATGTTATTAAAGCGGTTGATCACATCAGCTACGGTAGAAAGAAGGGTTTTCTCATCGGTACTTGCGAAACTTCGAATGCGAGCTATGTTATTTTCAGTTACATAGCCCATAGCTACGCAAACTATCTTTCCGAATTCGGCATAAATTCCAGCTCTTTCATATGTTTCAGCGGGCAGTTCATTTTCTGTTTTTTTGATGTATCCAGCTTTTTTATCCCAATGTTCACGCAATTTTTCAGGCATTTCTTCATATGCAGAAAAACCTGGAACCGTTTCAATATCGAGAAAAAGAATTTGTTGAAGCATTTTTTTACGAAATTAAATATTTTTTTGAAAAAAAATTATTTTTGCAGAAATTCCTTTCCATAGAAAGATAAAAAAAACATTAAAACACATAATGTATGAGAGCATATCAACAATGTAATCGTTGTGTAATGGATACGATAGCAGATCCGTATATCACCTTTGATGAAAATGGCTTTTGTAATCATTGTAATTTTTATTTTAAAGAGAGAGCCCCTCATGTGTATCGTGGCGAACAGAGTAAACAAAAACTTTCTGAACTGGTGGCTACAATCAAAAAATCTGGGGAAGGTAAGAAGTATGATTGCGTTATAGCTTTTAGTGGTGGTGTAGATAGTTCATATGTAGCTTATTTAGCAAAAAAATTAGGTTTAAGAGCTCTGTTGGTACATATTGATAACGAATGGAATACGGCTATTGCTGAAGAAAACATTAAGCGAGTTGTTGAAAAGCTTGGGTTTGACTTTTATAGATATAAAGTGGATTGGGATGAGTTTAAAGATTTGCAGTTATCATTTTTAAAAGCTTCAGTACCTGAAGCGGAAACACCAACAGATATTGCTCTTCCAGCTGTGTGGCATCAGGTAGCAGCTGAGCATGGTGTCAAGTACATTCTCAGCGGAGGAAATTTTATTACAGAAGGTATAAAACCTAAATGGTGGCATTACGATCCAAAAGATTACAAATATATTCGAGCCATACAGAAGCAGTTTGGAACCAAAGAACTCAAATCTTTTCCTGTTTTTAACTACAAAGCCGAAGCTTACTACAAGTTTATTAAAGGCATTCGGATTATTTATTTTTTGAACTATGCCGATTATAAGCCCGATGAAGCTCTTCAAACTTTAGTGAGTGAAGTTGGGTTTCAGTATTATGAACACAAACACTATGAGTCCATCTATACCAAATTTATCCAGGCTTATTACTTACCCGTAAAATTTAATATTGATTATCGCAAGGCAACGTATTCTTCAAAGATTTGTTCGGGCATTATGACAAGAGACGAGGCCCTTGCTATGCTTCAACAAAAAACTTATACCGAACAAGAACTCGAAGAATGGAAATCGTTGCTATGCCAGAAATTTGAAATAAGCAGAAGTGAATTAGAAGAAATTTTAGTTCGGCCACCTAAATTTTATTACGATTATCCCAACAACAAAGCTTTTCTTGAATTTATATACTCAACATATCGTTTGCTCAAGAAGCTGCGGCTTTTAAAATAGTTTGCAGTTGTTTAGTACCTTTGATTTTGTAATTTTGTAGTAAAATTACCATGCTCAAGTTTTTGGGGTGGGTATTATTGATCTTTTTGCTTGTGGGATGTGATCCTCCATCTGCACATTTTTCTATTGTGCCAAGAATTGAATATCGAGGGTTTACTTTGGCTAAAGCAAAAAATAACAAGGATTCGTTAGGTTATTTAAAAGTTTATGTAGAAGATGGAGACGGGGATTTGGGTTTAAGCGAGCAAGATACTTTTCCACCCTTTAATGTAGGCAGCTCTTTTTATTACAATTTCGTGGTTAAGATTTATCAAAAAATAGGAGATTCTTGGGAACTTTTGCCGGAAGGCTACAATGGGCGTTTTCCCGATTTAAATATCACACACGAAAAACAACCAATTCAAGCAGTGATTACCATGGAGATGGATCTCTCTTTTTGGAAACTTTTCCTAACGAGTAGTGAAATAAAAATGGATGTCTATATTTACGATCGAGCTTTACATCAGAGTAATACGGTTTCCACGCCTGCCTTTACATTGAATTTATGACGAAAGAAATTCTTGTTTTTCCTCATTGGGATTTTAAAACGCATTGTGAGGTACTTAAAAACTCGTCTTTTGCAGAGCTTCGGTTGGATATACATCGATATACCCATAAAGAATATGAAGAACTGTTGGCCTTACCCATTCAGTGGATCGTTTCATTTCGTGGAGAAGAGCATGTAGAACATCTTGACTTTTTTTTATCACAACGACCGTCGTATATTGACCTTGATTTTTCTCTTATATCGCCTTTTTTTGTAGAAAAAATAAACAATGCGGGCTCCACATGTATTGTTTCCTATCATGGTTTTTACCAGACTCCTTCAGAAGGAAGATTATATGAATTGTGGAAACAATGTAAGAGAACGGGGGCACAGATTATTAAACTAGTTTTCGAAGCCAAAGCGTTAGAGGACAATAAAAAATTGTTGTTTTTGTATGGTTTTGATTCTCATCTCATAGCTTTTAATATGGGAGAGCTAGGCAAGGAAAGTCGTGTATATGCAGCACTCCAAGGTGAACAAATGATTTATCTTGCACCTGATGGTTTTATGCCTTTAGCAACTGGACAGTTGACCATGAGCGAATGGAAACAAATCAAAGAAAAACTATGTTTAAAGTAACTCCTTTTACTCTAGATGGAAAACTTGAAGTACCAGCTTCTAAAAGTTTTTTGCAGCGGGCGGCCGTGTGTGCATCTTTGGCTCGAGGTAAAACTACCTTGTTTCGTCCCATCTATTCACAGGATGTATTATCATTGCTTGAGTCGCTGAAAAATCTGGGCACTCATGTGGTTATGTTAGAAGATCGTGTGGATATAGATGGAACTTCGACCTTTTCGAAGAAATCGGGTGTGTTGGTGGCCGGAGAGTCGGGTTTTAACGCTAGGGTACTAAGCGTGTTGGCTAGCGTGGCTTTGGAAACCACGAGAACGAGTTGGTGCATAACGGGCTATGGCACTTTGCTGCAACGATCGATGCATTCATTATTTGAAACCTTTCGAGCTGCGAGGATAGAATTTGAATCTTTCTCAGATGCTTTACCTTTTTGGATATTTAGTCCACCAAAGAAAACGGCATTTGCTGTAGATGTGTCGCAAACTTCTCAGGTTTTAAGCGGGATGTTACTTTCTTTTCCTGCTCTAACTTCTTATGAAAAATTTGTCATTTATGCCCAAAACGAAGTTAGTCAACCGTACATTGAGCTAACCTTGGATGTATTAGAAAATTTTAATGTGAAAATTACACGCGAGGATGGAGGTGTTTATCATATATCCTGCAATCAGCGTTATGCTCCTGTTCATTTAACAGTTGAAGGTGATTGGTCTCATGCATCGCTTTGGATGGCGGCTGCGGCTTTGGGAGGAAAGCTTTACTTATCGGGCTTATCTTTAACATCACATCAAGGAGATAAGATTTTTCTACAATGGCTCCAAGAGCTTGGGATCCATGTAAATCATGAAAATAACATTGTGAGTGTGGAGATGTCTGATTATCCAGCTTTTCATGTGAATATAACGCATCATCCAGATCTTGCTCCAGCTTTGACGTTGCTTGCTTTACGAGCTCGTGGAACCTCTTGTATAGAGGGTGTTCAGCGTTTACGAAATAAAGAATCCGACCGTTTTAAAGCTTTACTTTCTTTTTTGAAACAATTGGAAGTTCCTTTTGATACTGAAAGAAATAAAGTTTGTATTCGTGGTGGAAAATTTTCTTTTCCTGACCAAGTCGAAGTCCCTCCCGATCATCGCATGGTAATGATGGCTATTTTGGCTGGTGTTTTAGCAAATAAATCTTATGTGGTTCCAAATTTGACTTCCATTACCAAATCTTATCCATTATTTATTCACGATTTAATGAAGGTTGCTCGATAACTTGTTTTGTTGAAAGTAAGTCTTCAAGGGCTGCTGAAAGTTCTGGGAATTTAAACTTAAATCCTGAAACAAGTAGTCGTTTTGGATAAACGGGAGCTCCTTCAAGCACGAGTTGAGCTCGATCGCCCATCATCAGTTTGACAATCCATGCAGGAATAGGAGGAACAAGGGTGAAATGTTTGGTTAACACTCTGAGTGTTTTTAAAAAGTCCTTTTGCTGGATGGGCTGTGGACTTACTGCATTAAATGATCCTTCCAATGTTTCATTTTCTAAAATAAAGCGATATATTTGAACAACATCATAGATGTGAATCCAAGAAAACCAGGCATTGGGATTTCCTATGGAATTTGCAAGGTAAAAGGAATTCATTAAAAGAAAAGGTTTTAAAAATCCTCCCGAGGAATGGAGTACAAGACCCATTCTTACGGCTGCTGTTCGGATGTTTTTGTCCTTAAATTGGAAAGCAGCATTTTCCCAGTCACGGCAAACCTGTGAGAAAAAACTTTTTCCCATGGGAGATTCTTCGGTAAGAGGTTGTGTCGCCGAAGCGTGGTCATAGTAGCCAATACCGGAGGCTGTGATGACAGTTTTTAGTTCAGTTTTTTTATGCACCATGCGATAAAGTTGCTGAAGCGGAGTTATTCTACTATTCCTGATTTCGAGTTTTCGCTTCATGCTCCAACGCTTGCTTGCAATATTTACTCCAGCCAGGTGAATAATTGCGTGGCAGCTATTTAGTTCTGTTTCAGAAAGTAAATTTTCTCGATGCAAAAGGCTACGAACAGGGAAACCTTGCCATTCAAGCTGAGGTGTAGAGCTTAAAATGAGAATATCGTAATCTTTTTTCAGCTCTGAGACTAAAAAAGACCCAATAAATCCTTTTCCGCCTGTGATAAGAATTTTCTTTTTATTCATGGCAAAGAGTTTTATAAATATTATCCAGTAAACGTTCCATTTTTTTGGTCACATAAAAAACATTTCCGCTGTATCCTTGAACAAAAAAGACAAACGCGTACATCTCATCTCGACAGGTAAAATATCCACTTAGTGTTCGTACACCTTTAAGAGTTCCCGTTTTAGCTCTTAGACTTGTTTTGAGTGGGGAAGTTAAGAAATAATTTTTCAGGGTACCCTTTTCGCCAGGGATAGGGAGTGTTGTATAAAATTGCTTGAACCAATGCATTTTTTTGATAGCAAGTAAAAATTTCATTTGATCGATGGGTTTCATGAGGTTTTGTCGAGATAGGCCGCTTCCATCGACTATTTTACCGCTCCACGGTATATGCAATGAATCTTTTAAAAATGATTGAACAATCTGTATTCCAGCTGCGTAAGTTCCTTGCTTTTTTTTGATTTTGCCAAGTGTTTTTAGAAGGGTTTCTGCCATAACATTGTGACTGCTGGTATTTGTGAAAGTGATGAGTTTAAGCAAAGGTGGGCTTTGATGAAGATACAAAAAAAGAGTATCTTTCAAAGCAGGCATGTTATAATAAGCTGTAGGCGTTTGCTTAAATTTTATGCCCTTTTCGGAAAGTTTTTGTTGGATGGCTAGAGCTGCGTATAAAGCTGGATCTGGACTTGCAGCCCGAACTATAAACGTATCTTTGTGCGGGGGGAGCGTTCCTTCGATTATTCTTTTTTTCTCGAACGGACTTCCATAAACTAAAGTATAATCCCCCGAACCCAAACGTCCAGCTTTAACGCGGTTTATCCAAGTGGTACCAGGATGATCTGGTTCCACTTTGAAAAGTGTGGCTGGTTCACCTGTTTTCCCTGTGCGAAAGTAGAGCAAAACTTGATTTCCATTCCACATGAGACCTGCTGTTCCTGCCCCAAAATAATTGCCCATGTCTTCTCGCGAATATGAAGGAGGGACGATCATCGAGTCTACAAAAGCTGCAATGCCAATGATTTTTCCCGTAAATGAATCAACGTGCATTTTTTTAAGTGCCTGTGCAAGCGAATCAAGCCATCGAAGAGAATCTATTTCCTCGATCCCTAAGCTTGGATCTGCGCCTCCAAGAATAATTAAGTTTCCATTCCAAACCGATGAATCTTTTTTAAACCCTTGAAGTAAAAAGCGAGTTTTGTAAGTAAAATTTTCTCCCAGCATGTGCAAGGTTGCTGCTGTAGTTAGCAGTTTTTGCACCGAAGCAGGGATAAAAGTAGAATTTTGATTGTATGAAAAAAGTATGCTGTCGTTGCTTGTTTTGGCCACGATAAAACTCCATTGGGCAGGTTGAATTTCTTTGTTAAACTCATTGATCCAATAGGTTAAGCTATCTACTGTTTGACCAAAAAGTAATTGCGAAGTTATAAAAACAATTATATATAAAATTTTTTTCATATACAACAAATTATTTGAAAAGGTCTTTTTCTTGTAAAAATTGAAAAAGTTGGTGGATTTTCTTGTCGGGAATTTCGGAATCTTCAACATATATGTGTGGTGGAATGTTGATGGGAGAAAGGGTATTTCCAAGAGCATGATTTTGTCGTATGAATATGGCACTTACGGTTCCTTCAATGTGGCTGTGGGGAAGAGAAAATTGAGTGGGATTCCCAAAAGATCCTGAAATCGTGCAAACCGCTGGTGTTCCAACGAGAATGGTGTTAGGTCGCTTCCGTAAAACATTCAGTACAAGCCCTGTCGCCGATACGCAGTAAGAATTCATCAGGACATATAATTTCCCTGTAAACACATAACGAGAGGGTTTGACCATTTTTTCAACAAAAATTTTATATTCTTGATCTTTTTTCTTCCAGAGCTGTGCTTGAACTTTACCTCCAAGCTTGGAGAAAATTTTCGTAATTTCAGGTTGAAAAATTGATTTTTTTATAATTTCTTGTTGAAGAATCTGGCTACTTTTCGTCCGTACATAATCTACCATGATGGTTTCTTCTGGAATTAAATATTCAATGAGTTTTTTGGCAAGCTCAAGGATACCTCCACCGTTATCGCGCAGATCGAGAATTAAATAGCTAACTTTGTTCTTTTTTATAAAAACAAAAGCATCTCGTAAAAAGTTTTGAAAAGTCCAAAAGTTCATAAATGTTGAGATTTTTAGGTAAGCTGCTGACTTCGTAGGTAGAAAAATAAAAGACAAATTGGTTTCAACGTCCTTTTTCTCTTTAACATAAGAATTTTTATAGTCTACAGCTGGCAAAACCACAGTGTCTTTTTGCTGGGAATCTACTTGCAGGACAACGAAATTGCTATCCTTACAGGTAAATAAAAGAGGGTAATAACTGAAAAAATAAAGTGAAGCTATTTTTTTAGCCACGAGAGTATCTGTTCCATCTATATTTGAATGAAGAATAAGCGTTTTAAGGATGCTATCTGCTGAAATGCCATTGATATTCAGTATAATTTTCCCCTTATATTTTTTTATGGAATCATGTAGCATGTTTTTTACATGAAGATGTCCTTTTTCATAATAAACGTGAAGAGGTAAAATTTTTCCATGCTGGAGGTAGTAATCATTATATTTTTCATTGAGCTGAATGGATGAGTGCACATCATTAACATAGTGCATAACCTGCACTAGCTCAGTAAAAAGTTGATAGCGATAAGCTCCACTATCTTGGTATTTTTTGATGATAGCATCTAAAAGGCTATCTATCTTTGAAGTGGGAGCTATGCTAAAGATGTCTACATGACCTTTGAACAAAATGGATTTAAAATGGCTCACATCCTCTTTTATTTCTTGCGGTGTGAGTTTTTGAATTTTTTGTCCCGTGCTGCAAGTGAGTACGAAAAACAAGCAAAATAAAAAACAATGTTTTTTCATAAAAACAAAATTATGCTTTTTTGTCAAGCAGTTTTTTTTGTGTTATTAATTTTGAAAAAAATTATGCATACTTTCTTCCATTTAATGCTGAATAGTTTAACGATTACGCTTATTGTGTTGTTATTGATGCTTTTGGTGGAGTATCTAAATGTTTTAAGTAGTGGTAAATGGTTACAAAAATTTTCGACTAACAAAGGTTTACAAGTCCTTTTGGGAGCTTTGTTTGGTTTGCTGCCAGGTTGTGCGGGAAGTTATTTTTGGGTAACACTTTATACGCATGGAACCGTAACATTCGGGTCACTTTTGGCTAATTTTATAGCCACTACGGGCGATGAATCTTATTTTATGATGGGGCTTTTTCCAGAAAAAACATTGATTTTATTTGGGGTTTTGTTTCTTTTAGCCTTGTTGTTTGGATTTTTGATAGATCGTTTTTTCCCAACTTTAGTCAATATACCCTCGAAGCATATGGAAATTCACGAAGTGGATGCTTTTCATGCACAAGGTTATGTAAAATGTTGCAAAGTGAATTTAAGAAGTATGAACTTTGAGCGTCTTTTCATCCTTTTTATGTTGATTTTGCTTGGTCTTTGGTTAATTTTTGGTCCCGACCATGAACATGCAGAACATAATTCTTTTGAAGGGTTGCAGCTTGAAGGATACATTAAACTGCTTTTGGGAATTCTATCTTTTGTGGCAGTTTTTATTACGCTAGCTGTGAATGAACATTTCTTGAAAGAACATGTGTGGAATCACATATTTAAAAAGCATTTTTTCCGTATGTTTTTCTGGATCTTTGGTACTTTGCTGGTTTTACATTTTTTGTTTAATTATTTAGATGTAAAAGAATGGATAACGAACAATGTTGAATGGATGATGTTAATTGCTGCTCTCATTGGACTTGCTCCTCAATCAGGGCCTCACATGATTTTTGTTACCATGTTTGCTGCTGGCATAGTTTCTTTTCCTGTGTTGTTGGTTAGTTCAGTTGTTCAGGATGGTCATGCTGGACTGCCCTTACTAGCTGAATCTCCTCGAGCTTTCATTATCGTCAAAGCAATAAAAGTCCTCATCGGCTTAGCCGCAGGTTTCTTGAGTTTATGGCTAATGTGATGGATGTAAACAAGTCCACCAATTAACATGTACTGTTAAGGTAAGTATTTTTTATTTTTTATATTTTTATGAATAAGTTTATTTTGTTGACATCATGGTTAATGAGTATGATTGTTGCCTATGGGCAGCAAGTAATGGGGTCACAAGATGCCCAATCTGCTTTGAGCAAAGTAGATCGGCATTTTTTTATTGAAAACAAAGGGCAATGGCCTTCGGATGTGCTTTATTTAGCAAGGCTAGGAGGATTGGATGTGTGGATTACGAAGTATGGGGTGAATTACAACTTTTTTAAACTGGAAGAAATTCCCTCGGAAACGAAAAGCGAGCACTCATTTTCTGACAAATTTAGGCATAAGGACTACATGGTGTTAGGACATCGAGTGCTCGTGAAGTTGCAGGGTTATCATGAAAACCCCGTTCGAGAAGGCAAGGAAAAGCAAGAAGGCCATTATAATTACTTTATTGGGAATGATCGCAGCAAGTATGCTACGTTTGTAGGATTGTATAAGGAAGCTGTAATTAAGAATGTCTACGACGGGATAGACGTGCGGTATTATTTTGATGGAGGCAGGTTGCGATATGATTATATCGTTCATCCTGGAGCTGATCCGAAGCAGATAGTATTTACAATTGAAGGGAGCGATGCGACGTATGTAAATG
>Ga0308395_1000017_pt1 | contig 211076 bp, 189 predicted proteins | sample Hotspr20SampleP4_FD_202097 | JGI IMG/M metagenome (GOLD analysis project Ga0308395, IMG submission 202097) | Hot spring phototrophic mat microbial communities from Mushroom Spring, Yellowstone National Park, Wyoming, United States - 20050930_P4 ... | reverse complement strand
TTACGTCATTCTTTTGCTACCCACCTGCTCCAGGCTGGTTATGACATCCGCACGGTTGTAAGGGCGCACGGCTGTGCGCCTCTACCGGACACAAAGACGTGCGGACGACCATGATTTACACCCATGTTCTCCAGCGCAGTGGTCTGGCTGTGCGCAGTCCGCTGGATGGCTGATGTCTTTCGCTGCCCGTCTCAAGATCTCAAAATCCTGTCTATTGATTTGCCCCCAAAAGGTTTGAAATCGCATCAGGATTGTGGTAAAATGTCCCCGTCATTTTGACCAAAAAAGGTGGAGGAACATTCATGCTAAATGATTGGTTATTTATTGGGCTGATGCTTCTCATCGCTCCGATCTTCCCAATTGGTGCGATTGTCATTCCCAGTATCTTAGCTCCCAAGAAACCGAATCCTCTCAAATCTCAAACCTATGAATGTGGAATTGAAACTGTCGGGGATACGTGGGTACAATTTAAGGCTCAATACTATAACTTCGCTTTGGTTTTTCTGGTGTTTGATGTTGAAATTGTATTTTTATTCCCCTGGGCAGTGGCTTTCAATCAACTTCCCTTGTATGGCGTCATCGTCGGAATACTCTTTATTGAGGTTCTCGTGATTGGCTTAATTTATGCCTGGCGCAAGGGGATTTTAGAATGGTTCTAAAAATTCAACGAAAAGGCTGATGGAAAACTCATCAGCCTTTTCGCGCGCCTGATTTTCGCAAGGTAGTAAGAAGTTTGGAGGAAGTATTCAATGGCTGATCCTGTAACTTTCATCGGGCAATGGTTAGAAAGCATACTTGTGGGATGGGGTTTATCCAGCGCCTGGATTTCCGTGATCATGGGGGCTTTGGGGGTTCTTGTGCTCGGCGGAGGTGTCCTTTTGGTTGATATCTTTCTCGTGTGGGTTGAGAGAAAGGTTGTGGCGCGATTCCAGGACCGATTGGGTCCAAATCGGCTGGGTCCCTTTGGGTTGTTTCAGCCAATTGCAGATGTCATCAAACTATTGCTTAAAGAGAATATTACCCCGCAAGGCGCAGATAAATTTGTTTATAACCTTGCGCCTATTCTGGCTTTAGCCACGGTGATCATCCTATGGGCAGTTATCCCGCTTTCGGTAACCGTAGTTGGCAGCACAATTAACGTTGGCGCGTTGTATATCGTGGCGGTCGGCGCAATTGGAACGCTGGCGATCATTATGGCTGGTTGGGCATCGAATAACAAGTATGCTTTGTTAGGTGCCTTTCGGATGGTAGCCCAGATGATTTCTTATGAAGTGCCGATGGTGATTGCCATCTTAATTCCGGTTATCCTGGCGAAAAGCATGTCTCTGGCGGATATTGTGGCAAGCCAGAGCGTGTGGTATATCGTCTTAGCTCCGATTGCGGCGGTCGTATTCCTGATTGGCGCTCAAGCTGAACTGGGAAGAGCGCCGTTTGACCTTTCCGAAGCCGAATCGGAGATTGTAGCCGGTTTTCACATTGAATATACCGGGATGAAATTCGGGTTGTTTTACGCCGGTGAATTGCTCCATGCGCTGACATTTGGAGGACTGTTTGCTACCTTCTTCCTGGGCGGCTGGAGAGGCTGGGGAGCGGAGACCTATCCGATTTTAGGGATCGGTTATTTCTTCGTCAAGGCGATGTTTATGTATTGGGTCATCATGTGGATCAAATATTCTTTCCCGCGGGTGCGCATTGACCAGATGCTCAATTTTTGCTGGAAGTTCCTGACCCCTTTGATCCTGACCGTGCTCTCTATTACAGCCATTTTAGACAAGCTGATGAGCGGCGTCCCCTACTGGATTTATGTGCTGGTCATGTTGTTTAGCAATCTGGTGATCCTGTATTTTGTTTATCAAGCCGTGGGGCGATATGCTCGCAAGGAGCGGCAGAAGGTGGCAGACCCCGAAAAGGTGCAGGTTAATTTTCGGGTGCGATCCTCAACCCCATCTCAAGCATCTTAAATTTGGAGAAAGTGCTGATGTCTCCCCTACAGGTGATCTTTATTCTCGTGAGTGCAATAACTCTCGGCGCAGCCTTGATGGTTGTGACCACCCGCAATATGGTGCGGGCAGCGCTCTGGCTGGTCTTAACCCTGTTTGGCGTCGCTATCCTCTTTGTCTTGTTGGAGGCCGGCTTTTTCGCAGTGGCTCAGGTCATCATCTATATCGGCGCAATCGCCATCTTAATGATCTTTGCCATTATGCTGACGCGACGCATTGCTCATGACCCTGGTCCGCAGATCAATGCCACCTGGCCAATTGCGGCTGTGATTGCTCTGGTCGTTTTTGGTTTGATTGTTTTCTTTGTGCAAGGATGGGGAAAAGCGGCCAGCCAACCTGCGCCTTTCCCCGCCGGATTTGATCCCTTGCGAGAACTCGGTGTGGCTTTGGTTTCAGCCAATCAATACTTGATCCCATTTGAAATTGCCTCCATCTTGCTTTTAGCGGCGTTGATTGGGGCGATTGTGATTGCCTGGGATAAAAAATGAGGAGCAGGATATGATTCCACTATCATGGTATTTGATTTTTGCTGCTGCCCTGTTCTGCATTGGACTTTTTGGCGTTCTCAGTCGCAGGAATGCAGTTGCAATCTTGATGGGGGTGGAATTGATGCTCAATGCCGTAAACGTTAATTTGCTGGCATTTTGGCGATATTTGACTTTTGAAAAGATGGCTGGACAGGTATTTGCGGTAATCGTCTTTGCTGTCGCAGCTTCAGAGGTTGCCGTTGGATTAGCCCTAGTTATCTCTGTTTATCGGCGACGCCAATCCATTGTTGCCGATGACATCAACTTGCTTAAGTATTAATTCTTTACGCGGCAAACTGCGTGGATGGAGGATGAATGACAACAGAAACAATTATCTGGTTAATTCCCTTGCCTCCCCTTTTGGCATTTTTCTTGATTGTTTTGTTTACCAATCGCTACCGAGGGGTCAGTCATACGATTGCAATTGGGGCTGCATTTCTTTCCTGGCTTGGCAGTATGGTGGTCTTTCTGCGGGCCATCCAAATTCATGAATTCGGCAAGCATCCTTTTCAATCGAGTATACCCTGGTTGCCATTGGGTGAAAGTTGGTTTTCGATTGGGGTATTAATTGATCCATTGGGGGCAGCGACCCTGTTCTTTGTTGCCTGGACCATCTTGATGATTTTCATCTATAGTGTTGGTTACCACAATTACGGTCAACCTGAAGGTGATCATGATCGAAAAGGTTTACCTCCTCACGGCGCTACGGTGATTGATCAACATGGGCATAAACACAAGGTGCCTTCGATAGAACCAATGTACTCGCGGTTCTTCGCCTTTATTGGCCTCTTTGCTTTTGGAATGTATCTTCTGGTAGTCTCTGATAATCTCCTGACCCTCTTTGTGGGGTGGGAGATTATGGGGTTGTGTTCCTATCTTTTAATTGGCTTCTGGTATGGTAAGCCTTCTGCCAGAGCGGCGATGATCAAGGCATTTATCACCACCCGGGTGGGTGATGTCTTTATGCTGCTGGGGATCGCTTATCTCTACTCGCAGACGGGAACCCTAAATTATCGAGCCATTCTTTACAACCAGGAAGTTCTGGATACCCTCGCCTCCACGCCATCTTATGTTGCAGGGCTATCAGCAGCAGCGTTGATTGGAATATTGCTGTTTATCGGGACCGTAGGAAAGTCTGCCCAGTTTCCCCTACATGTTTGGTTACCGGATGCCATGGAAGGCCCGACGCCTGTCTCGGCAATGATCCATGCGGCGACCATGGTTTCGGCGGGTGTTTACATGGTGATTCGCATCTTTCCGCTGTTATCCGCCGGTAGTCATCATGGGGCACTAACGGCGCCAATGATTATCCTTTCGATCATCGGTGCGGGGACGGCCTTGTTCGCCGCCACGATAGCCGTTGCTCAGAATGACATCAAGCGAGTGCTGGCTTATTCGACCATATCTCAGTTAGGGTACATGGTGGCTGCATTGGGAATCGGCGCTTATATTGCAGCAGCTTTTCATCTGATTACTCATGCGTTCTTCAAAGCGCTGTTGTTCCTGGGCTCGGGGTCTGTTATTCATGGAATGGAACACGGCGTTTTGCATACTGATGACCACGTTGATCCGCAAAACATGCTGAATATGGGCGGTTTACGGAAAAAGATGCCAATCACTTTCTGGACATTTCTGATTGGTGGTTTTGCCTTGTCCGGATTTCCGCTGGTAACGGCGGGCTTCTGGTCAAAGGATGAGATCCTGGCCGATGCTTTTGGGCACGCCCATTATGGGGTGTTTATCACCTTAGCCCTCGCTGCGTTGCTTACTGCCTTTTACACTATGCGTCAAATTACCCTGACGTTTTTGGGTGAGCCTCGTTCGAAGGCGGCGGAGCATGCCCAAGAGACCCCCTGGACGATGACCATTCCCTTGATCATTCTGGCGGTCTTTGCTGTCTCAGCCGGCTGGGTAGGAATTCCGGAACATTTCCCCGTGATTGGTGGTCTGATTCCCAATTGGTTCCATGAATTTGTGGGTGAGACGTTGCTGGAGAAGCCGAAAGGGGTTGAATTTAATCCCATCCCATTACTCACTTCAATTCTTGTGGCGCTTGGTGGTCTCTATGGGGGATGGATGGTTTATCGCAACCTCAAAGCAGGTGAAATAGATCCTTTGGAGAAGACGCTTGGCCCAATTTATCTGGTTTTGAAGAATAAATACTACTTCGATGAGTTGTATCATTTGATTTTTATCCGCCCCTCAATATGGATATCAGAAGTCTTTACCTACTTATGGATTGATCGCAAGATCATTGATGGTGTTCTCCACCTCGTCGCGGATGTGTCGATTAAGGTTGGGGCTTTCCTGCGCAACTATATTGACAAACCGGTGGTCAATGGCTCTGGAGATCTGGTAGCCAACGTGACAAAAGAAGGCGGGCGCTCGTTGCGGGTCATTCAAACCGGGCGCATTCAGCAATATCTGATCATGGCGTTATTTGGTTTCATCGCCTTGAGCGGGCTGTTCTATTTCATTATCCAACGCATGGGCATGCAATAGCATGATCAAGTAGGAGAGCAGTATGAACTTTTTTACTGACCACATCCTGTCCATTATTCTCTTTTCTCCGGTGTTTGCGGCTGCAATCCTGTTTTTTCTCCCCGAAAACCAGGAAAAATTGCTGAAATGGGTCTCTTTTGTGTTGAGCTTAATCCCCTTTGGGTTCTCGTTGGCTTTGTGGTTTCTGTTCGATAAAAATGCAGCCGGTTTTCAATTTGTGGAGCAATTTATCTGGTATGCGGCGATCAATTCTTCCTATCATGTAGGCGTGGATGGGATTGCCCTGAGCATGGTATTGCTGACTACCTTGCTTACGCCGTTGGCAATTCTGGCTTCGTTTTCCATCAAAGAGAACATCAAGTCTTATATGATCCTTTTCTTCTTGCTCGAGTTAGGGATGTTGGGGGTATTTCTTGCCCTTGATCTGCTGATTTTCTTTGTCTTCTGGGAGTTTGGTCTGGTTCCAATGTATTTCTTGATCAACCAGTGGGGCAGCGAAAAGGGCGAACGGGAGATATGGGGGGGCCTCAAGGTACCGGCGCGCACTTATGCCTCCTTCAAGTTCATGATTTATACCATGGCAGGGTCATTGGGCTTGTTGTTAGCCATTCAGATGATTGGGGTTGTGGCGGGCACGTTTGATATTCCGACCTTATTTGAGCGGTGGACAAGCCTAGATAAGAGTTTATTTGGTTTGGATATTTCTGTGGTAAAAGCAATTGCCTTTTGGGCGTTTACGATTGCCTTTGCGATTAAAGTGCCGGTGTGGCCGTTCCATACCTGGCTGCCGGATGCGCACACTGAAGCTCCAACAGCCGGCTCCATGATTCTGGCGGGGGTGTTGTTAAAGCTAGGCGCGTTTGGTTTCTTACGCCTTGTGTTGCCGCTTTATCCTACAGAAGCTCAACGCTATGCGCCGGCTTTGGCTTTTCTGGCCGTGATGGCGATTATTTTTGGAGCTTTCGCATCCTTTGGTCAAACGGATTTCAAACGGCTGGTCGCCTATTCCTCGGTCAATCACATGGGGTTTGTAGTGTTGGGAATTGCTGCGGCAGCCTACGCAATGGGTGGCGAAAATGCAACCATTGCTTTGAATGGCGCCGTCTTGCAAATGTTCAACCATGGTTTGTCAGCAGCAGGGATGTTCTTTTTGGTTGGCGTTATCTATGAACGCACGCATACCCGCGATCTTAATGAGTATGGTGGTCTCTTCCCCTTGGTGCCGGTTTACGGTGGAATTTTGATCTTTACCTCGATGGCATCGCTTGGGTTGCCAGGACTTAATGGTTTTATTTCTGAGTTTTTGGTTGTGCGAGGGAGCTGGCCAATCTTTACGCTCTATACTGCCCTGGCGATGATTGGCCTGTTGTTTACCGGCGCATATATTCTCAAAGGGATTAAGCAAGTCCTGCACGGACCGCTAAATGAAAAGTGGATTGGTCATCTCACGGAAATAAATTCGAGAGAGATTTTTGTCATTGCTCCGTTGATGGTGTTGATGCTTTGGATTGGAGTTTGGCCAGCCTGGATTCTGGATGTCATCAATCGAGCAGTGCTCGCTCTCTTGTCATAAAGGGATAAACCTACTGCAACAGAGCTAGAGGTGAAGAATGCAATTTCCGATTTTATCCTTTATCGTATTTACACCCATTGTAGCAGCCTTAATCATTTTCCTAATCCCCGAAGAGCGAAAAAGCGAAGTTAGAGTAGCTGCTTTAGCCGCCGCGGCTTTCGCCCTGGTTCTATCAATTTGGGCTTATTTTGCATACGATGTTAGGGCAGGGGGATATCAATTTGTCGAACAAGTCAGTTGGATTCCGGCTTTGGGAATCTCTTATAAAGTCGGTTTAGATGGCATGAACGCCCCGCTGGTCTTATTAACCGGTGTGGTGATGTTCACCGGGGTTTTGATTTCGTGGGGAATTGATGATCGACCGCGGGAATTTTTTACATTCCTGTTTATCTTGGCTACCGGGGTTTTTGGCGTTTTTGTTTCTCTTGATTTGTTCATGTTGTTCTTCTTTTATGAAATTGCCGTCTTTCCGATGTATTTACTGATTGCCATCTGGGGATGGAAGGAAACTCGCGAATATGCGGCGATGAAGCTGACTTTATATTTGTTTGTTGGTTCGGTAATTGCCCTGGTCGGGGCACTGGCGATGTATTTCACTGCCGGCCTGGGCACCTTTGATATCCTGGAACTGGAGAAAGCCGGTTTTTCGCGAGAATTTCAGATTTTATGGTTCCCCTTTGTTTTTATCGGCTTTGGAGTACTCGGTGGTATCTTCCCATTTCACAACTGGAGTCCAGATGGTCACGTGGCTGCGCCAACGGCCGTGTCAATGTTCCATGCGGGTGTGTTGATGAAGCTTGGCGCCTTTGCCGCCTTACGGGTTGGTTTAATGCTATTGCCGGAGGGAGCCAAGTTTCACATGGGGTGGATCATCCTTTTAACATTGGTCAACGTGGTTTATGGTGCATTCATCGCCAGTGTCCAAACAGATTTTAAGTATGTGATTGGTTTCTCTTCGGTCTCTCACATGGGGCTGGTCTTAATGGGTTTTGCGACCCTGACCAGAGAAGGCTTCATCGGTTCAGGCATCCAGATGTTTTCGCATGGTGTGATGACGGCTCTATTCTTTGCCGTTGTTGGAATGGTTTATGACCAGGCCCATACCCGTGAAATTCCAAAGCTGGGGGGTTTTCGCAAGGTGATGCCTGTGGTGGCAATTGCCTTTATTATTGGTGGTTTGGTCTCGATGGGAATGCCTGGTTTTTCCGGCTTTATCGCCGAATTTCCAATTTTCATGGGAGTGTGGAAAAGTTATCCGTTGATTGCGATTATTGCAGCGATTTCAATCGTGATTACTGCATCGTATATCATCCGCGTTGTCGGACGAGTGTTTTATGGAAAGATGCCGCAGGAGTTTGAAGGGCATGTGCACGACGTGACGGTTCTGGATAAAATCGCTCTGGTTTTCTTATCGTTTATCTTGATAGCCTTAGGGGTGTTTCCGGGGTGGATGGTTCCGCTCGTTGAAAGTGGGGTGGAGCAAATACTTCGCCTTTTGGGAGGTGCCTAAGTGAGTGGCTCTGTCTTCAGTACGACCATGTTCCTGGCAATCTTGCCAGAGTTGTGGATCTTTGTTTTGGCTTCTCTGGTTCTTCTCCTTGACCTAGCTTTGCCAAAAGAGCAACACCGAAGTTTAGGATGGGTTACTGCTGTTGGACTTCTCTTGGGCATTGTGGTATGCTTGCTTGTTGCCATCCCTTCTGAGCAAACGCAGTTTGTTTGGGGTGACCTGCTACGTTTCGACCATCTGGGGTTTGTCTTCAGCCTGCTCTTCATGTTTGGGGCAGCTATGACGGCTTTATTTAGCAGCAATCTAGAAAAGATTGGCCTGCGTGGAGATTTTTATGTCTTGATGTTGGTATCCACTTTGGGCATGTGTTTCATGGCTTCGGCCGCAGATGTGATCATGCTCTATCTGGCAATTGAAACGACCTCCATTCCGCTTTATGTGTTGGCTGGTTTTTACAAAGACGACGATAAGTCGACTGAGGCAGGATTTAAATATCTGCTCTTTGGAGCGATGACCTCAGCGATTATGCTTTTTGGATTCAGTTACCTTTTTGGGTTGGCGGGTACGACCAATCTGTATGAGCTGGTCAATCAGGTTGCCCAAAATCAACTTTCGCCTTTCCTTCTTTATGGAGTATTGGCATTCATTTTAGTAGGCTTCGCTTTCAAAATTTCCGCTTTCCCGTTCCATTTTTGGGCGCCAGATGTCTATAGTGGCGCGCCCACCCCAATTGCTGGTTTCCTTTCCACTGCCTCAAAGGCGGCTGGTTTTGCTGTGTTGGTACGGGTGCTTTGGGTTGGTTTTCCAGAGATTCAACCCTATTGGGTGTATATTATGACCGGCGTATCCATTGCCACCATGACGGTTGGTAATTTGCTAGCGCTTGCCCAGAAAGATATCAAACGGTTATTGGCTTACTCGTCAATTGCTCACGCTGGATATGCATTAATTGGCTTTGTGGCAGTCTCTGAATTAGGTGCAACCAGCGTGATCTTTTATCTGATTGTATATTTGCTAACCAATCTGGCCGCATTTGGCACGGTGTCAGTCTTTGAAAAGACCAGCGGCTCAAGTGAGATAGCTTCATTGGCTGGCTTAAGCCGGCGTTCCCCCTGGTTAGCAATGATGATGTTAGTGGCATTTTTATCTCTGGCCGGCATGCCACCATTTGGCGGTTTTGTGATCAAGTTTGCCGTTTTTGCGGCTGCTGTTCAACGAGGCTTGATTGGCCTGGCGGTGATCGGTGTCTTAAACTCCATTGTAGGGTTGTACTACTATTTGACCGTTTTGAAAGTAATTTACCTTTATCGATCAGAAGAGGAGCATATCGCCGTTCCCATCCCACAGGCAAGTTTGCTCGCTCTGGCCGTTCTGTCCATCGGTGTAATTGTTGTGGGTATCATTGCTGCTCCCTGGTTTGATATTGGCACGCTAGGAGCCAGAGCATTGTGGTAACTTACAAAACAGGTCAAGATTCTATTATTGACGAGTAGGGAAAGGTTGTGATAAAATCCGCAAGCCATGACCCAAAAGGAAAACTCACCGATAAAAGGCGGTTTTCAACCAGCCGATGGAGTGAAGATGATTGCAGTGGCTGGTCAAGTGGGCTGTGTCACATTGTTAAGTGTTTTGCTAGCTGTCTTTTTAGGTTTATATCTCGATCGTATCCTGGGTACACGGCCGCTCATCTTAATCCTTTTGGTACTGGGTTCGGCGCCTTTATCTTTGCTGTTGACTTACTATATTGCTATTCGGGCAACACGACAACCTGGGACATCGATAACAAAGCAGAACGACTCTGAAGATACGAGAGGAGAAAATTAACGGTGAGCGAGGAACAACCGAAAAAGCGTTTCAACCTGAGAACCTTAATTATCTATTTTTGTATTCTTGCTGGCATCTATGCAGCCTTTCTAGGACCTTCCATTTTGAAGCCAGTAAGCCCGGTCGTTGTGTTACCGGCTGAACCGACGGGGTTATCCATTGGCGGTTTTGACATCACGAATACCATGCTGGCAACCTTAATTGCCGACCTTATCTTGCTTTCTATTGCAATTTTCGTGGTCAGGAAATTTATCCGTAGTGGTAGTCTAATTCCAAGTGGCTTTTACAATGCCTTTGAGGCTTTGGTGGAGTTCCTGTGGAACACTGTCGAAGGTGCGGCCGGTAAATGGGCCTATCGAATTTTTCCGGTTCCGGCAACCATCTTTCTACTGATCTTTGTTGCCAATTTAGTCAAGCTTGTGCCTGGCTTTGAAAGTATTGGCCGAATTAAAGAAGTGCATCATGGTTATGGCTATGCTCCGGTTTTGCTTGCCAAAGTGGGGAATGTTAGCATTTATACAATTGATAAAGCACAAAAAAGAGAGCATATTGCTAAAGAAGGAGAGCATAGTGACAGCCATGGTAAAGAAGAAAAGCTTTGTGAAGCCTGTGAAATTGTTCCATTTTTACGAGGCTCTGCAACGGATTTGAATTTTCCCTTCGCTTTAGCGTTTATCGCTGTCCTGATGACCCAAGTTTATGGCGTTTGGGCATTGGGGATCGGCTATTTTGAAAAGTTTTTCCCTATTCGCCAATTGATCAAAGGGGGAGCCATGGGTGCGATTAATTTCATCGTGGGGATATTGGAACTTATCCTGGAATTTGCCAAAATTCTCTCTTTTGGCTTCCGGTTATTCGGGAATATCTTTGCAGGTACCTTATTGCTCTCTATTGTAGGTGCATTAACGGCTGTCCTCGTACCAGTTGGATTGTATTTCTTTGAGGTGTTTTTTGGTATCATTCAAGCTTACGTTTTTTACTTGTTAGCTACCATCTTTATCAGTGGTGCTACAGTTAGCCATCATGCTGAAGAGGCGCATTAAAAATCATTGAAAAAGGAGTAGAACGACGATGAATGATCCTGAGGCTTTCGTAAGCGGATTGAAATTGCTTGGCGCTGGGTTAGCGATGATCAGTGCCATTGGTGCTGGATTCGGGGTAGGGTTAGCTGCTTTTGGTGGTGTTCAGGCAATGGGAAGAAACCCTGACGCAGCACCGATCATCCAAACGAACATGATCCTGGGCATGGCATTTGCCGAAGCGATCGCCATTTACGCCCTTGCTGTGGCTCTCATCATCATCTTCGCCGCATGATTCCATTTATTGGGAGCGAAGAATGGAGAAATTAGGTATCAATTTAGGTTTCTTCCTCTTTCAGGTTTTCAACTTTACGATTTTAGCCTTGCTAATGTATGCGCTTGCCTACAAACCGATTGTACGGATGCTGGAAAACCGGAAGAATAAAATTGCTCAGGGCTTGGAAGATGCGCGGATCGCCGCTGAAGCAAGAGCAAATGCAGAAAAAGAAGCCAAAGCCATCTTAGCTGAGGCTCAGAACAATGCTGCTCAAAAGGTTCGAGAGGCAACCGAAAGGGCGGATGCGGCAGCCAGGGAGATCATTGCCCAGGCAGAAGCTCAAGCGAATAAAATCCGCGAAGAAGCCCGTTTAGAAGCTGCTCAAGAGAGAGATCGCATTCTCTTAGAGTTGCGTGGTCAAATCGCTTCGCTGGCGATTGCTGCTGCTCAAAAACTAATCGGTGAAGCGCTGGATGAAAAACGTCAACACGCCCTACTGGAAGAGTTCTTCTCGGGTGTGAAATCTGGAAAGGTTGTTGTCCTAGAAAATGTAGAGTTAAGCGGTGATTCGGCGGAGGTGATTAGCGCTTTGCCGCTGCTTCCTCATGAACAGGAAACCGTGAAAAGAGATATCTTGTCTAAAATGGGAGAGCAAGCCACAGTATCTTTTCGAGTTGATCCATCCATTATGGGAGGCTTGATCGTCAAAGTTGGTGATAAGATTTTGGATGGATCGGTTGTTGGGCAACTTGAAAATTTGAGGCAATCGCTTCAGTAATTCATGTGCAGGTTATAAAATCTGTAAGACGGGTCAGGGTCACCTTGACCCGTCTTTTTAACATCTCAGTTAATTCTTTCACCAGGTGACAGATTATAATTTTTGCATCTGCTTTACCAGGTTTTCCCGGTAGATCAGGCTTTGATGAGGAAAAACCGCATGAAATTATCCGAAATCCTTCAACCGCTTGCGGAACTCAAATTGATGGTTTATCCTCCCCGAAGGATGGTTGATCTTGAAGTTCAAGGGATCGTTTCCGATTCCAGACAAGTGCAACCCGGAAGCATCTTTGTCGCTATCGCAGGTTTGACCTTTGATGGTCATGACTATATTTTTCAAGCAGTTCAAGATGGTGCGGTTGCGGTGGTAGGTGAACGAGCAGATATAGCAATTTCAGTGCCTTATATTCAGGTGGTCAACTCGCGCAAAGCCCTGGCAACGCTTTCAGCAGCCTGGTATGGTTTTCCAGCCCGTAAAATGACGATCATTGGAGTTACTGGCACAGATGGAAAAACCACAACCTGCAATTTTATTTATCAAATTCTGAAAACAGCAGGATACTCGGTTGGGATGATTTCAACCGTGAGCGCGGTGATTGGTAATGAAACGATTGATACCGGATTTCATGTTACCACACCAGATGCCCCTCAAATCCAAGATTTGTTAGCCAGGATGGCAGCGCGAGCACCCAACCCGATTACTCATGTTGTCCTGGAAACAACCTCCCATGGCTTAGCTCAATCTCGAGTTTCAGCTTGTGAGTACGACATTGGTGTATTTACCAATATCACCCACGAACATCTGGATTTTCACGGAACTTATGAAAATTATCGGGCAGCAAAAGCGCAGTTGATAGAAGAACTGGAAAAAACAGTGCAAAAAGATCAAGGAAACATCCGTCTTGCTGTGCTGAATCGCGATGATGCATCCTATGAATATTTGCGAGAGACCGTTAAGCGCTATCCCTCTGTGAAGGTGATTGCCTACGGTAAAAGCCTTGAGGCTGAGGTGAGGGCTGAAAAAATCGAAATCATCGACCAAAAACCGCAATTCATCATAGAAAAAAATGGGCATCGAACTTTTGTGCAACTTAACCTGATTGGTGAATACAACATCTCCAATGCCCTAGCTGCCTGGTGCGCAACGGTTGAGGGGTTGGGGATTAATGCAGACGTGGCTGCAGAGGGTCTTAGGCAGGTGAGCTCCATTCCAGGCAGAATGGAAAGGGTTGAGCTGGGACAATCCTACCTGGCAATTGTGGATTTTGCACATACTCCAAATGCACTGCGGAGTGCTTTGATCAGCGCCAGAAGACTAGCCAATGGAAGGTTAATTGCGGTCTTTGGTTCAGCAGGGTTACGCGATCGTGAAAAACGATGGCAGATGGCAGAAATTGGGGTCAAACTGGCTGATATTTGTATATTCACAGCAGAAGATCCCCGAACTGAAAGTGTTGAGGCAATCTTGCTTGCAATGAAAGGTGGGGCAGATGCGGCAGGGGGAGTAGAGGGGAAGAATTATTTTCGCATAGCCGACCGCCGCGCAGCTATTCGAATGGCTGTCCACCTGGCTAGAGCTGGCGATGTGTTACTCGTACTTGGCAAGGGGCATGAGCAGTCGATGTGTTTTGGGGAGATTGAGTATGCCTGGGATGACCGCGTTGCGTTGAAAAGTGCCATTGCGGACCAACTTGGCATCCCAGGTCCATCGATGCCGTTTTTACCGAGTTAGCGGCGAGAGTGTCCGCCTGAGGAACGTTTGTCGTCTTTCCTGCCCCCAGGTTGAGGACGGAAACCGCTGCTCGGACGGGGTGCTCCACCCCGTTGATCACGCACTTGGGCTTCTTCCGCAGACCAACCTTCCAGAACGGCTGCCCGTGAAAGGCGAATTTTTCCCTGGCTGTCAATGTCGGTGACCATAACCGTGATTTCATCCCCAACGCGGACAATATCTTCGACTTTATTGACCCGCGCTGAATCGAGTTGGGAGATATGAACAAGACCATCGACATTGGGGAGGATTTCGACAAAAGCGCCAAAGTCCGCAACCCGGACAACTTTTCCGGTGTAAATCCGCCCAACTACCGGCGTTTCGGTTAGATTCTCAACCCTTTCGACAGCGATTCGGGCTGATTCTCCATCGGTAGCTGCGATGAAGACTGAACCATCCTCGCCTATATCGATCTTGGTGTTAGTTTCTTCTTGAATACTGCGGATGGTTTTACCGCCTGGACCAATGACGGCCCCGATTTTGTCAATCGGTATCTGTACAACGGTGATCCGCGGTGCATGGGGTTTTAGCTCCGGACGGGGTGCGGGAATCACCTCTAACATTTTTTCTAAAATAAATGCTCTGGCTGCTTTTGCCTTATTGAGAGCTTCAAGCATCAAGTCAGAAGATATACCTTTTATCTTGATATCCATTTGCAGAGCAGTAATCCCTTTTGGTGTTCCGGCAACTTTGAAATCCATATCTCCAAAATGGTCTTCCAAACCAAGGATATCGGTTAAGATGGCATAGCGATCACCCTCCTTAACCAATCCCATTGCGACACCGGCAACCGGCGCTGAAATGGGAACTCCGGTATCCATCAGCGCAAGCGTTGAACCACACACCGACGCCATGGAAGATGAGCCGTTGGAAGATAGCACCTCGGAAACCAATCGAAGTGTGTAAGGGAATTTGTTTTCCGGTGGAATGACCGGTACTAGCGCTCTTTCTGCTAAAGCGCCGTGACCGATCTCCCGCCTGGAAGCTCCGCGCAGTGCCTTGACCTCGCCAGTTGAGAACGGTGGGAAGTTGTAGTGATGCATATATCGTTTACTCTCGGCAGGAGACAGGCTGTCGATTTCTTGTGCTTCTCGCGGGGTTCCAAGAGTTGCCAGGGTTAGCACTTGCGTTTCACCCCGCGTAAACAACCCCGAACCATGAGCGCGCGGGCTGACGTTGACTTCGCACCAGATTGGACGGATTTCATCGAGACGGCGTCCGTCTGCTCGAAGTCCTTCTTCTAAGATGCGGCGACGGACAATTTCTTTATAACAATTCTCTAATGCGGCCCGAATCTCGAATTCTGTTGTAGAAAAAGCCTCTTGATATTTTTCAATCAATGAGGTTTCCAGTTGCTTGAAGGCTGCGTTCCGTTCACTTTTGACATAGGGCTTTTCTAAAACCTGAAGGATGACTGGACTGGCTTCCTCGCGAATGGCTGATCTTAGAGCTTCATTTTCTGTGGCAACAATGTAGGTCGCTTTGGGTTTGCCAATTTTTGCTGCCAGTTCTTCTTGTAGATCGATGATGGGTTGGAGGGCTTGATGACCAAAAGCAAGCGCTTCGATCATTTCTTCTTCGCTGACCTCGTTTGCGCCGCATTCCACCATCAGGATCGCGTCGCGGGTGCCTGCCATCCGTAGATCGAGGTCAGAATACTCGATTTCGGTAAATGTTGGGTTGACAAGGTATTGACCATCGATTCGCCCAATGCGAACTGCGCCAATTGGTCCGCCCCAAGGAATATCCGAGATGGCAAGTGCTGCAGAAGCAGCATTGACGGCGAGGATATCAATGGGGTTTTCCCCGTCTGACGAAAGAGAATACAAAATAATTTGAACTTCGTTGCGCAGATCTTTGGGGAAGAGAGGTCGTAAGGGGCGGTCGGCAAGACGGGCAGTTAAGATCGCCTCGTCTGAAGGTCGTCCTTCGCGACGGAAAAACGAGCCAGGAATTCTACCGCCGGCGTACATCCTTTCTTCGTATTCAACGGTGAGAGGGAAAAAATCAACGCTTTCCTTGGGTTCACTGCTCATCGTTGCGGCTGCAAACACAACCGTATCCCCAACCCGAATGGTTACTGCGCCCCCCGCCTGGGCAGCAATTTTGCCTGTTTCGATTTGAAAACGTTTATTTCCGACTACGGTTTCAACAATTAAACTTTCTGGTTTCATTTTCTTTCCTATTTTTTTGAAGATGATTGATTATCCCCGTACAATTTTGTTTAAGGAATGAGAGTAGATGAGAAAAAGTACCCATCTACTCCCTGTGTCCTATTTGCGGCGGATATTAAGACGATCGGTTAATGCAGTATACCGGTTATAGTCATTGCGGCGAAGGTAGGCCAGTAAGCGGCGTCGTCTGCCAACTAACTTAAGAAGGCCGCGTCTTGACGACTCATCGTGCTTATGAGCTTTAAGATGCTCGGTAAGCTGGTTGATTCGGGTAGTAAGTAAGGCAATTTGTACTTCCGGAGATCCCGTGTCGTTGCTGTGACGGGAAAACTCCTGCATTAACTTTTGTTTTGACTCCTTATCTAGTGTCATGACTTCTGCTCTCCTAAATCTAAATTCCTGTGCAGGTCTCCAATTCCAGAGCTTGTTAAGCCTTGGAATGGCCTAGTCACGATTAGGTATTATAACATAAAACTGTCCTGATTAATCCTGCTTTAAACGTATTCATATCCGATTTGAGGTCATTTTAGCGCTTGACCAGGGCACTGAGATCCTTTTGCAATTCAATGGGAAAAGCATGCAAACAGGATTTGATCAATTTTTTTACATCCGCTGAGGGATTTTCGATTAACGTGGTATGCATTAGATAAGCCATCTCTTTGGGTGATTTTGCGATCAAGTTGTTACAAATCGAGACGATATCCGCATAAATTTGAGCAGGACAACGATTGAGATAGGGAGAAATTACCTTGAATAGGAGGGGAAGGTCACTAAATGAGATTGAAAGACTGATTTGATCCAGAACGAAAAAGCCAAACCTGCGGACGTTGATACGTTCGTCAACAATCCATTTTTGAGCCTGATTAATTAGGGTTGCTGGTAGTTTTGTCCGAAATGGGTTCGTCACATGTTTTGCGATGGATTCGATAAACTCGTTGTGGACGCAGGTTGATACCCATTGTTCAGCAATTTTAAACAGTTCTTTTTCCATCTCTATAGGAAGATTTTCTAAGATAGAAATTGCCAAGTCTTTACACTCTTGAATGGGTAGTTCCCACAATTCCTTTGCAATTGCGAGGGCTTGCTCTGGCTGTGATTGGCTTATGGAAGCAAGTTCCCTTTTTAAAGCCCGGATGAGGGGTTGAGGTACATGGTAACTCCGTAACGACGAGGGTAAGGTTACCATTTCACCGGGACGATAAGTGTGGTCAGAATAACTCTCCAATAAGTTTTTGATAGCAGTAATGAAAAGTTCAACATTGGATTGTTTGGCAAAACAGAGCTGAATTTGTTGCTGGAGTCGAGAGGGGTCGATGACTGGCATGGTAGTCTATTTCCAGGTCCTCTGATAATTCTTATTCAACTTCTCTAAAGTAGCTTTCTCGAGATCGATATCGGACAGCGAGGAAATTTGCAATAAATAGAGAAGCACATCCGCAAGTTCTTCGGCGAGTTTATCCCGATTAGATGGGTTTTCTTGCCATTGAAATTGCTCAAGAACCTCACAGGCTTCTAGGACTAAAGAAATTGCAAGATTTTTGAGTGTCTGAGGGCGAGAGCTATTTTGTTCGTACCAGCCCTTGGATTCAACAAAACGGTGCATTTGTTGGGTAAGTTCTCTAATTTCCATAAGATGGATTATATGGTTGTTGGATTGAGACGTCAATTCTAACCCAGAGGTTATTTCCATTTATGGATATTCAGAAATGATGATTCCAATAGCGACCTGATAAAAGGATCAGCGCATCAATTGGGTGCGTGTTATACTCTAACATCATGCGAATAATCCTGACCCATGAAGTAGCTGATTTTGATGCTATTGCATCTTTGTTGGGAGCATATTTTCTAGATCCCAATAGCATTCCGGTATTACCTCGCAAAATCAATCGGAATGTACGTGGCTTCTTGACGTTATATGGCGCCGAGTTACCCTTTGTGGAGTTGCGAGATTTGCCTTTGGAGGCAATTGAAACCATTACCCTGGTGGACACGCAAACGATGACAACGCTAAAAGGGGTAACATCGCAAACAAAGGTGCGTGTGATCGACCATCATCCCTTAAGGGAAGATATTCCGACAGACTGGAATATTACCCTATCGGCTACAGGAGCGAATACCACTCTCTTAATTGAGTTGATTCGCGGTCAAGAAATTACTTTTACGCCAGTGCAGGCGACGCTGTTATTACTGGGCATTTATGAAGATACAGGGGCACTGACATACACTCGCACAACGCCGCGTGATTTGCAAGCTGCTGCCTTTCTACTTGAGCAAGGTGCGAGCCTGTCCGTTCTGGCAAACTTTTTATTTCATCCACTTTCGGATGACCAGATGAAGATTTTTCATCAGTTGCAGTCAAATTATCAAACTGTAAATATTCATGGACACCGGATTGTCCTTGCAAAAGCCGAAATTGGGAACCTGGAGGCAGAACTTTCTTCAATTGCGCATAAGTTACGTGATGTTCTAGAACCGGATGCCTTGTTTGTCCTTGTTCAAACGAAGAGCGGAATACAGATGATTGCCCGATCAACCAATGATGATATTGATGTTGCAAAGGTTGCTCAAAAATTTGGAGGAGGCGGCCACGAGCGCGCGGCTGCCGGTTTGGTTCGAGATCGATCGATGGCAGCTTTAGAGACCGAACTGGTTGAATACCTTAAAGAGATTGTCACTCCAGCGATTGTTGTTGCTCAAATTCTATCTCGTGACCCTCAACTTGTTCCGCCTGAAATGGGAGTACATGAAATTGCTTCTCTCATGCAGAAATATGGACACGAAGGTTATCCTGTCGTTGAAAACGGCCAAGTCATCGGTCTGGTAACTCGTCGAGCAGTTGATCGAGCCATTGCTCATAAATTGAATTTGACTGCCAGACAAATCATGGAGGCCGGGCAGGTGACGGTATCTCCACACGAATCCCTCGAAACCGTTCAGGCTTTGATGACTGTCAGTGGCTGGGGGCAAATACCGGTTGTAAGCAATGATGGCAAGATTATTGGCATTGTAACCCGGACGGATGTCATTAAAGCGCTCCCGGTGGGCGGTCGTTTACCTTCTAGAGTTAATCTTGCCAATCGTTTGGAGAAGATCTTACCGCCAGCTCAGGTGATTTTGATTAAGCTGGTATCTCAAATTGCTTTGGAAAATCGTTTAGCCCTCTATATTGTGGGTGGGTTTGTGCGAGATTTGCTTCTGGAAAAACCCAGTATGGATTTTGATCTGGTTGTCGAAGGGGATGCTATCGCGCTTGCGAAAGCTCTGCGCTCTCGATTTGGAGGTAGGGTAACGAAACATGATCGCTTTCGAACGGCAAAGTGGTTTATTGATAAAAATCACCCCAGGCTCATCAAGGAGTATCAAGAATTTTTTGAAGGTGGAGAAGCAACCTTACTCTTAGAGGAACTTCCTGCAACGCTGGATTTTGTTACTGCCAGGACGGAGTTTTATACCCATCCAACTGCGTTGCCCATGGTTGAGCCCAGTAGTATAAAATTGGATTTACACCGCAGGGATTTCACGATTAATACCCTTGCGATTCGCTTAGATGGCACACACTATGGAGAACTACATGATTATTGGGGAGGCTTGAGCGATCTGAGACGAGGTTTGATTCGGGTTTTGCATTCGCTCTCGTTTGTTGATGACCCAACGCGGATCTTGCGGGCTATTCGCTTTGAGCAAAGATTTCATTTCCGGATCGAAGAACGCACCCTTCAACTTATTATCGACGCCCGAAATCTGCTCTCAAGGGTGTCGGGTGATCGCATTCGCCATGAGCTTGACTTGATATTTGTTGAAGAGCGAGTTTTGGCTATGCTCGACCGCCTTCAGGAATTGGGTATTTTCGAATATATCCATCCTGAATTATGCTGGGATGAATGGATCAGGGAACGCAGTCGTCGTTTATGGCTCATTGACCCGCTAGAGTTTGGTATTGATCTGGAGCCTGTGGATGCTGTTGCCCGCCGAGATCTTTTTTACCTTTTCTTATTATGCCGCTTGGATGAAAATAGTCTACATACAATTCTTGAACGCCTGAAACTGCCTTCATCCTTAAGAAAAAAAGTACGAGACGCAAATCGCTTATGGGCAATCAAAGACCAGTTTTCACAGATGGATCAATTGACTGCTGTCGCTCAATTTGATGGAGTTGATCCCACTGTTGCCTATGGATTAGGGCTTATGGAGGATGAAGATAGCAAAATGGTACCTCTGATCAAGTTCTATTTTACAAAATGGATCAAAACCAAATGTTATACCGATGGTCGCTTGCTAAAACAAATGGGGATTTCTCCAGGCCCATTATACCGGCAGATATTGAATGAGCTTAAATTAGCCTGGATTGAAGGACGCATAAAGAGCGAACAGGAAGAAATGGAATTATTGAGCGAAATGATCAAATCGGTTGTTTGAAATTATGAATCAGAATGGTGTTATTCGCCTGCTTCGAATCTCCGATTTGCCTGCACTTGAATGGGGTGGAGAATATATCCATTTTCGCCGGGTTTATCGAGAAGTCTACGAGCAATATCGGATTGGTCGCACCTTACCATGGGTCATCGATACGCCAACCGATGGGATCATCGGTCAGTTATTTGTCCAGCTTGACAGCCAAAACAAGCGTTTGGCGGATGGATTTTTGAGAGCTTATCTGTTTTCCTTTCGGGTTAAGCCTGAATTCCAACGAAAAGGCTGGGGAACGAAATTATTAAGTTACGTCGAGTTGGTTTTATTAGAGCGAGGATTCCAGTGGACAACATTGAGAGTATCGAAGGATAATGACCTTGCGCGTCAATTTTATGAACATCGAGGATATTCTATTGTGGCAGAAGAGCAAGGGGAATGGAGGTATGTCGATCATCTGGGCATTGCACAGGCAGTGGTCGATCCGTCGTACCGAATGGAGAAATGCATAATGAAAGAAAAATCCCCTTGCTAAAGCTGACATATCATGGTAAAATATCGTCGCTCGTTAGCGGGTTATGAACCGTTGTTGCTGAAAAGTGGGTGCCCCCCACTTTTCTTCTTGTAATCAAGGAGACAGGTTTTTGGTTGTCATTATGGAGTACGGAAAGAAATGAAGAATGAGTTTGTTTTGGCTTTCAATGAGCTTTTGGAAGAGAAACAATTACCCAAAGATATTATTATGGGCGCATTGGAATATGCGATGGTTTCGGCATACCGCAAAGCCGAAAACGCCTCGAATGCTCAACACATTGAAGCCAAGATTGACTTACAGACGGGGCGTGTTACGATCTACGCTGAAAAGGAAATCGTAGAGACGGTGCAAGATCCCCGTACGGAGGTCTCTTTAGAGGAAGCACTGAAGATCGATCCGAATGCCAAGATTGGGGGGATGATCGTTGTTGATAGCACGCCAAAGGATTTTGGTCGGGTTGCAGCGCAAACGGCGCGTCAGGTGATTCAGCAAAGGATTAGAGAGGCTGAACGTGAAGCCCAATTACAATACTTCAAGCGTCAGGTAGGGGAGATTGTGAGCGGGATGATTCAGGCCATAACCCCGAACGGCTTGACTTTGGGTTTAGAGATGAAAGCCGAGGGAATCATGCCCCGTAAGGAAATGATCCCAGGCGAACGCCATCGTGTCCATGAGCGCATCCGCGCCTTGTTATTGGAGGTAAAGGACAGCAGCAAAGGCCCGCAAATCATTCTTTCGCGAGCTCACCGCAATTTCTTGCGAAGATTGCTGGAAAACGAAGTCCCCGAGATCTACCATGGAATGGTTGAGATTCGATCGATAGCTCGAGAGCCTGGACAAAGATCGAAGGTTGCTGTAGCAGCCTTGCAGGCAGGAGTTGATCCGGTTGGGGCATGTGTAGGAATGCGAGGTGTGCGTATTCAGGCAATTGTCCGGGAATTAAACGATGAAAAAATTGATGTGATTGAATGGAATCCGGATCCGGCGATATATATTGCCAAAGCTTTGAGCCCTGCCAGGGTTACCGGTGTGTATCTGAGCAATCGTGGAAAAGGGACGAAGACGGCAACTGTTGTGGTACCTGAAGATCAACTGAGCCTTGCGATTGGTCGCGATGGCCAAAACGCTCGGTTAGCAGCTCGATTGACTTCTTGGCGGATTGATATCAAAAGCCTGCCAGAAGCTGCTATCGATGCTTTAAACAAAATCCAAAAAGAGCCAGAATATGCCACCTTTGCAGAACTGGAGAAAGATGTCATTCCGCAAATTCAGCAAATTCTGAACAAAAAAGCAGAAGGTAGGCCGGTTACTCCAGAAGAATACCAACTGATGAGCCAGTTTGTCGATCGAGTAGAGCGAGGTATCCTGAGACAACGAGAAGGGGTTCTACGTGCAGAAGAAGAAAAACAGATTATTGCGGCAGCAAACATTCCGGATGAAGCTTTTGAGATCCCATTAGAAGATATTGGCTTACCGCTTCGTTACACAACGCTACTAAACGGCGCCGGTTTTCTCTCGGTTGGCGATTTGATGCTACAACTCAAGCTCGACCCGAACAAGATTTTAGCCTTGGAAGGAATTGGCGCCAAAGCCATGGCTGCAATTGAGCAAGCGTTGGCAAATTTCTCCTTGCCAAAGACTGAAACCACTGAACAAGAAATGGTTGAGGAAGAGCCCGCGACATTAGAAGAAAGGGTTGAGGATCAGGAACCGGCTGAGCAAATTCCAGAAGTTGTAGAGTTTGCACAAGAAGTGTCACAAGCCGAGATCGGTGAGGAGGAAGAAAGTACGCAACCTGCTTTGGTACAACCAGACGGGGAAGCAGAAACTGCTGAACCAGTGGTGACTGAAATCCCTTTGGATGAAGAAAAAGAAATCGGGCAAGAAGAAGAAACTCCACAGGAAACTGAGGAACCAACCTTAGAGGAAATATTCAAGTGGTCTCCCGATCAAATCGAAATTGACTACACCTTGGTTACCGAAGATGACGAAGAAGAGTCTGAATCTGATAAGAAAAAGAAGAAAAAGAAGAAGAAATATGTAGAATATGAATATGATCCTGACCAGGCTGCTACAGTCGCCAAGAAAAAACGAAAGCGCGGCGGCGCAGACTGGGATGATGAATGGAATCTCTGACTAAACCAGAAACCATGATGACAAAAAAACCTTCCAAACCTAAACATATCCCGTATCGAACATGTGTGGGTTGTCGGGAGGTACAACCGAAAAGAACCTTGATTCGTATTGTGAGAGGACCAGATGGCGTCGAAGTGGACTTGAGCGGAAAAAAGCCGGGACGCGGAGCGTATCTTCATGATCAGAAATCTTGTTGGGAGAACGCCCTAAAAGGTAGCCTGGTGAAAGCTTTGAAAGTCCAATTAACGGCAGAAGAGCAAGAAAAATTGCTGGCGTTTGCGAGATCTTTGCCTCAATAATAGAGAAAATGATCGAATAGATCAAGCTTATTTTCTAAAAATTTGCGCCTGCCTTCTCGCCGCGAGTCAGTGTCCTCTCAAAGGAGGTATGTTATGAGCAATAATGGGCAGAGCGTAAAGCAAATCGAATTGCCGGCCACCATTACCATACGAGACCTTGCAAAGGTTATCGATGCTAGCCCAATTGACATTATTAAGAAATTAATGGCAAATGGTGTCATGGCAAATATTAATCAGCAAATCGATTTCGATACAGCCGCAATTGTAGCGGCTGAGATGGGCTATGAAGCTACTCTGGAAGCGGATGAAAGTGAGAAAAAAGAAGACTATGGGGAGATTCCGCTCTGGAGAAGAATCATTATGGCGGAGGACCCCAGCCAGCTTGTCAGGCGTCCCCCAGTTGTAACCATTTTGGGGCATGTTGATCATGGGAAAACAACCTTATTGGATGCGATTCGGCACACCAATGTGGCGGAAGGAGAAGCAGGCGGCATAACTCAGCACATCGGCGCTTATCAGGTCGAGCATAACGGGCGGTTAATTACGTTTTTGGATACTCCAGGGCATGCGGCTTTTACAGCCATGAGGGCAAGAGGTGCGCAGGGAGCAGATCTGGTTGTGTTGGTTGTCGCTGCTGATGATGGCGTAATGCCCCAGACAAAAGAAGCAGCAGCTCACGCAAAAGCTGCTCATGTTCCGATTCTGGTGGCGATTAATAAGATTGATAAACCAAACGCTGATATAGCCCGGGTAAAGCAACAACTGGCTGAAATCGGACTAGTCCCAGATGAGTGGGATGGGGATACGATTGTGGTACCTATCTCAGCCAAACAGAAAAAGGGACTAGATGATTTGCTGGAAGCAATTTTACTGATTGCGGATAACATGGCTATCCATGCTAATCCAAAAGGCAAAGTGATTGGTACGGTTATTGAAGCGAAAGTCGATCGCGCGAAGGGAGTTTTAGCTACATTATTAGTTCAGAATGGTACTTTAGAAGTTGGTGATGTTGTCCTGGCCGGAACTGCATATGGACGGATCAAAGCAATGTTCGATTTTAACGGCAAGAAAGTTCGCAAAGCGACCCCTTCAACTCCGGTATCTGTCATGGGGTTGAATGATGTTCCTCATGCAGGAGAAATGTTTGAAGTGGTGGAATCGGAGCGCGAAGCCCGAAATATAGTCATGGAACGCTTGCAGAGTTCTAAACAATCTGAAGCAGCGGTGAAAAAAGCGGTTTCATTAGAACAACTCTTCGACCGCTATAAATCTGGAGAAGTGCATGAATTACGCTTGATCGTTAAGGCAGATGTGCAAGGTTCTTTGGAACCGATCGTAAATTCGTTAAAGGAACTCAGCAAAGGTGAAATTGCGGTCAATATCCTTCACGCCGAAACGGGAAACATCAGCGAAAACGACGTCATGTTAGCGGCAGCATCTAATGCTGTCATCATTGGCTTTAATGTTCAAGCGGATGTAGCGGCGCGAAATATGGCGGAATCGGAAGGTGTATCTATCCGACTTTATGATATTATATATCGCTTGACGGAAGACGTCGAAAAAGCCCTGAAGGGCATGTTAGAACCGGAGGAGAAGGAAAAAATCCTTGGCCATGCAGAAGTGCGAGCGATATTCCGCATCTCTAAAGTCGGTAATGTTGCAGGATGTTTTGTCCGGGACGGCGAAATTCGCCGCAATGCGCGTATTCGGGTGTTGAGAAATGGCGAAACCATCGGAGAGGGGGCAGTGGCGTCCTTGAAACATCTAACCGAAGATGTGCGAGAAGTAAAACAAGGGTTTGAATGCGGCATTGCAATCAAAGGTTTTGATGCTTTTCAAGTTGGAGATGTGCTTGAATGTTTCATTCTTGAAAAGGCACAGGCAAGTAAGGATGTGTTTTAAGCGAGGGTAGCGTGGTATCGAAGATACGCTTGGAAAGAATAATCGAACGGGTAAAAGAAGAATTGGCGGAGTTATTGCTCCATAGCGTATCCGATCCCCGTTTAACGGGTGTTTATGTAACGGATGTACGGATCGATCGCGAGTTGGCTTATGCGGATATTTATGTTTCTGCCATTGAGGGGCAAGAGCGAGCAAAAGAGATTCTTGAAGGTTTAGAACATGCCCAAGGCTTTTTGAGACGTGAGCTTTCTCGTTCGGTTGAGTTGCGGGTTTTCCCAAAGCTGCGATTTCATTGGGATCCAACTCCAGAAAGAGCAGAGCGAATAGAGAGGTTACTTGCTTCCTTAAGGGAGGAAGCTAACCTCGCGGATAAGGAGACAGAAGATCAGGAAGATCAATGAGCAGGCATCCATGCACTTTGATTGGTGAGGCATTGCAAACCGCTGAACGTTTATTGTTGGTAACCCACATTCGCCCCGATGGCGATGCAATTGGATCTTTGCTGGGGCTGGGACTGGCTTTATTCGAAGCGGGAAAATCCGTTCAAATGGTTCTTGATGATCATGTACCCCTTCAATTCCAACATCTTACTGGATCGGACAGAATACAAAACAAAATTCAAGAGGACTTTGACTTGTCAATTGCGTTAGATTGTTCCGATCGATCCAGATTGGGGAAATTCGGTCAAGAATCGATCGAATGGAATATCAATATCGATCATCACATCACGAATGATGGCTATGCCAAAATTAACTTGATCGAAACCGAAGCAGTGGCTACGGCTGAAATCATAGCAACCAACCTGGAGGGTTGGGGTTTCAAAATTAGCAAAGCGGTAGCGAATGCACTCTTGATGGGTATCTTAACGGATACGATTGGTTTTCGGACCTATAATATGCGCTCAGATGTGCTCAGGATGGCAGCGAAATTAATGGACAGCGGAGCCAATCTCCCTGATCTTTACGCTCGCAATGTTTACCAAAAACCCTTCGAAGCGGTAAAAATGTGGGGAAGTGGGTTGTCCAGGTTACAAAGGAAAGATGGTATTATCTGGACAATACTGACAAACCAGGATCGGAAACTGGCTGGTTATCCGGGTAAAGATGATGCCGATATGATCAATTTATTAACCGCTATCGAAGATGCAAAAATTAGTGTTGTCTTTGTTGAACAACCAAATGGAAAGGTAAAAGTAAGCTGGCGAGCTGTGCCTGGTGTGGATGTCTCTCAGGTCGCTGCCCAGTTCGGAGGTGGCGGTCATCCTGCTGCAGCCGGTGCAGAACTGAGCGGAGAAATCCAAAACCTTTCTGAAATTGTTCTCGAGAAAACTTATCTTCTCTTGAAAGAAAATCAAAGGAATTCTGAAAATTCTAAGGAATACAGGGTGAAACTATGAATTCAGATCAAAACATTAAAAATATTGTCTCTGGAGTATTAGTTGTCGATAAACCGATTGGTTTGACCTCGCATGACGTTGTCCAAATCATCCGCAGAGGGACGGGAATCCGTCGGGCAGGTCATACGGGCACACTCGATCCACGCGCTTCAGGAGTCCTGGTTGTATTAATCGGGCCTGCGGTGCGATTGAGTGAATATGTAGCTGCTTCCGATAAACGATATCAGGCTACCATCCGGCTAGGTAGCTCAACCGACACTTACGACTCCGAAGGATCGGTCACCGAAACCAATACCTGGGAAAATATCACCGAAGAGGAGTTCAATCGCGTCTTGCAAAAGTTCGTCGGTGAAATCGAACAAGTGCCTCCTCCCTATTCGGCGGTCAAGGTCAAGGGTAAAAAAGCTTATGATCTGGCAAGAGAGGGGGAAGAGGTTGAGTTAACCCCGCGAATTATTCAGGTCTACCACCTCGAAGTGCTGGAATGGGCGCCTCCTGAGGTGGTCATTGATGTTTATTGCTCATCGGGTACTTACGTTCGCTCGTTAGCAAATGATCTCGGTAAAGAATTGGGTTGCGGCGCGCATCTCATCGGCTTAAGGCGCACAAAGAGCGGTAAATTTACCCTTCGGGATGCCATTCCACTACGAAAATTGCAGGAAGCGTTTGAAAACGGCACATGGTACCGTTATTTAATTCCGGCTGCCGAAGCTCTGGCAGAATGGCCAATGGTCGAATTGGATGCTGATCAGGTTGAACTTGTTCGGCATGGACATCGTATTCCGGGCGAGCCCACTGAAAAAGGCTGGGCGCGAGGCGTAAGTCAACAGGGTGATCTGGTAGCCCTCCTTGAATACGATGCTGAAACAGGAGAATGGCAACCTCGCAAGGTGTTCTTTCAGTAGTTAAATTAAATTTCTATGCACCATACCTGGTCGTTAGATGATCTCTCGCTAGATGGGTCTTGTGTTTCTATTGGAACCTTTGATGGTGTACACCTCGGCCATCAGGAGATCATCCGCCAGTTAGTCATTAAAGCAAAACAAACAGGACTGCCCGCGGTCGTTGTCACTTTTTTCCCCCATCCCGATCGGGTGTTGGGGAAGAAAGAGGGGCGCTTTTATCTATCAACTCCTGAAGAGAAGGCGGAAATGCTCGGAAATTTGGGGGTAGATGTTGTGTTAACCCATCCCTTTGACCAGGAGGTAGCCAATCTCTCAGCGATAGAATTCCTGACACGGTTGAAGAAAAGGATCGCCTTTCGCATCCTGATCGTTGGGTATGATTTTGCTTTGGGAAAAAGACGAGAGGGGACGGTGGAGCGTCTTGCTGAGCTTAGCTTAGAGCTTGGCTATGAGTTGCACGTGATACCCCCGGTACGGATCAACGGTGAAATCGTCTCGTCAAGTCTCCTGCGCTCGCTCTTGAATGAAGGGAATATCATCAAGGTAAACAAGTTCTTAGGACGGCCATTTTTCTTGAGTGGTAAAGTGATTCAAGGAGATGGCCGTGGGAGGAGTTTGGGAATCCCAACCGCCAATCTGGATATCCTGCCCGAACGTGCTGTTCCGTTGCATGGCGTCTATGTCTGTCATGCAATTGTGAATCAACAAAGGTATGGGGCGGTGGTGAATGTGGGCGTACGACCTACTTTTGAAAATGAACCAGTAGCACCGCGGGTCGAAGCTCATCTTTTAAATTTTGATGCAGATTTATATCAGGAAACCTTAGCGCTGGAGTTTTTAGACCGGTTGCGAGACGAAAGACGTTTTCCGTCTAAGGATGCTTTGGTGGAACAAATTCAGCGGGACATTCTCAAAGCCCGTCAAATACTCGGTTCGCCGGTTACGGATCAAAAGGGCTGAGGTGAAAAATGAGAGCTTATTTAAATTTACTGGCACATATCTTGAACCATGGGGTTCAAAAGCAAGATCGCACAGGAATCGGAACGTTATCTGTATTTGGATATCAAATGCGTTTCGACCTGGAGGATGGATTTCCGATCCTTACCACGAAAAAAATCCACCTTAAATCGGTAATTTATGAATTGCTATGGTTCTTGCGTGGAGATACGAATGTGCGCTATCTTCAGGCACATGGCGTGCGCATTTGGAATGAATGGGCAGACGAGAATGGCGATTTAGGTCCGGTTTACGGTGCCCAATGGAGATCGTGGCGAGGAGCAGACGGTAAGACAATTGATCAAATTGCACAAGTAGTGCATGAAATCCAGCATAATCCCAATTCAAGAAGGATGATCGTGAGCGCCTGGAATGTTGCCGAATTGGAAAAGATGGCATTACCGCCCTGTCATTGTCTCTTTCAATTCTATGTAGCAAACGGTCGCCTTTCCTGTCAGCTTTATCAGCGCTCAGCAGATGTTTTTTTGGGAGTACCGTTCAATATTGCTTCTTATTCGCTCTTAACAATGATGATGGCACAAGTGACCGGGTTGCGCGCCGGTGAATTTGTTCATACTTTTGGGGATGTTCACCTCTATCTCAACCATGTAGAGCAGGCAAAGTTACAGCTAAGCCGTGAGCCATTTCCGCTACCTCAGATGAAAATTAATCCTGAGGTAAAGGATATTTTTTCGTTTAAGTATGAGGATTTTGAATTGCTAAATTATCGTTCCCATCCTCATATCCCTGCTGAGGTAGCTGTGTGAAGCTCTCGATCATTGCAGCCATGGACGAACGAGGGGGAATTGGATGGCAAAATCGTTTGCCATGGCATTTACCAGATGATCTAAAACGTTTCAAGCAATTAACGATGGGGCACTACTTAATCATTGGTCGAAAGACTTACGAGTCTATTGGGCAACCTTTGGTGGGTCGTAAGATGATTGTCCTTTCGAGAAGCCAAAAAACGCCTTTGCAGCAAGGAGTTTTGGTGGTTGGAAATTTAGAATCAGCATTAGAGATTTGCCACCAGGCTAAGGAAAATGAGGTTTTTGTTGCTGGAGGAGCAGAAGTCTTTGAGGCAGCCTTACCTATCGCCGATAAACTTTATTTGACAAAAGTTTTAGCGGTAGTCGAAGCCGATACATTTTTCCCGTCCTGGGATGAGGGTGAATGGATGATTGTCTATCGATTTGACCATCCCAGCGATGAGAGACATGCTTTTGCATTTCAATTTATTGATTATGTCAGGAGAAAGCCTCGAGTTACGAGGCAGTCCTTAACTTCGTAATTAGCCTGCGGTAGCATGGCTACTGCATTCCATAGAGATTTTTGCCTGCGGTGGCATAAGGAAATACAAATCCCTTTGATTGGCAGGGTGTGATCCTATTCTCGTCAACTTTTGCATGTTGCCCAAATTTGTCCTTGACAGATTAAGGAAAATAGATATAATGACGCACAATTCAGTGACAGAAAACGTTGACGAGGAAAAGTAAGCTACTTACGGCTTTTCAGAGAGCAAGGGACGGTGCAATCCTTGCAAGTACGAGGTGGTTGAATGGTCCTCTGAGTGCAAGGCGAAAGGTTAATTCCAAGTAGCCGATGCCGGCGCAACCGCCGTTATCATGGGAAAGGGTATCGGTAATGACTCACCTGTACCCGATAATGAGTGAGGCTGGCCTTTTTTCTTCCCGTTGCAACACCAACGGGATTTTTCATTAAAAAAAGGCTGCCTAACCGGGGTGGCACCGCGGACAGCGCGTTCGTCCCCATCGTGGGATGAGCGCGTTTTTTGTTTCAAGCAATCAAATCTTTAAATGGTAGGAGGCTGAAAATGTCTGAAACAACCCGTTTTATCCTCAATGAGAGCGACCTGCCGAAATATTGGTATAACATTAATGCCGATATGCCGGTCGCTCCTGCGCCAGTTTTACACCCGCAAACCTTAGAGCCAGTCACACCGGATTTCTTATCTGTGCTTTTCCCGATGGAATTAATCCTTCAGGAAGTCAGCACGGAACGATATATCGAAATTCCCGAGGAAGTGCGCGAGATTTACAAACTCTATCGTCCAACCCCGCTGATCCGCGCCCATCGACTGGAGAAAACACTCCAAACCCCAGCCCACATTTACTACAAATATGAGGGAGCTTCTCCAGCAGGCAGCCATAAACCGAATACTGCGATTGCACAGGCTTTTTACAATAAGATTGCCGGCACTCATGCCCTGACGACGGAAACCGGAGCTGGCCAGTGGGGATCGGCATTAGCCCTGGCTTGCAACTTTTTTGATCTAGACCTGGAAGTTTATATGGTTAAGGTTTCGTACCATCAAAAGCCCTATCGGCGGATTATGATGGAGAGTTATGGGGCAAAAGTGTATGCCTCTCCGACCAATCTTACCCAATTCGGCCGCTCAGTCCTGGAACAAGACCCCAACTCGAACGGTTCACTGGGTATCGCAATTTCCGAAGCAGTAGAGGTTGCTGCGACTTCGGGAGGCAAAAAGAAATACAGTTTAGGAAGCGTTTTAAACCATGTCTTACTCCATCAAACGGTGATAGGCGAAGAGGCTTTAAAGCAAATGGATATGGCGGGGGAATATCCGGATGTAGTGATCGGTTGCGTGGGTGGGGGTTCTAATTTTGCCGGGATCGCCTTTCCATTTCTGCGTCTGAATTTGTTGGAAGGGAAGAAAACTCGGATTGTGGCTGTAGAACCAGCAGCAACGCCCTCCCTAACCAAAGGTGTCTATACTTTTGATTATGGAGATACGGCAAGGATGGCGCCGATTGTTAAGATGCATACCCTGGGACATACCTTTATGCCTGCGCCAATTCACGCTGGAGGTCTAAGGTATCATGGAATGGCTCCGACAGTTAGCGCGCTTTATGATGCCGGATATATTGAGGCTGTGGCGGTCAAACAATTAGCAACTTTTGAAGCTGCATTGCAATTTGCTCGAGCGGAAGGGATCATCCCGGCACCGGAGAGCGCTCATGCAATTCGCGCGGCGATCGATGAAGCCCTTGATGCCAAGGAGAAAGGAGAACAACGCGTGATCTTGTTCAACCTTTCCGGGCATGGCAATTTTGATATGTCTGCTTACCAGGCTTATCTGGATGGCAAGCTCGAAGATTATAGCTATCCAGAGGAAGAGGTGAGGAGGGCAATGGAATATTTACCCAAAGTTCAGCTTGCCGCGTAAATAGAACGAACTTTCCATTGAGCAAGTTGGTTCAAGAGGCTTTGCCTTCTTGAACCAACTTCTTTTCAGGGTAGAGCGGTGGAATTAATCGACAGAAACAATTGGAATGGTGAAGTAAAAGGTAGTTCCAACTCCCAACTGGCTTTCGAACCAGATTTGTCCTCCTTGAATTTCGACCAGGTATTTCGTTATGTTTAACCCGAGGCCGGTGCCTGGATTTTCGCGCACTTTCGGATCTTCAGCGCGAAAGAATTTCTGGAAGATTTTGGGTTGGTCTTCTGGTGAGATGCCTACACCCTGGTCGTGCACGGAAGATAAGATAACCCTCTGTTGCGCTTGTTCTTGTTTTGGGTTGGTTATTTCGGAACAGTGGACTTCGATCTTCGCTTCAGGGGGTGAATACTTTATCGCGTTGCTGATCAAGTTGTTGTAGATTTGAATTAATCGATTGCGATCGCACCATACCGAGGGTAAATCTGAGGGAAGATCAATAATGATTTGTTGCTTTTTCTCTTCCAGTTGCGTTGAAACGGTGCGAATAACTTCTTGAAGCACATCCTGAACGGAAACAGCCTCGAATTCTAAATGTAATTTGCCGGCTTCAATGCGGGAAATATCGGCTAAATCTGAAACAAGATTTGCCATTCGGTTCACATTGGCGCGAATTGTGGATAAGAAATTGGCTTGCACTTCGTTGATTGGCCCAACGGCGCCTTGGGCTATAAGATCTGCATATCCCTTAATCGCCGTCATCGGTGTCTTGAGTTCATGAGATACCAGGGAAACAAATTCACTTTTAGCGTTATTGGCCTGTTGGACTTCTGAATATAAAATCGCGTTTGAGAGCGCTATAGCTGCATGAGAGCAGAGACGGGCAAGAAAAGATTGCGTATCCGGTGGACAAAAATCGCTCCGATAACTTTCCAAAACCAGCAGGGCGATAACTTGCTCTTCTCTAACTAACGGGAAGAGAGCGGATTTTTGCCCATTTTCTAAGAAAGTGCTTTGGGAAGTCAATTGAGCCTCAACGATGGATGGATCAAAAGGTAAGGCATCAAGCGGATACGCAGCAGAAGAAGTTGTTTTATAGCCAATCCAATGGATGGGTTGGAAACAATTTTCCTTAACCAAGCCTATTGTACCGGCCTCAGCCTGTGACTGACGTTTTGCATGATGTAAAGTAATCGCAAGTGTTCGCTCGATTTCGAGGCTTGTGTTTAGTTCGCGATCGATCTGTTGCAGGGTTGCCAATTCGTTTAATCTTGACTGCAAGGCTTGATCGGTTTGGGCATACTTCAGGGCGTTAGCCAGCGCAATGGAGACCTGATGCCCTAGCGTGGTAATGAGTTCCCGATCGTCTTGGATAAAGGGTTGTGATTTTGAGAATCTGGTCAGCAAAAGGAGGCCAATCAAGCGCTTTTCGATAAACAGGGGATTAATTAAGAGCTGTCTTATCTCTTCGACCGCATCGGTCGGTTCAAGACGTTCGACTACCGTTTGTCCGAGCTGGGTGGCTTTGTGAATCGCTTCAAGGGTATGGGTATCTAGCTGGATTTTTTGTAAACCGTCCGATGTTGGCGATAAAAAGTCGCCGCTGGTTTCATCGAATATCAACGCAAAAAACCGGTCACAGGGAATAAGTTGCTGCCCTTGACTTTGAACAATATCTAAAATCTTTTCCAGTTCGAGGGAGGCGGTTAAACTGCGTCCTATTTCATTCAGGGCTGTCATCCTCTGTGCTTGAGTTTGAGTGGTTTGTAATAACCTGGATTTGATTAAGGCTGCGGCAGTTTGATCCGCGATCGCCTGGAGTATCTGAAGGTGTTTTTTTGAATAGGTGATTCCGATCGAACGATGAGCGATGCTGATTGTGCCCAAGGTATCTTTGCCTGAAAGGAGTGGAACACACATCCAGGATTGCAGAAATGGATATTTCGGGGGAATACCATGCAAACGGGCGGTTTGGCTGTAATCGTCAGTCTGTAAGGGTTTTGTTTTTTGTAGCACCACCCTTTCTAAATACTCATTGATGTCAAGGGGAACATTTTCCTGATCAAATTGACGTTCCCCTTCTTCGACCACAATCGCGAAGGAAAAAAGGTCTCCAACTGGATTGTAGGTAGATAACCAAAAATCTGTTAATGGCAGGATGTTTTCTGTTTGGGTAAAGATCAGTTCCAGTAAATCATCGAAGTGTAAAGTTACATTGATACCTTGAGCAAGTCGATTGATGATTTCCATTTGCTGGATTTGTTGCTGGACTTGCTCCTTTTCAAGCAAATGGTGAATCAAGAGAGCTGATATCCGACACAGCTCCTCGATAAAATCAACCTCCTGGCGAGTATATTTGAACTTTTGAGTAGGCATTCCTAAGCCAAGAAAGCCGATCAACCGATTTGCACATAGAAATGGGGAGCAGATGTTGATCTCCAGAAGGGTTAATTTAGCGCGATCATTTTGGGATAATTTGGGTAGAGTCTCATCAGCAAATAGAGCGATGGTTCGGCTTCTTTTTCGAAGTAAATCAACAAAAGGAGAGTTTTCGGGAAAGGTGACTTCATCCGTGGATAGTTTACTAGGCGAGTAAAGGATATAATTATTTGTTTCGTTTTTCCAGAGGAAGAGATAAAAGAATTGTGGTGCAATGGTCTTCGCAAGCGTTATCTCAAGCAAGCGATAGAACTCAGTGAAATTTTCGATATTCCCTAGGGAGAGGGAGAATTCTCGCTCAGCATTTCTAAATCTCTCGTCTATTGGAGGCGAGACAAATCTGAGCCAAGATTGAAAGGATGGTGGTTTTGTTGAGATCATAGCCGGTAAACCCTGCTGCACATTATTTCAGTTGTTCTGCATTAACATACCACAAAAGTCAAACTTTAAAACTTTCAAAACAGTTAACCTGAAAGGTATAATAAAGAGCGTTGTTATCCAAAATTGTAACAATTATTTGTAAAACAGCATCCAATATTGTGCAAAAATCCGCTTTACAAGAAAGGGAAAGAACATGAAAATTAACTTGAGTGGTGTTTCACCCATATCATCTACAGAGGATCTGAAAATCGAAAGGGTAAAAGTATTGGTGCTTGGCTCCGGTCCGGCCGGGTTGGCAGCAGCATTGTATGCTGCCCGGGCAGATACCAATCCCGTTGTTTTGGCCGGCATGGAGTTAGGGGGTCAGGTCTCATTAACCTACACGGTGGAAAATTATCCCGGGTTTCCCGATGGAATCGGCGGACAAGAACTGGTAGAGTTGTTTCAAAAACAAGCCGAACGCTTTGGAGCAAGAATCGATTTTGATCTTGCTACTGAAGTCAATCTAAAAGAGCGCCCTTTTGTCGTGAAAACTTACTCTAAAACTTATCTGGCAGACACCTTGATTATTGCGACCGGAGCAACGCCCAATCATTTGAACGTTCCTGGCGAAAAAGAACTGACCGGTAAAGGAGTATCTTACTGTGCAACGTGTGATGGTTGGTTCTTCAAGGATAAGGATGTGCTGGTTGTGGGTGGCGGTGATTCCGCTCTAGAAGAAAGTATTTTCCTGACCCGCTATGCCAGAAGTGTCACCATTGTCCATCGCCGAGACACCTTGCGAGCTGGAGCTATTTTACAAAAACGGGCGATGGACAATCCAAAGATATCATTTCTTTACAACACAATCGTAACCGAAATTATCGGTGAAGAATCGGTCAGGCAGGTGCGTTTAAAAAACGTCCAAACTGGTGAGGAGTGGTTGAAGGATACGGATGGCGTCTTTATCTTTATCGGGCATTCTCCGAACACCCAACTTTTTGAGGGGCAACTCGAGATGGACGCCGGGCGCTATTTGATTATCGATCAGCTTATGCAAACGAACATCCCTGGTGTGTTTGCTGCGGGTGAGGCAGCAGACCCACATTTTCGCCAGGTAATCACATCGGCAGGGATGGGAGCAGCAGCAGCTATGCGCGCTATTCATTACCTGCAAGAACAAACGGCTGAAAAGGTCAAGGTCTAACTTAGGAGAAAAATGTGAGATCAAAAGTATCTATAATTGGGGCAGGAATGACCGGGGCGACAACGGCGCACTGGCTGGCTGAACTTGAGATTGCCGATATTGTACTGATTGATGTGGTTGAAGGATTGGCTCAGGGCAAAGCATTAGATCTTCAACAAGCCATGCCTGTTTTGGGAAAGGATGTCAGAATCACCGGAGGAACAGACTACGCGCTTACCATAAATTCCGATGTGATTGTAGTTACGGCAGGGTTACCCAGGAAACCCGGTATGAGTCGCGATGACCTCCTGGCTGCTAATGCGGATATTGTGCGTCAAGCTGCTTTGAATACCATCCAGCATTCGCCGAATGCAATCTATATTATCTTGACTAATCCATTGGATGTCATGACTTATTTAACCTGGAAAGTGACCGGCTTGCCCTATAACCGGGTTTTCGGGCAAGCAGGAATTCTTGATTCAACGCGGATGGCGACCTTTGTGGCCGAGGAATTAGGGGTCAGTGTGGAGAACGTCCACTGTTATGTCCTGGGAGGACATGGAGACGAAATGGTTCCTCTTACCCACATTTCCAATGTGGCAGGAGTACCCCTTGACCAACTCTTGCCAGCGGAGAAATTAGCAGCCATTGTGGAACGAACCCGTAAAGGTGGCGGAGAAATTGTAAGCCTGTTGAAGATGGGAAGTGCTTTTTATGCCCCAGGGGTTGCAGTTGCCAAAATGGTCGAGGCGGTGCTACGCGATAAGCACCTGATTGCACCAATCTCTGCCTATCTACAAGGCGAATACGGTCTCAGCGATATTTACTTCGGCGTTGCAGCACAAATCGGACAAAGGGGTGTGGAGAAAATTATCGAATACTCACTAACCGAGAGTGAAAAAGAAGCCTTGCGAAAATCAGCGGCGAATGTTGCCGAGAACATAGCTAAGCTGAAATATTGAAATTCAAAACCTGGAGAAGTGTATGAACCTGAAAAAACAGATCGAAGATCAGCTACCTGGATGGAGGGCACGATTGAAACGTCTGATCACGGAGTATGGGAAAGTAAAGGTTGCTGAGATTAATATCGCCCAAATTCTTGGCGGCATTCGAGATGTCAAGGCGCTGGTTACCGATATTTCGTGTGTTGATCCCAACCAAGGCATCCGTTTGAGGGGCTATACAATTCCCGAACTGCTGCAAATGCTCCCAAAGCGACCAGGCGATGAGATGCCCTTTCTCGGCGGATTGTATTATTTGTTGTTAGTCGGTCGAATCCCAACCTTTGAAGAGGGCATGGAAATCGAAGAAGAGTGGAAGAAGCGGCAAAGCGTGCCAGAATATGTGTATGATGTTGTACGGGCGATGCCAAAGGATACAAGTGCGATGACATTGTTCTCGCAAGCGATCCTGGCTATGGAGCGGGAATCGCACTTTACTAGGGAATATGATCGGGGTTTGAGAAAGGAGGATTATTGGATCCCCACCCTGGAAGATAGTCTCGACTTAACCGCTCGAGCTCCTTCTGTGGCAGCCTTAATTTACAACTACAAATTTCGAGATGGACAAATTGTAAAACCCAAACCAGATTTGGACTGGGCGGCCAATTTCGGGTACATGATTGGGATAGAAAATCAACAGTATTATGAGCTGGCTCGGCTGTACTTTATTATTCATTCCGATCATGAAAGCGGTAATGTGAGCGCGCACACCACTTATCTGGTTTCCTCGACCCTTTCGGATGTTTATTATGCGGTTTCGGCAGGGTTAAATGGATTGGCTGGCCCATTGCATGGTCGCGCCAATCAGGAGGCTATGGAGTGGCTATTAGAGGTTTACCACAAATATCAGGGAGTACCTACCCGAGATCAATTAACCGAATATGCATGGGAAACACTTAACTCTGGTAAGGTGATTCCAGGTTATGGTCATGCCATTTTACGCATTACTGATCCACGCTTTACGGCTCAGCTCGAATATGGTGAAAAAGTGATGCAGGATTATGATTTGTTCCGCCTGGCAAAACTGGTTTATGAAGTGGTTCCGAAAGTCCTTCGGCAGCAAGGAAAGGCAAAAGACCCCTGGCCGAATGTTGATGCCATCAGCGGCGTCCTCCAAAGATATTTTGGGGTGTTAGATAGCCAGGCAAATGATTCGGGTGGGTTTTACACCGTTCTCTTTGGTGTAAGCCGCATATTAGGGGTTACAGCGAATACCGTATGGGCGAGGGCGTTGGGCGCGCCGATTGAGCGACCCAAGTCGGTCACAACTCGCATGTTAGAGAATATCGCTGCCGAACAAAGTGGAACAGAAATTCCCTTACACGAAGCCTACGCACATGAACGTGGTTGTGGATAAGAGGCTGAAAACTGCTATGGAGCAGGCGTGCCTGTCACGCCGCTCCAAGTAAACACTCGCTGTTCACTGTTTGCACCGGCCGGTTCCCAAATTGGATTGCCGTTCTCGTCGGTTCCGACCTGACGAACGGTTGTAACCCACCAGCGAATCACATGCGGTTTTGAGTCGGTGGGGCGAAAACTGGTTGGGATAATATATTTGGTGTCGATGACATAATCAACAATTTTCCGTTCGCCACCTTCGGTAATGTCCACGATGTTTACCTGATAGGCTTCATTCTCCCGTAAAACTCCAATCGAAGCCCATTGTAGGGTGATCGTTTGATCGGCTAAAGTGAAAGGCGCTCCATCTTGAGGTAGTAATAAACTTGGTGGAGGATAAGGAGGGGGAGGGGTGTTGGTTGGCGTGGGACCAGGAGTACCACGCCGCTCGCAAAGCGGGATAACAAGAGGTTGACCAGAACGAACGATATCAGTCACCAAACCATTGTAGGATTTCAAAACCGCAATCGGGACATTATAGTTTGCGGAGATTGTACTGAGGGTGTCGTTATCCTGGACAATATATTCGATTTTTGTACAGGCTGCCTCGGTTGCTTCGGCAGGGCTAAGGGTTGCTGTAGGGAAGGGTGTTGGCGTCGGTGTTGGGTGGGGAATCAAAAGCGTTTGACCGATATATAACGTGTCACAGGTGGCCGGCAGGTTATTCAACAGAACGATGCTTTGGATCGATACGCCAAAAGCAAAGGCAATGGAAGAGCAGGTGTCATTGGCGGCTACTCTGTATGTCAAGGGTGTGGGACTGGGTTCAGGGGTGTTGGTTGGTGTAGGAGTGAGAGGGGTAGGAGTAAAGGTGGATGTAGGTGTTGTGGTTAATGTGGGGGTTGGGGTTGGGTCGGAAACTTGCCCGGTTTGTTGTAAAGCGAAATAAACTAAACCTGCACCAATGGCTAAAAATAAGGCAAGAAAACCAATAGCCGCTGGCAAAGTTAAGGTAATTTCTGGCATCCGAGAACCCTGAATGGGTTTTTCGGGTAATGCCGCTTGCACCTGCGGGTTTAAAACGGTGCCACATACAAGACAGCGGTGAGCTTGTTCAGAGACTCGGCTACCGCAGGTTGGACAGATCCGAGTTGGTTTGGATGGTGTATCGCTAGTCATAACCTTTTTTGTTCGTTTTGATTCACGCAGGGGGATTATACCAGCGTATAGGAAGACGTAAAGGGCAAAGAAATTGAAGCTAATGATATACTCATCGATGATGAGCCTGAGCGTTTACCTTCATATTCCCTTTTGCACTCACCGGTGTAGTTATTGTGACTTTAATACCTACGCCGGATTGGAGAATCTAATCTCTGATTATGTTCGTGCGCTTTGCAGAGAGATTGAAATATTAGGGGAGAACTTGCCTGACTCCTATCGAAACAAGGTGCATACAATTTATTTTGGCGGCGGAACACCTTCTTTGCTTTCTCCTGAGCAGATAAAGGCTGTTTTGACGTCCCTCAAACATGAATTTGGATTTGACGCCAATCTTGAGATCAGTCTGGAAGCTAACCCGGGCACTTTAAGTTTGGCAAAGGTGCAGGCATACAAAGACCTTGGGGTCAATCGGCTCAGTATTGGTTTCCAAACGGCAAATGAGCGTGAATTGCAACTATTGGGTCGTATTCACACCCTTGGGGATGTAGTGCAAGCTGTTAATATCGCTCGTTTGGCTGGAATTCGGAATCTTAACCTCGACCTTATCTATGGTCTGCCCCAGCAAACGCTGAAAGACTGGGAAAATTCTTTGCAGATAGCGCTCTCTCTAGAAGTTGAGCACCTCTCTTTATATAGCCTGACAATTGAAGAGGAAACGTTGATGGAGGAATGGATTCGAAAGGGAGAATTAACCTACCCGGATAGCGATTTAGGTGCAGATTGCTACGAGTTAGCTTGTGAGCTGCTTGCAAAGGCTAGTTATGTCCACTATGAAATTTCGAATTGGGCAAAGCCAACCGACAAAGGGCATAACTTCTGCCGCCATAATTTGCAGTATTGGAAGAATCGAGACTATGTTGGCATTGGGGCTGGCGCGCATGGTTTTATCAGCGGTTTTCGCTTGTCAAATGTCCTGCACCCGGCTCATTATATCCAGAAGATGAAGACCCCGTTACAAAATGCTTTCCCTTTTACACCAGCCACCGTCAATGCTCATCGAGTCGATAGCGAGGAAGAGATGCGAGACACCGTTCTACTTGGATTGCGCCTGACCCAGGATGGAGTAGGAGAAGAAGATTTTTACCAACGCTTTGGCAAAAGATTGAGCGATGTTTTTCCTGTAGAAATTGACCGTTTACTTAAGAAAGGATTGGTGGAATGGATTGAGACCGATCAGCCCCGGTTAAGGTTAACCCGTTTCGGTCAGTTGTTAGGGAATCAAGCCTTTCTGGAGTTTGTATGAGAGACTTTACTGGATTCGCTGGCTCATTTTTTGCGTCATTTGGTAGAGAGCCTGAGAAGCTAGACCAACAGCTTGGGCGGCATCGAGCTCGGCGAGCGCTTGTTGGGTAAGGCGATGCGCTTCGGCCTGAGTTGCAGCCTTGACTCCCTCTTTTTCGAGTTGTTTTGCCAGTCCAACCACTTCTTCGGGCTGAATGTTACCTTGACGCCAACGCTTGGCAAAAGAACCGTTTGCTTGAAGGCCAAGGATGACGGGATAGGTTTTTTTGCCACTGACCAGATCTGAGGCTGTAGACTTTCCGATCAGCGATTCATCGCCCCAAATACCTAGTAAATCATCTACGACCTGAAAAGCCAATCCAAGGTATCTGCCAAATTGGCGGTAATGGTTTTGGCAAATTGGATCGCAATGCCCTAAAAGCGAACCTAATTGGGTGCAGGTTGCAAAGAGAGCGGCGGTTTTCCCTTCGATCATCGTTAGATAGTCATCCAAAGAGATTTCTGTTTTGTCTTCAAAAGCAATATCCAGGAATTGACCCTGCGTCAACCGCAGGCAGGTTTCTAAGAGCAATCGGGAAGCTTGTAAGACCGTCTCTGAAGCAAAGGAAGCGGACAGGTGATGAACGGCAAGGTGACTAAGGGTGAATAAGGCGTCACCGGCATTTACACCTTGAGATAAGCCCCATTTTGCCCATACAGTTAATCTCCCACGTCGATACTGGCTATCATCTTCGATATCATCATGGATGAGGGAGAAGTTGTGTACAAACTCGACTGCAGCGGCAGCCGGGAGCGCTTTTTGCCACTCACCTCCGCTTGCTGCCGTGCAAAGGAGTAACAGCAAGGGACGGATGCGCTTGCCCGTTGCTTGCGGGCCTGCTCCTTCACCGATCCAACCCATGTGGTATGCCAGCATCTCGTGATAAGGCTGATAGGGGGGGATAGCTAATCCGTTCAGTTGAGATTGAAGTTCTTTTTCTAGAGCTTCTCTGAGTGTTTGCACAAAGGTATCCGGAGAGTCCATGATCAGATTTCCTTGAGAGGGGTATTTTGCAGTTCGGCGATAGTCTTGGCGCCGGCAGCGAACATGGTGATTTGAATTTCGCGTTGAATTTCCTGAATGGTTTCAATCGTCTCGTTAAGGGAGCGGGCGGCCGCTTTGAGAAATGGAGAAGCCATGGCGCCCAGGTTGGCACCCAAAGCGATACATTTGGCAATGTCAATGCCGGTGCGTAGCCCACCCGAGGCTATGATTGGGATGGTTGGATGGACTGCCCGCACATTTTTGATGCATTCAGCCGTTGGAATTCCCCAGTCAATAAAGTTAGCGGCAATGCGTGCTGCACTTTCGGAATGGGCGCGATACATTTCAACTTGTGACCAGGATGTACCACCAGCTCCGGCAATATCAATTACGGAAACCCCCGCTTCAATAAGGAGTTTGGCAACCCGTTGTGAGATACCCCAGCCAACCTCTTTGACAATCACCGGTACAGGGAGAGAGTGGCAGACCAACGCAATTTTATCGATTAAATTTTCAAAGCGGGTATCTCCTTCAGGTTGGAGCGCTTCTTGCAGGGGATTCAGGTGAAGGATGAGCGCATCGGCTTCAATCATATCTACCGCTTTCTTGCATTCATCCACACCATAGCGATAATTTAGCTGAATTGCGCCGAGATTGGCAAAGAGCAAAATATGAGGTGCTACCTGGCGCACCTGAAATGTATAAGCGTATTCTGGATGTTCAATTGCCGCTCGTTGCGAACCAAGCCCCATAGCAATTTGGGTCTGTTCGGCTGCCTCAGCCAGAGTAAGATTGATTTGAGCCGCTTCGGCGCTACCACCAGTCATGGATGAGATCAAGATTGGTGCCGCAAGGTGTTTGTTAAGAAAGACTGTGCGAGTGTTCACATCTTCAAGATTGCACTCAGGTAAGGCTTGATGGTCAAAGCGATAGTTTTCCAAGCCGGTTGTGAGAGCTGATTGAACATCTTCTCGCAAATTTATGCGGATGTGGTCGGATTTCCGTTGGCTAATATGCGTAACTTTCTTCATAGGGCGGTGTTCCTGTTAGAGAAGATGACAGCCAAAGATTAAGATTTTTTCTTGAAAACTTGACAGATTTAAGGCTGGGTATACAATACCCAAAATTCTTTTTGGAGGAAGTATCCATGTCCGATACATACGAAAAGGTAAAAGCCATCATTGTGGAGTTGCTTGGGGTTGATGAGTCGAAAGTGACTCCCGAAGCTCGATTTCGTGAGGACCTAGAAGCCGATTCTCTCGACCTGGTTGAATTGATCATGGAATTCGAAGACAAGTTTGGAGGGCAAATTTCTGACGAAGACGCCCAGAAGATCACTACGGTGGGAGAAGCGGTCAAGTATATCGAAGAGCACATGGGAAATCAGTAAGCAGCATCGGCAAAATGACGCTTGGGCTGTCCTGTTTAGATGACCCGTGGACAGCCCTTTTTTTGTCAATCCATCGAGAGTGTGCTCAGCAAGGCGGGAATTTCTTCAGGATGGCGGGCTACTTTCACCCCGGCATCCTGTAAAGCGCGAATTTTGTCCTTGGCTAAGCCAGAACCACCCTCGATAATGGCGCCAGCATGTCCCATTCGTTTTCCTGGTGGGGCGGTCTGACCGGCAATAAATCCAACGACCGGCTTGGTCATCCGGCTGGCGATAAATTCGGCCGCTTTTTCTTCATCGCTTCCTCCAATCTCGCCAATCAGAACGACCTGATCGGTGTGGGGGTCATCCTCGAACATTGCTAGGACATCAATAAAGTTTGTGCCATTGATGGGGTCGCCGCCAATGCCGATGCAGGTACTCACTCCAATGCGATGCAATTTAAGAGCGTAGAGAACTTCATAAGTCAGCGTCCCGGAACGGGAAACAACGCCGACGTTCCCGGGAATAGAGATATCGCCAGGGATGATACCGACTTTTGATTGACCGGGGGAAAGTAAGCCGGGGCAGTTTGGACCAACCAGCCTGCATTTTTTCTGGTCGAGGTAGTTCCGCACACACATCATATCCTGGACAGGGATACCTTCGGTGATACACACAATTAATGGGATGCCCGCATCGGCTGCTTCGAAAATTGCATCTGTGGCAAATCTGGCTGGGACGAAAATGACGCTGGTATTAGCACCAGTAGCTTCAACAGCTATACGGACGGAATCGAAAACAGGGATTTTGCCATCTAAGACCCACTCGCCGCCTTTTCCTGGGGTTACGCCGGCGACGACATTGGTGCCATAAGCGACCATCTGACGGGTGTGAAACATACCTTCGTTTCCGGTGATTCCTTGAACAAGAAGGCGGGTGTTTTTGTCGATTAAGATGCTCATTAGAGTTCTCCTTTCGATGCGGCAACAGCTTTTTGCGCAGCGTCAACCAGGGTCTCAGCCGTGATCATTTGTGCGTTGGCCAGGATTTCTTGTCCTTCTTCTGCATTTGTCCCTACTAAGCGGACAACCAATGGGACTTTTGGTTTGACTTCTTGCATGGCAGCGACAATACCGTTGGCAACTTCGTCGCAGCGTGTGATGCCGCCGAATACATTCAACAGCACAGCTCTGACATTGGGGTCGCTGAGAATAATCCTGAAGGCAGCAGCTACTTTGTCTGCATTAGCTCCACCTCCAATATCGAGAAAGTTTGCCGGATTACCGCCAAATAATTTGATGATATCCATGGTAGTCATCGCCAAACCAGCGCCGTTCACCATACATCCAATATCACCATCTAGCTTAATATACGACAATCCGTATTTTCTGGCTTCGATCTCCGATGGAGCTTCTGCGTCCAGGTCGCGCATCTCTGAAAACTCAGGATGGCGGAAGAGGGCATTATCGTCAATGATCATTTTGCCATCCAGTGCAACAAGCTGATTCTCGGCTGTAATGACCAAGGGGTTGATTTCAGCCAGCGTTGCATCGCACTCGGTATAAGCCTTCCAAAGCCCATGAGTGATTGAAATAAAGGATTTCCAGTATTCGCGAGCAAGGTCGATGCCAGCCGCAACATCACGGGCTTGATAATCGCGCAGACCAAGTAATGGATCAACATGTACTTTAATGATTTTCTCTGGGGAGACTTGAGCTACTTCTTCGATATCTACCCCACCCGCCGAGGAAGCCATGATGACCGGTTTTCGAGCTGCGCGATCGTTGGTGATCCCAAGGTAGATTTCACTACTAATATTGGCCGCTTCATCAACTAACACTTTACGGACAGGCAATCCTTTGATCTCCATGGAGAGGATTTGAGTGGCAACTTCTTCCGCTTCGGTCGGTGTTTTTGCCAGGCGAATGCCGCCGGCTTTTCCGCGCCCGCCAACGAGAACCTGCGATTTTATCACCACCTTACCCCCAAGCTCCTCGGCTATTTGTTTTGCTTCTTGAGCTGTTGAGGCGACCCGGCCTTTGGGGATGGGTATCCCGTAACGGGCAAAAATTTGTTTGGATTGATATTCATGTAGCTTCATCAAGAATTCTCCGTTTGGATCAAGTTTTTTAGATAAACTCCCTTGTAGTTATATTATAGCTTTATGGAACAGAAAAATGTAGAATTTGACCATTACCAGCATCGGTTACCCAAATTCCGCCAGAGGGATCGACTGCAAGCGATGCAGGTAAAGTAAAATAGCTTGATCCTTGTCCGGCCTCACCCCAATATTGGATAAAATCTCCAGCGGCGTTAAACTGAAGAATGCGAAACCCTTCGGGATCGGTGCAATAGACAAAATTGTTATCATCGACAGCCAGATAGGGCTTATTGTCGAGGGATTGACCATACCAACCAAAGATTTCCCAACTGTTTTGAAAGATGAAGTTTAATTGTTCGTCAATGGAAAAGACTTGAATGCGTTGATTCCATGTGTCGGCAACAAAGAGCCGGCCATCAGGACCAAAAGCCAACCCGACCGGTTCATCAAACTCGCCCGGAAGAAGACCAGCATGACCGTATGAGGTGAGATAGTTGCCTTCAGTGTCGAAAACGACAATCCGTTTATTGCCGGTGTCAGATATAAACAATCGGTTTTTATGATCAATGGCAACATCTCGTGGCCCCCAAAAAGCAATTGGGGATTCTGCTTGTCCGAAATAACCCCATTGGGTGACAAACTGTCCATCCGCAGTAAATTTTTGAATGCGGTGATTCCATGTATCGGCTACATAGACAAAACCAGTTTGATCAATCGCAATGCCCCAAGGTTGATTGAAGGTACCACCGGGGGCTTCACCACTGGTTGTGTCACCAAAAGACCCCCAAATATGGAGAACATTCCCATGTGGATCAAGATGTTGAATGCGTTGGTTTTCCGAGTCAACAACGTAGAGACTTCCATCTGGCGCAATTGCAAGATCGCGCGGACGTTGGAAGCGACCGGGTTCTGTACCACTGCCTCCGATAATTTTATCAGGCTGTACTTTGGCTTGTTTGCCTTCATAGGGATCGGCCGGGATATTGACCTCTGCAGGCATACTCCCATAGTTCCACAAGGATGCAACAATGTCTTTACGGATGTAGAGTCTCATCCGGCTGGAAGGATACCAGTTTGTCAGGCTCATATCTTTGCCGGTCAGTTGACCATAGCGAGTGTAATCTCTGTTTAACCAAATTTCAAAGATGGCCTGACGCATCTCAGGGGTGCTGAGGGCTTCGCGAATCCTTTGCCAGTTCAGGTCAAAATAATCCTGATTCGGCCACCACAAGCGGATGAAGTCATAACGATAATAAGCCTGTCCGACAACCGCTTCGATCTTTCCGTAGTTCTTTTCGCCAACCAGAATAATTGGAACATTGCGCAACTCGCGGGTGGGTGTATCTCCGTAATACTGCTGGTTGGGATAGTTGCGGAAATACCACCAATATGGGTAGGTCGTTTCATCGTCATAGGCGACCCGAATGGCAAGTCCACCCGTTGTGCGGCGGGAGATCTCTTCAATTTGTTCGAGGATATCCTTTGGGCCTCGGGCAGAATGAGCGTAAACCAGATATTCGGTAGCATTGTCATAATTGATAAAGGAAGCCAAAACACTTGTGTGTACAGTAAGGATGGCGAGGAAGAGAAAAATGGTGAGAATGCAAATTTTTAGCGCTTCAAGGGGTTTCCAGGTGCGGAAGGCGTAGTACAGATAACCACCTGACATTATGGCGAATATCAAGGCGCTCAAGAAGGAGGTTGTCGCTTGCAGTTGGTGGAGTTCCTTTCCCTGGAAGGGAGGGGTAGCTCCAAGCGCTAAGAAGAAGGTCATGGAGATCGAGATCAAGAACACACCAAAGACCAGAGCGAGTAGCCACCCTTGACGGCGGATGATCGATTTCCAGCGCATGGACTCCAGTACCTTGCCAATCGCCCAGGCAGACAAGAGAATCATTGGTAAAGTGATGTGAAAGGTGAGCCAGGGCATTTTTTCCCCTGCTATGGTGAAAGCGATTAGACTTGTAAGCGACCAATAAAGAAAGAAGATAAAGGTCAATCGATCAAGGGGTGGAAATCCTTTTGTCAGAGTTTGGATGGAGCTCTCTGTTTGCTCTGATTCTTTGGGGGTAGTTGACTTGCGGTGTTGTTTCCAGAGCACATACAGAATTGCGAAAAATACTCCCAAAAGGGGTAGGTATTCGTAAATGGGGATTTGGATCAAAGCGTAGTAATACCAGGGTTGGCTTCCCCGATTGACGCCATGTTGATCGAGCCAATATCCCAGTGAGCCAACAAGACCGGTAAAGATCCCAAAACCATTGGTGAAAATCGTGGAATAGAATAGCACGAAGGTGGAATAGAAAATGGTCGTGTTGATGATCCAGATTTTCGGACGCCAAGCCAGGCCAACCACTAAGGCAAGCAGGCTCAGCAAAACCACAAAACTCGCCACGAACATAATGTTTTCAATTGAAGAGTAATCAATTGGATCTCGCCCTAGGAACTTCACCGGGAAGGGGGCAAGCATAGGCAATACCTGAGTACCAAGAAGGATTGCCAGATCAAAAGAGGGTTCATTAAGAAGAGCAGACCAGGTGTATCCTCGAATAACGATGAAGATGCAAGCCAGGATACCCAGGATGGCGACCGCAATCAGGGCGATAGAGGCTGTTGAGAGAGTGGGAGGCGGTGCTTGGTGATCAAGAGGAAGATTGGGCTGTCGGAGGCTTGGTTGAAGATTTCTCTCTATTAGGATGATCCCCATGGCTAAAGCGAGAAAGATTAACGAGGCGATCAGGATACTCAAAAACAGCGTCCGGTAGGACTTAATGTGCCAGGGTTTCTTTATTATGGCGGATAAGATGGAGAAAGCTAAAAAGATCAATGCCTGGGCAGTATAGATGAAAGCAGTCTCTTTGGAGATGAAGTGCAACACGGAAGCAATCGTTACCCAAATCAGATAACGAGGTTGCTGCGTGTGGAGATAATTTATTATTCCCCACCAGAGAAGAACAGCAAAAAAGCCGATCAGAGCTTCGTTGCGGGCGTACCGTCCATAATAAAGGATATATGGTGAGATCAATAATAAGAACATACCAACAAGATAACCAAACCTTCCGAGGATTTTTCGATAATACCAGAGGAAGGCAACCGTTAGGACACTTAAGGTCGCGGCCGGCACCCGCGCCGTAAAGTCATTATCCCCGAACAAGAAATAACTCAAAGCTATCAAATGAAACTGAAGCGGGCCATGGGTGATGGGGTCATGACGATAACCTTTTCCTTGCGAAAGAAGCCAGGAAAAATATACATGAGAGGTTTCATCATGACTCATCACACGTAAACCCAGGATGTAAAAGCGGGTGAATACAGTCAGGGCAAAAAGAGCAGCAATAAGGATAATTTCCCAGCGGGCGATGGGAGACGAGGTCTTAACGGGCGGGTGAGGTATTTCTGTTTCCTGAGGTTGATTGACGTTGTGCATGTTTAATGACATGGTCATTCCTTTGGAGTGAGGTTTCGGATAGTATATTCCGGGTACAATGATTTTATCTTGAGGTGAGTTTAGTAGTGAAGGTTTTCGGATTGGGATTTTTGAGCTTTTTCACTTCGGCGGGGGTCAAGTACCGCCATTCGCCGGGTTTTAGATTGCCCAAAGTGATCTCCCCAATGCGGATGCGAATGATCCTTAAGACCGGTAAACCGGTGAGACTGCCCATCTCGCGGATTTGGCGCTTTCGACCTTCACGAAGGATTACCCGAAGCCAGGCCCCTTTTGGAGTGGTCATTTCGATATGCACATCTACAGGCTGAGTGCGATAACCATCTGAAAGGACAATTCCACGTCGCCAGGCTTTTAGTTGATCTTCCTCAGGTCGTTTGGCAACCAAAACACGATATTCTTTCTCATGTCCATAGCGTGGGTGGGTGAGGAAATTTGCCAATTCGCCATCGTTGGTTAAGAGAATCAATCCTTCACTATCGATATCCAACCGTCCGACAGGAAATAGCCTGGTTTCAAGACTTAACAGATCGCATACCGTTTTCTTCCCTTCGGGCGAATAAGCTGCTGAAACAACACCGCGCGGTTTATATAGAACGATATAGGTATTTGAAAAATTTAACCTCAATGGTTGGTTGTCCAAGGTTATCTTGTCTTTTTGGGGGTCGGCTTTGGCGCCTAATTGAATGGTAACTCCATTCACCTTGACCCTGCCTTGCAGGATCAGGGCTTCGCATTGTCGCCTGGAACCGTAACCGGCGCGAGCCAGGATTTTTTGAACTCGCTCTTCCATATCCTCAATCCTTAAGATGGTTCCCTTCTTCAATAGTATCTAATGAGTTGGTCGTTGTTTCATCCTGCCAGGGAGGTAATTGCTCGAGGGATAAAAAGCCGAAATGTTGTAAAAATTCGGTAGTTATGGCGTAAAGAATTGGCCGTCCAGGCGCTTCGGCTCTTCCAACTTCCTGAATCAAGCCTTTGCTGAGCAGGGTTTTTAAGACGCTATCGCTATTTACGCCGCGGATTGCCTCAATTTGGGGCCGTGTAATCGGTTGACGATACGCGATGACTGCAAGTGTTTCTAAGGCAGCCTGGGTGAGGCGGCTGGATGTCTCTAGACCTAAAAAATTTTCGATGAAAGAGGCAATCTCAGGCGCGGTGGTTAGTTGAAACCGCCCCTGGTGTTTTTGCAAGCGAATGTATGATGGTGAGCTTGCAGAGAGCAGTCTGCGATCCAACTCTTGGATAGCTTCCTCAACCTGTGAAGATAAAATCTCTAGAGCAGTAGCCAATTGATTGAGGCTAACCGGGCTGGATGAAACAAAAAGTAGTGCTTCAATTAAAGCTGGGAGGTCAAAACTTAATGAGGTTTGGTCATTCATGCTGTGATACAATTTGCCCGATTGAAGTTCAGGTATTGATGATGAGCAAAGAAACCAGTTTTCATTTGCTTTTTCTCGTTCTTATCTTTGGTGTTCTGGCATGTCGGATGAGTTCAAATCTTGTTCCGGATTTTGAGCCCATCACCGTCCGCACCGAGGATGCCGTTGCTTTGGGTGAAAAGCTAAAGCAGGCTATACAGGATGCCGAGCAACAAGGATCATTTACGATTGAAATCTCCGAACAACAATTGACATCCTATTTAGCTTTGAATCTGGCAAAAACCAGCCAGGTGCCAATTACAGACCTGCAAATCCACTTGCAAGATGGTCAAGTCTGGATTCGCGGTAGTGTACATCAGGATAATCTCCAACTCCCGCTAACCGTGGCGGCTAGTGTAAGTGTGGATGCCGAAAACAATTTCGTGATTGATTTTAAACAAGCCCAGATAGGCCCTTTTCCCTTGCCCAAGATGCTATTGGAGACGATCACCCAGGAAGTGAAAAAGGCTTTTTGGGACCAGGTAGCCAGTGTTGGGGAAGAATATACCATCGAAGAAATCTCAATTGGTGAAGGATCAATTCTGATTCGTGGCACCAAGAAATAACGCTTACCCATTCTGGAATTCTCATATGGAGATTATACCACTCAGGGTTTCGCTGGTGAGATTTGTATTGTGGATAGTCAGTTGCGCCTTTTTAGGGGGGTGTATGATCACCGCAGAAGGCAGCCCGAACGAGATTCCCGTTGAGATCATGGCGGATGGAAAAGTTGTCCGCCTTGCCGTTTCCCTCAATAGTACTGTTGGACAGGCAATTCAACAGGCTAAGCTATCGGTTGGTCAACTAGACCGAGTTGAACCTTCCCTCACGACTTCTATTACCGAACCCATCTCGATCAAGATTACCCGAGTTAAAGAAGAATTTGAGGTTGAGCGGATCATTCTCCCTTTTGAACAAAAAGTTGTCCAGACAGAATCGCTTCCTGAGCAGGTGAATCTATTGGCTCAAAAAGGCCAGAATGGGGAAGCAGAAATTACCTATCGGATTTTGTTTGAAGAGGGTGTAGAGGTTTCGCGCACAATTGTCAATGAACCGACCATTCTTAAGGAACCTGTAACCGAGATTATTATGGTTGGGGTGCAAAAACCTTTCATTACCTATGAAGTTCCTGGGAGACTGGCATATTTACTGGGAGGAAATGCGTGGCTAATTGAGGGAAATACGGCAAATCGAAAGCTGGTGGTGAGCTCGGGTGATCTGGATGGAAGAGTCTTTCGACTATCAAAAGATGGGCAATGGCTCTTATTCACCCGCCGTGAGAATGAAGAAGGAGTGATTAATTCGCTATGGGCCGCCCATTTAGCTGATCTGGAACAACCGATCAAGCTCATTAACTTAAAGGTGAACAACATTGTCCATTTTGCGGACTGGGCGCCGATCCCAGGAGCCTTAAGGGTTTACTTTTCGACCGTCGAACCCAGAGCAACCGCGCCGGGTTGGCAAGCCAATAATAACCTGATCAGTCTTGATTTTAGTCCGAATGGGTGGGTTTCTAAATGGAAAACGATTGTTGAAACTAACTCGGGCGGTGTTTATGGTTGGTGGGGAACGAATTTTGCCTTATCACCAGACGGGGAGCAGATAGCTTTTGCCAGACCGGATGGGGTAGGATTAGTCAGTGAAGAAGTTGGCTTTGATGTTTTGCTGAAAGTCATCCCATATCAGACTGGAGCCGACTGGGCCTGGGTGCCAGGGCTTTCCTGGAGCCCAGATGGAAAATTTCTTTATAGTGTTGACCATGTTGCCCAGGAGGGTATCACGAACCAGGAAGAGTCGGAGTCGTTTGCGGTGACTGCGCTTCCCTTAGAAACCCGCACGCCAATTCATCTTGTTCAACGAGCAGGGATGTTTGCCGCAGCGGTAGCCTCTCCGATAATGGGAGCGGACTCGCAAAAGCGTTACCGGATTGCGTACTTGCAAGCTAATCAGCCAGAACAAAGTGAGGTCAGCCGCTATCGGTTAATGGTTATGGATCAAGATGGTTCGGATACCCAATTGCTGTTTCCAAGGGATGGCGAAACTGGGTTAGAGCCACAGATGATCTGCTGGTCTCCATCACCAATAAACGATATGGGGTTATATGCTATCGCGGTTATTTATCAGGGGAATCTATACCTGATCGATGTACCGGAGAAGGCCGGTGATGAAGGACAGCTTCGACAAATTACCGGGGATGGTCTGGTTAGCCGGGTTGTGTGGAGTAATATACAGTGAGGTGAATTATGCGGATTTTGATCACAGGCGCAGCCGGATTTTTGGGGTCTCATCTGTGCGATCGTCTGCTTGCCGAAGGGCATGAAGTAATTGGGATGGATAATTTCATCACCGGAAGTGCGGAAAATCTTGCCCACTTAGCCGGCAACGAGCGTTTTTCTTTTATCCGCCATGACGTTTCAAATTTCATTTTTGTTCCTGGGGAGGTAGATGCGGTATTGCATTTTGCCTCACCTGCCAGTCCCAATCCTACTTCTCGGTATGGATATGTCAACCTTCCTATTCAAACCATGAAGGCGGGAGCATTGGGCACACATAATACGCTTGGGGTGGCTCGAAAATTTGGTGCAAAATATCTCTTAGCTTCGACCAGCGAAATCTATGGTGATCCCCTAGAGCACCCTCAAAAAGAAAGTTACTGGGGACACGTTGACCCGATCGGCGTGCGTTCGGTCTATGATGAAGCTAAACGGTTTGCCGAAGCATTGACCATGGCATATCACCGCTTTCATGGGATCGATACCCGCATTGTGCGCATTTTCAATACCTACGGGCCACGAATGCACCTTGAAGATGGGCGAGTCGTGCCCAACTTTATTCAACAAGCCTTGCGAGGCGAACCCCTCACGGTTTACGGGGATGGTAGTCAAACGCGCAGCTTTTGTTACGTTGATGATCTGATTGATGGGATTGTACGACTGTTGTACTCAAATGAGCACCTGCCGGTAAATCTTGGTAATCCGGAAGAGACAAGCATTTTGGAGTTTGCTGAAGTGATTAATCGGATTGTCGGCAATAAGGCCGGCATTGTCTTTCGCCCTCAGGCAAGACTGGAAGGCGATCCGCAGCGCCGCCAACCCGATATTCAACGCGCAAAAGAAATCCTGGGTTGGCAGCCGCGCGTCTCCCTTGAGGATGGACTGCGAGAAACGATTGCGTATTTTCGGTATAAAATGGGATTAGAATAGTGTCGATCCTGCGAAATCACAAAGAAAGAGCAAGGTTTGTTCGATTTGCGATTGTGGGTACAGTGGGTGCAGTCGTGGATTTTGGTTTCTTTAATTTGCTTGCTCATCTTTTGCATTTGAATCCGGTTTTTTCGAGTGTAGTCTCATTTTCTCTAGCGGTAATCAACAACTTTACCTGGAATCGAGTCTGGACTTACCCCGACTCGAGATCGAAACCCCTTGGTTTTCAATTGACACTTTTTGCAGCGATCAATCTTGTGGGATTAGCTATCCGAACACCTTTGTTTGTCTTTCTTGAGGGGAGATTGGTGCAATTACTTAATCAATTTGAATTGTTGCGTGCTTTTCAAATCAGGCCAATTTGGGTGGCTCACAATCTCTCGCTAGGCATTGCCATTCTGGTGGTGATGTTTTGGAATTTTTACATCAATCGCTATTTTACGTATAATGATGTTCCTTTTTGAAATGTATTTTGGAGGATGCAGGCGCGATGGAGAATAAGGTGCGCAAGAAAATTGTGGTGATTTATACAACCAGCGGAGATGCAGCGGCATTTTTAGTTTACCCCTATATTTTTAATCGCCAAGGCGAGTGGATTGGATGGGTTACTCCCACACGTCAGGTATATTCTGTGCATGGGCATTATGTGGGATGGTTGAGTGACGAACCACGCATTTTGCGCAAACACTCGTCAGGTTACTTAAAGCCGCGTCTCACTCCTCCACCGCCTCCTAAACCGATTAAGCCTCCAGCCACAACACCCTTAGCGCCGATGATGCCAGATATCCCCATTGGAGCCTTTGATGTTTTGGAAGATAATCCGAGCCTGTTGCCGCCGGTCGATTTTGGTGATTTAAAAGAAGATATGGATTAGATGGAAGACAAAACTTCGCCACAAGCTAACGAAACCGAGACGCCATCCGAAGTGGATGCCGAGTTATCTTCGACAGTTTCAAGCGGCGTGCGGTCGTTGAGAGACCTCATCGACCGTGTCGTAGGGAAAGGTTTAAATCCTCCAGAGGTTCAGGAAGATTCAGGTATTGCAGAAGTAATTCCCTTCCCTTTTTTAGCTATCGTTAATCAATATGAGATGAAAATGGCTCTGCTCCTGGCTCTGATCAATCCTGCCATGGGTGGGGTTTTGTTGATCGGTCCGCGTGGGACAGGTAAGACGACGGCTGTAAGAGGGTTGTTAGACTTGCTTCCTTTAGTGCCAAAGAGCCTGTGCTATTACGGTTGCTTACCCGAAGATATTGAAACTATGGGGATAGACGCAGTTTGCCCGGATTGCGCTCGCAAATATGCCGAGGGCAAACCCCTGGCGGTGATGGATCGAGCCAGATTGGTTGAATTACCCTTAAATGCTCGCCTGGAAGATGTGATCGGTGGCATTGATGAACGGGCAGCTCTTCATCAGAGGCTTCGCTTACAGCGAGGCATTCTTGCCCAAGCTGACCGCAATGTTTTATATGTTGACGAAGTAAATTTACTCAATGATGACATTGTAGATGCCTTGTTGGATGCAGCCGCCCAGGGGAGCTACACGGTGCGACGCGGGCCGATTTCTGCAACGTATCGCTCAAGGTTTATTCTCATTGGGTCGATGAATCCTGAAGAGGGTTATTTGCGGCCGCAAATCCAGGATCGTTTTGGTTTACGCGTCATTGTCAAGGGTTTGGACGACGACGGTGAACGGCTTGAAGCCTATCGGCGGGTTAAGGCCTATCTGGCAAACCCGCGCTTGACGGCAACGCAATTTCGTCTAGAAACAGAGATTGCCCGCGAGGAGATTCAACTGGCGCGCGAATTGCTGCCAAAAGTTGAGTTACCAGACACAGTGGCGAAAGTGGGTTTGCGATGGATTAAGGAGTTGGGAATCGATTCGTTGCGGGCAGAGATCACCCTTTTTGAAGCGGCACGTGCGTTTGCGGCGGCCGATTCCCGGCAACTGGTGGAGATTGAAGACCTGAAGCAAGTTGCCCCGATGGCCCTGCGTTTACGAAAATCCTCTTTTATGAGTGATTACTTAAGTCAGCAAGAAAAAGAGCAAGCTCAACTCAAAGCTATTATGGAGCAGACCTAAGGCAATACATGAGTTGTAAGGTTTTAAAGAAAGATGGAAAAAGAGGCAAGCTCAGTTGCAAAAATCCTTTTCAAAAGCGCTTGGGAAGCCCATGCTCGCGGCGATGATGGGGAAGCCGAAAAACTTTTTCGACAAGCCTTAACTATTGAACCCGACTCTATTGAGACCATTTATGGCTTGGGAATCGTGCTGAAAGCTATCGGCCGGACTCAAGAAGCAATAGCGCAATTTGAAAAGATTGTTTACAACATCGAGAATCGGGAATGGAATGATCTCAACCGGGCAAGAATGTTGCGCAGGTTGGCACTAGGACAAATCAATTACTTGAAAAATCAAGATTGGAATTTGGAAAAAGAGGTATGGCAACGATGAACATTTCTCATAGACAACGAATTGAAGCCTGTTTAACCGCCGGTTCACTTGATCGGGTGCCGGTAATTTTGTGGAGACACTTTCCAGTGGACGACCAAGATCCCCTGCGACTTGCGCAGGCGACAATTCAATTTCAAAAACAATTTGACTTTGATGCAGTCAAGGTTACCCCAGCATCGTCTTTTTGTGTGAAAGATTGGGGCGCCGAAGATATTTGGAGAGGTGCTTCTGAAGGGACGCGTGAGTACATCAAACACCCCATTCAAAAAGCAGAAGATTGGGCGAAACTACCTGTTCTTGATCCAACTGCGGGTTGGTTGGGGAAACAACTGGTTTGTCTGAAGGTGATTACAGCGGAATTGGGTAAAGAAACCCCCATTATTCAGACAATTTTCAATCCCTTAACCCAAGCGAAAAATTTAGCTTCGCGGGATAAAGTATTGATGTGGATGCGAAAATACCCTGAAACTTTCAAGCAGGGGTTAAGAACGATCACCGAGACAACGATTCGGTTTATCGAAGAAGCGCAGAAGACGGGAATCGATGGCATTTTTTATGCAGTTCAACATGCGCAATATGGAATCATGAGCGAAGAGGAGTATCGCGAGTTTGGTCTTAAGTACGATTTGGAGGTGTTAGAGGCAGCAAAACCTTTCTGGTTTAATATGTTGCATCTGCATGGGGAAGATATCATGTTTGATCTGTTTGTTGACCTGCCCGTTCAAGCAATTAACTGGCATGATCAGGAGACGCCGCCAAGCCTGGAGGAAGCGAAGGGGAAATTCAAAGGGGCCGTATGTGGTGGTCTGTTGCGTTATACCGCCATGGTATTAGGAACTCCCGAAGAGATTGTCGCGCAAGCCAGAAAAGCTATTGAAGCCACTCAAGGGGAACGGTTCATCCTTGGCACCGGATGCGTCGTCCCGATCACTGCACCTTATGGCAATATTTTAGCGGCGCGCAAAAGTGTAGAGATTACCTAACCCATGCGAGTTATTGCCGGAAAAGCGAAAGGCCGTCAGCTTAAGTCTGTCCCTGGAGATACCACCCGACCGATTACCGACCGCACCAAAGAAGCCCTGTTTAATATCATCGGCGCTGATATTGAAGGTGCCAGTTTTTTAGACTGCTTTGGCGGAACCGGCAGTGTGGGAATTGAAGCCTTAAGTCGGGGTGCGGCGTTTGTGCGCTTCTACGAGCTCAATCGCAAAGCACTCCAGACCATTCAGGACAATTTACGGATAACCGGGCTTAGCCAGGCTGCGCAAGTAATCCAGGCGGATGTCCTGCGAGAATTGGAAAAACCAGCCGATAGAGCGTTCGATTACATCTTTATTGCGCCTCCGCAATTTCACCAAATATGGAGGAAAACGCTGCAGATTATTGACCGCCAGATCGGCTGGTTAACGGCGGATGGATGGTGCATCGTGCAAATCCATCCAACGGAATATGAAAACCTGACTCAAGGTTCACTCATTCAACAACTTGTCGAATTCGATCGCCGCAGATATGGTAGCACGTTGCTGGTCTTTTACGCGCGTCCTTGAAGAGCCTTTATCCTTTCAGAAACTCCTCTAGAGCTTCTTTGCTGATCCGGTAGGCATTGCCAATCTTCTTGGCTTTCAATTCACCGGCATTAATTGCTGCAATTACGTCCTCTTCTGAAACACGTAGAAATGCTGCGGCTTCGCTGGGGGTCATGACAGGTGGAATGGAAGGCGGCGGGGAGGCAGGCGAGGGGGTGGGAGCTGCGGATTGACCGGGTTGCATGCCTTGTAAGGATTGACTGATCACATTCCCGATTCCCATCCCGGCGCCGATACCAGCGGTGAGACCAGCACCGCCGCTCGGGTTTTGAGCAGCTTCCCGTAAGGCGTCTGCCGCCTGAAGTTGGGTATAAGTTGCCATGTCCAGCATTCCCATGGCGCGCAGCTCTTCAGCAGATTTGGTTGATGGCTTTAGGTTTTCGATGTAGAAGGCTTTTAAGGTTAAACCTAATGCGGCAAAATCGTCCTGGGCTTTGGCGCGCACCCCTGCACTGAGTTCTTCCGTTAAGCCAATCAGTTCTGGAACACTATGTTTTGCAGCGGTTTCACCCAATAAGTCGCTCAGTTTGGAAAGCAGGATTGAGCGTAAGCGGTCTTCGATATCGCTGATAAGATATTTTCCTTGAGCGCCGACGATTTGGGTCACAAATTGTTGAGGGTCTTTAACCTGGAATCCATAGGTGCCAAAACCTTGCAGCAGGGCAACCCCTAAACCCATGTTGGGGTTGCGAATGATGATCGGTTGCGGCGTACCCCATTTGCGGTCGATGAAATCCCGCATGGAGACGAAATAGACTTCTGCCGGGAAGGGAGTTCTCTCATTAAAGAATGTTTTCCCTATCCGTTCAATGAGAAGAGGAATGTTAAAAGTGGTGATCGTGTGCCGACCAGGACCGAAAACGTCTAACGCATTGCCATCTCGAAAGAAAACCGCTGCCTGCGTTTCACGGACGATAACCTGGGAACCGATGCGAAAATCCCCCGCTCCACTTTCCGGAAAGCGGTGTACCAATTCGTCTTTCATTTCGTTTGGATATTCAATGACATCAAATACTCTAGCCATAACTACCTAACCTTTCGTTTATAAACTAGTCTAAAGCCCCTGATTTTGGTGGATTTTACTCTTGAAATAAAACTTTGGCGCGTTGTTCATACAAGTCCACACACTGTTGTGCCATGGTGCGCAGGTGACGAATTGCTGCAGAAATTCCTTCGCTACCCAGGGATGCTTCAACATTGTCAATCGCGCGAGTTACATCATCTGCCAGAGCCAGCAAGGTAGCGTCGAATTGATAGAGGCGTTCAAGCTCATCACTGTTTATTTTTACCGCATCAAATAAGCCTGAGTATCCCCTGGGCGCTCTGCGAACGCGGTCAATAAAAGCGCGTAACTTGATCGCCGCGCCTTCCAAATCATCCACCAAGTGCATATCCCCTTGGGCAATCAGATCACGTTGGAGGGTGGAAATTCGCTGCCAAAGGCTTTCAAATCGTTGGGCAATGGCATCGCGCAGAATCTTATCTTGATCGCGACGCGCTTGACGGTCAATATACCCTTTAAATCCTGGCACGTAACTTAGAATTTTTTTGAAGGGATCTAAGTCACCGGTTACTTTCTTAACGATTTGCTCAACTTCATCGCTCATTATTTCTCCTTACTAATTTAGAAAAAGTCGGTTAGTTTGATTATAGCTTACGTTTAATCGCTCTGCAACTCATTTACGGATGAAAAACAAAGAAGTTGCAGAACAAATTTGGTTCTCTCGGGGTATAATTTTGAGTAAACCTAATCAACGAAAATGAGGAGAAAGATATGACTGCGCCAGAATATCAAACGATTATTGATCAGCTTGAAGGAAGTGTGGCTATTGAACACGGAAAAGCCGTCATTCGAGATCGGGCAACGCTGCGCAAGAACGCCCATAAACTGGCTGAGATTTCTGCTCTTGAAAAAGGCGCTTTGCAAGGGTGGGCGCGTTATCTAACTCGCTTGATCGCTCTGGAGGTGGGGCTGGTGCCGGCCTCAATTCATGACCTGTATGTGGCACGTGGAAGAGGAGAAATTCCTCCTACATTTACTGTACCGGCTATGAACTTAAGAGCCCTTTCCTTCGATGCTGCAAGAGCGGTCTTTCGTACGGCGCTTTCGATGAATGCTGGGGCGTTTATCTTTGAAATTGCCAGATCGGAAATCGGGTACACTGACCAACGACCTTCCGAGTATGCGACAAGTGTTTTGGCGGCCGGCATTGTTGAAGGGTATGAAGGTCCGGTCTTTATCCAGGGAGACCATTTTCAAATCTCTGCCAAAAAATACGGGGCTGATCCTGAAAAAGAATATACCGCAGTAGAGAGCCTGATCAAAGAAGCAATTAGCGCCGGTTTCTATAATATTGATGTGGACACTTCAACATTGGTCGACATTAGCAAAGCTGACCTTGTGGAGCAACAACGCCTTAACACAAAACTCTCTGCCAGCTTGACGAAGTATATCCGAGCGTTAGAGCCAGCGGGGGTAACGATTTCTATTGGTGGTGAGATCGGTGAAGTGGGTGGAAAGAATTCGACCGAAGAGGAATTGCGCGTGTATATGGATGAATATAAGAAAGAATTACAAACCCTGGGGGATATTGTGGGTATTAGCAAGATCAGCGTCCAAACCGGCACGACCCACGGTGGTGTCGTTTTACCGGATGGAACCATTGCTCAGGTAAGTGTGGATTTTGATACCCTCAAGCGATTAAGTCAGGTTGCCCGATTAGAGTATGGATTGGCTGGAGCTGTCCAGCATGGCGCTTCCACCTTGCCGGAAGATGCGTTTGGAAAGTTTGTCGAAAACGAAGCCTGCGAAGTCCATTTAGCGACCAATTTCCAGAATATGCTCTTTGAGCGCTTGCCTGAAGCGCTACGAAAGGAGATGTATGCCTACCTTGATGCAAATTATGCCTCTGAGCGCAAAGAGGGAATGACGGATGAGCAGTTTTATTACAAGACACGCAAGAATGTTATCGGTCCATTCAAGGCACAAACGTGGAATTTACCCGCTTCTTTCAAAGAAGAAATCGGAAATGCCTGGCAAGCTCAGTTCACTAAACTCTTCCGTCTGTTAGGGGTAGCAGATACAAGCAAGTACGTGGAGCAAACGGTGAAAGCACCAAAAATTCAACCTAATATTAAAGATTATTTGGGTGAATTGGTGAGCGAAGAGGATGTCCGAGACTTAGCAGATTAACGTTACGTTTCCGAAGTTTAAAAACCATCTGCCCCCACGGTTAGAAAGTGGGGGCAGATTTGTTCCCATAAGATAAAAGTGGATCTGCTTTGAAACAAAAATCGTGTTTATGCGTAAAGAAGTTCAGAGATATAAAAGAAGGAGTGCGTTGTGAAAAAAGATCGCAAAAGAATCCCGTGGTTTCTTTTCCCGTTCTGGTTGATATGGAAACTGGTCACGGGTATTGTCGAATTTACCGGGCGCATCATTGCCATTGGATTGGGCTTTGTGTTGATGGTAGTTGGTATATTGGTTAGCGCCACCATTGTCGGGTTAATTGTTGGGTTACCGATGATATTCATCGGGATTTTGCTTGTCCTGCGAGGAATCTTTTAGTCTTACGTTGATTCCTCAAGTTGCGCCAGGAACTCGTTAATTTTCTCTGCCTTTTCTAGCGAGAGTGGTTTCTGCTTGGCTTCTTTGCGTAAAAAGTCTTTGAGTTTGTCCAGGTGAAGCGCTGGCGCAGGTGGATTTTCTGAAGGATCGATATCTAGGGTGACTTTGGGGTTTATAAACACCAGCATTCCCCGGACAGGAATGGATGTTTCCTCATCGAAAATTGGCTTTAGAAATTTTTGGATTTTTTCTATTTCATAAGGCAACTCGAGATCTGGTCGCCCCAGACTTTCCTTTCCGAAAAAGCGCAGAAAAGCGCTGCCAGCGTGTTGCCAGCGACCATTCTTGAAGGTAATGCGGCCAGTTAAGTGATATGGAAAAAGTATCCAAACACCGGCTGGCCCGCTCAATAGATGATAAGTTGGGGTGTAATAGTGGCAGAGGGTGTATTTTTGATCTAATCCCTTCAACGCTTGGTTGATTTGTTCGTCAGTGCTTGGATTCCTACCCCACCGATTGGTAAAAAACATCCCGATTTGCGCAAACATGAAACCTAAAAGCAAGGCTAGTAACGAGTAGGTCACTTGATTGGGAAAACGGAGGGAGATGATCAGGCCACTGATCAGAATGGCCATACCTAGCAGGGTAGAGATAATGGCAATGCGTCGATTTCTTTTTTTCTTTCTCTCATTGGTAATGATTTTCATGGGAATTATTCCTTTTTAGTCTGATATTAATCTTCAACAGAAATAGTTGGGAAAGCTGATAAACGCTCAACGAGAGCGGTTTGAAGTTCGTTCAGTAAACCGGCTTCAACAGCTTGACGTGCAACTCGAATAGCGTTGACCAAGGCTACATCGTCAGACCGTCCATGGCCGATAAAGACCAATCCATTGACGCCTAACAATGGCGCTGCGCCAACTTCGCCGGGATCCATGACCTTTTTGATCCTGGTAAAAGCAGGCTTTGCCAGTAAAGCACCGATTTTCGTTTGGGTGGACTTGAGCATTTCGGTGCGGATCAAATCAGTTAAGAATTTCGCTACCGCCTCACTTGATTTAAGTAATATGTTGCCGGTAAAGCCATCGGTGACAACCACATCGGCTTCTCCGTTAAATAGTTCTTTGGGTTCTACATTCCCAATAAAGTTGGGTATCAACTCTTTCAATAGGGGATAGGTGTCTTTGATAAGCTGGTTGCCTTTGCCAGCTTCTTCCCCATTAGATAATAGGGCGACCCGGGGAGGTACTTTTTGAAGGACTTTTTCGGCATAAACTGCTCCCATAATTGCGAATTGGACTAAATACTCCGGCTTGCAGTCTGCATTAGCGCCGATATCCAAAACGATACAATGCCCAGTGCGCACAGGGAATTGCGCTGTCAGGGCTGGTCGCCGCACGCCGCGAATGCGCCTGAGTTGAAAAAGCGCGGTAGCCATTGCGCCACCGGTGTTGCCTGCGGTAATAAAAACGTCAGCTTCTGCTCGACGCACCAATTCCATCCCAACAGCCATGGAAGTATCCGACTTGCGGCGGGCGTTTTCGGCTGGTTTATCGGTCATTTCCAGGACCTGGGAGGCATGAACGACGTGCAGGTGAGGGGGTGGGGAAAAGGATGCCAGTTTAGCTTCTAAGAGGTCTTGAGGACCAACTAAGAAAATTTCATCGGGATAGATCTGGCTGGCTTTTATGGCAGCACTGACTTCGGGGTCGGGGTGGCTATCGCTTCCCATTGCGTCAAGGACAATGCGCATAGGTAACTCCTGTCGATAAGAACCGAAAATGATTTTGAAGGTTGAGGAATAAAGAAACGGCAACGGAGGATTTCTGGAAAGAAAAACGCATTCTGAGAACAATCATCTTTTTTGTTTCTTGACAGCAGACAATAGCGGATTATAATACAAAACAACTGCGCTGGTGCTGGAATTGGCAGACAGGCATGGTTGAGGGCCATGTGCCGCAAGGCGTGTGGGTTCAACTCCCACCCAGCGCACAGGCAAAACGAGCGTGGTTGGCTCGTTTTTTTATTCCCCGATGTGCATCTTGCGTTCCAGGAAACGCACAAACCCCGATAACAGGAGGGTCATGGATAAATAGAGAAAAGCGGCGACATTGAAAGCTTCCATGACGCGGAAGGTGCTGGAACGGCGTAAACGAGTCAGTTGCGTTAGTTCATTAACGGCTAAAACGGTAGCCAACGAGGAGTCTTTTAATAAAGCAATAAAGTCGTTGCCCAGAGGAGGCAGGATACGGCGGATAGCTTGAGGGAGAATGATTAAGCGCATCGCCAAGAAGTAATTCATCCCCAGAGAGCGGGCTGCTTCCATTTGACCTTTGCCAATGGATTGAATGCCGGCTCGAAAGACTTCGGCCTCAAACGCTCCATATCCAATTGCCAGCGCGATGATCGCCCGCAACTCCATGGAGATATTGCGGATACTATAGGTCGCCAGAGCGTTAAAAAATTGAGATAGCCCGCCTGATTGAAACGTGGTACTTCCCCACTGTCCAATTTTGTTGGTTAAGTCTATTACCAAAGGGACAAGGCCAAAGGCAATGATCAAAATCAAGACTACCAGGGGAATCCCTCGAACCACTTCAACATAGATAGTCGCAATGGTATTGATGATAACGTTCTTTGAAAGGCGGGCGAGACCTACAAACAGGCCAATTACAGTAGCAATTGGAAAGGCAAGCAAAGTAATTCGTAAGGTGGCGACTACCCCGGTCAATAGATATTGGAAGGTTTCGGAATAATTCTTATCGGTGAAAATAAAATAGACGATGATTAGACCAAGGATGAAGAGAATAATTGCCCACCAGGGAAGCGTAGACAGAGTGAGTTTTTGGGGTTGGTACTGAACTTTCTTTTGAGATTGAACGGCTTGCATAGTCACGTCCTTATCATGATAGGGTTAGCCGGGAGAGAAAACCTCTCCCGGCAAGGGTTCAGAAACGGCTTTTTGTAAAAATTATTGCGTAAGACCCCACTTTTTATTCAGCGCTTCTAAGGTTCCATCTTCGATCATGGATTGCAAAGCGGCGTTAATGGCTTCGCGCAGGTCACTGCCTGGTGGAAAGACAAAGCCAAGTTGCTCATCGGAGGTTAACTGTCCAGCAACTTTGAGTTTGCCAGGGTTTTCTTCGATGAAGCCCACGGCGCTGACATTGTCGATGACGACTCCGTCAATATCCTTTGATAACAGAGCTAAAACAGCAGCCCCAAAATCTTCAAATGATTTTACCCGCTCAGCCGGGAAATGCTCTTTGGCGACAATTTCGTTTGTTGTGCCGAGTTGGGTACCGATGAGGCGATTCGCATCAGCTTTAATCTCGTCTAAGCTAGCTGTTTCATCAACTCTGACAAGTAACACCTGGCCAACAATGACATAAGGAATGGAGAAATCGACAATTTCATCCCGTTCAGCCGTGATGGTAACGCCATCTGCCAGCATGTCATACTCACCGGCTTGCATGGCGGGAAAGATGCCATCCCAGGCAGCTTGTTTGAACTCGGCAACGCAATTGATCCGCTTGCAGATTTCACGGACTGCGTCGTAATCCCAACCAACCCCTTCGCCGGTGGCTTCGTCAATCATGTTGAAGGGAGGGTATGCGTTTTCAACTGCGACAGTGATGGTTCGCCCACCCAGATCGGGCAATTTAGAACCCGTTTCGACAGGTGGTGCTTGGGTTTCTGCAGGCGCAGGCTGCTCAGTTTGGACAGGGGCGGGTGTTGGGCTTGTTCCGCCGCAAGCAGTTATAAGGATACTTAGAATAATTAGTAATGAGATAATGTAGGACTTTTTCATCATTCTCTCTCCTTTAGCTCAAGAATATGATCGCCGTTTCTGATGGTGAAGGAATCCCTTTGGCTGAGATGCGATAAGGATAGACGATAATGGAAATTTTTGCAAGGCTTATCGCTTATAATTAGGGTGTATTTTACCCTAATCGAGGTGAAACGATGGCAATTTTTCCTGAAATGGATTGGTTTTTTAAGCTCAAAGATAAGTTAAACTCCGATGATCAATATGCGCGAATCGCTCATAGCTGGGAATGGGATTTGCTGTTTGCCATTGAGGCAGACGAGACCTTAAAGTGCCCCCTGTATGTTTACATGGATTTATGGCATGGAACTTGTCGCGAGGTAAAAATCGTTGAGGATGCAAATCAAACCAAAGCCACCTTTATGCTTTCTGCCCCCTACAAACAGTATGTTGCCCTTTTATCCGGAAAACTTGATCCCATGCAGGCTATGTTAACCCGTAAGCTGCGGGTGCAGGGAAATATGGCGATTATGATGCGCAATGTGCCAACGGTGTTGGATTTTGTGCGCTGTTGTCGCGAGGTTACCGATGGGTTTGTTGGGGTAGCAACTTGAAAATAAACACGCTTCCGTGATTGTAGATCAACTCAAATTCGGGTGATTGGGAGATTACCCACGCTGAGATTGCGCCACCTTTCCCGCCGAGATAAAGGTATTGCAAATCGTTAACCCGCATCAGATGCGCAATCCGGGCTGAATCATTCGGCTTTTCGAGCACTTTTTGTGAGATCTGGTTGATCTGACGCACTTGATCGCTGCGGTCTGACAAAGCAAAGAGCACCGGCGGCGGAATGGTTGGGCGGTGAGCAAGGGCGGGAATCCAGGATCCCCCATCCTGACCGGCGTATAGGCCATAACCCCACAGGAAGGGTTGAATTAGAAATTTTTGATCAGGCTGCGTCGCAAGGCGAATATAGTTCATCGCTTGGAGATCATCGGCGCGAACAAGCATCGTTATGGGATTGAGTAAGGGGATTAAGGCACGTCCTCCAAGAATGGCGGAGACCAGAATGGCAGAAGAAGATAACGTTAGTAACAGTCCCCTTGATGGGGGGGTGATAAACCGTCTGAACCATTGAAGCGTACGGAATACCCCTGCTCCACCGAGGGCCGAGAGGGGTAAATAAAGACTGATGGTTACAGAGGTCATGTTGAGGAATCCGATTCCCCTTAAAAAAACATTACTGAGATAAATCGTTGCAAAACAAAGCGCTACCCAGAGCGCCAGGATCACCCCCTTCCAGGAGCAGCGCAGGATTTCGAGGATCAAGCCTAGCGAGGCTAAAGCGAGCAGGATTTTTCCCAGTGCTGGAGTGAGCAACCCCACAGGGATCGAATCAGTTGTGGCTGGCGGGTTCGTCCAGGAATTGAATTTGGGCAAAAGCAGGGAAACCAGAGCTTCGGGTAACCAGGGTGCAGAGAGGAATAGCACAAGGAAACCCATCAGACCAAAGATACCAATCAATCGCAAGAATTGGATAGTCTTCGGATCTTCTGATGGATGAAAGAATTTTTCCAGGGCTGAAAGTCCCAAGAATAAGGCGCAGAAATAACTGACCCGATAGTGAATGATCACCAGGCCGGCGATTAACAGAGAAACCAGCATCAACGTTGCCTGGATTTGCCCTGATCGAAAGCTGGCTCTAAGCGGTAGGCGTCTGTTAAAGAGATAGAGGATGGTGGGCAGGATAATCAGACCACACAATTGCGTATAGCGGCCCCAACTGGTGTAGTAAGCTGGCATGGGCGAAAAAAAGGCAACCAGGGTAGCGGCAACGATCCCGGTTAAGCGATTTGGATAAAATGCATAAGTAAAGGTATAGGCGCTGTAAACAGCTAAAGCGTTTAAGATTTGCCCAAAGACCAGCATGGATGCGGGCAATGGTAAAGTCGATAGCCAGGTGAAGAAAGCAAGATTAGCGTGAAAACCCGAATGATAGGAGGTAGTTGTCAAGTCTAGGTAAGGTTCATAAGTGGACGGATAAGCACCCTCATCGAGGATCAGGTTGGTAATCAAGGCATGGTGTACCGAGTCGACCCAGGGGGGAGCGACAAGGTTGCGCGCCATGAGCAGCCGAATGAACAAGGCGAGGCAGAAAATTAGGAATAAAAAGAGGTCTTCGATGTGAAGCTTTGTCGCCCAGGTGCGAAGATTGCGCATAGCCAAGATAACCAAGATCAGAAAGCCCCCATAAAAAAGTAAACGAACAAATGCTGGATGCCAGTGCAAGTGAAACAGGCTTGTCCAGGCCATGCCCACTGCCAGAACAGCGATACTTGTGCTGATCAACAGGTAAAAGCTCAGGGATTGGTCGTTTGGCAGGGATGGGCGAAGAAGCTTAAGCACCAGTAAACCGGGTGTTATCAATAAGGCGATCGAAGGAAGCAGAAGCCATATGTCTCTCCCTAACCGCAAAAGGTCGGTTAGGAAACTTTGCCTCGTGTAGCGGTATTCTAAAGAGAAAGCTAAATCCGAGAAGGTTTCTTGGTTATTAATGGAAAAACTGCCCTGGGGATAGCTATCAAGGCGATTGCCCCAAAGATGAATTGCGGATGAGGCTTCAATCCCAATGGCATACCTGCCTTTAGGGATAAACTGGTTATTGGCAATGACAAAGGTACAGATTCCCTGATGGCAAGCACTTAACGGTTGGGTAAGAGAGTAGACATATTTCGGTTTCTCATTCAAATCGATCAGTGTCAGGGTGAGTCTAGCATCGGCGGGAACTGGCTCGATGGGAGTGATCCTAAGGTTAATTTTGCTGAGAGAAGCCTGGGTTAGAAATATAGTCTGGGAGACAATCTCGTTATTTTGCAGTGTATAAATGCGATCCGTGTGCCACTCGTGTGAGGACTCTGGATCATAGAGGCTCACACATCCACTCAGCAATAAGCCGATTAACAACAGCCACAGAAATCTAACCGGAGGAAGCGATTTCGCCAATTTGACTGCGCAAGTAAGCTTCCATAAAACCATTCAGTTCCCCATCTAAGACAGCGGTGGTATTGCTGGTCTCATAACCGGTGCGATGGTCTTTGACCATTTGGTAGGGATGAAGCACATACGAGCGGATTTGACTCCCCCACTCGACTTTTTGGAATTCCCCGCGCAGTTGAGCGATCTGTTCTTCTTGTTCTCTTTGCTTGAGTTCCAGCAGCCGTGCCCGTAACACGCGCAGGGCATTTTCACGATTTTGAACCTGAGAACGTTCATTTTGACAGGTTACAACAATCCCCGTCGGGAGATGGGTAATGCGCACAGCAGTGTCGTTCTTTTGTACGTTTTGTCCGCCTGCGCCGGCTGAGCGAAAGGTGTCGATGCGTAAGTCATTCGGGTTGATTTCGATTTCTTTATCGTCTTCTACCTGGGGAAGGACTTCAACCAATGCAAAGGATGTATGACGGCGATGGGAGGCATCAAAAGGAGATAACCGCACTAAACGGTGGACGCCTTTCTCGGAGCGTAAATACCCATAGGCGTATTTTCCTTCGACTGAGATGGTGACACTCTTGATGCCGGCTTCTTCTCCGATACTCCGATCGAGGATTTCCGTCTGGTATCCATTTCGTTCTGCCCAGCGCAGATACATGCGCTCCAGCATCTCCGCCCAATCCTGCGAGTCTGTTCCCCCGGCACCGGCGTGTATTGCCAATAGGGCATTGTGACGATCGTATTTGCCCGAGAACATGGCGTAAAACTCTCGTTTTTGGATGGCGGCTTCAATGGTCTCAATTTCACCTTCGAGTTCTTCTCGTAAAGTCTCATCCTCCAGTGAAACTAGTTCCAGGGCATCGTTAACCTTCTGGCGCAATTCCAACCAGGGCTCTAGCTCATCGTTTAGGATGGAGATTTTCCTCATGACCTCCTGAGCCTGATCCGGATTTTGCCAAAAGTCTTCTGCTTCAGTTTGTTTTTGCAGTTCGGTGAATTGTTTTTCTTTTTCTAGGATGTCAAAGACGCACCAGAAGATGTTGGATTCGTTCGGATTGTTCCTTTAGTCTTTCAAGCAGATCTTCCATCAGTTAAGTTCTCCAGATTTACGAAGCTGTAGGAGCAAGAATACCATCTAAAAAGGCTTGCGGATTGAAGGGTTCAAGGTCTTCAAATGTTTCGCCTAGCCCGGCAAAGTAGATTGGGACGCCAAGTTCTTTTTGAATCGCAAAAGCCATCCCACCTCTGGCAGAAGAGTCTAGTTTGGCAAGGATGACGCCGTTGATTTGAACGGCTTGTTGAAAGGCGCGTGCCTGTTGGAGGGCGTTCTGTCCGGTGGTAGCATCCAAAACCAGCCAGACATAGTGGGGTGAGCCAGGTAAGGCTTTTCCGATCACGCGGTAGACTTTCTTTAACTCTTCCATGAGGTTATAACGGGTGTGCAAGCGTCCGGCTGTATCGATGATGACTATATCTGCTTTCCGAGCGATTGCAGCTTGAACGGTGTCATAGGCAACCGCACCAGAATCGGCGCCGGGTGAGCCAGAAATAATCGGAAGGTCCAGGCGCTCTGCCCAGATTTGCAATTGATCGATGGCAGCAGCCCGATAGGTATCGGCGGCGCCAAGCATTACTTTTTTTCCCTGTTGACGGAAGCGGTAGGCAAGTTTGGCAATCGTTGTTGTTTTACCGGAGCCATTCACACCGACAATCAGGATAACGGTCGGTTGGCAATTCAATTGAATGGGTGGGGGTTCCTGGATGCGTTTACTTAATTCCTGGCGGAGAAGACTCTCTAAATCAGCACTTTTGATGATATTGTGATCAATTTGGGCTTGCTTAAGAGCTTGAATCACCTCTTGGGTCGTTTCAATCCCTATGTCAGCTTGAATCAAAAGACCTTCCAAATCTTCGTAGGTTGCTGAGTCAATATCTCCACCGCCGAAGATAGATTTAATCTGGTTGAAGGTCGCTTTGCTGGTTTTGGTGAGTCCAGCTTTCCACTTGCTAAAGATGCTAGCCACGAAATAAAATTATATCACGATGTAAGGCTTGAGATATGATGCTATAATTTCCGTGATGCAACCTGAATTGACCCATTTAGACCCTGAAGGAAAAGCGCACATGGTAGATGTGGGCGACAAGAGCATCACCGAGCGTTGGGCGGTGGCAAGGGGAGAGGTCTTAATGCGCCTGGAGACTTTTGAAGCTATTCGGAGTGGGGTAACGAAAAAGGGCGACCTCCTCAATGTTGCCCGCATTGCTGGCATTCTGGCAGCGAAGAGAACGGCTGAACTGATTCCGCTGTGTCATCCGTTGTATCTTGATTTGATCGAAGTTGAGGTGTGGATGGATGAGACCTTACCTGGGGTACAGATTCAATCGAAGGTGAGGACACATGGTAAAACGGGGGTAGAGATGGAGGCCTTAACTGCCGTGAGTGTAGCCGCCTTAACCGTCTATGATATGGCAAAGGCGGTGGAAAAAACCATGCGCATCCAGAATATCCGTCTGGTGGAAAAACATGGCGGTCGTAGTGGAGATGTTATCAATGAGTAATTGGTAGATGGAGGAAGCGTGAACATCCGGGTTCTTTACTTTGCCACTTATAAGCAGAAAATTGGAAAATCTGAGGAGCATTTTTCTTTTGATACACCGCTGAGTGTACGTCAATTCAAGGAATTCTTGCGAGAACGCTATCCGCATCTCGCATTAGACTTTTCGAGTGTTCTGGTCTCAATCAATAAAGAATTTGCCTTTGATGAAGATTGGCTACCCGACGGCGCAGAGGTGGCGATCTTTCCACCGGTGAGCGGTGGTGAAGAGCCCTTTCCGACAATTCTCGAATTAACTGAACAAGTCTTTGATGTCGATCAGGTTTTGCAGAAGCTGGTTAGACCGACCACCGGAGGAAGTTGTGTCTTCGTCGGCTTTGTGCGTCAAATTACTGATGGGCAACCAAAGCGGGAGACCAACCACCTAGAGTATGAGGCTTATGAAGAGATGGCACTTGAAAAAATGCGTCAGGTAGCTGATGAAATGCGCCAGCGCTGGCCTTTGGTTGAAGGCGTGGCGATTGTTCAACGCCTGGGGCACTTAGAACCTGGAACACCAACGATCTTAGTGGCGTGTACGGCTGCGCACCGGAATCAGGGAATTTTTGAAGCTGCCCGGTATGGTATTGATCGGGTAAAAGAGATTGTACCGGTTTGGAAGAAGGAGGTGGGAGCAAGAGGAGAATATTGGGTGGAGGGCGATTACTTACCCAAAAAAGGGGAATAACTCCATGATCTCTATCCGGTGTTCAAATTGTGGCAAGACCTATCCGTCAGATGGCGCACCAGAGCGTTGTGTGGTGTGTGGTGGAGTCTATGACCTGGCTGAGTTGCCATTGATCGAACCATCCAGTGAGAAAGATCCTTCAAGGGGAATTTGGAACTATTTACAAGCCGAGGCGTTCGGGAAAGCCCAAACGATTGTTACATTAGGGGAAGGGTTCACACCTTTGCTGTGGGCGAGCGTTGAAAGAGAAAATGGAAAACCCATTGATGTTGGCTTTAAGTGCGAGTATCTCAACCCGACTGGTTCCTTCAAGGATCGAGGCAGTGCAGCATGTATTCAATTTCTCCTTAGCAGAGGTATCGTGACGGTTTATGAAGATTCCTCCGGTAACGCAGGGGCTTCCATAGCGGCTTATGCCGCTCGGGCTGGCTTGAAAACCCATATCTATGTGCCGGCGCGCGCATCGGGTGTAAAGAAGGAACAAATGTTGAGGGTTGGCGCAACACTTCATCCAATCGAAGGGCCTCGCTCGGCTGTTACAGATGTGTTACGGAATGATCTACGGGCTCAGGCTTCACAATCCACTTGCTACGCCAGCCACGCCGCCATGCCATTCAATCTGGCTGGTTACGCTACCTTAGCGATAGAATTGTACGAGCAATTGGGCAGCGCGCCGGGAAGCATTTTATTACCGGCTGGTCAGGGAGGTTTGTTGTTGGGCGTGGCAATGGGATTTGAGTGGTTGAAAGCGCAGGGTAGGATCGACACTTTACCGCAAATTTTCGGTGTTCAAGCGCGAGCTTGTGCACCATTGTGGGCCGTTTCTTCTTATGGCGCTGCCGGTTTGGCCTGGGTTAATGAGGGCGAGACGATCGCGGAGGGAATTCGGATCAAATATCCTTTGCGAGGGGATGCGGTTTTGCAAGCGGTTGAACGGAGTGGTGGAGCGTTTTTTGTCGTGGATGAAGAGGAGATAATCGAAGGGATGAAGATTGCTGCACGTACGGGTTTGATAATTGAAGCAACTTCAGCGGTCGTATTCCCAATTTTATTGAAAAATGGTCATACCATGAAGCAACCGCTGGTTGCTATCTTGACCGGTTCAGGCTATAAATCGCTGGAGGTATATGAAGCCATCTCTCCCCATTAAGGATGAATATTTATTACAAAGAGCGTTAACGCATCGCTCTTATCTGAACGAACATAGCGAAGTTATGGAAGATAATGAGCGATTGGAGTTTTTAGGAGATGCGGTGCTGGATTTTTTTGTAGCTGACTGGGTGTATCATCATTTTCCGGAAATGGCTGAAGGAGACTTGACAAAACTGCGCTCGGCCTTGGTGAAAACGGAACAGTTAGCCGAATTTGCCAGACAATTGGGCTTAGGAGAAATGATGCTTTTGGGGAAAGGCGAAGCCGAGTCTGGCGGGCGAAATCGCGCCAACCTTCTTTGTGCCACCTTTGAAGCAGTTATTGGAGCAATTTACCTCGATGGTGGGCTTGAAGAAGTACAAAAATTCCTCAAACCAATCGTCGAAAAGACGGCCGAAGAGATCATTGCGCAAAATAAAGAAAGAGAACCAAAGAGCATTTTACAAGAGTGGGCACAATCGAATGGATACGGGCCGCCTGCCTATCGGACGATCTCGGTGCGTGGGCCAGAACATGCCAAGACCTTTGAGGTTGAGGTTTACGTTGGCAACCGCTGTTACGGAAAAGGAGAAGGGCCAAACAAGCGGGTAGCCTCGAAGAATGCCGCTAAAATGGCGCTGAAATCTTTAGGATTGGATAAGTGAGCATGGCTCAACGCCTAAAGTCTTTAGAATTGCAAGGTTATAAAACCTTTGCAAATAAGACCCTGTTTGTTTTCAGCGATTCGGTGACTGCAATTGTTGGCCCAAATGGCTCAGGGAAATCCAATATCGCCGATGCCATCCGTTGGGTATTGGGCGAACAATCCTATGCCCTGTTGCGTGGACGAAAAACCGAAGATATGATTTTTTCTGGTTCCGAACTCAGAGCCAGAGCGGGCATGGCGCAAGCAACCATGATTTTTGATAATTCGGATCAATGGCTGCCGATTGAATATAGTGAGGTGGCAATTACCCGCCGCGCGTATCGTGATGGACAAAATGAATATTTGATCAATGGGCAAAGAGTGCGTCTGAAAGATGTTAATGAACTTTTGGCGCGGTCGGGCTTATCTGAACGCACTTATACGGTCATTGGGCAAGGTTTAGTTGATGTCGCGCTAGCTTTGAAAGCCGAAGATCGCCGTCAGCTATTTGAGGAAGCTGCGGCAATTGGTCTTTATCGTGATCGGCGGGAAGAAGCTTTGCGTCGACTGGATTCCACAAAAAGAAATATTGAAAGAGTATATGATCTCTTATCAGAAATTGAACCCAGATTGAAGAGTTTGGAAAAGCAGGTTAAACGGCTTGAAGAATATGAACAAATCCGTAATCTTCTCAAGGAGCTTTTGTTGGAGTGGTATGGTTACCACTGGCACCGCGAACAGAAGGAACTGATTCTCCAAAAAGAGTATGTCAAACAAAGAGAACAAGCTATTGAAGCATTGCGGTTCCAGTTGGAGAAAAAAGAACAAGAGCTTGCCCAAATTCGCACCCAAACTCTAGCCAAGCGGGAACAGCTAGCCCAATGGCAACAAGAACTTAACCGTTTGAGAGAGAGTCATTACGCAAACGCGCGTCAACTGGCGGTGTTGGGCGAACGGAAAGAGGCATTACGATCCGCTCTAATGAGCTTAAGCACAGAGCAGAATCGCTTGCTTGAGGAGCAGAAATACCTTGAAGAGAAAACTCGAGAAGCCGAACTAGAACAGTTTACAATTGAGCAAGAATACAAAGAGATAGCCGCTCGCGCTCAGGCTGCCAGATTGGAGTTTGAACAACAACAAAAAGATTACAACAATAAGAAAGATGCTCTGGAATCGCTTAATTACCAATTTAATTCACTGCTGCGCCAAAATGCTGAGGCAGAAGCTCGCCTAAACGAGATGACAATTCGGCTGAAACAACGGCTTCAACTTAACAGAGAGAAAGAAGAGGAATTAGCCGACTTAGAGCAAGTGCTGCATGTGAAACAGAAAGAGCTTGACCAGTTGAGCCGGGAACAGGTAAAACACACTCAAGAGTTAGAAGCGGTTCAACGGACCTTGGAAGACATTCAAAGAGGAACGCAAAGCAGACTTGATCTGAAACGCGATAAGCAAAATGAACGTGCAGAACTCGAGACGGAACGGGTGAAATGGTTGACTCAACTGGCTGTACTTGAACAGGCTGATCAAGCTTTAACAGATTACAGTCAGGCTGTACAGGTTCTCTGCCGTCAAAAAGGAATTCCAGAGGTTTTGGGGGTGTTGAGCTCCCTGTTACATATTCCGCCGGCCTACGATTTGGCGGTCGCAGCTTATTTGGGTGAGTTTGCAGATACGATCTTGATCCGTGACATTGACAGTGCGGTATCACTGGCAGACTTCCTATCGAAAGAAAACCTACGAGGAATTTTATTACCATTAGAAGAGCCTATGGTTTCCGTTGAAACACCGGCTTTGAAAAAGCAGGGTACGATAGGATGGTTGAAAGACCTAATTGATATTGAACCTCGTTATAAAAAAGCATTGGATAAGATTTTCTATCGGGTGTTGTTGGTGGAGAATGCGGAGGTGGCGCGGGATTACCAAAAGGATTTGAGCGATCCACCACTTATAGTGACGCTCAATGGAGAATTGTACTACCCTCAAGGTTTGATTGTCAGTGCAGGCAAAATCGAAGCTGGAAAACTACGCCGACCGCGCGAGAAGCGAGAGATTCATCAAAGAATCACGCTCCTAGATGAACAAATCCAGGCTCTTGATCAGGTCATTACTGAGTTGGAGAGACGAATTGGAGAATCCCTAGAAACACAAAGCAAGCTTCAACAGCAACAGGCGCAAGCGCAGGAAAAAATGAAGATTGTAGAACGACAATACATTCAATTGTATCAGGAGCTTGAGAGAACCCGCATCAGACAAGAAATCCTGAAAAAGCAACTTACCGAGTTGCAAACCGAAGGCAATGACTTGGAAAAGGAAATTGAGAACGAAAAGAAAAGGATTCAGGAATTCACCCGACAAATCCCTATCATTGAAACTCAAATTCGTGAGCAAAGTCAACGTTTTGCTGAAGTATCTCTTGAGCAATTGCAAAGAGAGGTTGATCAATGGGAAGCTTATCGAAAGGCAACTGAACGGTCATTGAACAGCGCTCTCACCAGGTTGGAGGAGCGTATCCGGCAATCTGAATTGGTTAAGCAAAATCTTCAGATTCTTACAGAAAAACGACGAGAAGCTGAGCAACAGATTCAGGAGGTAGAGGCGAACATAGCCAACTTACAATCCAAAGAGTGGGATAGCGATCAGCAACAACGTGAAATCTTGGAAAAGATGCAACCTTTGATGGAGGAAATTGAAGCTGCTGAGGGTCAATTCGAAGCCTTAAACCAGGAGATTCAGGAATTACAGCGGACAATCCTGAATCAGGAACAGGCATTTGCGCAACTTCGCATTGCCCTTACAAGACAACAAGAACGTTTTGATGCGCTGCGACGGAAGATCGAAGAAGATTTTGGCCTGGTGGCGTTTGAATACGAAGAGGACATGAGTGGTCAGCACCCGTTACCCCTAGATGGGATGGTGGAAACCTTACCAAATATCCCCTATATTCCGCCTGATTTAGACGAGAATATCAAGCGTTACCGTCAACAATTACGTCGACTCGGACCGGTGAGCCAGGAGGCAAGAGTCGAGTATGAGCAAGTCAAAGAGCGTTATCAATTCATGCAAGAACAAATTGCTGATTTGTTGCAAGCAGAGGCTGACATTCTGGAACTCATTCGGCAGTTGGATCAAACTATTCGGAAGGATTTCTTAACGACTTATGAGGCGGTAGCGGAGGAGTTTAAAAATATCTTTGTGCGCCTGTTCAAAGGCGGGAGTGCCAGATTGTTCTTAACCGACCCTGACGATCTCTCTACTGCGGGCATCGAAATTGAGGCGCGTCTGCCTGGTAAACGCACTCAAGGATTATCTTTGCTATCTGGTGGGGAACGAAGCCTGACTGCTGTGGCGTTGATCTTCGCCTTATTGAAAGTATCACCTACTCCTTTTTGTGTTTTAGATGAAGTTGATGCAATGCTAGATGAAGCCAATGTCGACCGTTTTCAAGAAGTCTTGCGCGAACTGAGCCAGAACACGCAATTTATCATTGTGACTCATAACCGCAATACAGTCCAGGTGGCAAATATTATTTATGGAGTCACCATGGGACGTGATTCGACCAGTCAGGTGATGAGTCTTAAGTTGGACGAGTTAGATCAGGTGGTTGGATCAGGTTAAAAAGAATTCGGGTCTTATAGTCAAGCTGCTGAAACTTTTGGACTGCGGAAAAAAGACTACCGCAGTCCATTAGGGATGCTTTCTAAAAGGTTCGTCAGTTAATCTGCCTGCTGTCTTAGTTCAATAAATCTACTCCTAAGGGGTAGGAGTGCTTTCGACAGGGAGTTGAATTGTCGGCTGTACGACAGGCTGATTTTGAGCTGAGAGTAGCGCCGATATGGCTTGCTCGATGTCTTGCGGAATGGGTGGCTCTTCAGGTACGCGATTGCGCCAGGTTTCATCGATTTCAATTTGGGCTGAAGCGCGCAGATCAGTTAACCATTTCTGGAATTCGCGGGTTTTGAATTGCTCCCACTCGCTCTCCGAAAGGGGGCGAGTTTCGCGACCTAAGAGTTGGATAATGTGAAATCCAAACTGCGTCTGCACCGGCTGACTGATCTCGCCAATTTCCTTGAGGGCAAAGGCTGCACTTTCAAATTCAGCGACCATCATACTCCGATAAAACCAACCCAAATCGCCACCGTTATCTTTATTACTGGTGTCAGTCGAATATTCAGCAGCTAAACTCGTCCAGTCCTCGCCGGCGTTAAGTCTTTTTAATACCTCTTGTGCAGTAGCTTCATCCTCGACAAGAATATGTCTTGCCCAGATGACTTCTTGCTCTTGGGTCACGCCTAACTCAGCCAGAATTGTCTCCTGCATCTTCTCATAGAGCAATTGGTTGCGAACGATGTGACGCACATCTTCTTCGCTGAGTTGAATGTTTTCCTGATAGTTCTTAAGCAAATCTTGGTAGTCAGCTTGGAAAGCTTCGTAGGTATAGGGTGTAGGTGTCAGGGTTGGCTCAAAGGTGGGAGTGATGGTTGGGGTCAGGGTTGGGGTAACGGCAGCCTGGGTTTGGGTAGCGGTGAAAATCGCAGTTTGCGACAGGGTGGGAGTTGCGGAAGGGATGGGGGTGTTGGTTGAAGTCGGTGTTGGAGAGACCAAAGCATACTGGGTAGGTGACAGGGTGGAAGTGGCAAGTTCAGCCTGGGTAGGGGCTAGGGTTGGTGTTCCGTCACGGTAATAGCCGAAGACCTCTTCAATCATTTTGTCGATTTCTTCTTCGCTAATGGTCACATTCCGCTTCTTTGCTTCTTGTTCGAGCAGTTTTGTCTCAATCATATTGTCTAAAACTTGTTGTCCGATAAAATCCGGTGCAAGTTGTTGTTGAAGCTGGCTGAGCTGGGAAGCATAATAGGATGTAAAGGAGGGGTCATTGCCATAGATTTGAGCAAAGAGCTGGTAGTTTTGTAAAATACTTAACATTTGGTTGATGACCCGCTGACGGGTAAAGCGCACCATAGATTGCCATTCTTTGGTGGTAATCTTTTCTCCGTTGACAACCGCGACAGGACGAAGGTTGCGTAACACCATTTGATCCAGTATGCCATAGCCTACGATTAAGACGACTAGGGCAATTGCGATAACGCTTCCGATGATGACAATGCGGTTTGTGCGCCGTTCTCGTTCCAGTCGCGCTTGATGTTTTCTACTCTGTTGATAAAGTTTGGGATTACGAGCCATAAAAAATCCTCTTTAAATGGTTTGACCTACGGAATCAGGCTTTCAGGCTCAACTCCGCAGGTCAGGATACCGTGGTTTTATTCAAGAATTTCCCCGGTGAATTGCAAAAGCGCCAGGTGACGGGCGCGCTTGATTGCGGTAGCAAGTTCCCGTTGGTGCTTTGCGCAAGTGCCGGTTTGACGGCGAGGGCGAATTTTACCATCTTCGCTGATGAAGCGCCGCAGAAGTTCGACGTTCTTATAGTCGATCACCGCATTGTGATCGGTGCAGAAAAGGCAAATTCTCGGTTGAGCGTAAAACCGACGGGTAGTTGCTTGGGTTTCTTCTATTTGATCTGTACTCACAGTCTATTCTCCTAAAGAATTAGAAGGGGTATTCTTCTTCAGTAGTTGTGTCTTCACTTTCAAGATGGTTATTATCTTCCTTTTTATCGTCCAACATGATCATTTCATTGGCAACAATCTCGGTCGTAACATGTTTGACACCTTCGGAGTCTTCCCAGTGACGGTTTTGCAATCTGCCTTCGATGTATACCAAACTTTTTTTGGTCAAGTATTGTTTGCAGATCTCAGCGAGATTTCCCCAGGCGACGACATTGAACCATTCCGTCTCTGTTCGCTTGTCGCCGTCTGAAGTATTCCATGAGCGGCTTGTGCCAACGCTAAAAGTGGTCACCGGTCTGCCAGAAGGGGTGTAGCGCATTTCGGGGTCACGACCGAGGCGACCAATTAACAATACTTTGTTCAAACCACGTGTCATCCTATATTCCTCCAAAGGAAGCAACCATCATTCTTCCTTTATCCTTCCTTATCGAAGGAAAAGCCTACCGATTATTGCTGGGTAATTAAAAAGCGCATGACTTGTTCCAGGTAGCGGAGATTGCGCTCTAGTTGCGGAACAAACGCGGGCGGCAGAGTCAGGTTCATGAAAACATAGTGACCTTCATTCTGTTTGCGAATCGGGTACGCCAGTTTGCGTTTGCCCCACTGATCGACCTTGTCGATTTGTCCGCTGTTTTCCGTGATCCAATTGGAGACTTTTTGGATCGTTTCGTTCAAGGCGTTCTCGTCGAGATCAGGTCGAGCAACGAAAACAAGCTCATATTTACGCATAAAGACCTCCTTTCCATGGGGTTGCCCTCGGTCGGTTTTTCACGCCGAAGGCGGAAAGTAAGCCACGCAAATGGCGTGGCTTGACCTGATTTTATCTTAAAAAAAGAAATTTGGGTAGGTTATCTATTGATTTCAGGATTGACCATTTGACCTTCAAAAATTTGGAGATTATGGTTTAATCAAGAGTAAGGAGGATAGCATGAATCTTCTGTCCTTAAGCGAACAGGATAAGATTTACCTGTTAAAGTTGGCGCGCTACACTCTGGAAGAGCATTTTGGCATTCCGCCAAAAGAGGTTCTGCCTCCGCCTTCGGAAATCCTCCAGCAACCTGCCGCCACCTTTGTGACCTTAACTATTCATGGGGAATTGCGCGGATGCGTTGGCGCGCTTGAAGCGTATCAGCCTTTAGTGGAAGATGTGAAAGAACATGCTCTGGCTGCAGCCTTTCAGGATTTTCGTTTTCCTCCTCTGTCGAAGGAAGAATTACCTCTAGTCGAGATAGAAATTTCAGTGCTGACCAAACCAGAACGTCTGGACTATGCTCATCCCTTGGAGCTTCCTGAGCTGTTAAAGGCTTACGAGGACGGAGTGGTGTTATCCTGGAGGGGGCGACGGGCAACGTTTTTACCCCAAGTTTGGCACAAAGTCCCCGATGCGAAAGAGTTCCTTGACCACCTGTGTATGAAAATGGGTGTTGATCCTCACTTGTGGCGTAGGGAAATCTTGGATGTTTCGATCTACCATGTCATTGAGTTTCGGGAAGGGGAATTCCTCAAAGCTGAGTAAAATGAGCTACATTGAGGACAAAGATGGTGGCGCGTTTCATGCCTGCTTCTTGAGGTTGCGTGGTATGCTGGCGAAGTATTTTTAATGCATCCTGAACGCGCTCATCTTCGACACCGACCATCAGCGTAGTTGAGCCTTTGCGAAGAAACCCTCCCGTAGAAGCCACCTGGGTTACCCGAAAATTCGCCCCGACCAGCGCCTGGCAGACTGCTTCGTTATCCACATCTCGAATGATGGCGATGATGAGTTTCATAGGTTATAACTCCTCGTAAGACTCAATAGGGATGAAAAACACCGTAGCTCCGCCAATGGTGATGGGGGTGGAGATGGGAATTGGCAGTGGAGTTCCCTCTAAAGGTGTGGCGATATATTCAGTGCGTTCTTGACAGTGGGTTTGGATGATTTCGATGAAGGTCTTGAATCTTGTCTCTGGGACACGAACAAGCAAGGTGCTGTTTCGTCTGCCCAATAAAGCTCCGTGGGTAGCAACGCTGATCAGGTCAAAACCAGCTCGCTGTAAAGCTTCGCTGGTTTTTCGTTCGTCCTGGCTTTGGATAACAGCAAAAGCGAGGTAAACCTGGCTTTCTTGGGAAGTCATTGACTGCTTTTTTCACTCATATATTTGCTTGGTAATAATTTTACCTTATGGAGCGGAAAAATAAAACAAATACCTTCACGAATGGAGGTTTTCTTTTGTTAATAGTTTTCTTGCCAGGATCAGCTTCTGCCTGGGGTTTCCAACCTGCGCCTGCAAACAGAACGAATTCACGATTGATGGGTTCTAAAAGTGAGGAATTTAAACGGCTTGTGCTAGAATACATAAGTAAAGGAGCAGACAGTGGCAAACAATTTAGAAAATCGTGGTCGTTATTTTGAGGAATTCGCAGTTGGACAAACTTACACCAGTGTTGGCAGAACCATCACCGAACATGATGTAATGACCTTTGCGGGATTGTCGGGTGATTATAACCAGATTCATACCGATGCAGAATTTGCCAAACTTACCCCATATGGACAGCGCATTGCACATGGATTGTTAGGTCTTGCCATTGCCAGTGGTTTGGCGATGCGCACCGGTATTCTGGAAGGCACTGTTCTTGCATTTCGAGAGATTGAAGCATGGAAATTTACCAAACCCGTCTATATCGGGGATACCCTAAAAGTCGAGTTAGAAGTACTCGACACTAAGCCTCTTCCCCGTTTGGGTGGAGGGATGATCACCATTCAAGTGGATATGCTCAATCAACGAGATGAATCGGTGATGAAAGGTAAGTGGTCTGTTTTGGTTGCCTCCAAACCAGCCTCCTAAGGAGTTGCTATGGACGAGTCGTTCGATGCTCCTTCTGAAAACAATGCAGCGAAGCGTTTTCGGCGGATTATCTCGGAAGGAGACGAAGAGACCTCTGAAAGCATTCCGTCAGAAGAACGAACAACGGGTCAGCTTAGCCATCACCCTACCGGTCAACCAGATTTGACTGGAGGGTGGTATGGCGAGATTCAAAGTGAGAGTGAACCTGAGCGGGCTGCTGCTGAAGATAAAGATCGGCGAGATGAAGACCAAAAAGAAGGAATTGCTCATGAGCCACCTCCGCCCGAGTTAGGGAGCACGCCTTCCTTGTCCCCACCAGCAATTGGTACATTTGGGTTGCCTTTGCCGCGCCGCATCACCGAAACAGACATGGATGCCACTCGGGTAACTCCCCGACTCGATCCTTCAGATATAACCCGCGTTCATCCGCCGAGCCCTGAACCTACTAGGGTAATGACGCGGAAGGTTGATGAACCCGCTCAACGAATACCATCATCTGGCTCACAACCGATGGGGGGAGGTAGGTCGTCTTTACCGGGAGCGAGGACAAAGGTCTCACAACCGGCGAAAAAGGAACGAGAGTATGATTGGAGTTTTTTGAGCGGTTGTTTTGTGCGCAGCCTGGTCTTGGCGCTCTTTGGCAGCGTGATACTGGTTGTTTGTTTGTTTTCAATCATGCTGGTACAGTATTTCCGCATCTTACAAGAACTTCCCGACATTGAAAATCTCCGCGATCGGGCGTCTAAGTTTGAAACAACGCGCATTCTGGATCGAAATGGGAATGTCCTCTATGAAATCCTCGACCCAAACGCAGGTCGGCGAACTTACGTTCCTTTAGAAAAGATCTCCCCGTATCTGGTGGCTGCAACGATTGCCACAGAAGACAAAGAATATTACAACCATCCTGGTTATGATGTCTTTGCCATTTTCCGGGCATTTTATCAAAATTTGAGCAGTGGTGACACGGTTTCAGGCGCTTCAACTATCACCCAACAATTAGCTCGCAATTTGCTTTTCAGTCCGGAAGAGCGTAGCAATCGTTCCTATCAACGAAAAGTACGCGAGGCGATTCTGGCAGCCGAGTTAACGCGCCGCTATTCAAAAGATGAGATATTGGAGATCTATCTCAACGAAAATTACTATGGTAATCTGGCGTATGGTGTTGAAGCCGCAGCGGAAACATATTTTCGTACCAGCGCGGACAAACTAACCTTAGCTCAAGCTGCGTTTTTAGCCGGTTTACCTCAAGCTCCTGCGATTTATGACATCTACACAAACCGTGAAATAACCTTGAAACGGTTTAGTGACGTATTGGTCTTGATGTACCGGGTAAGTCAAGAACAAGGATGTATCTATGTGAGCAATTCTCCCCAGCCAGTTTGCGTTGACCCGGTTACGGCTACAAAGGCATATGAGGAAATCCGCAACTACACTTTCCCCTCTCCCAATATACCCATGAAACATCCGCATTGGGTAAATTTTATTCGGCAGCAATTAGAGGCGGAATATGATGTTCAAACGATCTATCGCTCTGGGTTTACGGTCTATACCACAATGGACAGCGAAATCCAACAAATAGCAGAACGAGTGGTCAAAGAACAAGTAAAACGCATAAGGGAAAAGAATGTCAAAAGTGGGGCATTGGTGGCGATTCACCCGCCTACTGGGGAGATCCTGGCGATGGTTGGTTCGGCTGATTTTGAGGATGAAACAATCGATGGACAAGTCAATATGGCGATCAGCCCACGTCAGCCTGGATCGTCAATCAAGCCGATTACCTATCTGGCAGCATTTGAGAAAGGCTGGACACCGGCGACATTAATCTGGGACGTTCCCTCTGAATTTCCCCCCTCGGGTAGACCTGAAGATACCCGCCCGTCATACAAGCCTGTCAATTATGATGAAAGATTTCACGGGCCGGTCACAGTCAGAACAGCTTTGGCGAACTCTTATAATGTACCGGCAGTAAAGGCGCTACAATTTGTTGGCATCTACGATGACCCATTAATTCCAGGGGAAGATGGCTTCCTTGCCATGGCAAGAAGGTTGGGGATAACCACTCTAAACCGGGAAGATTATGGCTTGTCTCTGACGTTGGGAGGTGGAGAGGTTACATTGTTGGAGTTGACTCATGTTTATGCTACCTTAGCGAATATGGGGCGAAAAATCCCTCTGGTTTCGATCACCAAGATTTTAGATCATGAAGGGAATGTGGTTTATGAATCGCCGCGTGGACCGGTACAACAAGTGTTACGACCAGAGCATGTATTCTTAATCACCTCTATCTTGTCCGACAACGAAGCTAGAGCTCCGATGTTTGGGCGCGATTCGCCGCTAAACCTTCCGTTTCCTGCTGCAGCTAAGACGGGGACAACCAATGATTATCGGGACAATTGGACGATCGGCTACACGCCGGATTTGGCAGCAGGCGTTTGGGTTGGAAATGCGGATTATACACCGATGAACGATGTGAGTGGAATAAGTGGGGCAGCTCCGATCTGGTCGGAGTTTATGATGCAAGCTGTGCCAAAACTGACCGGTGGAAAAGTTACTCCCTTTGTACGACCAGCCGGAATCATCGATAAAGTGATTTGTGCTGTTTCTGGCACGGAACCTTCCCAATGGTGTCCGAAACAGACAACGGAAATATTTGCCGCTGACCAACCACCTCTCCCCAAAGATGAGGATTTATGGAAAATGGCACAAATTGATACCTGGACAGGCTTGAAAGCGTCTGCGGCTTGTTCTGAGTATACAAAAGAGGAATTCGTGCTGAATGTAACCGATCCCTTTGCAAAACAATGGTTACAGAAAGACCCGGAAGGGAAAAAGTGGGCAGAAAAGAACGGCTTTGAGAAAAAGATCCACTTTGTACCAGATCGTGAATGCAAATCCGATGATCCGCGTCCAAAATTGGAATTTGTTTCACCAAGAAATGGCGATACCATCGTTACACCAGTTGTGGATATTTACATACTGGCAGATGCCACGCAGTGGTTCAAAACCTTTCAACTGGATTACGGGATAGGTGCAGACCCCAAGGAATGGACGACCATTATCAAACGTAATCATCCTGCTCAGCCCAGTGACCCTGTAGCTACCTGGGAGGTAAAGGATTTACCCAGTGGATTATTAACCCTACGGTTAACGGTCTTCAGTGAAAGAGATACCTTTGCCGAAAAGAAAATACAATTAATCTTGCAAGTTCCAACACCTACACCCACCTTTACCCCAACCCCAACCGAAACATTAATTCCAACTCCAACGCCGACATCAACCCCGACAGCGCTCCCAACCTTTACGCCAACAGCAACGGGAACACCCACGCTTACACCAACCCAAACCCCGACACCTACCCCATAACCTTTCCAAAGAGGAGATATAGATGAAAGTGATTAAAGTCGAGCTCGCCAATCGAGAGTGGGTGAAGAGATTTATCGCTTTTCCCTTTGAACTGTATCGCGCATCGCCATATTGGGTGCCACCGCTTTGGAATGAGATGGAGAAGAATTTAGATCCTCGGCGACATCCCTTTTATGAGCACTCCCAGGCGGATTTTTTTCTGGCGTTGGAGGATGGTAAGGTAGTTGGACGGATTGGCGTGCAGGAAAATCGGCGGCATAACCATTTTCGCAAAGCAAAAGATGCAATTTTTTGCTTTTTTGACTCCATTGATGACGAGCGGGTCTCTCAGGCGTTGTTTGAGACGATCTTCGATTGGGCGAAGCAGCGTGGACTGGGGAGAGTGATTGGCCCCAAGGGATTATTGGGCTCGCAGGCGGGAGGGGTGCTGGTTGAAGGCTTTGAGCGTTTGCCAGCCTTATCGATGCCTTATAATTATCCTTATTATGATCGTCTCATAAAAGCAGTGGGTTTCGAGAAGGATACCGATCATCTCTCTGGTTATGTGCGAGCAGATCACCAATTTCCCGAACGAATCTTACGCATAGCCGCAAAAGTTAAGGAAAAGAGGGGCTTTCACGTAAAAAATTTTACCTCCAAAGAGGAGATGAAAGCGTGGATTCCAATTGTTGCCAGAGTACATGCTGAAGCTTTTGCCCAAAATTACAGTTTTGTTCCACCGACCGAGAAAGAATTAGAAATGATTGCACACTCGATTATCAGTATCGCCGATCCACCTCTGGTCAAGGTAGTAATGAAGGGGGAAAAAGTGATCGGTTTTTTGATCTCTTATCACGACATTTCGAGAGGATTACAAAAGGCAAAAGGTAGAATTTTTCCTATCGGGTGGTTTTGGTTATGGTTGGAGAAACGCAGGACGAAGTGGTTAAATGTGAATGGAGCTGGCTTATTACCCGAATATTGGGGGTCTGGAGCAAATGTAATTCTCTATACGGAGTTACAAAAGGCAGTCCGACAGTATCCCTTTGAGCACGTCGAAGTTGTTCAAGTGGATGAAAAGAATCTTGCCAGCAAGTCGGATATGGAAGCCATTGGAGTAACCTGGTATAAACGCCACCGAAATTACTGGCGAATGTTATAAACCTGGTTTGTACAATATCCGTCGCCGTGGAGGTAGGAATGAAAGCCTGGGTCATTGAGCGGATTACTCCTATTAAAGACGATTTGGCTCCGTTGAAAATGATTGAGTTGCCCGTTCCGCAGCCTGGTGCCGATCAGATATTGATTAAGGTTGAAACTTGTGGGGTTTGTCATACCGAGATCGATGAGATTGAAGGTCGAGCTGCTCCACCGCTATTACCGATGGTGCCAGGTCATCAGGTTGTTGGGCAAGTGGTTGAGAGAGGAAAACTTGCGCAGAAATTTCAGATCGGTGATTGGGTTGGGGTGGCGTGGATCTATGCGGCTTGTGGAAGATGCACTTTTTGTTTGCGGGGTGAGGAAAACCTTTGTGGGGAATTTAAAGCAACCGGACGAGATGCTCCTGGTGGTTATGCTGAATATATGGTGGTAAATGAGAACTTTGCTTATTCGATTCCTGAAAACCTGGATGCCTATCAGGCTGCGCCACTTTTGTGTGCCGGAGCAATCGGATACCGCTCCTTAAGGCTTACAGAATTAAGAAACGGGATGAGATTGGGTTTGACTGGCTTTGGTGCTTCGGCACACCTTGTGCTCATGATGACCAAAGCCATATTTCCGGAAAGCGAGGTATATGTTTTCTCACGTAGTGTGGGTGAGCGAGAATTTGCCCAAAAACTTGGGGCGGTTTGGGCAGGTGCTATCGAGGAAGCATCGCCGAAAGCCCTTGATGCTATCATTGATACCACCCCTGCCTGGAAACCTGTGTTGGAAGCCCTGCGAAATCTTGCTCCAGGAGGTCGCCTGGTGATTAATGCCATCCGCAAAGAAGATTTCGATCGCCATCTCTTAACCGAACTGGATTATCCTTCCCAATTGTGGATGGAAAAAGAAATCAAAAGCGTTGCCAATGTCACGCGCCGGGATGTTGAGGAATGCTTACGATTAATAGCCGGAGAAGACATCCGCCCGGAGGTTCAAATTTATCCTTTTGATCAGGCAAATCAAGCGATTTTGGACTTAAAAAATCGTAAGATTAAAGGCGCTAAGGTATTGGAGGTGGCATCATGATAGCCTTATTGAGCGCTCTCTTTTAGGGCTTCTTCAATGACCTCTTCAAACACTTCATACGGTTGAGCGCCAATGATTGCTTTTCCATTGATAAGAAAGGATGGGGTGCTGGTAAGACCTATCTGACGGGCGAATTGAGTTTGTTGGAGCACGGTTGAGGTGTAACGACCTGAGTCGAGGCACTCGGAGAAAGCTTTTATATCTAAGTTGAGTTGTTGAGCAAGGGATTTCAGGTTTTCGTTGCTGTAGTCTGGGTTTTGTCCGCCTTGGCGTTGCGCGAAAAGGAGGTCGTGATATTCCCAAAATCTTTGTTGTTCTGCAGCGCATTCGCTGGCAAGCGCAACCCGTACGGAATCTTCACCAAGAATTGCCAGGTGCACAAAACCTAAATAAACTTTTCCGGTATCAACATATTTAGAAAAAATTTTCTTGCCCGTATCGAGGTTATATCTGGCGCAATAAGGACAACGAAAATCGCTGAATTCGTACATTCGAACCGGTGCTTGCTCATTGCCAATGGTATTTCTGGTTTGCTCGGCAAGCAAAGCCAGCATTTGTTGCCGCGAAGCTTCGTTTTGAGCGGTGTTGTTTTGATTTTGAACAGCGGTTGGTTGAGCGGCTTGGCCAGGATTCGAGCCTGGGCGTACGAAATATCCGAGGAAGATGCCAGCGATAAAAGCTATCAGGATCGCAATTGGAAATGTCCAACTATAAACTGCCAAAACAAATAGCGGTTGACCGCTGGCAGACCGCCGTTTTTTGTTGGACATTTCAGGTAATAAGGGCGTGGTGTGTGATTCTTTATCCATCTTGCGCTAAGTATAACGGAAAGTGTTTCGCTTTTGAAGGTTAATCTATAGGAATTCTCTCAATTCGAAATGGAAAGTTCTCTTACTTCGAAGTCCGCGACAAGAGGTTTTAGATATTTGGGTTTTTCACTCACTCGCCCTGCATAATATCCATGGTACGATGAAGGCAAAAGTAAGGCAATTTGAATCATGATTTCATCCGCGATCTGGTTGCGGATTCTCTGGTTAATCACTTTCTCGGGAACATCGATCATAAAAGGTCGTCCCACTCGGATACGAAAGGGGATTTTATTCAAATTGCGGAGGTCTTGCCAGTATTGCTCTGCACCGTAAAACGCGATAGGCAGAATTGGAGCGTGAGATTTCATTGCAAGGAAGACAATGCCGGCATTCCCCTTGCGTAGTCGTCCATCTCCGCTGCGGGTGCCCTCAGGAGCAACCGCGACAATCTTCCCTGCTTTCAGCGCTTCCAGGCAGCGTTTAGCAGCAGTGACATCTGCCTCCCCGCGCCGTACAGGAATGCCGCCCCATAAGTCAAATAGCAAGCCCATCAACGGATTATTCCAGGTTTCAACTTTTACCAAACCCGTGATCGGGCGGGGTTGAAGATGCGTATAAACCACGGGGACTTCGATGAAATTGATATGGTTCGTAGCAATGATTAGGGGGCCCTTTCGGGGAACTTTGTTGAGATCGGCAGCATCAATGTCGAGGACGATTGAACTGCCTTGCCGAATGATAAAGTTCAAAAAACGAGTGATGGGAAAAGCAACAGTTTGGGGGATCATCGTGGCACCACTACCTGGAGAGCGTTTGGGAGATTTTGAATTGAGACAGATTTTCCCTCGGTGCAGATGGTCTCTCCGTCTGCATGTATGGGTAAAGAACCTTTAATGGCGGTTACCTGTAGGGTTCTGGTTTGCTCGAGAAAGACACTTTTTTTGGAGAATTGCGAACCGCGCAGAAAGTGGGGAATTAAGGCGAAAATTTGAGCTTTGGGTACTTCTTGAACGATACAAACATCGAGGAGACCGTCGTTATTGAGGGAATGGGGTGCCATCATAAATCCACCTCCCATGCGCCTGCCATTCATAACCGATACCATCAGGGCGGGGACAGTTTGAGTCTTTTGATCGAATTGAAGCTCCAGCAAAGGAGCGGTAAAGAAAATAAACGCCGTTTTGATCGCTGCTACGATATAGGATAAAAATCCGGTCAGGCGACTACGAGCAGCGACAAAACCAACCACAGCATCAAACCCAATGCCCACACCGTTCCCGAAAAAGCGTCCCTGAGGATAGTCACCGCCTTGAATAAAGCCAATATCAATGGAGCGCACCTGATGGTTGAGCAACACCGCGAAGCCCTTTTCCAATCCTTTGGGTACGCCAATGCCAAAGGCAAAATCGTTCCCTCTGCCAACGCTTAATACCCCTAAAGCCGGCATTACTGTCCCATGTGATTTTGCTTGCATTAGAACATTGATCACTTCATTTGATGTTCCGTCTCCACCGGTGGCGACAAGGATATCAAAATCTCGAGCCTTTTGGGATGCAATCTCAATCGCGTGAGCAGGGTATTGGGTGACAATGATCGACCCTGTGAGATGGTTTTTATCGATAAAGTTTTGAATAAAGGGGATAGCACGTTCACCGGCTCCCCGTCCGGAGATAGGATTGACGATAAATAATATTCTCATGTTAAGTTGCTTGAAGGAATAAGGAAGGCATCGTATTCATAGAATTATACTGAGGATTACGATTATACCTAAAATCAAGCAATATATAGAAAAGATATACAGGGGATGATTCTGAACATATCTAACCAGCCAGTAGATCGAGAAGTATCCTACAACCAGGGCAACCAGGCAGCCCGGCAGGATTACCGGGAGAAATTGGGTGAAATTCGGTAAGCGAATCAGATCCAGGAGCGAAACGACGCCGGCGCCGGTTAGAGCGGGGATAGACAGCAAAAAGGAGAATCGGGTCGCTTGTTGGCGATCGAGATTGCGAAATAGCCCTCCAGCTATGGTTGCTCCGGAACGTGAGATGCCGGGAAAGATCGCCAGGGTCTGCCAAAGTCCAATCACAAGAGCATCTATCAGGGTGAGTGGGTGGCTTTTGGGATTGGTTTTGAAGCGCTTCTCAGAGAGAAACAGGAGGAGGGAGGTTATTAGTAATGCAACACCCACCCAAAGAGGTTGGTTAAAGGCTTGTTCAACCAGGTCTTTGAGCGGATAACCAATTACAACAACCGGCAATGTCCCGATTACTAGAGCCAAGGCAAGCCGGCTATCTGGATTCCGCCAGATAGCACCTTTTGCCAGATTAAGCAAGACCGATTGGAATAGGTTCCAAAGGTCTTGCCAATAATAAGCAAAGACTGCACCAAGGGTTGCAAACTGAACCAGGATGTTGTAAATGAAATCGATATCTGGAGAAACTTGCCAGCTAAAAAAGTAAGGTAACAAGGCGAGATGGGCAGAGGATGAGATGGGAATAAATTCGGTTAGCCCTTGGAGGATGCCCAGTAAAATTGATTGCCATAGTGTCATAATGATTGAAATTCCTCGAGTAAGGTGTTAAAAGATTTCATAAGGACTGCCTGACGGATTTCTTGGGTTAATTTTAGGAGGGTGTAAACGTTGTGAATGGACAACAGGGTGGCGGCCAACATTTCTTTGGCAAGAATTAGATGACGCAGGTAAGCTCTGGAAAAATTTTGACAGGTGTAGCACTCGCAAGAGTCATCAATGGGTTGAGAATCTTCGGTGTATATGGCGTTTACCAGATTCAGACGATCTTTTCTACGGAGAGCGGTGGTATGACGCGCCAAACGGGTCGGTAAGACGCAGTCGAAAATATCAATCCCGCGGGCCACACCTTGAACAATATCGTACGGCGTGCCAACCCCCATTAAATAGCGCGGTTTGCCCTTGGGTAAAATTGAGTCGATCAACTCAAGGACGCGAAACATTTCTTCCTTAGTCTCTCCGACCGATAATCCCCCGATGGCGTTACCGGGTAAGTTTAGTGAAGCAATAAATTCAGCAGATTTTTTGCGCAAATCCTCAAAAACTCCTCCTTGCACGATGCCAAATAGAGCCTGGTCGGAGCGAGTTTTTGCCTTTAAACAACGCTCCGCCCAGGCATGGGTGCGTTCTAATGCTTGTTCGTTGAGTTCTCGGTCATAAGGAGGAGGACACTGGTCAAATGCCATAATAATATCTGCCCCTAAGTTTTCCTGGATGGCAATCGATTTTTCGGGGGTTAATCGTTGAAAAGAGCCATCAATATGGCTCTTAAAGGTCACGCCATCTTCATCGATGTGATTGATTTTTGCTAATGAGAATACTTGAAAACCACCCGAATCGGTGAGGATGGGCTTTCTCCAATTCATAAACTGGTGTAATCCACCGAGGCGGGCAATACGTTCATCGCCGGGGCGAAGGAACAAGTGATAGGTATTGGCGAGGACTAAAATGGCGCCAATTTCCTCCAATTGTTTGGGAGTAAGAGATTTGACCGTCGCCTGAGTTCCAACAGGAGCAAAGATAGGGGTGGGAATTTCTCCATGAGGAGTGCAGAATGATCCAACTCGGGCATTTCCATCGGTGGCTATTAACTGAAATTCGAACATGTTTGTTTTCGAGATAACGCGGTTTGTCAGTGATTGTTCCAGAGTTTGAATTCTTTCAAAATTGAGCCGCCAATGAATTCCCGTAAAATCGAGTTGTCAGGGACAAGATTGCTATCTAGCGGTAAGAACCATTCTAAGAAGGCGAGCAGACGTTTTGCCTCAATATATTCCGGGGTGCCATGGGGAACCTGACGCAGAAGCGGTTCAGCAAGGGGTTTTAATGCCGACAGCTCATAGACCAATGCTGAGTTGAACATGACATCGGCGTTGTTTTGGTAAGGGAAAATATATCGTTTTTCCCCTCTTCGCACCGATTCCCAGATGCGGATGGTGTGTTGAGCATTATAGCCGCGCTCGCGCGAATCACGGACAATGCGACGGATCAAGCGTGTATCGGTAGTTGACACTCGATTGTGACGATCCAGGTTCAATTGTGTTAAGGCGGATACATAGATGCGAAAGATTTGGTTTTCTTGCACAAATTGAAATAGTTTTGGATTAAGCCCGTGAATTCCCTCCAGAATAATTATATGGTTATGAGATAGTTGAACAATATCCCCGGGATGGCTTGTGCCGCTTTTGAAATCATAGCGCGGTAGTTGTACTTCTCGCCCGGCGATGAGGTTGGAAAGATCTTGGTCCAATTGTTGCCATTTTAGGGCATTAACCGATTCAAAATCATAATTTCCGTTTTCGTCTCGCGGAGTGTCTTCGCGATTGACGAAATAATTATCCATTTCAAGAGGAAACGGTGCGAGACCTCGCGCAAGCAATTGAATGGCAAGACGTTTTGAGAAAGTGGTTTTGCCAGAGGATGATGGACCGGCAACCAGAATCACGCGGACTTTATCTTGACACTCCAAAATCATCGAAGCAATGTTCGAGACCATCTGTTCGTGTAAGGCTTCAGAGACGAGAATGATCTCGGCTGCCCGATTGGCGTCAATAGCGTCGTTCAGGGCGCCAACATTGCCGATGCCTAAACGATCTAACCAGTCTCCATACTGGCGAAAAGCTTCAAGGAGTTTGGAATAGCTTGGAAGAGGCAGGAGTTGGGTTGGAGCGTGACGACGAGGAAATCGCAACGTGAAGCCGCCATCGGTTTGACTGAGGGCGAACCACTTTAGATATCCTGTCGTAGGTACCATGTAGCCATGGTGATAATCGCGAAAACCGTCCAGTTCGTACAGGGTCACATATGGTTTTCGCCGCCACTTGAGCAATCGTACCATGTCATCGGCGTTTATTGATGCGAAGTACTGGATCGCTTCATGCAGGGGGATTTCAGTGCGGATTAAGGGAAGGTCGGCAGCCACCATGTGGCGCATGGTCTCTTCTAGTTTTTGAAGTTCTGTATCCGATAATGGGGGGCGATTGAAAACCTGACAGAAATAGCCGCCTGACGAAACTGAGTGATCAATCGTGAGATAAGCGTTGGGATAGAGTTTATGAAAAGCTGTCTCTAGCAACATGGTTAAGGAACGCCGATAGATGCGCATTCCGTCTGCTTCGCCCATTGTAATTGGGCGAGCGGTTGAATCGATTTTTACCGGATAGGTTAATTCGCGAAGCTCATCGTTCACTATTGCCCCAACAATTGGGGGGATTTTCTCGTCTTGGAGCAATGCGAAAAAATCTCGAATTGGAGCGTTTCGAGGGCCGCGAATCGTCCGACCATCCGGTAGGGTAACTTCGACCGTTTTACGGGGTTTTACAAATAAAAAGCGTTTTGTTTTGTCCATAGTCTTCTCAGACGAAAAGTAATTTTACTTCAGTTTGAAGGGGTTTAAGGGATTAAATCAGTTGGTTGTCAAATCTGTTTAAAAAGAAACTTCCGCAGAGACGATACTTCTGCGGAAGTTACTGACATGAGCTTATTTTGTTAATCTTCTTCTACACCAACACCGCAAGCCAGGATCAAGTCTTTGGCGGCTTTTACCTCATCCACTCTGCCAACCGGGGTTCGGTGGGGGGCTGTTTTGAGAATTTCAGGATTTGTGCGTGCTTCTTCGGCAATGGTGATTAAGGCATCCACGAAAGCGTCAAGGGTTTGTTTGCTTTCGGTTTCGGTGGGTTCGATCATCAAGGCTTCATGGACAATCAGTGGAAAGTAGTTGGTTGGTGGGTGGAAACCAAAGTCCATGAGACGTTTGGAAATGTCCAGGGCGCGTATTTCAGGCGCATCGTCCCAGCGTCCTTCGGCGACAAATTCATGCATACAGATACGGTCATAAGGCACGTGGTAAACATGACGTAGTCGGGCAAGGAGATAGTTGGCATTGAGAACCGCGTGTTCTGAGACTTTGCGTAAGCCTTCTTTTCCGTGCATCAACATATATGTATAGGCGCGGACCATCATCCCAAAGTGCCCATGAAAAGACTTTACCCGTCCGATGGTTTTTGGTGGTGTGTAGAACCCGTAGATCGGAGGGGTCTCATCATCACCTTCATCGGTGATCATTACAATGGGAGAGGGCAGAAAGTCCACTAAATGAGAGCGGACTCCAACAGGACCTGAACCTGGTCCACCGCCACCATGGGGAGTTGAAAAGGTTTTATGCAGATTGTAATGTAAAACATCGATGCCGATGTCGCCAGGTCGAACAATTCCAAGCAGGGCGTTCATGTTTGCCCCATCCCCATAGACCAGGCCACCAGATTCATGCACAAGCCGAATCACCTCTTCGAGGTTTTCATCGAACAACCCAAGCGTGTTCGGGTTAGTCAACATGAGACCGGCTAAGGTGTCGTCACAATGTTCTCGTAGAGCGTCCAAATCGACATTGCCACGAGAGTCAGATTTGATTTCAACAACGGTCATCCCACTCATAGCAGAAGTCGCCGGGTTAGTGCCATGCGCAGAATCGGGAATAAGTATTTTTGTCCGCTTGAGATCGCCTCGATCCTGGTGATAGGCGCGAATGATTAAGATACCGGTTAATTCCCCTTGGGCGCCAGCGGCCGGTTGAAGGGTAACTCCGGCAAAGCCGCCAATTTCCTTCAACCACTCCTGAAGATCGTACATCAATGCCAGACAGCCTTGCACCGATTGAATCGGTTGAAGTGGATGAACAGCGGCAAAACCTGCTTGTCTTGCCATCTCTTCGTTTATCTTGGGGTTGTATTTCATCGTACATGATCCAAGGGGATAGTATCCGGTATCAATCGAGTGATTGAGCTGGGAAAGGCGCGTGTAGCGTCGAACTACATCTACTTCATACAACTCTGGGAGGGGCAAAATCTCTCGAACGAGACCCTCTGGCAAAGCAGCTTTGGGTACATCGACTTCTGGATAACGAAATCCAATTCGATTAGGGACGGAAATTTCACACAGATCCGGTTCAGGCATGACACACCTCCACAAGCGTTGATACCAGATAATCAATTTCTTCTCTACTGTTCATCTCGGTTACAGCGAACATGAGGTGGTTTTTCAACGCAGGATAATCTTGACCAAGGTCATAACCACCAACGATCCCGTATTCAAGTAGCTTTTCGTTTAATTCTGGGGGAGGCAATGGTGTTTTGACCACAAACTCGTTGAAGAAGGGAGCGTTCGACCATAGGGAAAAACCTTCAATGGCAGCGATTTTTTGAGCTGCGTAGTGAGCTTTGTGATAGCAAAGCTCAGCAACTTGACGGAGACCGTGCTTGCCAACCAGGCTAAGGTAGACAGCCGCTGCCAGCGCCATGAGCCCCTGATTGGTGCAAATATTCGAGGTGGCTTTTTCGCGGCGGATGTGTTGTTCGCGGGCGGTGAGAGTCAGGACGTAGGCTTTTTGACCGCGGTTATCAACGGTCTCGCCAACCAAACGGCCGGCCATTTTTCTGACAAATTCTTTGCGGGTGGTGAATATCCCTAAATAGGGACCGCCATACGAAAGAGGAATCCCTAAGGGTTGTCCTTCACCGGTAACGATATCGGCACCAAACTCGCCTGGCGCTTTAAGCAGACCCAGCGCAATCGGATTTACCGAGACTGCAAAAAGAGCCCCAGCTTGATGAACTTTTTCAGCCAGTTGGGTGTAATCATAGATTCGGCCAAAGAAGTCCGGGTATTGTACGATGACCAGGGCGGTGTTTGCGTCCAGGAGATCGGCGAGATGATTGGGGTGAGCTTGAAGGTCAGCTCCTGGATCATCCCCGATGAATTGAATGCCTGTATTGGCGTGATAGGTCCTGGTTGTCTGCCGATAATGGGGATGCAGGGCAGGGGAAAGGATGACGCGGTTTCGTTTGCCGCGAAAGTGGGCATTTGCCATGGTAATCGCTTCTGCTACGGCTGTTGCCCCATCATAATGGGAGGCATTCGATACATCCATGCCGGTCAGCGCGGTCATTAAGCTTTGATAGTCGAATATGGCTTGAAGCGTACCTTGAGAGACTTCAGCCTGGTAAGGGGTATAAGCAGTAAGGAACTCCCCTCTACGGATAATGGCATCCACTACGGCCGGCACATAGTGGTTATATGCCCCTGCTCCGAGGAAGCAGATCATCTCTTTGAGATTATCGTTCCATGATGCTAAGTCAGAGACTACCTCCTGAGCTTCCATCTCGGTGAGGGCGGAGGGTAAATTCAGGTCGGGGAAGCGATACTTTTCAGGGATTGCAGCAAATAACTCCTCGATGCTATTTACGCCAATTGTTGCCAGCATTTCTTGACGTTCTTTATCGGTATGGGGAAGAAACATCGCTCCTCCTACTCTTTTTCTGCCAAATGGGCTTGATAAGCAGCGGCATCCATCAACTGTTCGACTTCAGCAGGATTGGTGATTTCAATCTTGACCATCCAGGCGTCCCCGTAGGGATCGCTGTTGACGGTTTCGGGTTTATCGGGGAGAGCTTGATTAATGGCAATGACTTTGCCACTGACGGGCATGTAGACATCTGCAGCAGCTTTTACACTTTCGACAGTGGCGCAGGTGTCACCTTGTTTGACTTCGTCTCCTTCGTTGACCAGAATCTCAACAAAGACGATATCGGAGAGTTGTTCTTGGGCATAATCGGTAATCCCAATTGTGCCTTGATTTCCGTCCACACGCAGCCATTCGTCATTTTTGGTGTATTTTAAGTCAGATGGAATGTTCATCGGTACCTCCTGAAGAAAAATGAATGGGGTTAGAAAAGAATAAGGCGCACGAAACCTTTCGCGCGCCTCTGTCTTTGACCTGAGAGATTCACGGAAGTTGGTTCTCCGTTTGCCCCGTCGGTGCAACCTATCTTTGGGATAGGAAGACTTTCCAGAGGTCATCCCTGCAGGGTCCTTTTGCCTGAGAGTTTCGTCCAGCTCGCCTATCTACTGAACTTGCCCCTTCGGCGCTCACGTTTGAGCCTCTCCCCTGCAGTTCTATTTTGTTTTTTCTAAATTGATTATATAATAGTTATGCGACTTTGCATAGGTTAAACGAAACCATAGGGCTGATCATTATTTTTGAAAAGCCCATTGGTTCGATCCTTGTGCGAGTTTAGTCTAAACCCAACCCTGGTTTTTGATGAAATTGGTTATGACGGGAATTTCAACATATTCGCCCTGATAGGCTTTATATGCCCAGTAGAACATAACCAGGACGATGATAGAACCGCAACCGAAAGTAATGGTAGCAAGAAGAAAGATCACAACGAAAGCTGCGATGGCTTGTACAGCATGAAACTTGATGAAGGGGCGATTTTTCTTTTCTTCCATCAAAAGCAAGATGATAGGGATGATGGGAGAAAAAATATATCCTAAAGCAGCCCATAATTTATCATCGCTGGTGATCTCTGAAGAAAATTGAGCACTCATTTTAAGAACCTCCAAATGAAATATATTGAATTGTAATTGATTCTCAAGGATTCTGCAGATGGCAATCCAAAGGATTTTTATTACGCCGAAGCTGCTTATCCTTGTTACTGGATAAATTCAAGCGGGTTGACTTTCGCTCCGTTAAAGATCAATTCAAAATGTAAATGGGGGCCGGTTGAATTGCCAGAGTTGCCTAGGGTTCCAATGACACCGCCACGAAAAACGCTGACGCCACACCCGGCTGCAATCGAATTTAAGTGCGCATAAGCAGATTGCCATCCATTCCCATGGTCAATCACGATGAGATAACCGTAACCGAAATCACTCCAGCCAGAGTAAACCACCACGCCGGCATCCGCTGCAAAGACAGGGTTGCCAATTTGCCCGGCAATGTCGATCGCCGGGTGAACGGTAGGATCATATCGATAGCCTGAAATCGTCCGTTCGGTGGTTGGCCAGACAAAACTGCCCGAACCGACTGCGCCTTCATAAACCTCACCGCAAGAACCTGAGCCATAAAAACGGGCGGAGGCTGGATTCTTGCGTGTAATTGCTGGAGGTCCCCAGTCTTTTATCGCTCGTTTTCCACCTGGAACAACGATCCAGGTGCCAGGCTCAATACCTGAATTCGGTTCATTAACTTTTGTCAGATCGATATTATTTCCGGAAAATTCGAGGATTTTTTGAGCATCTGTTTTAAAGAATTGGGCGACTTTTTCTATCGTATCCCCTTCTTGCCATTGATAATAGGTGCCGTCAACTGGTAGAATATTTAAGATTTGACCGGGTTTGAGAAAATGAGGGTTATCTTGTAAGACTTCGTAGTTTCCCCATAAAAGGGTAGCCGGTTTAATATTGTATCGTTCAGCGATCGTAAACAGGGTGTCACCGGATTTGACCGTATAGGTAAGAACCTCCGTGGGGGGACGTTGGGGGATAATCGTCAGATAGGTTGCGCGACGGGATATGTTTCGCTCCAGTGATATTTGAGAAGCAGTGGGTAAGGTAGGTTGGATTGTTTCTTGGTCTGTTTGACCAGATGGATTGGACTCAAGGGGTAAGGATGCCGCATCCGATGCCAAAACTGGATAGGTTTGATGGGTAAACCGTAACCATCCGAGATAAACCGCAAATCCCACTGTTACGAGTACAACAATGTTTATGATAAATAAACCGATGATTTTGGCGAATTTACGCAAGGAAGACAAGAACGCCTCCGTCTAAGACTCTCAATGCTAACAGGATTTCCCCGATTTTACCCCAGAATGATTATTTTTGGAACGTGACTAAAACCGTCATGCCCCAGCGCAGGCGCGAATCGTACGCTACTAAAAGTATTTTTGTGGTATAGGTGATATCACCATTTTTCTCTTCAAAGACCTGACTGATACTTTCTACTTTTCCTTGCAAGGTTAATTCAGGGATTGCATCGGGGACAATTGTGACCATTTGTGCAGGTTCAATATCCACAACCTCAACTTCGGTAAGATTGTCAGTTTCCACATACCAGGATGAGAGATCAGCTAAGGTGATGACGACCAAATTAGGGGTTACCTGACTTCCGACCACTGCATTGATTTTCGCAACTGTTCCATCAATGGTAGCCCGAAGCTCCAAATTCTCTAAACGGGCTTGAGCAGCCAGAAGAGCTTTCTCGGTTGCGTTCACTCTGGCTTTAGCAAGGGCTAATTGCTGAGGATCGGGTCCATCTTTTACCGCCGCCCAATGATCTAAGGCTTGTTGCAATTCTGCCTTTGCTGCTTCAAGCGCTACTTCATAATTCAGCCGTTTAACCGCTGCGTTGTAGTCACTCTGGGCATTGTCCAGAGTTTCTTTTAACTTTTTACGAGTATCGTTGAGCAACGAATCGTTTTTATATGGCTCAAAAGCGAGACGAGCTTGATCGAGGCGTTCCTCCATAATCTTTACTGCCTCTACAGCATCCAACCTTTGTTGATTCTGAGGAACAGTAAAATTATCGAGTTGATATTTTGCGTCACGGACTTTTTCATTGGCTCTGGCAACAGCTTCTAAGGCTTTTGAACGTTCAATTAAGTGGTTGTTGATGAGATCATCGAGAGCTTGCTGAGCATTCAAAAGCTCTAATTCAGCGCGGGCAACATCAGCTTCCACTTCAGCTCGATTGCCCAACCTTATCAGGATATCTCCTCTTTTTACCTGCTGCCCTTCTTTGACCAGAATTTCACTGACTTTACCACTAACTTGAAAAGAAAGATTAACAAAAGTTTTTGGGATGACTCTCCCTTCGACGATGACTCCAGTGGTGTTCTTGACCGAAGCGTCAGAACTGGAAAGTTGGGGTAACGCTGTGGGACTCGAATTTGCACACGCGCTTAAGCTTACCAGCATCCCGAGCCAAAGTGAAAAAAGTAACCATTTCCTGATCCAGAACATTCCAACATACCTCGCAAGCATTAAATAAATAATTGAGAGCAACATTGTATCACTCAAACGAAGGCGAGGTTTAGAGCGTAGAGGGTGAAAAGGTTGATATTCTGGGTGATTTTCGAATATAGCGTCAGCTATTCCTTCAAAATCAAAATGGGTTCTCTGTCTAGCAGAGAACCCATCTCTTTTCAGGTCAGGTTACTAGAGAGGCTATTGAATGTAGATCTCGGCGCATAAATGTTTGTTTTCGTTAATTGGCCGAAGGGTGAAGCCCATTTTTTGGACGAGATGTTTCATTGCCTCATTATCGGGTGTAATGATTCCCTCGATGCGGCGTAACTTTTCTTCCCGCGCCACATGGAGAATCTGTTTCATTAGCTCTGTTCCGATTCCTTTTCCCTGGTACAGGTCGCTAATGAGGATACTAAAGCGAGCTTCGTCAAGGGAGTGAATTTTACTCAGACGTCCGGCTCCGACAATGCGCCTTTCTCCACTCTCACATTCTTCCTGTTCGACTACCAGGGTAATTTCTCGGTCATAATCTCCATGGCAAATACGAGCTAGGCGCTCGTGAGCTGCCCGTTGACTCAATAGCATAGGGTGCAAGTATCGCAAATAGACTGTGCGATCGGAGAGATTTTCGTGGAACTTGACCAGGAGATGTTCATCTTCGGGCAGGGTTGGACGGATTGTATAGGTACAATTGAATTTGTCTGTCCAGCTTGTTACATATTGGGTTGGATAGGGACGGATGGCCAATTTTGGTAATTGATCCTCTCTAAGATACGGTTCGTGTATCACCACACGTGCATCGAGGGCGATAATCCGATCGGGGGACACTAATAAGGGGTTGATGTCCATCTCCTTGATCCATAGATTATCGGTGACCAAGCGGCTAAAACGCACCAGCAGTTGCTCCAGAGCGGTGAGATCAACGGATTTCCGTCCCCTTACCCCTTTGAGGGCTTTATAGATCTTCGTTTGTTCCATCATGCGTCTGGCTAAAGTGGCGTTTAATGGCGGCAAACCCAGGGCACGATCTTTGAATACCTCAACTAATTGTCCACCTAAACCGAATAGCAACACTGGCCCAAATTGTGGATCCACACTACTTCCAAGGATAATTTCATATCCTTCGGGAGAAATCATGGGCTGAACGGTAACACCCAGGAAGTGAGGTTTACCATCCTGAGATTTCTCGCCTACTTTGGTATGCAAGGAGGTTTTGATTGCCTGGAAAGCCCGGCGTACCTCTTCATCTGATTGAAGGTTCAATTGCACGCCACCAACATCGGTTTTGTGGGTAATGGTCTCGGAGTGCAGTTTTAGAACCACCGGATAACCAATTTGATTGGCGAAATGAACAGCCTGTTCTTCGTTATCGGCAATCAGGGTTTGGACGACCGGAATCTGGTAGCAGCTCAAGATTTGCTTGGACTCGTATTCCGTTAGGAGAGTGCGTCCTTCCTGACGTACCTTGTCAATGATCCTGGCGGCAGCTTCTTTGTTTAGCGCAGCAGTTACATCGGTGTTATTAGACGGAGGGGTTTCATATAAACTGGCAAGGTTTTCGGCAAACTGGGCCATATAGTTGAACATTCTGGCGGCCGTATCGGGATACGGGAAATTAGGGATTTTTGCTCGAGTCAGGATACGAGCTCCTTCCTCGACTTCCTCGCCTCCCATCCAACTGGCTAAAATGGGTTTTCCAAGGCTTTGTGCGTAAGGCACTAATTGTTCAGCCGTCTTAGTGGGATCTGTCATTGCCTGGGGAGTAAGTATGACCAGTAAGCCATCGCTATTGGGATCTTTGGCGGCTACCTCAAGGGCTTTGGCGTAGCGTTCTGGACTAGCATCTCCGATGATATCGATCGGGTTATTTTTACTCCAGACGGGAGGGAGGATTTGATCGAGAGCTTCCATTGTTTCCAGGCTAAGTTCAGTTAGTTGGCCGCCATTCATAAGTAATGCATCCGTTGCAATCACACCAGGTCCACCAGCATTGGTCAAAATTGTCAAGCGCGGACCTTTCGGACGAGGTTGCTTCGCTAACACATCAGCCATGTAGAACAGCTCGGCAATTGAGTTTACCCGTAAGACGCCACTGCGGCGGAAAGCAGCTTCGAGCACTTCATCGCTGCCGGTTAACGATCCAGTGTGGGACGCGGCGGCTTTAGCAGCTCCTGCTGTACGACCGGGCTTTATGACGATGATTGGCTTAATGTATGCCACTTCACGCGCGGCTGATAGAAATGCTCGGGCATCTCCAATTGTCTCCATGTAGATAACAATGCTATCTGTATTGGGATCGTCTCCAAGATAGTATATTAAGTCTCCCCACCCAACGTCGAGCATAGAGCCCACCGAAACGAAAGCGCTAAAGCCGACGTTTACTTTTAGGCTCCAATCGAGAACGGCGGTGCACAAGGCTCCACTTTGACTGATAAACCCTACCGATCCTTTATGCGCAATCGTTGAAGCAAAGGTAGCGTTGAATCCGGTGATTGGGCACATAACACCCAGACAGTTTGGCCCAATAATGCGCATGTTGCCTCGGCGGGCATGTTCCAGGATTTGACGTTCTAACTCTGCCCCTTCGGGACCAATTTCCTTAAAGCCAGCTGAGATAATAATCGCACCTTTCACTCCAACTTCAACTGACTGCCGAATAATCTCCGGGATGGTTGGTGCAGGTGTGGTTACCACAACCACATCGACCGGTTCGGGGACCTCGGCAATTGATGGGTAAGCCTTGATCCCCAACACGCTGGAGCGTTTGGGGTTGACGGGAAAAACCGCCCCACCAAACGGGCTACTAATTAGATTCCATAACACTGTTCGTCCGACGGTATTTGGCGATTCGGTAGCGCCGATTAAGGCGACATTTTTCGGAGCAAACAAAACGTCAAGCGGTTTCTTCTCATAGTGCAAAACATCATGAACGGGGTCAAATGTAGGTAAAACAGTACGGTCCATCGTCCAAGTCCCTTTGTTATTTAAGATCATCTCTTTGGATTTATTGATACAATTAGTATAGTAAATGTTACAGATTTCACAAGGATAATCCTTCTGTAATCCCAATTACAAACGTCATAATGCCTCCCATTTCGAGTTATAATAACCGTTTAGTTTTGCCATCGAACTGGGCTGGGTTTCGATATAACATATGCCAGGAATTAACTGAAATGGCTTTAAATTTGGGTAAGCGAATTAAAGAATTGCGCCTGGATAGGAAATTGTCTCTTTATGCGGTTTCAAAAAGCAGCGGCATCTCGATGAATGCCTTAAGACGCATTGAACGAAATTTAACCTCGCCTTCTATTGGCACGCTGTATAAAATAGCCGAGGTCTTTAATGAGCCAATGGGGCAGTTTTTTCAGGAAAATGTTTCTCAAGAAAAGGTTGTCTTTTGTAAAAAAGAGCAAAATGTGCAAATGCCGTTTTTGAGAGGAATTTGGGAAGGGTTGGGATGTACTCAATTTTCGGGAGGCATTCAGCCATTTTTGCTAACTTTGGAGGCGGGAGGGGGGAGCGGGCGTTTCAAGATTTGCCATTCGGGAAATGAGTTTGTGTATTGCTTGGAAGGGCAGATTGAATATGAAATTGAAGGGGCTCGTTACCTTTTGGAGCCTGGAGATACCTTGATGTTTCTCGGCAACCAACAACATCGTTGGCGAAATGCTGGAAAAGAATGCTGTCGGGCTCTAATTGTCCTTTTCGAGTTAACCCAAAGAAGTCATCGAGGCGAAGTCACCTTTTTAGAAGAACATTCAGAAGAAGAACCTAATCATTAATGGGAGTGATTTATGTATAAAACTCATACATGTGGTGAATTAAGAACAAGTGATGTGGGGAAAACGGTCAAGCTGGCGGGATGGGTACATCGTCGTCGTGATCATGGGGGAGTAACTTTCATCGATTTGCGCGATCGATTTGGGATTACGCAGGTTGTATTTGACTCTAATGCGGCTCCAGAAGCACATCGCGCTGCCGATGTGTTGAGAATGGAATGGGTTATTCAGGTCGAGGGGCTTGTGCGACGCCGACCGGCTGGCTCTGAAAACCCCTTCTTACCGACCGGTGAGATTGAGGTAGATGCTCAGACCGTGCAAATCTTAAACCCGGCCAAAACACCACCGTTTTTGATCAATAAAAATGAAGAGGCTGATGAAAATACGCGTCTGAAATATCGCTATCTGGATTTACGACGAGAAAAGATGCGTCGAAATTTAGAATTACGCCACCGAGTGGTTAAGTTTATTCGCGATTATCTGGATGAGCGTGGCTTTTGGGAGATTGAAACCCCGATCTTGTTTAAGACTACCCCAGAAGGAGCGCGAGACTATCTGGTACCTTCCAGGGTGCATCCTGGAGAGTTTTATGCTTTGCCACAATCTCCCCAGCAGCTCAAACAGTTGCTGATGGTCGCAGGGGTAGAACGTTATTTTCAAATTGCACGCTGTTTTCGCGATGAGGATCAACGTGGCGATCGGCAACCCGAATTTACCCAATTAGATTTGGAGATGTCTTTTGTTGAGCGCGAAGATATTATGCAATTAACGGAGGATTTATTCACCAAACTCGTGGCAACGGTTGTCCCGGAAAAGAGACTACTGGCTTCTCCTTTCCCTAGATTGTCTTATCGGGAGGCTATGGAACGCTTTGGAAAGGACAATCCAGACTTGCGGTATGGATTGGAGTTGATTAATGTCAGTGATCTTGTAACCGAATGTGGCTTTGCAGTATTTGAACAAGCCATCCGCGGCGGGGGAAGTGTGCGGGGGATTAATATAAAGGGCTGTGGAGATTACAGTCGAAAGCAAATTGATGAGCTGACGGAGTATGTAAAACAATTTGGGGCAAAGGGATTAGCTTATATCGCTTTGCCGCGGGAGGGTGAAATTCGTTCGACTTTTGCCAAATTTCTCTCGCATGAATTACAAAAAAAGTTATTCGAGCGCATGCAAGTCGAAGAAGGGGACTTGCTGGTCTTTGTTGCCGATAAAGATGAAATTGTCTTTGAGGCGCTTGGGCGGTTGAGAGTCTATTTGGCCGAAAAATTGAATCTCATTGATGATAATGTTTTGGCTTTTTGTTGGGTGATCGATTTTCCTTACGTTGTTTGGAACGAAGAGGAAAAGAGATGGGATCCGAGTCACCATCTTTTTACAGCCCCAATGCCCGAAGATATCCCTCTTTTAGATATTGATCCTAGTAAGGCGCGGGGTCAACAATACGACCTGGTGTTGAACAATTATGAAGTCGGTGGCGGTTCTATCCGAATCCATGATCGAGCTCTACAGGAAAAAGTATTCAAGTTAATTGGACTGGATTTAGAAGTTGCCCGGGCACGATTTGGTCATATGTTAGAAGCCTTTGAATATGGCACGCCACCGCATGGTGGAATTGCACCGGGTATCGATCGCATCTGTATGATTTTGGCCGGCGAACCCAATATTCGAGAAGTGATTGCCTTTCCAAAAAATCAAGCAGCAAGAGATGTTATGGCAGATGCGCCATCGCCCGTTGAGGAGAAACAATTGGAGGAGCTGCATATTCGAGTCGTTTATCCTCCAAACTTGCAAAAGTCTTAATCTAAAAACTCTACTCATGATTTAGATTTTATGGTATAAGAATGTTAACCCTACTGTGTTCGTGATGCTGTGCTCGGGTTTTGGGCCAACACCCACAAAAAGGGTTCCAAGCTCACAAATGTGACGCGATAGGCGGAAGCCAAGGCGGATCATTTGGGGAGGAACCCACCTGCGAAGGCAGGTTCAAAACTTCGCAGCACACGGCACGGTGGGGTTGTTGTTTTGGGGTTATTAACCTACCAGAGGGATAATTGTGAACTGTGGTACTTGATTGGGTCGGTGGTTAACCACTCTTCAAAAAGGGGCAGATTAATTCTAGGCTGAGAAGCCAGCCAACGAATTTGTCGAAAACGGATAATATGGATTTGCTTGGCAATTCTGTCCATCAGGAAGGGATAGCGTTGTATCTTGTGAAGGAGCAAGTTCACTCGACTGCCGGGAAGTACGAGATAGATTTGCAGCGCTGATGTTTGAGAAACCTTGAGCAAGGCGTGTATGGCAGCGGAATGCTGAAGCGACCAGAATGCTACAGGACGACCGGTCTGGTCGAGCCAAGTCAGGGGTGATTCGTCCTGGATGGTAAAACCGAGCATTTTTCCGAATACCAGAATGTGCTTCTGGATTTCAGATAACTCATCGGCGCGTTTCGTTGGTTCTTCTTCCTTCCGTAAGCTCCAAGATCGCGTAGCTTCATCATAATTTCCGTATGAATCAAGGCACTCTCGGATGAGCATCAAGGATGGTGCACTGAGCGATCTGGATGAAATGCAAATAGCTTGATCGATCTGGAAAAAAGTGCCTGATTGATGTTTGAGTAAATACTGGTAAACACTTTCTTCGATCTGGTCTGAGATGGGCGGGTGATCAAAACGGGGTTGAGCGATCCACCAGGAACGATTTTCCAGACTTTTTTCGTTTTCATCAAGGGAAACCAGCGAGGGGAATGCTCCAAGGGTTTCTTGGAAAAGGGTTAGGAAAAAGTTTGGATAATCCACAATGCTTTTGAGAGGCGCAATTTCAAGGATCGAATTGGCAGGAAAGATTTTGTGGTTGGTGGGATGGATAGAATGGACAACACTTGCCAAAGCTGCAGCGTGGATTTGGGAGAAGTGGGCGGGTTCAAGCAGGTTTTGGATGTGGTTTTGAATGGTTTCAGCTATATGAGCTTTGACTTTGGAGAGAAGTTGAACCTGGTCTTCGGTAGATAAGAGCGGATTTTGAGAAGGCGGGGGAGAGATGCGCCAGTAAATCTGAGCGCGTCCTTGCTCGCTCCTTAAAGCCAGATTTTCTAATCGCAGGCCAGCATGATCCCCAGCGAATAGCGCTGCCGACAGTAAGTTCGCTTCGTATTCCTCGATCAGGGCAAAACAAGAGATGTTTTGGGGAAGGTGTTCGGAAAGTTCTTGAAAGGTAGCTGCTAAAGCTCGGCAATGCCATCCCCAATCATATCGCTTACGAAGCAAAGCAGATTTCAAAGGTTTTACTTTTTCTTTGCCTTCCAACCATCCACTCCAAATTGCAGAGAGAGTCCAGAAAGCTTGATTTGGTCGGGGGATGGCGGTTACAATAGCCACGATCTCTTTGGCCGGTAAGCTGTGAAGCAACTCTTTTAAACGGCCAGGGAATACCGCAATTTGGCCTTGGCGGGGAAGTACTGGTAACTCGGTTAGGATGACAGGGTGAATGTCAGCCTCCTGAATCGATATTGCCCACAGTTCGGCTGACTTTTCCAAGGATTTCCAGAAATTCATTTCTACGAATTGGGTGGGTAAGGAAAGTTGTTTGGGACGATGACGTTTTGACGAAATTGCCCATAACCCATTGCTGAGATCAAAAACGCCAATCAATGTTCCGTACAAGATTTGTAGTTGGCGGTGAGTAAAGCCCAATTCATCCAATTTGTTGAGCAAAGTAATCAGGGCGTAGAGAGCACGTGTTGGATAAACGTTTAGAGATTCGATAACCGTAGCATATGCCGGATCATTTTTGTCAACGACTTTGCTGGCTGCCTGTGTTTCGATGAGAGAACGAGGAGGTAATCTTTGGAGATTTTGAAAGTCTTGAACAGTGACGGAAAAGAAACCCTCGCTACCGCAGCTTGGGCATTGAACTTGCTTTGAGGTCAGGCGGTGCAAACCGCTTGAGCTGTCTCTTTCCCAAAGGTAGGCATTAACTTCGATTTCGGATAGACAGGTGTTACAAATTGAAGAGTATAAAGAGCGGAAGAAAGTCTCAAGGCGGGTGTCGATTTTTCTCAGGGTTGAAATCTCAGCTAAAATCGCTTGAAATTCATACGAGTCCGGAGTGAGTGAAAGTAAAAGTATGATGTTTCGCAGAATTGGATTGTTGCAACAGACGATTACCGCAACTCCAGCGTTAGCTAGTTCGATTGGCAGAAAGGGAGAGATACCAAATGGGTCAAGGACATATCCTTTATCAGCGAGGTTTGGCAATAAGAATTCTTTCAAGTATGAAGACGCTGTATAACGATAGAAGGGGGGCAGGAAGCGAGCGAGGGGATAGGTTGAAGGCAGGGGAATTCCGCTAAAAAAGGGGATTTGAGGAGAGAGAGCCGCCATTGGATGAATAGATCTTCATTTTGGATTCAATAAGGGAAAGTGTGGAGCATGACCAGGTTAGCAGACCTGAATTTCTGAACAGGATAGCCGCAGATCAATACGACCTGGTCGCCTGACTTGAGGTGATCTGGTTGGGAAACTGAATTTTCGATGATGGATAATATTTCATCCAGATTGTTGGCTCGCGGGGTCAGGAAACTTTGAACTCCCCAATAAAGGCTGAGTTGAGTGTAGGTATCCGGGTTTGGGGTAAAGGCATAGATGGGTACATCAGGGCGCGTTTTGGATAGAAGAATAGCTGTCCGACCGCTTTGGGTGAATACGCAGATGGCGTTTACATTTCGATCTTTGCTGAGATCACGTGCAGCTTCGATGACAAAATAACTGTCCTCATCAGCCGATTTGGGGGTGAGTTTTCCATCCCAGACCGACCAATGAGCAAGGTTTTTTTCTGCCTCTTCGATGATCGAGACCATCGTTTTGACGGCAAGAATGGGATGTTTTCCGATCGAGGTTTCAGCAGAAAGCATCACGGCATCACTTCCATCGAATACTGCGTTGGCTACATCATTGGCTTCTGCTCGGGTGGGGATTGCGTTTTCAATCATCGACTCTAGCATTTGAGTTGCGGTGATGACATACTTCCCCATTCGATTGGCTGTAGTGATAATTTCTTTTTGAGCTGTTGGAACACATGCAGGAGAGATTTCAATGGCTAAATCCCCTCTCGCCACCATAACCCCGTCAGCATGTTCCAGAATCGCTGATAAGTGCGCTAGGGCTTGCGGACGTTCGATTTTGGCAATGAGGGGAACATTTTTACTCTTTGGATATCTATTTTCAATATGTTGTTTTAAGTCGAGAATATCCTTTTCACTCTGGACAAACGATAGGGCAATGGCATCAATGGAATTATCCATGCCCATACGAAGATCATCGAGGTCTTTTTCGGTAATCCCAGAGAGAGACAATTCAGAATCGGGAAAGTTAGCGCCTTTGCGGGGAAGCAATTCGCCGCCAACGATTACTTCCGCTTCAAGGGCATATGTCTGTTTCCGAATGACTTTCAGTTCAATTTTCCCATCATCTAACAAGATGCGATTACCAATCTGGATATTATTCATCAGTCCAGGGAATTCAATGGAAAAGGATTTTTCATCGCCGCGGATCGGTTGATTGGTAACTTTTACGGTTTGTCCGATTTGCAGGGTGATGGACGGTTTTTCTAATTCTCCGATACGAATTTTCGGCCCTTGTAAATCGATCATGATCGCAATGGGGATATCCAAACTTTTAGAAGCCTGTCTGCATAATCGAATGAGCTGAATTCGCTCCGCCTTGCTGCCATGGGAACAGTTAATGCGGAAGATGCGAACACCAGCCCGGATGAGTTCGCTAAGGGTTGCAAAATCCGAGCTGGCTGGACCAATTGTGGCGACAATTTTGGTTTTGCAAATCATCCCTAAATATAATTCATTTCTTTGGCTTGACGGGTTAATTCTTCGCGGAACTTGGGATGGGCGATGTTGATTAACGCTTGAGCTCGCTGGCGAATGGTTTTCCCGTATAGGTCAGCAATTCCGTGTTCAGTAATGATGTAATGAACGTGGTTGCGAGTGGTGACAACACCTGCACCGGGCTTAAGCGTGGCAACAATACGGCTAAAGTCTTTTGCTGTGCTGGGCAGGGCGATTATGGGCACACCGCCTTTCGAGCGTGAGGAACCATAGATGAAATCCAATTGTCCACCGACGCCACTGAAGAGCCGATGTCCAATGCTATCTGCACAGACTTGCCCGGTGAGATCTACCTCGATAGCCGAGTTGATTGCAACCATACGCTCATTTTGAGCGATGATAAACGGATCATTGACATATTCAGTTGGGTGAAGTTCAATTAATGGGTTGTCGTCTACCCATTTGTATAGGCGTTTTGTCCCGAGTATGAAGCCAGCAATGATTTTTCCGGGGTGCAATGTTTTGCGACTGTTGGTTAAAACTCCGGCTTCGACGAGGTCGATAACGCCATCAGAAAACATTTCGGTGTGAACCCCCAAATCTTTTTTGGTAAATAGATGTTTTAAGACAGCGTCTGGGATAGCCCCGATTCCCATTTGCATGGTTGCTCCATCCGGAATGAGCTCGGCGACATAGGAGGCAATTTTTTCGTAGATTTCTGCATTTTCTTCATCCGCCATGGGGAGTTCAGGGAGTTCGTAATCGGTTGGCACCATGTAATTCAAGCGACTAACGTGAATAAAGGAGTCTCCAAGGGTACGCGGCATCTGTTGGTTGACTTCGGCGATAATCATGGCTGCCGATTCAGCAACGCTTTTTGTCAGTCCAACCTCAATGCCGAAGCTGCAAAAGCCATGTTCATCCGGTGGGGAGACGTGAATTAAGGCCACATCTACTGGTAAGATTTTGCGCTTGAATAGGAGTGGAAATTCGGATAACAAGACGGGGGTAAAGTCAACGCGTCCTTCGTGAACAGCTTTACGGATGTTGCTGCTGATAAACATGGTGTTAACACGAAGATGACCCTGCATCTCTGGTTTGACGTAGTCGGCCGGTCCGACGGTAAGGGCGTGGCATATCTCTACATTCTCGAGATTTGGGGCAAATTCGACGAGAGCAGCAAGGAGTTTTTGAGGTACCGAACAGTTCCCGGTCAGGAAAAGCCGTTGATGAGATTTGATATTTCTTACTGCTTCCTCGGCTGTAACAATTCTAGATTGATATTGTTGAATCCAGTCCATGTACGCCTTCCTATACAGCCGGAGTGAGTCTGCTGAGATGAATAGTTTGACCGCGGTGCGTTGCTACAGCGATTCCCAAAGCGCCATCTTCTTGAATAGCTCGTTCAACCCCTTTATTAGCTAATTCCTGGATATAGGGAAAAGCAGCGTTGACATAAGCATAGGTGGCTGTACGAGCAATTACACTTGGCACATTTGGGACGCAATAATGCACAACCCCTTCTTCAATATAAGTTGGGCGGTCGTGAGTAGTCGGTCTGGATGTCTCGACACAACCGCCTTCATCTATGCTCATGTCAATAATGATCGAGCGCGGTTTCATAAGCTTAACCATCTCGCGAGTAATGACGATGGGAGAGCGCTGATGAGGAACCAAAACCGCTCCGACAAGAACATCGGCGTACGAAACGACACGTCTGAGATTAATTGGGTTGCTGATCAGGGTCAAAATACTTGGGAAGCGATCATATAACCTTTCGAGAGCAGCAATATTGGTATCTAATACGGTAACATGAGCGCCCATCCCAACAAAACCTTTTGTCGCTGCTGTGCCGGTAACACCTGCGCCGACAATAACCACCTCAGCGGGAGGAACCCCCACCACACCGCCTAAGAGCATCCCTTTGCCCCCAGCATCGGTTTGCAAAAGACGCGCTGCTATTTGAGACACCATCACACCGCCTATAGTAGCAAGAGGACGACGAATTGGCATGGTGCCATCTGGAAGCGAAACTTGTTCAAAAGCGATTGCAGTGATTTGAGATTTAAGTAGGGCTTCGATCTTTTCCTGTCTGGCTGAGGTGAGGTGAAGCAGGCCGGTAACCGTTGATCCCGGGCGTAGCCAGTTAATCTCCTCAAGAGTGGGGCGGGCAACCTTGAGCAGTAGGTCTGCTCTGCCAAAGACTTCATGGGGAGAATAGACAATCCGGGCGCCGGCATTTTCATATTCCTGATCGACAAAACCGGCTGCCAAACCGGCTTCGTGTTCGACATAGCAGATGTGGCCCTGTTCGACAAGCATTTGCACGCCAGCCGGGGTTAAACCGACGCGAAATTCAAAAGGACGTCGCTCTTTCGGAACTCCAATATTCATAGAATGACCTCTTTTCTGCTAAGTTAGCAACTTAACCAGAATTGCTTTTTGAGCATGAAGTCGATTGTGAGCCTGAGGGAAGAGAGCAGAATGCGGTCCATCGGCGACTTCGTCCGTGATCTCTTGCCCACGATGGGCAGGCAAACAGTGCATGACGATGACATCTTTGTCGGCTTCAGAGACCAATTGTGGGTTGACCTGATATGGGGGGAATACTTTCTCTCGAATTTGAGCTTCTTCTTCTTGTCCCATGCTGGTCCAGGTATCGGTATAGATTACCTGGGCGCCTTTGACAGCTTGATGAGGGTCGCGCAAGAAATTTAGTTGACTGCCGGTTTTGCGGGCGACCTCTTTAGCAAGTTCGACAGCTTGCGTGGGCATATCATAACCTTCTGGATTAGCGATGGTGAAGTTCGCGCCGAGTTTTACGCAAACGTGCATCAAAGAGACTGCCACATTGTTTCCATCACCGACGAAGGTTACTTGAATTCCTTTTAGCTTGCCAAATTTTTCGTAAATCGTCAAGGCATCTGCCATTGCCTGGCAGGGATGATTGTAGTCGCTTAGGCCATTGATCACCGGAACACTTGCCCAACGAGCCAGTTCGAGAACGTGTTCGTGTTCAAACACCCGCGCCATAATAGCGTCTACATAACCGGATAAGACTCGGGCTACGTCGCTGATGGCTTCTCGTTTGCCTAGGCCGATTTCTGCTGGTGAAAGATACAACGCATCCCCGCCTAAATGTCGCATAGCCATATCAAAAGAAACCCGTGTGCGCAGGCTAGGCTTTTGAAAGATCATTCCCAGGACTTTCCCTCTGAGCAAGGGTGGATTTCCACCTGCTTTCCATTGTTTTTTGAGTTTTATTGCCAAATCTAACATCGCTTGCAAATCTTCTGAAGAATAATCCAGGACATCAAGAAAATGTTTCATAGCAGACTCCCAAGGATTAGATAGGTTTAGGAGTAGTATAACACAAGGCAGCGTCTTGTTTGCCGAATCAGATTGGTTAAGCCAAAATGGAATGCAGTGTTCAGTTAGCCTTGCAAAGGCTAGTCGATTAGCGGAGGGTTAGGAGGCTCTTTAGATGGCAAGTGTTGTAACCAGTGAAGAAGAGTGGGTTTTGCTGCTTGCCGTTGAGGAGGCTTTTCGAGACCAATTAGCAGAAGGCTTAACAGGATCAACAGTGCGCCAACCCATTGAAGGAAGTTGAAAGTTTCGTATAGCCATACCTTTGCCAGAGTCAGCGTAACCAAGAGTTCCGTCACTCCCAGCAAAGCCGTTTGAAGTCCACCAATCCGCTTTACGCCCAAAAAAAGGGTTAATCTCGAAAGAAAAGTAACCAGAGCTAAAGCCAGTACCGGAAAGAACGGTAGAAGTTCAAGTGATTTTTCAGGGGATAATTGCAGTGGCTGAGGAATCAATAAGCTGGATGGTATAACAGCAAGTGACATGAAGAGCAAGGTATAGAAAGTTACTGTGGGAGCTGGCATTTCATAAAGGACACGTTGGTTGATAGGCAGATGCAATCCATAGCAAGCTGCGGCAATCAACATAAAAAGGATGCCTCTAAGACGTACAGGGGTATGTATCCCGTAAATTAACAAAACAATCCCAAGGACGATGAGTGCAAGTCTTAGCAGGGAAACCGATGATGGTTTATAGTGATCAAAAACCATCCATAGGGTGACAAAGACCGGATAAGTTAAGAAGATCAATTGTCCCAGGTTGGCGTTGATCATCGATAAAGCCAGATAATAAAAAAGTGAACCGATTCCATTCAATGTTCCCGCCAATGCACATGCCATTAAACCCGCAGGGTAGATATAAAAGTTGAGCCGGTTCGTAAACAGCAATGTGATAGCCATAAACAAAGTTGCCAGAACCGTCCGGACCGTTACAACGAACAAAGGGGAAACGCCATTTTGAATGGCAAGTTTGCCAAAAATGGGGGCGAAGCCAAGGAGGATTGCCGATAAAACTGCTGGAAAAACGCCGCGAACCGACAGGGTATAGGTCTGGATTTTTAACGGCGCAGCAGTTTTTTCAAGCATTGCTTTCGAGAGGTCAATGAATGGCTTCTAATATTTCATCGGCCAGATCGTCGCTCATAAATTTTCCCTTATGCATTAAGGCTTTTACTTTCCCTTTCAGCAACAGGGTTTCCTCTTTCGTCAATTCTTTGGCTGTGACCACAATGACAGGAATGGACGCCAAATCAGGGTATTCCTGGAGCTGATTCAGGACGGCAAAACCATCTACTTCGGGCATCATTAAATCTAAGATAATTACGTCTGGCGGGTCTTCTTTAATCAATTGAATGCCTTTAATGCCATTTTCCGCTTCACGAATGATAAAGTCGCCTTGAGATTGTAAAATCCTTCGCAGTAGACGGCGAGCGTCTTCGATGTCATCGATAATGACAATTTTTCGCACCTTTTCTGGGGTCAGGTTGCTTAATGCCCCATAGAGGCCTTCTTGAGGTTTGGTTTCCATCTCAACTCTGGAAACAGAAATGTCGGTTGCCCAACCATCACCCAAAATGAGGTTTTCAACCGGCATTGTGTGGCCGGTGCAGTTTATGACCACAATTTCGTTGGGTTTGATGATGCCTTGTCGAAATAGCTTTATCGCCCCAGCAAAAGCGACTGCAGCAGCCGATTCAGTAGATAGACCCTCGAGTTTAGCAAGGATATGAATGGTGCGAAAGGTTTCTTCGTCACTGACACTTTCAAATGCCCCTCCTCCGGATTCTAATATTCTCTCTCGGAGCAGGGTATACGTGCGACCAGGGTCGCCGGTTGAGAGGGTAGTAATATGTGTTTGGGGATTCAGGATTGGATCGGCAACGGCTTTATTGGCTTTCCAAGCTTTTACCATCGGAGCGCATCCCTCTGCTTGGATACAGGCGATTGAAGGGATTCGATCGATCAATCCCATTTGATACAATTCTGTAAATCCTTTCAGGACACCCAATGGACCTATTCCGCCACTGACGGATTGCACGTACCAGTCGGGTGCTTTCCATTTTGTCGCTATAACAGACTGGGTAGAGGAAACCGAGCTCAGAGAATAGGTCAATTGCTCAGCGATTTCAAAAGCTAGGGTTTTCATCGATTCGACTGAAGGGATCGAGCAAGCCCCGCGTTCGAGGTGAAGGTGGCGTTGGCGCGCAAACTCTGCTGCTAGTCGCTTGGCTTCATCGTAAGTGCCTGTAACCTTAATGACCTTTGTACCGTAAATAGCTACTTCGCGCATTTTTTCCAGAGGGACAAGGCTGGTTAGAAAAGCCCACAACTTAATTCCGGTTCTGGCGGCATAGGCAGAGTAAGCAATGGCTACATTGCCGGTTGAGGCTAAAACCGCTTCAGTGACGGACGCTTCCTTCATTGCCGCAATGGCTACTGCTGCTTGACGGTCTTTAAATGAGTTCGTAGGACCTTGACGTTCATCTTTGACAAATAAAGTAGGACAGCCAAGCATCATTCCGAGGTTATTGGCGTGAATGAGTGGGGTACCGCCCTCCCCCATGGATAGATAGGGAAGATATTCGGTAACAGGTAATAACTCGCGATACCGCCACAAATTAAAGGGGCGTTCGGGTAAAGATTTTTCGAAAATCTCTTTTACCTCTGCAAGGTCGTAGTGTACTTCACGCCAGTTGCTCCCACAATGGGAGCAAGCTGTTTGATTAACCCGAAAGGGTTCTGTGTTTTCACAATCCAGGCATTGAACGAAGAAGTTGGTTTGAGACATCTATGTTTTCACACCTTGGATGATCTTTTTTAGGGCTGAGGTTAAATCATCTTCCATTATGGGCTTAAGTAAATATTCACTGACCCCAACCTGCCTGGCACGTTCCCGGTCCTCAATTAGAGAACAGATCACAATCGGGATTTTTGCTGTGGTAGGCTTTGATTTTAATTCCTGGATGAGATGCCAACCATCCTTGGTGGGGTCAGAATTGAACTCTATTGCTGTGTCGATGATGATCACTGAAGGGGATAATGTTTCTGCCAGTTGGATAGCCTGTTCGGGTAAAGAGCATTTTACAACTCGAAGTTCATAGTCAGCCAGGTAACGTTCGTACAGGTTGAGAACCAGCTCTTCCCGGTCTATGGCTAATACCGTATTGGATGGGATGGAGTTTTGAGTTGCGCTTGGCGCTTCAGAAGGCTCTTGGTGGGAGCCTGGAACGGGGATGGTGAAATAAAAGGTCGAACCTTTCCCTAATTCGCTCTTCAAGCCAATCTTACCCCCATGCATCTCCACCAGATAGCGTGAGATTGAAAGTCCCAGACCGGTACCACCGGTTTTCCGAGTCGGTGAGGCATCGACCTGCGAGAAAGGTTCGAATAGCTTTGATTGGTCTTCTTCAGCAATTCCTATACCCGTGTCGGTTACACTGATCTGGACTTCTTCATGAGAATTGATTCTTTCGATTTGGGTTTGAATCGTAATTGAGCCTTGTTCGGTAAATTTGGCTGCATTCGAAAGCAAATTGAGCAAGATTTGACGAATTTTTGTCGGGTCAGCGCGAACCAGGGGAACATTGGGGTCTAGATTGACGTGTAACTCAATGGGTTTATCTTTGATTAACCCTCGCACCGTAGGTAAAACACTTTGAATGATTTCGCTGAGATTGACATCATCTTCAAACATTAATTCCATCTTGCCGGCCTCGATTTTTGACAAGTCGAGAATGTCATTGATGAGGCTGAGCAAGTGCTGTCCAGAGTTGTAGATTGCATTGAGGTCTTGTCTTTGCAAGTCAGTTATTGGGCCATCGATGCCCTTTAAGATCACTCTTGAGAAGCCGATGATGGAATTGAGCGGTGTGCGTAACTCATGGCTCATATTCGCCAGGAACTGGCTCTTTAATTGATCGGCTTTTGCCATTTCCTCAATTGCTTGCTGCGAGAGCTCGTAAGCCTGAGCATTACTGATGGCAACCGCAATTTGATCGGCAAGCAATTGCAAGACTGAGACGTCATCGGCTGAAAAGGCATTCTTTTGTGTGGATTGCACATCGAGAGCGCCAATCACCTGGTCGCCAATTTTCAAGGGAATGCCTAATTCGGATTTCGTCTCAGGGAGAAGCGGATTGGGGCGATGGATGTCGCTTTGCGACACATCGTTAATGACCAAAGGTTCGCCATGTTGAGTCACATAGCCGATGATCGATTGTGATCCGACTGCCAGCTTATGCCCCGCGCGTTTCATTGCCTCTCCGGCTTCGCCAGTCGACTCCCGCACGACAGCGTAGTGGCGATCTTCATCAATCAGGAAAATGGAAGAATGGTAGAAACCAAAGCGATCTCTGACCAGGTTGACGACTCGGTTTAGTAATTGATCCAACGCGAGCGTACCAGAAGTATCGCGGGCGATTTCAGCAGCCGTTTGCAATTGTTCTGCCCGTTGACTTAATTCTTGAAGGAACTGAACATTCTGGATAGCAATCGCCGTCTGGTTACCAATGGTGGTTAAGAGCTCCACATGATGTTGGTCATATAAGTTGGGAATCTGTTCATGCTGGACGGAGATTACGCCAATCACCTTATCGCCATAGAGCATTGGGACGCCCAACCAGGATTTGGCAGCCACTGCTCCGATTTGGATAAAATTCAGGTTTGAATGGCGCAATTGATTTTCAACACCTTCGGTCAGTAATAGCGGTTGTTTGGTTTGAATTACATGGCCGGTCAAACCTTCAACGGGCATTTCTCCCATCCAAAACCCTGCCTCTGGGTGAGTTTCATCCAGCGGAATTCCATCTAAGATAACGAATGGAAAAGAAATGCTTTCGGTTCGCTCGTTGTAGATGGCAACATAGAAATTGTGAGCATTCATTAAGCGAGAGACACACTCAAAGACGGTTTGATAGATTGTCTCGAAATTATTAGCATTGGTTAGCGACAGTCCAAATTCATTCAGGATACGTAATTCTTTTGCTCTTTGTTCGGTCTCTTGCAACGCCTCTTTTGTTTTTTGGAACAAGTTGGCGTTTTCAAGAGCAAGTTGTAACTGGTCGGTAACCTGTTCCAGTAGAAGGATTTCATCGGGATCCCACTTGGGTTGAGATGTGTCTTTGATAAATTCAACCAGAAACGCTTGCTCGCCAAGCGGTTTTGCCAGGGACAGAACAGCGGGTTGATGGTCTTGCGCATCTTGGAGAAGTAATTGATGAGTTTGGTAGGCTTTCGGTCCCAGATCGGTAAGAAACAACTCAGATGGAGGCGTCTCACCGGCCGATAATGGGACAGCTTTTATCCTGCCATTCGATTGAACAATTACCGTCTCCCTGCCTGAGGGACTAAATGACTCCGGGTGACGTACCGGGTATCCTTTGATTAGATCACCGGTCAGAGGCAGTTTCTCTGCTCTGTCGGTATCTAAGGAGATATTTGACAGAGCAGATTGCGGTTGTAGATTCGGTGATCCCTCCGGTTGGGTTTGAAGTGCCTCTTGATTTAGCTCAATAAGCAAATTTTCAAGCTGGGATGAGATTTTTTTGGCGCACATATTCTAAGATCTCCATCGCAAGTGACCGATATTGCTGTGCCCCTCGGCTCTTTGGGTAACAATAGGTGACCGGCATACCCGCCATTGCGCTCTCTCGCAGTTTGGTGTCTAAGTCGATAGTTGTATTCAGAATGCCATTTGGAAAAGCATTGAAGAGCTGTTCGCTCATAGTGCGATGAATGCGACTGCGGAGGTCGCGGAGGGTGATGAGGATGCGGTAGGTGAGGCCAGGATTGAAGGTTTGGCGAATTGTTTTGACCTGGGCAATCATGTTCTTCAGCGCGTTCAGAGAAAAAACCTCGGCTTGCGTGGGGATGATGAGCATTTGCGCTGCCACCAGGGCGTTGGTGGTGATTGCTCCAAGGTACGGAGGACAATCCAGAACAATGAAATCATAAACAGATGAGATTTCGGGTGTGGATAATTGTTGGCGTAAGAGAATTTCATGATTTTGGCGTAATGGGACAAAGCGCTCAGATAGTTCCATGTCTTTATTGGCCGGGACAAGCTCCAGACCGGGCAGATTGGTATCCTGGATGACAGAAGCAAGCTTTTCAGCATTAACAAAAATATCGGCAATCGAGCGTCGCACCTGAAGAGGATTTATGCCTAATGCTATGGTGAGATTGGCTTGTGCATCCAGATCAATTGCCAAAACATCATAACCTTCCTGGACAAGTGCTCCGCTCAATCCAACGGCTGTGGTGGTTTTTGCCACTCCACCTTTTTGATTTGCAATCGCTATCACGTAACTCATTCTAATCCCTCACGGTGTCCGTTATCACTTAGAGCTGATTTCGATGAGAAGAAAGCCACTTGCGCCTTGGTGGCCTGAAGAGCTTTTTGCAATTCTTCAATGGCTATCTTGAGAATCTCTTTCGGTTCATTCGAGGAGCGAATCTTTGAAGTGATTTCGCCGACCAGTTTTTCGCGCAACGCTCTTTTTTGTGATTCTTGATAGAGACGAGCTGCTTCCAGAGCGGTTCCAATCCGCAGGGCAATATCCTGGAACAAATCAATATCGGTATCGGTAAAGGGGGGTTGGTGAGCTTGCCGACGTAGACGGAGAACTCCAATCCGATTGCCTTTAACCATAATTGGGATTGCTAATTCATGATCGTCTCCCTTTTGAATGGAGTTGGTTTGACGGACTTTTTCTATTATAGGAGCGGATAAGTGGGTTAAGGGGGTCAGTTTTTTCAAGGGTGTGCTGAGGTAGGCTGGATGTTGGGAGCGGTTGATCAATTCGATCCAACCCCGTAAACTCATTTCTTGATAAGCCCGGCGAGTCGCTTCGAGAGCTGCCTGGGTTTCTGCAAACAGCTCTGCGTTTTGGATGGCAATAGCAATCAGGTTTGCCATACCGCTGAGTACTTCGATATCCTCCTCGGTGAATGCTCCGCCTTGTTCACTCTGGATGTCCAAAGCCCCGAGAAGTTTTCCTTGGGCAATCAAGGGAAGTGCCATTTCAGAACGCGTGAAGGGAAGGTCTGGGTTATTGAAAAATACTGCGTCTTCGCCAACATCTAAGGCGATGCGGGCTTTTCCAGTTCCGGTAACATACCCCACAATTCCCTGTTCGTTCACTTTCAAGCGATGTTGACGTTGCAACATCCGCTGTCCCCCTTCGCTATTAGCAGCCTTTAGCCAGGCGTACTCCCCTTTGGGGTCAACAAGAAAAATACCAACATGATAAAAACCAAAGCGCTCACTAATCAAATGGGTAACCATTGAGAGCAATTTTTCCAGCTCTCGTTCGGAGGCAACGGCACGACCAACTTCAACCGAAGCCTGTAACTGGATAGCTCTCCTACGTAAAGCTTCAGTTCGCTCAGCAACCTTTTCTTCCAGGTTGGCAATGATATCTCTCAGTTGATTTGCCATGTTGCGGAAGGTTTGGGCAAACAAGCCGATTTCTCCCGGGGCGTCTTCAGGGATTTCAACCTCCCACTCACTCCGGCTGAGTTTTTCAGCAGCGGTGGCAAGTTGCTGGATTGGGGTTGTAATAACGTTAGCAAGAATTAATCCCAGGAAGATAATGACAACTAAAACGGCTGCTGATAAGGGGAGAATTTGCACAATAATTAAACGTTGGGTGTTAGATTGGAGCTTATTTTCCAGTTCAGAAAGGGGCTGGAGATAACTGGCGGCATCTACGACGCTGGCTATACTCCAATCAACATTGGGGACTGAGGTATAGGCAACAAATAAATTCCTCGATCCAATATTGAGTTCTTTTAGACCGCTATTGCCGCGGCGCATTTCGACAATTATGGGAAGAAAATCGTTCCGTGTGTCTCTAAGATTAGTTAATGATTCGCCTTCTGCGGGTTGGCGTTCAAGAATATCGAGATATGCCTGGCGAGGCATAGCAAGCGCATAGCCTTGATAGTCAATTAAAAAGTTGTATCCTGCTTTCAATTGAAAGGATTCCTCTACATTGGCAAGGATGTCCTCAACGAGTAAATCGATCCCAACCACACCGATCAATTTTCCATGATCATAAATGGCACGGGAGGCGGTGCTGACCAAACCAAGACCGGTAGCATCTACATAAATTGTAGACCAAACAACCTTGGGGCGAGGGGTTGAATTTTCAATGGCGGCGAGATACCAAGGGCGTTCGGTTACGGTAAAGTCTGGGGGGACAACATTGCCAAGATCGATATTTGGGTAATATCTGGTTACATTATGTGGGGAAGCAAAATAAATGGCGGCAATGTTTGGATTCCCTTTTTGAACCGATTCGAAAATTAAGTCTAAATATCGGCTTTTTTCTATTTCATTCTTAATTACAGGCGTCAGTTGAACGTATTTGGGAACAAAAAGGCTGGAATCGTTGCTTTTGCTATTTAAGTATTGTCCAGATAAGCCTTTTCTGATGATTTCTTCGTTAGCCCAATTCATTACCTCTTGTTCTGGTTTGGTCCAGATCTCAAGGATGTATTGAGCAAGAAATTCAACATCGTTAGCGGTCTTTTCCAGAGATCGGCTGGTATCTATGGCAACATTTTGATTCAGAGAAACCAAAGAGCTGGTGATTTGCTCTTTGATAATCTCACCACTCAAATTTTGGGTGCTATTACCGATCTCTTGAGTCGTATAAAGAGCGCTTAAAACTGTTCCAGAAACTGCCAGAAGGGATAGCAGGGTTAACATCCCGATTACCCGGGTATGGATGGAAACTTTCTGAAGTGAGGGGAAGAATTTCATGGCCCTTTTCCTCTTTATAGCAATTGCATCCCAGAATTAATCGGTAACCAATCGAATCTCAACTTCTGCAAGGTCAAATAAATCTCGTAGCTCGATCACACTGGTTTGAAGTACCAAATCGACATCAAGGGTTTCGAGGAGTTTATCGGTCAATTTCGCCAGATCTTCTTGAATTCTTGCAATAGCGTTAACTGCTTCATATTGTATGTCGAGAGCTCTACGGGTAGATTGAAGGTTAAGGACATTTTGGAAAAGATTTGAGATTGGTTCGGTAAGAGACGCCAATATTTGCTTATCACTCTCGGAAAAATAGGGGCCATTTCTAGGACCCTGGACGATAATGGCGCCGATAATCTGGTGTTCTCTCATCAAAGGCGCAATCAACCAGGATGAGCCACTTGGTTTGCCGATGTTTTCGGCTGATTTTGGAGAATTGTCGGTGAACAGCAACGTAGAACCGCTTTTCATCATCTCAGTGATTAGGTAATTCATCAGCGGTGTAGGCGGGGTAGCGAGTAGCTTCTGGTCTTTCAGTTGAAAAATTTGAGACTCTTCGCTGCGAAATATCGTGATATAAGATCGAATATCCCGAATCCCCGATATCGTTCGAAAGAAGCTCTCGATTAAGATCAACGCATCGTTAAGAAAGTAACTTTGTTCTTCCGAGCGTGCTTCAGAGAGCCCTAGGTAGTCAGGCTCACTCTGGTCGAAGATATTTGGATTTTCGATGATGTCATTTGGTGGATTCATGTTCTTTTCTTTCCCTATAAAAATCCTAAAGCTCCCAGACGGGGTCTCCGTTCAGGATTTGTTGAATCTGTTCTGGAAAGCGATCTGGATTAATTGGTTTGCCAATGAAGCCATCAAAACCAGCGGCATGGGCTTTTTGCATCTGTTCCATCGATGCTTCTGCAGTTATTGCTATCACAGGAATAGAGGCGAGCTTAGGTGACGATCGGATTTTCTTGAGAGCCTCATAACCATCTTCATAAGGCAAACGAATATCCATTAGAATTAAATCCAATTTTGGGAGTAAATCGGCATACTCAACAACCTCATAGCCAGAGGTTTTCCATTCGCAATGGATCCCTAAGTAACCGAGTAACCGGGCTATCAAGACAAAATTGGAAACATTGTCTTCGACAACTAAAACGGTAATATCTTGCAATTCAATACTGTGGGAATCTTTTTGGGTGAAAGCTCCGGCCATATTTATCCTTTTGTTTTAGAGCTTAAGAAGGAGCGCACCTGACTGGGAAGGGCATCAACATCAATCGGTTTTTGTATATACCCGTCACAGCCAGCTTGTAAGGTCTTTTCCCGATCGCCTTTCATAACATTGGCGGTCAAGGCAACGATGGGGATGCTTGTAGAGAATTGCGATTTTAGAGTGGAAGTTAATGTGTAGCCATCGATTTCAGGTAAGTTGATATCCATCAGGATCAGGTCTGGTGTTATTGTTTTTAGTTTTTCGAAAGCTTCAGGTCCAGAGGATGCTTCTTCAACCTGAAAGCCTTCTGCCTCCAAAATGCGTCTAACCAGAATGCGGTTATCGAGATTATCTTCTACATAAAGGATAAGAGGGTTCTGTAGCGTTTCCATATCAGTCTTACTTTACATTAAATGTCATAAAAATCCTGTAAATTTCTCCTTAATCTAAAATAAAAAGAGCGGGTGATGGGATTCGAACCCACGAATGGCAGCTTGGGAAGCTGCTGCCTTACCGCTTGGCGACACCCGCTTACAAGTTGCAAATATTATAGTCATTCTTGGAAGGGGTGTCAAGAATGCTGTGAAATGACTCTTTGCTATAATCCGAGCTGTCATTGCTTTTCCTCGTTGCTAGAAACATGCCAGATGAGACAAATTGGCGATTGGCAAACCAACGTAAACGGTATAATAATCTTACTAAAAAATGCTTTTTTTCTACCGTACAATTTTGTTAGGTCGTCAAACTTTCAATCAATGCAAAGGATTTCACCATGCAACCGCTCTTAGAAGTCAACCTTACAACTGGGGAATGTGGCTCATTCGAAATTCCTGTCCAATGGCAATTTCAATATCTGGGAGGCGCCTCTTTAGGTGCCCGCATTTTATATGAGGAGTTAAGGCGTGATTTAGATCCCTTGTCACCAGAAGCTCCCTTGTTGTTCATGGTTGGGCCTCTTAGTGGAACTGCGGGGCCGGCAGTTGGTAGGTTTGTCGTCTGTGGAAAATCGCCGGCAACGCAACTTTGGGCAGAGTCAAACTGTGGAGGATTTTGGGGAACGGAATTGCGGAAAGCAGGGTTTGATGGGCTCATGATTCGGGGTAAGGCGCCTTTCCCTCAGTTTTTGGTTATTGATGATGGGAAAGTGAAGATATTCGATGCACGCAAGTTATGGGGGGCGGATACTTATACAACGCAACAGGGGGTTTTACTGGAAATTGGGGAAAAGGGTTTCCGGGTAGCTGTTATTGGACCTGCAGGTGAAGCAGGTATCCCCTATTCCTTGATCTTAACCGATCACGGTCGGGTTGCTGGCAGAACCGGGTTAGGGGCAGTTATGGGGGCTAAGAATCTGAAAGCCATTGCCGTGCGGGGTACAAAAACCATTCCTGTTTCTATCCCAGAAGTCTATGATCCCTTCCGGGCTGAGGCGAATCGGGGGTTGCGCATCGATAACCAATCTCTGGTATTGCGGGAACTTGGCACAGCAGGCGCAGCCGAATACTTCGATTATTTGGGTTTGATGCCGAAACGATATTTTCACCAAAGTGTCTTTGAAGGTGTGCCGAATATCTCCGGATCGTATTTTGCCGAAAATCTGCTCAAGGGGGTAAGTGCCTGTCATGCCTGTGTGATTGCCTGTGGCCGGGTGGTCCAGTACGATAGCTTACCCAAAAAGAAAGGGCCAGAATATGAGACGATTGTTGGCTTTGGGCCAAATTTGCTGATCTCAGATCCGATTGCCATCACTGAACTGGGTGAAATCTGCGATCGATTAGGATTGGACACAATCAGCACCAGCAACACCATAGGCCTGGCATTTAATTTATATGAACAAGGGATCATTAAAACCACGGATACGGATGGTTTAGAGCTAAGGTGGGGAGATAGTGATATTGTCATGCAGTTGATCGCAAAAATCCCGCCTCGAGAGGGGTTCGGAGAATTATTGGCTCTTGGTAGTAAGCGCTTGGCTGAGGTTTTTCAAGTCCCCGATGAGGCGGTGCAGGTCAATGGGTTAGAAGTTGCCTATCATGATCCCAGAGGGGCTTCAGGGATGGCTCTGGTCTATGCCACATCTCCAATTGGCGCTAGTCATAATCAATCTGATTACTTTTTTGTTGAAATCGGACAAGTGGAGGCGAGCATTGGATTAGAGACCCATCCTCGGCTTGGTGGGGCGGAGAAAGCCAGAAATGTTTGTCTGCATCAGGACTGGCGCACGGTATTTAACAGCCTAGTAATGTGTATCTTTGCCAATGTACCGCCGCAGGATATTGTAGCGTTGATCAACGCCGCCGCTGGTTACGAGCTCGATCTGCCAGATTTAATGCGAATTGGGGAGAGAGGTTGGAATTTGAAGCGGGCCATTAATCTCCGTCTTTGCCTTGACCCTGCTTCCGAGAGATTACCCAAAGCCTTTCGACAACCTTATGAAGATGGTCAGGGTGAACTTAAAAGTTTTATTGTGCCTTTCGATGAAATGCGTGAGGCGTATTATCGCGCCAGAGAGTGGGATATACGGTCAGGTAAACCGTTGCCTAAAAAGTTACGTCAACTTGACTTAGAGTGGCTTCTTCCTGATCTTTGGGATAAGACGGAGGCAAGCAAGCTATGATGAAGTATGTGAGTGTCTCTGAGATGCGCGCTGTTGAGCAAGAGGCTGATCGGTTGGGGCTAACCTATGCCCAAATGATGGAAAATGCAGGGACAAATTTGGGACGCATCATTGATCAAGAACTTCGCAGTCGGACTAATCGGACTGCAATGGGCTTAGTAGGCTCTGGAAATAATGGCGGGGATACTTTGGTCGCTTTGACTTATCTGGCCGAACAAGGCTGGAAAGTGATTGCTTATCTGGTAAAGGAAAGGTCGGTGGATGATCCACTCGTTCAAAGGTTATTGAGTCGAAATGGAATTTTGATCTCCATCCAGGAGGATAAGGATTTTCAACAGTTACAGATTGTTTTGCAGCAAAGTGAAGTCCTATTGGATGGTGTGTTGGGGACCGGCTTTGAGTTGCCATTGAAAGAATCAATAGGTAGGGTATTGAGGATTGTCAAAGAGTTTGTCAAGCATACGCCTGTCCATGTTATCGCCGTTGATTGTCCATCCGGAGTGGATTGTGATAGCGGTGAAGTGGCTGAAGAAGTAATTCCAGCAGAAATCACCGTTACAATGGCAGCGGTCAAAGCTGGACTATTAAAATTTCCCGCTTATGCATTCTGTGGACGGATTTTGGTTGCGGATATTGGTTTATCGGATAGATTTCCAACCTGGAGCGATATTCGGCGGAGGGTTATTGATGCTGAGTGGGTGCGTGAGATGCTACCCATGCGGTCTGATAATTCTCACAAAGGCACGTTTGGGACGACGTTGATCTTAGCCGGAAGTGAAGACTTTACCGGTGCAGCCTACTTGGCTGCGAAAGCAGCCTATTTGGGCGGTTGTGGATTGGTAACTTTGGGAGTTGTGCGGTCAGTCTATCAAGCTCTAGCCGGTCAAATCCCCGAAGCCACCTGGTTGATCCTGCCAGAGCAACAGGGTTATCTCTCGGCAGCAGGAGATCAAATTTTGTCAGGACGCCTGAATTCAATTGATGCCCTCGTTTTGGGACCTGGCTTTGGTTACCATGAGAGCACGTCTGGATTAGTTAAAAGAATACTAGATTTTGGTCGCGACAGAATTCCACCGCTCGTAGTCGATGCTGATGGCTTAAAATTGCTTACCAGATACGAACGTTGGTATCAAAAAATCCCGCCTCAAACCGTATTAACCCCACATCCAGGCGAAATGAGCGTCTTGACTGGTCTACGTGTTGCTGATATTCAATCGGATCGCGTTCAAGTTGCGGAAAAATTTGCCAATCAATGGGGGCAAATTGTTGTCTTGAAAGGTGCTTTCACGGTAATTGCCGATCCTGATGGTCGCACCGCGATTAATCCGGTTGCTACCTCAGCACTGGCTCGCGCCGGGAGTGGAGATGTGTTAGCCGGTCTAATTGGTGGGCTGAGAGCGCAGGGCATGAATGGCTTTGAGGCTGCCGTTGCTGGCGTGTGGCTCCATGCTCAGGCAGGATTGCGAGCAGCGGAAAAGTTGGGAACAACTCGCTGTGTTTTAGCCACAGATTTACTTGAGTCAATGGTGGATGTATTTCGGGATTTGGGAAGATAGTAGACAGCGCGCCAGTCGTATCTATATTGAATGAGTTTTGTACGATTAACTGAAATCAGGACGGCAACTTGCCGTCCTAATTGGCTCAGTATTGGGTTTGAGATTGGCATATCAAGACGAAGAAGCTGGCGCTTCGCCTTCCGGGGGCTCTTTTTTGACAGCTTTTTTACCCGACTCGATAACCTGTTCTAATTTGGTTTTCTGTTCTTCAAAGAGTTCCTGGCCGCGCTGTTGTAGCTCAATGGCTTGCTCTTTAGTAAGTTTGGCAAGCTCTTCGGCACGTTGGCGAGTCTCAGCGAGCGCTTTTTCTGCTTTAGCGCGGGCTTCTTCCAAGGCTTTTTCAGCTCGAGCGCGAGCTTCTTCAGCCGTTTCGACAGCTTTGTCTTTGAGCTCTATACTCTTTTCGCGAATAATGGTGCGGGTTTCTTCGCCAGATTGAGGAGCATACAAGAGAGCTATGGCTGCGCCAATTAAACCGCCGAAAATAAATCCAGCTAGAAATGCACTGAAATCGCTATCTCGATCGGACATATTACACACTCCTTTGGAATTTTATTTCTTTTTCGTTAGACCTGATATTTGTAAGAGGCGTTGAAAACCAGCAATAACCTCATTGAGTTTCATGACCGGTTCAACTAAATTATCACTGAGAAAGGCTGTGGTTCCCCGAAGGGTGTTCACCGTTTCATTGGTTGAATCCAGAATGGGTTTAACTTCATTTTGAAGTAAATTGATTAATCGAGCAAGCTGAAGGATAAGGATGATTAGGGCAACTCCAATCAGCAGAAATTCAAACCCTAAAAAGATGATGAAAATATCTCGAATAGTCGAAGTTTTGTCTGCATTGGTGAGCATCCAATACGTTGAAAAGATGAGCACAGCTAGCACGAGGATGCCAATGATGCTCGATAGGATAATGACCTTGCGCTGATTTGTTGTTTCCGCGTCAGCGCTTGGAAATCGTGCAGTTTGGTGGGTGCCTTCTTGTCCTTCTTCCATTTGCATTGATTTTACCATAAAAGGCTTTGATGAGGATGTGAAATAGGGAGAACCTGTTTTCGACTAAAATCCATCAATTTTCGGCGGATATGACATTTGTCACTTGAAATTTTGTGTTTTAAGCATTATGATATTTGTCATAAACCTACAATATTTTCCAAATTCATGTATAAAATCGACATTACTGATAAAAAAATTGTTGATTTGTTAATTGAGGATGGGCGATTAACCTGTAGTGAGATTGCTCGCAGGCTGGGTATTTCCGAGCGATCTGCTCGTTATCGCTTGGAAAAATTAATCGAAAGAGATATTATCCGAATCAGGGCGGTTGTCAATCCAAAGAGCCTGGGATACGGAGTTGTTGCGGATGTGATGCTGGAGGTGGAGTCGGACTGCATTGAAGAAGTTGCCCACAAGATGACAGAATACAGTTGCGTGAGTTATGTGGCTTATGCGATTGGGGAAACAGATGTCAGCGTGCAATTGATTGCGCGAAGTAATGAGGAGGTTTATCGTTTTGTCACCCAAGTCATTGGTAAGACACCCGGTGTTCGAAAGACGGTTACTTCAATTGTTCCATCCGTATTGAAAGATGTTTATCAGTGGTCAATCCCTTTAGAGGTCTGTGAAAAGAGCGAATCAATAACCTAAAATATTTTACCTTGGAGGGAATCCTATGCTCCATTTACCGAAAAGCAAAGCGTTGCAGGAACGGGCAAAACGTTACCTGCCTTTAGGGGTTAACTCAAACTTTCGTTATTGGGGGGAGGCAATTACCCCTTATCTGCAAAAAGCCCAAGGATGTTATTTGTGGGATGTCGATGGAAATCAGTATATTGATTATCGCCTGGGTTTTGGGCCGATCATTTTAGGCCACTCCTACCCTGAGGTCGATGACTTCGTTAAGGAAGAGATCAGCCGCGGCACAATGGCTGCCATGACGATTGAATTGGAGATCGAAGTGGCAGAAATGATGGTTGAAATGTGCCCGGCGATAGAAATGGTGCGTTTTGCTTGTTCTGGCACTGAAGCAACCATGCATGCTATCCGCGTAGCGCGAGCATACACCGGTCGAGAGAAAATTTTGAAATTTGAGGGGATGTACCACGGGTTTCAGGATTATACCCTTTGGTCCACATATAGCCCGGCAGAAACCTATGGAAATCGAAACAGCCCGGTTCCAATCCCGGCTAGCTCTGGTATTCCTCGCTGTATCGGAGATTTGGTGATTACGGTGCCGTTTAATGATTTTGAAGTTTTTGATAAGATGATGCGAAGTTATGGCGAGCAGATTGCAGGGGTAATCGTCGAGCCATGTATGGGGAATTGTGCAGCCATTGAACCCTTGCCGGGGTTCCTGAATCACATTCGACAACGCTGCAATGAATATGGCTGTGTGATGATATTGGACGAAGTAAAAACCGGCTTTCGCATAGCCAACGGCGGGGCGCAGGAATTCTATAGAATTGACCCTGACCTGGCGACATATGCCAAAGCGCTCGCAAACGGGTATCCCTTAGCTGCTTTTGGGGGGAAGCGCGAAGTTATGTCGATTATTGGCAGAGGTGTTGCTCAAGGAGGCACTTTTAACAACAACAAATGCGGCGTAGCAGCAGCTCATGCGACACTGAGGGCGCTTAAATCGAAACCTGTTCTCAAGGAGATTGAACGGCGCGGGGAGCGTTTGAAGCAAGGGCTTAGGGAACTCTTTGCCAGCCAGGGTATTCCGGTAAGTGTAAACGGATATGGGGCAATGTTTTCTTTTGCTATTGGCGTTGAGCAGGTTACCGATCAACGAAGTTTCAGTCAAAGCGATCAAGATTATTATCTTCGTTTGGTCGAAGCCGCCATTGTGCGGGGCGTGATGCCTGACCATGACCCCCGTGAACCCTGGTTCTTATGTTATTCGCACACTGAGGAGGTTATCGATCGAACGCTCGAAGTGATGGAAACGGTCATTAAGACCACCCACTAAATCAGTTATAAACACTTACGGAGGTACTGTGAGCACTCAATATTCTGAAGCACAAACGATTGTATCGAAAAACCGGGAATACACCTTTTTCTCCTGGTCAGTCCAGAACACTGTCCAACCGATTCCGATTGTGCGCGCTGAAGGGGTGTATTTTTGGGATGCGGATGGGAAGCGCTATTTGGATTTCTCTTCCCAACTTATGAATCTGAATATCGGCCATCAACATCCTAAAGTTATCGAGGCGATTAAAAAACAAGCAGAAACGCTTTGTTTTGCCCACCCTGGTCTTGCCACAAAACCGCGCGGCGATTTGGGTGAAAAAATAGCCGAAGTAACTCCTGGAGATCTTAAAAAGACCTTCTTCTGCTTAGGCGGAGCAGAGGCAAATGAAAATGCGATTAAGATCGCTCGCCATTACACCGGCCGCCAGAAAATTCTCTCTCGCTATCGTGCCTATCATGGCGCGACACATGGAGCAATCACCCTGACTGGTGATCCACGCCGTTTGGCTGCTGAACCGGGTATTCCTGGAGTCGTTCATTTCCTTGACCCTCATTGTTATCGCTGCCCGTTTGGCTGGACGCGGGAGACTTGCCATCGCGAATGTATTTCGCATGTTGAGGAGATTATCCACTATGAAGGGCCGGATCGGATTGCAGCAATTATCATGGAAGGTGTCACTGGCTCAAATGGTTTGATCGTTCCACCGGATGATTACTGGCCGAGGATTCGAGAAATCTGTGACAAGTATGACATTTTATTGATCTCAGACGAGGTCATGAGCGGGTGGGGGAGGACGGGAAAGTGGTTTGCGGTAGATAACTGGAATGTAGTTCCCGATATGATCACCAGCGCTAAAGGGGTGACGTCAGGTTATGTTCCCCTGGGTGTTGTCGTGGTGCGTCAGAAGATCGCCGACTTCTTTGAGGATAAAATGCTCTGGTGCGGTTTGACGTACAGCGGTCATCCACTCGCCTGCGCAGCCGGTTTGGCGACCATTCAGGTTTATCAGGAAGAGCATCTTATTGAAAATGCCTTTGAGCTTGGCAAATATCTCGGAGAGCAATTGGAGCAGATCAAAGCCCGTTATTCGATGGTAGGGGATGTGCGCTATATCGGTTTATTCTCAACCATAGAGCTTGTCGAAGATCGCTCGACCAAAAAGCCCTTACCGATACCGCTAATGCAAAAAATCGGAGCAGCCCTGAAGGAGCGCGGTTTGTTCACCTACACGATGGCGTCGGCAATGGGGACGATGATCTTTGTTATTCCACCGTTGATGATCAATAAAGGACAACTAGACGAGGGATTAGGGATAATTCGGGATGTCTTAGACAACGTGACTCTTTCGTAATGCGTAAACCTGAAGGAGTTTGGCAATGGTCGTCCAAGTGCGTAACTACATTGATGGTGAATGGAGAGTGTCAAAAGCGACTGAAGTATGGGGAGTTTATAACCCGGCTACGGCAGAAAAATTAGGGGAAGTGCCCTTGTCGCCACCCCAAGAGGTGGATGAAGCTGCTCAGGCTGCCCAAAGGGCGTTAAAGGTTTGGAGAGAGACGCCGGCAGGGGATCGGATTCAATGTCTCTTTAAGTTAAAAAACTTGCTGGAAGCGCATTTTGAGGAGCTTTCGCGCCAGATTACCATGGAGTGTGGGAAGACGATTATCGAAGCGCGGGGTGAGATGCGCCGTGCGGTTGAGAACGTGGAAGTTGCCAGTGGTATCCCTTCTTTACTGCAGGGGGCTTTCTCAGAAGATATTGCGCCGGGCATTGATGAATATTTTATTCGCCAGCCGGTGGGAGTCGTGGCAATTATCTGTCCGTTTAACTTCCCTGGCATGATCCCCTTCTGGTTCATGCCCTATGCATTGGCTTGTGGAAACACCGTTATTGTCAAGCCATCGGAAAAGGTGCCCTTGACAATGCAAAAAATCTTTGCTCTCATGGAGCAATGTGGATTTCCCAAGGGAGTGATTAATCTGGTAAATGGCGCAAAAGAGACGGTGGATGCCATTCTGGATCACCCCTTGATCCGGGCAATCAGCATGGTCGGCTCAACGCCTGTGGCGCGTTATATCTACTCGCGAGCAGCTGCCAATGGAAAACGGGCTCAGTGTCAGGGTGGCGCAAAAAATATCTCGGTTGTCTTGCCGGATGCTGATCTGGAGACAGCAACGAAAGTGCTGGCAGATAGCGCCTTTGGCAGCGCCGGGCAACGTTGCTTAGCGACCTCGATTGTCGCGCCGGTTGGTGAAGTGAAGCGTGATTTCATCGAGGCAATCTGTGAGATCGCCCGCAGTCGCGTGGTAGGGTATGGCTTGGATGAAGGAGTAGAGATGGGGCCGGTCATCACGCCGCAAAGCAAGGCGCGCATCGAAGGATTGATTGGTAAGGCGGAAGAGGAAGACGCGACGATTCTGGTGGATGGTCGGGGGGCTGTGATCAAAGGCTATGAGAAGGGCAATTTTGTCAAGCCAACCGTCATCCTGAACATCCCTCCGCAAGGCGAATTGTTCCGCACCGAGATTTTTGGCCCTGTCCTCAGCGTCATGCCGGTCAATACCATCGAGGAAGCCATTGATTTGGTCAATTTAGGGGACTATGGCAACATGGCTTGTTTATTTACGAAAAACGGAGAAGCTGCGCGAAAATTCCGCTATCATGTCCAGGCAGGCAATGTGGGTATCAACATTGGTGTTGCAGCGCCGATGGCTTACTTCCCCTTTAGTGGGTGGAAAGAAAGTTTCTTTGGAGATCTGCATGGGCAAAGTATGGATGCCGTTGAATTCTTTACCCAAAAGAAAGTGGTCATCGAGCGCTGGCCAAAAGAATGGACGCGAAAGTTCTAAAGAGGAGGTGAGAACGCAGAGAAGAAAAATTTTACTTCCAGCAATGATTAGCAAAAGATGAAGACCCCTAAGTTTGGAGGATAGAAATGGAAATGCAAGGCTACGAATATGCTGGACTCGTTATTGGGGGAATCGTATTTTTGTTTCTGATTCGTTTGGCAGTTGGCTATTATGCCTCTCGCAAGGTTGAAAATTCAGCCGATTATATTGTTGCCGGGCGGCGGTTACCGATCTACCTTGCTTCAGCCTCCATCATGGCAACCTGGTTCGCCGCTGAGACGATGATGGGGGCAAGTTCTACTGCCTACCAGTATGGCTTGCAAGGTGTGGTGTTTGATCCCTTTGGGGCGGCGGCCTGTTTGTTCATTTCCGGGTTGTTTTTTATTCGTCTAATGCGCCGAGCCAGGTATCTAACGGTGGTTGACTTCTTTGAACGGCGCTTTGGGAAGGAAATGAGTTTCCTGACTTCGCTGGCTCAGTTGGCAACCTATTTTGCCTGGACGGGGGCGCAAATCGTGGCGGGCGGAAATATCATTCATGCTCTCTTAGGCTGGCCGGTTGCAACCGGGATGATTCTGGTAGCGACCATTGTGACATTCTATACTTTCATGGGGGGAATGTGGGCGGATACCCTGCTGGACTTTATGCAAATGTTCTTGACCGCTGGTGGGGTGACCTTGATTTTCATTGGGGTGTTAAATGCCGTAGGTGGTTTTCGCGGGATGGTCGAAGGAGCCGGATCATTATATGTCTCGGATCCCCTAACCTTATTGCCGATTAAAGACGAGGGGTATTTGGGCTATACTGGCTATATTGGTATCTTTTATTGGATTGCCGCCTGGTTAGCAATTGGCTTTGGGAGTGTGCCTACCCAAGACCTGATGCAACGATCGATGGCAGCCAAGAATGAAGCAACTTCGGTGTGGGGTTCGTATATTGCTGGGGTGCTGTATCTCACGTTTGGGGTTATGTCTCCTTTGATCGGGATCATGATGTTCAAACTAAATCCAAATATCGCCCCGGAACAGACTGAATTCTTGCTAGTAACAGCCGCCATGGAACATTTACATCCGGTTTTGACTGCCCTATTTATTGCAGCGCTGGCTTCGGCACTGATGAGTACTTCGGACTCTTCAGTGCTTGCCGGGGCTTCGGTGGTGACCGAAAATATCGTGCCATTGTTTGTCAAAGAAATGGGTGAAAAACAAAAATTGCTGCTAACTCGCATCATGGTTCTGGTGATCGGTTTTATCAGCATCGCCATTGCGCTTTGGGCGGGTACCATCTATAAACTGGCGATGGTCGCCTGGTCAATTTTGCTGGTTGGATTGTTTGCACCCTTTGCCTTTGGGATGTATTGGAAAAAGGCAAATAAATCCGGTGCAATAGCGGCGTTGGTGGGAGGATTCGTCGCGTGGGTGGTCTTAGGCATCTTTTACTATCAGACATCGACTTACGCAATTTGTGAAGCCGATTTCGAATGCGCTTTCTGGGATGCCGTCTATATCAGCTCATTCCCGGCATTCATTATTTCGGCTGTTTTGCAGGTGGTCGTTTCTTTGGCAACCCAAAAATCGGATCCAGCGATGCAGTTGACCGATGTGGATGGGAATCCGTTAGAACTGAAACTGCAACTTGGATTACTCTCTTTGAAAGAAGCTATTTGGGGTAAACCTGAGGAGGAAGCAGAAGTATCCACAGCCACAGCAGACTAACCAAAATTTTAGAAAGGAGATTGATTATGCCTCAAACTTTAGATCAAGCCCAGGAATATGCCAGCAAGTGGTTGGAAATCATCGCGAAAAGCGAAGTAAATGAGGCAGAGGGGAAACAAATCATAGAAGAGAGTTTGTATAACTTTGCTGAGCATTTCAATAAAGGCTGGCTTGAGTATCGAAAATCGGTCACCGAAGCGGGCGATTGGGCGGCTACCGAATGGACGGGCAATGGTGCGATTTTTCGCGATGTCCTCGGTCGGGAGTATATTGATTGCCTCGGCGGCTATGGGTTGTTTGATTTAGGCTGGGCGCATCCAGAAGTAGTGGAAGCGGTGCGGAATCAGTTAAATCGCACGCCAATGCCCAGTCAGGAGCTGATCGATCCGTTGCGCGGTGTGCTTGCCCGTTTAATGGCACAGATAACCCCTGGTGATATTAAGTACAGTTTCTTCTGCGCAAGCGGAACGGAAGCCGTTGAAGGAGCAATTAAACTGGCAAAGATGTATACCAAGAAGAGTGGCTTTATCGTGGCGGTAAAAGCTTTTCATGGTAAAACAATGGGTTCACTGAGCATGATGGGTAAGGCCGATTATCGACAACCCCCAGGGCTTCTCTATGGCGGGCCGGTTTATCATGTGCCGTTTGGTGATGCAGATGCCGTGGAACGACAACTGGATATCTGCAAAAAAGTGGGGATTGATATTGCCGCGGTTCTCTTTGAGCCTATTCAAGGAGAAGCAGGGGCCATCGTTCCACCCGATGATTTCTGGCCGCGCGTCCGGGAGCTAACGAAACATTATGGAGTATTGCTAATCGCGGATGAAGTGCAAACCGGTATGGGGCGCACCGGAAAGTTGTGGGGAGTTGAGCACTGGAATGTGGTGCCAGATATCCTTTCGGTGGCGAAGTCGCTTGGTGGAGGTGTGATGCCGGTCAGCGCGTTTTGCTCAACCGAGGAAATCTGGCAGTGCATGATGTACCCAAATCCGTTTATTCATACCACGACTACCGGTGGCGGCGCATTGGCTTGTAGCGCAGCAATTGCTGCCATCCACGTGACTCTGCGTGATCGGTTGTGGGAACAAGCTGCAGCAAAGGGTGAATACCTTATGCCAAAATTGCAGGAACTGGCTGCAAAGTATCCGCAAATCTACCATAGTATCACCGGTAAGGGGTTGTTAATTGGTCAACATTTCCATGATGCTGAAGTCGGATATAAGGTGGCAGCCGGCCTATTTAAGCGCGGGGTCCTGGTTGCCGGAACGCTTACCAGCGCGCATACCATTCGCATTGAGCCTCCATTGGTCATCACATATGAACAAATCGACGAAGTCTTGAATCGCCTTGCAGATACCTTAGCCGAGGTCGCCAAGACCATTCATTAAGAAAAATCATGGCGCAGAGACACTGCCTTTAGAAAATACAAATTCATTCTATGGTAGTGTCTCTGCAGGGTCACAAATGAAGAAATAGAGAGGAGATAAATCGACCATGAAGGTCCTGTTAGTTGGCGTAGGTGGAGTCGGCGAGGCAATCGCAGTGATTGCCAAATCGCAACCCTGGGTAAAGCAAGTGGTACTCTCCGACTACAATACTGAACGAATCAAGGAAGTTCAAGGTAAACTGGGAGATACTCAGCGTTTCCCGGGTGAGTGGGTAGATGCAAGCCATCAGGAGCAAATCGAGGAGCTGGCAAAGAAGTATAAAGTTGATTTAATCATGAATGCTTGCGATCCCTCTTTCAATGTGCCGATATTTGAAGCGGCTTACCATTACGGTTGTTCGTATATGGATATGGCAATGTCGTTATCAGAGCCACATCCATCTGATCCATATCGGCAATGTGGCGTGAAATTAGGTGATTACCAGTTCGAACGCGCTGAACTGTGGGAGAAAAAAGGACTTCTGGCGATCCTGGGCTTGGGGGTTGAACCAGGCATGGCAGATGTTTTTGCCCGCTATGCACAGGATTATCTCTTTGATGAAATTGAGGAAATTGGGATCCGGGATGGGGCAAATCTTGAGGTGCGCGGTTATGAGTTTGCACCGAACTTTTCCATCTGGACGACCATCGAAGAATGTCTGAATCCGCCGGTGATTTGGGAGGCAGACAAAGGCTGGTATACGACCGAACCGTTCTCGGAACCAGAAGTCTTCGAGTTTCCCGAAGGAATTGGAAAAATTGAATGTGTCAATGTTGAACACGAAGAGGTGTTGTTAATCCCTCGCTGGATTAAGTGTAAGCGAGTCACCTTTAAATATGGACTTGGTGATCAATTTATCAACGTACTCAAGACCCTGAAGATGTTGGGATTGGACAACAAAGAGCCGATCAAGGTGAAAGACGTTTGGGTTGCTCCTCGGGACGTTGTGGCGGCCTGTCTGCCGGACCCAGCCCATTTAGGAGATAAAATGTTTGGTAAAACCTGCGCTGGCACCTGGGTGAAAGGCATCAAAGATGGAAAGCCGCGCCAGGTTTATATCTATCAGGTTGCGGATAATGAGGAATGCATGCGCCGATTAGGCTGTCAAGCCGTTGTTGCCCAAACAGCTTTTAACCCGGTTATTGGCTGGGAACTCATAGAGCATGGAATCTGGAAAGGCGCTGGAGTATTTGGCCCTGAGGCCTTTGACCCGCTTCCCTTTATGGAGCGAATGGAGAGCTACGGTTTTCCGTATAAGGTTAAGGAATATTAACCCCCAATATATATATTAAAGTTCGAGAAGGAGTGACGAATGAACGGCGAATACGAATATGCGGGTATTGTCATTGGGGGAATTGTGATTATTCTGATTATCCGCATGATCATTGGATATTGGGCGTCAAAAAAGGTGGAGACAAACGTGGACTATGTGCTAGCGGGAAGAAGGTTGCCGGTTTGGATGGCTGCTCCGTCAATCATGGCAACCTGGTTTGCGGCTGAGACGCTGATGGGATCCAGCTCCTTCGCCTATCAGTATGGCTTTCAAGGGGTCGTCTTTGATCCGTTTGGGGCAACAATGTGTTTGGTTATCGCCGGCTTTTTGATTGTCCGCATTGCCCGCCGTGCTCAATATATCACGATCATGGATTTTTTCCAACATCGATATGGAACTGCAATGTCGGTGATTGGAACGGTGACTCAGATTATCACGTATTTTGGATGGACGGCAGCCCAAATTGTGGCTGGTGGAGCGATCCTGGCTGCCTTGCTGGGGTGGCCGCTTTCAGCGGGTATGATCATGGTTGCGGTTGTGGTTACTTTCTACACCCTCCTTGGCGGGTTGTGGGCGGATACAGCGTTAGACTTTATGCAGATGTTCCTGACCTCCTTTGGGCTGGTGATGATTACGATTGGGATCATCAGCCATGTAGGAGGCGTCCGGGAATTTTTTGGCCTGGCTGGGGCGCAGTATGTTTCTGAGCCTTTTGCTATCTGGCCAATAAAAGACGAGGGGTATCTTGGTTACACGGGTGGATTGGGAGCCTTGTATTATGTGGCAGCCTGGATTGCCTTGGGTTTAGGGGCTATTCCAGCACAGGATTATTTGCAACGCACCTGTGCTGCTCAAAATGAGAAAGTGGCTGTTCAATCCACTTATCTGGCTGCTGCCCTTTATTTGGGTTTTGGCATCTTGTCGCCCTTGATTGGAATGGCTGCCTATGGTGCTGTTGGCTCGGACATTGGAGCAGATGAGGCGGAATTCATATTAGTCACGATGGCAATGAAATTCTTGCCGCCAGTGTTGGCTGCGGCGTTTATTGCCGCCCTTGCCTCAGCCTTAATGAGTACCTCGGATAGTTCCTTGCTGGCCGGCGCGACGATGTTTACCCAGAATATCATCAAAGTTTTTAAGCCCAATCTCAGCGATAAGACCGAGTTACTATTGACGCGTTTATCTTTGCTGGTCAGTGGCTTGTTAAGCTTAATCATTGCTTTATTTGCTTCAACGATTTATCGCCTGGCCGTCTTGAGTAATACAAGCATTCTGGTTGGGATGGCAGCTCCGTATATTATCGGGATGCACTGGAAGAAAGCCAACCATACTGGCGCGCTGGCGTCATTCTTTAGCGGAGTGATTTCGTGGATCATCCTGACTTTCTATTACTACCCGCAAACCCTTGAAGTCTGTGAACTCGAAGTCGAGTGCGCCACATGGGATGCAATCTATATCGCCTCAACTCCGGCTTTTATCCTGTCTGTGATTTTCTTCATTGTTGTATCCCTGCTGACCCAGAAGATGGATCCACCCAAATCGCTGACCGATATTTTTGGAAATCCGGTGGACATGACCAATGCAATTGGTTTCAAGGGGTTGTCTGCTGAAGAATAAGAGACTGAAGGAGTCGCCAAAATATTGGTAATACAAAAATTAGGAAATATAGAAAGGAGTGAAAAAATGCCTTACGGATATACCGGAAAAATCTTACATGTTGATCTGACACGGCGTAAACTCGAAGTTGAAGAACCCCCAGAAGCGTTTTATCGCAAGTACATGGGCGGTTCGGCGATGGGAATGTACTACATTTTGAGAGATGTGCCTCCAAAGGCAGAGCCACTTGGTCCTGAAAATGTCCTGACTATTATGGTGAGTGTGACGACCGGGGCTGCGATTTCGGGCCAGAGTCGGGTAAATATCAATGCCAAGTCGCCCATGAGCGGTGCCATCGGGGATAGTCAGGGAGGTGGTTTCTTCCCTGCCGAATTGAAATTTGCCGGTTTTGATGGGATTGTGGTGCGTGGCAGATCAGAAAAGCCGGTCTATCTTTCGATTTTGAATGGCAAGGCAGAAATCCACGATGCCTCTCATTTGGTAGGCAAGTTAACCGGGGAGGCTGAAGCTATCATCCGGCAGGAATTGGGAGAACCAAAGGCGGAGGTGCTTCAGGTTGGACCGGCAGCCGAGAACGGGGTGTTTTTCTCTAGCGTGGTGAGCATGAGCAATCGCAACAATGGACGCACGGGGATGGGCCTGGTGATGGCAAGCAAGAATTTGCGAGCCATAGCAGTGCGCGGCACCCAAAAACCGGCTATCTTTGATGCGAAAAAATTGGCTGAGATCAATAAATTGGGGCCAAAATGGATGCCGGAAAACCCGGATGTCGACGGTTTGGGGAAGTACGGTACTGCCAGCGTTGTTATGCCTCAAAATGCCTGGGGAACTCTGCCGACACGCAACTATAACGAGGGGCAGTTTGAACTGTGTGAGCAGATCAGCGGGGAGACCATGTATGATACGATCCTCAAGGAACGCGACACCTGCTATGCTTGCGTAGTAAGATGCAAACGGGTTGTCGAAGTAAAAGAAGGCCCCTTGACAGTCGATCCTCTGTATGGTGGACCGGAGTATGAGACCCTTAGCACCTTTGGGTCGTATTGTGGGGTTGGTGATCTGGTTGCTATCAGCAAGGCGAATGAGATATGCAATCAATACGGGGTGGATACGATCACCTGCGGGGCAACTATCGCCTTCGCCATGGAATGCTTTGAGAAAGGCATCATTGGTAAAGAACAGACTGGTGGGTTGGAATTGAAATTTGGTAATGCTGAGGCGATGTTGGAGGCGTTGCGTCAGATTGTTACTGTGAGTGGCGCGTTAGGTCCAATTCTCTCGCAAGGGTCGGCACGGGCAGCTAAAATCTGGGGCCCGGAAGCTGAGGAATGTCTCATCACAGTGAAAAACGAGGAAGCTCCGGCGCATATGCCACAAGCGAAAAAGTCCTTAGCGGTGATCTACGCCGTCAATCCCTTCGGAGCAGACCATCAATCTAGCGAACACGACCCGATGTATGAAGCCGGCACCAGTGAGCTGTATTTGAAACGTCTGGCGGAATTGGATTTGAAGGATCCACCACCAGAAGGTAGTTTGAACGCTGAAAAGGTACGCTTTGCAGCATATAGTCAAATCTTCTATAGCATTTTGGACACCCTGGAGCTGTGCCAGTTTGTATGGGGGCCTGCCTGGACCCTTTATGGACCTACCGAATTAGTGAATATGGTAAAGGCGGTTACCGGGTGGGATGTTTCTCTGTATGAGTTGATGAAAGTCGGTGAGCGACGGATCAACATGATGCGAGCCTTCAATCTGCGCGAAGGCTTCAGCCGCAAAGATGATACCTTGCCCAACAAATTCTTCAAGCCACTGGTGGGTACCGGCCCGACCGCAGGGGTGGCGATTGATAGGGATGAGTTCGAAAAAGCTCTAGATCTGTATTATCAGATCATGGGCTGGACACAAGATGGTCTACCCACCCGAGCGAACTTTGTCGATTTGGGTATCGAATGGGTAGCAGATGCTGTTGGTCTATAACAAAACAAAAGGAGACATCAATGAATAGATACGAAGAAACCCTGAGCCATCTATCACCCGTCTGGATGCCTTATACCCACATTGTCTCGGAGAAGGCGGAAGGTTGTTGGGTGTATGACATCAGTGGAGAAAAATACCTGGATTTCACTTGCGGGATTGGAGTCACCAACACGGGACACTGCCATCCCGCGGTTGTTAAAGCGATACAAGAACAAGCCGCCAGGTTCATCCATGCTCAAATGAACCTGGTGAAGCACAAGCCTATCATCGAGTTAATTGACGAGCTACAGACGATTGTCCCAGAGCAAATCGATTGTTTCTTCTTCACAAACTCAGGCGCCGAAGCGATTGAGGGGGCGATTAAGCTTGCCCGACACGCAACCAAGCGAACAAACATCATCGTTTTTCAAGGTAGCTTTCATGGCCGCACCATTGCAACGATGTCCTTAACCGCTTCGAAGACGATTTATCGGGTCGGCTATCAACCCTTGATGGCGGGTGTTTTTGTTGCTCCTTACCCCTATGCCTATCGCTATGGATGGGATGAAGAAACAACCAGCCGCTGGTGTCTTGAGGAGTTAGAGTTTCTGCTGCTCAGTCAGACGGCTCCTGAGGAAACGGCTGCCATCTTGATCGAACCTGTCCTGGGCGAAGGAGGGTATGTCGTTCCGCCCAGGAGTTTTATGCAGGGATTGCGCAAAATCTGTGATCAGCATGGAATTTTGCTCATCTGTGATGAAGTCCAAGCGGGTTTTGGTCGTACCGGAAAATGGTTCTCTTTTCAACATTTTGATATTGTTCCCGACATTATGACCGTGGCAAAGGGTTTGGCTTCCGGGATGCCATTGGCGGGTGTCTTCAGTCGTAAAGAACTGATGGAGAAATGGGTACCAGGCTCTCATGGTGGAACGTACGGAGGCAATGCCGTGGCGGCGGCTGCGGCTGTTGCAACCATTCGAGCAATGAAGAGCGAAAAGATGCTCGAAAACGCAGTCGAACGCGGCGCGCAACTGAAACGAGGCTTGCAACATCTTCAGGAGGAGTTCCCGGTCATTGGTGATGTTCGCGGACTCGGCTTAATGATCGGCTCTGAATTTCGAACCTCGGATCGCAAACCGGATAAGAAAACTGCCAAAGATGTTGTGCATGCCTGCTTAGATAAAAAATTAATGCTCTTGACCTGTGGTACCTGGGACAATACAATCCGTTGGATACCTCCATTGATTGTGTCAAAGGAAGAAATCGACCTGGCACTTTCAATTTTCCACGATTCGTTAAGAGAAGTAATACCTAAATTTTCGTAATCGATGATGAAAAAGGTTTAGCTCGTTTATAATCGTACTGCCTTCTTTCCCATCCCGAGGAAAGAAGGCAGTATGCTGAAGATGCTAGCTTGAAACGAGATGGAACGAGAAGAAGTCTGGCTTCCGTATGGCAGAGAAATAATCCGCCTGGAAATCCCGCGTCAAAATTTGCTGGGGATTTATTATCCCAAGTCGATCGTTGATGAAATTAATGAGACCCAGACGCTTCGGCAGGCAATGGAAAATCCAATTGGAAGCCCACGTTTACGGGAGATTGTTCGCCGTGGTCAAAATATTGCCATTGTTACCAGTGACTTAACCAGACCCACGCCTTCAGACAAAATGTTGCCTTTTGTGATTGGTGAATTGGAGGCTGCCGGAATACCTGATGAAGATATCTTTGTCGTATTTGCCTTAGGAATTCATCGCCCAATGAGCGAAGAGGAGATGCAAAAGGCGATTTCTCCAAAAATATTCCAACGCATTCGGGCAATAAACCATGATCCAGACGATGTTGTAACGTTGGGGATAACCAGCCGGGGCACAAGGGTTGAAATCTTCCGTCCACTTGTCGAAGCCGATGTGCGTATTTGTTTGGGTAACATCGAATTTCATTATTTTGCAGGCTTTTCAGGAGGTGCAAAAGCAATTTTGCCTGGCTGTGCATCGCGAGAAACCATTTATGCCAATCATCGCTGGATGGTTTCTCCAGAAGCTGCGGCGATGAGGATTGAAGGTAACCCTGTGCGGGAGGATTTGGAAGAAGGGGTTGCGATGTTGGGGGTGGATTTTATTCTGAATGTGATTGTCGATCACCAACATCGCATTGTAGCGGCATTTGCCGGGGATGTGATCGAAGCTCATCGGGCTGGATGTCGGGCTGTGATCGAACGCGGCGCCATCGAAATTTCCCGGCGGGCTAATATTGTCATTGCCAGTCCTGGAGGTTATCCAAAAGATATCAATTTATTACAGTCCAACAAAGCTTTGCAATCTGCCAAGGATTTTGTTTGCGACAACGGCATCATCATTCTGGTTGCAGAATGTACGGAAGGTTTTGGCAACGCGGTGCTGGAACAATGGATGATGGAAATTCCAACCCCAGAAGAGGCGATTCGGAGAATCCAGGAAAAATTTGTGCAAGGAGGCCATATTGCGGCCGCCATAGCGCTGATTGAGCAGAAAGCAAGGATTTTTTGCGTTTCTTCTTTTGACGACAGCATAGTGCGTCAAATCCGGTGGCAACCGTTCTTAACGGTCCAAGAAGCTGTTGACCATGCTTTGGACATCTTAGGTAAAGATGCAAAGGTGATTGTTTTACCTGAAGCGACTTCTATCATAGCAAAACTTTCGGGATAAAATATTGAGTTAAGAATAGAACACGGAGGTTTTCAATGAATGTTTGGAGAATTGATACGACAAAGCAGACATTTGCCAGGGAAGAAGTTCCTTCCACGTGGGAGCAGTTAGGCGGAAGGGCGTTGATCGCCCGCGCGCTGTTGGATGAGGTCAATCCGCTGTGTGACCCTTTAGGCCCCTTTAATAAACTGATACTCGCACCGGGTTTGCTCGTCGGTCATATGCTTTCCAGTTGTGATCGCATCTCGTTCGGAGGAAAAAGCCCTCTGACAGGGGGCGTAAAAGAATCGAATGCTGGAGGGACAACGGGTTTGAAGCTGGTTTATTTAGGAATCAAAACCTTGTTGTTAGAAAACGTGCCGCAAGATGACCGCTGGTGGGTTCTCTACCTAAGTAAGGACGGGGTGAAATTTGAACCGGCGCAGGATCTGGTTGGATTGGGAGTGTATGCTACAGCCGAGAAGTTACTAGAACGGTATGGCAAAGATGTCGCGATTGCGCTGATTGGCCCTGCCGGAGAGCGCCGACAATTGGCAGCCGGTATCCAAAACCTTGATAAGGATCGAGTGCCATCCCGCATTGCCGCCAGAGGAGGATTAGGCGCAGTGATGGGTTCTAAGCAAATCAAAGCGATTGTAATTGATGCTAAAGATGGCGTTAAACCCGAAATTAAGGATTTGGAGAGCTTTAAGACCGCTCAAAAGCGATTTACAAAATCCTTGATGGAACACCCCCAGACGAAAATTTATGCCGATTACGGCACGAATGCCATGCCTGGCATGTCGGATGGATTTGGAGGAATGCCAACTCGCAACTTTTCGGCCGGACATTTCGAGGGATTGGAGCGGATCCGCGGCGAAACGATGCGCGAGCTCCTTCTGCAACGCGGTGGCGAAGCCGAAACTACCCATGCCTGTATGCCAGGCTGCACTATCCGATGTTCCAATGTTTATGCGGATGAGAATGGTAAATCCATCGTTTCGCCTTTGGAATATGAAACGGTTGGTTTGTTAGGCCCTAATCTTGGGATCGACAATCTAGATATGATCGCTCGGATGAATTACGAGATCAACGATCTGGGTTTGGATACAATTGACATCGGAGCTGCCTTGGGAGTGGCAGCCGAAGCTGGCTTGATGGAATTTGGGGATAGCAATCGAGCTATGGAGCTAATTCAGGAAATTCGCCAGGGGACAGTATTAGGCAGGGTGTTAGGAAATGGCGCAGCGGTTACGGGCAGGGCATTTAATGTCCGCCGAGTGCCGGTGGTTAAAGGGCAGGCGATGAGCGCCTATGAACCACGGGCAATTAAGGGCACCGGAGTCACGTACGCAACTTCACCCCAGGGTGCGGATCATACCGCGGGGTTGACCATTCGGGCAAAGATTGACCACCTCGATCCGAAGGTGCAGGCTGAGGTCTCGAAAACCGTCCAGATCAATATGGCGGGTTACGACTCCCTTGGTGCCTGTGTTTTCGCCGGCAATGGATTTGCGGGTGTCCCAGAGACGATAAAGCAATTAATTGAAGCTCGGTACGGATGGGGCGTGGCAGAAAACTTCCTGCAAGTGTTGGGAAAGATGGCAATTAAGTTAGAGCGAGAGTTCAACCGACGAGCAGGATTTACCGCTGCAGATGACCGACTGCCCGAGTTTATGAAATATGAACCCTTGCCGCCGAACAATTCTGTTTTTGATGTGCCTGAGGAAGATCTGGATCATATTTTTGATCAGCTTTGAGTCGATTTTGGAAAGTGAATAAACTAGAGGTGACTTTTCAATTGCATACTGTCTTACAGATTGAGACTCCCAATGGCCGCGTGACCACATTGCAATATCAAATGCAACGGGGACAGACGATCGAAGAGGCGTTGATGGCTCTAGGATTAGCGATTGACCCAGAGCAAACGTTGATTGTGGTCAATCGCCAGAATGTAGAGTTAGATTACCAGCCCAAAGATGGGGATGTCATCCACTTAATTCCTGCTATTGCAGGTGGATAAACGGAAAGCCCCTACTTCCGGGGCTTTCCGTTTATTCCTCTTCTTCAAATAGAATGCGCTCGTACCAATAGCTGAGTAAGGCAGAGGCAGGTTTTCCATGAATAGATGTCGAGGCATCTAACAGGGCTGCTGGAGGATAAAATCCACGGGAGACAAAGCCGCTCACCCAACTACGCCTATTGATGACATTTAACATGACATTATAAGCGGTTACCTGGGCTTGTAGGTCAATATCAGGATCCACGGTTGCGGTGACAGGTTGGGCAAGTTCCTCCCAGGTTGTACAATGACTTGCCGGTGCAATGCTGCAACCATAGAAAGCATCGGGAGATGATGGATAGGAAACGCCTAAAAAGATTGCTCTTCTGTATTTTCCTTGCAGAGAACCTCCCACCGAATCCAGGTGATTTTCAGCCACTTTGGTCATGTCTTCCAGGGTTGGGGAGGGGTTCCCAACTTCCGTCAAAGGCTCAGACCAAAGAAGATAAATCGCATCCACAGAATCTAAAAAAGCCGGCGGAGATTGTTCCGCTTGCCGAACGGTGAGCGCCCAGATAATTGGCCCATTAAAATGGCTGCGCAGTTCCTGGATCAGGTACCGCCACCGCATTTCGGCGTCCCCGGGGACCAGGGAGGGTGAACCATCCGAAAGGATGCCGTTGGGGTATGCCGGGGTTAACCACTCGCCACCTAAGATCAGGGCGTTAGCGTTGGATTTTGAAGCAAGGTCGGCGTGATAAATAGCAAAATTCCGATAGCGTTCAAACCACACCTGCCACCAGGGAAAATCTCGGGTAGCTGCTAGCCACCATTCGGACTGCTCATTCAAGAAGCGCGGTTGGGGGAAAATGGCGACATTCAAACCACGCTCGGTGGTTTGGCGAATCCAGGGAAGCATATCGAACCATAACGGGTCATTCCCGGGCACTAACTCAAAGGTCGGGGGTGTCAGGCGCGTATAGGTCCAGGTTGGGGTGAGGATGAGCCAATTGGCATTGAGCTGTTGCACCTCATCCAGGAGATAGGCGTAATGGGCGTTATAAGAGGGGTGGTAGATGGGTTGAAACTCTATGGCGGCTAAAAAGCCGTTTTCGCGCCCTTGAACCTCAGCCGTGGCAATCTCCTGAGGCTGCTGAGAGCGATCTAGCCATGCCCAGGCTGGCACAGATTCTTTGATCGATTGAGAGAATAAGCTGGAAGAAATCGGTAAACCGCTATTCTCGATGCCTTTTGTTTCAATCGAATCGGCGATGCCGCATTGGTCGTTACGGCAGAAGCGATAGTGGAGTCGCTCAACAAACATCAGGGGACTATTTAGGATGAAGCCCCAGCGTTTATTCCCCAGCTTCCACATGGGAATCGGTTCTGTCCAACCATAGACCGGCTTAAGTTGAATGGACACAAAATCGACATTTGGGGTATCTTCGGGAATGGTGATGTCAAATGAGATAGGCGCTGAGTTTTTCATCGTCCAGTTTGAAATGGTATCTTCAATCAACGTGTCTTCTTCTGGCACAATAAATTGGCGGACGACTGGCACGCCGTTTTCGTCAATTTCAGTGTTCCAGAGACCATCGCCAAGCGTATAAAGGTAATGAATATCTGCTCCAGCAGGCAGAGCTATGGTTAGAGAATAGCGACCATCGGGAAGCAGCGATAAGGCAGGCATACGAGAGGCAATGGTGCTCACCCCTCCTCGCAAATCAGCAAAAGTATTGCCAAGTTGGTAGAGGTTGCCGGCCAATCGAAGCGGTACGGCAGGGATCGTATTTGGAGGTGCCTTCACCGTAAAGACGACTCCGACCAGTTTGGCTGGTTGCATTTGAATGGTTGCCGGCGTTGTCGAATCGGCTGCCACTCTTGCCCCTTGTTGAAAGGACTGATACTGTCCATCGAGAGAATAGGCGACCAGGTTATGAATGCCGGGAAGTAAACCCTCGATTAAAAACGAACCATCGGACGATGTTAGGGTTTGAACACCTGCACAAGCAATCAAGATGTTTGGGAGCGGTTGTTGATCGGCGGCGCTTAAGACTATGCCACTAATTCGCCCGGTAGTTCCAACAAATGGGGTATCTGTCCAGCGACCGACGACGTCCTCAACAGTAATGTCACCGGTCACATGAACCATGCGGTAGCGTACCTGGCGTCCATCTGAGATATGCTCCTGGATTTCGGCAGTGGAGGAGGAACGCACGTAACGATATTTCAAAACACTTCCTAACGGAACTTCCATTTGGTAGGAAAAAAATTGCGGACTTTCCGGTTGCATGGGATAACGTTGAGGATAAAAAGCCAAGCCGGTTATCTCTTCCATGACCTTTAAGTTGATCCCCTGGTCAGCAGGCGTATTGGCCGGTACTTGAACTCGAAAGGTTACTTTAGCCAGGTTGCGATTTTCTTGATTTCTGATAGAAGGTAACGATGGAAGATTCGGGGTAGAAGGGATCACCTGAGAGAGGTCGAAACCCTTCAAGGTGCAACCATACAAGAGAATGGATATGATGAACACGAGACAAAAATAAGGGGTTTTCTTGTTCATGGGTAAAGGCATCATCAAGATCATTTCCACATCGAAGATATGGATAGGGAGTTATGTCCCTATCCATGACATTTTTGGACTAGGATAAGAATTTGGGTAGCTTCTTGCCTGTTCGAACTCCTAAACAAGTGGTTTAAATGCCCGAATATCGAAAATTGAACCCGTGCGCTCTTCTTTTGGTTTTAAATCGGCTGCAACAAGTGTGCCAATGGTTACCTGATCGGGGGCTATTCCTGCGACTCGATGAATGATACCACCATCGGCGATCTTAATAAAAGCGACAACTTGGGGAGTTTCCAGCGGCGAACCGTCTAAATTTTTATACAGGATCGTATAGGTGTAGATTTCTCCCTGAAGTCCAACCTTAACCGTCTCTTGCAATTCTGCTAAACATTGAGGGCAGAACAGTGTAAGTGGAACATAGGTTTTCGAACAAGTCGGACAATTCGCGCCGAGGAATGTTCCTTCTTCTCTGAGAGCCAGGAAAAACTTCTCCAGTGCAATGCCAGCCGTGTAGCGACTGGTTACCGGTAGTTCACCATGCCATTGAGAGGGGGTTTCAAAAGCAAAAGGGAAGGTAGCAAACATCCAGGCCTCCTATATTTTCCGGAAATAAAGAATATCTGTGATACTCCCAGAGCGTTCTTCAGGTGGCTTCCAGACAGCTTGTACTCTCATGCCAATTTGTACTTCTGCGGGAGAAACTTCGCCAAGTTTATGCAGAAATCCATGTCCAGGCGATGCGCCATCGATCTCGATTACGGCTGGGATTTCGGGTTCACTGATGCGTTTTACGTCCCAGGTGACGTAACAAATCGAGAAAGTATTGACGATGCCGGTGTCTGAGAGCTGCACAAACCCTTGCATCGGGCGGAAGCACCACTCACAAAAGATTCGCGGTGGTGTGACTGTTTTACGACAGTTTGCGCAGTATGTACCAAGGATAATGCCAGCCTTCAAACCCCCTAAAAAATGTCCGATCGCAATACCTGTGTCCCAGGCATAGACAGCGTTAAGCTCATCGTGGCGAAACAACACGTGCCCACTGTTAAAGTCATCTTCGGTGAGCGATATTAGATTAACGTAAGGATTCTTTTGCATTGCCATACTCCCTTTATTTGTTATCGACCAAGGATGATCACAGTGCCGACTTGCATTAAGTCTCCCCAGGCTTGTGCTAAACCTCGCTTGGGATTGCCCGGCACCTGGCGTTGGCCAGCTTCGCCGCGCAATTGCCAGAAGAGTTCGGCGACTTTCATCAAGCCGGCTGCAGCAATTGGATTTCCAACTCCTAAAAGTCCACCTGAAGGACAAATGGGTAGATTACCCGTTCTTTCGGCATCGCCGTTGAGATACAACTCGATTGACTTGCCACGCTCTGCCAATTGGAGACCTTCAAGGTGGTGAAGGACTTTGTAGTCAAAGGGGTCATAGGGCTCAGCAATATGGATTTCTTTGCGGGGTTCCTTAATCCCTGCCATTTCATACGCCATTTTGGCAGCTTTTTCAACATAGCGAGGGTAGGCCAGATCGCGGTTTGTCCAGTAAGCGGTATCCAAACACCAGCCTACGCCTTCAATCCATACGGGTTTATCGGTAATACGCCGTGCCACGTGTTCTGCAGCCAGAACCAGTGCAACAGCGCCATCCGAGATCGGGCTGACATCTAGCCGCTGCACCGGCCATGCTAGCGTTTCGGATTGCAAGACATCTTCCACAGTGATGGTTGTATCGCCAAGCAAGGCGCAGGGATGATCGGCTGCATTCCGCTTGTGTAAGACCGAAACCCGGGCAATATCGGCTTTCGACAGCCCATAGGTGGTCATGTAGCGATTCATCTCAAGGGCAAAGATCCATAACAAATTGGGCTTCAACGGCCGTTCAATGGTATGGTCAAAAATGGTCAGGAAGGCTGCCTGTGCGTGGGGATAGTATGAAGACATTTTCTCTTCAGCCACAACCAGGACGACATCGAACAAACCACTGGCGACATGATACCAGCCCTGAATGGGAACAAAAACCCCTGTGCCGCCGCCGACAAAGGAACGCATATAGGGTTTGCGGAAAGCTCCCGCTGCCTGGCTCAAATATTCGCCGTTCATGTGAAAGCCATCAAAGGAATCAGGTGCAGTGCCAAGGCAGACGGCTTCAATATCATTTAGAGTTAATTCACAGGAATCCAGTGCGGTGCGAACGGCTTTATAGGCCAGTTCTTGGGGGGTTTCTTTAGCACGACGTACAAATTGCGTCATCCCTGCGCCTACAACAGCAACTTTACGCAAGTTCATTTTTTCCTCCTGAATTATGAAACAGCTAAAACGACAACGGCTGCACTGGTAGTCGGAATTCCCCGCCAGCTTTGGACAAGTCCGACCTGGGGGCTTGGTATTTGCGATTTGCCTGCCTCACCGCGCAATTGCAAGACAGCCTGGATCAGCCTTGCACAACCATTTGCCTCGAACAAGTTCCCCATACCGAGGCTGCCGCCAGAGACATTGACCGGCAAATTGCCTTGAGGATACAAGTTACCGCCCCGAATTGCGTCTGAGAGTTCACTTTTGGGGACTAAACCAAGGGCTGTCAGGCTCATTAATTCTCGATACGCATACAAATCATCGATTTCTGCAAAATCGATGATTTTTGAAGGGGTTTGGATTTGAGCCTGGCGATATGCCATTTGGGCTGCCCTCGTTACGTAAGGAAGGTCTCCCCAATCCCGATATTCAAGATTGTATGCGTCGTTACACCAACCAACGCCAATGATCCACACGGGTTTGCTACTTAAGGATGCGGCAATCTCTCTTTTTGCCAGCACAATCACGATAGTACCATCTGCGGGTTGCGCAATGTGACTTTCTAAAAGTGGATAGGCGACTGGCCGGCCGTCTTGTATCTCGCTCAGGCGGTAATCACACCCGTAAGGCGCTAGGGGGTTATTGAGCGCATTGCGCCGGTTCTTTTGGACAATCAGATCGCAATCTTCTGGCCTCAACTGACTTACGTGCAAAAAACGGGTCATCTCTAAGCCGGCAATGAAATCGGGGTGAAATTCAAATGGTCGATTAAGAAAAGGATCAAGGGCATAATGGGTGATATGAGGTAAAGTTTTTACATTCGAGGCTTTGGAGTGAGCTTCAACGGCGGCAATTTGACAAATACCACTGCGAATCATCAGATAAGCAGCGATAAGGCCATGCAAACCATCTCCAGTAATGGTGTGCATGGGTTTTAAGGCTGCGCCTAATTGATCCGGGGTGTATTCGTCAAAGATGCTTGTGCCCTCAATAAAATCTTCGGCGACGGTCACAAAACTCTGGATATCTTTTCTGGGATCAACGCTGGCATCATGGTAGGCTTTTTTGGCAGCCTGGTAGATCATTTCTTTATAAGAATAATGAGATGATGTTGGTTGGAAACCCTCCCAGCCAATGCCAACAATGGCTACTTCTTTCTCCATGTTTCCTCCTCAAAGATTTTTTAACTAGATCGGCGAGGACGTAACTGGCTTGAAGCAGTGATGGTTAGTTTAGGCAGCGGCGATGAGCAAAAACCCTCGATAGAATTATAACTTTAGTCGAGCAAGAAGGAATGCGAATGACAGATCAAGCATCGGATTGTTTTCGGCGAGTTCGTTCAGCAATGCTTGCCAGTCCTATGCTGATAAAATACAGGGTAATCATTGGCAACATCACCAGACTCATGTTGATTGGATCAACGGTCGGCGTGATTGTTGCTGCTAAAATGGCAATAATCACTACGGCCAATCGCCATTGATCCAGTAGCGCTTTGGCGCGCACCAGGCCAACCAAAGCGAGAAAATAGATAATCAAAGGAAACTCAAAGGCTAACCCGATCCAGAATAAGACGGTTGTAACGAATTGCACGTAGCTTGACGGACGGACTTCGGTACGAATGCCCATCACTTGTGTCAACCATGGGATGCCCACCGGTAAGAGAATGAAATATGCGAATGCCATGCCACTGAAAAACAATGCAGTGGCAACCGGGATGGTCACTAAACTCCCAAGACGGGTGCGCTTTTTGAGTCCCGGTGCAACGAAAAGCCAGAGCTCGAAAATGATATAGGGAAGCGCAATGGTGAAACCGGTTAACAGGGCAACCCGCATGAAAACCCCGATAGGTTCGGTTACATCGATTGCAACTAACTTTTGCAGTCCTCCAACCGGCTTGGCTAAAAAGTCGATAATTTGAGCTGTATAGATAAATGAAATCGAGGTCGTAATTAGGAGGAAGATTAATGCCCGAAAAATATGTTTCCGTAAATCGTTGATGTGTTCAAAGATTCCACTGGGATTCTGGATAGTTTTGGTAAGCGTTTCTTCGATGGGTAAGTCTTCTTCCTCCTCAGTTAGCAGGAAGTGAATGGTTTGATAGGTGTTTCTCCCCCAACGAAACAATTGACGGGTGATCCAGCGCACAATCAGGAATGGTAACTTAATGAGAAACCAGATATTTTCGAGTATCTTTCGCATAGAACGATTTAGTTTTTAGATGATTCGGTATCGGGGGGTGGGTTCTCTCCTGTCTTGGCGGAGGAATCTAATTTCATAGATGGCGGTTGAAGCCAATCGGAAAGGTCTTGGTTGGTTTGACTGAGCGTTGATTTCAGGTTATCCAGACTAGTTTCTTTCTTGATCGATTCAGGTGTGGGAAGGTCTTTAATGGCTTCTTCAAGGTTAGCTTCGCGCATCAGGTAAGTGGGTAGTTGTCTCAATTCCTGGGTGGTGCGTTGAATAGTTTTCCAGGTAGAGGAACGAACCAGTTTATTGAGAAAACGTCCGATTGTTCGCCCGGTCTTGATCATATCCTGTGGACCGAGAACGATCAGAGCGATCAGAAGGATAAAAAGTAATTCGAGGGGTCCGATGCTAAAAATTTCCATCGTAATTGTAAAAAGGTAGGTCTATGCCGATTGACTCGTGGAGAATGAAGCGATTGCCTTTCTCAGTGCCATTTGAATTTCATTTTTTCGCAGAGCCAGGCTCCCCAAAACGCCATTGATAAATCGGGGTGAGCTTTCTGAGCCGAATTCTTTTGCCAATTCGACCGCTTCATTAATGGCAACCTTGAGCGGAGTTTTACCGTAAACGGCAATTTCCCATAAAGCGATGCGTAAAATGTTGCGGTCTATGGTGGCAATTTGCTCCATCGGCCATTCTGGAGCATGCTCGGCTAAAATGTCGTCCAGGAGATTCATCAATGGAGCAACGCCGTTGATGATCTGATAGGCAAATTCGGCTTGCTTTGGATCAAGTTTTTCTTCTGCTAAACGGTTTGTCCAAACCCACTCAGAGGGATGACCGGTGAGGTCAATCTCGTACAGCGCCTGCAAGGCAATGCTGCGCGCTTTTGTACGGGGTTTCATCCTTGCTTATCCCTAGGTCGTATCGTAATCAATATCCTCAACATGTACATTGATTTTTCCAACATTCATGCCGACTAAGTCGGTGATGGCGCGATAAACCTGTTGCTGGATATTGCGACTCACCTCACGGATATTCACATTGCTTTTCAGAATCACGTACAGGTTCACGTAAACCGTATCTTCTTCAATTTCAATTTCGACGCCATCCTGAACCGATTTTTTAAGAAACCGACCAAATGAAATCGGTGAGGTTGCCATGCGACTAACCCCTTCGATTGAAAGACAACTCAACCGAGCAATGGACTTGAGAACTTCAGGCGCGATTGTTGTTATCCCATCTCCACTCATGCCAACTCCTTTCTGACCCTTACATCATTGCCATACCACCATCAACGCCCAGGACCTGTCCAGTGATATATGCTGCTTGATCCGAAGCTAAAAATGCGACTGCGTATGCGATTTCTTCGGGTTGACCTTTTCGTCCAAGGGGAATCAATTTGAGGAAAGATTCTTTCATCTCTTGGGGAACGTTTTCCCAAATATCGGTTTCGATATAACCGGCAGCTATGGCATTTACGGTTATGTTCCTTGAGGCGACTTCGCGAGCAAGTGCTTTTGTGAAACCAATTTGACCCGCTTTTGAGGCAGAATAGTTGCACTGCCCCGCATTGCCCATTTGACCGGACACTGAGGTAATGTTGATGATGCGGCCATATTTTTGCCGCATCATATAGCGAACGGCTGCTTTGGAGCAATTAAAGGTGCCCTTGAGATTGGTTGCTTGAACGATATCCCAGTCTTCTTCACTCATCATCATGATGAGGGTATCGCGAGTAATTCCGGCATTATTGACCAGGATGTCGATTTTCCCAAAGTGTTCTACACAGTTTTTGATTAGAGCCTGGGCTTGGTCGAATTGGGAAATATCCGCTTGATTGATTATCCCGTCGCCGCCTGATTCTCGGATTTGTTCAAGTACCTGCAAAGCGGCGTCTTCGTGTGTGCGATAGTTGACGACAACTTTTGCCCCGCGTTTGGCAAGCTCAAGTGCAATGGCTTTGCCAATGCCTCGTGAGGCGCCCGTGACGACTGCTACCCGATTGGTTAATGCGAGCAAATACTTTTCGTCCATCTCTAACCTTACAAGTTTTGATTATACCGCAGGAAAGTTGGCGAAATCTTGCGGAGTTCCCAGAGAGTATGTGTGCACATCTGAATCGATTCGCTTTACCAGGCCACTTAAAACAGATCCACTGCCTAATTCGATAAAATGGCGGACACCGTTTTGAATCATATAGCGAACCGAATCTGTCCAATAGACTGGAGATGTCAGTTGAGCTTTGATATCAGCTTTTAGTTGTTCACCGGTTGACATTTCCGTATGGCAGACATTGCCAACCACTGGTACTTTTGGATTCTCAAACGCAATTTGGTCAACAATTCTGGAGAATTCTGCCTGGGCAGTAGCCATCAACTGTGAGTGAGCCGCAATGCTGACCGCCAGTTTAATGGCTTTCTTCGCCCCTCGGGAGAGCGCTAGCTCGCTGGCTTTTGCAACCCCTTGATGGGAGCCAGAAATGACTATCTGGCCTGGACAGTTGTCATTTGCCACCTGGACAAGGTCTCCCCGAGTCGTAATTTCCTGACAGATTTCCTGCAGGACTTTGGCTTCTAAACCCAAAATGGCGGCCATGCCGCCGGGATTTTGTTCCCCACTTTCTTTCATCAATCGCCCGCGATGATGGGCCAGAAAGAGACCGTCTTCAAAGGAAACAGCTTCAGAGGCGGCTAATGCGGTAATTTCTCCCATTGAATGACCGGCGATATAACGGGGCTTGAATTCTTTGTAGAGCAATTTGAAAACGCGCCAGGCTGCAATCGAATGCGTATACAGAGCCGGTTGGGTATATAAGGTATCATTCAACTTTTCGATTGGGCCTTGCCAACAAATTTCACTCAGGGAGAAACCTAATAATTGATTGGCTTGCATAAAGGTGTCTCTGGCGACCTCAAATTGCTCAGCCAGTTGAGCGCCCATTCCGAGTTGTTGGGAACCCTGACCTGGAAAGAGAAAGGCGGTTTGTTCTGGTAGTAACAAGGTCACCTCTTAAGGCAGGTCGAGCCGTGATACTCACGGCCCGCCAGGTTTATTTCTTTTTCTTTTCTTCGACGGTAATGATTTCTCTGCCTTGATAATGACCACATGCCGGACAAACGGTGTGGGGCAAGCGCATTGCACCGCAATTATTGCATTGAACAAGTTGACGGGCTTTTAGTGCATCATGTGCCCGACGGCGGTCGCGGCGGCCTTTGGATAGTTTTCTCTTTGGTTGTGGAGGCATCGAACAATACTCCTCTCTGTCATCTTTTTGGAATTTTTACCACACGAATGCCTGCCCAGATGGGCAGGCACAGAGATTATACGTGATTCTTGTCTTCTGTGTCAAGAAAAATTTGGGTGTGTTGATGAAAAATCTGGATACTCTTCACCAAAGGATTGAGGCCAGTTCCTGGCGATAAGCGCGGGTTTCCGGTTCGCTGTCGCCTAAAAGATCGAGAATTTCAACAATGATTTCTTTGAGTTTCCCGTGGTGGAAAGATTTATTTTTCCTGAGGATATCCAATAAACCATCTAAAGCTGCAAAGTAGTTACCCTTATGGATCAGACGCAAGCTGTGTTGGTATGCTGCAGCGAGTTCATCATCAGGGAGGGGGCTGTCTTGAGCCTTGAGGATTTCCTGGATGAGAAATCTTAGTCGTTCGGCGGCTGAATATTCTTTACTTGGAGGAAAATCTTCCAGCCAGGATTGAGCTTCGACAAAGTTTTGCAGGCGAAAGAGGCTTTTAGCCAGACCTATCCTGGCAACCGGGTTCTGATGATCGATCTGGAGCGCTTGTTGATAGGCATTGGCTGCCTCTTCCCAATCACCTTCCTGGTAAAAGTGGTGTCCTTTTTCAATCCATAGTTCGCTGGGTTGAGGCAAAAGACTCTGGATAAATTCTCGGATTTTTGCTTCGGGCAAAAGCCCAACAAATTCGTTGACGACCTGACCGTTCTTGATGCCTTTGACGTGAGGGATACTGTGAACCCCCATGCGTATAGCCAAATTAGTGTTCTGATCAACATTGATTTTAGCCAGCCGAAAGGCGCCATTTCCCTCCACGGCCAGTTTTTCAAGGATGGGCGTAAGTATTTTGCAGGGTTGACACCAGTTTGCCCAGAAATCAATGACGACCGGGTTTTGGAATGAGTATTCCAAAACTTGATAATGGAAGTCCAATTCGTTGACATCAAGGATGTGTTCGCTCATCATGCTTCAGACTTTACTCTTCATCCGTAGTCATACCGGGTTGAATGATTTCTATGACTTCACCGTGGATATTAATTATAATCTTAAAACCCGTCATCCCCAGGTACGCGCGGGTTTCTTCGGGGATTCCAGTGGTTAAGAGAAGGGGAAATTGTTGGGCAATGTTTCTAAGTTGATTGGCGATAATGGCTTTGGAAAATGGATCGTCTTGACCAAGCAGTTTAGCAGCTTGTTCGCTGATTAGCTCTTCGTGTCCCTCGATTTGCCGGATGATGGCATCAAATACTTTTCGATCGATATCAATCGCTGGAATATGTCGTCGAAAACCCTGATCGTCAACCACATAGCAGGGTTCCCGCCCGACATACACAGCCTCAACCGGGTGACCTTGTTCATCAAAGATCAGACCCTCAAATAAGTGTTTTTGGGGATTAGGATATGAATCATTCATGTATATACACCACCGTACCTACACTGGCAAAATCAAACAACCATGCGGCGTCAGTTATCGTGTAATTCACACAGCCGTGACTCATCGGGAATCCAAAGTTCTGGTGCCAATAAGTACCATGCAATCCGTATCCTTTGTAAAAATACATTACATATGGGACATTCGGTAAGAAATAATCTGGTCCGGACATGTTGGCAGAGCGATATTTGACGTAGATTCGGTAGACTCCCGTTACCGTAGGGTGTTGCCAGGTTCCTGTTGAAACAATGAAAGACCGAATCCAGGTCTTACCAATATACGCGTGAGAAGTTTGAGAACTGAGATCAACTTCAATCCAGGGATCGTTTTCGCCAACTCCTTTAGGTAAAAACGATGCATAACCACCGTTGGGTGGAGATGGCTGTTTGTTTTGCGTAGTGGTTTGTTTTTTCTTCTTTTTTTTCGACTTGGCGGTGGGAGAGGGGATGACCGTTGGAGTCTCGCTAGCAGTAGGTTGTGGGGTGAAGGTGGCTGTTGCTGTGGGGATGGGGGTTTCGGTAGGGAAGGGTGTGGGCGTTGAGGATGGCAATTGTGTTGCCGTTGAGGTTGGCGTCTGAGTTGAAGTTTCCGTTGGGGTTTCTGAAGGCAAGAAATTGTTTTGAAATGAGAACTGGGCAGCGGCTGGGCTAATTGACGAGAAGAGTATCCAAATTGGCAGCGGTAGGGCAATAATTAAGATGCAAACCAGGAAAACCAAAAGGATGCTCGTAAGAGAGATGAAATTCGGTCTGCGTTTCGATGAGGGACGGGATGAGCGTTTGGAGGTGGGAATTGGCTGAGTTTCTGCCAAAGATGGATGAATTGCTTGCGATCTATGAGATAGAAACCATTCCAGTCCCTTTTGAGCTGTCTGGTTATTGGGATTAATTGCTAAAGCGCGCTGTAAATGTCGGAGCGCTGCTGCTGGAGAGTCGCAAGCTGCCAGGACAATCCAGGGCTCCTCCGAGTATGGATTAAGGGCGGCGGCTTGCAGAGCATGTCTTCGAGCTTGTTGTTTCTGACCTCTGCGAAGGGCGACTCTGGCAGCTTGTAATTCGTCTGATGCATCCATGGATTAAGGCGTTGGAGTTGTTGTGATATCTTCGTTGTTGAGATAACAGAGGATGCCGTTGGTTATCCCTGCAGCGATAACCTGTGGTTTTTGGGTGAGAATTACTCGGTCTAGATTTAGAAAACCGATTTCGATAATCGCGGCAATGGTTTCGGGGTGTATCTCGTTGAAAGCATGGTAGCTGGTCATGTCGTTGGTGACACTGTTGTGTAGTCGGAGACCTGTTGTGCTGGCATAGTGTGACCGAAGACAAGCGATAAGTCTGGCAGATTTTTCCGGTTGAGGATTGGATAAAGCTGCAGCTACTTTGAAGCCGCTCGCTTCTTCGTTGATAAAAGCACAGGAATCGGCGTGGATGGAAATTAATAAAGAGGATCGATAGTTGCTTAATTTGGGGTCAAATTCTTGTAGAATTTCGGATTTTATGCCTTTCTCAGCGAGCATTTTTTGGACGAGTGAGGCAACATTTAAATTAACATCGACCTCTCTTAAGCCATCGGGACAAATGGCGCCGGAATCGTTTCCATAGTGCCCGGCAACGATGCCAACCTCAGGAAGAAAGACAGGCGTCTCTGCAATTTCACTCGTGGGAATTGCAGATAATGCAATTTGTTGGGGATTGATTACAGACTGGCCGAGCTGAATGACGGGTTCTGTCCAGGCGGTGAACAGGGTAGCTAGTAAACCGGCAACAACCAAGATGATGGGGATGTGTAAAATCAATTTTCCAGAGTCGGTAGAATGAGTTTCAGCCATAGTGGTGTTAGAGAACTTTCAAATTCTAAACAGATACCCATATTTTAATCTAAAATCTGGCGCGTCCCATGAATTAAGCCTGGCTATCTCGGAGTTTGACGGAGATGCGTGCCAATTTGGATATCCTTTTGGTTGGAAAATTTGAGATGAACATATTTTGAATAATTACCTCGAATCAGTAACAATTCGAGGTTAGCAATTTCAATGCCAACTATCTCCCCACTGTTCGATAAGCTCTGATTAAAACAATCCCCAATCTCCGCCGGCACCTTCTTCCATCATCGAAAAGTCCCATATTTCCATGCCCATTTCAATGGTAGTGGGTTTTTGGACAACTTCCTCCACTTTCTTGCGGCTCATCTCCAATAACGCCGGCCCATAAGGACAAAAGGGAGTGGTGAGTATCATCTTGATATGGGCGCTATCGTCCTCAATGATCAGGTCTCTAACCAGACCCAATTGGATGATGTTCAATCCAATTTCAGGATCGACAATCTCGCGCAATTTTTCTCGCAAGGTTTCTGCCAATTGCGGGTGGGTGCTATCGGCTTGCCAGATGACTTTGGAAGATTCATCGTTCGACATTGACTTACTCCTAAACTTGATTGGATACGACATAGGTGCAATGAGCGTCGCCATTGAGGACACAGCGGACTTTCTCGGCAGGGAGAGAAAGCAGGGTTGAGATCAACGTTTGATCAACAGCGCACACTTCAGGATGTGCTTGGCTTACTTGTAAGTACGGGCAGTTGATTTCCCGGATCAGGTATTTGTTGCCCTGTTTTTCCCATTCCACCGAAAAACCTTCTTGACTGAGAAGACGTTTAATTAAATCTAGCCTTTCTTCTATGGGCAATCCTTTCAGCGACTCTTCGTAATCTGCGGCGATGTCTTTTGCCATTTGGGCAAAAAGCTCGTTAACCATTGCGGGTGGTAGTTGATCCTTGAGTTGGGATAACAATCGGGTGGTTAAGCGAAGATAGCGCGTTGGGAACAATTCTTTTCCACTCTCTGTTAATCGATAAAGACGCCTGGGACGACCCACTCCATGCCGTTCTTCGTAAGAGTACACCAATCCTTCCGCTTCCAGCTTGTTGAGATGGTGACGGACAGAAATTGGGTTGATGTCCACTGCCTCTGCCAGTTCGTTTACGGTGCAACTCTGGCGAACCAGAAGCGTTTTCAAAACGCGCTGACGGGTCGTTTGGTTTTGGTCATCTAGATTTGTAATTGTGTTCATATGCCTGATAACTATCGATAAGAAAGATCACTTGAGGTTTCTCTATCCTTCAAATTTCGTGGCGGAGTATAGCATATCCTAAGATATTTGTCAATATTAAGATTTTTATCGTAAAAATTATTGACAGATTTTGATCTTCAGGCTATAATTGCGCAAAATCAGATAGCAAAACTCTATTTGATTGCTGGAGATCTGAGAAGCAAACAAATGAGAAATCACTCAAGGAGGAACCTTTATGTCGGAATTGCAAATTGTGGATTTGCATGTTAGCGTCAATGATCGCGAAATCTTAAAAGGGGTCAACTTAACCGTGCGGCAGGGTGAAGTGCACGCTTTGATGGGGCCAAACGGCACCGGTAAATCAACCCTGGCTTACACCTTGATGGGACATCCAAATTATGAGGTGACTCAGGGAGAAGCCTGGTTCAAGGGACAAAATATCCTCGAGCTAGAAGCTGACCAGCGCGCTCATTTGGGTCTTTTCCTGGCTTTCCAATACCCGGTTGCCATTCCGGGAGTGTCGGTGGCAAACTTTTTGAGAGCAGCAATTAATGCTCGTAGAAAAGCGGAAAATTCGGAAGATAAAGGTATCCCGATCCCGGAATTTCGCAAGCAGTTAAAACAGGTGATGGATACCCTGAAGATGGATCACTCCTTTGCCGGTCGTTACCTTAACGATGGTTTCTCCGGTGGCGAGAAAAAGCGCGCCGAAGTATTACAAATGGCAATGCTGCGACCAGAGATTGCGATCATGGACGAGACAGATTCTGGATTAGATATCGATGCTTTGCGCGTCGTGGCTGAAGGCGTGAACACGCTGCGCGGCCCTGACCTGGGCGTTCTGGTGATTACGCACTATCAGCGCATTCTCAATTACATTAAGCCGGATTTTGTCCACATCATGTTAGACGGCCGAATTGTTGAATCGGGCGGGCCTGAATTGGCTTTGCATTTAGAAGAGCATGGTTATGATTGGTTGAAAAACAAAGCAGAGGTTGTAGTTCGTTAATTGGTGGTGTTTTTGGAGGTGTGTGATGGCTAGCGATGCAGCAATTTTAGAAGGACTGGGTGAATATCGGTATGGTTTCCGTGATCCGGAGACCTACGTGTTTAAAAGTCGCAAAGGGCTTGACCGGGAAGTGGTTGAGCAAATTTCCTACATGAAAGAAGAGCCTCAGTGGATGCTGGAATTCCGCTTAAAGGCTTTAGATCACTTTCTCAAGCGCCCGATGCCTACCTGGGGAGCTGACCTTTCCAAATTGAATCTGGATGATATTTACTATTATGTCAAACCAGCCGAGGCTCAGGGACGGTCTTGGGATGAAGTGCCGGACACAATTAAGAATACCTTTGAGAAACTGGGTATCCCTGAAGCAGAGCGCAAATTCCTTGCCGGTGTTGGCGCTCAATACGAGTCCGAAATGGTTTACCACAGCATTCAAGAGCATCTTGAAAAGCAGGGTGTCATCTTTCTTTCAATTGAGGACGGCTTAAAAAAGCACCCTGATTTGTTCCGTGAGTACTTCGCAACGGTGATCCCGATTGAGGATAACAAATTTGCAGCCCTCAACAGTGCTGTGTGGTCGGGTGGCTCATTTATCTATATTCCCAAAGGAGTTAAGGTCGATTTGCCTTTACAAGCCTATTTTCGCCTGAACGTTGCCAACATTGGACAATTTGAACGGACGTTGATCATTGCCGATGAGGGAGCACAGGTTCACTATGTTGAAGGATGTACCGCGCCGATTTATACGACCGACTCTTTTCACAGTGGCGTAATTGAAATTGTGGTCAAGCGAGGGGCGCGGGTTCGTTATACTACCATTCAAAACTGGTCGTCCAATGTTTATAACCTGGTGACCCAACGTGCCTTGGTGTATGAAGATGCCACGATGGAATGGGTGGATGCAAATCTTGGCTCGAAAATTACGATGAAGTATCCCTCTTGCTACCTGAAAGAACCAGGCGCACATGGTGAAATCTTATCCATGGCTTTTGCAGGAAAGGGACAACATCAAGACGCTGGTGGAAAGGTGATTCACTTTGCGCCAAACACCAGCAGCAAAATTGTCTCAAAATCCATCAGTAAGAGCGGTGGGCGTTCCTCCTATCGTGGTTTGCTCAAGGTTTATAAAGGGGCAAAGGGAGTTAAATCGAACGTTGTCTGTGATGCTCTTTTGCTGGATGAAACCTCGCGGTCAGACACCTATCCTTACATCGAAATCGATGAGGAAGATGTAACCATTGGGCATGAAGCGACGGTCTCCAAAGTAGGTGAGGAGCAACTCTTCTACCTGATGAGCCGTGGCTTGAGCGAGGATGAAGCAACCTCGATGGTGGTTTCTGGCTTTATTGAGCCATTGGTTAAAGAATTACCCATGGAGTATGCGATCGAAATGAATCGATTAATTCAATTGCAAATGGAAGGATCAATAGGATAAGCTATGGCAACACCGGTGATTGTAACTCGCAAAACACGTGAATCAGAAATCGAACGACACCGCTTTCCATTTACCGAAAATGACTTGCCGGGTTTTGATGGCAGAAGTGATTTGCCGGGATTCCTTCGCGAATATCGTCTGAAGGCTTGGAATTTGTTTCAGACAATTCCGATGCCTTCGACCAACGACGAAGCCTGGCGCAGGACGGATCTGCGTGGCTTACGGGCTTCGGAACTGACCTTGCGAGCAGACTTACCCAAACGAAATTTGCGACCACCGCGCAACTTATTGCGTCCTCTGATTGGGAAAAAACATGGTGGACAGATCATTCTTGTGCCAACCTACCAGACGACCGATCAGGTAAGCGATGAATGGCGGAAGCAAGGTATCCTTTTTGAAGACCTGCGCACAGCACAACGAGATCATGCTGATTTTCTAGCAAACACAATAGGGCAAATCGTCCGTCCAGAGGAGGGCAAGTTTGCGGCTCTGGCAACTGCTTTTGCTGAAGATGGCGTGATTGTTTACGTTCCGCGAGGGGTGCGCTTGAGAGAACCTCTACACAGTGTCATTTGGTCACCTGGCGTTCGTCTGGCTCGTTTTACCCGTTTGCTGATTTGGGTGGATGATGATGCCGAGTTGACTTTTGTTCACGAAGTTGCCTCTCCTGATCAGAGCGAGGGACAAAGTTTCCATGCCGGGATTGTCGAAATCCATGTTGGAAAAGGCTCTCATCTGACCTTCGTGGAAATGCAGTCCTGGGGCAGAGATGTGTACAATTTTACCCATGAACGAGCGAGAGTGGATCGCGATGGAACTTTGGATTGGATTTTCGGCTCGGTTGGAAGTCAATTGACGAAAACCTTTATGGAGATCGATTTGGTTGGTGAAGGCGCGACCGGAAAGATGTCTGGTTTCTATTTCACAAATGGTAACCAGCATCTCGACCATGATACTCAACAAAATCACTTTGCACCACATACGACCAGCGATCTACTTTTCAAGGGCGCTTTACAAGACCGTAGTCGTTCCGTCTGGCAGGGCATGATCTATGTTGCACCTGGGGCGCAGAAAACGGATGGCTATCAGGCAAACCGCAACCTAACCCTAAGTTCCCAAGCCCGCGCCGACTCAATTCCCGGCCTGGAAATCATGGCAGATGACGTTCGCTGTACTCACGGCGCTACCGTTGGGAAGGTCGATGAGGAACAGTTGTTTTATCTGCTTAGCCGAGGCATCCCCCGCAAGGAAGCCATTCGTCTGATTGTGGAAGGCTTCTTCGAACCAATTATGGAGCGAGTCCCCTACGGTGGTGTTCGCCAACGATTCCGAACCGCCATTAAACAAAAAATCGGGTAAAATATAAGTTTGAATTCTTTATCAAGAAAATCAGGACTCTGTTCCTTAACAACTGAGATTATTGATGGGAGGTGTCAGTTGGCTGAGCTACACTTTACCAAAGCACCGGACTCGGACGAGATTTTTGAAGTTGGTACCATGGTCGAGGTTTTTTGTGACCATGAGCGTAATGGCAATCGAGTACGAGATTGGCTTTTGGGCACGGTTGTGCAGGTTGATCCGAAAATGGTTGCCGTACAATTTCAGCAAAATGTTTATCTCACCGACGGATGGATGGTACCCGACCGTGTTTTATGGTGTCCTAAAGACTCACATAACATCCGTTTGCCGCGTAAACGGAAACGTGTCAAAGCGAGTGGATAAACTATGGTAAATCATACTCTTACGACTGCGTTAGATGTAAAGAAAATTCGAGAAGATTTTCCAGTGTTAGGACGCCAGGTACGACCTGGCGTCTCACTTGTCTATTTAGACTCAACGGCAACCAGCCAAAAACCGCGGGTTGTCATTGAAGCGATGGATCGTTACTATCGGCATTATAATGCCAACATTCATCGCGGAATTCATGTCCTGGCAGAGGAAGCAACGGCTGGATACGAGGAAGCCAGAGAAAAGGTGCGTCGTTTCATCAACGCGCCTTCTAGCCGCCAGGTAATTTTTACGCGCAATACGACCGAGGCGATTAACCTGGTTGCCTATTCGTGGGGACTGAGCCAGCTTAAGCCAGGGGATCTGATTTTGCTAACCGAAATGGAGCACCATTCAAATTTGGTTCCCTGGTATCTTCTGGCTGAACGCCTTGGTTTGCGATTGGAATATGTGGCAGTTACTGAAGAAGGGCTGTTGGACGAGGTCGATTTTGAGCGCAAACTGGCGTTGAAGCCAAGACTTTTGGCTTTTACGCATATGTCGAATGTGGTTGGAACAATCAACCCGGCAAAAGAGATGATTTCCAAAGCTCATCAAGCTGGAGCAATCACCCTGCTGGATGGAGCTCAATCGGTGCCTCATTTTCGGGTTGATGTCCAGGACCTTGATGTAGATTTTTTGGCTTTCTCTGGCCATAAAATGTGTGGGCCAACCGGCATTGGGGTTTTGTATGGAAAGAAAGAGCACCTGGAGCAGATGCCGCCTTTTTTGGGTGGCGGGGATATGATCAAGCGAGTTACTTTGGGTTCTTTTAAGCCTAATGAGTTACCCTATAAATTTGAAGCGGGAACGCCAGCGATTGCCGAAGCGATTGGATTGGGAGCGGCAATTGACTATTTGAACGGAATTGGCATGGATTTAATCGCCCAACATGAACATGCGTTGGTGAGCTACGCATTAGAACGGCTGGTGGAGATACCCAATTTGCGAATTTTTGGACCCGGCGCAGATAAGAAAGGGGGAGTAGTCTCTTTTGTTATGGATGGGGTTCATGCGCATGATATATCGCAAATACTCGATCAGTATGGGGTTGCTATTCGGGCTGGGCATCACTGCGCTATGCCATTACATGAAAAGTTTCAGATTCCAGCAACTGCGCGAGCCAGTTTTTATTTATATAACACCTTTGAAGAGATCGACCTTCTCGTTAATGCTATTTATCGAGTCAAGGATGTCTTTGGAGTTTAACTCATGGATGATTTCTATCGGGAATTAATCATCGATCGATATAAAAATCCACAATATCGGGGGACATTGAACCCTGCCGACATCAGTTTTGAAGATGATAATCCCTTATGTGGCGATCATATCCACATTGACTTGCGGGTTGGAGAAGATGGAATCGTCCGCGAGGCGCTTTTTGATGGTAAAGGTTGTGCCATTTCACAAGCTTCAGCGGATTTATTGATGGAAAAAATTCATGGTATGCACCTGGATGAGGTGAAAAAGCTATCTAAGCAGAATATCCTCGATATGCTGGGCATTGAACTTGGACCTGTGCGCCTTAAGTGTGCTTTGTTATCTCTTAAGGTTCTGAAAGCAGGCGTTTACGGGTTGGGTGAAGCAACGGATGATCTTGTGGAGGACTAGCTATGTTCAACTACCGCACCAGTGATCCAGCTATTTGTCAATTTTATGATGTTTTTCCACAGGAAGAATTGCAAAACGGAGAGAGAGCTTTCGTTGAAATTGCCCATCAATCGATTGTAATTTTCAATATTGCCGGAGAATATTTCGCGGTTGCGGATCTGTGCTCCCATGACGATGGTCCATTGGGAGAGGGTGATTTGGATGGATTGACCATCATATGCCCGCGCCATGGGGCTCAATTTGATTTGAAGAGTGGCAAAGCACTAACCCTGCCCGCCGTTCAGGACATTCCAGCCTATCCGGTGCGTGTGGAAAACGGGATAATTCAAATTGGCATCCCAAAGGATATTTAGCCCTCAAGAAACGTTACTGACCCAGCCTATCGCCCAAAAAGTGGGAATGTAGAGAATCCGTTGGTAGTTGATGCGGGCCTGGCGATCAAGCTCGATCAGGTTTGAAATTTGTTCAGCGTCCAACCAGATACTCAGATCATCCCTGAGGTAATTCCACTCAAAATTATGCGCCTCGAGGGCATTTTCGACCTTAAACTCATTGCCATAAATCCCGACCAGGACATTGGATAGCCCATTGGCGTTGAATAATTGAGCCAGTTTGCGGCCGGCAGCGATGTCAGCACCCTGATTAATCAAGCTCAAGTTTTGTAGGCGACCAATCTCTTCTAAATTTGCTGGATAATCGATGCGCGCCCGGTGGTCAGGTTCAGCAAAGGCGATGACGGCGCCGCCAAGGCGGGTAACCCGAATCATCTCTTGAAGGGTGCGGTTTTTATCATGAACCCAAAGAAGAAAGTAATGACAAAAAGTAATGTCGAAAGATTGATTGGGGAAAGGCAAATGTTGGACGTCGGCAAGCGCTAGCCGCTCGCTGCATTGTTCATTCTGGGCAAAGAGGAGACAAGAAAATTCGAGATCGATTCCAAAACTGGTGAGGTTATATTTTCTTCGGACGTCTTCCAGGATTACCCCAGTCCCACATCCAACTTCTAGGATGCGGCTATTCGATTGTGCTCCAGCCAAATTTAAAAGATAGTTCCGCGTTGGCTCTGTCCAGAGAGACTGAAACACATATTGGCTATGCAACTCCGAGATGGGCTTTGTTCTCGACATAGTTTTGACAGTTCTTCCAGATCTCTTCCCATTCTTGAGTAATCAGGTTGCCAAGTGCAAATGGGATGCCCTGACTTGGCAGGACATCCCCATCTGGCTCAACATACAGCCAGGTTCTGCCCGATCCTTCCCAGCGATCCTCGTCGATGACTTCTAGGCGTACAGGGTTAAACTTTGAGTATGGTACCGGTAAATCCCAAACCAGTTTAATCCCATGATAGGCGGCTAGTTCTGCAGCCTGGTTTAGTTGAGGGATAAATTCGGTTGAAATGGCACTCAAGGATAAGGCGTTGATTCCTATAGATGCCAAGCGAGCGATGTTGTTGGCGATGTACGGGACGTTTTCAGCATGTATAGTTAGGTGAACTGTAGTAAAAATGTCCAGTGGGGTAATCTTTTCAATTAATTGCCAGCTTTCTCGATTTTGGGGTTCTAAGAGAAGCATCAGGTGGTCTAACCCGACGTTGAGAAAGTTATCTAAGGTGCGGATGTCGTCGAAAATATGTCCATCGGTGATGAGTCCGCAAACCTGTCCATTTTGTTGTGCATGATGAATCAAGTCAAGTAAATCTGAGCGTAGGGTGGGTTCGCCGCCGGTAAATATGATATGTAGGATTCCTGCCTCCCAGGCTTTGTCCAGGATGGAAATCCACGCTTCGGTAGACAATTCTTGCTTAACCCGCTCGACAGGTGTATAGATGAGTGAGGTGTCTTCGGGTAAACGATAGGTCAAGGCACAATCCAGGCGAAACGGAGCGGAAAGATTCTTCAAATCTCTTTCCGTAGCTCGCTCAAAGCCAAAAAATTCAATTGGATCCAGGTCCTCTGTTTGCATGACTGAATTGAGTTTTTCAAGAAAAGATGCATAATCATGCCGAAGCGTTTCCTCGTCAATGCGGTACTTTCTTAATACGTTGCAAATCATTTGATCTTCATCAATTTGCTTGAGAAAAGCATAGGCAAACTCGGTTGCCACCGGATTGAGATGGAGAATTAACGAGGCGTTGACCACAAGCGTAGATGAGCCATTGGGCTCAACCCTCAAGAAATATTTTTGGGGTGCTGGCGCGTCTACAGGGGATTGGTAGGAATATACACCGGGTGGAACAGGCTTTGGAGCTTTAAAGATATCGAATAGGGAAAGAAATTTGGTTTTCATGCTTCCATCCTTAGCATTGTTTGCCTGGCAATTTGAGCTGGGGCGAGCGGGCAACCACCACCACATTGAGAGACGATAAGGCAATCCTCACATTGCTCAGAGATATACTTGCGCTTGCGCAGTCCTTCAGCCAGGGGATGGTTCCAGATCGATTCCCAATCATCGGTGAGGAAGTTGCCAAGTGATTGATAATAAGACTGACAGGGCAAAACCTCTCCATTGGGTTCAATGCACATATTGTACAGGGCAGCTGTGCAGCCCTTTACCCCCAGATTGAGTGATGTTGGGTCAAAGTGGCAATAATGGGTAGGTGTGTACCAGATTAACCTTTGGCCACTTTGTTCAACGAATTTTTGGGCGAACTTCAACAGGGGAAGTAGCTCGCCTTCTGTCAAAGGATAACCAACGGAACGACCTCGGCCGGAATAAATTAAGGCGTTTAGACCAACTGTGGTTACGCCAAGATCGGAGAGGAATTTTAATGTTTCGGGTAGGGTTGCAAGATTTTCGCGCAGAAGGGTCGTGTTGGTCATCACATAGCTTTGGGTGTTTAAAGCGTTTTGAATGCCGGCAATGGTTTGTTTCCATGCACCGTTTCTCTGGACGATCCGATCGTGAACGGTCGGATCAGAGGATTCGAGAGTAATTTGGATGTGGTCGAGTCCGGCTGAGCGCAAAGATTGCGCATAGCCTGTATCGGACAATCTCCTGCCGTTGGTGTTCAATCCAACAATCAAGCCTTTCTGCTTGGCGTATTCTATCAATTGGGTCAGGTTTTCTATCAGCGTTGGTTCACCACCGGTAAAAACTACATGGGGAATACCTAACTCCCAGACCCGATCCAAAACGGCTTTCCATTGTTCGAGAGTTAGCGGGGATATGTTTCGATTTGGATCATTGTAACAATGAAAGCAATCGTTGTTACAATGATAGGTTAAGGCGATGTCCATCCGATAAGGAGCCGAGGGGTGAACTGCAAAGGGAAACAGCGTTTCTACCTCTGGGTTTTCAAAGAAACAAAGATGACGGTGTTCAAAAATTGAATGCAACGAGTTGGATAGTGTGCGATAATCCCGTTCCAAAGTGGACTTTGAAATGGCAAAGAGTCGGGAGAGTTGTTTGATGGCGATGTGCGGTGACTCATCGCTTAGGATTAAGTAGGTCATCCACGTCGCAGTTGAATTCAATTGTAAAATTATATTCCCATTAATCACTAAGCTGCTATTTTGATTTGCCTCAACGCGAAGATGCAGAGAGAGATGATAATCTGCTTCAATTTTCGGGAAGCGATAAAGTCCCCTGGGGAGAGGAAAAGTAGGGGTTTCCTTGACATGAAACCGGGTGTGGAAATTCATTATCGACCTCCGCCGGCGCAAGCGCAAGCACATCCAGCGCAGGCACAAGCACAGGCGCAAGCGCAACCGCCACTGCTTCGATAGGCGCGCGAAGAAGAGGAAGACGTAACCGGTGGCGGATTGGTTTTGTTGGTGATTTTGCTGGTAAAGTCGCTCAAGTTTCCGATCACCGAAGCAGATACATTTTGCACTCCATTAACAACCGAGGCGGCAAAATCTGCACCCGGCAGGCGTGGCGCGCTCGTATAGGTAGGAGCTTGTGGAGTGGATGGCATGGACGAAGAAGTGGTACTGGCACTTCGACTGGGATAGAGAGGATCGTAACGATGCCACCATATGGGAGCATAGACCGGTCCTCGTTCAAAGACTCGTCTGGTTCGGTCGTCATAATCCCTGTCCAGCATTGTCCATTCCAATGCCTCGCTGAATTTTTCGCTTTTTACCTCAGGAGTCTCGGCTTCTTCGACTTGTTTCCAGGCTCGATTGACGATTTCTTTATAATAGGCTATGGTCTCTTTGCGACTAAAGCCGCGCATTTTATTTTGGACTGATTTGACCAGATCGATGAACATCTCTTGTAAGGCTTCCTGTCTTTTGCGTTTATCGGAGATTTCGAAAGCTTCGAGGAATTTCACTTCGTAAGGGCGCAGCTTTTCGTCTTCCTGAGTCGCCTCTCTCTTTAGCTCAAGGGGACTTTTTTGGGTAACGCTGGCAGCCCCCTTCTTAATGACAGAGAAGAGGATCATGGTCAGGACTTTGTCCAGTGGCTGTTCCAGCAGAATTGCTGCCTCTACAGCGGTCAAGCCGCGTTTGATACCATTTCCCTCAATAGCAATTTTGGGTGGTAAATATTCGAGTTTGCGTCGTTGTGCCTTGATAAGGTTGTAAATCAAAATGAAAACAAACAAAAGGGGTATGGCTGCACATAAAAGGGTGAAGAGAAATTCCATCAAAGCATCCAGATTGATGCTTTGGGCGACAATGGAAGTCTCTGGGACAACCCATTTAGGAAAAGATGCGCCAAATTTGTATTGGGTTGAGGCTGAAGCCTGAGGGTTATTCCAGATATAAATAATTCGCCCTTCTGAGTCAAAACCTGTTTGCGGTTCTAACGGAAATGAACCAGGAGATTGATGCCAGCGGGGTTCTTCGGGTTGCACACCTTTAGGCAGGTGATAGACAACCGTCATATCTGTGCTACCAGCCAAGAGGAACTCCGAACCAAACCAGGTTGGCGAGAAGACCGCACTAACATAATTTGCGTCGGAACTGTCAACGTAAAGAACTCGCTCAATATTGGGGATGAGGGCCGTTACCACTCCTGTTTCACCCGGGGAGATAGCATGTGCACCTAATCCGAGGGCGATGCCATGAGTCACATAGGGAGATTTCTCGATGGAAGTAATTGGGATCCCATTAATAAATGCCTGGACTGCGTTGAGGTCATAGTACTGGGTTGGCACGCCAATGTCAACGAAATCAATCGGATCGGCAGAGGGAGAATTGGAAAACCAGATTTCATAGTGCAGGCTTAGTGTTCCGTCTTCATTCCAGTAGGCGTGTACGATTTCTTTAGGAACGGAAAAGCGATAGGTTTGGGCTAATCCGGGCAGGGATAATGTAAAGAATATGATGCCAAGTATAATACTTAGCAGGGGGAGCTTCTTTAGCATGAACCTCTCTCCACTTTTACCATTTGGGCTCTTCGGTCAATTGATAGGTCGTATGGCAGTAAGGACAATGGACAACTGGGCTGCCAGCAACCAGTTGAATGTTCTCCAGGGTGAGATTACCGCCGCAAGATTGACATTTGAGCGTGTCTAAATTAATGTTTGCCGGTAAATCTATATGAACTTTGGCTGCTTGTTGTTCGGATGGTTTTTCTTTCGATCGACTGGCTAGAAAAAGGATGCCCAGACCGAGCCCAACACTCACCAGTCCTACAATGATCCATCCCCATTGTCCTTGAGGGCTGAACGAACCCCAGATAAAAAGCACTCCAAAAAAGACCAGAATCCCTGCAAAGACAAAGCCAACTATTCGCATTCGTTGCCTCTTTTGTTAACAGTATTTATTTTTTCTACGTCAGAGCTTGATTAAGGTCGCAGATGAAGGCGTTTTTGCTCTGAACAGGGCAAAAAAGGTTGAACCGAATGATTCAACCTTTTGATGAGCTACTGATGCAAAGCTTTGAATTCGTCGTCAGAACTATTGATTTCTTTCATGACGCCGCTAACAACATATATGGTGCGTTCACAAATATTGGTTACTCGATCGGCAACGCGTTCTAAGTTATGGGCTGCCCAAAGCAGCCAGTTGGCTCGCTCGATGGTGGTTTGGTCTTGAATCACGTAGGTTATCAGCTCTCGATAAACCTGTATATAGAGGGCATCCACTTCGTCATCTTCTGCAGGAATGCTTCTGGCTGATTGCTCGTCTTCCTGAAGAAAGGCCTGTAATGCCCGATTTAGCATGTCACAGCTTTTTTCTGCCATGCGGGGGATATCGATGAGCGGTTTAATTAGTGGTGCATCGCCCATGCGGATGTTAATGTGAGCGATGCCTTTGGCGTAATCGCCCATGCGCTCTAACTCACCGGCGATTTCGAGAATCGAGGCGATCAGGCGTAAATCATAAGCCATAGGTTGTTGAGTTGCGATCAAGACTAGCGCATGATTTTCGATTTCAAAGCGTCGCCGGTTGACCTCTTTATCAAGCTCCAGGATTTCACGAGAAGCCTGAACATCTCGATTTTTCAGAGCCTGGACGGATTGTAAAATCATTTTTTGCACAATCTGTCCTAACTCAATTGTGTTATCTTTAAGTTGTTGGAGTTCTTGACCGAAGGTTTTTCTGAGCATAAAGTGCCTCGCTTATGTATTATAACATTTAAGAAACGTTAACATCAAGGGCAAAATCAATCTATTACCCGAAACGACCGGTTACATAATCTTGCGTGCGCTTGTCTTTCGGATTGGTAAAGATAGTCTCTGTACGGTCGAACTCAATGACTGTTCCGGAGCGTTCTTCATGGTTTAGAAGCATCATCATGGCAGTGTAATCCGAGACGCGAGCTGCCTGTTGCATGTTATGGGTCACAATGATGATGGTGTAATTTTTCTTCAGCTCCTGCATGAGTTCTTCAATGCGCAGAGTGGCAATTGGGTCGAGAGCAGAAGCCGGTTCGTCCATTAAGATCACTTCGGGACGGATGGCAATGACACGCGCAATGCATAGGCGTTGTTGTTGTCCACCGGACAAAGATAGACCGCTTTGATCTAACTTGTCTTTAACCTCATCCCACAAAGCTGCATCCTTTAAGGTTTGTTCGACCAGACCATCCAATTCGGACTTTGAACCTTTGAAACCATTGATGCGCAGCCCCCAGGCGATGTTTTCGTAGATCGATTTTGGGAACGGATTGGGTTTTTGGAAGACCATTCCAATCCGGCGGCGCACTTCTACCGGATCGATCGATGGATCGTAGATATTTTCATTGTTAAAGAGGATTTCTCCTTCAGTGCGAGCGGTTGGGACCAACTCATTCATGCGATTGAAGGCGCGCAAGAGGGTAGACTTGCCACACCCAGAAGGTCCGATAATTGCGGTAATTTGATGACGATAAATGTTTAGATTGACGTCGGCAACAGCTAGAAAATTACCATAATAAATATTTAGATTGCGAGCTTCAAGGACATATTGATGATTTTCGTTCATAGACTCTCCTCGTTACCATCGGATGAATAGACGGTTTCTTAGCCAAATGGCAATCGCGTTCATCGAGAGAAGTAAGGCAAGTAAAATGATGATGCCAGCCGCCGAAAGGCTTTGGAAGTCTTTTTGAGGTAGTGAAACCCAGTTGAAGATCTGGATGGGAAGGACAGTGAAGATGTCCAAAGGACCACGCAGATCGAAGGCAATATAAGTTAATGCACCGATGGTGATCAGCGGAGCGGTTTCGCCAATGGCGCGCGACATGGCTAAAATGACACCGGTAAGAATGGCCGGTGTTGAGTAGGCTAAGACATGATCTCGAGCAGTCTCCCATTCATTGGCGCCGAGGGCTAGGGCAGCCAGGCGGATGGAGCGTGGCACAGCCCGAATGGCCTCTCTGGTGGTCACGATAATGATGGGGAGCACTAACAAGGTCATGGTCAAAGCTCCGGCTAATAGGCTTCTGCCGAGACCTAGGCCACGTACAAACAAACCTAACCCGAGCAAGCCATAGATTATTGAAGGAACACCAGCGAGATTGGCGATATTTATTTCGATGAATTCGGTAAGGCGGTTTTTGGGGGCAAATTCTTCGAGGTAGATGCCCGCGCCTACCCCAATGGGGATTACCATGAGAGCAGTAAAGACCATGAGCCAGATAGACCCCTGTAATGCTGAGCGCAACCCGGACTTTTCAGGAAAACGGGAAGGAAACTCGGTAAACAACTGGGGACGCAACCAGGGTAAGCCATCCAGGGTAACATCCACTAGCAATGTCAGCAAAACAGCAATACCAAGGAGTATGGAAAACAAGGCGATAACTTCGAGTACTTTTCCTCGACGTTGGCGAAGAGTAAGTTGTTGCTCGAAGGTGATGTCTCGTAAACTACTGATTGCGCTCATTCATACACCTCACGAAAACGTTTCGTAAAGAAGTAGCTGATAATATTCATCACCAAAGTCATCAGGAACAACAACATCCCAACGGCAAAGATGGTTTGATAGGCAATGCTTTGATGCGGGGTGTCCCCAAGGCTAACCTGAACGATGTAGGCGGTCATGGTTTCAATTGATTCGAGGGGATTGAGAGTCATTTTCGGTTGTTGCCCAGCCGCGATAGCAACGATCATGGTTTCGCCAATGGCACGCGATATAGCCAGGATAAAAGATGCAGCAATGCCTGAGAGGGCAGCTGGGATGACGACTTGAGTGGCAACTTCGGCTTTGGTAGCTCCTAAGGCATAAGCTGCTTCCCGTAAGGACTGTGGAACTGCGGAGAGGGCATCTTCTGAAATCGAGGCGACGGTAGGCAGAATCATAAACCCCATGACAATTGAGGCACTGAGCCCGTTAAACGATTGGGTTTGGGGAAAAATACTTTTCAAAATGGGAGTAACAAAAAGGAGGGCAAAATACCCATATACAACTGTGGGGATACCAGCCAGTACTTCCAGGAAAGGTTTTAGCACAGCTCTTGCTCTCACCGACGCATATTCACTCATGTAAATTGCCGCCAGAAGTCCGAGCGGAAGTGCAACGACCATAGCTCCGCTCGCTACAAGTATAGTCCCGTTCACCAGGGGTAATACGCCAAATTGCTTTGAAGCAAAAAGAGGCGTCCAGCGGGTGCCGGTCAGAAACTCAACAATAGAAACCTGTTGGAAGAATAAAATTGTTTCCTGTAAAAGGACACCAATAATGCCAAAGGTGGTGAAAACCGAGATGAGGGCAAAGAAAAAGATAACCATAATAACGATCTTTTTTTCGAGAACTTTTCGTTTAATCGTCATCGTTTTGCTTTTCCTCTTTGATACTGGTCAATTTAATTCATGGATTTCAAATAGAACCCCAAATGTGGGGCAGAGAAGGCTACTGCCCCACTTTTGATAAAGTTGCTTGAACAATTATTGGGATTCTTTTGCTAGCAGGTCTGCCAATGATACACCTACTGTTGACCCTACCCCCTCGAAAATTGAGCCGGTGATTCGTTTGTCATAGCGTTGTTGTGCCAGTTGGTAAATTTCGGGGGTAAGTGGAATGTAACCAACATCCAGGACGAGTTGACCAGCGTTCTGCAGGTAGAAAGCGATGAAGGTGCTGATTTCATCTTTTTGATCAACCCGCTGGCGGTTCACATAGATAAAGAGCGGGCGAGAGAGCGGCTGATACGTGCCGTTTGCTACCGTTTCAATGCTGGGTAAGACACAATTGCCGTCCCCACTATCAATTGCAACCAATTTGAGCTTGTCTTGATTCTCTTCGTAGTAAGCCAGACCGAAGAAACCAAGCGCATTTGGATCGCCGGCGATACCTTGAACAAGGACATTATCGTCTTCACTGGGCAGGAAGTCTCCGCGGCTCTCACCTTCTTTGCCCACGATAGCCTGGGTGAAGTAATCGTAAGTGCCCGAGTCAACACCAGCACCGTAGAGTGACAAAGGTTGGTTGGGGAAATCGGCGCGGATTTGATTCCATTTGGTGATAGTACCCTCTGCGGCTGGTTCCCACATTTTCTTTAATTCTTCAACGGTCAGGCATGAGACGAAGTCATTGGAAGGGTTTACCATTACAGCCAAGCCATCAAAGCCAACCGGCAACTCGATGTATTCAATACCATTTTTCTTGCAGAGCTCAACCTCTGACTCTTTGATAGGGCGAGAAGCGTCAGAAATATCCGTTTCCCCATTGCAGAACTTCTTGAAACCGCCACCGGTGCCGGAAATACCAACCGGGACCCGCACTTCCGGGTATTGCTTCTGGAACTCTTCGGCAACAGCCATTGTGATTGGAGCAACTGTGCTCGATCCATCTACCAGGATGGTGCCTTCCACGGGGCCGGGTGTTGGGGTGATGATGGTTTCAACTACTTTTTCAACCACCTTGGTTTCCAGCACCGTCACCGTTTCAACGACCTTTTCGGAGGTAGGGGCGGCTGCAGGCGCGCAAGCTGCCAGAATGAGACTGAAGGCAAGCGCTACAAATAAAATTGAACGTACTCTTAACATATCTCTTCTCCTTTTTTATAAAGATTTGCCCCCAATATAACAATTTATGATTAACGGATGTCAAAAAAGGGGTTAAATTTCTTTCAATTTGCGTAAAGACCTGTTAAGAAATTTAACAAAGAGAAGTTAAGCTCGGGGGATGATAAAGAAAAATTTACTTCCCTGTGATTCAATCGATTCTGCCCAAATTGTACCCCCATGCGCTTCCACCACATGTTTGGCAATAGCTAAGCCCAGGCCGGTTCCTCCACCTGCTCTGGCGCGATCGGTTTTATAAAAGCGTTCAAAGATGCGCGGCAGTTCTTCTGCTGGAATGCCAATCCCACTATCGGAGACGCAAAATATGACATTCCCATTTTGAGGTTTGGCAGAAAGGATAATTTGTCCCCCGGCGGGGGTAAATTTGATTGCATTGTGAAAGAGGTTGCCAACCACTTGTTCCAGACGGGATGGATCTGCCAGCACTTGAGGAATATTGGGGTCGCAATCAATCACGACCTTCAAGCCAGCTCTTTCCGCTTGAATACCTAACCGTTCGAGGGTTTTTTGCAAGATTTCGTAGGGTGAGGCGGGCCTCAGGCGTAAGGGAACCTGCCCTGATTCGATTCTGGAGAGTTCTAGTAATTCCGAAACCATGTGGCTCAAGGAGTCGACTTCATTTTCAATTTGCATCAAAAATCTGTGCGCAGCAGGTGGGTCATCTAATGCGCCTTCTTGCAAGGTTTCGGTCAGGGCTTTGAGGGAAGCCAGTGGAGTGCGTAGCTCATGGGAAATGTTGCTGATGAAGTCGCGGCGCACTGTTTCCAAATAGCGCTGTCTGGTTAGGTTTTGCAATAGCATCAAGACGGTGCCTTTGGCAATGGTTTCCAGAGGGGCTGTCATGCATTGAATATAGAGTTTTTTGGGCTGAATTTCGATCAGCGATGTTTGGGTTTCTTTCGAATCTCGCGTTCTTTGCCAGCTTTCGTGAAACTGGGTATGGGGTAAGACCTGAGAGATGGTTTTGCCAATGATTTCCTGATCAGGTAAATTCAGCATTTTCGGTACGGCTGGATTGGCGAGTTGAATGACTCCTTGACTGTCAATAATGAGTACTCCGTCGGTCATTTCCTGAAGCACGGATGATAATTTGTTGCGTTCTTGCTCCAGGGCTCGAAACTGATTTTGGATTTGCTCCGTAAGATAATTGAAGGCATCGATCAAGCGGTCGATTTCGATGGAATGCTCTGAAGGAGACAGTTTTGGTTTCCAATCTGAAGTAAAACCAGCAGAAGAGAGTTTGGAGATTGAGTTGGTGATCTCTTCAAGTGGACGTGTGGCACGGCGGGCGACGTTAATTACCAGACCGGTTATGATGACCAGGACGAGGAACAGAGAGACGATAATTGTGCCGAGCAAATTTCTTTGCTCAATGCGTAGCTGTTGGAGCGGTAGGGCTACTCTGAGGATGCCAATTGGCTGTTGCTGTTTGTTTATTATTGGAACGGCAACATATACCATCTCAATGCCAAGCGTTTGGCTATAACGCTGGGCGTAACCAATCCCGTCCCGCATTGCTTGTTGAATCTCGGGGCGATTGAGGTGATTTTCCATTTTGTAGGGATCGGTATGCGAATCCTGGATGACAGTACCGCTGAGATCAATAATTGTGATCCGTTCACCTAAAATACTTGACCAGTTTTGAATATCCTGGTTCCCAATCTGGAGCTGAGATTCGCCCAACAGAGCAGCAAGCAGGTTGGCATTCGAAAGTAAGTTTTTATAAATTGAGTCCAGGTACAAATGATTGAAATATACGGTGATGGTTAAGCCTGCAGCACTCGTAATCACAATGAGGAAAAAGACGATCGGATAGGCAATGCGCGATCGCAAACTGCGTCCCATAACCACTTTATCCCTCAAAACGATAACCCGAACCCCGCACAGTCAGAATGCGCCGCGGTTGGGCAGGGTCATCCTCAATTTTTTCTCTCAACCAGCGAATGTGGACGTCAACCGTGCGGCTTCCACCGGTAAAATCCCACCCCCAGACCCGTTCCAGGATTAATTCTCTGGAAAGCATTTGTCCCTTATGACGAACCAGGAACAGGAGCAGATCAAACTCTTTTGGCTTAAGGTTGAGCGGTTGGTTGTTTTTGTATGCTTCGCGGCGGGTCATATCAATAGTTAGATCGCCAAAATTGATAATTTCTTTGGGAATTTGCGCTTCGGTATCAATTTCGGCGCGGATGAGACGAACGCGGCGCAAGTGTGCTTTGACCCGTGCCATCAACTCGCGCATGGAGAAAGGTTTAGTCACATAATCGTCCGCTCCCATCTCCAGGCCAATAACACGGTCGATTTCTTCATCTTTGGCTGTGAGCATGATAATGGGAATGTTCATTTCCTGGCGGATCACTCGGCAGACTTCAAAACCATCTAATATAGGCAACATAATATCGAGAATGATCAAATCCGGTTTGGATTTGCGTGCCACTTCGATAGCGCTTTGACCGTCGTCAGCCGTTTCAACCTGGTAGCCTTGTTTGGACAAATTATAGGCTAACGTGTCTCGAAGGGCGACTTCGTCTTCGACCACGAGAATTCTATCGCTCATTTTCTTTTCTCCGTTTTGGAAAAGGGCCATAATTTCAAACCTATGATGTCATTAATTGATGATAATGTTTTTGTTAACCTGATTAGATTATACAGGTTCTTTAATTTCTCGGTGATTAAAACATCCAAATAAAATTAAGAAACATTGATAATCAAGGGCTAATGCGCATAGAGATTCAACTTGCTCATTTGCTTAGATTGCCGTGGTCAGAAACCAACCTGTCGAATAAATGGATGTGAAACGGGATATAATTCGGGAAGACAAGTACAGACGTGGATTGTGCAGAGGAGAATCGCCGGCAAAAATGAGTATGAACAGTCTTGCAAGAGCTCTGGAAAAAGAAAACGCTTTAAGGAAGTTTACGAATTTTGCGTTGGCTGTGCTGATCCTAAACATCCTGGTTATTTTATGGGGAGCTGTTGTGCGCGCCACGGGTTCAGGAGCTGGATGCGGTAGCCACTGGCCGTTGTGTAACGGAGAAGTTGTTCCCCTGCAACCTGAAATTGAAACCTTAATCGAATTCTCGCATCGCCTGACCAGTGGTTTGGCTTTATTAGGTGTTACGGGATTGGCTTTTTGGTCACGCAAGCTCTATGCGACTGACAATCCGGTGCGGCGTTTTGCGTTGTTTTCTTTTGTCTTTATTGTGATCGAATCGCTCATTGGGGCGGGATTGGTTTTATTTGAACTGGTCGGGCAGAATGCCTCGTTAACAAGAGCCACCGTCGTCAGTGCACACTTGTTGAATACCCTGGTATTACTTGCTTTTTTAGCATTAACCTGGTGGCGCTCTCAATTCCCAAGAGAGAAAAAACAACTTGGCGTTCAACATTTTCCATCGACAATTGGGGGGATAATCTTTGCGATTTTTATCATTCTGATTGGTGTAAGTGGAGCAATTGCTGCATTAGGGAATACTCTGTTCCCGTCGCAAAGCCTGGTTGAAGGGATTCAAAAGGATTTGGATCAGGCGTCCCATTTTTTAATTCGATTGCGGGTATTCCATCCTGTATTCGCTATCTCAGGAGCTGTTCTGGTACTGACGATTCTCTATCGAACGATAGAACAGGATAGCCGCTTGCTGGTGCGTCGAGTGGGTTGGACGGTCATTGGCTTAGGTGTTTTGCAACTTGTTGCAGGCTTTATCACCCTGATTTTGCTGGCGCCGGTGTGGATGCAGGTAGTGCATTTATTGATTGCCGACCTTTTATGGGTAACTTTTGTAATCTTTATCGATTCTAAAAGGCATTCCTACATAACAGGTGAGTAGAATGATGAAAACCAATCAAGCATCCCAATTTTCGCGGCTCCAGGAATTACGCAAGCAAATACAATATCATAATTACCGCTATTATGTTCTGAACGATCCGGTCATCAGTGATTATGAGTACGATCAGTTGTATAAAGAGTTGGTCAGGATTGAACAAGAACATCCTGAGTGGATCACTCCCGATTCACCGACTCAACGGGTTGGAGGGCTGGTTGCAGAAAAATTCGAGAAGGTTCAACATCCGGTTCCAATCTTGAGTCTGGCAAATGCGTTTACTGAAGAAGAAGTGCGAGAGTGGTTTGAAAGAATCAGCAAGCTAGATCAACGGGTCAAAGAGGCAGATTTTATCGTTGAGCCCAAAATCGATGGATTGACGGTTGTGCTGCATTATCAAGACGGTTTTTTTGTAAAAGGGGCGACGCGGGGGGATGGTACTGTTGGCGAAGATGTAACTGCCAATTTGCGAACAATCAAGGCCTTGCCCCTCAAAATCCCTGTTTCGTCTTTATCGCCAATCAAAGTGCCCAAAACGATGGTTGTCCGGGGAGAGGTTTTTATCACGATCAAGGATTTCGAGGAATTAAACCGGCGTTTGGAAGAAATGGGCGAAAAGACTTATCTGAATCCACGAAATACGGCTTCGGGAAGTTTAAGACAACTTGACCCTCGCATTACTGCAACGCGCCCATTGACTTTGTTGACGTATGATATTGTGCAGATTGATGAAAATGCACCCAAAACCCAAAGCGAAATCTTAGAACGGCTCTACGATTTTGGCTTTCCGGTGGTTGAAAACCGCTATTGCGCTAATCTCGAGGAAGTCTTTCTGGCATACGAAGAGTACCTGAAGCGGAGAGATGAACTGGGCTATGAAGCCGATGGGGTGGTGATCAAGTTGAACGAACTTGCGCTTGCTGACCAGTTGGGCGTTGTTGGCAAAGACCCACGGGGGGCAATTGCCTTCAAATATCCAGCTCGAGAAGTGGCGACAAAATTGTTAAACATCGGAGTCAATGTTGGGCGAACTGGTGTGCTCACCCCCTATGCGATTTTGTCTCCGGTGGAGATTGGGGGCGTTATCGTCAAACAAGCAACTTTGCATAATTTTGATTTTATTGCCCAAAAAGATATTCGGATTGGGGATATTGTATTGATCAAACGAGCAGGGGATGTCATTCCATACGTTATCGGACCGATCGTTGAGCGTCGCAATGGCTCTGAAGTGGTTTTTGTTCCGCCAACCAACTGCCCAGTTTGTGATCAACCGGTGGAACATATAGAAGGGGAAGTTGCCTGGTATTGTGTAAATGCGGCTTGTCCGGCTCAGGTTGTGCGGAATCTTGAACATTTTGTCTCTCGCTCAGCAATGGACATTGTAGGTGTTGGAATCAATTTGGTTGAGCAATTTGTTCAAGCCGGATTGGTTAGTGATGCAGCAGACTTATACCGATTGCAAAAAGAGGATTTATTAAAACTGGAGGGTTTTGCTGAAAAGAAAGCCGAGAATGTTTTACAGGCAATAGCCAATTCAAAAAGTCAATCTCTGGCGCGTTTGATTGTGGGCTTGGGTATCCGTGGGGTGGGAGAAGTCGTTGCCTTAGATTTAGCTAAGCGCTTTAAATCTTTAGATGCATTGATGGCTGCACCACTTGAGGAGCTACAGGAAATTGAAGGGATTGGCCCAAATACTGCCCAGGCGATCGTTGACTGGTTTCGGCAACCTCGCAACCGGGAACTCCTGGAAAAGTTCCGAGCAGCAGGAGTCTATCCTATAGAAAGGGAAAAGAAAACGGAAGAAACAAAACAGACCTTTGCGGGGATGACATTTGTGGTGACTGGCACCTTACAGCATTTTACCAGAGAGGAGGTCAAGAATTATATCGAGCAGCGCGGGGGGAAAGTAACCGACTCGGTTAGCAAGAAGACTCATTACGTCCTCGTAGGAGAAAATCCAGGATCGAAACTCGAAAAAGCTCGATCTTTGAATGTCCCTGTTATCGATGAGGCAAAATTTTTGGAGATGGCAGAAGGTCAAGGGTAAAACCTCAATGGAGGCGCAGAAAATAACAAAAACGAATGGCAGATAGGAGTGCAAATGGCTAATCAATTCATAGATTCAATTCAAAAACGGATCGAGGCAATGAATCGACGGGTAGAGAGTATTCAGCAACAAGATTTATATTTCTACAATCAACCGGTCGAGGAGTTGCGGGGAGGCTCGCGGGTCCTGGTAAACGGGCGAGAAATGGGGATGTATGCCTCCTATTCCTATTTGGGCTTGGTTGGGCATCCTAAGATCAATCACGCTGCCCAGCAAGCCATTCAGAAATATGGTACGGGCACACATGGAGTCAGAACATTAGCCGGCACGCTAACCCTCCATCGGGAGTTAGAAGAAACCATTGCGGCTTTCAAACATGCTGAGGATGCCATCACCTATTCCTCCGGCTATGTAACCAATCTCACCGTTGTTTCAACCCTGGTTGGCAGGGGAGACTATGTGATTTCAGATAAACTCAATCATGCCAGCATTGTGGATGGTTGCTTGATGTCTGGAGCGAAATTTTTACGCTTTCAGCATAATGACATGGATGCGCTGGAGAACCGCTTGAAACAAGTTCCGCAGGGATGTGGGAAACTGGTCATAGCCGATGCTGTTTTCAGTATGGATGGAGATATTATTGATTTTCCTAAAATGGTCGAACTGTGTCGAAAGTATCGGGCATGGTTGATGATCGATGAAGCTCATTCCGTTGGCGTATTAGGTGAACGGGGAACAGGGATTGAAGAGCATTTTGGGATGCCCAATACGATTGATATCAAGATGGGAACGCTGAGTAAGACAATTCCTTCTGTGGGGGGATACGTGGCTGGCAACAGAGATCTCATCCGTTACTTACGCCACGCCAGTCGGGCTTATATTTTTTCAGCGGCTTTACCACCTGCTCAAGCAGCAGCAGCCAAAGCAGCTTTTGAGGTGATTCTTGAGGAACCTTGGCGGGTAAAGAGATTGCGTGAAAACGCCACTTTGTTTATTTATGGGCTAAAAGCGCGGGGTTTTGACACAATGTTGACAGAAACAGCGATTGTGCCGATTTTGTGTGGTTCCGATGAAGCCGCGTTTGGCATGACACGCGCCGCACAACGGAAGGGCCTGTTTGTTTTACCGGTAGTATCTCCGGCAGTTCCGCCGGGTCTTGCGCGGTTGCGAGCAACGGTAACCGCTGCCCATGAAAAAGATGAGATTGAAACTGCGATGGATTTATTAAGTGAGGCTGGAAAGGAAGTTGGAGTCCTCCAGATGTGACTACCTCAGCAAGAGTTTTCCTTAAGGCTGGTAAAGATAAATCAGTCCTCCGCTTCCACCCCTGGGTGTTTTCCAGTGCAATTGCATGGATGGAAGGAGCAGTTGAACCAGGTGAGGCGGTAGAAGTTTTTTCCCGAAACGGAGATTGGTTAGCATGGGGTTTATATAGCCCGCAATCCCAGATTCGAATTCGCCTCTGGAGTTGGAAAAGAGAGGAACCCATTGATCGAGAGTTGTTGCGCAAACGGATTCATCAGGCTATCTTTTGGCGAGATGCCCTTATGCGCTCCAAGGACACAAATTGTCTGCGCTTGATTCATGCTGAATCGGACAACTTGCCTGGATTAATCGTGGATTGCTATGATCGGTACCTGGTGATTCAGTTACTTCACTGGGGTGTTGAACGTTACCAGAACCTGATTATTCAAGAATTGTTAGAACAAACTACCTTTGAGAATATTTACGAACGCTCTGACGGAGAAAGTAGAAAATTAGAAGGCCTGGAAGAACGCATCGGTATCCGAGCTGGAATTGAACCGCCCGAGACGGTGGAGGTCATCGAGAATGGGATCCGCTATGAAGTTGATCTACGGAAAGGTCATAAGACCGGTTTTTATTTAGATCAAAAAATAAACCGTTTACGAATCATGCGCTATGCGAAGGATCGAGAAGTTTTGGATTGTTTTTCCTATGTGGGAGGCATGGCACTTGCAGCTCTTTTAGGCGGTGCGCAACGGGTAACCTGTATTGATGAGTCTATTGAAGCTCTCGAACTCTTGAAGAAAAATCTGGAACTCAATCAGATTGCGAGAGAAAAAGTTGAATTACAATGTGGAGATGTATTTCAAAAGCTGCGCGAATTTCGCGATCGAGGGAAATTCTTTGACATGATTATTTTAGACCCCCCAAAATTTGCACCGACCGCTGCTCATGTTTCACGAGCCAGTCGGGGGTATAAAGACATCAATCTCCTGGCGATGAAACTACTAAGGGAGAACGGTATTTTGGTTACCTTCTCCTGTTCCGGTGGAGTTAGTCTAGAGCTGTTTCAGAAGATTGTTTTTGGGGCAGCTCTGGATGCCAGAAGAAGCATGAAAATCCTGGAAGTTTTACATCAGGCTCCAGACCATCCGGTTGGAATTCATTTTCCGGAGGGGGCTTACTTGAAGGGATTAATCCTTGCCGTTGATTGAATGAAAAAAAGTGGAGATGGCGGGAATCGAACCCGCGTCCGAAAGATTCGTCCCTCGAACATCTACGAGCGTAGTCCCTCGTTTTTCTCGCCGGACTGTCCTCAAGGGACCCAGAACAGGCCGACCAGCAACTGAAGCCCGAAAGCTTCTCTTTCGCACATTTAGTTGCCTCCTGTGCGGCACTCCAGCTTTTTTACGCCCACTCTACCTCCGGCTGGAGGACGGGGTAGGTGAACGTGGTCTCACTTCGGAGACCATCCGCTTCCCACTCGATTATGCAGCGAGTGGAAGAGCAGCGTAGGATGTGCGATTGGCACTTTTTGTTTGCGCTGATTTATCGAGGTCGGCGCCTCTCGGCTCGCAGTTCGGGGCCAGCCTCTCCCGTCGAAGCCTATCATCCCCGAGCAAAAGTCATTATACCTCGATTCCGGCATTTTGTCATGATATACTCTTCGTATCGAATCTATATCAACGGGGTTTTCTATTGCAAGAAGCCCCGTGAATGAACGGGTGTTTCGCGTGGAAGAGAAGAGTGAAGAGCAAATCTTAGCTTTAGCGTCTGCCGGTGATGAAGAAGCCTTTGCCTGGCTCTATCAAAAATATGTAACTCGGATTTATAACTATGTGTATTTTCGAACAGGCAACGCCGCCGAGGCTGAAGATTTGACCGCTAAGGTTTTCATGCGGGCGATGAAACACATTCGAAATTACCGCGATCTGGGTTTGCCGTTTTCCGCATGGCTTTATCGAATTGCCCATAATCTTGTCGCTAATTGGCATCGAGATAACGGAAGGAAAAAAGAGATTCCCCTGGATGATGCCATGCCTTTACCGGTTCTGAGTAAACATCCTGAGAGCGAAGTTGTTAAGAGGGAAGAAACAGAAAAGCTATTGCGCATTATCCGCAAGCTGCCACCGGAACGACAACAATTGATTATCCTCAAATTTGTTGAGCAACTCTCCAATGCTGAGATTGGGGCAATCATGGGGAAAAGCGAAGGGGCAATCAAGAGTCTCTATCACCGAACCCTGTTATCGTTGCGAGAAGAATACGAACGTTATTTTGACGATTTTGCATAGATGATCTCGAAAAGAAATGGCGTATGAAACCAGATACCAGCTTATTGCAAACCAACGAATTGGATAACCAGAGCTCGATTGAATCGACTTTGCGAACCTACTTGAAACCTGTTGCTCCGCGAGATGAGTTTGTTGATCGGCTACGGGGAAAACTGGAACAGCAGGTGTTACCGATTCAAAAAAAGCGCGTCATCTCCTTTTACAATTTACTGGAAATTACTCTGCAAACTGTGGCTTTGATGGTGTTCACAATTCTTACCGTACGGGTATTCTTGATCATCCTTACAACGTGGAAAATTCTCCGCACTTCAAACGTGCGGTGAGGTTTTATTTTTAGGAGATAAAATTTCTCGCAGGGAAAAAGCGTCTTGAATGAGGTCAATATGCTTAGGGAAGCTGAAATCACGGTTGACTTTGAGAAGGAGATGAGCAAGCACTTCTTGAGCAGGATGGTCGGTGGTTAAGTGGTTTTGAAGCCTACGGAAATTTTGCATCGCGTTCCGATAAGGTTGGATACCGATAGCGTGCAGATACGCCTGAACAATTGCATTAGCAGCTCGGCGAGCGCAGACCCGCGCCATCGCTTCGTTGCCACGTTGACGGGCATTTTTTGCGGCTTCGATTTCCTGATCAAAAACCTGTTCCCAATTCAAAGTGCCTCCAGTTGATGTAATTATGCGGGACTTAAGAAAATACGCTCAACAAACAACAGTTCGCTTGGTTTCCGGCGGAATTCTTATCATGTTTATTGTAGCAGAGTTTTTGATTTGGATCTTCTATGGTAGAGAGGCTGCGATAGCCGGTGCAGTTTGTATCGTGGTTGGCCTCATGCCGCTCTTCCTGACCTGGCTATTTCTGTGGGGAATAGAGTGGTTCGTCAAGAGCCGACAGTGAAAGCCTCAGGTCGATCTCGGATCAACCTGAGGCTTTTGAGCAAGAAAGTTTCATTTGGGCAATGATCCTACTGTAATAACCTAGTCTTTGAAGGTGAAGCTAGCGGTATCGATTCTTGATAAAGTTGCTCACGGATAAAAGCAAAGAATGCTGAGAGCGGTTTATGGTGCGGACAAACCTGTTCGCACATTCCACAACCGGCACAAGATTCTGCCCAGCGCACAATTTCTTCCGTCAGGTATTTACCCGATTCTGAGCGAACAGGCGTTTGGACTGCGCAGAGCGGACAGACCTGCATACACTTCTGACAATCACCGCATTCTACAAAAGTCTGAATGAGTTGTTCAATACTCATTGGGAAGACATCTGCCATGCCTTGTCGGATGCGCTCGCTTACGCGATGATTGCGCTCATTGATTTTCGCTATAGTCAACTGATGATGTTCAATTAGCCAAGGGTCGGCGTCTCGAATTTCCAGGCCATTGCCGGTAAGTAAGCTTTCAAGCTCCTTTTCAGGAAACGAAAGGAAAATGTATTGGCGAATGGGAAGCCCAATAACTCCAATGTTGAACTGAGCGCCTTCGCCGGCCGGCGATTGACAAACCTGACAGGCAGAGCGAAATCGATAGGGTACGATTCCTCCATGCTTTGCGAATTGGATAGCTTCTTGAGTTAATTGATCGACAGACCCCTTTCGCTTTGTTCGCCAGGCATAGTCTTCATTTGGATAGGTTCCCAAACAATCGAAGGAAATGGTGAGTAATCCGGCTGTGTTCACCTGATTGTTTCTTTCAAGGCCTCTCAAGGCGCGCAGTTCACAAGGGCGTAAAATAGCTCCGATTCGCTTTTGATTTCCCTGGGATTGGAGGAAATTTGGGACAAATCGGGCGGTGTTGGAGGTCATGAGAGGCTTGAATGGGTTAAAACCCATCAATTCATTGGGTGAGTATAAGATGTAAGGTGTTTGTTTTAACTCTTCTGAGTCATTGGTTGGGGCCAGCAAGACATCGAGCTTGGCGTTCCGCCAAATTGTCTTGAGTACGTGACGGATAGCCCCTAAAGGATCACCATGAGTTTCAACCATTAACGTGTGAGACATCTTAGACCTCCGATACACCTTTCAAGTTTATTTTGATACTGCATTGCTTTGTATCTGTCATGATAGAAATGCGTCCCATTAAGTTTTGCTTACATTCTTTGATTGATAATTTCAGCAATGTCCATGACTTGAATGTTCTCACCGATTCCTTTTGAGCGAATGGCGTCATCGAACATATTCAAACAGTATGGGCAGGCGGTAGCGACGCAAGTTGCCTTTGCGTCGATAACTTCTTCAAGCCTGCGATGATTTATGCGAGTTTCAGCGTCTGTCTCAAGCCACATTTGCCCACCGCCACCACCGCAGCAAAAGCTATTTTCGTAGCGCCGAGCGAGTTCAACGGTATTGACTTTGGCTTTTTTGAGTAATTGACGAGGTTGGGTATAAATATTGTTATAGCGGCCAAGGTAGCAAGAGTCGTGGTAGGCCACTGTTTGAAGCTCTGATTTTCCGTTCGGCGAAATCTTTTCCCAAGGCAGGTTTAGCTCGGCCAAAAACTCAGTATAATGTTGAACCTGGTAATTGCCACCGAATTGCGGATATTCGTTCTTGAGCGTATTGAAGCAATGCGGACATTGGGTGACAATGCGATTGAATTTCACCTTGCTCAAGGTTTCGATATTTTGCTGGGCAAAGACCTGAAACAGGTATTCATGACCCATGCGCCGGGCGGTTTCCCCACAACAAGTTTCATCAACACCTAACGTTGCGAAGTTAACACCGGCTTTCTGCAGGATATGTACAAAGGACTGGGCGACTTTTTTGTTGCGATCATCATAGGCGAAGGCGCAACCAAGGAAAAGCAGGACATCGGTCTCTTCGCCAGGGGCTAATTCACAGATATTCAGATCTGCTGCCCAGGCACCCCGGTCTTCGGCCGGCATCCCCCAAGGATTGCCCTGCCGTTCAAGGTTGCGCATGACCTCGCTGACCGATTTCTGAACATTGCCGGTCGTCAAGACCTGATAACGACGCAAGTCGATGATTTCATCAATCGGATTGACAAATGTGGGACATTTCTTTAGACAAGCGCCACAAGTAGTGCAATACCATGGAAAGTCTTCTGAGAGTACTTCTCCAAGTAACTCATGAGTACCGTTGCCGTTTCCATATACTAATGTTTGGGTCATGGCCGATCTCAAGGTTTGGATCAGGGTTTTGGGCGAATATGGCATACCGCTGAAGGTGGCTGGACAGGCTTCCTCACATCGGCCACAGCGGACGCAGGTCTCGAACATTAAGAGTTGCGTGGAAGAGAACTGTTCGATGTTTCCGACCCCAAGAACTTCGGCCTCTTCGATGTTTTCGATTTTGGTTAATTCACCAGCTTTTTTGCGGGGATGAAAGAATACATTGAGGGGCGCTAAAACCAGGTGGCGCAACTTGGTGAACGGAATTGTTGCTGCAAAAGTAAGGCCTAAACCGACGTGAACCCAAAAGAAGGCATCATGGAGATTCGTGGCAAGAGCTGAATTTACTCCGACAGCCATCAGAACCATTGCCCAGAGATTACCAAAAGGAGACCAGTTTGCCCATTCGACCGGGTTGGCAATGAGGCGAAAGGCTTCGGTAGTAAAGCCGGCTAAGGGGATAAGGGTCAGAATGATCAATGCATAGACATCATCCCATTGCGTATCCAGGCTTTTGGGTTTCCAAATGAAACGACGCAAAGCAGCCATGAGAACGCCAAGCAAAATGAATATCCCGGCGATATCCATAATCAGTTCATACCACAAATAGGTTACATTGCGGGGGAAAGTGGTCAATTCAAACGGGGTGAATAACTTCATCTGCATCAGATTGATTGCCGTGCCGATGACTTGAATGGTGACACCCCAGAAAATAAAGGCATGCATGATGCCGGCATAAGCCTTTTGATAAATACGCACCTGAGCAACTGCATCTACCAAAAGATCGCGAAAATTAGCGCGATGCTGTTTCAACCAATTGCCAAACCTGACCAACCAGTTTGTGGATAGTTTCGAGTTTGCAGGTGTCATGGTTTCAGTTGTCATTGTTGGTTGCCTCCAATATATATTTCACCGTTAATAATGTTGACGGCATAGGACTTTAGCGGAACATCTGTTGGGCCGTGAATTACATGCCCGTCTATAGGATCAAAAGCGGCTTCATGGCAGGGACAAATAAAGGCGCTTCTCTCTTTTTCCCACTTTACCAGACAGGCAAAGTGGGTGCAAACAGCGGAATAGGCGCGTAACCCTTCGGGAGTATTCACAACCAGAGCAGGATAGCGACCAAAACCAACTGCTTTGCATTCGTTCGGTGGAATTTCCTCGACTTTGCCAACCAAAACTGCTTCCGAGGGTTCTTCTTCCAATTTTGGGGGATAGAAATAGGCGACAATCGGAGCAGTCAAAGCACCTAGTCCGGTGATGGCTAAAAGACGCTTGAGTAGCTTTACAAATTCCCGACGAGTAATATTGTTTTCCATGGATTAACTGACTCCTCCCCAAATAGTTAAGGCAATTAGAATGATCATACCGATTGCCACGACCAATGCTCGGACTTTCATTGGCTTACGGCTGGTTTCCTTCTTTCGATCCAAGAAGGGCCAGAGGGCAAGGATAACAACGCCCACAATCGGGATTAAGACCCCAGTAGTTTTCGGGACAAACTTTAATAGTTGATATAGGCCTAGGAAATACCACTCTGGTTTAACATGAGCCGGTGTATTGAATGGATCGGCTGGGTCTTCCAGACCAACCGGGTTGATCATCCCGAGAACGCCAATGATGACTGCAATGACGACGATCCCAATTACCACTCGGAATTCGCGCATGAATTGATCAGGAAAGAAGGGAATGGTTTCCTCGTTTTCAAGATGTTCGTGGCTCATAAGCAACTCCTTAGGGTTCAAGTTATAGCGGGCGCATGACACCTTGACGGCGCACCATCAGGAAATGGGAAAACATAAAGGTCACTGTCAAAATTGGGATGATGATCACATGCAAAGCGTAAAAGCGGCTTAGAGTCTCGCCGGTGACATTCCAACCAACACGGAGAAACACCAGGGCAAGATTGCCGATAATCGGAATTGAACCGGCAATCTCTGAACCAACGGTAGTTGCCCAAAATGCTCGTTGATCCCAAGGAAGCAAGTAGCCGGTGAAACCAAAAGCCAAGGTTAAGACCAAAAGGAGCACGCCACTGACCCAGTTCATTTCGCGCGGGTTCTTGTAAGCACCCATGATAAAGACCCTCAACATATGAGCTGTACACATGATGATCATCCCATTGGCTGCCCAGTGATGGATAGCACGAATCGCAGCTCCAAAGCGCACCTGAGTCTCGATAAATTGAATGCTCGCATAGGCAGCTTCGGGAGTTGGCTTGTAATAGAAAGCAAGCATGATGCCGGTTACTCCCTGAACGACAAAGAGAAAAGCCGTGATCCCTCCGAGGCAATAGAACCAGCGCAGGGCATATTTAGGAACTGGTTTTCTCAAAACCTTTGTAAGCGGTTCAGAGATCTCATATCTTTCGTCTACCCATTCAACCGTGCGGTTGGTGAGAGGCTTCCAGGTTTTGCGGTTGAGAATCACGCTGCCGGTGCGATACATGCCAAAAGCAAAAATTAAACCCATCGTTCCGAAAATAGCCCAGCGTGCTAAAGGAGTCCAGAGGTTTTTATTTTCACCTGTGATATGACAATGGAGACAGGGGTCTTGTTTCGGCGGCGGTAAGGTTGCCGAAATCGATCGTTGGGGTTGAAGACTATTTTTGAGGAGATACTCGACCGAGGTCAAGGAAGGGGTTTGGGCAGATGTTGAGGCAGAAAGCTGGTTCTGCGGTGGACTTTGGTTAGCCAGTACATGGAAGGTCAATGAAGCCAGCAAGATGGTTGTTAGGATAAAGCTAAAAAGGAAAACTTTTTGTAGTGACCCGTGGATGGGCAATCTTCCAAGTTGTTTTCTCATAATACATCACCTCTTCTGAAAAGTTCACTGGTTTTCCAGTATAAGCATAGCAATTTTTGATAGTGTTGTCATCCAATCAAAACCTGAATTTCCTCAGGTTAAGACCTTAAATCCTGGAGCTAATTGCCTGAATTTTGGCAGGAATCCGATTGGCGATGCAGGTTGTGCTTTAGATATCGATAATTTTCTTTTGAATGGCGTATTTGATCAATTCCCCCCGATCGTGCAAATCAAGTTTCTTCATCAGATTGAGGCGATGCGCTTGGACAGTTTTGATCGAGATAGAGAGGATGTCGGCGATTTGTTTATTTGTATAACCTTCGGCGATTAACTGCAAAATTTGGCGTTCACGATCAGTCAATCCATCAGAGGGCTCTTGGGCTGATAAATCGCCCCAACGCAAGTAATCGGTGACAATTAAGCGGGTGATCGCCGGTGATAAGACCACTTCACCTTTGTGTACCGAGCGAATAGCGCCAAGCAGTTCTCGCGCTGCTGCATCCTTTAGAATATAACCCATCGCACCTGCAGCCAGCACCTGACGGATATACTCTTCGTTTTCATGCATGGTGAGGATTAAAATTTTTGCACCAGGCTGGTTTTTGCGAATTTGGCGGGTTGCTTCAAGTCCATTGAGTAAAGGCATCGCAAGATCCATTAAGATTACGTCGGGTTTCAGCGAATCGGCTAGTTTTACAACTGTAATGCCATCTTCCGCCTCGCCAACTACTTCCATATCCGGTTCATCCTCGATGAGAGAACGAATTCCATCTCTGAGAATTGTGTGGTCATCAGCAAGAAGAACTTTGATTTTCATTTAGCTCACCTTATGGAATAGGTGGGAAGGTACGAACACCGATATAGTCGTCCCTTTTTGCTCCCAAGAGTTGACCTCAAATATTGCCTGGATTGACTCGGCACGTTCTTTCATACCGAGCAATCCCCATTTTCCATCGCTGAGAGCTTGTTGTGAGTACTTGTCGCTTCGAAACCCGATGCCGTTGTCTTGGATAACCAGGGAAATCCCTTTTGTTTCTTGCTGCAGAGAGATTTGCGCTTGCGTAGCTTGAGAATGTTTTACGATGTTATTAATGGCTTCTTGAGTAATGCGAAAAAGGCAGGTGCTAACCCAATCTGGTAAGGGAGGAAAATCTTCCGGAGGATAGAAATCAAAGCGAATTCCAGCTTCTTCGAGGCGACTGCGCCCATACCAACGGATGGCAGGGATTAACCCTAAATCATCCAAAATGGATGGACGGAGATCGAGGATGATTTTGCGCAATTCTTTGAGAGTGTCTGCTGCTAGACTCCTGCATGAGGAGATCTTTTCTTTGAGATCTGTTTTTTCATCTGATAAGCGATTTTCGATTCGCTCTAAATTAAAAACCAGCGATGAAAGAGCTTGGCCGGTGTCGTCATGTAAGGATTGAGCGATTCTTTTCCGCTCTTCCTCTTGCGCACAAATAGCCTGTTGGGAGAGGGCTTGTAATTCCAGATTCCGTTGTTGAATTTGATTGACCAGTAACTTTAAAACGGATACCAATTGAGCAATATCTGGGTCGGCATGCTCAAAGTTCACCTCTGTGGTATCTGGATTATTTTGTAATTTGCTGACAAATTTTTTTAGATCGTGAAGGGGCTTAAGGGCGGTGTGCAAGATAATCGCATTCAAAGTAACGCTCAATAAAACGCCAGCAGATGAAAAAAAGAGAATCAAGAGCGGATCGGCTGCTTTGGAGGTTAAACTTCTCGTAATCAGTGTTCCAGCAATAGCCCCAAAGATAATAATTAATGAATTACCGATAATGATTTTTTGTGAGATTGTTAATGACAATAAGCGCTCTAGCTTCATATTCTTGAATGGGCTCATTTATATTGAGTATAACACACTCACACATAAAGACATTTGTGAATCAGGTTGTTTCCTGGTGGGGAGCAGTGGGGAGAACTTCAGGATATAATAGAGCAAATTGCATTGACGAAAATTCTGGTGAACCAATTTGCCAGGTTAATCTAACATTGATCTTTCGATTGATGAATCCATTCTGAAGGAGTGTGAACCTATCCATGAAACTCAGGTTATTTGACACTTATACACGCCAGTTGCGTGAGTTTGAACCTTTGCGAAGTGATTACGTCGGTATGTATGCCTGTGGACCAACGGTCTATGATTATGCCCATATCGGGAATCTGCGGACGTATTTGTTTGAAGACTTTTTACGACGAACATTGGAGTTTAACGGCTATACGGTGAGGCATGTCGTAAATATTACCGATGTTGGACACTTAACCTCCGATGCAGACACCGGCGAAGACAAAATGGAAAAAGGGGCACGAAAGGCCGGTAAAACGGCTTGGGAAATTGCCGAAATGTACACTCAAGCCTTTAAGGAGGATATTTGCCATTTGAACATAAAAGAACCAACAATCTGGTGCAAAGCTACCGATCATATCAAAGAACAGATTGAGTTTATCCAGTGTATCGAACGCAAGGGTTTTACCTATCGGACTTCAGATGGGATTTACTTCGACACGTCTAAACTTAATAATTATGGTTATTTAGCTCGTCTTGATATAGAAGGTTTACAGGCAGGGGCAAGAGTTGAGGTGGGTGAGAAGAGATCGCCAACCGATTTTGCCCTTTGGAAGTTTAGTCCCAAAGATCAGAAACGGCAAATGGAATGGGAAAGCCCGTGGGGGGTTGGCTTTCCAGGCTGGCACATTGAATGCTCTGCCATGTCGGTTCGGTATTTGGGAGAATTTTTTGATATCCATTGCGGCGGGGAAGATCATATCAATGTCCATCATACCAATGAAATTGCTCAAACTGAGGCCTGTTTTGGAACCCGCCTGGCGAATTTTTGGTTACACGGCCATTTTTTGCAGCTTGACGCAGAAAAGATGTCGAAATCTGCCGGCGAGTTCTTGCGCTTGCAATCCTTAATTGATCGAGGCTACGATCCTCTGGCATATCGCTTTTTCTGCATGAGCGCACATTATCGGGCAAAGTTGAACTTCACTTGGGAAGGTTTAGACAGCGCAGCTTATAGCCTGGAGCGCTTACGGAATCTGGTTTATGAATGGGGCAAGCCCGGTACACCCGACGAAGAATGGATAGAGCGATTCCGTAATGAGGTGAACGATGATCTCAATTTACCTCGAGCTGTGGCGGTGATGTGGGAACTTACCAAGTCGGATCTCTCTCCCGATACAAAAAAAGCTACCATCCTAGTTTTTGATCAGGTCTTAGGGTTGGATCTGGCAAACTGGAAACCGGTGGAAGAAGCCGTCCCATCGGAGGTAATGGAACTGGTTGAAAAACGGCAGCAAGCCCGCCAGATACGCAATTGGGCAGAGGCAGATGCCTTGCGCGCCAAAGTAGGTGAGCTGGGCTATGAAATAGAAGATACACCTCAAGGTCCGAAAGTTAAAAGGAAGAAGAGGTAAGAAAGAATGAAGCTAGCCATCACTGGTAAAGGCGGAGTTGGAAAGACAACGCTTGCGGCGCTGCTTGCCCAAGCCTATGCTGACAGAGGGATGCAAGTGTTAGCTGTTGATGCAGACCCAGCGCCCTGTTTAGCAGGTGCACTGGGATTTCCTCCCGAGTTAAGGGCGAAATTGCATCCGATTAGTGAAATGGATGAATTGATCGAAGAAAGGACAGGTGCCAAACCCGGTAGCATTGGTGGATTTTTTACCCTCAATCCTCGGGTCGATGACATTCCGGAACGCTTTAGCGTGGTTCATCGAGGGGTGCGCTTGTTAGAGATGAGTTCAGTGGATACAGGAGGAAGCGGTTGTATCTGCCCTGAGAGTGCAATGCTAAAAACCTTATTCACACACCTTCTGTTTCGGAAAGACGAGATGTTAATTTTAGATATGTATGCCGGGGTGGAGCATCTTGGTCGAGCAACGGTGGATTTTGTAGATGCTATGTTAGTTGTCGTTGAACCTACCCGGCGCAGTCTCGGAACAGCTTCTCAAATCAAAAAACTAGCCAATGATATTGGGCTAACTCGTTTGTGGTTGGTGGGGAATAAGGTGAGGAATGAAGAAGAGGAACAGTTCTTGCAAGAGAATACTCCTGGTATCCCTCTTTTGGGTGTTTTATATGCCGATTTGGCAGTACAAGAGGCAGATCGATTAGGCATTGCCGTTTTTGATTATGTCCCGCAACTTAAACAAAAAGCTCATGAGATGGCCGATCAACTTTTATCGGTGGTGGAAAAGAATTGAACTTTACTGTTAGAAACGAGGAGCGAGCGCATGACTACTTTCATTGCTTTAGCCGGAAAAGGGGGGGTTGGTAAAACAACGATTGCTGGCTTAATTATCAAGTACTTAATTCGCAATCGCCTGACGCCAGTGCTTGCAATTGATGCTGATCCAAGCAGTAACTTGAATTTGGTTTTGGGCGTTGAACTGGAATGGACAGTGGGAGATATCCGCGAGGATATGCTGGAACAGGTCAAGGAGTCCCTAGCAACAAGTGGGGCTGCCATTGGCTCTTTACCTGGCGGAATAACGAAACGAGAATATCTGGATTATCAAATTCGCTCTGCCATGATAGAAGGCAACGACTTTGATTTGATCGCCATGGGGCGCTCAGAGGGTCCAGGTTGTTATTGCGCGGTAAATCACAATTTGAGAATGGTTATTGATACGATCAGCAAAAATTATCGCTATGTTGTGATCGATAATGAGGCAGGGATGGAACATCTTAGCCGGCGCACGACACGAGATGTCGATCACCTGATTGTCGTTTCAGACCCGAGCATTCGCGGTCTGGTTGCAGCCCAGCGCATAGCGAGCTTTCGACAGGAGTTAGATATCCGCATCCACAACGCCTATCTGGTGCTCAACAGGGTTCGAGGAGAAATCACACCTGATTTGAAAGAATTTATCGGCAAAATGGATATACCATTAATCGGTCTATTTCGCGAAGATGACAGACTGAGCACTTTTGATGCAATTGGTAAACCTCTCATCGAGTTGGAAGATGAATCGCCCTTCTATCTGGAAATAACTCGAGTGATGGAGCAATTAAATAACCGCCAATAGGTGTTGACCGTCAGCTCTCCCTATTGGCGGAGATCGTTGTGACCGGGGAGGACTTATTCGTAATAATGCAGATGCTGGGCGGCGATCACAGAAATCCCGTTTTCCGTTAGAGCCTGGGCTGTGCGATTGGTGGCGTCAAATTTATCCAAAAAGTTAAGTAGCAGATGATCCCAATCTCCGGAGGAAATCACTTCGGATTTCTCTCGGAAGTAATCTAAGATATCCGAAGGGTGTTCGCGGGTTATTTCTACTTCTGGATCGCCTCCTTCATGTTTGGCGCTGATGTTTTTTACCTTTCGAGCTAGTTCAACCAGCTCTGCCCGGCGGTTATAAGGTTGACGCACAATGCTCTTCCAGGTTTCAGTGATGTGGTGTTCAAAGCGAACTAGATCTTCGAAGTTTAGCTTTTTGCGGACTTGAGCAGTTAGTTCAATGGTCTGGTTGTTGACTGAGTTGCTCCAATTGAAGCCAACCAGAGGCGTGCTTCCATCTGAGCGAGAGAAGAGCTTAGCTCCAATTAATGTCCATAAAGCAGCATAGGGGTTGTCATTACCGACGAAGACGGAAATCTTGAATTCAATATCGATCCCAAGACGATATAAGAGGTAGCCTAACAAGATGGTACCGGAATTGAGGTTTAAAACCTGGCGAATACCGTAGGTTGTGTAATAGTAAAGATATTCATCGATCCACTTCAAAGCGTAGTCATTGGGTTGCCCGACTCCGCCGAAATAGCCGGTAATGGTTTCTGGACCTCCGAGATGAATGTTCGCTCCATCGGTTCCTTTGGTATCTAAGGATTCGACATAACTGGCGCCAATGATCTGCATAGCGGCTGCCATGGCAACCAGGTCACCATCCTCCTCTTGCTCTTTCATCTTACGAACCCGAATAAATCGCCCTGGCATGAGCGACCTTTCCTCAAGCGCTTTTTTTGCAATTGATATTATCCAGGGAAAATATTGGGTGGCGCTGATCTCTAAAGTCACCGCATAGTCATCAGCAAAGGTTATTGCACTGAGACGGTCGCCAAGCACCTTGCGACGGTACTCATGGATACTGATGAACGCTTTGTGATCGCGTTGTTCTTCCAGCCATTTCAAATCCTGGAGATACTGCGGACATTCTTGACGAACCAGATTAATGAGATTAGGAAGTGATCCGGCGTTTCTGGCTTTCTGATTTATCTCAGCGGGGGTGCCATATTTTTTGACGACATCGAGGAATTGTTGGATGATTTCTACATTCGGATCTAGCAGAACAGCGTTAATATCGTCTAATTTGCTTGTCTCGATCATTAATCTCTGGCGGAACTCTTCGGTCATTCGCAACTCCCTTATGTCAAGAACTTTGATTTTTATTAAGGCGGATGGATGGTAAAAAATGAAAAGGGATGGACAGAATATTGGGTGTGATTTGTCGTTAAGGACCTCCTCTTCGATAGGGATAGGGTATTTTAGTTTTGGAACGCCTATATTTTTATTGTACCTTCAATTTTCCCCAAAGCAATTGAATACGAGGGGTAGGTGATGGTATTCATTACCCCCGATGATTATTTTACAGGTTGGCTTTGTTTAACCACACACCAACGAGGATAACGATGATCGTAAGGACACCTAACCCAATAATGATATTAATGGTTATCGGGTTTGGAGGCGTGTATTCTAAGAGGGGCGTTGCTGTAACTTGAATTTGAGGCACCATACTTTGGTTCAAGAAAATAATAAAATATCGGCGCTATCTCATTCTTTAACCAGAATATGGGTGATGATGTTTGAGCCGCTCCCGCCGATATTTTGGGTCATACCAATCCTGGCATCGGGCACTTGATTTTCGCCTGCCACCCCGCGCAGTTGGAGAACAGCCTCCACGATCTGATAGACTCCGGTTGCTCCAACCGGGTGTCCGCGAGCTTTTAAACCACCCATGGTGGTTATGGGAAGCTTACCGTTTAACGTTATTTGACCATCCAGGGCAAGGCGAGGCCCATTGCCGCGCGCTGCAAATCCACAGGCCTCGAGAGATAATGCGGACATAATCGAGAAAGCGTCGTGAAGCTCAAAGAAATCGATGTCTTCTGGATTGACGCCCGCTTGGGAATAGGCTTTTTGAGCAGAAATTTCTGCAGCTTTCAGCCAGAGTGGGTCTTTGCGGTCATGAATAGCAATGCTATCGGTGGCTGCAGCCGAGCCGGCAATCTTGATTATGGGTTGACCGTTCTTGCGCAATGTGTCTCTTGGGACAATTAAAACCGCAGCTGCGCCGTCTCCAATAGGGGAGGCATCCAATAAATTAATTGGATAGGCAATCATTTTTGCCTTCGTGTAATCCTGCTCGTTAATTTCTTCTTGTAATCGAGCAAAGGGATTGGTCAGGGCATTGTGGTGGGCGTTGATCGAAAAGGGAGCAAAATCCTTATGCTGCCATCCATACTCGTACATATAGCGTTGCATGATTAGAGCGTTCAGAGCGACAAAGCTCACTCCGTGCGCAACCTCATAATCGGCATCAGCCGCAGTTGCTAGTGCGGCAGTGATCTCAGTACCTTTGGCTTCAGTCATTTTTTCTACCCCAACCGCAATTGCCGAATCGATAAAGCCAGAGGCAACTGCAATTGCTGCCTGACGCACTGCCGCAGCGCCAGAACTGCAAGCTGCTTCGATTTTGACTGCTTCTATGTGACGCAGTCCTGCCCAATCAGCAATGAGTGTGCCCAGGTTTTCTTGTTGGCTAATCAGGCCAGAGAGCATGTTTCCAACATAAAGGGCATCAACACTTTCACGTTGGGCATCTTGTAGGGCAAGGATCACCGCTTCTGCAGCCAGATCGCGGATGGATTTGTCCCAATGTTCATCAACCGGCGTCATACCGACTCCAAGAATTGCTACTTCGCGCATTGTTTTACCTCTACCTTCGGTGATTTGATCTTTGTTTGTCTTTATTTATTGTACCTTTTGGAACTATCAATAGCTATCAAGTCAGGAAAGGTATCAAAAGTGAGCTAATGTCTGCACCAGAATGTTTTTGCAAAAATGGATGACTTATTGGCTGACGAAGTAGCTTTTGCATGCCTGGTCAAGCAGTTCAGGAGTCATGGCAGGTGGAATACCTTCATAATCGCAGATAGCTTTAATGGTGCGCAATAAATCGCGCGGGTGCACTGCTTGCATTACCCGGTTGGATTGTTTGTACCACCTATTCAGTAAATATAGAAAAGCGTCCTTGTTGAAGGGAATATTATGGTTTTTGCATTCGAGCAGAAAAATCTGAGCAAACATTTTCTCATCTGGTGATGAGAGTTCGACTTTAATTTGAATACGACGCAAGAAGGCGTCGTCCATTAACTCATATGGGTCAAGGTTGGTGCTGAATACCAATAGTAACTTGAACGGAACAACAATGGTTTGTCCGCTTATCAAACGCAAAAAATCTACCTGGTTTTCTAAAGGAACAATCCAGCGGTTGAGCAGGTCGCCCGGTCGAACTTGTTGCCGGCCGAAATCATCAATGAGAAACATTCCTCCATTTGCCTTAAGCTGAAGCGGAGCTTCGTAAATCTTGGCGATTGGATCGTAGCGTAAATCTAAGGCTTCCATCTTTAGCTCGCCCCCAACCATTACCGTTGGGCGATGAAACAATGCCCAACGCCCATCAACCCGACCGAATTCGCTCGTTCGTTTTGTGTCCATTTTCATTTGATGATGGACAAGACGATCGTGAATTTGGATGATATGTCCTCCAGCGGTAATGGCATAGGGTATCCAAATAGGATCTGTGCCGGATATCAGTTGAGAAATTGCTTGCGCAACGGTAGTTTTTCCGTTTCCGGGCGGCCCATAAAGAAATAGGGAAGAACCTGAATTTATTGCGGGTCCGATACGGCGATGGAAGTCATCAGGCAAAATGAGTTTTCTTAAAGCTTCTTTGACCTGAGAGGCTTGAACACGGCGCCGTTGTTGGGTCTGCAGTTCAATGCCTTGATTATAGGCCGGGATCGATACCGGTATAGGACCGATGTATTGACTCCGCTCAAATGCTCCTCGGGCGCGTTCTTCTCCGGCTTCTGTGAGCGTATAAACATAGCCAAGGCGTCCCAATTCCCCAATGGCTTTTGCAACTTCTACCAGATGTTCTTTTTGCATCCACGCCAGAATTTCGTCAATGATCCGGTTGGATATTTTGAGGACTTCCACAAAGCGCGCTAAGGCAACATTACCTTCATTGAACAAAAGACGAAAAATAATATCCAACACAATGCTCTGTGGAATTTTTAAGTCCTCGATTTGGTTGGGTTCAGCAAGAAGCTCTTTTAGGGTGAGTTGATTTTCGCTCATCTGTGATTGGATGATTCTGGATTAGATGAACTTAGCATACACGCGATGGTTTTTATAGGGTTTTCCACCCAAGTTCTCGAGATCTCTTCGCATTTGGACAGCAGTTTCAGCAACTTGAGTCAAGTCAGCATGTTTGAATTGATAATTGCGAACAGTTTTTTCCATTTCAGAATATAACAGGGCGTTTCCACCGCGACCGTGAAATTCGGGAAGAATTCCCGCTCCATTCAAGGCAATCCACTGAGTGCGCCGCATTTCGATCAGGATATCCACGATAGAGATGGGATTGATCCTTCCTTTTGCCCGTTGCATGGCGGCTGATATATCCGGAAAACCAAATAGAAATCCTACCGCTTCATCGTCATGAGTGATAACCTTAATCAATTTGGGATCAGCATAAGGAATTATGTTATCCAACACAAATTGAATCTCTTCATCAGTCAAGGGATAGTACTCCCAATTATTAACAAATGCGTTATTGTATGCTTTGCCGATTTTTTTTGCCCACTGACGGAGTTGTGAGCGATTTTGGAAGGATAACACCTTCAAAGTACCTCGTTCTTGGACCCTTTGCGCAATGTGATGCACTCGTTCTGGTAAGCGAAAGGTGTCTGCAGATAAATAACAGGACACAAAGTCAACCTCTTTGGTGAAACCTTGGGCTTCAATGAGATCCTTGTAATATGGGTGATTATAATTCATCATCATCATTATTTGCCGATGCTCAAACCCCTCAACTAAAACGCCGTACCCATCGAGTGGACCCATCCCTTTCGGTCCCACCATGCGGTTTAAGTTTCGGGCTTTTGCCCATTCAAAAGCGCGGGTGAAGAGCGCTTGGGCGACTTCGTGGTCATTAATTGAATCAAAAAAATAAAATTGGGCGTCCTTTTTTTGGTGATATTCGTTAAAATGCCGATTTTCAAGCACTGCGATACGGCCAATGTCTTCGCCATCTCTGCTGGCGATAAAAAACTCGGCTGTTGAATGGCGATAAAAAGGATGCTTTTTTTGATTGAGGTATAGTTTTGAGTCGTTTATGAATGGAGGCACCCATTGGGGAGTATGACGATAGAGACGAAATGGGATTGAGATGAAACGATGGATGTCTTTTGGATCGGAAGGATTTACTTGTTCAATGTGAATCATCAAATGCCCTTTACTGAAGAATTTTGAATAGGTTTATTTTACCTGCTTTCTGGACAAGGTGGATTTGATTTACCCGCCGAAATCAAAGGAATGGCTTTATCGAGCAAGTTGATCACTGAGTTGATCCAGAGTCCGAACCTCCTCTTCAGATAATCGCCAATTGAGTGCACCGGCATTTTCCTCAGCTTGTCTGCGATTTTTGGCTCCTGGAATGGGGATGGCGCCTTTGCAGATAACCCAATTTAAAGCAACTTGTGCAGCCGATTTTCCACCATGCGCAGCGCCAATCTCTTTCAGCTTTGCTTGAAGTGGTTTTATTTTGCGGAGAAATTTGGTGGAGTATAAAAAGCGGCGGGTTCCAGAAGGTGGATTTTGCTCAGAATATTTTCCGGTTAGCATTCCCTGTCCAATGGGACTATAGGCGATTATTTGGACATTTCGTTCTTGACAGGCTTGTAAAACGCCATTGTTTTCTATCTTGCGATTGATCAGGCTGTAGGGCACCTGATTAGAGGTTAATGGAATGCCTCGCTTGGCAAGCACATCATGCGCCCGGCGCAGTTGATCAGCGTTATAATTGGAGACACCAACTGCTTCCATTAGCCCATCCTCATAAGCATCTGCCAAACCGCTGACCCATTTTTCGACCGGCATTGGTGGGAAGGGCCAGTGAATTTGGTATAAATGCACCCGCTTCAGGTTTAAGCGCTGCAGGCTGTTCGCTAAAGCTTTACGGAAGTCGGCTGATCGCCATCGCCATGGGTATGGGAAGAATTTGGTGGCTATGACCGGGGCAACATTTGCCTCCTCAATGAGAGAAGCAAGGATTTTTTCAGACAAGCCATTGCCATATACCTCAGCCGTGTCGAAGAAGTTAATTCCTTGAGCTATGCTGATGTTAAAGGCTTCGCGAATATCGTTGATTCCATAATCGGAACCAAATCCCCAAAAGCTGCGATCGCCCCATGCCCAAGTGCCAATTCCAAGCGCACTTACTTTTTGTGAAATGGTGCCGAGTTTTATGTAGTCTTCCATTGATGGTTTGCCTTTCGTTATGGTGTGTACTTGTCTTTTTGTCAGGGTTCAGGTAGACGAACGCAATAAATTCTGAATGGCACTTTCGACAGTTGGATATTGATATTCAAATCCAACAGCTAACAGCCTTTTTGGGATTTGTTTTTGGGACGCCAGGAGTAAATCAGCTTTTTCACCAAATGCCATACGGAAGAAAAATTCTGGAGTGGGGAAGAAAGATGGACGATTCATCACTTTACCGATGACTTTACTGAGCTCCTGGCTGGTTATCGTCTGCGGTGCGCAGAGATTGAATGGACCGTTAGCGGACGGTTGTTCGATGAGAAATGCAATCGCGCGAACAAGGTCTTGTAAATGTATCCAGGAAACCCATTGACGGCCCGTGCCCAAAGGGCCCCCCAGGAAAAAACGGTAAGGCAGCAAGATGAAGGGAAATGAACCACCCTGGAGCGACATGACAACCCCTGCGATTCGAGTAATGACGCGTCGAATTTCCATCTGTTCCAGTTCTGCTGTTGAATGCTCCCATTCGACGCACAGGTTGGCTAGAAAATCATTCCCAGGAGGTGTGTCTTCATCCATTTCTCGAGTGGGATGGCTGCCATAATATCCGACTGCTGAAGCCTGGATGAAAACTTTTGGCTTAGAAGAAGAAGCCTTTATCGCTTGCAGGAGCGCTTTACCGCTTGCAATTCTGCTACGACGAAGCGATTCTTTCCGCTCTGGCGTCCAGCGCTTGGTAGCCACCTCTAGAATGTTTTTCCCGCCAATGTTTTCACCGGCTAGATTGATGACCACATCGCTAAGCTCGATTGCTGAAGCCCATTCATCCAGGTTTACGCCATCCCAATAAAGGGAGATCGGGTTTTGCTTTGAATTTAAAAGACTTTTATAATCTTTGCCGCCGCGCCGTGAGAGGATAATAATCTCATGACCGTTATGAATGAGAAAATTCGTGAGCGCTGTCCCGATAAATCCAGTTCCGCCCGCAATGGTTATTTTCATGAATCACCTCCAAAAACCATATTCTTTAGAATTTTATCGAATAAGACAACATATGTCAAGTTATTATGCAGGAATTGTCTAAGAAATTAACAAATTGTAAGGAGTTACCTAACAAAATTGTTGATGTAATGATTTGCTAAACATGCTAAACTGAAAAAAATTATGAGGATAGATTTTATGAACTTGCGTAACCCTGTCTTACGCTATACGTTGCTTGGCTTTGGAGTAGGAATCTTAGGTATATTGGTATCTACGATTCTTATGATCTATGATCGGGGGATGGCTTTCGCTTTTGCCAGTTTTATAGAAATTCAGAAAACGCAAAAAGTTCTATGGTTTATTGACTTGATGCCTCTCGCTCTGGGCAGTATCTTTGCCATTCTGGGCAATGTCCGCTATCGTTTGCAGGAAAGTGCCAGAGAGTTAGAGAGTCTAGTTGAGGAGCGAACCCGAAAATTGTCCGTAAGCAATCAGAAATTGGTTGAGGAAAATCAGGAAAGACAAAAAATCGAGCAAATCCTTTCTCGAGCCAAAAGAGAATGGGAAGTCGTTTTTGATGCTGTGAAAGATATGATTTTGATTGTTGATCAGAGTGGAAGGATCGTGCGTTGTAATCGGATGGTCGTTGAGCAGTTTCATAAATCATTTCAAGAAGTCATTGGACTCAGTATCAACCGCTTATTTTATGGCGAAGATGTGCCTCCGAATAACAGTTTTGCCTACCAGGAGGATTTTTGTCAATTTCCCTTGCTTTCAGGCTGGTATGAGGTCTCCGAATATCCAATTGATTTAGAACCATCCGCAAAAGGTTGTGTATATATCGTTCGCGATATCACCGATCGACATCATGCCGAGATTGAGTTAATCCGTCAAAAGCAGTATTTTGAGGCTGTAGTTTATAACAGTCCAGTTGCCATTGTGATTTTAGACCCAGAAAATAAAGTCGTGTCTTGTAACCCTGCTTTCGAGTCATTGTTTGAATATAACGAAAAAGAAGTGATTGGTTTCGATCTGGACTCACTGATTTCTCCTCCTGGGCTTGAGAACGAGGCGAGAGAATTAACCCAAATAGCCTTGAATTACTCCGTTCATACGATCGGTAAAAGGAAAAAACGAGATGGCACACTGATTGATGTAGAAATTTTGGGAGTCCCCATCATTGTCCAGGGGCAACGAGTCGGAGTTCTGGGAATGTACCATGATGTCACCGAGTTGTTGCAAGCCAAGGTCCGCGCCGAAGAGGCAGACCGAGCCAAAAGCGAATTTCTTGCCAATATGTCCCATGAGATCCGCACGCCGATGAATGGCATTATGGGGATGTTAGAACTTCTCTTAGATACCCCCTTGTCACTTGAGCAACAAGATTTTGTCAAAACTGCTCTTGAATCGGCTGATGCTCTTTTGGCGCTTCTCAACGATATCCTGGATTTCTCAAAAATAGAAGCGCGGAAACTTGAAATTGAAAACATGGAGTTTGAGTTGCGCGCTACGGTCGAGTCTGTGTCCAGAACAATGGCGCAACGCGCATCTGAAAAGAATTTAGAGACAATTTGTATTATCCCCGCAGATATTCCCAATGATCTGATCGGCGATCCCACCCGTTTACGGCAGATTTTGATTAATTTAATCGGCAATGCGATCAAATTTACTGAGGTAGGTGAGGTCGTTGTGCGCGTGGAAAAGCTTGCTGCAAGTCCAGAAAAGGTTAAGCTGAAGTTTTCGGTAAAAGATACAGGCATTGGTATCCCATACGAACGCCAAAAGGCGATCTTCGATCGGTTTACGCAGGTAGATGGTTCAACCACGCGTAAGTATGGGGGTACAGGTCTGGGCTTGACGATCTGCAAGCAATTGGTTGAATTAATGGGCGGTGACATTGGCGTGATTAGTGAGCCTGGTGTTGGAAGTGAATTTTGGTTTTGGATAGAATTCCAAAGACAGCAGAAGAAAGAGAAATGGACAAAAGCAAGTCTTGCAGAGTTGCGGAACAGCCGAGTTCTGGTTGTGGATGATAATTTGACGAATAGAACGTACTTGGCCAGGACTCTGGAAAGCTTTGGATGCTCGGTTGACACGGTCAGCGGCGGTCAGGAATGTTTGCAGGCTTTGGGGAATGCCCTTGCTAAGGGAGAGCCTTATCAGATAGCTTTGATTGATATGCAAATGCCCGGTATGGATGGAGAAACAACGATTCGAAAGATTCGCGAAAATCCAGAGATGGAAGATCTTAACATCATTGTCCTAACCTCTATGGGAGTTCAGGGAGATGCGACTCGGTTTCAAGAATTGGGATGCTCGGGCTATTTGCTCAAACCCGTTCGACAACAAGAATTGCGAGATGCGCTATTGTTAGCGATAGGCACACCCATCAAGGAGAAAAAGAAACAATTGATCACCCGCCATACGTTAGCAGAATGTGCTCAAAGTTGTCGTATATTGTTAGTTGAGGATAATCCAATCAACCAAAAAGTCGCTGTAAAGCTGCTAAGTAAAGCTGGTTTTTCGGTTGATACAGCGAACAATGGAGTTGAAGCCCTGCAGGCACTACAAAGTGGCTCTTATCAAATGATCTTAATGGATGTCCAGATGCCAGAAATGGATGGCTTTGAAGCTACTTTGCGAATACGCAATTCTGGAATGCCCTATCAGGATATTCCCATTATCGCTATGACCGCCCATGCCCTGAAGGGTGATAGAGAAAAGTGTTTGGAGGCTGGCATGAATGATTATGTCTCCAAGCCGATCAATGCTGATGAGCTTTTCAATGTAATTCAAAAATGGTCTCTAAAGGAGAGCAATCGCGCAGAAAGCATTGAAAAAGCGTCTCACCGAGGAGAGAAAGAGGCTGGCGTTAAGTTGATTGAAGAAGCAGCTCCAACTTTCGATCATGCACTTGTTGAGTGGCAACCTTTCATGGATGAATTCACGATTGATGTCGGAGATGTATTCGAAGAAACCGATAGCCGCTCATTCAACGCAGATGAAGTGGTGGATTTGCATGATGAACAAAAACAGAAAAACGATCCATCTTACATCTGCCTTGAAGAAGTTTTGCCTCGCTTTGTAGATGATCGTGAGTTCTACTTTCAGATATTGAGCGAATTTCTTCAGAATAGTCAGGAGCGCTTGGACGAGATTAAGAATACGATAGATGTACAAGATGGAAAACAGTTGAATTTTCTTGCCCATCGCTTCAAAGGGATGGCGGCCAATTTAGGGGCAGAAAAAATTGCCCAGATAGCCCAAAGACTTGAGGATTGTGGAAAACAAAATGAATTTGAGACCTGTCCATCCGTTGTAAACGAACTTGAGATGGAGATTCGACGATTGGAAGTATGGTTTAGAGGAATGAAGTCAGAACTGTCAACTAAGTTGATTTAATTGAATGAAACAAAATCCCGGTTTCCAATGAGAAATTTCTTGGAAACCAGGACTTTGCTTAGATGGAACACGCTGCGGTCCCGACGGGATTTGAACCCGCGCTCTCGGCCTTGACAGGGCCGCATGTTAGGCCGCTACACCACGGGACCATGCGCCAAAAGTTTACTATACTTGTCTTTAGGCGTCAAGGCAATTTTTGTCTTGAGCAGTGACCGGTTGCCATAAAAATCTCAATTTTTGTTTATGATGGCTTAGTTCGATAAACTGGAATGGGCAGACGATAGCGTAATTTGCGGCGCCAAGCTAAACATTAGTGCTCCGCAAACATGGCCAAATGTCAGCCAGCTTGGCGCTCGACCCTTCACGGTAAATTTTCTGGGAGCATCGTATTGGTTTCGGCGTATCTGTTCTTAGAAAACAGGTTTTTTGCTCAGATTATTTGCTCACTAATTGACGAGCGATTTGAACGGCTCCCATTGCATCTTCGGCGTATCCATCTGCTCCGATTTCCTCAGCCCAACTGCGGGTTACCGGAGCGCCTCCAACCATGACTTTGACTTTATCCCTAATACCAGCTTCAGCCAGGGCTTTTATTACCTCGCGCTGCATCACCATGGTTGTTGTCAGGAGTGCAGATAGACCGAGGATATCCGGTTTCATCTCCTGAACCTTCGCTACAAATGTCTCAGTAGGAACATCGACACCAAGATCGTGAACCTTGAATCCGTTAGCGGTTAACATTGTGCCGACCAAAGACTTTCCAATCTCGTGGATATCTCCTTTGACTGTACCTAACAAGACGGTGCCTGCCGATTCGATTGCCTGTTGTCTTTTGAGCAGTTCGGGTTCAAGGAGAGTCATAGCTTTCTGCATTCCATCGGCAGCAATGATCAAATCGGGCAGAAAATATTCTCCACAGGAAAATTTTTCTCCGACGATATTTATGCCTGGAATTAGACCTTCCTTGATAATTGCCATTGGTTCAATCCCGGCTGCCAGGGCCTCTTTGGTCGCCTCGAACGTGGCATCTGGATCGCCGTCGACTAGGCTATTGGTCAATTTTGCAAATATTTCTTGAGACATTTCCTTCTCCTATGATGGTGTATGGTGATGGCTTTTGATGCTTTATGATACCAGATAGCTCATTAATTTGACAATTCTTTTGAAGGGAAAAACAGAGATTTCGAGAACTCGTCTGAGAATTTTGGATGGTTGGATAATTCGATGTATTGAATCTGGTTTGCCAGTTCAGAGGCAATTTGTCGATAGCGCTTTGATAAAAGCATTTGCCTTGCCCCAAGCCCGGCGGCATTGCCTATCTGCTGACATTTCTCAAGCGGAAGAAAAGGAAACATACCGATTTTCATTGCGTTCTTGACATCGATATAAGTTCCAAATGCGCCTGCGATGATAAAGGCATCTAAATCTTGGGGTTGTAAATTTGCTTCCATAAGAAGGATATTGATCCCAGCTCGAATTGCCCCCTTGGCAAGTTGAATTTCGTTTACATCCCGCCGTGTAAGAACAATATCCTGATGATGACCGCTTTTCTCTGCCGGGACGAGCACAAATTCCATATTTCGGTTTTGAATGCGGATATTCGGATGATTGTTTAAGAACATCCCTTTGGCGTCGAGTAAGTTGGCTGTGTACATTTCAGCAATCGCATCTAGGATTCCGGAACCGCAAATGCCTACCGGGGCTTGATCTGCAATGGTTTTATAGAGAATATTATTTTCAGGTGTTATTTGCACTTTTTCAATGGCCCCTGGCGCTGCTCTCATACCAAACTGGATATGGGCGCCTTCAAAAGCTGGCCCAGAGGCGCAGGAGCAGGAAATAATTTTCTGGTTGTGCAATAAGGAGATTTCTGTATTGGTTCCAATGTCAATTGCCATAACAGTAGAAGATTTTCTCTGAGGGTCTGAATAATAGGGGTAAATTGTTGGAAGTAACATCGCCACATGATCAGCTCCCACATAACCGGCGATATTTGGGGGTAGGTAGATTTGAGCAGCGGGAGCTATGTTTAACCCCAGTTCTTTAGCAGAAATGTAGAGCGCTTCGGAAACGGCGGGCACATAGGGTGAAATACCCAATTGTTCGACTGAAAAGCCAGCAAAAAGGTGGTGCATAGCTGTATTCCCGACCACCACTGCATCGACAATATTTTCATAGGAAAGTGATGAGTCGTTTATCTCCGATAACATTTTGTCGATGAGTTTGTTGAGACCATCAATGATCCTTTGATGGAGCAGGTTGTTGCCAGGCCGGCTTTTTTGCTCTGGGTGTGTAATCAAATATGAAATACGGCTGATGACATCTTCACCGAAGGCGATTTGGGGATTCATGCTTCCTGCCTGGGATAGTATTACGCCTGTTTCGAGGTCAACCAGATACGCAGCAACTTTTGTGGTACCAATGTCGACTGCCAGGCCCAAGATTTTTGATTTTGGTGTAGCAGGTAAGATTTGAATGAGTTTTTTATCATGAAATATAGCTTGGATGCTCCAGTTCGAGGTACGACAGAGTGAAGGAATCTTTTGAAGAATCCCGTAATCCACTACGAAGTTTTCGCAAAATGGTTTGAGGGCATCGCGCAGGCGGGATAAGTCAGAGCGGAGATCGTTGATTGAAGGCGCTGAAACCTTCACTGAGTTACGGTGCACAATTGGATCGATTTCGCTGGGTTTTTGTTGACTTTCCAATTGAAGACGTTGGGATGTTGATAGGGATTCAGGCGGAATATCAATAATAATATCGGAAAGAGGATAGGCTTGGCAGGCGAGCCGAAAACCTTGTTGGATTTCACTGGCAGAAAAAGAATTTTCTTCATCAATTGTTGGGGGGCTTAACTCTCCCTTAACTAACCGCACCCGGCAAGATTCGCATACCCCAACTCCTCCACAGATTGAGTTAATTTCAACGCCAGCTAATTGGGCAGCCTCTAAAAGAGATTGATTGGAGTGAATTTGGATTCGCCGGCCGATGGGTTGAAGGTGAATTGTGTAATACTTGGAGTCCATTTTCGTACCTGAAGTCATAAAATTGCAGTGAATTTTACCTTACCTTATCAAGGATGAGTCAGTATTGGGGTGTATAATTTTTCAAGGATTGTATAATAATTAAGACGCAATGCTGTAAAATGTCGCAAAGATTAATACTCGGTTAATTAATCCTTTCTAAGAGTTTCGAGATCATATTTATTACGCCTTGGCTGATAATTGGTGTCTCTATACGGTCTCAAATTACGACCAAACTGGTATAGAAAATTAGACAAATATTGCCTGATGAGGGTAATAAATGTCACTTGTCTAAACCAATGACATTTGTTATATAAACGGTAAGTTTGCCCATATCCAAATCTCGTGTGATATTGATAGAAACCAAAACCAAATACGAAGGAAGGGATCCGTGGAGAAAGTCACTTTTGAGATTCCAACCATGTACGGGGATCACCATGTTCTGGAGGTGAGGAAGATTCTTCTATCGATTCCGGGCGTTGAGGATGTTTATGCAAGCAGCGCCTTTGGTTTCGTAGAAGTCACCTATGATCCGACCAAAGTCAATGATTTGGAAATAAAAATGAAATTGGACGAAGCCGGTTATTTGGGGGAATGGACTATTCCCATGGAGTTGAGTGTGCCTGCGACCGAGAAAACCGATTTGCCAAAGTATTTCCGACACACCGCAGTTTTTGAAACGACCAAAGAAGTGATCAGTTTCTCACAAAATATTACCTATAGTGGTAGGCCGCTTTGGCCATGTCCGGGTATGGGTGTAATTCGAGAGGTAATGGAGGACTAAAATGGCTAAGGAAAAACGAACCCATGAGGAGCGAACGGCAGATCCCGCAGCTCAAGAAATGCTTTATCGAGCTGATGAACTGGGCTTAAGCACCGCGTTTACCCGTGTCGATGAGTTAGTGCCCTGTAATATCGGTGGCGCAGGAATGTGTTGTAAGCTGTGTGGTATGGGACCATGCCGCTTAACAAAAGATGGCATGACCGGCATCTGTG